>WLWD01001021.1_pt1:0-142500 | contig 201201 bp, 141 predicted proteins | sample 6712731 | NCBI WGS metagenome assembly WLWD01 (sample SAMN12718690, study PRJNA576275) | sponge metagenome | isolation source: marine sponge | host: Mycale hentscheli | place: New Zealand: South Island, Marlborough, Capsize Point | collected 2014-11-01
TTTACCTGCCGTACGAAGTAGCGATGCCAGGTTGACAGTATTTTGTAGCCACACCAAGCATGCATGTAATAGCTGCAATTACAGGGAACATGCATCACTCGCTTCGCTATTTTGTGCTATTAGAGCACATCACTAGTTATTATTATTATTATTACCCACCTAATACATTTTCTCCCATAGCGTGTGCAGGGAATTATGAGTCATAATAAACGTGTTGGTAGGTGGATAATAAACGGTTAATGACTGTTGGTGTTGGATATTGTGGTCACTACTTGTCCTCAGGCTGCTACACCCTCAGACAAATATCAACCATAATATCCGCGGCACAGGCATTAACTATCACTTATTATTATTATTGTTGTTGTTGTTATTATTATTATTATTCGTAGTAGTAGTAGTACTAATAGTCCACTTCAATGGTATATCAAATTCTATTCCTTTTTATGCCACCAGCATAATGTGGGACTCAAACTTGCAACATAACTATATGGTATAACCCTTTTCCATATTTTTTTGTCTTTAGATAATTCGATTGTTAAATGTATTCAACCCGACAGAAAAAGAAGCTGACTTCTCTGACGTGTAAGTGAAATTAGATGAGATCAACTCTCTAGCCGGGTTGAAAGTGACAAAGCAATAGAAGTAAAAATTGAATATAAGACAGTATTTTTTATTAAATTATGACAGCAGTAGAATGGGTGTGTGTGTGTGTGTGTGTGTGTTAGGTATTTGGTGACAGAGCTGATGGGCTCTGATCTGCACAGAATCATCAGCACCCAGCCCCTCACTGATGAGCACGTGCAGTTCTTCGTGTACCAGATACTGCGAGGCCTCAAAGTGAGTTCTACCAGCAGCACCTGATGATGATAGTACACAGATACGTGGCATGGGGATTCATGGAATGTGTTATAGTTACTAGTGTGCACTCTAACCTTGCACCTTGCAAGTGTGCCGGCCAGAGCATGGGCTAGCTAATGGATTTCATTGACATTCTTTAGTATGGAATGTCAATGAGGGTTCGCACCCTGGGTGCTCTAGTTGATTTACAGAGCAGCCCCATGTTCACCACACCTACCTGTATGTAGTGTGGCTCAGAACCAGTGGAACTATATACATGCACAGAAACTCTTCTGTACTTACAATGCAGTTGGTTGGTTGGAGGAGAAAGGGGTGAGAAAAGGGTAAGAGAGAGAGAGAGGGAATATCTTGGCTTACAGCACATTAGTACACAACTAAGATTTATTTGGATTACTTCAATTTCTAACTACCGAGGACACACATGGTTAAGAGAAAATACGCGAACTATAAGTGATCACATGACTGCTGTATGACGTAAACCAATGTACGTGAAGAGTAAGGGTCGTTGCATCTAGCTTGCTCTTGTTTGGAGCTGAAGTTTCTCTGCATTTACTCGGAAACTAGTTAAAATTGTTGTAATTTACTTCAACTTGAACAAAACCAGATAAGAGAAGAAGTGGTGATATGGACAATGCTTTTAAATGAAGTGCTCTTAGAATGGTATGGTCAATTAATGGTGACAAGTACAATTAATGTTTAAGTGTTCAATCAGTAAATCAATTAGTTAAGTGCATAGTACATGGAATGATATTACTGTAGCTTCTTCAACACTCCCACTTAATTAACAGTGGGTACAGAATCCATTCCCATTAAGCGACAAAATTGCTCAAATCAATTGCGTGGCAATGGTGTAGTCAGCACGTCTGCAACCATTTCATCTGTGGGACAAAAATGTAGATCAATTACACCGTCTTGAAGAGCTTCACGAATGAAATGATGCCGAATATCAATGTGTTTGGTTCGGGCACTGAAAACTGGATTTCTTGCAATTGCAATTGATCCTTGATTATCACCCATTAGGATAGTTGGCTTATACTTTTTTTCATCAAGGCCTTCAAGGAGCCTTTGGAGCCAGACTGCCTCTTGAGTTGCTGTGTTCAATGCTATATATTCTGCCTCAGCAGTTGACAACGAAACTGTAGCTTGCTTCTTACTTGTCCAGCTAATAGTTGCACCACTCATGATAAACAGGTTTCCAGAGGTGGAGTGTCGATCATCCAGATCCCCTGCCCATCGGAATACCCAATCAGCATCGGAATACCCAATCAAAACACCATCCTTTGACTTTTGATATTTGAGTGCTAAGTTTGAAATACCTTTCAGATAACGAAGCACACGTTTTGCTGCAGTAAAATGTGCTGTAGTAGGCTTCGAACAAAACTTGGAGAGTACTTCCACTGCAAAAGAGATATCGGGTCTAGTTGCGGTTGCAGCATATATCAGATTCCCAACAAGTGATTGATATGCTTTAAGATCAGCAGCTTTGCTGACTCCATCCTCCTTCGTAAGCTTCACACTAGTATCAGCAGGAGTAACGGCTGTGTTTGCATCCTGCAGTCCATACCACTGAATTAGCTTGAGAATATAATCCTTCTGATGAAACCACAAAGTATTGTGCTCCTTATTACACTCAATACAAATTCCAAGGCAGTAATGAAGTTCTCCCAAATCTTTCATCTTCAATCTAGTTGCCAAATACCTTTTAATACTGCTCATTTCTGCTTCTGTTGTAGTTAATATTGCAAGGTCATCCACATACACAGCGATAATGGAAACGTCTTTAGCTCTTTTGATATTTACACAAGAATCTGCACTGCTCTGAATGAATCCCATGCATTCCAAATACTCACAATGCTCTATTCCAGCAGCGTGAAGATTGTTTCAGTCCATAAATTGACTTTTTCAATCGGCATACAAGATGTTCATTTCCTGGATTAATGTAACCCTCGGGCTGAGCCATATAGATTTCTTCCTCAAAGTTCCCATTTAGAAAAGCAGTTATTACATCCATTTGATGAATCATCAAGTTATTCTGAATTGCATATGCCAGGAGTGCTCGAACAGTTGTAAGTCTTACTACTGGAGCAAATGTTTCCAGGAAGTCAATACCAAATTTCTGTGGATAACCTTTTGCAACTAGTCTTGCTTTAAAACGATCCACTCTACCATCACTTTTGTACTTTACTTTGAATACCCACTTTGATCCAACAATGTTCTTGCCAGTAGAGGTTCAACTAGTTCCCATGTTTCATTTTCAATGAGTGACTTGAACTCTGCATCTGCTGCAGATTTCCATTCATTTGCATGTGTACTGGACAATGCTACTTCCATACTTATTGGTTCCTCAATTTGACTGACAAAGCAAGCAATGTGGCATCCTTTGTCATCCAGAGTTGCAGCATCACAAAATTCATCAATTCCGTATCACACTGCAGGATAGCGAGTCCAATGTGAGCGCCGAGGTTCTTTTTCAGAAACATCTGTTGGGGTAGCAGTGGAGCTCCCATCTGTGTCTACTTGAAGTACTTCCTTTGTCTTTGATGGCATTTCACAGCAGTTCCTTCCAAAATCTACTTCATTGAAGGTGACGTCACGACGAACTATTACTTTCTTTGTTTTCTCATTAATCAACCTGCATCCCTTGGAAGCTTTGCTGTAGCCAATAAACCGTAACTTTTCCGCCTTTTTGTCTAATTTCTGTCTTGTTGAGTTTGAGATATGAGCATATGCAATACAACCAAACACCCTAAGGTGACTCACATTCGGTTTTCTCAAGTACCATTTCTCATATGGTGTAACTGATTCCTTGAATGATTTCGTTGGCACTCTTGTTACGAATGTAGGCTGCACTGGCAACAGCCTCAGCCCAGTAGCTATCAGGAAGACCAGCATGCGAGAGCATGGTGCGAGCTGATTCCATGAGAATTCTGTTCATCCGTTCTGCCACTCCATTTTGTTCTGGCGAGTATGGTACTGTTAGTTCATGGTGCACCTTGTTATGCTATAAATATGTTTTAAATTCACTAGAGACATACTCACCACCATTGTCTGATCTTAAGGTGCCAATTCTGAGAGTTCCTCCAGCATTAGTCTCTGATTCAAATTCTTTGAATTTGTCTAGCACTTCACTCTTCTGTTTCATAAAATACACACTGCAAAAACGTGAGTAATCATCTATAAATGTCACAAAATACTTGCAACCACCATTAGATTCTGTGGGCATGAGACCACATACATCACTGTGCACTAATTCCAGTCGTTTTGAAGACCGAATCTCACCGACTGACTTGAATGGTAATCGATGCATTTTTCCTTCAATGCAGCCCTGACAGAAATTTAATTTAAATTTACTCGGTATCTTTGCTCCAATAACTAACTCATTCCTTTTTATGTCATGAAGTTGCTGCTCATTGATGTGACCAAATCGCTGGTGCCATATATCCATTTCATGTTGTCCTGATGAACAAGTTATTGCAGCATACTCGGACTGAAGAGGTTGACAATTGAGTTGATACAGCCGTTCCTTCAGTGTACCCATTCCATTCAGCTGTCCATCAGCATTCTGAATCCAACACTCTGATTTACCAAACTTCACTGAGTTACCTCTAGCAGTAGCTCAGCGAACAGAGAATAAATTACATGTAAGCCGCCTTGGCACATACAACACACTGTAGAGTACAGCACGCTTGGGATTAGCTTCTCCGAACAACATTTGTAAACGAACATTACCTTTCCCAACTGCTTCAACTGTCTTTCTATCACCAAGAGCAACTTTCTCAGGATTTTCAAACTGAACGTAATCCATCAGCAGTTCCTTTTGTCGTGTCATATGACTGGATGCACCTGAGTCTGTCAGCCATTGAGCAGAAAATGATTTTTGTAGTGAGCCAATTGATGCATTAAATGCTTCATCTATATCTGAATGACCCTCTTCTGCAGCTTTGGCTTTGTGACCATAATTTTGGCTTACTTTACTCTTTGACAGACGACAAAAACGACGAATATGACCCAATTCACCACATCCATAACATCTAACTGTTTTCTTTGATTTTTCCTGGGTCCCAACGAGTGCTGAGCTTGACTGGTTGTCTGACAAAGATTCTTTTTTCTTCCTCTCCTCGTGTTATAAAGCTTGTTGGACATAGCTCAACTTCACACCATCACTGCATTCTAGAGTGGTGACTAAAGGTGAGTAACTAGAGGGTAAACTTCCCAGCAAAGTTACAACTTGATCCTCCTCTGATAGGAGCCCCAATAGCTGCCAATTTGTCAGTAATTTCTTTCATTTGTTTTAAGTGCTGTTCGACAGAGGTATCTTCTTTCATTTCACAACGAAAATATCGCTTTTTCAAATAAAGCTTATTAGCTAGTGTTTTTCCTTCAAAGTGCTCACACAGCAAGTCCCAGGCTTCCTTAGCATTTGTGCAGGATGTCACTAAGTATAGTTGTGAAGTTCCTACAGCCATGACTATGGTAGAAAATGCTCTCTGTGCTTTTAGTCGGAAGTCTGTCTGGAGCACATCAGTAGCATCAACAGCTAATGTTTCTGAACCATCTACATGACCCCATAGATCTCTTGGCCAGAAGATGCCGCATCTGAAACTTCCAAGTTCCCCAGTTTGATCCTCCATCTAACTTCTCGACAGTCCATCTCTCTTCCATCTTGGTCCAACAGTGACGAAGATAAAACACCAACACTCAACTATTCAAATTCCAGTTGGTAAGTCTGGGCCCATAACCTGTTGTAATTTACTTCAACTTGAACAAAACCAGATAAGAGAAGAAGTGGTGATATGGACAATGCTTTTAAATGAAGTGCTCTTAGAATGGTATGGTCAATTAATGGTGTTCATCAGTAAATCAATTAGTTAAGTGCATAGTGCATGGAATGATAAACTGTTCAATTACTGTAGCTTCTTCAACAAAAATCTCCTACTACGTCAGGTCATACTTGTTTTAAAGGTTAGTTCTCAGCCATTCATGGAATCAAATGCTGACAGACAGACAGACAAATACACTACTAAAACCCTCTTGTGCATGCAGTGCTCAAAGATACCAAATATTAGGCAGCTGCTATTTTCAGAGTACAGTTTGTGCCTTCCCAGGAGTCTCATCAGAACAGAGGTTTTTTTACAAGTATCTAGGGAATGAAGGATGAGAGAGAGACAGTATATTTGACGCATGAATACAATATAAAACTCTGTCTAAATGACTGCACTGCACGACAACCGGAAGGATAGGAAGCTATGGACTAATATTTCCTCCCTGACCATCAGCTACACCACAGTGATACATCTACTTACAGAAATAACATGACCACAAATGCGACTATGCCCTATAACTTCGCACCAATTAAGTTAATGGTTTAAAGCAATGACCCCACAATACATGCAGTCTAAGAAATCTCTCTTTATTGTGTCATTTTGGTAATGTATGCGTCCATCATCTATAAAAAAAAAAAAAAATTTGTATTTACTATCAAGCACCGATAATGGAATCATGTCGTACCATTGCATCTTTTGGTTTTCACTTTTTGAGTTCACACATTGTTCTTGTCCTTGTCTTGTTGTGAAAAGGTTGTTGCATATGATCGCAGATGGTTTGGGGTTGTATGTGAGCATTCTCAATGTAAACATGCCTTTATGTAATGAGCTAAAATATCTCACTATGAGCTAAACCCTTTATCAGCCTATGTCCTAGTTCCCTGCTATATGTTTTTAAATTGCAAGCATAGTATCAAGTGTAGTGTTTGGGATTCACTGAAGCAGAAGTGTACTTGCCTTTTAATGGTATGTGAAGTAGAAATGTACTCACCATTTTATTGTGCTATAGACATGTAGATGTGGCTTCTAGTGGTTCTCGTAGTTGGCTATGCATTGTTAGGTACAGGGTGACCAAAAAAAAAACACAGTTCAACTGTTGAAGGTCTTCCTCAAGGGAAGCCTCTTTGAGGTTAGGCTTGAACACTACTACAAGTCTATTATATTAAAAAAATTTACAATTAATGTTTACGTAGTTAAAAAAAACAAAAAACAAAAGAGACAGATTTTATGATATGACCGACTACAGTCAGAATGATTCAGTCAGAATGATTCAGTCATTCTCGGCTGAAATAATTATAATAAGAAATTTTTCTCTTTTTAACAGCCAATATTTTTAATTATAACTTAACCTGACGAAGGTAAGAAGTAAAAAAGTCGAAATGTCGGGTTAAGTTATAATTAAAAATATTGGCTGTTAAAAAGAGAAAAATTTCCTATTATTACCGTCAGAATGTTTGATGAAGTGATATCAAAATTCAAATGCAGTATTTGCAGAACCTAAAAGCCTCGTTTAAAGTTCAAGTATTCAGGTGTGCCTGATGGCTAGCCTGCTTTGCAAGGCCCAAAGGTCATTACTGAACAACTTGTCCATATCAACACTCTATTTCATGCACCACTAATATACCACACACACACGTCTATAAAGTATATATATATATATATCAATGGCTCAAATTAGTGCACCCCTGATAGTGTCTCTCTATGTTTGCTTGCCAACGGGAGTATTGGGGAATGGCATTCCTTCAGTAGATGTCTAATTACAGTGGGACTTATTAGCCCTTGTTTCACTGCGGTGTATGTCCTTTAAATAGAGCTTTTTGTACGACCTTTTAAACCATTAATTCTATCATGCTTTAATAAGCAGCATGATTGACAATGTATCATTGTTGTTTTTATTTTATTTTTTGTAGTATATACATTCAGCTGGCATCATTCATCGGGTATGTAAGTTCTTACAATCGTTTCAGATTATTTAAACGTAAGTATAGTATGAGATGTATTATTACCCCTATATCAGATATATTACTACCCCTATATGAGATATATTACTACCCCTATGTGAGATATATGTCTGTTATGACATAGTGGATACAATGTATGTAAAAATACGTCTGGAAATATTCCATACAAAAGTCAGTAACTTGTAATGCAAGATTTGAAAGGGACAAATTCTCATCATCTCTTCTTCGAACATAGACCCTTTGTTTGTTTGTTTATTATTTTTACTTAATTTGACATCATTAATGCTATTGGCACCCTTAGGCAGTATGGTACAGGATCGTTAATACTGTTGGCACTCTTAGGCAGTATGTTACAGGATCATTAGTGCTATTGGCACCCTTAGGCAGTATGTTACAGGATCATTAGTGCTAGTGACACCCTTAGGCAGTCTGGTACAGGATCATTAGTGCTATTGGCACCCTTAGGCAGTCTGGTACAGGATCATTAGTGCTAGTGACACCCTTAGGCAATACAGTATATTGGATCAGTACTGTTACTGGTATCCTCATGCACGTGTATGCATGATGCTGGTGTTGTTGTCATGCAGGATCTGAAGCCTAGCAACATTGGTGTCAGTGAAGATTCTGAGATAAAGATTCTTGATTTCGGACTCGGACGACAGATTGGAGACCAGATGACGGGCTATGTGATGACACGCTACTGGAGGGCACCAGAGATCATGCTCAACTGGATGCACTATGGACAGAAAGGTCAGACTGTACTCCACTCTCAGTGGGTAAGGTGTGGTGATTTATAAAACTAGAATGTGTGAGATCAATAGGAAATTACAGCTCAGAGTATACTGACCCTGATGTTCCAATAAGTAGGGTGTGATTATATGGGTTATGGGAATTGGACCCTAGGGTTCCTGTGTTTAGTTATTGGTTCAGGTCTCAACATAATATGTTTAGTGCAACTGTGTGTGTGTGTGTGTCCTACAGCTGACGTATGGTCAGTAGGTTGTGTGATGGCAGAACTACTGACTGGGCAAACTCTGTTCCCTGGCAATGACTGTATCCTTGAATTATCCCAGCATAAAGCGCGCACACACACACACACACTCACTCTCTCTCTCTCTCCTCTTACGTATACATTAACTTGTGGTAGATTGTCTGGAGATTCTCTCACAGCTGATGGAAGACAATGTGGTGGTCAACTTCTTAAAAAAATCATAAGTCCAACAAATTTATAGCACTGTTAAGTTGGTAACACCTCTTGTGATTAAGAAAAAAATACATAGACAGAGCTCTCTGTGATGGTCCTTTCAAAGATACAGACTTCTAGAGCCTAAAATAAGAAGTGAAAGACTCATTCGGTGTTGCATATAGTTGCTAGATATTCTGGCACATGAAGTTTCTTACTTGTTTGCATCAACTGAGACTTTGCTATTTGCTCATGTAGCCATAGTTAAGGACATATCCTCCAGCACTTGTTGCCTTGACAACCTAACAGATAGAGACCATCTGAACAGAATTCTTCAGATATGTGGTACACCTGATGAAGAATTTATGACAAAAATAGAAAGTTCATCAGTAAGTTTATTTTTACACATGTTGACATACACTTTTGTCATGACTACACCCACTTGCCCCTCCCACAATGTTTGTCAAGGCCAGACAATATGTGGAATCACTGCCTTTCTTCCCCAAGAAAGACTTCAAAGAGTTCTTCGTAGGTGCCAACCCTCAGGCTATAGACCTACTGACGGAGCTGCTCCAGTTGGACCCGGATAGACGTCCATCTGTGGAAGAGCTACTGGGTCATCCGTACCTTAATAAGTATCATTTCCCTAAAGATGAGGTAAAGACTTGGTCCATAGACCTTAGTCATGGCGGTGTTGAATGATGTTCGGTGAGAAAGAGTTGCACACATGCACACACACGTGCTTAAACACGCACTACTTTTTTTTTCTAATTCATTTTCTCTCTAAAATTTATAAGAGTGAATCAAAATATAGTATTTTAAAATTCGAGCTGGGACGTGTAGTTTACACTGTTCATATTTTATTATGTTGTTAGCCGACTTGTGATTTGAGGTATGATTCATCATTTGAGGGACTTGATAAAGATATTAATGGCTGGAAACGTAAGTCATAGAGAAATATGTGTGACGGTCAGAGTGGATTATCAAATTTAGGTTTTATCGTTATTGGAGAATTTATTAATGTTTTATGTACTAACCATTTGATTCAATACAAATAATTGTTTGTTCTTTGTAGTTATACCCTTATTGAAGCTTGGTATGCTGTACTCTCTGATAGTAGAGTCGGTAAAGGGTTATGACATTAATTTCCAAGTCGCACAGATGCTCTAATAGATATGTGTAAAATTGAACATTCCAATTCATTATCCTTGCCTTATTTGCACAGTTCAAAGAGAAGGTTAGGGGAACTTAATTTTGAGTCCTCGGGTAATGTAAGGTTAATAGCACCGTGTTGAACACAACAGTTCATATCACAAGATGGCTATGTTCTGTTCCACTGAGAGAAGAGCATCCAGCAACTATTCCTGGTGTCCATTCCTTCCCTAGGCAGTGTCTACTTGCATGGCTGTTCAGAGATTCCTATTCCATCATTTTCTTTTGTGGCCTGCCATTCTAGTTGTAGTCTAAGAGATCTCTGACAGCTGGTGTGTAAGTTGATGCTATTTAATTTGTTTTATGCTGTTGTTATTTGTTGTTGTATTTTTTATTTTTTTTTTATTTTTTTTTATTTTTTTTTTTAGAATGCATCTATGAAGAAATTGAGAATTTTGTTGCTCCTGCCATGCCACGCCCCACAACTCATCCGACTCTCTCAACTAGTCGGATCAGCCAATCAGATTCCATGTCCACAGGGTCGCCTGCCTGTCTATCCAGACACACGAGCCACAATCCTTCACCAATGGACTAATTTCTGCTTTCTCAAGTTGAAATCATTTATTTTTCCCTCCCTTCCTTCTTCTTATAAATGACTGCAAAATACATGAATGTATACTGTATAGTGGGGCTTTTTTCTTTATTTTCTCTTTTTTTTTTCTTTTTCTCCTCTTTATTCTATCTTTAATTTTTTTTTTTAATAGTATGTGTCTTTTTTTTATGTCATCTGAGCTATTCTTCTTTGGCATCTAGCACAATTTTAGGTTTTAAATTTAAATGTATTTTTATTTCTGGCATCCTTTGCAGTGAGATAATAATCTGACCCATTATTATTTTGTCAATCAATGAAGTTTTCATTAAATGGTTGATAGATACAATGTATTGGTCTTGTTAAGTAACCAGCTATCTAATGCATTGTAGCCTCCTTATTACAGTGGCGCTGGAAAAATACTATCCTAAGTACGTTTAGCTTATTTTGTTTGTTGGTGGAAAAACGATTCCATTATTCCATGTAGCGCCAGTGTGGAGGTACGTGTGTCCTAAAGGGGGCGTTAACTGCACATGCTCAAATCGTGATTCAACCGCTTCGGTTAGTAAGGTGGCAATAAAAAGAAGTTTTGGACAGGAAGAGAAAATAAAGGTCGTTTTCTTATTCTGTCTCACTTCTAAGCTTTATTTTTAAGTTGAACAATGGCGGACAATTTAAAGGAACTGGCGAAGAACTCGCCCTTTCGAAGGTTTTCAGCAGCCGCGGGTAAGCTAGACCCTAAGTGACCTTTTAAATTTCTTTTTTGTGCTTATACGTTACGTATTATGACCTTGATTTCTTCTGTGTACAGCCAGCGAGGAGACCAGCTGTGAGTTTGGCTCGATGAAGTACTATGCCTTGTGTGGGTTCGGAGGTATATTGAGTTGTGGCCTCACACACACTGCAGTGGTTCCTCTGGATCTGGTCAAGTGCAGAATCCAGGTAAGGGGAACATAGCTACCCATATGAGTGGGTAAAGGAGTGCAGCATTTGAAAGATAATACTATATATGGTAGTTATAAATAACAATTGGGTTGTTTAATTTTCAATGAACCCGGGAATGTCCTGTATAATGATTTGGCGCAAACTTTATTTAGTTACCATGGTGTCACTGCAAGTGTGAAGTGTACACTTAGCACAATTTTACGCACAAGTTTATTCGAGATTAGCTGCGTCCTGTCGGCAATTATCACGTCCCTATTGATTACTGTGACCCATCAAGAAATTGTATATCAATGAGCGAAAGTCTTCACCATAAGCATCTCTTGAGCTGTTTTCTTTAGCAGGACAGATGTGTTCCAAGCAAACAAGCTCATTCTCTGTAGTGTTAACACACTGCTGAATTGGCTTGAAAGCTATCCTAGGGCTCACTGTATGCTATGGGATTGACACTTCCTTGTTCTGTTCAGTTCTCTCCTTGTCTACATTCTTGTAGTTGTCAATAGATTAGGCCGGAGGGAAGGTCGTTTCTTTTGGAGCCTGTACGTATGTTGACTTGTGTCGCTCTTAGCCACGATGACCTTTATTGTTGTTGTTGTTGTTTTTGTCCTGTTGCCTGGACATTGTTGTAAAGGATACTGACTCAGTTGTGTAATTAATTAATGAACTAGGATTGGTATATCTTAATAGTGTAACAAAGCTTCTAGTCACTTAAAACTCTTTGTTGCTTAGTTTTAGATTTATATATAGCACACAGGGATTCATACAGGATTTTTTGCTGGGGGGGGGGGGGGGGGTTATGTCAAGTCGCAAAAAAACCAGTTTATCTACATAATATGGTCAAGTCATGACTGTGAGACTGTGAAACAGATTTCAGATGAAAACGTGACAAACTATATAATAGTTAGGCGCCGCTTGGTTTTGGAGGCATTTGGCTTTTACATCCCGAGCACAGCGAGGGCACTACTTAGGGCCTAAGGGACCCTAACAACAGTAGTTCACGACAGGTGCACAGAACCTAACTAATTTAGAATGTAGCGACTGCTCTTTAACAATGCAATAGGAGGGACTCTAAGTGCAATCGGAGGGACACTAGTTGACCCTGGCTTCAGAGCGGGGAGACTAAGTTTATAGTGTTCCTCTCTGGAGGACGTAAGCAATATAAAGTCCCTCTGTCACTATACAAAAGCTACAGCTTCTATGCTTTAATACGAATTGGTATTGAAGGACCAGAACTAGAGAAATGTTGATTTTGAGGAAGTGCAACAAGCCTGTAAGGCTATTTATAGTAATCATTGATTTTTCTGAAGAATTCAGTTGGGGAAAAAAAATTTAGGAGGGGGGGAGGGAATCCCAGGGCTCCCATAGTCTGTATGAAACCCTGGCACAGATATAAACAAAAGATATACGGACTGATTGATTTGGGTTTCCGTGAAGCTTATAACAGCTTGCTTCTGACTGCCTGTGATCATTGGTAGTTAGCTACCTTGCTACCAAACACAAGCACACCGTAATGTATGGCTTCTGGTGTACCAACTTCAGTGTTTCATCCAGACATTCTTGCAAGGGGGGGCAAAATAGAGTTTTGAAAATGTAAGGGGGGGCGGGCGGCACTGGTCACCATGGGAGTGAAATAGAATTATTGGAAGGCCTATGTCCTACATTAAAAAAACATAATCTTATCTAATGAGGTCTGCATATGTCAGATCCTGACAAGTTAATTCAGCTACTCATTTTCACCTCCACCGTCTAGCAATTTTCAGTCAACTGTGACATTCACTATTTAGATGCTTTTCACACACTATTCAACTCTGACTCTCACCTCCCCTTAGGTTTATCACACGTTGATTCACACTTACGGTTGCTGGCTGGCTATAAAAAGGCCAGCCCTCAGCTCACCGTAGCAGTTGTTGAGTTTTGATCTATACAGATTCTACAACTTCCAGAACCAGAACTCTAAGCACTCGTAGTCCCTGACAGCTTAAGATAGTCTCAAATGGATATTCGCTCTTTCTTCTGTGGTGCAAGCTCTTCAAAGTCACCTGGCCACTCAAGTAGCAGTGACACAGAAGATAAAATTGACAGCAATCAATCTGATACTGAGTTTTTGGAGCCAAGTCCTGCCAAGAAAAGATTAATTGTCCATGAGAAGCATGCAAAGGAAAGATTAACTACACATGAGAAAAGCAAGAAAATCACTGCAAGCAGTCGAAAATACAACAAAAAATGGGAAGAGAGCTTCAATTGGCTGATGTTTGATAAAAATTTCCAAGGAGCTTTTTGTAAGGTTTGCAGGAAGAGAGGAATTTCTCTTCAAAGAACAGGAGGAACATGGATCTCAAAACCTTTCACGAACTGGAAGAAGGCAATAGAGAAGATGAAAATTCATGCAAAGAGTGATATTCACCTCCTATCATGTGAAGCAGAGATGGCTGCAGCTACAGCACTACAAGAAGGGTCAGTCATTCAGCAACTCCAACAAATTAATGATGAGGAAAAGTTGAAGAACAGAATGGCCATTAAAGCTCTAATTCGTTGCACCCATTTTCTAGCTCGTCGCCACATTCCCCACACAACAAATTTTGATGAACTTATTGATCTAATCGTAAGTTGTGGTGCAGAAGATTTAAAGGGGTTCCTTGAAAGAGCTAGATTAAATGCAACCTACACATCTAAAGTTGCTGTTGTTGAATTTGTTGAGGCAGTTGGCTTATGGGCTGAAGAATGTTTACTGAAACGGCTTCGCCAAGCTTCCCATTTCAGCATAATGGCAGATGAGTGCACTGATGTGACGACCACAGAAGAGCTTTCAATTTTCTTCCGCTGGGTGAACATGGACGGTCAACCTGTTGAGCACTTCTTGGATATAGTTCCATTGAAAGCTACTGATGCAAAGACTATTTATTCTGCCCTTGTTGAATTCATGAAAGATAAAAACATACAGATTAGCAAGCTGGTGGGTATGGGATTCGATGGAGCAGCTACTTTCTCTGGGAAACACAATGGTGTGCAGAGTCTCCTGAAGAAAATTTCACCTCATGCACTTTTCGTACACTGCCATTGCCATTTGCTACAGCTAGCATGCGTTCAAGCAGCTAATGCTACCAGTGGGATAAAACATGTGTACATCACACTCACCACCCTCTGGAAATTTTTCCACTATTCTCCTAAGCGAGCTGAGAGTCTCAAAGCAGTACAGCAGGTGCTTGACTTACCTGAGCTGAAAGTTGTGAAACCATCAGATACTCGCTGGCTGTCCCATGAACGCTGTGTGAAGGCAGTCAAAGCTAGCTACAGTGCAATTGTGACTGCTCTAAACAATATCTATGAGCAGACACATGCACCTGAAGCTCTAGGTATCAGTAAAGCCTTATGTAGGCCCTCAACTTTAGTGGCCATATACCTCCTTGATTATGTTCTGCCACAAGTGGCGAAGTTGAGCAGAGCTCTCCAGACTGAGAGAATAGACTTGACAGCTATCACCCCTCTTGTTGATGCCACTCTCAATACACTTGATGATGCCATGTTACCTGCTGCTAACTGGGTATTAGAACTGATGGATGCAAAGAATGAGATCGAAGAAGTCACTGACATCACGTTAACCACGGAAAGCATTGCTACATTCCAAGGACAAGTGGCTGAACCGTTTATCAGGATGCTGAAGGCAAACATATCCAGCAGATTTATTTCACAAGATATTGTCTCCTCATTTGGCATCTTTGATCCGAAGAAAGTGCCAGCTGCTGACTCTTCTGACTTCCATACATATGGTGAGGACTTAATAGATGTACTATTAGCTCACTATGGTGCAGAGCTGCCTGCTAAGACTGCTGGTGGAGATGAATACACCAAAGAAGCTCTTATTTCCCGCGAAACCCGAGAGGAGTGGAAAACATTTCGAAGCTACTTATCGAAGAAGCCGAAAGGTAACCTGCACTTGCAGTTGAAAGAGCTCACCACAAGTGATATGCTTAGTGAAATTTTTCCAAACATTAGCACCCTGGCAAACATATGTCTATCTATCCCTGTCAGCACTGCTTCAGTGGAAAGGAGCTTCTCCAAAATGAAACTAATTAAAACACGAATTCGAAATCGAATTGGGCAATCACAATTATCCTATTTGATGAAAATAGCCATGGAGACACCCGAGACGCTCTCATCTACACAATTAAATGACATTATTACAGTATGGAACAAAAAACCTAGACGAATTGCTGTGTGAATATTGTTTATTATTAATTTGGTTTACATTTTTCTCTTAATAAATATCGGTTCTTTCAAAAGGGTGGGGGGCACTTAGAATCCAAGGGGGGGCATTTAGAACCCAAGGGGGGGGCAAATGCCCCCTTTCGCCCCCCCCCCTAAATGAAACCCTGAACTTCTTTAAATGAAGGACACATTTCTCTGAATTTTCATGTACTAAAAAAACCCTAAAACCCTTCCCTCCCCCTCCCCCCCCCTTTACACACACACCCTTTAATTACCATTATTTCCCGTTTATGTCTCTCTTGTATATGTTAACTTGCAGGTGGACCCTGGCAAGTACAAGAACATGGTGACAGGCTTCAAGTTGACGGCTGGAGAGGAAGGGTTCCGTACGTTGGCCCGCGGCTGGGCTCCAACCTTAATCGGCTACTCCATGCAGGGACTATGCAAGTTTGGATTCTATGAAGTGTTCAAGATCCTGTATTCCAACATGCTGGGAGAGGTGAGTGGGCGTAGCTGGATGAGGTGCAGTGGCGTAGCTGGATGAGGTGAGTGGGCATAGCTGGATGAGGTTGGGTGGACGTAGCTGGATGAGGTTGGGTGGACGTAGCTGGATAAGGTGAGTGGGCGTAGCTGGATAAGATGAGTGGGCGTAGCTGGATAAGATGAGTGGGCGTGGCTGGATAAGGTGAGTGGGCGTAGCTGGATGAGGTGCATAAGTGAGGCTAGCAGGCAAGAACCATCACATTCTTTAGTGCTAGCCTTTGCTTGAGGGAGATGTACAGTTTGCAATTCTTTTAGGAACATGTACTTTTGATAATCCTATCAATTAATTTATTTAAATTCATCTATTTGTATGCAGAAAGCAAATTCCCCGTATCTAGTATTTGTTTTATCATTCATTCACTTGTTTTTCTGCTTATTTAAAGACCATGGTCATATTTGAGAATGTGGAATAGACAGTTCAACTAATTTTTTTTCCGGTTTGCAGGAGAAGACATATCTGTACAGGACGTCCCTTTACCTAGCTGCATCAGCCAGCGCCGAGTTCTTTGCTGACATTGCCCTCTGTCCCATGGAGTCAGTGAAGGTCAGAGTTCAGACTGCGCCTGCAAGTGAGGGGTGGGGCACCACACTCAGAGAGTGTGCCCCCAAGCTATGGCAGAAAGAAGGCATATCCGGGTAAGTCCTTCAGGTCTCAGGTTAATTCAACTTCCCAGATTGTGAGTTTGCTGCTATGGGGAATTAAAGTAACATATGTAAAACTTGAAACAAGTATGTGTGTGTGTGTCTGTTATCACTAGTTGGTTAGTTTCTTTGGGAACAAACTAAATTATTATTATTATTATTATTATTATTATTATTATTATTATTATTATTATTATTATATGTGACAGTACTTGGGAAAAGGGACCAATTACGTAAAATCAAAAATGTACAGTAGAGCCCAAACACGGACAAAAAAAAAAATTTCTTTGGTTTTCTTTTTATTGGCCCACAGGTATCTTCTACCCTTTAGCTACACTGACACCAAATTTGAGTGGCTGAAACCGTTGTTAAAGGTCCGAGCGCCCCGTTTAAACACAGCCACCTTTTATTCTCTATTTTGACCTTCCGTGCGTGCACATATTGAGATGGGCGTGGTTGCCTAACTGGTTGTGTTATTTTTCTTTAGATTCTACAAAGGCCTCCCTCCTCTGTGGATGAGGCAGATACCCTACACCATGATGAAGTTTGCCGCCTTCGAACGTACAGTGGAATTCCTCTACAAGTACGTGGTTCCCAAGCCTCGCAGCGAGATGGGCAAGTCGGCACAGCTTGTTGTCACGTTTTCTGCGGGTTATATTGCTGGAGTGTTCTGTGCCGTGGTGAGTCATCCTGCAGACTCTGTCGTGTCCAAGCTGAACTCCATGGAGGGTGGCACTGCCATGCAGGCTGCCAGAGACTTAGGAATGAAAGGTAAAGAATCCAACTAGGAGGGACAGCTGCGATATTCATTAGGTGGGGCAGTGTTGCTATACAATGGAGGGAGAGTTTGGTGTGATCCTTTAAAAAATATTTGACGCTCATGAAAATGGGCCTAAGTTATCAGTAACAGAAAAGATCAGTTGTTCTTTAGAGAGAGTGAGGGGCGTCATTTCTGTAGTGTTCTATATATAGATTTCTCATGACTACCAATTCTATTTTTATGAGTGCTACGTCATTTTTTGACAATTATCACAAAATTACTGCTAACTCAGTCATTCTCAGCTGAAATGTTTATAATAATAGCAACAAAAAAAATTCTCGTTTTAACAGCCAAGAAGTCGAAACATTGGGTTAAGTTTTAATTAACAATATTGGCTGTTTGAACGAGAGAAAAAATTTGCTATTACTATTACTAGAATGTAATGTTAGTAGATTGAGGCCAGTTTGAACATATTTATAGCAAGTTGTTTATTTTTACACATTAAAGTTTTTTTGTCTTCTCCCCAATCTTGCAGGATTGTGGAAAGGTCTTGGACCCAGGATCCTGATGATCGGAACTCTCACTGCTCTGCAGTGGTTCATCTATGATTCCGTCAAAGTGTTCTTCCGTCTGCCACGCCCCCCACCCCCAGAGATGCCCGCAAGCTTGAAAAAGAAGCTGGAGGAAAAGAATAAGGCTTAACGTTTAGTTCTTATAAATAATATTACAGTTCTAGCAAGTATGTAGATTGTTTGTCCATTAAATTTTTTTGTCCACACCAAACTTATTTATTTGATTGTGATAGTCTAATTATTTATTTCATTGCTCTAGATCATTTTGTGTCAAGATGAAAGGGTAACTTGGCTATTTTTAAACTACTCGAAGTAAAAATTCCACTATCAAGAATGCCATGGAAATTGCATCGTGTGGATCCCCTCCTTACAAATGCTGCGGTGACGCGCTTGCGTTATCTCCTGTGTCTGTTTCTCTTGGCAACCACCCGTACCGTGTCCAGTTTTATCTGGTAAGGTCCAGTTCAATCCGGTTTCGTGCAGAACGAATGCTAGCTGTACTAGACGATAATAGCAAATTTTCTCGTTCTACTTAACTTAGGGTTAAGTTTTAATTAACACAACATTGGCAGTTAGAACCGAGATATTATAATGATTTCAGCTGAGAATGACTGGATCGCAATATAATTTGTAATGAAGTTAAATATTCACTGGTTCACACTCATCTAGGCTCATCCCTAGTCTGGCGGAGCCGACCCTTTACCTTCTATGTTGGTGGGCCCACAGGACAGGATGAAAGAGTTACTGCTTTTTAAAAGTAACTTATAACTTCAACACACAAGCCTTAAAGTCATGTGGCCTCATTTGCATAAATTAATTTGTTGTAATAAATAACATGATTGATGTAAGTGGATATAAAAAAAGTACAAGACATCTCATGCGGGCATTCCTGCCAGTTTAGCAGCTTCCTCGTCTGAGAGCTGTTTCAACATTTGCAGGCAGTAGAAGAGAGCTCTGGGCACGTGGAAACAGCCTTTGTAAGGACCACCTTTGAATGTCTGGTTGAGGGTCCAGTCCCTCGTCATGTAACCGTACCATTCACCACAGGTGGGGTCCGAAAACTGAAACAAAAAACAAAACAAACAACAACAACAACAACAACAGTGATCAAAACTAGATTGACAAAAAAAAAAAAAAGACTACCAATCATAAAAAGGTATATAAAAATCTTGCTAGTTAAAATGACTATTTTTGTTATTCTGACAAACAAGATACTAGCAGAAGCTAGGAAAAGAAGGAGGTATAAATATTCTGTGTGTATAGGAGGGCTAAAATAGTGTCAGATGCATGATACGTGTTCCTTGTACACGGTGCCTAAGGCTCTAAGTATCAGCATCAGATAATGTTGTTGTTGTTTTCCAGTCACAAATAGTTGCAGTGAGTAGTTGCTACGACATTGGGGACCCCTTACCCCTTGGGGACCCCTTACCTCAAGGAAGAACACGAGAGAGTGCAGAGATACTCAAGAAAATGTTATAGTAAGCTAAAATTAACTGTCAATGGCTATATTATATACTTACACTTCTAGAGAAAAAAATATAACTTACTATAAGATGGCATACTATGATGACTGGAAGGAGCTAGAACATAAACTTGAGGTATACTTAAAGAAGCACAAATTCATTTGCAGAGGAAAGGAGCAACCGTTATGACAGATGAAGTTTAATTAGAATTTGCACACCTCTGATAGTGGCTTGCTTCACTTTGCTCGCTCATTGTAATATAAACACTATATCATGACCAACCTTGGTGAAGCAGAGATTACTGATCTCTGTGAAGGCAGTCCAGTGTCTTACGTCTCTCGTGGCTTTGTATGCCATTAGAGAAGCCACCATCGCCTCGCAGTGGACCCACCATAGCTTCATCGGCCACTCCAGCTGCACCGGACTGTGACCCTCGCTGTCAAGGAAGTAAAATAACCCGCCGTGGACACGATCTTGACCGTAGTTGCGAGGCTTGTCAATGAACTGGCGCACTGCTACCGTCTTCAGGCTATCGTCTCGTCTGCTCTGGTAGAAAATGAAACATATAATAGAAAATACTGCAGTTATAACAACAACAACAACAACAACAACAACAACAACAACATAATAATAATAATAATAATAATAATAATAATAACAATAATAATAATAATAATAATTGGATGTATTCTCTCTCTTTCACAGGCTTTTTTTTTTAACAATTCAGAATTAAAAATATTTGGTCGCCACCGGGAATCGAACCCAGGTCCGCTAAGCCTGTGAAAAGGAGAGAATACATCTAATCAGTAAAAGAAGGCTGAGAAAGAAATTATGAAATAAATAATAATAATAATAACAATAACAACAACAATAACAAGCTAGACTTGTCAAATAAACATATACATAAGACACAAATGTAATATGTAATTGGTGAGCGAGCGAGCGAGACATTTACAGGGGTAACACAATTGAAAATCGGGGATGTTTGCTTGTTCATATATTATATGTTTGGACATACGTATGTCATTTTGTACTTTGACCCTCTTGGATTTTTGTGTTAGCTGGGTGTTCAACTCCATCTCTAAATTCACTAAACAGAATCCTCTGGTTTATCGATCATTACCCGTATCACCCTAGAAATTGAATTGTTTGCCGCTTTGAATTCTTTTGCGGGTGCAGTTAAAACTCAAAAACTTACTGGAGTTCCATTTCTATTCAAGTTAGTGGCAGTGGTAAGTTAATGCGCTATTTGTCATAGTTATAAGCCCTACGCAACAGTATTTACTTGAAAATTCATTGTCCATTAGACTAACCACGAAGGTAAGTCTTGCGTAGGTATGTTCAGTTATGTGAAAGTATTGTGCATTACAATTACTACTAAGAATATCACAAAGAAAAAGTTTAAATAACGTGACTTGTTTTTTGTTGCTTTTTTTTTAAATTCAAACAGTTGCCGGGAGTGGTTACTATGGCATTGAATGCCTTTACCATATAGCTATATACGTAAATAAAAATTCAACTTTAAGAGGAAGATGTGCTGGTCCAGACGCTAGTAGTTAAAGTCAAAAATCTTTAGTTGTACTAGCTATCTGCCCACCTGAGTCTAGCCTCTTCCAGTAGAAACCACCCCGCCTCCAGGGCGTGGCCAGGATTGAGCAGCCTGCCCTGGCAACCAGGAATGAGTGAGCCGTCCGGGGTGACAAATTCTCGCACAAACTCTCCGTCACTCTGTAAACAACAAGAAGTCATATAATTCCATTCTTTACTACTACATTATAATAAATTTAAATTAAAAAACTTTAACTGAAAATTTAGTACAATAAAATTGCAAGACGTTTTAACTTACAATGTCTTAACAATTTCATTACACTACAGTTTCAGTTAATTTTTTTAAAGAAAAAGAGGCATTAATTGAAGAACAAAGACTGACACAAGCACTACAGCAACACAATAAACAAACAAACAAACAAACAAACCTTCCACACATTCCAGAAACATTCATTCAATTTGAAAAGTAAGTCCTTTTTAAATGAAGCTTACAAAATATTGGAACACTACAAAATACCCATACATTTCCTCCACCCACATCCCCACCCCCTTGACTCACATGCTTGAGAATCTGGGTCACTGCCCACTCAATGTCATCCAAGTATCTCTTCCTGAGCAGGTCATTTGAGCCGCAGAACTCCGTGAGGACGTTCAGCAGCATCATGGGCCGGCCGAGCTCCTCAGCAGGGGGAACCCCCTCCAGCTTGTCCCCGCCCAGGGAGGAGTCGTCCACTCTGATCCAGTGTATGACCTGAGACAGCATCTCCTCTGCTAGGACCTGAAAATTCACACACATACATACACACAACAAGCGTATGGATATGTATAATTGGCGAGCGAGCGAGACACTTACAGGGGTAACACAATTGAAAATCGGGGATGTTTGTTTATTTATTTGTATATATGTATGGACGTACGTAAGGCATTTTTGTACTTTGACCCTCGCGTTTTTGTGTTAGTTCGGTAGTCGACCCCGTCCCAAACTTCACTAAACAGAATCCTCTGTTTATCGATCAGTACCCGGTATCACCCTAGAAATTGAATTGTTTACCTTTTTGAATTCTTTTGCGGGTGCAGTTAAAACTTGAAAACTTAAGGGACTTCCATTTCTATTCGAGTTAGTGGCGGTGGTAAGTCAATGCGCTCTTTGTCATGGTTATAAGACGTGCGCAACAGTATATACTTGAAAATACATTGTCCACTAGACTACCGCGAAGGTAAGTTTGTGTAGGTGCATGTCCAGTTGTGTCAAAGCATTGTGTGTTACAACCACTACTTAGCTAAAGAATATCACAAAGACAACTTTTAAATAACGTGTATTGTTTGTTGTTGTTTTTTCCTTCAATTCAAGCAGTTGCAGAGAGTTGTTACTATGGCACTGAAATCCCTTTACCGTGTATGCGAAATTAAAAAAACTGGACCTTATTTTCAGTAGCTTCAGTGTTAGAAGTCAAAATCATTCATATAAAAATAGTATAGTCTTTAGGCTCGCTCGCCATTTGTGCTCAAGCACATCACTAGTCATACTTGCTGCAGTATCAGTTATGGATTAAAATTATTCTCCGGGAAATTTCCTACTGACACTGAATGTTTCCCCTGTTGTGTGCGCTTGTACTGGGATCGGTTATCAGCGATAATTCTGAAGCATAAAATAATGGTGGCAACTGTCTGAATTATCGCTAGACAACCACCCTCGGGATAGGACGAGCAATAATGCCTCAAATGGTTTAATTATCACATATACACACACAAGCAAGTTTTTATTGCTGGAGAACATGTCTATACTCATTCAAGTTAAATTCATAGCAAATGAACCTCTATGATATAGTTCTTTTATACTGTCTTAATCTTTTTAGCACAATACAACATACACTTGCAGACTTCAATGACAATACTTAATTAACTTGTAAGACTAAAGTCTTCTACCCTGTCATCAATAGCACTCCAACAAACCTGTCCCATTGTTCTTGTCAATCCTGACCTCGCCCACTCACCCCCCCCCCCCCCCCCCCACTGACCCTTCTCTCTGGCCCCTGCACCTCCCACCCCTGTACCTGGTATCGGAGATTCTCCGTGGCTCTGTGCAGCTCTGCCAGTGCCATGACGTAGAAACATTCTGTGTACGGCTTTCTCTGTAACTTGACGGGTTTGCCGTCAGCAGTGGTAGCAAAGTAGCACCTTTCACCCACACCTTGCGAGTTCACACGCACATGGCTCATTAAGAAGTCTCCACCTATGGGATTGGGGAAGAGGGGGGAAGGAGGATATTTGTTTAAATATACACACTCTTTTTCTGAAAATAAAAAACAACGTAACACAGGGCGAAAACTTGAATTTCCTGTAGTAATGTATTTAGGACATTTCATGCATTCACCACCTTTCCTGTAGTGGATAGGGCTAAATGTCCTATGGTGCAGGGCATTTAGCCCTATCATGTACAAGAAAGGTGGTGAAAGCATGAAATGTCTTAAACATGTGACTACAGGATATTTAAGTTTTTGCCTTGTGTAATACTAAATGAGAGACTGAGTGAGTGAGAAGATGATCGAATTGCTCTTAATTAACATTAATAATAGTAGTAGTAGTAGTAGTAGTAGTAGTAGTAATAGTAGTAATAATAATAGTAGTAATAATAATAATAATTATTATTATTATTATTATTATTATTGTTGTTGTTATTATTGTAAATGATATGTCCGTTTAGCTCATTATACTGTGACACAGAAACACAACTTGATTTGATACTCTAGAAACATTGCAGCTGCAAATCTACATTAAAGAAATGAATAGTTCAACTTATACAGACAATGCAGTAGTTTTCTTTTGCATCTCACCAGCATCCATTTTATTCCTGAGTGCATGTGTGAGTGAATGAGGGAGGGAGTGAGTAATGGTGGAATGAAGTGTCTTACCTGCCACAGCTGGAACCAGGATATCAGAGGAATGGTACTTGGTGGAGTTGTTGTAGAGCTTGGCATACATCCATACCTGGGTAAGAACAAACAGATAAAGCAAGAGAAAGAGAAGAGAAATAAATAAACACACACAATGCCAGGGCTAGCGCGCGCACACACACACACACACACACACACTGATAGTGCCTGTGCTTCATTATATTATTATTGTTGTTGTTGTATTATTAATTATTATTAGTAGTAGTAGTAGTACTATTATTAGTATTAGTATTATTGTGGTTGTTTTTGTAAGTATCGCTATAGCAGACAACCAAAACTTCCCAACGCATACTGCCAAGAAGCATGTGTAGCTCAGTTGAATCCTCATGTGGTGTGTTCACCAAAAATTTCTCGTCAGCATCATTTCACAGGCGAGTGAACTTCTGCTTCGATGTGCTGCTAAAATTAGACTTTAGTTACTGCTACACACCACACTTGTTAATGAACTGCTTTACCTTATAGTGAGTTCTCTTTCAAACTTATTTACTCAAATTATGGTATGTAAGAAAAAATTTTTTTTTTAATGTTTATGGAAAATGTTTAACAAAATGGAGCTAGGCTAATTTGCTTGCCATTGGTGCTGAATCACATAATAATGACATTTACACTCACTTCATTACATAATAAATAAACATAATAGACTGACTTGCTTCATAGCCACAGGGAACAATAGGTGGGTGGGGCTGAACTCTGCCCTATTTAGCTATTCATGTGTATTCCTCACCTGTCTTGCCTGCAGCCACCCGTATTTGGTGGTGTCATAAACGTCTCCCGTGTTAGTCAAGCAGTTGAAAAATCCCCTATATAATAATCAGAAATACAGTTAGCAAGTAAGTAGCTATGGCTATAAACCCCAGCTAGCTCAAGGGCTTACCCATTCTCTAAGTCGTGCGAAAACTTCGTCCAAAAGCTCACAACGGAATCTAGCTCCTTGTCAAACCTTTCTATGTACTCGCTAAGTTGTTCCATTTCTAGAAGGACAGCACAGCGTGCAGAATGCTACAGATCGACGAAAAACGCTTCCCCGCCCCCCAAATGCCACGCCTTTTTAATGTAGGGTGGGTTGGGATTGACAACGACCTTTACCAAATGTAACTAATACAAAATATTCAATAGCAACGGAACAATAAATAATGTAACTCGTGCAACAGTTAAAAAAGAAACAGCAAGAGCTATGCTCTGACTAACAAGTGTGAAAAAAGATGAACAATGAACAGGACTTCTGTGTGAACATCACATGACAGACAGACAGGCAGGTAGAGAACAGAGCTAAACATTGAGGAGCTTCCGAACTGTTTTGACAACATTGTTGGTCTGTGGCACAGACAGAACCTCAAGATTTTGGCAGTAAGGGGTGGGGACATCTGCAGCCGACACACGGAGAATGGGGCCATCTAGATAGTCAAACGCAGCACCTAAAGGAATGAAACATGTAGCGATAAACTCACATAACATGATACGGTCAAACAATAGCCACACCCCTTCACCTCAATCACAAACAAACAATTAAACAAACATCTGCATGTTGCTTACTCTCCGCAATTCCAGCCGATATCTCCGCCCCCACACCGTACTGAGGCCATCCCCCCTCTACCGTCACAAGGTAATGGGTCTTCATTACGGACTGGGCGATAGCCTCCGTGTCCAGGGGTCTGAGCGTGCGCAGGTTCAACACCTCCGCACTCACGCCCAACTGCTCCAGCTCCCGTGCAGCCTCGAGTGCCACGCCCACTGTGCGAGAGTGGCCAGTGATCGTGATGTGCGCTCCCTCTCTCTCCACCTTGGCCTTGCCTATTGGTACAGTGAAATCGGGAGAGAGTGCCTCAGGGGACATTTCAAACTCCACGTTGTACATGATCTCATTCTCCAGCACCACCACGGGGTTGTCGTCACGGATGGCAGACTTCAGGAGACCCTTGGCATCCTCACAGGAATAAGGATTGACAACCTGAGAAAAGTGGATTCAGAAACAGGGATGTTGTTGTTATTAGGGTTGTTGTTGTTATTATTATCATTCAACTTGCTACAGAAGGGTTTCCTTCTACACAAGAGGAACACAATTACAGATGAAGTTGAAATACACGTGCCATGGTATGGCAGGTACTGATAGTTATTGGTATTATTATTATTATTATTTTCATTATTGTTGTCATTACTGTATTATTATTATTATTGTTGTTGTTGTTGTTTGCAAAATTAAACCAAAGCAACAACAAACAATAAACTGTTGACCAGCCTCCTGCCGACACTGTCACACAGTGTAGGTTTGTGCTGGTGGCCTTTTTTGTTTTTAACATAGTTTACGAACTCAACGAGACCTACTGTCTAGTCATTACTGACAGGAATTGAAATTTAAAGACAGCACAAGATTGACATATGAAAAGGTCAGCTATGTATGTTGATCCAATAGCAAAGGAAGTTCCCAATTAAAAACCGCCACCCCTCCCCCTCCATGTGAAGATATTCCTGGTATCGTTTCAAATTGTGCATTGAGTCTGTGAAACTTCACATACCAATTGATAGATATACTTTATGGGTGTGGTCTATATAATAGATAGACACCGAAATCGAGGGATCTACCGCCCACAGAACCCCGAGGGCCGTGGGCTGTACCGTCCCGAGCGTAGCGAGGGCGATACTAGCGCCCGAGGGGTTCGACGGGCGGTAGTTCCCGAGATTTCGTTGTCTATCTGTTTTAGAACTTAGCAACTATAGCCTTAGTAACCAAATAATTTTTTCTATCCTTTGTTTTATGTTGACACTCGACGACAAAGACGGCAACATTACGAGAGGTGTCCAGTAATTGCAGCAATTAGAATATTTTCATGTGTTGTGCGCTCGACTCCAGTGAACCGGCGAAAGTGATGGAATTAGAGTCAGGAGAATCGATATCACTGTGTTTTCAGCGAACTTAGTCAAAAAGAACACTCCAGCCAACCCATCTACATTACCTATTTTTCGCATTTCAGCTCAATTGGTGAGATAAAATTTACAAAACGGCTTTGTCTCTCCTAAATCTTCTTTCAACCAGCTACTCTTCCACTTTCTTCAACTCAATCATCTCTCCTTTGTTTAGCTCCTCACAGTCAGCTCTCCAGTCTAGCTCCTCACCATCAACTTTCAAGTCAAGCCCCTCACAATCAGTACTCTAGCTTTGTTCTTTACAGTCAATCTCCAGTCTAGCTTAGCTTTTGAATCAAGATTTGGTCAACCTTTACATGATGATGAAATTTTGAAAGATGTAAGGCCATGCAAAAAGTTTGTAATTACAGTATCTGACATTGATGAACAGCTTGCGATGAATAAGAAAGGATTTTGATTACATAAGCAAAATACAACGAAAATACCATGAATGTAGTGCTTTTACATTGCAAACAATATAACTAGAAGGGGTGCCTTTAATTTTCATAACTGTAGTGATATAAACATCCACAAGAATAGTACTAAAACTTTTAAAGAACATATGCAACATAATATAAGGCTTTTTTATTGTTCATTATGTTATTGGTTTCTTTCTCACTTTCTCATTTTGGTGATGATTGTATTAGTTAAGAAAAATATTGTTAGTGTGCAAGGCATGCGGTGAATCCATCTTATCTTTCCATCTGACAGGAAAACCGTGCAAACAACATTCTTAAAATTCTTTAATTAATGCTTGCACGGAAAAAAAAAACAACAACTAATAAAATGCTAGAAGGGGGGATACTATTAGCCAGAAGGGAGGATACTATCAGTAGTATCCTCCCTTCTGGCATTTAGTATCCCTGTGCACTCACTTGAACAACACTATGCTGGATAGAATGCCTACTTCACAATACAAAAAAGGGGTTAGCTATGTTCTAAGCACAACTAAACCCTCTCTTTATTCCAGTATATACCAATGGGAGCTCACAACTTGAGAAAGTGCCTGTAATTTGGGAAGACTCTGATAAACCAAGTAAACATTAGTCAATTGTTCTCAAGCAACCCAAGTAGAAAACACACTCATTGGACCATTTCGTTCGTTCGTTCATTCATTCATTCACTCACTCACTCATTCATTCATTCATTCATTCATTCACCATGTAGCTGAAAAAAATTTTTTTTCCTCGTTAGTGTCATCTAAAATAGAGCTTCCCAAAATCAGTTGCATGTGTAAATCCACCCCCCCCCCCCCCCCCTTCTCCCTTTAATATCCAGAGTGTGGGAACACCCATTCAGGAAGTTGTCCAGAACATGATAACCAGTTACCTGACACCATTCACAGTAATAGCATGCAAACCTATTCACCACCTTTATTCATATGTCACCCCCACATGGTGGCTGGTGATATATACCTCAGGCTGGCACCAGTGGGGTTTGAGATCGAGTTTTGTGAGTCAGTAAGATTTAGTGAGATTAGTTGAATCTATAAGCTGGATTGTCAACTCTAAGGACCGACTCTGGGTTGACCACTCTGGGGACTCTCTGGGGCGAGTAATCTCTATCTTCCTAACATACATATTGACCATCACCGCTTTCTCCTGGTGGCAGCGACGAACCTAGCCCCACAACTAAACTAACCACGAAGGTAAGTCTTGCGTAGGTATGTTCAGTTGTGTCAAAGTATTGTGCGTTACAACTACTATCAAGAATATCACAAAGAAAAATTTAAATAACGTGACTTGATTTTGTTGCTTCTTTTTCAATTCAAACAGTTGAGGGGAGTGGCTACTATGGCATTGAATCCCCTTTACCGCATTTGCGTAATTTAACAACTTGACTTTATTTTAGTAGTTTGAATGTTAGTTGTTAAAATCAATAGTTTAACAATAGTGTAGTTTAACTCGCTCGCCATTTGTGCTCAAGCACACCACTAGTTAGAATAGAAAATAAACTCCAGTAAGTTCGTAAGTTTTAACAACATCTGCAAAAGAACTTAAAGCGGTAAACAATTCCATTTCATTGGATGATACGGGTAAAGATCAATAAACAAAAATATTCTGTTTAGCGGCATATGGGACAAGGTCGACTTCCCAGCAAACACGAAAATGTGAGGGTCAAAGTACAAAATGACATACGTACGTCCACACACACATATATAAACAAACAAATATCCCCAATTTTCAATTGTGTTACCCCTGAGAGTGTCTCGATCGCTTCGCTCGCTCACAAAAATGAACCATCTTTATAGCACTAAGGAGTGGGTGTGGTCTCACCTTAAGTCCCGGACAGTGTGCGTACCACGAGCTGAAATCTTGTGAGTGTTGAGCAGCAACTCCAGCAGCTGGACCATTGGGACCTCTGAAAGTGATGGGCACACCCACCTGACAACAAACACACGTATATACTAACTGAATGTTATAGTACCTCACACACACACACACACACACACACACACACACATACTAAATGTGATTGGAACATCAACCTGACACACATACACACACACACACAATGGTTTACTGAAAACAACAGGGAAATACCTGTATATTTACTAGTGCGTCAAACTCTACAGATCAACATGCTTTAAGAAATGGCATTAAACAATGTGTATGTGTGTACACTTATACACTACAGTTCAACAGCCAGACAGTGCGTCTGTAGCTGCATCTAAATTTGACCACACCCACCTTTCCTCCAGACATATAGAATGTTTTGGCGGCAGAGTTGACCACTTGGTCGATGGCTTGCATGGAGAAGTTGAACGTCATGAACTCACAGATGGGACGAAGACCAGCCTGAGGGGAAAGGGGTTGGGATGGGGAGGGAGGGGCAAATACATGTAAGTTATTACTAGATACAAGTTAACACCTAATGACTCTCGCTGGTCACCTGTATAATAGCCATCTATATAATAATACACTTGTGTGTCAGTAACGATGACGACCGCCGGTGTGTGTATTCATGAATAATTCATAAGCTTTGGACGAATTGGTAAGGCGTCGTCATCTCACAGTAGGTAAGGAGTCGTCACCTTCAGTATAAATTGCTGGTTAATTCTAAAAAGCGGGTGCAATAGACAATGGAAGGCAGTGTAGGTTTCAAAAAAGGAGGTGAAAGTACGAAAGAGAAGGTAAAAGGCGATTAATTGAAACTAAAAGTGGGTGGAATCGGCGAGGTAAGGCCGCGTAGGTTTAAAATGGAAGGGAAGAGAAGGCAAAAAGGGAGCGATTAACTGTAACTAAAAAGCATGTGGAATCGACGAGTAAAGGCGGGAGTTAGTTTCCAAAAGGAAGGCGAAAATACGAAATAGAAGACAAAAGTTTCTAAAAGTAGGACAGAAATCCAGAAGCAGGAGAGATAGGAAAAGGGGACTCCATGACTCAGAAGAAGAGCTGAAGAAAGGAGAGGTGGGATATAAGAAAAGCTCAGATAATTCAGAAAAAAGAGAGCAGCAGAGGGAAACTTATGTAACCTTAACCAATGGTAGAGAATGGTAACTGAGCAAGATAACTTGTGCTACTGCATTCTTACTTTGCAATACGTCAAGTGCCATTACATAGCGGGTGTGGGCCAGCCCACATGAAATGGAGAAAGAGACGAAGGAGAGGAAGATAAAGAAGAAGAAGAGAGACGTCATTATGTGTGCATGAGTTGTGTCATTGTCACTGTCTTTTGTGTGTACTGAACAAATTAGTGTGTATGTGTGGTTAGTGTGTAAAGCAGTTGTATGTATGTGTGTGTGTTACATTTGTATCAGAGCAGGAAGTGTGCATTATTTTGTGCTAAGTAGGTGGAGTCATTGTGTTGTATATATAGTTGAGTTTTGTGCCATGTGCTTCAGTCTCAGTTGTATCATTCAATTCGTTGTGTGTGCAGTCTCTTAATTAAAGTAATTTAATCCATCCTATGTGGGTGGGTACTTAGTTAGCCAGGGATAGTTTAAGAGCTGAGATTCTGGTGGCAGCATACCTTTGCTGTCTCCAGGTGCGAGCTATTGGAATAGTGTTTCGACCGTTTCCCAAACCAGCCCACATTTGGTGGCAGCGGTGGGATCCTCCTGTCTGCGGCAGCCCCAGCGAGGATCTGAACCAACGTTCCCCCAAGTCATTGGGACTCCTACCGTGGAATTAGCAGCGGAACTGAACTGTTTTATTTTGTAGTGAAGCGTTGTGCGTGTATTAAATTTATCATCATGTGAATTTTTATTGTCATTATCTGTGTTTTTTTGTTGTTGTTTTTCTCTGAGGGCTTTCGTCGGACGGTGAAGTCATTTCCTGCTTATGCCGGAAACCGGATCAGAGGAAACGGGGAGAAAGAGGGCCAGCAAGAAGCAGCCAGCAGGAGCATCAAGGGACCTTGCCTATAAACCATCTCGGAAGCCTGTCTTGTCTAGGTCTTCCCCTTACAACAGCAAAGTGTGAGCCAATTAGAGGGGGAGGTAGTAGTGAGTGAAATAGTAGAAGGGGCAGCTCATGAGGGGGCAGCTCATGAGGTGCCAGTAGCTGAAGAGGGAACTGTTATTGTTGAGGAAGAGTTTGAGGAGGAGGACAGAATGTCAGGAAGGGGAAGTGAAGCTGGGGATATGGTGGAAATGTTAAGGTTGATGTTAGAGAGGGATGCTCAGTTTAGGGAGGATTTGGCAGCGGCAGCGGAGGAGAGACGAAAGGAGGAAGATGTGAGGAGGGTAAATGTGGAATTAAGAAGGGCCGATGAGGAAGCAAGAAGGATGGAACTGAGGGAAATGTTCAGGCAGATGAATGAAGTTGAAAGGGACAGGGCTGACAGGCACAAGGAAGAAGAGGTGGAGAGGCGGAAGGCAGATGAGGATGCCAGGAAGGAAAGAAGGGAAGAGGAAGAACGATTGTTTGACTACTAGGTGGCCTGAGGCTGTGCCACTCAGGACCATAACAGCCAGGTCGGTTGCTGAGGGGTTGTGGTCTATTTTTGTGAGGACTTCTATACCTGAGCGAATATTGACGGACCAAGGCAGTCAATTTTGTTCCAGGTTGGTGAAAGAGTTGTGTGCATTGATTGGAATAGAGAAAGTGCAGACCTCCCCATACCATCCTCAAACGAATGGTGCAGTGGAGCGTATGCATGGTACTTTCAAGGCCATTTTAGGGAAGTGTAAGGAAGCTGAGTTAGATTGGGTGGGGCAAGTGAACTTTGTGTTGTTTGTGCTTCGGCAGATCATGCCGATTCGGGTTTTAGCCCATTCGACTTGGTTTATGGGTTTAGAGTCAGGACTCCTATGGAAGCATTGTACCATGGGTTATATGAGATGGAATGTGGGAAGTTGGGTGTGTGTGTGAGTGGGTGAACAATATGGCAGATTGTTTGGAGGGATTGTGCTGAGTTGAAAGGAGAGCAGGTTGGCATTGATGAATAGGGGGGGGGGGGCAAAGTTGAGGTAGTTTGCAGTGGGGTCGAAGGTGTTGTATAGGATACCGGGTTTGAGTTGCAAGTTGGCAGATTCATGGGAGGGGCCTTATGTGGTGTTGGAGCGTGTGGGTGAAGTTAATTATAAGATTTGCAAGGAAGGGATGAAGAAACACTTTAAGGTTGTGCATGTGAATTGCTTGAAGAAGTATTGTGAGAGAGTGAGGGTTGCAAGATTGGATATTGTGGTAGAGGAAGTGGAGGAGCAGAGGAATGTGTTAGGGGAATGTGAGGGTTTTGATCAGGGTGAACCGGAGAAACTGTCGGGCAGGTATGAGGATGTGTTTTCTGACTTACCAGGGAATACCAAAAGAGTTATGATAAAGATTGAAACTGGGGATCACCCACCTAAGGCAGGCCCCCTACTCAGTTCCAATTGAAATCAGGGAGGAGGTTAGAAAGGAGTTGAGCAGTTTAGAGAAGTGTGGGGTGATAGAGAGGTGTGATGGGCCGTGGGCATCACCCTTGGTGCCGGTAAGGAAACAGGATGGAGGAGTGAGGTTGTGTGTGGATTACAGGCGGCTCAACTCACTTACTGTGAAGGAGTCGTACTACATTCCGGGGTTTGAGGAGATGATTGAGATGGTTGGTATGGGGAAAGGTGTTATCCAAGGTTGATTTGTCAAAGGGATTCCATCAGGTGGAGGTAGCAGTGGAGGACAGGGACAAAACCTGCTTTGTTTGTCCCTTTAGGAAATTTAGGTTTAGGCGTATGCCTTTTGGGCTGACCCAGTGCCCCATCAGTGTTCCAGAGGCTAATGGACACTGTGCTGGTAGGGTGTACAGAGTTTACACCAGTGTACATTGATGATATTTTGGTTGTATCAGGTAGTTGGGCGGAGCATAAGGTGCATTTGGGTAATTTATTTGAGGTGTTGAAAGAGGCGGGGCTTACAGTTAAGAGGAAGAAGTGCAGTTTTGGTAGGGTGAAATTGGAGTTTTTAGGACATGTTATAGGATGAGGAGTTATCAATGTACCGGAAGCTAGGGTGAAGGCAATCAGAGAACACCCACTTCCAAGGACTAGGAAGCAGTTAAGGGCTTTCTTGGGGTTGATTGGCTTCTATAGGAAATTTTTCAAGGAGTATCACCGCTGGTCCTCTGCTCTCACGCCCTCAACATCCAGGAATGCGGCAGGGGTGGTGGAGTGGACAAGCCAGATGATGGAAGCCTTCAGGGGTCTACGTGATCAGTTAAGTTCTAGTGTGTGTTTAATTGTACCATGTGTGTCGGATGTGTTCGTTGTTGAAAGTGATGCAAGTGCTACAGGGATTGGAGCAGTGCTGTCTGTGAGGAGGAATGAAGAGTTGCTACCAGTTGCGTTCTTCTCGAGACAATTGAAGGGTGCTCAGTGTCGCTATAGTGCCCAGGAGTTGGAGGGACTCGCTCTTTACGAATCTATCAGACATTTTGGGTTTTATCTGTACAACAGGAGATTTACTGGTGACAGACCACCGAGCTCTAGTGACTTTGATGACAGCTAAGCAGGAGAACCGCAGACTACATAATTGGTCTATGAAGCTGACTGAGTTCAAGTTCAGCGTGGAGTACTGTAGTGGAAAGGAGAACATTGTGGCCGACTGTCTGAGTCGTTGTTACGAGAGAGATGGAGAAGAATATTGTGCTGATGGAGGCCATCAGCAAAGACGGCGGGGGGGGGGGAGATGTGGGCCAGCCCACATGAAATGGAGAAAGAGACGAAGGAGAGGAAGATAAAGAAGAAGAGAGAGACGTCATTATGTGTGCATGAGTTGTGTCATTGTCACTGTCTTTTGTGTGTACTGAACAAGTTAGTGTGTATGTGTGGTTAGTGCTATAAAGCAGTTGTATGTATGTGTGTGTGTTACATTTGTATCAGAGCAGGACGTGTGCATTATTTTGTGCTAAGTAGGTGGAGTCATTGTGTTGTATATCATGTGCTTCAGTCTCAGTTGTATCATTCAACACTATAAAGCCCAACTCAGGCTCAAAATAAGACTTTGCATATACATTGCCTTTTTTATCAAACACTCCTTACCATAGCTGACTGACCACTGACAAACCCCAAGCTATAGTCAACCCTTTACCATCTGACTCTGACTAACTCTCTCACCATAGCTGCTCCGGTTGCCAATCCTGCAATACCCATCTCCGTGATGGGCGTGTCAATTACACGCTTGTCCCCGTACTTCTTCCATAGACCTCTGGTAACCTAAACGAGAATGAGGGAAATGACAATTGGGTGGGGTAAAAAAATAAATAAATAAATCAACACAAATCAGTACAATAGAATGTGAACATAAAGCTCTCGCTCTCATGATTCACTAAAGCCTTTCACATTCAAATAAGTTGTGGGCTTTCACACTGGTGCACTTCACTTAGAAACAATCTCATTGTCATGGTGACGGCATTACGAACACATTACAGTGTCACTGTCACCATAAACATCAGATGACTCCATTCACCAGGTACTTGACAGTCTGTGTGGTGAAGCAGGAAGACAAGGCCTCACCACTAATGGCTTCACTACTTAGACAGCCCCACGGGGTATCTGCTTGGCTTCAATTAGTGAGAGGACACATACACTAGCTAATTATTTATGGAAAATATAACATCTTTTTCTTTCACTTGTCCAACATTACTTTTGGTTGACTGGGACGAAAATCATTTTTTAAGTCCTTCACTATTGTCTACTAAAAGTTCTCATCTTCTTCAAACATAGCCAAGAGTTTTGCTACTGAAGTAAAGTGAGGGAGTAGAACTTGTCATGTGCTGAGGAAGATACAGCAAAGGTTACTTTGCGTATTCAGCTTTAGCTCTTCAAGTTGCATAACTAGAAGAAAATATAAGTGACTGACTGACTTATGTAGTAAGCCCAAATTCTTCAACACAAAATGTCAGTTGTTTTACTTTAGCTTCTTTTTTTTTTTAACATAGAGCAATGGAACAAACGCTAACTAGAAGTGTCAAGTAACAAGTGTTTCATTCATGGCGCTAGTGTGACTTAGCGAACATGGTCTACTACTACTGTAACTGAGCTTCCATCAACACTAATGAGCTTGGATGAGGCAATGACACCACATCTGAATAGTACGTTCACACTAAAGGCTGTCCAAGATGTGATTCAAATATCTACCACTCACCCAGACTACTATCTAAAGGGGGGACTGTGGTAATTTAGCTTATAGTAATTTCAGAAACAATCTACTCCATCTTTACCTTGTAAGCTCCATCATATTCTGCCACTTCTTCCCCAATCACGAATACTTTCTCATCTCTGCTAAGCTCCTCGTCCATGGCCATATTGAGAGCATCTCTGACCGTCATTTTCTTTCCACCTTCGCCGCTGTCAACGGCTGCGTTCTGCTGGTGCCAGTACGAACTTGTACTGAGCCCACGGACGGCCGTATGGACTGAAGATTTCCACTACAAGACAGGCAAAACAATGTAACGATCTGCTTAACCTCGTGGTTCTATCTTACTGTTGTACGTCCAATGCCAGACACCTGAACTAGTTTGCCGTACAATCTCCTCACAGCCATTGTGGGCCAGTTACACGGTCGTCTCTTTTACGATGGCTAATTCAATGTTTATCACAATTACATGCCGAGGTTTTAAAAGTGGCGATCACTTACCCCTTCAGAACATGTCGCTAAAGATTATTCGTTCTTTTTCTTCCTCATTTCTTATACTGTTCCCAGTGCTCGTAACTGCTCGAGATTTTATTGGAATTCCAAGTGAAATAAAGGGAAAGTCTATGCAAGTACGCTATCAAAATATAAATGTATTGGGAGGGCAACTGAGCAAAATTCATATAATTTTTTTTTTTTGTGCTCTTTCAGCCTACCTTTAATCCAGGTCGTAAAAGAAAAAAGAGTTGGTTGGAAGGATGGAATGATTATGTATGGGTAAAAACTTGGGACAAATATGAACTTAGAGAAAATGTGCAACCAGGCATGGTGGTTGCTCTGGTGTGAGTTATGCAACCTCTCTCTCTCTCACATACACACACACGCACACTCCTGTTGTATGAGTCGATACTATTTTGTAAGACTGTGCATGGGATAGACCTAATTTAGTGGGTTTTAGGGTATGTTTTGAAGTTATCCTTACTCAAACAATAAGGAAAGAAAGGGTGTTGAAATTTAAATTATCAAATATATATAATTTTTCAGGTTATCTTACTGAAATATTTAGTGAATCATAATAAAATGCAGACTGTAAGACAAAGTTTATTACGCAGGCTTTAAAAAAGAATCAGCAATTTCAACCAGTTTTGCCATAGTAGCTAGAGTTGAAGAAGTTTGCTTGAGCTTTTTTTACTTTGATGGCAATGTTTCTTATTATATATACTGCATAAGTACATATTTCTTTGAAAGGACATGACCAGAGTAGCGCGGCTATAAAAGGGTGAAGTAGCCTAACAAACTGGGTTCAGGGTTCAAGGGGTGGGACTATTCAGATTAATATCTTGGCTCCAGTGTACCAACTACCGACACCTTACCCACTCCCTAATTCCAATCCCTAGGTTTGCCCTTAGCGCTGGAGGCCAGCATCTGGGGATTCAGGTAGCTCTCTGCCTACTACAGTAGGTATAGCTACCCTTTACCTTGTCCCCCTCCTTGCTTGCATGCTTGGGTGAGACAGGTGGGTAAGCCCCACCCACTGGCCCCCAGCACATGTCACAGTATGACCCACATACTGGAGGTTTAGGCTCATCAATCTTGGGTTTGGGTGGGTGGGAGTTCAGCTTTAGGCTAACTAAAGCAGCTCTTCTGTCAGCGCTTTACTGCAAATATTTTCCGAGGATTAATCCCGCCTTCGTCTTCTCACGAGCCCCAACCTCCCCTCCCCCTTCAGCCTTGCTGCCTCCGCCTGCGCTATTAACCTGGGCTAATTACGCTAATTAACCCTCATTTAATGAGTTCAGATGCCAGAGGTTCTACTGTAATTATTTAAAAAAATTCTGATATTTTGTTAAATTTAACTTGCATGCATAAAAAAAATGGTTTAGAATTTGATTAGCTGCTTATTTACTATTTAGAAGTCCGAGAGATCCTTGTGAGACTTTGGTGAAGAGAGTGGTGGCAGTTGCTGGGGAACGTATATGGTAGGTTTTTACCAAGGAGACAGACTGTGGCTAGTATTGTATTAGACAAATAAATAGGCCCAGATATACTTTTGACAACTGGGCTGTTAGTTTTGTCTAAATTATAATGATGCACGAGTCAAAATGAAGTCGTGTGATAATGTATTTTCATCATAGAGTACAAATGTGGTATGGGTCATCAACATTGTGTTCTTGTAATAGAGTGGGTTAGTGAATGCCAAGAATGAATGTGTTTGAACACACTCAGAAGACTTGAATATCTGTTCTAAGATGCGATCTTATACCATCAATATTTCCACAGTGAAAATTTTTAAGTACTGCTATGTTTGGGCGGGTTTTCCCACTGCAGTCACATTATGTAGAGACTACTACCTATAGCAACTTTCATCCTTACAGACTTTATGCTGGACTCCATATGAGAATTAAAGCTTTCCCCTAGTTATAAATTTTCCTTCTTTTTACCAGCTGTCAGATCGAAAAGTGCCGGGATGAGCTGTAGCTAAATATATTCCAGAGAGATGGAGGAGGATATATACAAAGTGAATTGCATGGGGTTATGGATATTGTCTGCTGACTGTGGTAAAAAATTTTAAAAAAAATAGACTTAAATATATATCTCTCTCACTCTTTCCCTCTTCTCTCTCCATCTTGCACTGTACAGTAAGAAGCACTGTGATGAATGTGTGACAGTACCACAACTTCATGTTTGGGTAGAAGGAGACAATGAGAAAGTGAGCGAAGACAGCAACAAGTTTGGACCAGTAAGTAAAATCTCGTTATTATCAGAAAGTATTAAGCCTCTACACAAATATACATATGTGTGCTTAATTACAGGATACAGAGTTTAATAACTTGGGGAAATAGTTATAATTTATTGCGAGACTTATCATTGATGATTTATTCATTGTGATTGGTGAGCCATGAGTTGAGCAAGTAGATCTATGTGGTGGTAAAAGTCCATATACTGAGTTGTGTCATAATTGTGTACTGGAGAACCTCGATGAAAAAAAAGAAGCTAGAAATGTGAAGTATTTCGAAATATTTATTGGGCTTTATATCCAATAATTCTGTACTAATAGTTTTAATTGTGTCTCCATTAACATTAGTCTTAATTTTGTGGCATTATGAAGGCTTTGTTTTCAATTTCTTCACTTGTGGTTTGATATTAGATCAGTAAATTGTTGCATGCACATTGAGCATCTCATCTTGCTCAGTAAATATCGGTGAGTGTGGCTGTATACCTGACCACACCTACTTATATCTGAAGCCACACAACTGGTATTTTACATGTCACGGTGTGTATCTTGGTTTGTTTGTTGGTTTGTTTGTTTGTTTGTAGGTGTCAATAGCTTTAATTGAAGGAGAAGTGACGCACATTCTATGGCCCTGGAGCAGGTGGCAGCGAGTGATCAAGGAAGTGACACTTAATCAAATGCGCAGAATTTATGTCGGGCAACTAGATGATATCCTCTTGAAACTGCCCAGGAAGTAACGCTGACTCTGTAGTTGAGATCTTCAACTTGCACTGTCAGTGGCACTAGTTTGTACAACTCACTCACTCACTCACGTCTGCTGATCCAATCACTAATAAATGAACTGTCAATTGTTAGAATCCTCAATGAAAATTCATAGCTATAAGAGAATACTATGTACATAAATAAGCAAATAATTACAATATTTTTTTTCTTGCTGATCCACATATACCCATAGTTCTCTCTCTTCGTCAAGTTGTACCAATACACATGATCATGAACTAGTGACAGGAGAAATAAATTCGCAAGGATCTTTTGTACAAAATATTTGTATTCCAGGTGCTAAGTAGATTGATGACAGTGTAATTTCTATCTCCAAACTAATTACTGTTTATAGTTGTAAAGGTTGTTGTTGTTTTTTAACTATAGTACACATTAATATTTAGCACTTGCTTTACCTTTAGAAAAGAAACAAAAAGTTGCATGTTAGTAATCTTGATGATTAGATGCTAAAAACTTTTTAGTCTAATGTCGTCAACAATATAGGGCTTTCCTTTATCCAACATTATAATAATTATTATTATTACATATTACTTATTATTATTATTTATCACCGTCACCATCATCATTACTACTGCTATTGCTACTACTACTACAGTTAGGTAATTTGCTGTATGGTAAATCCAAAGTAGTACCAGTGAAGTGAGCTCTTATCACGGCAAGGCTACTACAATTTACCAAATAATACCACATTGTAGTAGGAGCTTTCTAATATGGTTAAATTATAACTACAGAGAGTGAGTTTGACTTATATAAAATTACCGCATCATATCACTAGGGATACAGTGTGAAAAGGAGGACAGCCATGGCTTCCAGAGGTCACTCCTATGACTTTGTGGATACTATTCCAAAAAATCTCTACTGTAAGAAATGCTCTTTTGTAGCTAGAAGGCTGACTGTGACTAGCTGCTGTGGAGTGCACTATTGCCACACCTGCATCACCGAGATACAGCACAAAGGTGATGCTTGTCTAGAATGCGGAGAGAAATCATTCGGTTTCTTTATAGTCAGGAAACACAGTGAGCATATATCCAGGCTCAATGTCTACTGCAAGCTCAGGGACATGGGGTGTGACTGGTGTGGGGGCATGGCGGAGCTAAAGTCTCACTTGGATCCTGACTTGAACAACTGCCAGTATTTAGACACTCGCTGTCCCCTGAAGTGCGAGAAGATGGTCCCGAGAAACCAGTTAGAAGATCATATGGCCAATGATTGCACCAAGAGGCAGCACTTCTGCCAGCACTGTAATTACAAGTCCACTTATGAGGAGATCGTGAACACTCACTTGCCGAAGTGCCCATATGTTCCCTTGCAGTGTCCCAACATGTGTGGCGTGACTTGTGAGCGGGAGACCATGGAAGACCACAAGAAGATTTGCAGGCTGCAAAAAGAAAGCTGTGCTTTCAGTCAAGTTGGCTGCAAGGAAGAAGTTCCCAGGGAAGACTCAGAAACACATCTCCAAGAAAATATGCAGGACCACCTACTTCTGACAGCCACTGCTGCAGTGCAGGGAAATCAGGGGCTCAGAGAAGAGATGAAGAGACTGGAAGAAAAGTTTCAAAATAATTTGGAAGACTTGCCTTTTGAGTTGGACGAAAAGTTAGAAGAAAGCGAAGTCAAAATGGGCGGAGATATTTGGTTACTCAAAAAGCAAATCCAAAAGCTGGAAACCGACTTTCAGGACTATAAATCAGAGAGCGACAGCAAAGTGGAGCAACTGAAGAACAAAATCGAAGAACAAGACATACTAATTAAGAGTTTCCATGAATTTCAAGCCGAGTTTGTCGCCGAGATGCACCAAGTCCTTGATCGAAACTTTCACTTCAAGATTCCTGCCAGGGACAAGTGGACTTCTCCATGCATGTACACACATGTGCATGGGTACAAATTTGAAATTTCCATCTGGAGGCATCGAGGGGAAATGCTGTGGATTGCTAGCATTGGGAAAGGGAAATACAATAACCGCTTGACTTGGCCAATCACAATCAAGTGTTGTGTGGAGGTCAGCGATCCTGAAAGGCAAAAGAGATGGACAGCTTCTAAATCTTTCACATTCGTTAATGACAATGAGGAGAGCTTGCTGGGCAATTTTCTTTGTAAAGTTGCAGATACTGGATCAGATAAACAATTTCACTTAACAGTTAGTGCTATAGTTTTGTAGAGTTTATGTTAGCGCTATATACCATGTGTCAACGATTCAATAATTACGATGGTAAATATACAGTATCAGGTCACGGCCTCAGCTATAAAAGCTGCTAGGGTGAATCCCAGCAACAATTTGTTCTCCCTTCATTAACGTCGCACAAACTCCGCCCCGCCCATGGTTACTATAAAACCCCACCCCTAAATTGCGCACGCGCAATTATCGCTGTAACTTCCTTTTGAAGTCATCTGAACTTCCGACCAATCGCATTGCTTACTTCCTTCACTACGCTGCGTCCACTCCGCCGGTGTAGTTGCTGAGTGAGTGGAAGGTGGTTAAGTCGATCTGTAGTAGTGCACAGAGGTAATTTGGTGCCGTCAGTTTGTCTGCCGCTAAGCCTACGGGGAGCGCCTGGAGGCCATGTCGTACTCGGATGCCACCAACTGCAACCTCCACCCTTCGTTTCAGTCCAAGTTCGTGTATGAGCTCCGTTGCAACGTATGCGAGGCTTTAGTGTGCGCTAGAGGAATGCGGGCCATACTACTAGCCGACAGGAACGTCCAGTTGTACAGCACGGACCTACCGCCGCCGGGGTGAGACATAATATAGCTTTAAATTTAACCTCCATTAGGTGTGTACACAAGATAAAGGCCATTGTCGCACTAGCTATCACTGTTTCAATTCACAGCCATTTATTTTTAAGCCCCATTAATTTCTTGGGTACTTGGGCTGAACAATGTGTTAAAACATTATTCATTCTAATTGCCCTCAGTGTTGTTGATATAACTGCATACTTGGTTCCCACTTGTGATGAATCAACTTCAGTTCAAAAATTCAAATTTCAAGCTGTGGTTGTATTGAACCACAACTTCCTGCAATTGCACTTGGTCACTAAATTAAGCTTCCAAAGAAGTTTTTGAAGTCAACAAGCCTTTACTTACTTAAAGGAATAGACTCTCTGGTTGTAGTGGACCATTTGGGTAAGGTAGTGGTGTAAGGTTACAATGGTTACCCCATTAGAGTCTTGAACTATTATTTGTATATGGAGCTCCCCTTTCCATTTGTGTGCAATCTCTCTCCTTTTTTGCTGTAGGCGTGTGCAACTAATAGGGGAAAACTACGAGACGAACAACTGCAACTGTCGGATCAAGGATGTGGCCTGCAGCACCTGGTACGTTTGAACGTTTGTGGGGGAGGGTGGGTGGGTGTGGTCCCGTAATTTGGGTCAGTACGTTACTCAAATAAATTCCGTAATTTTCCAATTGGTTGTGATCATATATTTATGCACCACTCTTGTCAAACCAGGAACTTCTTGTGGTTAGATAATAGTCATTGTTACTATCATGATTGTAAGCATTTAAACTATGCAATAAATTTAGTGACTGGGCCAAGTGAGAAATTTGTTCCATACATGTCTCATGGCTATTCTAATGTGGATAGAAATTAGGTGCAACTTCATGTAGCAGTGCAGAATTGGCGGTGGTAGCAGAGTGGTTTGCGTATGTGGTCCACGAGGTGTGCAGTAGAGCTACCATTATCAGTGATTAGCACACTTTGTCTTGCAAGCGGCTGATTAAGGACCTTTTAGCGACTGACTCATTATCTTGTGGTGCTAATTAGGATAGTTTAAATTAGATGAGAAAAATTTTGGAATTTTGTGAGTTTCTACTTTTTCCACCTCCTGATAATTGCATTCTTTAATGTTTAAGGTGGCATTTCTTATATCATAATGGGTTATCCCATATGTCTCTCAGTGTTGTGTGTGTGTGTGTGTGTGTGTGTGTGTGTGTGTGTGTGTATGTATGTGTGTGTGTGTGTGTGTGCATGAAGACATGTCATGTATGTGTGGATGGGATGTCCCTGCAATTTACTTATACTTAGTGTGACCTCATCTCTGCAGGAAACCCTTCCTTGTGTCAGGCTAGCTACTTGGAGTTGCAAGAGTTGTGCACTTAATTAACAGTAATGGAAGGGGGGCATGCTTTTATGCTCGAAGATTTGGAGAGAAATTACTCTTTTGCTGTTAAATACTACACTCAATTGGCTATTGACAACTTCTCACAAAGTTCTGAGGACTTGCACTTTGTGTTCCTGGAACCCATGGATACCTCAGTGTATCCATCACTCAATCTTATCCAATTGTCCTGCCAGCAGGGATATGTTGCCATGGCAATGCATTCTGAGGTCGTTTTATTTTTATTTTTGGTTAGTGCTGGGAGCTGTAGAGTAATTACCAATGTAGTATGTAGTACTGTCTGGCTTCAGTGTATAGGCTCAGAATACGGAGGCATGGGAAATACAGAATTCTTTCAAGTGGCCTCCCACCATTATATTCAATTTGTGGAATTAAACGCATCAGTCGCAGTGACGTGCCTTTTAAATTGTGCTAATTGGGAAGGTGTGCTGGGAAGCAGTATAAGCACATCCGTGTGTGCATGTGTGCATATGTTGTGTGTGTGTGTGTGTGTGTGTGTGTGCATGTGTGCATGTGTGTGTGTGCATGTGTGTGTGTGCATGTGTGTGTGTGTGTGTGTGTGCATGTGCGTGTGTGTGTGTGTGTGTGTATCCTAGCCGGCCTCTCCGATGAACTATATGTAGGATGCTTCATGTGGAGATGGTATCGTTTTTTGGGATTCTTGTTTTTGGTTACAGGGAGAGTTTAGAAGCAGGAAAGCACAGTTTGTGTGTGTGTGTGTGTGTGTGTGTGTGTGTGTGTGTGTGTGTGTGTGTGTGTGTGTGTACATGCATGCGTGTGTATAGAGTAAATCGTGCAGGATTTTTTTGTTAAGTGAGTTGTAGTGATCTATACTTTGACAGTCTGCGCACTCTTTACCCATGGAGTGATTTATAGTGAGAGTCAAGTGCCACTTTATGAGGACAATGCTGAGTGGGTTACTGGAGCCGATTCATGACCTTGGCACTTCTCGCTTGTTCTCATCCTCTTCTCTCTCTCTCTCTCTCTCTCTCTCTTGCATATGTAGCAATCAACCAATGGCAGTATTGTGTCCTTGTGTCAGTGCTACACACATGGTATGCAGGGTCAGCCCAAAGTGGGTGGGGTTATATAATAGTTGGTCCCTGGCTTTCTGAGCCTTGCAAGAGCACTAGTTAGAGTTTGAAGGACCATAAACACAGTAGTTCACAATGGCCGCACAGCGCCGAACTAATTTAGATGATGGCAACTGTTCCTGATAACGCAATGGGAGGGACACTACAAATAGTATTCCTGCCCTGAAGGTGGAGGACATTGTGTATGGCATGGCATTCCTCCCGAAGGACTTAAAGATTCAAAGTCCCTCAGCCGCAATACCAGAACCATACCAGCTATGTTCATGCTAACTAAGTTAGTCCAGTTTGCAAGGGAGGTAGTATACATTGGGGAGGATAGGGCTGACTGAATGTTTATAATAATGCAGTCCTGATCAATAGAAATTAAATGAAGACAGGATTTGTTGTTTTGGTCCACATCACAACTTCAAATAGCAGCTGGTCATGTGCAGAACTCCTTCCTGTCTATTTCATTATTTAAGCGGCCGTTCTATTAAAATAGCTATGGCAGTATATTTAAAATCATTCATATGACTTCACCATGCATAGCACACTGGGTCTTGCGGCCTTATCGTTAGCTCCTTTTAAGGAGTAGTGATTAGTTGACATTGAAAGTGAATGTTCAGCTGGGCCCTGAGATTCGACATCTTACAGGCTTCCAGCAGTTGTACCATATCCAACACATTGTAGTAGCATGGAGGGCATTTCATGACCAGGTAACGAGCAGGGTGAGGTTTGTGTAATTGATCGTATAGTGGCACCGTGGATTGGCTCGTGACACAACCTAAAGTGTAGTGTTTGTGGTGGTGTAGAGACTGCACCATTGGCATGACAACATTAATTTACACGCAACTATTGGCTGAGGTGGATTACTTATTAAACCTTTCTTACCATCCGCAGAGTCAAAAGAGATAGTTTGTCAGGTCTGAAAACCCCTAGCTTATATCATTTTTAAGAAGTAATTGTTACTTATTTTATTTTATTTTTTGTTCCCTTTCCCTCCCCCCCCCTCCCCTGATTATTAAGCATTACATAATATGTTATGTGTGTATGTGTGTGTGTGTGTTTTGTAGTGGTAACACTGTCGGCTATCATGTGACCCTGCCCTGCCACTCGTGTCTCGCCTCCTGCAACAACGGCCACTTTTGGATGTACCATTCCAGCAATATTGTGTCTCAGGAGAGACTCAATCACACGGGTGAGGACGCTAGATGAGATCATCCGTGGGTGGGTGTTGTGGGGTCGAGTTTTATTGAGCTTCAAATTTTGAAGAGTATGAATTGTTTAAATACCTTACCTTCCAAGTGAAGGTTGCTTTCGGGTGTAATGTGTATCGTTAGCTTTGAGGACCTCATGTCAAGTGTAGAAGGAGCTGGCCATCTTATGGGAGCACAAGGTTCTAGAGGCTAATTACTGCATTTCATTCCAGCTTTGCATTGCTAGAATAGTATAAGCAGTGTGACGGATTTATTGTGGTTAATGGTGCATCACGGGTTTGATTTTAGTTGCAGTTGACGTCTTTATAGGAATGCAGACCCGCCCACCCACTTCTCTCTATGGCGTAGCTGGGATGCCAGCTGTTTTTAGAACGGACATCGCACTTATAGTGCGTCCCTGCGGCTGCTGATAACAATGAATATAATTATAACACTATAACTACAACAACAACAACAAAAAAAAGGCAGACCTATCTCATCCCAGATCTCAGCCTCCACCCACACTTGTTGGTATAGTAGCAGATCTCACCCTCCACCCACACTTGTTGGTATAGTAACACGCTGCCAGCCCATCCCTCCCACTCGTTGTGTTTGTAAACACCAGCTGTGGTGCTAAACTGACCCTCTGGAGTATTTCTCACTAATACTTTCATCTGTTCCTCTGATTTATTCTCAGCCAGGAGTCACTTCAATACTTAGTGGTGTTCAGGTGTTCACATGCTACTAATACACTGATTCACCTCATGTATGTGTGTATGTATGTATGTGTGTATGTATGTATGTATGTGTGTATGGGTATGTGTGTGTGTGTATGTATGTATGTATGTATGTGTGTATGTGTATGTATGTATGTATATGTGTACATGTATGTATACAACATCCTGCCAATCTGTTGATATCATCGAAAATATATTCATAAGTCATTTAAATTGTTGGTGACACATAAAAAATGCTGACAAGAATTGAATTGTTAAAAAAAAGAAGTGAGGTTTCATGTTGTCGAGATTTAATGGGACTTGTTAAACAGGGTGTGAACTGTATTTTATATGGCCCTTGTAATTTATAGAATATAATTCCTCCCTTTTGTGAACTAGCTGTGTTCCTTTATTCATAAGCATATAAATGTGAATGGGAGCATGAGCACGCTTGTGTGTGTGTGTGTGTGTGTGTGTGTGTGTGTGTGTGTGTGAGAGAGAGAGAGAGGATTGTTAAACAAGGAGCTATACTGTTTGTCACTATTCATCTGGTTTATTGTGAGCATCAGTTCCTGGCATCATTCATTACAGTTAGAGCTGGCCCTTTGAGAGGTGGACATGAAGGCATTTCTTAAACAAACATTGAGGACATTGCCAGCAGGGAGCATTGATAAGAGAGTGGCATTGAAGCAGCAGTGCTGAGAGTGCTCTGATCAGTTGCATTGCAATCATGCAAAACAAGAGCTTTAGTTGCTTGTATACAAACAGTCTGAACTAAACAATGTTAATTTGAAAATTCTTCTGTGACTAGGTATAGACATTAGTTCCATATACTTTGTATTTCACTAGTCATAAAAGATTTACAAAATACACAAATGTTTCAACCATTTTACAATGGTCATCATCAGTGTGTGGATGATAATATTGATATACTAAGCAACATTGTTATTAATTTGCTTTGTCTACTTGTATAATAATGTACAACAATCTAATACGTTTCTCTTCTCCCCGTTTCTCCCTTCTTTTCTTTTTTTTCTTCCACTTTGCAGGATCAGAAATTTTGGTGTGGGCAGAAATACCAACTTGTAATGAGGACGATCGAATGGCACCTCTGCACAAACTGAACTTTGTTTGGCCAGAATGTGTCAGATGAGACACACCCATCACACATTATGCACACACATACGTACCTTTATGTCAATGGCCACCCCTTCTCAAATTGCTCACAACCTGGCACATTTCAACTCATCTGTTATTTCCCCCCTTTTAGCCAAATGAATTCAACACCCCACTTCCCCTATTTTTGTGTTTAATTTCACAGCTTCATATCCACTTCACTATACATGACTTAGCGATATATCGCTTCATCGTTTTTTAACCATTTTTATTTTTATGAGATTTATGGTATTAAAATTAATAGTGAAAGCAAAGTTAAGGGTAAACAACGGCAGACAAGTGACTTCTTATGCTGTATCTGCTAATAATTAAAAAAATAAAGTGCTGACAATGCAGACATCATACAAATATGTACAATATATATAAAAAAAAAAAAAAGCTAATTTTCTTGCCAACATTACGCTAATTAAAACTTAAACCCAACAGTTCCACTTCTTGCCAAAATTAGCTAAGTTTTAATGAACATAATTTTGGCTGTTGGAAAGAGAAAATTTTCTATTATTATAATCATTTCAGCCGAGAATGACTGAATCAATAATAATTTCATTTAGTTAGTTGGGATCCCTGTTCAAATAGAAATGGCATTCCCACATTGAACTGCTTGTATATAATTTTGATTATTTTTAAACTTCCTCTAACAATTACAATACTGCCACCCTAAAAGTACTTTAACTGTACTACTGTTACAGTTTGTAAACTTATTATATCAATTGATAAGCCATGCACAATGATACAGAATAAATTCATGATTCGAGAATGGAGGTAGCAAGAGCAATAACACAAGTGCCTATATCGATGCCAGAGAACATTGGAAAAAGAGAAGAGAAAGAAAATCCATGAAACCAATGCTGAATAAAGAAATCAGTTGATATTGTTATTAGTATTCATTAAATAGTAGCAGAAGGGGAGCTTAGCATGTATCGAGGTTAGGTCAGGTTGCCGAGAGGAAGAGAAAAACACGGTTGTGAATGTTGTGTGTGCATTGATACGTATCCAAGGGACTCTTGAAACTCATGTCACATCATCATCTTGATTCCGCGTATGTACATGTGTGTGTGTTGAGAGGAGGCTGCCATGGTGATGTTAGGGGTTGATGACAGACTGGAGCCAGGGATGTCTCAGACACTCCTGCGCTGTGGCTCTGATAGAAGGGTTGTAGTTGAGCATGGGCACAAGGAACTCGGTGAAATCATGAGCGTCTTCTCTGCTCCAACGATATTTGTCCATCAGAACATTGTTCAAAGACCTACACAGAAACAACACATTTTTTTGAGAGGGAAAAAAAAAAATTAAGTTTACTTAACAGTGGAAAATTTCAGTCCAACAACAACAAAAAACACTTAATGTTTTATATAAACACATTATTTACTATGCTATTATATACAATATTATAAACCTTCTTGTAGTAAACATAAACATCTATTTGATAGAATAATTTAAAGCTTCGTCCAATACCATCAGCCAAGAGCTACTGCGAATTATCGTGTAACTTGTACCTACCAAGGTCTCAGGTGGTGAATGTGTCTCAGTTCTCCTCTCTTGTTGAAGAGCTCAGAAGAATATCGACCGGAGAGAGCTAAATGTCGTGGAAAATTCCCCAACAGTTCAATGATATGGGCCATGTGATCTGAAACAAACAGAACCCAATAAACAATTGGTAAACAATAACAACTAGCTGGAACAAAGGAGGATCTTAAGACTACAGCTATACAGCTACAGAGAAGATGGGGGGGGGGGGGGGGGGAAAGTTACCTTTGACCCATTACATTTAACTATACATCCCATTCAGCAAACAAGCCCAGCAACATTAGTTGCTATAATGCTATCTAAAGGCTACTTAAAGTGCTGGTATATTAATATGGGGTGAGGAATTTGTAGCTTATGTTGAAGGAAAACTGTTATAAGTGTGAAATAACATCATGGAAAAATAATCTTTTACACACTGAAGGATTTGCTGGACTGCAGCCCTTCTATCAAGCAACACACTTCACCCCCTACTCCCAATTGTGAAAAATTGTCCTTTCACTGCAACTATTATAGTTTGGAAGAAGAGAGGGATAAAAAAAAAATAAATAAATAAATTAAAAAAATAAATAAATAAATAAAAACCCAGCAAAAAAAACAAAAAACCACAACAACTAAAAACAACAAAAAACCACAACAACAACAAATAAAACAAAAAACAACAACAACAACAATAAAAAACAATAACAAAATAAAAAAATAAAAAAATAAATAAAAGGAAATACTTGTATTTTATCTCGACCACAATAACCTATCTCTGTGTACGTCAACTTACCTTCATCCCTGCTGTAGTTCTGGCCCGAGTGTGGCTCAAACAAATAGTCACCTGTGATCAGTTCGAAGGCCTGCACAACAAGATCAAAACCACAGATTTCACAGCAAAGAAACCACGACCAACTTACCATGCATGCAATGCTCCAAATATCGGAAGGAGTTCCATAATTAGCACCAATTAGAACCTCTGGACACCTGTACTGCCGTGTCTGTATATCATCAGTGAAATGGCGATACTGCAAAGTGTAATTCTTGTCAAAACTGTTGGGGAAAAAAAAAGAAAAAAAAAAAAAAAAAAAAAGCTTACCACCCAACAGGCATTCCCAAGATCAGCAATTTTCACATTTACACTTGTGTCCAGCTCTTTATAGTTGAACTGCTCATTGTGCAGATTCCCACCACCAGGTTCCTCCTCCTTCAGATCATCAGCTGCAATGTCTGCCACACCCACCAAGTGTTCTGCTCCTCCTCCTCCCTCCTTGGCCACATCAGACACACCAGTCTTGGAAATCTCCAGAGAATCCAGAGAAGTGGTGGAATGGAATGAGGACCGCCGTCCTTCCGTACTTGTGAGCTGTTCCTCAGTGCTCAGCCCGGTACTGGTCACGGCACATGCCATATCGATGTCTTCCACACCTCTAGCGGCATCCACACCGTTCTCTGATGTTTCTAAAACACGCGTGCTGACAAAGAGGCATCTCTGTAGCTATTTTTAATGCCAACCTTTGATATTTTTAAGCCCTAGATTGTTCTCCTTTCCATAGACGTCCTTCAGTCCAGAAGGATGCCGTTCTTCATGGGCACGCTCCTTACTCTGTTTGTCTGCAACTGATCCTATCTCTTCATCATCTTCAGCTCCTGCCTTCTCTCTGACACTCTCCTGCTGCTCTGACATCTGCAAGGCTTTCTTAATCTTCTTTTTCTTCTTCTTCTTCTGATTTTTTGTCAGAGTGGGTTTGTGGGGATTAGAGACTGGAGCAGCACTGACTGAAGGAGTATGAGGAAGATGAGGAAGTGTGTGTGTTTGTGTGTGTGTGTGTGTGTGAAGAGGGAAAGGGACCAAGATTAGTGGGAAGAACGAAGTATTCAAAGAGAGATAATATCAGGAATAATAAGGAAGGTTGCATATAAAGATACTTCTATACAAACCACTATAGGCTTACTAGAAGACTTAGACTTGGTTCCATTCAGAGCCAGCTTCTTGATGAAGTCATCGCTGATGCACAGCAGGATGTTCTCTGGCTTTATGTCCGTGTGAATGATGCCGCAGAACCTGTGGAGATAGTCCACGCCCAGTAACACCTGGTATATAATCCACTTCACAACGCCACGATCAAGGCCCCTGTAATTACTCTGGACAATGGGCTTTAAGAGGTTGTTGCCGAGCACTTCCATCACCATACACATGTCTGGGTAATGATTGAGTCAGGGAAGAATTGAGAATGTATTGTTTGGTAGCAATGGGAAATATTATATCGACAAACAACAAACACTAGCCTTAAAAATTTATAGCCAATTTATCTGTAAAGTATGAAAATATTTCTCAATCCCAACTGTAGACTGGAAGCTTACTCAGAGGCACCTAACACACACACACATACTGAGAACCTTAAAATCACTTTTCATGAATAGCTTTAATGCTAACCCCCCCCCCCCCCCCCCAAGATACTTGGAAGTGCTATATCTAAATTACTATTTTGACAAATATCTATATTTAGCACTTTATGTATTTCAAGACTGCTTACGTACAATGAAAGTTAAAAGTAATACAACCAGACCCTCCTTCCTTCGTGCACACGTGCATTCTGGCTGCTAATGACTCATATGAATAAACAAAGATACGAGTGCCGTGGGGTCCGTTGAGCTTGAAACTGTCGTATAGTTGCACAACATGGTTCCAACCAGGACAAGATTGATCAGCTTCCGCCACCTAAACGAGGGAAACAAATTGATTATACACGGCTTCATACAGACTATGGGAGCCAACTGAATTCTTAGATCAGTATTAGATTACAGTCTTACTCTACTGTTAATTGGTTTCGGTTTCATAATGTCCAACACTTCTTCAAAATCAACACATTGTAGTTGCGATTCTAAAATATGCACGTTCAAGACATACTTATGAAGTGGGGATGCCTAATTTGTCAATTGTTGTTGTTTATTTTACTCTACAACCCCCCTCCCCCCCTCACACACACACACACACACACACACACACACACTTCCCCTTAACTAGCAACACATGACAACCACTTACCAGTTACAAGTACCAACTCTGCCAAGTTTTGCTCACGTAGAAACCGAAAGTCTTATGATTCTCGGTCTTCAATTTTGGATAGTTCACAAATCACAAATTTTACTAAATTCACTTGCATACAGTCTAACATTACTGTAAAAGGGAATAATTTTATGAAAACTGAGAAAAGTACTTTTTTTTTCTAAATAAAGCTCTACTAAGCAAGGTAACATCGTTAACACATCTACAACTAGGGATGGGCAATATAAAAAAAAATCATGATGCTTTGAGAAAAGTAGAAAAACATCAGCTAAATAAAAGTGGTACATAATTTTTCCTCTCCTTAACATTTCATAATACTATGGGAAAATTGCCTATCAACTGTACTGTATACTGATAGCTAAAAATAGATATAAGTTGTTGTTTTTCACCAAATTAAAATTAGGCCACTAGATAGTCGTAATCACAATATGCAGTAAGTATGTCATTGGAAACAAAGTTATTGGACCTACAGTTGCCTCTGCTGGGATCAGTGCATTGCAAGGACTTCAACTCCAATGATACCAACCAATCCTGACTAAACTCACTTTACAGAGTATTTGACCACATCTAAGGCCTCAAAATGCACCTGCTCATCTCATTGGGGTACCAAGTTATAAGGTATTCCAGCCTTTTATTCATGGATTACAACTTGTATGGCTATCAGAGTTTCTTTTGAGTCTCACTGAATCACTATATGCTTTTAGAAGCTGAAAATTAACTCCATGCACACACACACAAAAAAAAAAAAAAAGAGAGAGAGAAATGGCTAAGCATGTAATTGAATGGCACAGGTCTCAGACTTACTTCACACTATTTTGTGGTATACACAATATTATTTTGAAGACTACAAGTAAATGAAAAAGATAGGTATGCATTACTAAATTATTAGCATCGTAATACTTCTAATCCATGCTCTACATAACCACTGTCCTTACCCTCTTCAGGAGCTCTATTTCATCTAGAGCCGTCTCCGTGTAGTGCTTGGCTGACTTCACGATTTTCATAGCCACGTAACGACAGTGCCTGCCAACACACACACACACACACACACACAGTGAGTAATCTTTACAAAACTGAAATGCTCAAATAAGCTCATCCTAAAATGACTCTACCAGAAATTTCCAAACAGAAACTCTTTCAATAGCAAACTCAAGAAAAGGGGAAAGAAAACGTTCTTTATGTTTACTTATATTATAGCTTCACTCTATATCAGGGAAGGTGCGACACTTGACAACACATACCTACTTGCAACAATATCTCGCTCAAATTAGAAACAACTGAAACCAGTAGGAAAAATATCCAGTTTGTTGCGTGATTATATTATTAAACCTCAGTGCGCATACGCTAGAGGGTTATAGTTAATCATCCTATCTGTCTGTCACGCTCTGACTTTGGACAATTAACTATAGATTTAGTTACGAACTTACTCAGAAAGACAATTTAAGGCTTTTTATCGTGCAACTTTTTAAAATGTTGGGCTGGTTTTTGAGAAAACACTAAGCTATCACGGCTAACTTTTGTGGGTAACACCCCCTATTGTCACATGTTAATCACGTGAGCAAATATTCTCCTGCTGCCTGCAGTGGTTTTGCTTAATGCTGGGAAGGCAACTGAGTGCTGGAAGTGGAGTTCCGCTTTGAAAATACACAGGTGAGTGTCTCTAGCCTGCTTAGCATCTTCTCTTATGAAGACAGCCAGCGTTAACATGTACCGTTTTCATTGCTCAAGCTATATTGATACCTGCTTAGAATAGCCAATAAATTATTCTTCTGGTCTGAGATAATTTCGTAATAGCTATAGCTAGTGTATAGTAGCGCTGAGGGTTCGTTGTTTCATTAGTGACAGTATTCAAGATTAACAATAGGATATCATAAGTAAAGGGAAGAGAGAAAAATAGAAATCATTACGTGGACTCGCTCTTTGACAGAATTTAAAAGAGACTGCACATTTTCCTAGTGCTAAGCAGCCATATTGTATAACCCTCCAACTGACATTATACAGATGCATACAAAAGACTGTTATAGTAGTCATGTCATACTCTGATTTTGGAGATTACTGACAATTAACCATTGAATTTGGTATGAACTACTCAGAATGACGGTTTAAGTCCTCTTGTTGTGTTACTCTTGAGTTTCATGAGATGCAGTTTTACAGCAGCTATTATAGTGATAGTAAAGGTAAGTTAAACGTAACAAGTTTGCTCCTAGCAATATCAGAGAGTGGCAAGAGGGCAAAGTTGTGTGTCCATTCTATTGCTTGTTGACACAATCTGTTTTACACCTTGGTGGCTTTAACTGGGCGTGTCAGCGAGACAGACTGACGCAGACTCTCAACAAAGACGTGATGTTTTGAGAGTTTTGGATGTGATGTAAGCTTAACACTCTAGCCCAGTATAAGCACTGTCTGTAATTTAGGTACATGATCAATGTATGACATACTTCAAACAATTCCTTCATTGGTCTGTAGGTACCTCCCATCAAAATGATCACTGAAATCAAATTTGCTGCCATTAGGCCTGGGTACATAGGACATCATCCATTGTTGATATGGGTGTGTCAGACAGTCTGGTTAACACACTGTCCCACACACACACCTCTTATAGTGCCAGTGTATGTGGGCACGGTACACACTCTGTCCCAGAGGAACACATTTCTCTGACGCTCAACACAAAAACTAACATGATTTATAAATTCCCACAGGAATTAAGAGCAGTGATAGTTTCTGCTGAACGAGTACAATTTGCAGACTGCACACACACACACACACAAGAGGAACGGAGAGATACGGGATCACACCATCACCAAATATGGCACTATCCGAAAGAGAAACAAAATGAATTAATAAAGAATGTGAACCCATTTTAATTATTAGGCAACACCACACCACTATTAAAATAAAACCAGAATGACAGAAGCAGCACTAATACAAAGTGCATACATAATGCATACTGTATATACATCAATGTATTGTATGCATGAATGTATGATATGTATGTATGTATGCATGTATGTATGAATGTATGGAAATCCATCCCATGAACTCTGACATGGTCAGTAAAAGTCATGTATGGCTTCCCATTGCCAACATGTCATTGAGATCCATGCACACATGTATGCAGTCACACGACAGCACAATGGGCTTCCAGGAACAACTGATGGATCAGGAGGAATTGTTGTTAGTTTATACAGTAGATGTGTACACACCAAACAATCCAGGGGGATAGAAACACTCACAGTTCAGGACACACAAACACATAGACATACACACAGTAAAGATGGGTACACAGTATGTAGCCACCAATTCATCACACATTATTACGCACCCTAATATCGCCACACACACACACCACATGCATATAACTTTCAGTAAACCACAGTTCTGACAACGTGCATCAGTTTGTCTACATGCACACCAAAACAACCAAAATAATGTGTCTAGTTTATGGTGTGTACTGAAGTATCACCAAAAAAATAAATAAAATAAATAAATAAATAAATAAATTAAAAAAATTGAGGCTGCTATGCAATCACTCAGATGCAAACTCACTCTTCATCCCAGCAAAGCCACACTGTAGAGAAGTGACCCCAGCCTAGTTTACGAATGACTCTATACTGACTGTTGTAAACATCATCAATCTTCACTGGATGGTAACCTCCTGTAAACATAACAAAAGATGACAATAAAATCAGAGTAACAATGATACTACTCCCAGGAGAGAATTTTTTTTTTTTTTTTTTTTTTAAATATCGGTGTACTGTATGTGTTGTCCGACTATCAATAATTTTAACAATCTGCACTCTCCTCCTAAAATGACCCAGTCCTGTCACCGTGATTACTCTAACAAGACATTACTAATCACTTCTCCAATCAAGATTATCCCACCGCTGGTATGTTTGTGTACTAAACTCACAAGGAAACATACACAAATAACAAGCTCAAGAACACACACACAACTTTAAGTAGCACTACTGATCTTGTAAACCTGTACCAAGTTCACACTTTGATGAAAAAGTGTCATACAAAATTGTGCAAAATATCTAATTTGTGTGACAATTTTTATTGCACGGTGATATCATACCACGGGAGGTGAGGAATTCCAAACCAAGTCTTAACAAAGTTCTCTAAACTCTTGATGACTAGCCGTATTATCTCTGAACTATATTGAATTCCTTAGTTGAATAGCTCACGTAAAGAAGCTTTTTCTTTACTACAATTTTAACTAACCTGGCTAATACTACATACTTTGCCATGAACTGCCAAGGCCACCCTGGTTAACATCTCAGGTGATATAAACAGCCATGTGACGATTCCATTAACACATCACATTCTGTCCCTGACACCAAGCCTATGCTATGCCTGACCTCAGCTTAGCTTACTTACCTTTATGATAGTCTTTGGGGTCTTCCTGTTCATCATCGTCACTACTATACACATCACTCATGGCCTCTTCTTCTTCTTCTGAGCCAGAAAAGTCAGACTCTCTGAATTATCACAAAAAAACAACAACAACTACATGTATCAAACAAAAATAACGTGCTTCCAGGCTGCACAAAATATAAGAATACCCCAGTACTAGGACACTGCCATTCCATTCAGAGCACACCTATCAGTTCTTTCTTTGTCTCCTTCAGAAGCACCACCAGTGTGTGATGAAGCTTGGACCTTCTTGTGAGACTTTGGCTTCTTCACTCCTTTCTTTTTATGGTGGGTATGGTGATTTGGTCTAGCTGATAAAGAAAAGAAAAAAAAGGACAACAAACACTACAGCTACCTTTCTAGGTCCAGCTTTACTTTGTTTTAAAAGTGCTAATTGAAAACCCTACCACATGGTTATATACTACCTCGTTTTGACGGCAACATTTCTGTCCACGCCGGTCTGTGGTAACTAAGGATACTCTTAATTCTCAGCTCGCCACTAGCCGCGTCGTAGTGGACACGGACTACTCCCACACTACAGCACGAAATACCAAGTTTACTTACCTTTTTTGAAAGGTTTTGAAGGCTGGGACGCTTTGGACGACATCACCACAGACCGCGTTAGCGACACTTTATATTACGTTTGCGAGAGAGCACAAACATCATGTACGGTAAAAGGTCGTTCGGTTACCTGGTGGTTGGTCCCTAGCGGTGTGTGCGGCGGTAGGGAAATCCCGACGGAATTGGTACGCATGTGCAATTAACGTTGCAACTTGAAAAAAAAAAAAAAAAATTCTTGTCATTTCACAATCAAAAACAAAATTATGAATCAATTGGTCAATCAAAGAACATTGAAGTTTTGACTATATAGAAATTAATAGAAATCATTAGGTTCAAAAGATGACTCTCCAATGCTGAGATTTGGGGGAGAAGCTGAACAGAAGCTGTGGGTAGCTTCATCTCCAGAAGAGCTTCTAGAGCCTTGCAAATAGCGCATTGAAGGGATGGGTGCATGGAATGGAGATGAGTACACAGGAAGCTTGCTGGAACTAGGGATGGTGTCGAACCAAAGTGGGCTGGGACGGAAATACGTCGGAGGGTCATATTGCTGATAGTGAAAGGGATGGTACTGATGATATGGGCAAGGCTTCTTGATGCCCCTGTAATTAACAGGAGATTCCGGATGTGGGTGGTAGACCTGTGAAGCCAAAGGGTAGCTTTCTCTGGCTTGCTCAGACTGAAGCGGTGGAACAGGAAGAAGTGTACTCTGTAAATAATCCTCCTCTGTTTCTAAATGGTCTTCACTGTCATCAAAGTCACAAATCAGATCACTACCACTAGCTTCATCAGGATGGTCAGGCGGCAAGAACGCGGACGGACATGGATTGGGAGATGACGGCCTGTTGTACTGCTGCAGATCATTGGACACCGCATGAAATACCGGCATTGGACCATACAGGCTTCTATCCTTCACAAGGCATTGGTCAGAGTTAAACAATTCATCCCTTGCAGCCCGGTCATTTGTTCCATGTAGATTTTTAATTTTTATTGATCCTTGGTCAAAGCGAAGCAAATCATCTCTGGTTGCTCGGTCATTCATACTACCCTGATTAAAGCGAAACAAACTATCCCTGATTGATTGGTTATTCATTCCATATAAATTCGCTGAGCCTTGGTAAGAGTGAAAAGAATCGTCCCTGGCCACTCGATCGTCCATTCCATGCATATTTTCATTTTTCACCATGCCATGTTTAGAGTAAAAAAAAAAATTCCTGGTTAGTTGACTGTTAACTCCATCCATAGGAGAAGTCAGTTTTATTTTTTTACTTCTTTTACCACTGCCAAATTTGAAAGAAGGCTTGAGTGTAATATCCTAAAATGAAATTAATTAGGCAATAAATAATTGAGTAATTATAAAGGTGTTAAATTTTAACAGCCTAGCAACAGGAACAACAAACAAATAATATCGACTACAAAGCAATGAATTGATGTAATATTATATAAAGAGTACTATGCATACATTAGAGTGTTTTGTAGATAGACAGGTGTATGTTTGAGTGGGTGTAACTCCAATCAGATCACCTGATTAATTGGGAGATATAAGCAGTAAATGGAATAGTAGGAGAAATCAAGAAAGACCACTCATAGTTATAGTGCCTCGGGAACACTAAACAACTAACTAGCCTAGCTAGTTATGTACAGTTTTTTGCTACTACTTGAAATGGATAGTCAAAGAGATGAAATAAACAAAAAAATATGTGAATGTGCATGTGTGAATGATTGATGTATAACTGTTCATGCATAAATAAGTTTCTTGCTTCACGGGTCTGGGCCTTGTTCAGCACTGGCCTGGACAATGTTAATACTGGGGAGCAAAGCATAATGAAGCAAGACAGTATCGGTACAGAAATTTGAGCCAATGACTTATATATATATATATTATATATATTTATACAATATATTTTTTTTATGAATGGATATGTGGCATATAATTAGTGTACGAGAACAATGAAATTGACGACTGTTCAGTAAAGATATCCAGGATTTACAGAAGCAGGGTAGCTTAGAGTAGACCTAAATGCCTGAATTTTTCTTATGTATGTGCTATAAAAGATGAAGCTTAAGCATGTTGCAAAATACTACACTTGGGCTTGAAGAATATTACAGGTGAAAAATTTTGTTTTCAAAAAGCATGTACAATTAGACTTATGCATGCTAGGAATACACTTTGACTGTGTGAATTGCTAAAACAACAACAAAAAAACAGGAGAAACTTTTGCTAATTAAGTGCTGTTTCTCTTCCTTAGTTCATTTGTCATGTATGTACAAGAAAGAAAATGTTTAATTACATGGCCAAAGCTGAGCACTTGTCACTGCAGAAATACATCACTTTTATTGCGTGGATTGTTATCATATCATGGTTTACCAGTGCTTGCTAAAACTGACGCCCTGTACCGGATGAAATGAAGCATGTTCTACAAGTGACAGCATGTTCTACAAGTGACGTCCTGTACCGGATGAAATGAAGCATGTTCTAAACATTGTCGTGATAATAAAACTAGTGAACGATCTGCTTAGGGATGTTGTCTAGGTACAACGAGTTCATTTCCTTCTTGACTAAAAGTAATAAATAGTTTAATTTTCTCTTGTGCTTACATGGACTGCCAATAGATATTATATTTCCCATTTTTGATGTCTGCCAAAGTCCATCCCAGCAAGGATAATAAGCAGCAAGATAAATAGTGCCATCGGTTAAGTTAGAAATGTAAATTTATTGGCTGTGTAAGCAATGAAACAAAAAGTTATGCCATCCTTATGAATGGATTATTGTTGATAATTTTCCCTTCGTACTGAATTGTAGCGCATGGTAGGATCTCTCTCTTACACAAAAACGTATGTAAATTAAACCTTTCAATTCAATACTACTAAAACGCTCAGGCTAGTTGCTTGTTACTTGCTCTGAGACACACAAACTATTGCAAGGAAAACAACATTGTGATTTTGTTTTGTTTTGCACCTATGCATAACTACACTACCAAAGTAAAAAATATAATACATTTTTTTCACGAAGAATCTTTGCCCAGCTTTTCTGCCAATAATATGGGTCATAAGTTAGAAAATAAGTGGATAAATGTAACTAAACCAAGTGGTAGAGGATAAGAATAATGGAATAGATACCATACCTTTTGCTACCCCACTCCTTGCAAAGTAAACATGCAATCAATAATTTAATTTAAAAAAAAATCAAACAATTTACACTTCTAAGTTGCTGTATTAAATGTGTATTGAACAAGAAGAGCATGCCTTGGCCAAGAAAAAAATGGTGTCATCAGAAATGTAATAACATTATTATCATGTTTTTGTACAGTCTGGCCCTCCTACTAGCCTCCCTTTATTCTATGTCTGTGGTTTTACTGATATCAGAACTGGAAAATATACATGTGTACTCAAACCTGTGTAGTGTAGCCTCAGCAGTGTGGGTACATTATAGGTAAATCAAAGATATCATTCTGAACATGCAAGTGCAGATGAACTTGAAAGCCAGGTGTTGTTAGTTCAATTTAAGGAACAACATGATTATAATACAAGTATTCTGTTTATATGGCCAATTAAACTTATCTTTACCGCTTTGGCATTAAGCATTTCAAGCACAAAATGGCAAGTTTCCTTAACATATCTTGTAGATTACTTCTTACTTATTCATTAGATGTATTCTCTCTCTTTCACAGGATTTTTTTAAAATACAGAATTAAAAATATTTGGTCGCCACCGGGAATCGAACCCAGGACCGCTTGCTTAACGCACAAGCACTCTGCCACTGAGCTATGACTACTTATTCTTGTAGTCAAGATTTACTATCAGTTTATAATATATTTACCATATTATATCAAGACAAAAATCTACATTCTTACTGAAAAATCTTGATCTTTGAAGGTCTCTAGGAAGAATTCCACAGCTGCCTTGAGCACTTTGGCCTTACTAGTCTTCTCAGGTAGCCCCAGTGATTCTCTGATTAAGTTACACTCTATAGCATTATGAAATACTCTTTCTTTTTCTACCATCCCTTTTACTAATTTCTTGCCCTGTTTATTATCCATATTCTCAAGTCGTTCAGTGCTCTTTAGGCTCAGCAGGACAAAAAATGCAAGCAGCTGTAAAAACTGAATCAGCTGCTTAGGGCTGCGCATGCCTGTTTAGGGCAGCGAAATCCGCCAAAGAGAGTGAGTGGGTGTGGGTGAAGTATAGCTCTAGAGGGTGTCGTCTAGCTGCGCCTCAAGCACCGCCCCTTTCCCCGGTAAGGTGCGGTTATCGCGCGTATAATTTGTACAGCTTATCCAAAATTCGACGAATAAAGCTGCTCTTAATGAAGAGTTTAATAAGTGACTGAGTAGTCTAATTTAGATAGTGTGGCGCTATCTGTCGCGTCTTTGTTATGTCAGATCAGCAGTCTTTTACGGTGGAGAGTAGCTACAGCTCGTAAACTCTAGCAATACGACACTAAACCTGACTACTTATCATTATGGCAGTTCCAGTCCTAAAAGCAGAAGCCCTGTTCGACTTCAATCCCACAGCTGGAGTTGAATTAAGGCTCAAGGTTAGTCCGGTTGTTTGAATAGTCCTCTTCGCTGTCATGCACTCTCCATTTTACTTGGAAGGGCATGTTGTTGTTTTTTGTGTTAATTTGAATAACTTTGTTTTGACTAAGTGCCCTATGGCTGACAAGTAGCAATCAATCAATCAATGATTTGTGCGTGTGTATCAAATGAGTTGTAGTTACTAGAACTTATCTTGTGCATAGAGCAGCATAGAGTGTAAGTCAATGAATTTCCATAGTCTTGTTTTGTTATCCTGAGGCGCAACTGAAAGTGGTGTGTATGATTTCTTTTGATAATCTTGTGAGAGAAACTTGGCATTTTTGTAAGTTGCCCACTAGTCGTAAGCTAGCTTTCATAGGCTAGCTTTTCCCCTGCAGTGCAAGATATTAATTAGTTGTTGTTGTTGTTGGGTTGTAAATTGTTATTGTAAGAAACTGATATACGATTGTACTGTTTAACTGATGTAGATGTTGTTGGTTGTTGTTGTTTTTTTTAATGTATATTTTTTGTTACTGTACATTTCATCCATAAATGGAGGTGTCACTGAATCACTCGGACGATTCTGTTCCCCATGTCACTAATTCCCAAGAGCCTCTGAGACTCTTCGTGTTATCTCCGTTGTGTTTTGGGGGTTTGGAGTGTTGTAATGACAAAGCACAATTAAAGGTGTGACACGGAAATATAGTGCAATACATAAAGTGTTGTGATTGGAGAATTGATCTCTTGTCGGTAAATTAAAAAAAAATTATAATTTTATTTGTATGGGCGAGTTTGCTGAGTCAAGCCGTTTACAACAGATGAAGGTTGTTTCTGATATCCTTGTGCTGGTATATGTACTGGAGATTTTTTCATTGAATGCAAAGACATGCAAGATAGCCCTCTCCTTGGCATTTTCCATCTCACAGTAGCCAAACTATATCTGCTGTCTGAGATCAAAATTGGGTGGTGCTTAAAATAACATTTCTTGGTATAAGATGGGCACACATGTGATGCCATGATTAAGATGGGCACACATGTGATGCCATGATTAAGATGCACTTTAAGTATGCTAGGCTAAGTTACATCTTTTTGTATTTTTAATCCAATGTCATTAATGGATATGTAAATGGACCGCAACTACTGCTATGCCCACACAAAGGAGATAGTCTGTGCTCTCTTTAACTTTGTTATTTATTGGCCAAGTTCTTTGGAGCTATTTTGGAGTATTTTTCATAGACTCCAGGAAAATAAAGAAAAAGGGAAAACTTTTGTTTTTGTCAAGGGGAAGTATTTGTACGTATACTTTCAGTTTTTCCACTTAACGTAAGGACAATTTTTTTTAACGTGCTATGGTCAATTGTATTCCTGCAAGTGTCTAAGTTAATGGTCATGCTGTGACGTGTGGGTTGACATTGTCCACACTTCATTCCCGGGTAGTTGGCGGCATCATTTTTAGACATGTCGCATGTTTTAAAGACATATACGCCCATGTTTGGTACAGAGGTGGGAGGAGGAGGAGGAAGGGGAGTGGCCCCATATGGCACTTGATGCCATGTTTGGTACAGATGTGGGAGGAGTAGGGGGAGTGGCTCCTTATGGCACGTGCTTTCTGAAGCATAGTTTTAGTCAAGCCGACTTTAAAATCATGTCATACTCATAAATTGAAATGTCAAACAAGTCAACATCAGATTGCATACTCAATTCTTTCCCACTTTTAATTTTGGTTTCACGTTACTCACACTAATGAAGCGGCCATTAATTAATAAGGCTAAGAAAAGGTGCATAGGGGTCCACTTTTTTGTACTGATAGTAAAACAGCAGCGAGGTGTGTGAGATGAAATGATTTTTATAACAATAGAACCCTGTGCAATGCAAGAAGTTTGTGAGACTGAGGTGCTTTATTTGTCAGATTGGATTTGCCAAGGAACTCTCCCTAAAGGTCTTTGGGTGACCAGTTTGTGACTCTATTATGCCACGCCTACTAGTGCATTAGATGATTTGTATGGTAATAGTCCATAATTGTATATACAATGTGTAGAAGCAGCTGGATGTGTTGCCATGGCAATAGGTTCGGTGGGCGGAGTGGGTGTACATGTGTGAACTGTGTGAATTGTCTGGACACCTGAGGGGTCAGGTAGGAGGGTAGAGACTAAATAGAGTAATATGCCTATTATGGTGGGTGTGACCAGCAGTTAAAGTGGGGTGTGGCACATGTGCACCTCTCTTGACCATATAAGCTTATTCCCAGTGAAGTGTTCCAGCTGCCAAGACAAGACGCTAAGAACTCCATTTTATACCTTTGAAAGGATATTCTTTCCCTCATGCATTTGTGGCCTGGGGCGTATACATACCAAGCTTGTTTCTATAAGAAGGCTTGCCATTGTTGTTGTAAGGCTAGGTGTCTAACTCTGAAGATAGGTGGTGTTGGTGTGTGTTTCATGCTATTGTATGGGGTAGCTGGAATTTTCTCTAGCCAGTTGTTTGAAGTGGTTGCTATCTTCCTATGGAGCACTGAATGTGTGGATAGCACTTGTGTCACTGAAGCTTTGAATGGAGAAGTCTGTAGGGGGTAGTGCTCATGTGATCTCAACATGTGTAGCAGGTGAATTGTGAAGATGTTGCTATAGAAATAAGTAAAAACAAACAAACAAACAAACAAACACAGCAACCAGAGAGGAGAAGGCGACGAAGCTTACACCTTTATTGCTTGGGGAAAGTTGTGGGCTTTGCTTTACATCTCCTTACCACATTTTGTCATGTGCAGGCCTAAAAGTCCTTCTTGACGGCCGCGTCAGGTAGAGAATGCTTACCGATATTTTCTTATTTTAAGCCCCACCCACCCTACAGCGGGCAGCGGGAGGACTCCACCCACCATGTGAGTCATTGTTATTTCTTCATCACAGCAATGTCAGCCCTTCCTTCAGCGGCAAACTAGCAATAGCATTTTCACTTTCACTGCAAACAATTAGTACATTTAGTTATAGTTACTATAATCACTTAAATCACTGTGCACGTGCCACTAGACTAATGGTCCCAACCAACTTCCTCCTCTACATTAATCTACTAGACTCCATTCAGTACACAAACACACTCACACACATACAAACACGCTCCCACACACGTACAAACACCTGCACACACACTTGTACACACACGTACAAACACCTGCACACACACTTGTACACACACGCACACACACTTGTACACACACGCACACACACACGCACACACACACACACATACACCAGATAATCACCTATTATAACCTCTTCAACAACATTGGGAGGAAGGGAAGAAATAACAGGTGGAAATATGGAGTATGGGAGTGAAACTTGCTTTTCCTGATCCCAGTGTCAGGTACTAATTTCAGGACCAATGTCAGCAAGTAGCCAGTATCAAGTCGCTATGTCAGTCCAGTTACATTTGGTACCAGTCAGAAAAAGTAAATCGGTTCATTGGTTTGCTAGAATATGTTCTATGCAATCCATTTTTTTCCCCTTACTAGGTAAAACATTAATTGTACAACTTCTCATATAATGATGTTTTAATGCACTTATCTATAGAGAAGTCTATAATCCCCCAACATCAACTCTAAGCAACATTAAATGCAGATCATGGTACTCAATGATTACGTATATATGTTTTTAACGCCTTGCTACTGAAGCTTCACACCACCAGCCAAGTTATCAGTTAAAGAATTTCTTAATCACATATCTAATGATATTCTGCGTCATTAGTAGTATAATCAAACCCTCATATAAGAAGTTGGCTTCCATTTTTAATACACACAAGTGCATTGTATACTCTGTTCCTTCTGCCGAGACTATTCCTCATTGCTGCATATACTGTATTGGATGTAGTGACTGGCAGTATAATGGATGGTTGTGAGTGCCCAGCAACTTCTGATGTGATGTGTCATAAATACTCATTATGTATTTTTTATTTTATTTTTATTTTTATTTTTTTATAGTTGTTATGCCTTCAGAGTGTGCAGTAATTAGAAAGAAAACATATTCTTGCCAGCAGTATTGTCAAACACTTTCACTGGCACCAGTGCCAAATGTCTGCACTAACACTGGATTAGTGGTACTAATATGACGATGGGTAAACTGAGTAGCAGCAGAGACTCGGCCTTCTCACGGGACTTGTGAAATACCGCGTCCTTTGTGTGCAGAATTGTCATGAAATAATTTAGGGATTTGTAACCTTTTTTTTTATGATTGTTGGAGAAGGGCAAGTTTGTAAGTAGATCTGACTTAGAAAAAGTTAGAAAAATTTAAAGTATCTTCTATTTAAATATAGCTCATCCAATTACCAAATTTTTGCATAAGATCTACGCACTTACCATAATTTCTAATAGCGGATAGTTTGATTGCCTGCTTTGGACGCCATGTTTCTTGAGCTACTACATGTGTACCTGGTGGGTACACGTTTGAATTTGGCTAGGTAGAGGTGGGACATGCTTGGCTGGTTGTTCTAGTTTGTTTCTTATTGTATCTTTACTGGAGAACTTACATACAATCCCAGAGGCTATTGTTCTGAAGACTTCTAAGGGAACACTGTGATGGACCAGTGTTGGCAGTGGGAAGCTGGGGAGTATGCATGACAATTGACCCTTTATACTGTAAGGAGTGACTGTGTGTGTGTATGTGATCGTGTGTGTGTGTGTGTGTGTGTGTGTGCATGTGATTGTGTGTGCGGTTTTATGTGTGCGTGATTGTGTGGTTTTGTGTGGGTGTTTATGCGACTGGTATCAGATATTTCACTCTTTGTTGTTTACTTTTTTTGTTTTTGTTTTCTTTTAATCTTTTGTTTCCCGGTCCCCTCTCTCCTATCTTTGTTGTTAAGGGTCTATTGTACTTCTTACTTTCTTATCCATTTGCTAATAGTGTCTCTCCTTTGTGTGGTTTGCCCAGAATGCATTTAGATCTGGTGTTGTTGTTTTTGTTTTGTTTTGTATTTGTAGCTCACCTGTCCCACTTGAGGATAATGTCATTACTTCCCATCTCTTAATTAATATCTTTGTCAACTAAGTGCCTGGCTGTAATTAGGCTGATGTCAAGCAACCAGAATAGGCTCCCAAGCTAAGTGTGTGGTCATATTCTAAGGGTGGCACTTGCGTGATTGCTTCTGTGTGTGTGTGTGTGTGTGTGTGTGTGTGTGTGTGTGTGTGTGTGTGTGTGTGTGTGTGTGTGTGTGTGTGTGTGTGTGTGTGTGTGTGTGTGTGTGTGTGTGTGTGTGTGTGTGTGTGCATGCGTGCGGTGGTGGCTGTGTGGTGTAGTGGTTGTGTCCTGGGCTCAGGGCCCCGCAGTCCTGAGTTCAAGCCCAACTCAGGCACTTTTTCCATCTGATTTTCCATCTGCCCCACCAGTCCACCCAGCTGTGATTGGGTACCTGGCATTTGCTGGGGTGCAAATTCAAGGCCTTTTCTCATGAAACAGCAATGGTCCAGGTGGGACTTCGGGTGCCCACACCACTTGCTGTGAGGAAAGGCCTGTTCTCCTGCGAGTTCCTAGCCCGGCTCCAGGAGCTTTGCTTGCACGGCTCACAGTGCCTGCTTAGTGCACAGGCATCCTGGCTCTGCCAGGTGCGCGTGACCGCCTAGCGGCAGCAAGAAATTTTTTTGCGTGCGTATGTGGCTGTCGTCAGGCCATTGACCAAATGGGGAAACTCCTCCCCCATCATTCTCATATGTATTTGTATTCTGTACTTTACAAAAGAAGAGTTAAATAACAACAATAATAAAAATTTGGTGTGTATGCATGATGTGTGTATGCGTATGTGTAAGTGTGTGCATATGTATGTGTGTATATACGTATGTGTGCATTATATAAGCATGTATAAGTGTGTCTAGGCATATGTGTAAGTATGTGTGTGCGTATGTGTGTATTTGTCAAGCTTTCTTTTCAAAGATTATCATGGTGTACTTTTAACCTCGAGTTTTAGGAGAGAGTTGGGAAGAAATCCTTATTTTCTACTTCTGTTGTTTGTTATTACTACTGAGAGAGAAAGGATATTTATATTCTAAAGTTGATTCCAGGTTTATTTTTCTTTACTTTAGTGCTATGATGCATGTACAATTTACACATACATTCTGTGCATCTTGTTTATGATATCAGTCTTTTCTTTTACATGCTAGCGATTCCTGTAGCCTTTCAAGGAATATGCACTCAGTGTTAGACGGATAGATTCACCTCTTTTTTATTTTAATATAATTATTTTGTTAATAAGACAGTTTCATGTCCAGTTATATGGGTTGAATTAGAGCCCACCCCCACCCCACCCACTTTATCTGTCCGGTTTAATATAATTTCGTACTTGAAGAGTTTATTAATTCGTTAGTTCATCTCTAAGCCCATTATTTTATTTATTTATTTTGGTATGAATATTTAATTGTAGGTGTTTTGTAATTCGACATTTCTATGGAGTTCGTGTTTTCCATTAGCACTCGGTTACTGAGGTTACTAATTCATTTTATTGGTTTTATGAAAAAAATTAATGTGCTACTTTTTTTTTTGTTTTGTTTTTTGTTTGTTTGTTTGTTAGTTTGAGTAGTAAGATTTTCTTGCCACAGTTGTGTAATCTTAATAGCCTCCCGCATCCTGTGGTTTAGTAATTGTACCAGACATGGCAAATGACATAAAGCAGCTGTTCCTGCTGAGTAGTTCATGGAATCTATTCTGGATTAGTAAAATTAATGAATAACTCACCCTGGGTTGGTCGAGTATGTTGTGGTTAGTCTTTATGTGTAGTCTGACTCGGATTCAACGTTATCAACACATCTCTCAGGAATTATGTATAATAACACCAAACATTTATGCAAATTCTGTTGCAGCTTTTCCTGAGGCATTTACGTTTCAATTATTATTTTTTTATTATGTTCTTGTGTCATCTTTTCTCAGAAAGGAGAAGTTGTTCATGTTCGGAGGAGGAGTGTTGGAGAAGGCTGGTGGGAAGGAGAGCTGAATGGCTTTAGAGGACTGTTCCCATCTTCTTATGTAAAGCTGGTAAGTAGCATTAGCTGCTGGTAGTCTCCCTAAAGAACTCGTGGTTGCTTTGCTCTCTTGTTGATGTAGAATACACACTGCATACTTACTTGGTTTATGACACATCGTGACTTAAACTTAACACATGCACACGCTCACACACATACACACATACTTGTGGACATCATTAATGTGTTTATTTAGTCTATTCAAAGGGTGTGTTCAAAATTTTCAATGGTATATCAAACTTGGTAATGGTCATCACTCAAGGATATAACTCCAATGACATTCATTTCTTGTAATGATAGCTTGGTAAGTGTTTCTTTGCATCCCATGGTTGCAGTTTATGAAGTGGTATGGTATTTCAGAGTGCATTGATATATTACTGAGCGGGATACAGAATAGCTCAGTGCCCCCCCAATAAAGTGCTGGGGGTTAGGACTTTAGAGCTTGTATTCATTTCAAGTAATATTCTTGGCTCAGTTTACCTAATGTCTTCCCCAAGATAGGGAAGCCTTATAGGGGATTCTTTAGCCGAGGCAATTATATCCTTAGTGAATGTGTCAATGATGCTAGTCTCATGTGGATATTAAAGTGTGCTGGCAACAGGGTACAGGTTTTCATTAAAACTCTCTGTTGGTCACTTTTATAATTTATCTTTTCTTTTAGTTTGGCACAGTGAAGAATTCTTTTCCTCACATGGTGCAGAGTTAACTGGAGGAGAAAGGGAGTGGTTTAATGCATGTTAAAGGATGAAATGCTAATGATTTATGTAGATTTGTACCATGGTACGTTCAAACTGGCCAATCAGATTGTTCAATTCAAGGAGAATATATTTCATACCCACCTCCTAGGAGGTGAACAAGTGAACCGTCCAATCAAGATTAGTTTTTATGTGAGCCTATAGCCATGTTGGTACAAGTCGGTTGCACCACTTTGCATTCGGTCGGTACAGGATTTACACTATCCTCGTGCCTTTAGCCCTCAGTTGTGTAAATCCCGTACCATCCTCCACGTCGTGATGTAACCTATGCATATATACCTTGTATCAGCATATTGACTATACGTCCATTTCTAATTATCACCCACCCCCGCAAGTTGCACGACAGCGTTACCACCACAAAGTGAAGATAGACGTGTGGTTATGGGCTTCTTCTTTGTGTGTTTTGACTTGGCATTTCGGCGTGGGTGGTGGGTGACACACGTGCTTGTAGTTCATCCCATCAGTTATTCCCGCCCCCTCCAGGCATGGCAGCATCTTCACAGGACTTGGTGTGTCTTTGAGCAAATATGCCGAGTGTTTACCAGCTTGGAATCTTAAACATGCCTGTTGAAGAATGATAAAAATGTGTTCTAGTTCGTTGGCGCAACATAGGATATTGAGATGAACGTTTGATTTACTATTCATATTTTTGTATACTTGGGTAAGATTTACGTTTGAGGCGATTTATGGCCACATGTTACCATAGTAACCAAATTGTGTGTTACTATGGCAACCAAATTGTGTGAACAATTTTTTTTTGTTGACCAAAACAAATTTCTTCATCAAAATTTGGCTAATTATTATTGATGATGACCAGTGCATACAATATCAATACTTGAGCAATTGGTCCGCCCACGCCCCCTCAATTTATTACGCTATAATTGAACTCGATTTGGTAGCCCGGTATTGAAAGTTGCAACGTGTGTTCTTCTACTGCTATTATTAAGTTAGGGGTTTAAGTTTGTTGTATGTACGTTTCAGTTTGCGACCAATGAAGATAGTGTCAGCAAGTCTCTTGGATGTCTGTTTTGCTACCCACTACCGCTGTGTTGGTTGGTTTGTAGGCACCAGTTGCCGAGTGGTTGTGTGTTACCTTGTGGCAGGTGAACACACATACACACACTGTACAGTGTTTACTAACCAGAGAAGTGATTCCACCTGAGAGGGAGGGAGGGAGGGAGAGGAGGGTTAACCGCAACAACAACAAACTATTCTTTAAAATAAAATTACACCCACTCCGAGATTTTCAGGAGTACATAAGGCAGTGTAAGGTACTGTTGTTTCATTTGGTTTACGAGTTTAGGCTACACATTAGAAGTCAGAGTGAATGAAACGTGGTTTGATAACCTTAATCGAGGCCTTGTACCGAGTACCCTGGAGTCATTCTGTCCTGTGTATAGGACTAGACTTACTACTACTACTACTACTACTACTACTACTACACACACACATGCACACACACACGTAGCTGCATGTAGACATCTGTAGCCACCACAACCAGACTCTGTGAACAAATGGGCCATCGGTGGCTTCTTCCAGTGAGATTTCCATGGGTTCTTTTGATTCGATGCTCATCATATTTCTTTTGATCCTCATCTCAAACTAGAAAGTTGTGACGGATCATAATTTGCTAGGAAAAAACAACAACAACAACTAAAACAAAAAAGCTATTAAGTAATCTTTATTATTCCATTGGTGTGTAGTCTAAAAATAATTAAAATTACTAATTAGTCTCTCACAGTCTTATTGGCCCCAAGCTGTGGTTGATGAAATACCTGACCTAGGGCAGTTCCATGCCTGACCTGGGGCAGTTCCATGCCTGACCTGGGGCCGTTCCATGCCGAGCATGGGTAGGTCCTCAAAGAGTATTTATCAAATGTGAGTCCGTCTGAAGTGTCAACACAAACTTATTCTAAGGACTAGTTTCACTATCTGGTATCTTGAAGTCTTGTTTGGGGATCTTCTCGGAGTCAACAACAAAGTACTTGCATTGTGTGTGTGTGCGCGTGCATGTGTGTGTGTGTGTGTGTGTGTGTGGCTTGTGCATCTTTATCTCACCCAAATGTGTTTCATGTACTGATGATGTGTGGAAGATTTAAAACGAATAAACAAACAAGAAAACAAGAACCACAACAATGAAAAAGAAACCATTTTATTTGCTTACAGTCACGGTGTGGTTACAACTTTGAGACTGTATAGCTAATCTTAGTGAGGAGTGGTTCCATTGCTGATAAACCATTTATAATATTATCATTAGGCAAGTTTGACCTTTGAATTTTTGTCAAAGGGTCGCAAGAGTAATATGTAAAAACAACAACAACAACAACCTTTGTTGTCACCAAGGCTGATGGCAAAGTAATTTTTCTCTTTTGCTCAGACATTTGTTGAGTTTTGAAATTATGTGTCTACATATTATATGTTCAAGTCCAACGTGGTCAATCTTATACTGACCGAGTAGTACAATAGACTTGTACCATGGCTCTAGGCTATTAGGAGACATATAAAAACCAGTTTTAGATGTGACAGTTCAGTTATTCACCTCCAAAGATGTAGGTTACGACATGCATTTACCCCGAATTGAGGTGTGTGTGTGTGGGGATGGGTGTGTGGGGGGGGGGGGGGGGGGGGGGGGGGAACCTTGCAGTTATCTCCTTCAAGTTCTTTGCCAACTAGCTGATTCTGTTGGCTGACAAATTGTCTGCTAATGACACTCATGTGATTTCCCATGTTGCCATGCCAGCCAGATAACCAGCAAGGGAAGGAAATACATTTGGAAAAGCTGCTGCAGATTCGGAGCTGTGGAAAGGGGAGGTAGTCATGGCACTTTGCCGTGCTGTAACAATGTGGTAAATGACTTCTCTATCCATGTGCTGGAAAGATTTAAATAATATTTAGACAATTTCTTGAATATTGAGTAATGCAGTGTTTCGTCACATGATCAATGAGTACTCATTTACTCCATTTACATACCATGCATTATGCCATTGATCTTACCTATTTTGCATTCCTTAAATTATCATAGATGTCCAGAAATGCCGTAAATTGTCCATCCCATCCCACAGTCCCGTGAGACAGTGGGACATTCCATGGGATGTCCACCTGATCCTCTTATAGATGCATGTGTGTCCTAAATTATGCCGATACAATATGAATCACATAACGATGAAATGTAGTCAGTGTGTATAAGTTGATAGTGTTTCTCTCACACAGTTCAATTGTTATATTGCTATAGTAACTATTGAAGCAACCACTATAGAGTTGCCTCAGCAGTCTTCTTTCAAAAAGGAAACTATAAAGTACATAAAATTGATATTTTAGATTACGCTAGAAAGTAAACGTATGCTTAATTAAGCCTTATACCTTTGTTTATTTATTGCGCCAAAAATTAATCTGGCATAATGTGGACACCCATAGCCCAGCCACCCAATTGGTTCAAATTTTTTTTGCTTATAATTAGAGAAATCTTTGTTACTATCAGATGGCATAATTAATGTGTACTTAAGAATGTTTGGTATGCACATGTGGGACTGTATCGTGTTGCAGCGTTAGTGTGCTTGATTAAACTCGTGATCCCCATTAGCCGTTTTTCATGCCATGAATAGCAAATTATGATATCGCTTCGTGTGAGATGGTTCGGTGAGGGTTATCTTCTCGGATGTGTAAGTGGGAGGGGCCACAGAGCATGGCAAAATAGGACTTGATTGATATGTTCCTGAGTTTCAAGTTAAAAATGTTTCATTTTCACACATGTTGTCATATAGCATGTTCTTTTAGCACGTGCTCTACCCAAACATGTTCCATGACTTCACATGTAATAGTAGTATAACAAGGTTTGAATTATTCCCCCCCTCCCCCTCCCCCTCCCTACTTCCACCACCACCAATCTCTTTCTGTCATTCTGTGTTGATCTGAGCAATGATTTTGAATTTATTTTCGCCATCTCCATCAGATTGCTGTCTGTCACCTGTAGTAGTTAGTCCTTCTCTGGGGGTGAGGGGAGAGTGGGTAGGGTAGCTTCTGGCATGATAGTCTTTTGTCCCTTCAGCCATTTTTTCCCCAGATAGTTACAAATGCCACCATCTCTTCCTTCCCCGCCATCGTCGACTTTTTAAAATCCACCACTCAGTAAATTTTGCAGGGGAAAAAAAAAAGATAATGTGTGAAGTGGTAAGAGGTCATCACCTGTATAAACTTATGGTTACACAACTGAAATTTAAGCTGTGTGTTTTACATGTTGTCATTGATTGCACTCTGTGTACCCACTGTTCACATACACAGGCTAAATAAGTACTGTAATTTTCACATGCATGTCTTTGGGATAACTAAGTACAATGAAGTATGAAGTTAAATGTATTTGTACCATGGTACATTCAAACCGTCCAATCAGATTGCTCAATTTGTGGTGAATATATATTTCATACCACCTCCTAAGTGAACCGTCCAATCATAATTCGTTTTTATGCGTTTCCTATAGCCTAGAGCCATGGTACAAGTCGGATGCACCCCTCCGTGTTCGGTTGGTACGGGATTTATGCTATCCTCAGGCCTTTGGCCCTCAGTTGTGTAAATCCCATACTGGCCCAAGGATAATGTAAACCCTGTACCGACTGAACATGGAGGCGTGTAACCTTTACAAAAAATGTCAAAAAATTTAATATTGGTGTTCCCATTTTACCACTAAGATAGTATTGAGATTGACCCCTCCCCCCTTGTGCCGCAGCTTCCCGAGCAAAGCCCGGTACATGAATGTCCGAAGTCTATCGGATCAGAAAGCGGTCCAGCCATGCCCCTCACCCCGGGCCTCAGCAAGAAGGCCTTTATGGAGGCTCTGCTGGCTCCTACCACCATGGACCACGGCCAACACTACAGTGAAGACAGGGCCAACGAAATTTTCCTGGAGCAGCACAGGAATATGGCGGTCACTGTAAGTGCCCAGTTGTAAATCAAAGGCTTGGGATAGTGAGTAGCTCTGATTAAGTGCTGTGCAGGTAAAGGGTTGAAGTTTGTAAATGTCAGATACAGTAACTAGCATTAAAGGACCAGGGATAGAGACATACATATGTGAGTAACCTGTGTGGGTGGGTACCCAAGTGTCAGCCTTTATTCTGTTAGTTTTTTTGCCGGGTTTCATACTGAACTTTTCGCTGGGGGTTGGAGACTGTATGTGTGTGTGTGTGTGTGTGCTTAGCCACACCCATTAAAAAAATCCACACTGCTTTGATGCACATGCCTAAATGAGAGTGAATGTATGTACTGGTTTGTCACTTGCATGATATATAATTACTACTCATAGAATTCAACTTCAGCTAATGTACTTTTTATTAATTTACAACAATTCTTTGATGGGTGGGTGGGGGGAGTGAGAGAGAACTAAGGGGCAGCCCCTGTCTGTATGAAACCCTGATTTGAAAGAAAAAGCTATTGCTAATGAGTGCCTGCATCATTCGAATAGAAAGTCTGTGCTTATAGGCAGTGTACAACAATTTACCACTAACTGGACCATTTGATGTATTACCATGTAGAGACTATGGTACACATGTGGTAGACCAACTGACAAATTGCAGTCCCAGTCTGTTGAGTGATAATCCAATTGTAATTGTTTTTCTGTTAGGTTGGGCCTTCGTGGTCATGTGACCCGCCTACACTCACTATCACCGTCAAGAATGCTAAATTTGACAGCAGGGCCAGTGTCGGGTCCAAGCAGCTCCAGTCTTACTCAGTGGAAACCAGCGAGTTGGGGAGTAGTGTCACCAGGAAGTACAAACAGTTTCTTTGGCTGTACGACAAGCTGGCTGAAGGGTTTCCATGCATCAGTCTGCCTCCTCTTCCTGTAAAACAAAGCTATAGTGAGTAATGTTTGGTTTGGCAGTTGGATAAAACTGAATAAAAAGTACTACAAAAAAAAAAAAAAAAAAAAAAAAAGAAGAAAAAAAGTAGGAGGGGTTGGAGATATATTGTAAAGAAGAACTCTTAGTTAAAAAAAAAAAAAAAAATGTAAAAAAAACACCTCCGACGGGACTCGAACCCGCAACCCCCGGCTTAGGAGGCCGATGCCATATCCATTAGGCTACGGAGGCAGGTGAGGGGAAGGCGCGAGTAATGAATTTTTATAACTGTAGCGGTATAGATAGGCATGATTACTAGTGGTGTGCTTGAGCACAAATGGCGAGCGAGCCTTAAACTACACTATTGTTAAATTTGATTTTAACAACTAACACTCAAGCTATTAAAATAAAGTCGAGTTTTTAAGTAACGTATGAGGTAAAGGGGTTTCAATGTCATAGTAACCGCTCCCGCAACAGTTTGAATTGAAAAAGAAGCAACAAAATCAAATCACGTTATTTAAAATTTTCTTTGTGATATTCTTAATAGTAGTTGTAACGCACAATACTTTCACACAACTGAACATACCTACGCAAGACTTACCTTCGTGGTTCGTCTAGTGGACAATGAATTTTTAAGTAGATACCGTTGAGTAGGGCTTATAACTGTGACAAATAGCGCATTAACTTACCACCGCCACTAACTCGAATAGAAATGGAGCTCCCACAAGATTTTGATTTTTAACTGCACCCGCAAAACAATTCAAAGCCGTAAACAATTCAATTTCTAAGGTCATACGGGTAAAAGTCGCTAAACCGGAGGATTCTGTTTAGTGAAGTTTGGGACGGGGTCGAACGCGGAGCGAACACAAAAATACGGAGGGTCAAAGTACAAAATGACATACGTACGTCCATATATATAAATAAATAAACAAACATCCCCGATTTTCAATTGTGTTACCCCTGTAAGTGTCTCGCTCGCTACGCTCGCTCGCCAATAATTGTTTCAATCACATACAGGTCCGAGAGATTTTGATGGATTGAAAGCGTGGCGAACAGGGCTGGAGAAATTCCTCAACCGTGTGGCTAAGCACCCTGTTTTATCTTCTACCAAGGTCTTCCATCTCTTCCTGACAACAAAGGATGATAAAGTAGACGATACCAAATCGAGTAATTGTTTACTTTAATTGATTTCATCTTCCCCACAGGACTGGAAGATTGGTCGTCATAATAGCCATATCAAGGTGCCCAAGTCTTCCAAGAAGTTGTTCAGTGCTCCAGTGTACACCGCAGTGCGGTATCCAGCCTACAACGTCCCGCTAACACAGTAAGGAAGGTTATTATCTGTATTTTATCTCCTTTCTTTGACGTGTTGCAACATTGAAAATGGTTTGATTAGGTCTAAAATTGAGTACGAGTGGTTAAGGTCTAGTTTAGTTTATCTCGGTAACATGCCTGTTTTAAATAAATGACACCACTGATACTATAAATGACACCACTGATACTATAAATGACACCACTGATACTATAAATGACACCACTGATACTATAAATGACACCACTGATACTACTGCTGATTTGTTTCAGTCTTCTACTTTTAAATGAATACACCGTCTACTCAACTTCCCCATATTGAAGCATTTCCTTTTTCCACCGGGCTCCTTCTTAAGTTACATGACAATCTTGAGAGATGCAAAATGTGATATATCTTTATACATACCAATGCAATTAGGTATTGGCACTTAGTATGTTTAGCACAGAGATGAGCTATTCACTTAGTATGTTTAGCACAGAGATGAGCTATTATTTATGATTGCTTCACTGTAATCAATAGCTATTCAAGCATAATCAAGATATTGAGAGATGGTATGGTCTCAAGGCGCTTCTGGATAGAGGAGGAAATGCTTATATATACATTAGCACTTCTTCAAATCAACTAAACTGCTGTGCACTCAGCATTGACAAGGAATGTATAACTATAATACAATTAGTGTGTGTGGGTGTCTGGGAGCAGCATTGGGACACCTAGTGTGAAAAAATAAGTGTACATGTTTGCAATGTGTCGTTGCCATTACAGAATTAAAAAAAAAAATTTGGTCACCACTGGGAATCGAACCCAGGACCGCTTGTATAACACACAAGCGCTCTGCCACTGAGGCACTACAACCAGCAGCAGTGGCAGAGCGCTTTGTGTTATACAAGCGGTCCTGGGTTCGATTCCTGGTGGCGACCAAATATTTTTAATTCTGTATTGTTTAAAAAAGCCTTGAAAGAGAGAGAGAATACATCTAATGAGTAAAAGAAGGCTGAGAAAGAAATTGTGAAGTAACTTTTCAGTGATTATGTGGGGTGGGATGGATGAAGACATACATATTTGAGCTTGGGGTGATCCTGGAACTTAATCAGTTTTACTGTTCTGTAGCCTAGTGAGACTGCTCCTGGTCAGTGAAAAAGGAAATCTATGTGGTCATGAGTTAGCAGTTATGTAAACTTTATGAAGAAACAAAAAGGGAGTTAATACAGGGAGAGCGATTTCCCGTTTGTAGAAAGAAAGATACTTGCCACTTTCTCACACCCGATTGCTTGGGATGAAGTCCATCACCCTCTTTGCTCCAAACAGCCCTCTCCCCCCCCACCAGAGCCACTCTAGATAGTCAGGGAGGATGTCTTGGTTTTAGTATGCTTGGTTAGATTCCTAATCTAGTTCATAACCTTCTCTTTTTTAAATTCCACTTTACCCCTCTTCCACACACACACACACACACACACACACACACACACACACACGCACACACAGGTTGGCGTCCATAGATAAGTTTGCCAAGTTCACTCGCCTGCTGGAGATGAACGTGCAGTCTCTGCAGTTTTCTTGTCTGCACGTGTCTGGTGCCATGGGTGACATGATGCAGTCCTACAACTACCTGGGCAAGGACCTGCAGAAGTTCAGCAGAGGAATGCAGCTCAACACAGGTGGGTGGGTCGGGTGGGCGAGGTGAGGGGAAGATGGGATGGAATTGATTAAATGAAAATATACATGTAGGGAATGTTTACAACAACAACAACAACAACAATAATATTAACAATAATAATACAGTGGCATGGGAAGGGTGGCCCTGGGGGCTGGAGCTCCCCATAATTTTGGGGTACAATCTAAAGAGGTGATTTATCACATAAACACTTTTAAACCACAAAACACATGTGCCCTTGGAGCCCCCCCCCCCCCTTTACTTAAACATCATCCTCCGCCACTGTAATAATACAGTGGAACCTCAGTAATCTGGAACTCACTAATCTGAAATATTGGATGAAATATTGGGCAGTGAATCACTGGATAATCAAGGTAATGGAACTACTGCTAAATTAAGCCCCTCACCTGTAGTTTAGCTATTTTATCCAGGTTTTACAGCTGCCTCCAGTTGCTATAATAACACCTTTCAATCCTTTAGTGTTCAGATTCAACTGTAATAATAATAATAATAATAATAATAATAATAATAATAATAAAGTAGTATAAAGTGAAATGATATCAAGTAATAAAATTGCCTCAAGAAAGCATGGGAAAGTCCACTACCATTTGATGGTTACAGCCATTGCTTTAAAACAAATAATTGTGTTTTAAAAAAAAAGTAAGGCTGGACTGTAAAAAAAAACAAAAAAACTTCCAAAATTCATATGAAAATTGTACATCCTTGTTAAAGCATCTAGTGTTGACTTTATCAAGCATAGTGAACCCTTTACCATGTTGCTAGGCAAAGTGATTCCCACATGTGACTTAAGCTTTGTAAGGTACAGACAAGACTCACTTAAGAATACATAAAATGCATGGAATCCTGAATTTACCAAAAGTGATTATTACAGCAGATGTTCCAAGCTGATTATTTCAGTCGTAAACCGGTGCCCTTTGAACTCCTTACATATACACTTCAACTGGACATTTTCCACATATTGATTAGTGCGGAAATTTTTGCACATTTCTTGTGTGTACGGTTGTTAGCAAATCACGAGAAGTCTCACAATACGCATTTCAACACATCTTGTGGTGTTGATTTCTTCATTTTGCAGCTGCTAAACTTGGCAAATAAAAGTTGGCACCTTAGTAACTGTTGAAAAGGAAAAAAATAGCACTATTTGATAGAAACACTCTGCAACAAATTTTAGACTAAAAAATGTATTACTACTTACTTACCGTTAGATTGGTAAATATATCCTGAAGCATATATATAATTATGATACACATAGTGTATAAGGTGTGATTCTATGTATACCCCCTGTGTTGTCTGTTATTTTGCATTATTGTAATAAGACAAATTGGCTCAGTTCTATCTGTGATTGTCGTATATTTTTTCATGCTTGTTTAATCATGCGACATTTTGCAGGTGCTCGTCGCAAGCTGCTGCATCACCAGTCCACTATTGCAGGTCAGACGATGGCTAATGGCCACCACCAGGGGTCCATCCATGCGAGCGTGGCAGCTCCGAGGCTGGCGTCGTCGGAGGAGGAAGAGGCGAGTGATGACGAAGTGGAAGGAGGAGCGGAGTGGAACTGGAGAGAAGATGAGAGGTGAGGAGGAGGAAAGTGGGAAGGTGGGTGGAGACTGATTTTTGTTGTTGTATTGCTTTTTTTTTTTTTTTTTTTTTTTTTTTTTTTTTTTTTTTTTTTTTTTTTGATGGGTAGAGGTGGATGTTGTGGTGAAACTTACTGAATGGATCAGGAGTAATTTTTGACTTTATAAAAACCATTATTATTTATATATACATATATTTATATACTTATTCTTGTATGTGCATACATACCTGAAGTTGTGAACATGGTTGTCTTCTGATTGATGTCATTCAAGTACACAATTTTTAAGTCCTTTTCACTTTCCATTGGCTCTACTTCCCCTGTCTGTACTATCTCTGTACAATGTACAATATTATAGAGAATATGTCAATTGATGCACAATTTTTTCTTGCCACTGTAAAATATTTTCCAGCGATACATTTATTCATAAATTAAAATTCCATTCAACTCGCAAGAATGTACATATGGAGCTAATTTACAAATGATTCTTTTTATTATTATTATTTTTATTATTATTATTATTATTATTAAGACGTCTTAACCACCTTGCAGAAGAAGATCCCTTCTGTTGAAACCCTTTCTTGGTCCCACTACCCTTGACTCCAACTGTTGCTGGTCTCATTGGTTGAATCTTCACGCTCTTTTGCCACCTTCTTAAAATGAATGACTTACCCATTCACAAATTCATTTTAACTACTATGTTAATACTTATAAATGAATATAATAATCTCTTTTTTTTTTTACTTATTGTAGTATTGATGAAGTTTGATTTTGACAAGATGTTTAGGCTGGCTGGAAGCCTTCATTAGTTGTGAGATGGCACAATCGTGAAAGCTATGACTTGTTAGTTCGTAAAATGGCTACAGCTCCTTCTCTCTCTCTCCTGTACCCTTCTTTTTCTCTAGGGTACTTTAGGGTTTCTCTAGGGTACTTTAGCCTGCCCCCCCAGGAGTTGAGCTTTAGGTGTACAACCTCTCCACTTACTGGTAGAAGAGAGGTCCTAGCCTCGGAGGTTTCACTTGGGGTTGCAGATTTTCTAGCAGCTGCTTTCCCTTTTTGTTGCTTGGGGTGGGGTATGACTTCTCTAGCCAATCTGATAGTAGACAATCTAGATACCGCAGCTTTTGTAATGCTGGAAATTGCTGAATTGGCTGGCGTGGTTACTTGGCATGCTGTGGTTACTTGGCATGCGTAGTCCTGCCACTCAATCTGCTGGTGAAGTATTTACTTATTTATTGAACAACCCTTTACCAGACAATGCGCATTTTCTTCTTGCACAGCTTCTATCATACCCCCTTCATCCTTTCTCTTTTAGCATATCTGTAAGTGATACTGTATTGTACAACTGTACAATAATACAATTTCTCTCTCATCTGAGCTAATTATGAATGATTCTCATTACATTCAATTTTCACAAAAAAAAATTCCTTATATTTACATCTCAAACTTTTTGTTAAGCATGATCTCAAAACTACATTATTTAAGATATGCCAGCTTATGTGTGAGACATTTTTGTTTTTATGTGTACTGAAGGCATTTGGTATAAATGTACATGTAGTAGAGGATACTATACACAGTTGGCATCACTGCATGATTTTGTTGAGTTCATCTGGGGTTTTCTTTATATGCAGCTTTCAGAAGATGTGCAAGGATTTGTATGACATTGCTGGTGGTGTAAGGGGTGTGGCCAAGCTGGGCCAGGAGCACCAGGAAGCTGTTGATAAGGATGTAGTGGACACACTCAGGGACTACTCCAGCATTATCCACACCTTACCAGTCCTCGTCAAACTCCATGAAGAAGCCATGGAAATATTTAAGGCCAGCAAAGACAAAGACTCAGTGAGTTTGTAGGGTGAATGAGAGGACACTCTTGTTAGGTAATGTCGGTTTGAGGTTTTCTTTCTACCATACACATTAATATGGAGACTCAAGGATGCTGGATTTACACAGGATGGCGAAACATTTGGATTGAGTTTGAATTGTTCATTTCAGCAGAGAATACATGAAACATTAGTAATAGCATCGTTGTGAATGTGACAACTGAATAGGTATTTATATATTACTCAACTACCCATTTTTACCTCTCCCTGCCCCTCCTCTCTCTGCCCCTCCCCTACCTGCCCCTCCCTCACAGAAAAAAGAAGCTGAGGAGGTGAGGCAGCACTGTGAGACTCTGAACAACATCCTACTGGCAGAGTTTGACAACTACTCTGTCAACATGGTCCAGGATTTTGAGAACATGATGGAGAGGTTCCTACGGCAACAGGTCAAATTTCACACCCAGGTGAGTGCACACCATGTCAGCGTTACCATACTTACATGCAAAGTCCCCTTCCCACAAAAAAAAAAATATTAATAATAATAATAATTTTTGGTACCTTTATATTTGCTTTATTCTCTCTCACTTGTCTAACTTCATTTATTATTTGTAATTTTCAAGCAAACCTCATTTATTGTCATTCTGTTATCCAGTAAAAGGAAGGACTGAGGATAACTTTGAGCAGACAGTTAGTTAATTAATTAGTATTGACTGTGTAAAATCTGCATGGTAAGAGTTAGCAGATTGCTATAGTGAGTTGATCTCATAGATACTGAGTAATTCATTCCTTTTGATAGCTGTGTATCTTGTTTAGGTATAATAATTATCTTTAATTACTTTGTCCCCCAGATGGCTGGAGAATGGGATGCCCTCCACAGACTTTACTCCAAGCGTCTCTCAACTTCCTCTTCTGCTGCAGCTCAAGGTAGAAAATCAAAGGAGCTTTTCTCAGAAAGAATATCTCGCCAGTTGGGTGAGAATGTGATGGTAGGCAGCCGGCCAAGAAGTGGCAGCTTGAAGAACTCCTTCGCCTCCAGTTTGGGTTCCAACTCTAGTGCTCAAGACACGCCTCTGGCTCGAGACGTGAGGAGCCATTCCAGTCCTGCCCCACCCCGACTTCCCGCCAAGCCCGGGAAACAGTATTACCAGGAAGAGGATGTCCCTGTTTATATCAATGTCCACAGAAAGCCTGAGGGCATGACTGACGCTGAAGACCCTGACGACTTTGTGGACCCGGAGTTCTTCAAGTCCAAAGAGAGGGAGGAGACAGACGAGGGAGAAGGGTCAGAAGAAGTAGTTATGCAAGCATGGAGCGATGATGGGTCCAGGGCCGTAGAATGTGACGAGGAACAATGCCGACTGGTTGATCGAAATGACCCATCCACCCAGCCCAGCTTGTATGAACTGAAACTTCAAGGTGAACCTAATTACGTTAACCACGAAAAGCCCCAACAGGTGAACTGGGAGGTTGCTAGCACTGGAGATGAAGGCATGCCCACTGGCCCAACCCTTCATGCCGGAGGTGCTGGGGGATACCCGCCTGGCTATGATGAGTGTACGGTGAACTCCACTCAGTACGAAGATGGAACTGATCAATTAACAGCTTGCAATATAGACATCCCCAGGAACGCGGACAGCGAAGAAGAAGACGACGAAGAAGAAACGGAAACAAGTCTTCGGCAGCACCATTTTTATAAGAACATACCTTTACTAATTCCTCAGGGAAATGTGCAGTCTGAATCAAGTAAACAGAGAGGTGGAGACGGGGGTCAGGATGACCACACCCAGCAGCCGTCTAACCGTATTTATTCCAATATGGTCGTTATTAATCAAACCGCTACTCCAAGCAGCACTGGTAGCAGCCCACCCAAACAGAACACAGTGAAACCAGCAAAGAAGCCAATGCCCATCCAGAGAAAGAAAACCAAGTCAGAAGACCTGCTCGAGGAAGAATTGGCCTCAACAGTAGTGGAGGTTTCTTCAGACTTGACTGCAAGCATTGAATTGCACGCTGCTCCTTCAGGCAAGGCGAGTGTGATGGGGTCCCCTTCTGCCGGTAAAAAGAAACCACCACCTCCAGCCAAGCCGGCTAAGTTGTCTCTGTATATAGATGGCAGTGCGAAGCGACCCATGATACCTACGGTGAAGAAAGGGGGTGGGAAATTGGGAGTGGCAGGAAGTGGAGGCAGAGACGACAACAAGGATGCCCGGCCTCACAGCTCCAGCATGTCGGATGAAGGAGAAGTCTTTCTCAGCGAGGAACATTCGTTGCCTCCCACCAAACCAAGGAGCTACACTCACGCCAGCGTGGATCTCAAATCCCAAAGGCACCCTCCCCTGGTGCTGTCAGGAGCTGTTTCGTCTACTACAGCAACTGCGACTAAAGCAACATCCGCAAGTAAGTTATCCAACGCCTCCGTTAACTCAGTCGAAACGGACTATCGAGAAGCTGCGGAAGTGGCAGAAGAACAGCAATCTGGTTTGAAGGTATGTGGAATTTTAGTCTCTCCATCAGAAGAAGAACCTTCTTTATGCTTGGAAGAGGAGTGCCCTATTTCAGAAGACCGCCCACCTTCACCGTTGGCTCCGCCCCCACCATCCTCCTCGTTGGTTCAACATCCTGCCACAAACTTGGATCCAGAACCTCAGAATGAGACCAGAACAGCTACCAAAGTCCGAAATCCATTCAAGTCACCCAGATTTGGTAGTGTGAAGAAGAACACCGCCTCATCTTCAAAGCCCAGCGGGGCTGGGGCTAGTGTTGAGGAAAAGGGTCCTTCGGGCCGCGATGAACTAATGAGAAAGCTGTCACAACGTCGCATGAAAATTGAAGAGCAGATCACCGTTAAAACTGGAACAGGATCTGGGTCAAGCCTTGACAGCAGTAGTATGAGAACATCTGAAACAGGAAGTCCAATGCTACCTTATGATACACATTCTCTTTTGTCTGAAGATTCGGAAGGAAAGAGATCTTCTCTGATATCTTCATCTAGCAACAATTCTGAAGTGGTCGTCGCTTACCATGCGAAAAATGGAGGAAAAAATTTCCATAGTCATGCATCCCCATCAAACGGACTAGCAAAGGACAATATGAACGCATCCGATAGAGGTGTGGTCCAGCGAAGGGACGGCAAGGCATCTGAAGAGGATGGGAGCTTGGCAAAGTACGGCATCATAGAAGATGTGGCCGGTGGCTCTTATATAATTTAGTGCAGGTGTCTGGGCAGGCCGAGTATTGTGTGAGAAATTGCAATTCAAAAAATGTATCACTAATCAACATTTTCATCTCTTTTTTTTTTTTTCTTCTTTTTTTTTTTTATAATTCTCTCATTTTTCTCCCCATTTTTGGCAGTTTCTAAAGCAGCTGGATTTGCCTGTGATCAAAAGTCAAGCACTTTTTTTTATGTCGGCACTTGATCACCTTTTTCTTTCTTTATATGTGTGTGTTGGCGAAAGATAAAATTTTTAATAAACTTCAATAATAGTGAAAGTTTATGTATTAAAAGTTCAAGTGTTTCAAGAGACTGTAGTTTCCCTGGCTACCATAGGGTGTGGTTCCAGTTAATGGGGTTCAAAGTGAGCCTGCGTCTCTCCTGTCCTATTTCATACTGCCTCTGTTCCTTCTTCTTGTGCCTATTGTATTCCATCAGCTGAGGAGCAAATAAATCAAATTTAAAATATGGTGACTATTTAAGAGGCCTGTGGCATAGTTTTAAACCCTATAGTTCAATTTTTTAAATTTCCAATTAGCTATATAATTTTTAGTAGTCTCAAGGAACTGTGTAGCAGTGCTAGGCAGCACAAGCTACTGAACTTGTTCCTTTTTTATTTTACGTATTTATTTTTCCTTTATCTATTGCAGTAGTGATACAAATTTAACTAGATTATTGACATAGATATCTCTTTTCTATTTACCATCTTATTTCCATCTCTGAAAGTAGTCATATACTGGTAGTGCTGCCTCCTCTTCTCTCGATCTGCAATTTCTTCCATTCTCACCCTCTGCTCCACTTCTTTAGTCTCCGCGACTCTGTTCACAAACTCCCTGTAGTGAGGCAAGATCAGCTCCTGCTGCATCTTCAAAATCTCTCTCATCTCCTTGCTATTATACGCAGTACACACGAAGCAAAAATCATAGATATAGTTAAGTCGCGCAAACTACCGCTACCCGTCCTTTCATTACTCACTTCGCCGCTTCTTTTTCCACCGGACTGCCGTAAAAGTATATTTGGTACCGCGAATAGCGGCTCATTTTGTTCAATCCGAGAGAAGTCGGACTAAATCGTTCCCAGCTCTCCGCTGAGCCACGGCCAGAAGATCTAGACGGAAAGTAGTTCACTCTCATGCTGCAGTCGCTGGCCTCTGATGAGCTCAGCGACGAGGCAGAAGACATTTTTGAGGAGTTCCCAGAGTTTAAAAGTGATCCAGAAGACTCGTCTGCTGTCCTCTTTTCATTTTTTAGCGATAATTCATTCACTGATGAAGTCATCGAATTTCTGACACTTTTCTCCTTCTCCGAATGCAAAATCTTCAACGCGCATGTACATTAGCGCGATCTTACGTGAACGCGTATTATACATTGCGACCATTATTTTTTGTCCGCTAGCGTAGTGTTACTTTACCAACATCTGGAAATGGAATCTGAAAAAGACCGCGGTAGTAATTTTGGAGGAGGAGGAGGCGGGGAGGTAGAGGAAGACGGCGAAGATGAAGAAGAAATGGAGGAAGTGAGTTATGCTACTTTATATACACTATTGGGAACATAATATTTCTTGTAGGTGATACTTATGGTTGAGGTACCCGGGCTTCCCGCGGACTCCTTCAACGACATGGGGTATTGTAGCATCTTAGTAAGCGTTGTTTTTAAGTTGGGTCAAATATACATACATACGTGGTGTAACTTCAGTTATGGTATCAATACTATAGCCAAAGATAATTTATTTCTGCAGTTAAAAAATCATTATCTTGTATTATATCTTTGTCAAGGAAATCACCCCATTCTGATTCTGCCATTATTTATACTTTTCCTCCCATTGCTAGATAGCATTGCCCAGGTATTAATGGAGTGTTGCGGATATTAATGGGAGGGCGTGGTCACATGCACTTTTCATATTGTATAGCACATGGGACTGTTGGGTGTTTGGGTATCTGACTTGCTCATTATATTTTTCAATTATGGGATATATTCTTGAAGTAGTACAGCTGAGCAGCGTTGTTGGAATGTGCCAAGTTCCTCAAGCACTAGTCATTACCCGCGACACCTTTCACTCGTTTAAATAAACTTGCTTATAACAGTGTTACTAGGTAGGGCTATAGTCTCGTTAACCAGCCGTTCTGGGAGAACGTCTGGTAACTTTCGCCAGCTAATGCAATTAATTTCGTTTTTGTGACGTCATAGACCTGCGTGATATCAACATCGCGAAATAAAGCACAGTAAGTGTAGAGTTCAGTAAATGCGGTCGACGCGTAAGAGTGACGTTTAGGTGACTGTGGTCGCTTAATTGGTTGTCCCAACATTCCGGGACAATTTCACGAAAACCTGGCGAAAGTTTCCAGACATTCTCCTTCCCCTGTGTCACGCCCCTTTACGCGTGGAGAATGGCTGGTTCACGAGACTAGTAGTGCTGCAGTATATTGTAAAGTCATGGAGAGTTCCATAATAGTAAACCAATGGTGGAGACACCTTCTGGAATTTCATTTCTATTTGTTTATCAGGGACTGGATACGTCAGAGCCCGTATTGCAGATAGGAAACAATGTCTACAAGGGAAAGTTTGAGGACACTTTTGGATCATCATTGCTGTTTGCTGATGAAGGTAACTATAGTATTATAGTTTATAACTGGAACACTTCTGTAATTCCTGGGGGGAAGGGGGGGGGGGGACCTTAGCCTTACTGTACATCGTCAGAAAAAATTTATGAGGTGTATCACACTGAGTAATATGAAACCCATCATTAAGGGATATTCTTATAATGCAGAAATGCAGATTTGTTCTGCACCTTAATTCACTACTAAAAATTCCCCCCCCCTCTAGATTTACAAATAAATTATAAACAAAATTAAACAATGGGCAACAAGATAGACTGTTCCTCATATTTCTTCACACTTGACTGGTCATTGTTGCTTGCATGAAATAGAAATAGCCACTCTTAAAATTTTTACTGAAAGAGCATGGGCATGTGTTATCACTCTTGTAAGGCCACTTTCCCCTGTTGTTAGCTATAATCTTGTCTCCATCTTTCATGCATAGGTGATGGTCTGGAGTACTTATGCAAGAGTGAAAAGAAACTTGTAATGGAAAAAATAATGCTCCGAGATAAGATGACTACAGAACCACTGTACACGGGGAACACTGGGACAGTGGCTGGTGAAGCTATGGTAACACCACCAGCCGGGCAAGTTGATGACACCTTACCTACTCCCACAAGTGAACCTGGTGCAAGTGGCATTTCGTCAACAGGTAATGCATCTACAGGTGAACTTGTGTCCACAACTATTTCTTCACCAGAACCCAAGTCATCAACACAACCAGAAAACACAATCAAGAAGACATGATTAGTCACACACCCCTCTATTTAATTAATATCAACATATTTCATTTTCATACAATACTCCAATTAGATGAAAAGTATCTTTTTCTTTAGCAAATTGTGAAATGAATACAAGAAGAGAAGAAAATGAAACTTTTACTTTGTGTTTGTAAATGAACAAAAGAAGTTGAAACAAAAAAAAAAAGAATGTCGAAGATCGATAAAGTCCAGAAATTAGAATAAAAACTGCAAGCTATCTTGTGAATTGTTCAAAATTTTCATTTAAAGCATAATTATTATAAATAATAACTTCATGTGCATTGATGTCTATTGCACAGCTTGAGAAGAAACTGGTTTCAAAAAAAAAAAACAAAAAAAAAAGTTAGGAGAAAGTTGATCAAGAGGAAGGAGTATGACAAGAAGCTGCAGTCCTGGCAGTTCATGCTTCACGGAAATCTTCACCGTCGCTGTCAACAGAGTTGTGGCGTGGCTCTGAGTCGTGAGAACTGGATTTGGATGTACTTTTATTGTCCTTCCTCTGGAGCCACTGCTTTGCTCTTGTGAATGCTTCTTTTACTGAGCGCTTGCTGCTCCCTGCCATTGCAATCTTGGCATTGTCACTTTCTACACTAAGCCCAAGAGGCTCTATCTTCTCTGGGGGAAGGCATTGCCTAAGAAGACAAGGAGGAAGGAAAAGAAGACAAAGGAAGAGACATGCCTAACCTTTAGTTACATTAACACCATAAAAAACAAAAACAACAACAAACAAAAAAACAACAAAAAACAAAACAAAACAAGCAACAACAACAACAAAAAGAAGAAAAAAACGTTTAGAAGACGAAGCAAAGGGCACTACTGCCATGAAAGAAACATCTTTGCACTAATGTAGTACAATATAAATACAGTAAATTTGACAAATAAAACAATAATGACATTAAGTAAAATATTGAATTTATTTCTGATAATAATAAACTGTCGCTACTGCATATAAATGTGAACTGAACTAAGTTTTGCGAACAAGACTAATAAGTTGTCTTTCGCACCGTGGGAATCTGCCACATTCAAACCGGACCCAATCCCAACTGAACAATGTCTGGTGCATTGTCCACCCTCACCATGTCCTTCTGCCATCAAAGAAGCGAACGAGATAAGTGCTGGTGGGGTTCTTCTCCTTGAGCTCCATGACTTCGTCTGACGGAGGAAGTATCTTCTCACCTCGCACGATGATCCCGTTCTCTGGAATGTCTGGGTTAATCACCTGAAGAGAAAATATGGAAGAGCAAGGAATATATTGAATAATATTATTGAGGAAAACAAATGAACTCTGCTATAACTACCATGGCTTTAAGTTTGGCTGTAAACTATTAACTAATCTTTTCTTAAAATTAAAATTCTTGACAAATAAAATGAACTACTTATCACCTGAAGGGGAAAAAAATGGAAGAGCAAGGAAGAATTAAATTTTATACTGCCATGAACTATTCTGTAATCTACCGACACACCCCCATGTCAAGATAGCTTGAACATGGTAGAAGAAACACACACTAAACTTACCAATGCAGGATAAGGTGGGTAGCCACGACACTTGGCCCACACCAGCTCCATCGGTCTTATCTCGTCAGCCATCATTGCTCTCTCCCCATTCATCACCATCCCATTCACCATACCCGACTTGACCTCATGTTGCACTCCCTCCACACCCTCCGAGCCCATCCTGGACTTCTTATCACTGGGGCCACCATCTTTGTCAGAATTGCCACCACTCCTCTTCCTCTTGTTTCCCCCTCTTCTTTGATCCAGACTCCGCCTACCACTGGTATTGATACTGGCATTCTCGTTGATGTGTAGAGTCAAATCTTTGGTGCTGGTTGCACTCGGTGGAGTGGCCACTCCCTCAGAGAAAACGTCACGGTTTTCCGAATCTGAAAAATAAGAATTAGGCTTCTTGCGCTTTCTCTTCTGCCTTTCTGCCCGTTTGCTCTCAAATTCGTTGAAGTCAGCTTCACCAGCTGTTTCATATACCGATGAAGACTGGCTCCTCCGACACCTCTCTTGCCTCTTCCTTCTAGCCGTTGCTATGGTGTCGGACTCCTCAATGCTCGATGATCTCAAGGCAGCACTGAGCCGGCCAGACTTTCTGGGCTTGTTCCTCCCCTCCACGTTTCCATTCAACCATTGACCAGTCACCTCTGACCGACTTCCCTCGACTTCTGATTCCGTGGTGACCGTGTCTGAGCTCTTGATTCGCATTCTTGTCTGGCGCAAGGACTGCTTGGGTGTGGACGTGGCTTCCACTTTGGGATTCGGCAAGAATGCAGCCGGAATTTTCTTGTTCCTGGACTTGGGGCGCCCAACGCTGAATGACAGGTCTTTTTCATCATCCATTCCCTGGCCATCGTAGTCATCGTCTTCATCATAATCTTCCTCATAATCCTCATTTCGGCGAATTTTCCGGCGGCGCTTTCCTGTAACATCACTCTTGGATGCAGCACTGGAAGGTCGCTTGGGTCTGGGTGTGGCCTGGGACAGATAGCCTTGAGACTCTTTTGATTTCGACGAAGAAGACACCTTCAAAGATGTATCATTGGCATGAGGTTTGTCACCTTCATTTTCCTTGAGCCTCTCTCTCCTCCTCTTCTTGATTCTCTTTCTCTTCGACTCTCCATTGCCACGCACTACATCATCCGCCTCCTCCTCCTCCTCATGCCCCGCCCCACCACCATCATCATCGTCGTCGTCCACTTCCTTGTTTCGCTTCCTCTTCCTGGGACGAATGACTTCCTCAGTTTCGCTAGCGCTGCTAGCAACAGTCTTGAATGCATCACCATCAGAATCCCCTCTAACAAACGAGGGCTCGCTGGACCGCCCCCTTGGCTTCCTCCGCTCCATCCTGGTGAGGCTGTCGGAGCTGTGCCTGTTAGCTCTCACCAAAAGCATAGAATCAGAGTTGCTGTGTAGCCTGCCACGCTCCTTGCCTGGTGTGGGTGTGGCCTGCTGCTGCTCTCTGGCTGCAGCAGCTTCTTCCTCCTCCTTTTTAAGGGCTGATGCTCTCTCTTCCAGGCGGATGCCAGAGTGGGAGAGGATCTGCTGGCGGCTGGGAGTGAAGCGGAGACTGCCGTGAATCAGGTGACTGGCCAGTTCCTCTGCATTGCGCGGGATGCTAGGGGCGCGGTGACGACGAGGAGAACTCACTGAACTGTGGTCTTCTGTATCTGCTGAATATATTATAAGTGAATATTTGATGTGATGAATGCACATGTACATATGTATGTATGTACATATGTATGTATGAGCCAATGTGTAGAAACGAATGCTCCATGCAGCTTGACAGAATTCATAATTAAGATATTATTTATAGAATTATACACTACCCCTAAGATATCCCACTATATGTTATGGTTATTTTTAGGTCTTGCATAAATGCTGCCGTTTAAGGTTATAAAAATATTAACATTGTCAAAACTACCCGATATTTTAATACCACACTATTCCCATTAGCAGTTGCTCAGACATCAGATAAACAGTAACTGTAGTTAAGGAAGTACCCACACATACAACACAAGTGAGGAAAGGAAACGTGAAGTCTCAATATGAACACACGCATATATCTCACCCAGCAAACACACTCACCAGAAGTCTTCCTCTCGTGCTTCTGTTGTCTGCGTAACATGGACAGTTCTTTCCTGAGAGTCTTCTCTTTCCTGCGGCACTGGGAGCCCGTGTGGCCTTGCAGCATCTGCAGCTTCTCCTGTAGAAAGTCCATTTGTTCCTCTAGAGACACTTGCGATGTGGTGCTGTAACGACGCTCACGGAAGGAGTCTAGCATGCTCTCATCTAGGTACACGCCCACAAACACGTGCATGGATACAACACACAGATAGGCATATTAAGTTGTTATATGTATAATGAAATTTGGGGGATGTCAAATTGAATTCTGGATTTTTTAAAATAAAATTGATGAAAATTAAGGTGCAAATGTCTTGTGAAGAAAAAAAATGGGGAAGGCAAAACTATTCTCAACAAAAATACTCCCCACTCCCGTTAAGCCTAATAACGCACTCATTACTGACCCATCTGAGAAAACACGAAAAATTGTGTTGTAGATGTTGATGTGACAAAAATTCACACCTTACACTCTTCACCCTTGAACCAGGGAAGTATCACCATCATAAGTCAAATATCATTTTAAACAGTTTGGGAGTGGTAGCTATTAGTTTAAAAATATTATGTCTACCAGCACAAGGATTAGGAACAGGTCAGAACATCAGACATATAAGTACATGGTAGTCATTCTCATTACTATTATACATAATGTATGTATGTATGTATGCAATGCAATTTTTCCCAATGTACAATCTCACTTTCTATAATTTACAAATGATGAGTAATGGAAGGTTTGTCTTTTTTTTTTTTTTCCAGAATAAACTTGTAGGGAAGTCAAATCCACACTTTAGAAATTTCAGGGGGGAGGGGGGTTAGTAATTTTCATGGATATTAGGGATTTTGCTAAGTCTTTCTTTCTAAGGATCAATTTACTCCCTTCCCTGAAAGTGATGATTGTGCCTGCACTAAAATATTCAGAAATTCAAATTTTGATAAAATTTATGGAAATGATAAATTAAAAACAAAACAAAAACTCAATTTGACCAGGCTAAAATCCCCCTCCGATTAAAAATTTCCTGAAATTGATGAAAATTTGAAGTGTTGGCTTCTCCCAAGTTTCAAAGAATTTCACCGCACTATCCTTCGGTAAAGGGTTGTGACTTATCAGAGCACGTATTCTTATTATTTGCCCCATTCACTGACGACTGATACTAACTAAACACACACATGTGACATAGAGAAATACTACTATGGAGGTATCAGCCCACGCCACTTATACCCCACCTACTCCGGCTAACCATTCATCTCCAACACGTCAATCGGAGGTGTCAAGTGAGAGGACGGCGACCCATTCACGGTAGAGGAACTAGAGTAGGCGTGGCAAGGCTGCGAGTCTTCCACACTGGGATAGTGGAGACCAGTCTTGCAGTGAATACCAGCAGTGGCTACCTGCAGCTTCGCCTGTTCCAACACTTTCTGGCCTGCAACACACACACGTCACATGACCTGATTAGTCTGGACATGACATCAATTACTATAGCAAAACATGGTCCAAGGTTATGTCTAGTAATCGTCAGTGTACCACACCCAAATAATGAACAGAAGAAAATTTGCTATTATTATAATTATTTCAGCCGAGAATGACTGAATAATTAGGAGGAGGGGAAAAAAAAAAAAAAAAAAAAAAAAAGCATATAATTTGCATAATTCATTGTTGGGTATCTAAGCTATTTCCCGCCAACTGTGCAACCAATCAAACTATGCTGGCATTTTTTCCCCTTCCTCTCACGCAGTACTAACTGCATCACTAGGCATGTCTTCCTCCATCTTTACTTACCGGCTTCCTTGATTCGGATGGCTGCCTTGTAGTAGATGGTGTCCTTCTGGTTGTAGATGGTGGCATTGTGCCACACTAACTTGAAGTCCTTCTCAAAGTCCTCCAGACAAGTGTAGCCGTTAACCTCCAGTTTACTTCTCATCGTGCTGAAGTCCATGGGCTTCCTGATGATGTCCAGATAGTCTGGAACCTGCAGTCAGTTAGTAAATTCAAAAACATGCCATCTTTATCAATTACAATGGAACTTGGTTCTTCAATGCACAGTGCTAATCCTCACTTAAAGGATTAAATTAACCCATGTTTCTCGAGGGTAGCTCAAATTTGCAAAAGACATGTTCCATTGTTCCTATATACACCCACTGGCATCTAACTTAGAATAGTGCTAATAATTACTCTATCAATACTTTGTGCAATGTTCTGGGCTTCTGGGCTGACCACACAACAGCACTTCTGCAGAAATTCTATTGAGTTTTGTTTGGCCTTTGAAGTGAATGGGAGAATACATTGACAAGAAAAACTACAGTAAATAAAACTTCCCACTTCCATTCTGAACTATACTACAACCTATAGACTTGATTCTAATTCTAAAATTCTAATTATGCAATTGTAATCTCAACCCCCTCCCCCCCCTCCCCAAAAAAAAAAGAAAAGAAAGAAGGGTGATGACAATGAAAGGTGACTAGAAACTAGATGTGGTTTCATTTAGACAAGTGTGGTAGACTCACTATTGAACTGATATAACATGAAGTGGGAAAAACTCAGAGTGAAATAATAAAGAAAGCTCAGGGTGAAGAAAAAAACAAACAAAAAAAAACAAGAAGTTCAGGGTAAAAAAAAAAAAGCTTATGGCGAAAGGAAAAAATAAAGAAAAAAGCTTAAGGTGAAAGAAAAAAATAAATAAAAATGAAGAAAGCCCTGGGTGAAAAAAATAAATAAATAAATAAATTAATTAATAAAATTTTTAAAAAATGATAAAAAAATTAAAAAAATAAAAACTTAACGTGAAATAACAGTGATGTAAAATTTATTACATCACAAAAACAGTTACAGCAACATACAACAACAACAACAACAACAACAGGGCCTATTTTCCCCACCATTCCAAAACTCACATCTTCAATAGATACTGGGTCAGCAAATATCTTAGCCGGGTCCTTCCTCGCAATCCTATCCAGGGCCTTCTTCAAGATGAAGTTGAGAGGCCTCAGCTGCAACTCTGAGATAGTCATGAGGAGTCTGAGCTGCTCGCGCTTCAGCTTCTCCCTCTTCCGCACAAGCTCCACCAACATGCGAGCACGCTCAAGATCGTGTCTTAAGGAATTCCATAATGCAAGCTGGTCCACTAAAACACTTCTCTCCTCGTCAGTCAGGTTCTGTGTAATGTGTATGTGTGTCAATAAAAACAAAGTTATGCAAATACAGTCATGACTGGTTGCTCCACAATTGTTTCCATTAACATATAAGGCTGAAAAAATGTAACATTGACTTAAACCTCAATTTCTTACAGTGTCAAAGAAAACAAAAAGGTACAAGGAAGCCAGCTTGCAATTAGAGCTCAAGGGTCGATAAGTTCACCAATTACGTGAGCACTGAATTCGAGACAGGTAATTACTAGTGTGTGCTACAGCCTTTCAATTCAACTGAAATTACACCCAAACCCTGCAGCAGTGGAGCTGGGGCTTTACTGAATAACACACACCAAAAGACACAAAGTTGATAAATGAACAAATTGAAGAACGCATGTAAGCACACCAATCCCATACCCCTATGAGAGGTGAAATACTCACTCAGGTGCTTAACACAAAACCTGCTTGTCTAGTGGCCACACTGATAATGCTATACCTACATGTGCATCAGCTGCACACAACACTGAGGGAGGGGAGAGGGAGGGGGATTTTAATTAGAATGAATTTGACAAAGTATCATATATACAAATTTGGTGTATTTAAGATGGCAACATTCAGTTATCTAAATATTTAGATATGTAAATTTAAAATTAACAAGTTAGAGTATTTTAAAAATTTTCTTGTGGTATGACTTGACTAATTGCCTCTAATATTGACCATTCTTGCGCTAAGTGCTCAGTTTTGTAAACACTAAATTGCCATGGAGATGCACCAGTACTCCACAGTGCATGCTATACCATTGGGACAAGAATATAATAGGAGTAATTCATCCCACAAAAATGTCTTTAATTTAAAATACTTTTTATTTAAGTGTTTGGTAAAGGTGTGTTCGGTATAATGTTGCCACATGGCCATGGTGGAATGGAAAAATTCTAGGAACATAATCTGGGCCAGACAGGATAGCTACACCAACAAAGCAAACACAGTATGTTGAATACGTCTTGTCTCAAATGTTCAATGGAAAAAGCAACACACCACTGCATTGTACAGAGCCAATGAGGGGAAGTGAGAAAACCAACGACTAGGAAATTGACAGAGTTGGGGAACATGTTTATGTAGCACGCACAAACAAACACACTTACAGCAGCAGTGGCCCGTTGACCTTTGTTGGCTTGTAACCGTCTGAGTAATGGAACTCCATTGCGAGACTGTCTCTTCAGCTTCCAGTAGTTGACTAACTTGGGAATGAACTGAGACTTCTTCATCACACTCACTTGACTGATAATATGATCAAGTCTGGACACACCCACAAACAAATAAATACACAAGCAATAAGCAAACAAACAAAATATAGAATATATATAAACTGCAATGTGCAGCAAACATCCAATTAATTAATTGACCATCAGTATTTTGGAAAATAAAGGAAAAAACAAACAGAAAAAAAAACAAACAACAACAACAAAACAACCGAACAAACAAAAACAAAAGGATTTGTACATTCTACAATCTCTATCTGGGAACAAAAATCAGGAGGTATACAGACTGGTTCTGCTACCTTAGTTTAATATCTAGAGCATACTTGACCCTTCTTCTGGGTGAGCTTGATGGCATTCATAGCACATGGTAGATAACAGACATGAACCTGCCACCCATAGCAAACCCCCAAGGGGCTACACTGACTGACACTGGATTCAACCAGACCTACTGTACTTGGCTATAGGGCAACCTCTTTCTCTCCACATCAAATGTAAATAACAACGAATGACTTCTTGACGTTCTTCATTGTAAACACTGCAATTGCTGTCACCAATAATTGGTTTAAACGTTGAGGAAGCTAATTAAAAACCGATAATTAATTTCCTAGGTGTAAACAATAACCCTCACCCTCTCTAATCAACTTCCCCTTCCTAACCCCCCCTCCCCCTCAGAGTTCCTCCGTTACTGACCTGTTCTGGGGGACGAACGGAATGTTCACCACAGGGACGTTACTTTGGCCACGCCTCTCCTCCATCATCTTGCGTGCCCTGAGAACGTTGCTGCTGAGTACTCGATGAGGCTTCGAATCACTGTCAGATTCTTGTTGGTTGTCATCTTTACCCTTCTTAGAACCGTCAGTCGAAGAAGAGGCAGCGTCTTTCCCATCCACAACATCCACCACTTCTTCTTCATCTTCTCCTTTTTTCTCCTCCCTCTCCATTTTACCTTTCTTCGCCGAACCATTCTTGCCACTCTCGCTATTTTCTCCAGCTCCATCGTCGCCTTTACTCTCTTTCATCTCTAGCTCCTTCGCTGCTTTCTCCAATTTACGTTTGACGGACGGAGGTGTGTGTGCGTCGCAGTAAGCCGTCTTCTTCACAGCCCCGCCCTTAGCCGGCTCGATCTTCATGTAGAGCTGCGCCTGCTGGGCGCATGTGACGTGAAAGGCTGTGCAACAGTTGGACTTGGAGCACTGAATGCATGCACCCATCCTCCTCCGGCAGATATAGCAAGTCAGTCTCCACCGTGCAGAAGGGATCTCTTTTATCCCATCTATAGGTTCCAAGAATACTGGATTAGCGAACTGGACTTCGGGTATCCAAATGGCACAAATGACGTGAGCCCACCGGGCATCTAATGTCCTCTTAAAGGCCCCGCCCTTGTTGGGGCAAAGGGCACAGTCCACGCCCCTCGAAGGTGATTCAATGCAGCGCCGACAGAGCCATTGTCCCTCTGGGATGTAAGGGACGCCGTAGCACTCCTGGTGCACGGCGAGGTTGCACATGTCACAGAAGAGGATGGCATTGGTGTTGTGACACTCGCCATCGTTGCAGATGCAGCAGACAGCGTTCTCGTCAATGTTGTACATGTTCTTCCTATCCTCGCCGTCTGCAAATGTCTGGCTCTCAAAGATGCACTCCTTTTCGAGCCTGTCCATGAGGATCTCGAACACGTCTTGAGGAACAGAGGTGAGACCTTGACCTTTCCGTTCCTCGTTCATCAACGACAGCCACTGGTAGTCTTCCTCGTCCATATCATACTCTACGTTCTCATCCAAATCTTCTGCACTCTGCTCAACAAATCTATAGTATGAGGACCCTCTAGTGGGGGCATCAGAGAAATCCACATCGACGATGGTGATTTCCGCCTTCGGAAGAACTACCATATCATTCTTGGCCTTGGGTTTCGACCGCCTCTTGCATTTGTCCTTTACTGTTGACAGGTTGACCGGCTTGCCGATAGCCACCGCTCCACGGTTGGGTGTCTCGTTGGGAGCCACGGAGCCCCGACCCCGCTTTTGAGGGGTTCCCCTTCGCCCAGCCGAAGCCGTCACCTCAGCGACTGGCTGTCTTTCTTCATTGTTGATCTCCAAATCGTAGTCAATCTCAACTCGTCTATAATTGTTGTCAAATTCAACCTCCACCAGTCGCTGGGTCTCGCCCCACGTCAGCTCCCTCCGTGGCCTACGTCTGCCAGAGGCAGTCACGCCTCCCACAGAGCTAACCGGAGAAGAAGGGTGGGAGGCGGCCATCACAGATGCCATGGTTACTGCAGGTGTTACTGCCCGAGTGTTCGGTGTTGTTGACGGTGTAGTTGGCGGAGTTGCTGATCTTCTGGGCCGAAGACTACTATGAGAAGGAGGACTGCTTTGAGGAGTCTCTTCACCGTTAGCCAGACACCTTGGAACACTTGTGGATGGCCCAAACTGACCAATGTGGTATAATATTCCAGCAAGGCTCTTATATTCTTTATTACAGGCAGGACACTGGAATGGAGGCTTCTGACCCTTTATCCTCTGTGCTATTTCTTTGCAATCTGTTATAGGTCCACTATGACTCATGCCGGTTGCCCCTGATTCCAGATAAGCCAGGAACACTTTTACAAGGCCGCTACCCGCCTGTCAGCAAGCCATCGGCAAGTCCAGCTTTCACTCGTATGTTCCCAAAACTAAAAAGCGTAATAAAAGACTAAAATGACCGGCTAATGGACGATGACAAAACCCACGATGCTAGTAAAGGCTTAGTAGGGAGTAGTTCTAAGCTAAAACAAAAATAGGCACCCTTTCAACACCAGTACAGTTCGCGAGAGGCGATATTTTGAATTGGCGGCCATATTGCAATCATATTTGAAATCACATGACATTCACGGGAGAACAAAAAAAAAAATATACAAAACTCTAGCCACGCCCACTCACCTTCGGCCCTTAGAAATCAATATACAGTATCTGCAGGAAACCGGATCGAGTGTCCGTTACTAAGCGCTGCACCGGAGAGAGGTGACGAACTTGGTGGTGTTAAATAAAGCGACCCGGAGTCCCAGAACTAGTATATAGGTCGCTACTGCGCCGTCGTCAGGGATGAACGTGTCAACGACGGTTTCCAGGTGCCCCTTCGTTAGCAAAGTCTCTCTGGGCTTTCTGCAGGATTCTGGATCTTCTCTAGCCATGTATGGGCAGAGATGCCCAGTGGTGTCAAAGCTCTTCCATACGTCTAATTCAACTTCTCCTTTATCTTTTGGTAAGTTGTAGAAGTGCAATAGTTGTGGTTTTTTGAATGCAATGATGTTGTTTGTGTGTGTGTAGATAAATTCTTCAAAGCTGCCCACCCCAATGTTTCTTCATCTGACCCTTCAGTGGCCTCCAAATGTCCCTTTAGAGCTAGTTTGCAGCAGAAAGGAATTCATGACAGTGCAGTCGTATCTGCTGTACCCCAAGCTAGCCCGTGCAGCTCCAAGAAAGGAGAGCAACCCAACAAAAGTGGAGAAGGAGACAACTCGGGTAACTGTCGCTGTGCCAACTCTGGTAAAGCACCCAAAGGTAAAGTTGGTGTAAATTTGTAGGTATGTGTGTGAATATTGGTGCGTATCTTGTATGTATGTATGTGTGTGTGTGTGGAGGTGACAGGGGAGGAACATTGCCTTAATTGTAGCATCTTGTTAACTGGCGGATGCACCTTGCTATGAATGTTGATAACTTGAACACTATGAACTGCTTAACTGTGTTGGTAGGATATTCATTGTGGGAGTCACCTGATACGAGCATAATGATAGGATATAATATTATATAAGTGTTCTCATCCTTGCAGGAAATTGCCCATTCCGTCTGAAGGATCTTTTCCCTGTTGACTTTGCAGGTTCAATTCACAGGATTCCTGCTACTCTCTCTGCTAAACTGAATAAAGTACCCACTTCAGGTATGACCGCTTTTAATTTTTTAAATTTTTTTTAGTGTATGTATGTGGGCATGTATTTTCTCAGTATGTCTGACCTACAGTCAGGGCCTTTCTTTACAAGCAACGCATGACCACAATAATGGTGGTGTTTAGTTCTATTTGTGTGTGTAATTCGTAGTTGCATCGTATAGGAAGTCTAGTCTTGTTTTGAGTAGATCCATAGGTCAGGGAATGAGGAGCCCTTAGTTAATTATTCCATACGAGTGTGATAATGTGAACGTGACTGTATGGCTTTATTTACTATGTCTTGGACTACCTTCTCATCTCGTAAAGTCAAGGATTGCTATAGCCAAGATTGTTGTGTGTGTTATTGAAGTGTCTTTTTTTTGTCAGTTGTTAATAAGTGAATATTATTTTTCTTCACTTTTTGTAATCATAGTGATGAAATATTTTTTTACCACTCAATATTTGTTTACTGACACCTTGAAAGTAGTCCTTCCTGACACTTTAAGATTTCTCTCATTCAACTTTCCCATACTTCCCTCTCTCTCTCTCTCTCTCTCTCTCTCTCTCTCTCTCTCTCTCTCTCTCTCTGCTCCTTATCCCAGGTGAAGGACAATTAGACTATAATGCGTATTTCCACAAGAAAGTTGCTGAGAAGAAAAAGGATTGCTCTTACCGGAAGTTTCGCGTGTTGGCCCGCTCATCAGGTCGTTATCCCACTGCCAGGCAGTTTGACGACATATCCGTGAAGCTTGAAGACGGCAAAGAGATTACGGTGTGGTGCAGCAATGACTATCTGGGCATGGGCAAGCATCCAGAAGTCATCAAGACTACTATGTAAGTGGGGTATTACTTAAGGTGGATTTCTTGGTCTTGGATTGTGATATAGAAACTGTTTTGGATTGAGTTAGTGTGAGTCAGAGAGTTTGTTTATTTGTTTATAATATAAACTGCTAGCTTGCTCAGTTCTTGGTTCTGTTACATCACAGTGTACAATTTAGATGTGAAGGAATGGGTGAAAGGGACTCTGTGTGTGTGTGCGCGTGTGTGCATGCTTGATGTGTATGTGTGTGATATCCCATGTAATAATGTTGCCTCTCAGGGAAGCACTGGAACAGCATGGAGTTGGTGCTGGAGGTACCAGGAACATATCAGGCAACAGTTACCACCACGTGGCACTGGAAAAAGAGCTGGCCAGTCTTCATCGCAAGGAGGCGGGTCTTATCTTCACTTCCTGTTACGTGGCCAACGATACCACCCTGGCTACCCTCGGCAAGATGATGCCTGGTCTCGTCTACTTCTCTGACGCGGGAAACCACAACTCCATGATCATGGGCATGCGTCACAGCAATTGCAAGAAAGAGATATTCTACCACAACGATCCGGACCACTTGGATGCCCTGCTCAGCAGGTATGATCCGAGTGTGCCCAAGATTGTGGCATTTGAGTCCGTGTACTCCATGTCCGGTTGTATCGCACCCATCAAGGAAATTTGCGACGTGGCACACAAACACAACGCTCTCACCTTCATCGATGAAGTGCATGCTGTCGGCCTCTATGGTGACCAAGGAGCGGGCATCGGTGAGCGTGACGGCATCGTTGACAGCCTCGATATCATTTCCGGAACTCTTGGGAAAGCGTTTGGCGTTGCTGGAGGTTATATTGCTGCCTCGTCCAAGCTCATTGATATGGTCCGAAGCTATGCTGACGGGTTTATTTTCACCACTGCCATGCCTCCCATGCAAGCTGTGGCCGCTAAGAAGTCTGTGGAGATCTTGAGGTCTGATGAAGGAAGAGAGCTGCGTAGGAAGCATCAGGAAAATGTGAGGCAGCTGAAGCGTTCACTTGAGGAGGCGGGGCTTCCAGTTGTTCCCAGTCCTAGCCACATTGTACCACTGCACGTAAGTGACAAGTTTGTTGTGAAGGTAATACTTTTCCGTGTAAATAGTTTTTACCACTTAAGTTGAACTTCCGTCTTGATCGGCTAAGGACGACCCGATTATCACTAGTTAGCAGTACTTGAAGGGATAATTGCATCACAGAAGTACTTGTAGAGATACTATATCACTGTGGACTAATTATTTTTCCATTTAAAGAGAATGTCTTTTAAAAACTGCAGCAACTGCCTGGACTGTAAGAGTAATGAGAGGGAAACAAACGAAATATTACCAACAGCTTGAGTGAAATAGTGTGCATGCTCAAGTTCCCTGTTTGAATTATGCTGAAAGGTAAAGAAGCCCTAGTCTAGTCTTGTCTGCGGCTGATTACCTACACTTGTAGTAAACAATCCTAAAAGCATCCGGTGTTAGAACCAAGCAGCCCTGGATGGCATAATTACTCATTAGTCTGTGTCCTAATACATTGCTATTGGCTACACCTTACCAACTAAGTTCCTACACCTTACCAACTAAGTTCCTACACCTTACCAACTAAGTTCCTACACCTTACCGACTAAGTTCCTATACCTTACCGACTATACCTTACCGACTATGTGCATATACCTAACTGACTATGTGCCTATACCTTACCGACTATGTGCCTATACCTTACCGACTATGTGCCTGTATTGTTTGTCTGAAGTAAGCTGTGGCAGTGACCACACTTGCTCTGTGTTTTGTCCCTGTGTCCATGCATGCACCGTACATTGCTGTTGCAGGTGGGAGACCCTAAGCGTTCTACCATGGCTTCTCAGCTGCTCATGAACAAGTACAACGTCTACGTGCAGGACATCAACTATCCGACAGTGGCACGCGGGAAGGAGAAGCTGCGAATTGCTCCCACTCCGTTCCACACGCAAGAAATGCACGACCACTTTGTCGAGTCCCTCGTTAGCGTTTGGCATGAGCTTGGGTTGCCCTTTACCAAGATGGAGTGGCAGTGTTCTTATTATCACAACTATGATTTGCCACAGTTTGCCTTTGACTTCAATCTACCAACACAGCCTGCATTAGCTTGATCAATCTCTTCCTCTGATTAGCTGTTGACTGGGTGGATGAAATGTTACAGGCAGTGAAATACAATGCAGCTTCGTTAGATTTTAACTCATTAATAACAGTGATATTCATTTTCTGTCATGCAACGACATAGTAAACTTATTTATTTTGGCTCATGTTGTATGAATTGATTTGATGAATTTATTCATGATGGCAGTTAGTGCTGTGCTTCAATAAACTCATTGCTCTAGCTAACCCCCCACCAGACATGCATACCAGTTAGTTTGTACCTAAGTCCATGCAAGGAATAGCACTAACACTTCATGAAACAACAAATCATTTATATAAAAAATAAAAATAGAATTTGTAATGTGGGACAGAAGGAGGGGGGGGAGGGAAGTGGCCAGATGAAAGTATCAGGTAGTGTCCATGCATGCACCAGTTCAAGACTAATGATCATGTTGTCACAGGCTATCCCATACATAGGGTCTGCCATATGCTCAAAAAGAATTTGCTATTGTTAAAAAAGAACCATAATACCACAAAATTCTCAAAATATAGAATATAATATGACTGAAGTAACAACTTGAAACTCTCATGAACTGAGTGGTTAAGTCGGTTCACACTAGTCACTACCATTATGGAAGATTCAATGTTCTTTATCCAGAAACCTTCGTGTCAAGATGAAAGTGAAACACATTCTGTAACAGGAACTTTTTGTACACTCCGAGTACTATGTGGAAGTCATTCATCACACTTATACAGTGCCACCAGATGTACAGACATCTCTACTCGTCACATATGCAGTTTTAAAAGTTCCCCACCACATCATGTACTTAATTTACAAGGTGTGAATTAACATGTGTTGTTTTTTCACTTCCGAGTGTAAAATGTGAGCTGGCATTACTTAGATCCATGGAGTTCAGGTCTGTTATGAACTCATTTAGTTAACCAACCCCAACAATACCACAACTGCACATATTTTGAATGATCACAACTACTTATTCACAGCAGACAAGACACTGCTAGTACATTAGCACAAATCAAGTTTCAAAGCGTCCATTCGCAAAAGACCAAGGGATGCTTCTCCCAATACAGTTCTTTAATCTCCCAGCTCCTTGTCGAAGTGGAACTCTCCATGTCCAGCTCCACAGCGCTCCAGCTGAGTGATGTAGCCACCCAACTCCTTGATGGCATCCACTTGTTCAGCCAAGAACTCTCCCTCAAGGAAGTCGGACATCTACGACACACCCACAAAACATATAATAGAGTGGTTAAAAGGATTGAGAGCGTTAAATGACTATATTAGTATACAAAGAATCTAGGTCACACAAGTTCAGCTTCAATTGACACAAGCTCTTCAGGGCTGCACGTAAGGAGGGGGTAGTCCGGCATGCCAGACCCTTTACCAAACCACTATACGGAGAAAGGATCTGAAGACAATCATGTACCTTGGCTGTTCTAGAGCCAAGATTTAGGGGAGTGGTTAGTTAACATCCAACCCTGCCCCACTTCCTATGAAAGCCTGGGTGGAATGAGTGGGCATCCTACCACAAGTGTATACACAAGAGAGCCCGTGGGCGTGGTCCTCAACAATCTGAATCACTTGTGACTGGTGCACCTGTGCATACAAACTGTGGTTGTGTTCGGGTAAGCGCGGCATGCAATTGTGGGACAGTAAAAGTAATCAAGTGACCATTACCACAACATCCCTCTAGAACAGCTAAGGCATGATAGTCCTTATACCTTTTCTCCACATAGCAGATTGGTAAAGGGTTTATCTACACCAGACTACCAAGGGGAGGGGGGAGAGAGAAAGAAGACATTTGTCCTTTTCCCTAGAAAAGTCCCACCTAAAACTACATACTGCTGCATAGTTTTGCATGTTTTTAAGCACAGAAACATACAACAGACTCTGTTTACCCTCATTCCCCTAAAATATAAGCACACAATGGTAACTGGGAAACTGATTCAACCACAGAATAAAAGTGACAGAGGACAGGGAAAGGGCCATGCAGTAATACAATAGAACGCACCTGGAAGTCTCCATGTTGATCAGAGGTCTTATGGAGGTCCAAGATGGCTTGGTTGACTGTGCGCTCAAGCTCCTGGGCCACTTTCATGCCCTCCAGAGCACTGCCCCATTCCTCCTTGGCTGGTTTCCTCAAATCATTCAGCACAACCTTGCCTCCACGTTTGTTCTGGTAAGCAATAAACTTCTGTGCATGATCAAATTCTTCTTGAGCAGATTTCTTGAAAAACTTGGCCACCCCAGGGAGTGCCACGTCATGCCTGTCGTAGTAAGATGCCTGTAAATAGAGACTATCACAAACTTTTCCACCAATAAGAGAAAATAAAGAACTCACCATTGACAGGTAGGAGTACATGGCGTATAGTTCCAGGTTAATCTGCTTGTTGATGCCTTCCTCGCAGGCTTCGTTAAAATTCTGTCTCACGTTACTGGCCATCGTGTTCGAAGAATGACACGGTTAGTCGATAAGTAGAGTCTAAATCGTTTTTAAATTGAAGACTTTTAGCTAGAGTCGTCCGCGTATACCCGTGTAGTCACTGCTACAGCAAGATATAGCCACTGAATTGGAGCAGCAGTAATCAGAAAGATTTCATACCATAGACTCAGGATGGCCTTTCCAATTTTGGTCAACTCGGATCACGTGCGACAGTCCAGAGCGCATGGGATTAATTGACCACGTGCGCGCAAGCACGCAAAGTATAGCGGAACCTCTTTACCAGATTGCGACAGGAGGAAAAGATCTGGCGAGCCTACATATATTATTCACACTTGTGGGTTACAGTATGTAATAGCTTTGAATAATTAAACTGCACGGGCATTTTTGGGATCATAGTGATATACAGTGGCTAGATTTCACTTCAGAACAAACAGTGAGCAACTATGTTTATTTAATTGTCATTCAATTAGAGAAAGGGATATTCATGGTTCACAGACTTCAATTGACAAAAAAAAAATATTGCAAAAAAAAAAAGAAGTTTATTTATAGAGAGAGGGGGAGCTGTAAGGGTATGACTTTTCTAATCTGTCCTTTCCATCCTGCTACTGTGATGTGAAGGAGTTTAAAATGAAAGTGTGTGTGTATGTTTTAAACAACATTGGTGAATATGTACAACATAGAGCCCCATGTAAGAATTTTCATATTCATCAATGTTATTAGATTGTTTTTCATTCTTACTAAATTTTCATCAGACGGCCAATCTAATGCCAACAAATATGAAGTGATATTTTGGCTAATGCCAACATAATTTTAAAAATATTTAGCCGAAAGTTATTAAGGTCATTGAAACTGGCTGTATCGTACTAAACTAAGCATCAGAAAGAAGAGATTCTAATATATAAAAAGGATGAGAAAGGGCTGGCATGCCCAGCTGCATGCATTTAGTTAAATCTTACAGTTGCTCTAGATTGTGAAAGTCTGGCTATAAAAATTCACTATATTATGGGCAAAAATTGTAGCTACAAGAAAATTATGTAGCAACAAAACTATTCATGAAATGGGTTATGCTCAAAAATTTTAGAGTAGCTAATTATTTTTAAAAAATTTATTCCAAAAAATTATAGCTAGTTATATTTATAAAATTCTCAAATCATTCTATTATAAGTAGCCTTGTAGAGCAAATGACCTAAATGGCCCCTCCCCGTCATTGACGCTGGATCCGCCCCTGAGACCCTTTACCAATTAATTGATTGCCATGTGTCAATGTAGTCTTTCAAACTGATAAAAGCATGTTATGTGATGTTAAATTGAAAGGAACATATGCACACTGTTGACTAATGTGTGTGGTCATTTCTATGGATTTCTACCATACAACTAGCTAAGTCAAAGAAATATCTTTAGCTGCAGTGGTAGTCAAGTTTCAATTGGTCAATGTGGGAAAATACAAGTAGGTTATCAAGACTTACTTACTATTGGCTGCAGTACCACGACTTAATTGGAGTATATTTTAAGCTTAGAAGCTCTACCTCTAAATCCCCACTAATTATTATGTGCGGACTTTACACTTGCCTAGGCGTAGCTATTTTGTAAGTTGATTCACCTCCAGCAAGGTGAGTAACTGTTCTCTTAAATGTCCATATTATTCTACTATGCTGATTAGTGTCTATTATTCCCGAAAAAATACTAGCATTATCAGGCATCGTAATGGGTACTGTATATGGTGTGATAATTCCACTGCTTCTTGTAAACTCTCATGTGATTTAGCTATGTAGTTGTGCCCACCAATCAGGGCTCCCTTTTGTAAAAGTTCACCATATGGCTATCTGGCTTTTTTGGTTACATAAAAAAAACTTGCGTGGTTGGTTTTACAACTTCCTTAGTGCCTATAGAGTTGTAGCTACAACACTGCAACATCATCTATGAATATCTATCCACTCATCATCTCTCTCTGTGAACACATGAATGATAATGGTATGATGCTGCTTAGTGAACACGATTTTAATGTCACAAGTTGCCTACAGATAGAAAATAGTAAGGCTACCTAATTGTAGCAGAGGAACTACATCTAGTGCAGGTGACCACTTTTTTTTTTGCCAGCAGGCATTGACAAAAGCATGTAGCTTGTTGTGCATTCATGTTTTGTTTTGACTTCTTAAGTTATTATGATTTCTCCTATTTGATTGTCAAGTGAAATTATGTTGAAAGACATAAGTTAATGCTTGTGTAACACAAATTAGTACCATCTTGTTAGTGATAATTAATGGTATGGTGTTATATTTTGGCCATCAAAGTGTGGATAAAATTATCGCGTATAGCTACTGCCAGCAAAATCATCTTTACAAGTAGCTACAGTTCAATTAAAATATACCGCCCTACAGACCCAAATGCCTTTTCAACATGCACGCAACATAATGTACGAGATTCACACCAAAAAAAATTTTTTTTTGTCATAATAGAAAGCAAACAACATGAGGAAAACTAAACTAAGCACATATATACATATGTATATTTTATCAAGTTCATAGCGTTCACTCCAAGGAAACAAAGCTGTACTCGGAGACTTCACTCTCCCAGCTCCTTGTCAAAGTGGAACTCTCCATGTCCAGCTCCGCAGCGCTCCAGCTGAGTGATGTAGCCACCCAACTCCTTGATGGCATCCACTTGTTCAGCCAAGTACTCTCCCTCAAGGAAGTCCGACATCTAATAGAAATATCACTTGTAATCTAAGAGTACACAAAAGGGAAGCTAATATGTACCTGGAAGTCTCCATGCTTGTCAGAAAGCTTATGAAGATCCAAGATGGCTTGGTTGACCTCACGCTCGAGCTGCTGAGCTTCTTTCATGCCCTCAAGAGCAGAGCCCCAGTTATCTTTGGCTGGCTTCTTCAGGTCAGCCAGCACAACTCTACCTCCTCGCTTGTTCTGATACTCCATGAACTTCTGTGCGTGTTCAAGCTCCTCCTGAGCAGATTTCTTGAAAAATTTAGCCACTCCAGGGAGTGCCACGTCATGCCTGTCGTAGTGAGCCGCCTAAGTGAGAAACAAATAGGAGTAAAATTGTCGTTGATTAGTAAAAAGATTCTAAACTTACCATGGATAAGTAAGTGTACATGGCGTACAGCTCTTTGTTAATCTGTTCGTTGATGCCTTTCTCGCATTCCTCGTGGAAATTCTGTCTCACGTTGCTGGACATTTTTCTTTTTATTGTACAGTATACTTAGAAATACGAAGTAAGTTAGAGGACACAGTAGCGTATACCCGTGTAGTCACTGCCACCGCAAGATATAACAACTAAGTACCGGTTACTAGGGGCGAGGCCGTCTTTTATAGAAACTCAGACTCACCCTTTGATTGGTCAATTCTTAGGACGTAATTGTCACATGACTGTGAAACAGTATAATGCGCATGCGGTCGACAACAACATGTGTAAGTATTATACAACTCAGCATTTCAACGGACTGCGCGTGCTCCACGTCATGGTGTGCTTACGTAATCAGTTGTCGCGGTCCTCGTGAGTTGAGCAAGCTAGTAGTACAGTTGTATAGTATCATATGCAATATGATATCACTTAGGATCAAACTTTGAGCTGAAGTAGGACTGAAATTAATGAGCATAATAAGCCGTGGCATTCCCTCTTGAATTCCTTCTGGACTCTGGGCTTATGACAATTAAGTGGTGTGAGAAGCTGGCCTTAAAAATGTCCTGGCCCTTTACCATGAGTAACATTTGAGACTGGTACCACACCTCCTGTGGTGTTGGTTATAAGCCAACCCTGATAAGGGAGCTTCTGCAATCAAGGAACTGTCTAGGCAAGCGTCCCAGACCTTTCTAGTTCATGATTAACACCTAATAAAGTTTTATTCCTAGTGGAAAGTTGGGTAGAGAGCATTCAGCTAGTGTAGCTACATACATAAAGTAAAAATCTGTACCATGCTTACAATGAATAGAACCTTCCCAAGGCTGAGACAGAAAAGTGGTCTCTTTTTAGTTGGAAGGAGTGGGGGTGATGAAGGAGGGTTAATTTACAGAGGTATCAACTATACAGAAACGTTATTAAATTAAAACACTCAGATATACATTAATCCATATGTACCAAAATATTTAAGGCTTCATAGTGCATCATAAACTGTTCACATGCTAGTGACTAGCTACACTTCAGGAAGTTCTTAAGTCATATAAATAGTGGAAGCTGGCTGTGTAGGGCATCAAAGTCACATTCACTACTATTTCACAATATCAAACTCAACATCACACCATTAGATGAAGCATTTCAAGAGGCAGTGCACCGTTGCCACAAACTCAGTCTGACTGAGCCAATCCTCAGCTCTATGAGAAGCAAATTGAGAGCTTCTAAAACACCCATAATATTTGAGGCTCGGTTTCTTTGGTCTATCCAGTGTAGAAGTAATCAAACCATCTGTTTGATGTTGTCTGTAGAAAAAATTTCTGCCACTACTGCTTCTTGAGTAAGACAGAGTGACTTGATGCTGACACCTCCAGACTTCTCTGGTTGAGTCAGAAAACAGACGTGGTCTTTGGGCATGCAATTTTAATAAGCTTGGATAGTTATTTCTTTCAAGTGCATCTCATATGAATAGAAGTTGCCTCCCTGCATCCTGTAAACACAAATTAAGGGAATGTGGAAGGGTGGACGGCCCTTCATTCTTTATTTGCATCCCTCTTCCCCCCCCCCCCCCCCACCCCCCCTGCATATTTGCTGCCCCATCAAATGTCTGGCTTCTATATACAGCATGTAAGACTGATGCAGCGAAAGTGACCACCACAGAGATGACTATTGGTATGTATTGCTAGTGAGTGCATTGCCAGCAAATTAGGTGCATGTGTATTTAAAAAATTGCACAGGTATTTAATTGTTTACATTGTTGGAGGCTAGAAGTGGCTTGAGGCCCCACCATCACAAGCACTGTAATAATATTGTTAAATCATACTCTATATACACCCATTCATGTTGGTGCTACTACAACTTGCTGATCCAATTACTGGGTAAGGTAGTGATCCCTCCCATATAGAGACCCCTCCCATATAGAGACCCATACCAACCCTGAACTATAGTTGGTAAATATAACCAGGGTTATTCCTGTGTGTTTTGCTGCCATTCATTATTGAGAGGCCAGTATTGTATTGGAATTCCTGTTCATAAACATAGAAGAGTTTGAACAGGCAAAAATTTAGTGGAGTGAGTCCCTCCTGTAAGACCTTTGTAGGTTGGATGAATTAGGCGGAGATGGACAGGTAATACTCATGCAGTTCTTTATAAGGCAATCCACATGCAGAATGATAAAAAAACTACCCTTTACCAAATTTTAGATCTTGTCAATTAGCCCAGCTGAACATTGATTCTAAGCTAAAGCCAGGGCTTTTTTCATTCCCATTCCAGTAGGTCTATTCCCAACATCTCAAAGTCACTCTCAATACCAGCTGGTTATTTCTTAATATTTAGTCCCATTCTCAGTAGCTATCTCATACCACCAGGTCTATACTCTCAATACCTTGATACCAGCCTAAAGGCATGTAAGTTATTAGGACATTAGAATTCTTCATGAAGTTTCCGATGTTTGTTTTTTTCCCTCTATTTTTTTAGTTTTTAATGACGCATAGTGTTTAGGGAAGAATGGGTTGCTATAAAGCACAACTTTGGCAGTAACTATTCATTCTCAATACTAGTCTCGTGTAGCCAGACCCTTTACCTACCGCTACACTTTCCCAGCGTAGAAGTAGGTAAAGGGTCTGGCTACGTGAGACTATCTCAATACATCACCATGACCCACCAACTCTATCACAGATATCCTTGATAATGGCTTATCTTCACATATCATCATCAAAGTAAAGAATACATGTCACACACAACACAATATTGTGTTAGTTGTAGCTAACTTCTCTCCCACTTTACTTCTATCGCTGCCACTCACTGCTACTCAATATAAAATCCATGTTTTGTATTCAAAAGACAGCTAGTTTCATTCATGAATTTTTTTTTATAAATACCAGCATGGACGAACGGCAGTTAGCAATGTGGAGAGTAGCTATCTGCTGGAAGTAGTCTAATAACAATTTTTTTGCAGCTAACTAGGCCTACTCTTACTAATTCGATACCAGTTATTTAATAGCTATACTGGCTATCAAAGTCCTACTCTCACTAATTTAATACCAGTTATTCCATATCTCAATAAGACTTGGGTTTTATCTTCTCATGTCCCTTACTTCTCATGAGATCACTTATTCTGTTCAGTAAATTCACCAGCTAAGAAACCCTTTACCAGCTATTCCTGTTGTTGTTGTTTTTGCACAGTTCAACTACTATTCTGCTTTTTTTTTTTTTTTTTTTTTTTAATAAAAGGTGTTCTTTTATGCAATATCAAGTTGTCAGGTGTAACTACCATAATTTCATTATAAATAGTACAGAATAAATTTGCCCAAAGGAACCTTGCCAAAATGAATTATCCATACATAATGTGCTATTATTTACTTATACTGTCTGGCAGGATGAGTCAGGAAATAAATTAAAACATAATTAAGGGGCCAAAATTAAGGTCAGTAGCCTTTTTTGTGTAAATAGTTTCCTTGAGTTGCTACTGTGATTGATGTGCCCTCTGTCTGTTTTTATTATAATCTGACAGCTGCTTTAAAAAGTACACCCTAAAATTTAAGAATGCAATTGTGAGTTACATAATATAGATGATCATGAATGCAGTTCAGTGGAGAAAAAAAGTGTTTGCCAATAAATAATGATTGTGAGACAAAGCTCTAATGTATGATTTCATCAGTCTTGAAAGAATTATTCGATTATGGCTACAGAGTCACATTTTGGCATGGATTTCGTTCAAACTGCCAGAACTTCCCAAGAATCCCAGGCTGGCTCCAAATAAAGCACCTGAATCGAGTGCTTTTGGGGACGTCAAGTCACTGACAGAGTCAGCTTTTAGATCCTGCAAGCTTCCAGTGGAACTGTGCCTTTTCTTCATAGGGTCGCAGTGAGGATCACCCGAGACGGAGGTGCGTTTCTTTAGAACATCAAGTGGCGGAGGGATGGTTGCATTCCCACTGCTACCTCTGTCCCCACGATGGTTATGGTGTTTGCTGTGCGAAACAGACTTGGATCTCTCCTTCCATCTGTTGCTGCTCCAAGTATCGAGACGTCCGACTGGACTGTTGCGGTCACCACCATCGACATCTTGACCATTGCATAGGTCTTCTTGCTCGTGCCTGAAGCCACCAAAGTTTGGAGATGGGACTCTTGTCTTGTCTTGGCTGAATTTTGGTTTGTGGGTGCTCCCTTGAAGCACGGTGGCCCTTTTGTGACGCCCCATGTGATAGGTGTAGTACTTATTACTGGGAGACCTGAAAAATAAAGTGAAGGAGAGAGAAGACAAGGAGAATGGTGTGGAAAGAGGGGAAGAGGGTTTCACAGACAAGATATCATTGATCTAGCCATATACACTATTTAACAAATCCATTAGCATCTATCAACATATTTTAACACTCCACCTGAGCACATCTCTACTTATTTTATTATTTTTTAGACAAGATATAATTACTTACTGTTTGTGTTCACACTAATGTAGTAGGAACTTCCCATTCCCAGAAGGACAAAATGTTTTTCTACGGAAATTTGTTCTCACTATTATTTTCAAGGTCTTCTCTGCCATGCACAGCTCACATCAATGGGTTCTCTCACACACCTCGCACATTTTGTGTACCGAGTTCTTGCTCATCCAAGGACTGTGTTTGATAATGTAACAAGGTTACCAAGGTGAGCTAATTTGGTCACTAATGTTGTCTTTACAAAAGTTCTCAGCCAAGGAGGCATTAGTCTGCGAGCATTTGCCCAATAATATGAAGGAGCTTAGCCTCCAAAAGCTTCAATTATAGCCAGTAATATTTTTCTTACATAAAAAAAGCCAACTGTTGGCTTTAATGGTATATAAAAACTTTGCATTTTACACATAATACTTTTTAAGGCTTTGCAGTTATGGACTTGAATTAAATAGTAAATAAGGCCCATGGCATGTTACAACTATCAAAATAGTGTATTGGTGGGTTTCGTTGAAGAGATTTTTTAAAACTAGCAAAATCTCTTGGGGCAATTTGTTGTTGTTGTTGTTGTTGTTGTTTTTAACAGTGTGTAAATTCAGCTTAATAGATTTGGTATCTGTATCTGTGCTAGCCAAGTTTGATAAATGAATTCATGGGTGAAACTTTTGAGTTCATTCATGATAGGTTGGCATGCAAGGACTTGTGGTGACACAAATATTTGTTCTTGTTGCCAAGATAAATACTCGTCTTCTAGTATGAATAGCCACTAGAGAGTGCATAACACCAAAAATATATGGTCAACCAGTTAGTGCAGCAAAATATCCAGCTTATAGCATTGTATAGTGACAGGGGCCATAGAATATTAGAGGAGGAACAATTAGGATATGTTAGATTCAAAGAATAAACAGGCACTAAATGGGAGTTATGATCACATAGAAAATTCAAAATTAAAAGATTAATACCATTTTGAAAATTTATGCCATATCATTACAAGCTGCAATAGTAATTGTGATGTAATGCTATAATAATCCATGGAGGCTGGTACTGCCTTTATAAGAGTTTTCCCCTACTTGAAGCCAGAAATTGCCAAGAGAATGCATCAAAACAAGAAGGAAATTGAACAAGCCAGTAACATATCCTGTTTTCACATCTAAGATCAATAGTCCTCATCATTTGTGCACAAAAATTACTCAAAAATGAAGGTAAACATTGTGCGTGATAGAAAGTCCAGCTCTTATTAGTATAGTACTAAAAGAAAAAAATGCTGAGAATTTAGTGATGGGGGGGCATTTTTTACAGCTGAAACACTGAACAGTGAGGAAATAGCAATCTTACATTTGGCTGTAACTCAAGGGTGCACTACTTTGAAGTTTTACATGCCACTACTTCAGTTATTAGATCATTCACCCATACCTGTTCTCTGTGCTGGTGTAAGATGTCATAGCCAGCGGACTAGGAGTTCTCCTCTCTCCATCCATCAGTCTCTTCGTTGGAGAAAGGAAGCCATCCTCTTGAGAAGATGCACCACCTCCGTTTGCATCATACCAAGTGCCGCCGACCGCTACTTGGTCCGGGTCATCGTTCTGCTCTCTGGTTCTCCCTCCTATACCCACTCCTGGTGCTGCATAGGAAGAGGAAGTCTTCTTGTGATGTGGCTTACTGTACTGATGGTGCTGCTGAAAGAGTTGCGTAGGTCTCTCGGAATGAAAAGAGTGATGTTGCCGGGAGGGCACATCATAGCCACCTGACTCACTGAAATACCTCCGGTGGTTGTTTCGCTCCTCTAATGGCTCATCCCTTTCTTCTATTAGATGAGTATCATGTGATCTTTGGACATACATCATGTGACCAGTAGGTTCTTCGGGGCTGTGCTGCTCTGGTGATGTGCCTTGTTGTAGGGAAGTAGAGTAAGCATATGGTGACCCTTTGTTGGTGTAATTCCTCAGCATGTGATCTTGATGATCAAGCTCTGCCTTAGCTGAGAGATTGGGCATAGAAAAAGCAGGAGGGGAATTCCCACCCAATTCCCCCATTGCTGACAGCCTCCGCTGGTATCCTTGATACCTCTCTTGTGGCACTGAAGAGTTGGTAGGAAGGTAATATTTTGGAATTGTTATGTTCATATCATCTCCGGTATCGCTGCCGCTGTCTTCATTGATTAAAGGTTTGCGATTACCTGGAAGAGATCCTCTTTGCTTGTCTATTCTGTCCGTTGGAGTGGCAGACAAAAGATCCAAGAACTCATCCAAATCCTGCAAAGCCTCAGTTGTGTCTCTCGTTTCCTTGATCACATCGACGTTTCCATTTTGGATGGGCAAAGGGGGAGGGGGCGGAGTGCGCCTGGTCTTATAGTGAGACCCTCTAGATGGGAGGCTTTTGAAGGCACCAGAGAGATTAGACTCATCCAAGGACCGCGTAAACTCTGCCTTCTTAGATGAAACAGGATTGGAAGATGTTGGGAGAGAAGCATGCCGCAAAGTGTTGGAACGGAACGCAGACTTGTTGTCTTCTTCAGTGACACTGGTGAGAGGAGCTCTGGATGTCCGACGAAATAGTCTATATAATGAGGAAAAGAACGCAAAAATAAATAAATAAATAAAATCTTTATCACAAATAGCAATGGCTTCCACCACAGTGGTGTCTTGTAATAGTCAGAAAATGAAGTATGTCATTACACTACATTCATTTTATCCAAGAATCAATTTGTTTTAGTGATGGTGGTTATTCTATATAATACTCGTATTAATTCATACTTGCTTGTTTTCATCAGGCATAGTCACTAAACACCAGTCGATTTGGTACACATCTTTATGTGATTAAGTAGAATAGAATTCAGGCTTCATTTCCTATACTGAAAGGTCTCACTTCCTCAGTATTATAGCTATGTACATACCAACATACCAGTTGCACCGTTGCCAAACTATCCAATTCACATTTCCATTATGTGTCTACTTAAAGTTCAAATAGTATTACCTTGGCAACGTGCCAGTGCCATCTCTAGAAAACAGACTGATAGTCTTGGAGCGAAACTTCCTCAGTTTGTTCCCAACTCGCTCTTTAGTGGGTGATTTTGGCTCTCCATCCGCATCTCTCTCACATTCGTCCCGGACACAAGGCGAAGGTAGGTCTTCGTTTTGTGAAGTTTCTTCAGGAGGGGAGATAGAGATAGTGGTAGCAGGAGTGGCTGCTTCAGAATCTGTTTCTTCCTGCGTTAGATACCACAATGCCAAAATGTAACGACCAGTAGCTAACAGTACATGAATGACACGTCTACATTTCATGTTGCTCTCTGTTTCTATTATATAGCTCTGTGAAGTCTGAAGCGTTATGATTAAAGTCGTTGGCCATTATGAAATGTCATTTAACGGGTCCTTAGCAAGTAAAAATTAACTTTACATGGTCAAATTGCACACACTGAGATATGCCCTATAATTAAAACACCCCTGCAATCAACATTACGTAGCAGTAATTACACCATAATATAAACTTTTTCATGAGACAAATTTAAATTCAATTTTTTTTGCACTTGGCTTTTTTTTTTTCACATGTGTAGTACCAATAGCTCTCAAGTGTGGACTATGTTCTCTATAACGTCACTCAATTCCAATATCACACACACACACATACACACACACACACATACACACATGAACTCTGACCTTGATCTTTTTGAACTTTTCTTTCCCTTTTGGTGAGTTCTTGACCATATCCTCATAAGAGACAAGTTTCCCGGGCTTCTCAAAAGTCACGTGGGGAACAGACCTCAAATCAGTCCAGGAGCCTCTTCTCTGATTAACGAGAGGGGTTCCCCTCTGCAGAATCCCCTTGCGAGCCTGGGTCGGGGAGTTCAAGCTCTGGAGGGATCCTCTCCTCTGACCTAGTAATGGTGATAGCTTCTTTAAAGAGGAAGGGGAGGAGTGGTAAGAGTGGAACAGAGGGGAGGAGCTGGTGGGAGGTTCTCCGACTAGGATACTCCCTCGGTTTGTCGGTTTGCTCGCAGAGGAACAGCAATGCTCTTCAATGTGGCGGCAAAGGTGCTGTAGTATTCCATCTTTCTTTTCACAAGACAGAGGGCAAGTAGGGAGTATAGCAAGTCCTACAATTGCTGATAGAATCTGAACAACACATACACATGTACACACACATACACACACACACACACATACACATGTACACACACATACACACACACACATACACGTGCACACACACACACACGTACACATAGCTACATATAATACGACCTATTTTGACTCAGTCAGTCAGTCACATGACTCAGTTTTAAATAGCCTACTAAAAAATTTTCAATTCGAATCAGCAAGCAACTATGAGACCACCAATGCCTTATTGGTGCCCACCTGGATCTTAGTTCCAAACACCTGCTGTATACACTTTCCACTGTTCTACAAGGTTCTATAATTAGATATTATGGGATATCAATATTTATACCTTACCTTATTTTAAATAAAACCAGCTAAATTGATCTATAAACCTTTGTTTTCTTTATTAAGTAACTTCCTAACTCCTCTCAATTTTATTAAAATAGCAAAATTCTAACTCTGTGGTAGATAAAAAAAAATTTTAGTGTTGGAAACGAAATATCATCCATTAGTCTATGTAACTAAATAGCAAACAGGCAGACGTATGGCTAACGATCCGTTATGGGTATAGTCTACAATATTAACAAGCACAGATACAAATTGTCTCAGTCTTCCCTCTTCTGGTCACTTTAGGATAGTTCTGTTCTCAACTCATTCTTAAGAAATGCCTACACGACACGTATGTCTCACCATGTTTTTTAACTACAAATGTAATGTCTATCCATATATGTAGGTAGATGGGTCTTATGTACAGATTATCAAGATAGTTTTTGGAAGTATGATCGAGGAAGGAGAGAAGTGAAAAGTTAGAGGTAGCTGAAATACGCCAGGAGTGGTTCTAGCAATTCACAATGCGGGGAGGGGAGGGAGAGGGCGAAGGTTACTTGTTATGTACACTGATATGCTACCCTTACTTCATAAAGCACACTAACATCAACTATGTTAATTTGTATATATGCATAGCTAGAATGTTTGATTCTTTCTTCAGAAATCTCTTGCAAATTTAGCTCATCAGCAATGTTCTTCTGGATATGTGGTAAGAAGCAGTCATTGCGCCTTGTCTCTCATCTTAGATCTCACATATGTCAAGACTTGTATCAGAGTTGGAAAACGAGTGCTCAGAAACGATGTATGTGATAGGAATAGGTAGGTAGTGATGTCACAAGCTAATAAACTCTGAAAGCATTGACCGACAAGCAACTGTACTCATACAATATAACCTTTGGCTGCATTAGTATATAAATCAATAAACATGCTGTGATTGAGGGGTACGGGGGAGGGGATTTCCCCTTGTCTGCTCTATGGAGCCTTCCCTGATATGATAGTGAAGAAAAAGTCACTCTAAGCACTAGTTAATTACATGTATGATTAAAAGACAACAAAGATGAACTAAAAACCAAGTATATATAAAGAAACATTTTCAGACTCACTTGGTAAGGTAATGTATTTGAGTTGTCTTGGTTGAAGTAATCTTTGAGAATGCACAAAACCGAAGGTACAATATGGTACTTCCAAGTGCTTATTAGCCATTGAGGGATGTCTTGTTCTGGAGAGAGAGAACTCACGGGACAAGATAGAAAGTGTTTGAGTCCTGTTGTCAAAAACAACAAACACTGATAACAATTATTGACTACAAAATATTTTTTTTTCTCCACTTGGCATCAGTTTTCAGTTATTTGCAGTACATCCTCCCATGAATAATGAACATATAGCTAATGGAAACTTCAAACACATCAGTCTTTGATTGAGTGAAACACACTCTAATTACTTCCTACTTGGCTAGACTTGCCCCTGCAATTACTAGTAGTCTGATTCAAAGAGTGATTGAGATGAATGTTTAAAGGAATGGTTTGGAGTGAACAAATTAGAATTCACCAAATTTGTCTCAATTCTAGTTCAGACTGATCTTTGAACTTAGCTATCCAGTCAGAAACATCCTTTCTTTGTCTATCATACCTTTGTTTCTTTTCCTTTGGCTCGAACTTAATTACTTACCTGTTGGAGCATAAGCTAAGCCCAAGTCTGCAAGGAGTTGATTGTACAGTACCCAAATATCGCCCACCCAAAGCATGAGTCTGTACAGAGGTTGAGTGGAGTGAGGCCAGACTCCATTGGCACAGTGAATGGAGGCAGACAGCAGCTGCCTTCGAAGGACACCACAGCATAGAGATGATGTGGTTCCCATGGAGATATGAGGGAAATGGTCCACGATTGCAGGAGGCAGATTTGAACTACTGTAGAAGAAATAAGAATAAGTTAGAAGTATTTACGCAAAAAAAGTTTTGACCTGAAAGCTACATCACCTTGTATGGTAACAGACTAGAGAAATTATGTAAATAATGACTTAGTACACAAAAATGCTTTTCATGCCCAAGAAGTATTCAGGGCCTTACAAAAACTTATTGGTATGCTTACTTTATCACAACTGGTAAATATTGGGAAACAGAGCAGTAAATACAATACATTGTTTCTAGAGACTTGCTACACTTACTCCCCAGACGCTGAGGTCCATGTTCCTAAGACGTAGCAATTTTCCTTCATGTAATAAAGACCACCAGGTACATCTGGTTTAGTCTTGTCTTCATTATGCCTGTTTGGGACTTCGTTCACCCACAGGGAAAGCTTAGCTTCTCGACTTTCCAGGAGAGAGATAATATGGGTCAGTAAACCTGGCTGCATGGCTGATGACAGGTGGTTTAGAATCAACACATGCCTCCTGAGTAGATAAAATAAAACACAACCAAACAAAAAGGTAAATCTGTATGTGTTCCATTGAAGCCAAAATGCATAAATAACACACACACTCACAACACACACACACACACACACTCACACACACACACACACACACACAACATACACACACACACACTAAGTGAAGGTTAATAATTTGCTAATTGTCAAAGCTATCCTATAATTAAAAGCCATGTTTCTCTAGGATTTGTGCATGCCTCAGTTTCTGGAGATTACTTAACCAAAAATGTACTTCCTTCATTAAAAAATTGGCTCTGTACTTAAATCTCAAATATTAAAGTAGCCATTGTAAATTCAAACAACACCTCCACTCTCTGACAATTCTTACTTGAAGGAACCTGGTGAAGAAGGCTTCTTTGACATTCCTTCTGACATAGCTGTAATAAGAAGATGGTTGGAATAGAACAACCGGAAAAGGTCATCCCTTTCAAAGGACTCATCCACATAAACATTAATGAGCTGGGTCTGCTTCTCTCCATGCACATTCTGGTGAGTGAAACAAAAAATAAAATGATATACTGATTGTTCAAAGTTATATTTGGGAACGGATACTAACCTGAAGATATCGGCCAAGGTTTCTAGCCAGGTGTGATTTACCATTGCCATGGGGACCATTTATGAGCAACTTCTTCTCACTTTCCAGCTATAGTATACAAAATATACAAGATCAAAGATTGCTACCATAGCATGTGCATTAGAACTGTAAATAGATATTTTAGGAAGGGCCCACATTTTGTAAGACTTCCTGTTGTTTCCTCCATTCAGAGTGCTTGACTTCATAACTTACTATTTGGATGCAATTCTTGAGATGTGGCATGGGCATCATGAGCTCTAGAGAAAGTTGATCCAGTTCTTTATCACTTGCTCCTATAGCAGAAAAAAAGGGAAATAATTTTTAATTTTTTTTGTTTTGGTTAGCTGCATAAACAAAATGAAACTGAGAGTTTGCTTTTAAATTTGCTTTGTTTGCAAGTCTTGTAGGGCTAACAGGGAATATGAGCCTATTATATAAATAGTTGTGTTAATAATAAAGCTATTCTCCATTTATCAACATGAAATGTAAAGCGACTTACCTTGCAGTTTTACATGAATTCCTGGTGCACCTTCACTCGAAGACAGTTCACTTAGGATATTGAACACGTTTTTTGACCTCAGGCTATTGGGAAGCATGCCTGCCTTCCAGGAGTACTTGCCAATAAAGTATTTGGAAACACTGCTATCTGTAAATTCCATTTCAGAAAGTTTCGAGGCAAACTTTCTTAGTACATTGTTGCATTCTTGGATATGAGCCATCCTTTCCGGTTTTCCATCCGATACATTGTCTGAAAATCCAGAATCAGAATTGGTGTTCCTGTTCTGTTCCCTCATGTCGACATCAGGCAACTGTGGGAGGAAGGACTTGGCTATTTGAAACTTCTTTGAGGCTACCTCGAAAATTCCCTGGTTGAGTTCTTCGTCCCCCCACTTGAATTCTCCCGGAGATCCCTCGCCAGATGACTTTAAGGAAAAATTTGGCCCCCTGAGATTAATGTACGAGGAATACACGTGCAAGCTTGAGTTCACCATCGGTCCCAAATCCTCGAGAGTGTGGTGGCGTAAAATGTTCAAGTTTCCAATGGCTAGCGAGAACATGTCTTCCTCATGGCAGTCGTCTTTCTCATCTGCCTCGGAGAAATCGTAGGAAGTATTGTGGGATATGGTGGGAGATATGGAAGTAGGCGATATTTTTACGTACAGAATGATGGACTTACTGTCTGTATAACAACACCATGAATTCACTAAGTCAAGTCTAGTACAGGATATAAGTTATAAGTACGTCAATAAAGTAAGGCAAGAATTCAAAAAACTTCATAATTGTTATTGTTGGTTTTATTTGTTAAGAATTACAATAAAGACAATTCTTGAGAGGTGAATTACGTCTCTAGGCTTCTACAGGTTGTAGAGTTGATTATTATGACTATGGCATAAGTTTTTAGAGTGCTACTAAACACCAGCACAATCAATACTACTTGACTCTTTAATCCAAGTCAACACCTTATTACACTGAGGACAATGTGCACCGATGGTTATAGTTTCATAGTTCCTATAACAATCCTATTTTTATTACTGCAATGTAGGCCACCATTCTTCTTAAATGAGACAATGTGGAGATACAAGTACTGGTGCCCTTATTTAGCTCTCCTGCAAGTTGCATGGCCAAGTTTTTGTCAAAGAGGTGCTACCACCGACCTACGTTGGCTCCACAACTCTGGTTCCAGAAAGCCTGCCAGACACTTGAAGAATGAATGGTGCCTAGAGCTGATGGTGCATCAAATATAGTGCAGCTTGGGCATCGTGCCAAAATCTGCCATCTCTCAGACTCGTTTGAAGAGTGACCTTGCATAAGGCAAGTGCCTCGTTAGGTCAAGATTGAGGTCAGCAGTTTGAGTCATGTAACAAAGGAGGGACAACAAACAGTTTGTTAAAGGCTAAGAACTTGTTGTGAGTGCTTTCTTGTTTGAATAGAATATCTAATTTGTGTGTTGAGGGGTGTGTTTAAATTGACTCTAATTTGTGTGTTGAGGGGTGTGTTTAAATTGACTAATTTGTGTGCTGAGGGGTGTGTTTAAATTGACTCTAATTTGTGTGCTGAGGGGTGTGTTTAAATTGACTCTAATTTGTGTGTTGAGGGGTGTGTTTAAATTGACTCTAATTTGTGTGCTGAGGGGTGTGTTTAAATTGACTCTAATTTTTGTGTTGAGGGGTGTGTTTAAATTGACTCTAATTTGTGTGCTGAGGGGTGTGTTTAAATTGACTCTAATTTGTGTGCTGAGGGGCGTGTTTAAATTGACTCTAATTTGTGTGTTGAGGGGCGGGTTTAAATTGACTCTAATTTGTGTGTTGAGGGGTGTGTTTAAATTGACTCTAATTTGTGTGCTGAGGGGTGTGTTTAAATTGACTCTAATTTGTGTGTTGAGGGGCGGGTTTAAATTGACTCTAATTTGTGTGTTGAGGGGCGTGTTTAAATTGACTCTATTCTGTTGGAATAGTTGCTATATTAATCCACCACAAGCTCATCAGAGGTATGCTAGCAAATCGTGAAGAATAAAACATTCAACTATCACTTCATGTATTGCTCCACAAAATAGCTCCATTTATACGTCTCTACTTGTATCTCTACTTATCTCTTTAAAAAAACAGCTTGAAAGTATTGCTTTGCTGTAACTATCTAACCTTTTCCCTCTTAATTTCAATATTTGTTTATAATTTTTTTCTACCATTTTCTGACTAGCTTTTGCATAATTATATTGGTAAAATTTATTTTTAATTCTTACATGTGCCAGTTATTAATAGAACATGCATACTCACATTCAATTACATGTGCGAGTTATTAATAGAACATGCATACTCACATTCAATTACATTTGTTATCTACCAATCAAGCATTGCTATAAAGGAAATATATCCCCAAACTCTATGGTCCACTAATAATTATTAGCTTGTTGAAAGTCCAGACATTACTGAGTTAAGCTTAATCAATGGACACGAGGTTTAACATCCTCTTTCAAATGTACAAAGTAACTTGCCTTCTACAGAAACCAGAACTAATACAATTATACCAGACAAATTTGCCATTATTAGTCCTTAATTAGTCCACTGCACTCGCCTCTACTCCCACAAATGCTCTTTAAACATGGTTGCTTGAGTTTATAGGTCATACTACTGTTGCACTAAAAGAGAAATTTGAAAGCCATTTCTGAGAATGATCATCAATGGATGCCGAGCGGATATGCACAAAAAGACATAGTTCAAGTTGTCTAGACTTCTCCTTACCTTTGTTCATGAGAACATCCTTGGTATCACCTGTGGCAATGTCTATAGGGGTGGAGTTCCAGCGATCCCTTAAAGTTACGTCTGCTTCACCAGTAGCGCACAGAACTTCTGCACAACTCTGCACAAAAAAATGTAGCTATATATGAATTTAATATAAGGATATGTCAATCTGCCTAATGGGTATATTCTAAACAAGCAAAATAAAAGATCAAGGGTATTGGAAACATGTGTCTTATGGTAGTATCTCTAGTTCCCTGGGACATATGTCTAGATTTAAACCCACCATTGTTCAAATAATGTGAAGTATTTTTGAGTTTCTTGGACATGCTAAAAATAGAACAGGTTTTTTATAAAAGGACCTCACCCCATTCGTAATTAGGCGTATGCTGATATTATCTTCCTTCAAGATATTTCCCAGCATCTAGCTATGTAGTAACTAGCAGGACTGACTCAAACTTATTACACACACATACCTTAAGACCTCTAGAAGCAGCTATGTGGAGAGCTGTTCGATGGTCTTCATCTTTATGAGTGATGAGATCCCTCAGCTTCAGAGTGCCACCGGAGTGGACCCTCAGTCGCACAAGGAGAGAGTGCAGAGAACCTGGAAGATGTCCCATCACGGCTGCGTGTAGGAGTGTTTGCCCAGACTAGACAGATACAGTATAAAAAGAGATGAACAGATCATGGTAATTGAAACAAATCCAAGCTAATATTATTATACTTTACGAAGTATAAGTGTTTGGGTCTCCATATAGCACATCTCCTATCAGATTCAGCCATCAGAGTTGCCAGTAAAATTATCAAATTACTAATTTTCTTATTTCCTATCTGTGTGTATCAAGTCCATTATTTTTGTGCTGATTACAGATGTAAAACTATGCTTTCGCAATATAAAATTTTGTTTGAGTGCACAACTCACTCTATTGCATGCAACTATAAGGGCTTATTGAATGGAACACACATGAAGGATTTCTCCGTGAATCATGAATCAGTTCACATTTGAGTCAACCTAAACAAAACCCTGAATTGAAAGGTAGTCAGATAGTACTATTCAACAGAATGCCAGTACGTTTTAATTTGCTTGGGCAATTCAAGGTACATTGGTGGGAAACACATAGAATACTAGCTAGCTAGTCTAGTTGTGAAATATATCAGTGGCGTAACTGAGTACGAAGTGAGCCTATCACTCAAACAATAAATAATATAGCTAACTTTAAATAATTCACCTGTTTCTACTAGCTATGTAGCTATTAGCAACTAACTGGTCTAAATGAATCTGGATATCATTTGTGAAAGGTCTGTTAGAGATAACTTCTCTTACAAAATTCCAATGATTAGGGAAAGAATGTATACTGGGTTAGTAAACAGGCATTTATGGAGCCTTTGCTGCTGACAAACAATCTTGTCTATGCCCAAAACCAAGTCACTGTATACATAGCAATTGATGGAAAAACTCCAATTCTTGCCAAGCCAAAAGAATGCCATCTTGGCAAATAAGTGATGCCATTGAATTTCTGTGCTGTATTGCATGTGTGTTAGACATGGTTTAGAATTCCCATTTGTGAGTGATTGAATAATTGAGAGAGAATGCTATGCATTGTGAATTCATTATACAGGCATCTTACCTTGGAAACGACGTCCAGAGAAGATCCAGCTTTGATGAGCATCTTGGCCATTTCCTTGTGGGTGCCGCGAAGAGCAAGGAAAAGAGGTGTGTGCCCTTCTATGTCGGCAGTATTGATAGGTGCACCATGCTCCAGTAAAACGTCAGCAGCACTAAAAGTAAATATAAGATAACTTTAACAAAGGTTGACTTAAAGCAGGGGAATCAATACAAAATTAACAATAACACCAAATCATATGATATTGCCTTTTTTCCCCCTCTAACTGAGTTTATTATTTGTTTCTTTCACTCCTACAGTTTGGATGAGCCATTTATCTATACTTAACAATGCTAAAATCACACCATTGTGACGTCACTACAGATATCAACTCTAAAGACGATGATGGATTACAATGTCACACACACATACAAACTTGTTACATTTGTACACATACTAACAGACACACTTAAACGAGACTTTATAGTTTGTCCTTTTTTTCTGTGAACAAAACTTGTACCAATAGTTGCTCATGTCAGAAGTGGGATGATTACAACTTACTTTTTCTGCCCATGCAAGGCTGCGACATGAAGGGGTGTGGCTCCATTGGCACCGGAGACACTGGGATCGAACATGCCTGTAGCAAGCAACACCCTCAGGCAGCTGCTATGTCCTTTCTCCGAAGCCAATTTCAGCAGAGGTAAACCGTCTTCTTTTCGAAGACCCGAGATGCAATCTTGTAGCTCGGTAGAATTGCTGGACTTCACGGCATCCAGCGCTCGCGAGAAGATGGACTTAGCCTGAGGTACTGCAGGGAAGTGATAATGCAGAAGAATTTTCACAGCTGGTGTTTATAAAGCGGGAAATATTATTTTGGCACTTTTCATGGATCTAGGCTCCATTTGAGAAATATTTATGCCGGTATAGCTGCTAACGAGTGGTGATGACGGGCCAGCCTGAGGCCACAAACAATGAGTAATGACAACTGAATGGATTGCTAATTAGTGTTACTTCGAGCTCCAACATACATACATTAACCCACTTCATTTTTATTTTGTTGACCTTTCAGTGTCGGTCCTAGACTGCCAGTTGTTAGTTTAAAGAATTTTTTTTTTAATTATAGAATTCTAAATAATTTTTCATTAATAATGTGAAATGTGTCGTACAATACCGGTATCCTCAAGATTGGGTATAGTGTTTGCATAGAAAAGGAGGTCAAATATTATAGGTTGAAGTAATATGGTAGAACAGCAAGCACACTTCATTCTAATAATGTGAACAGCCATGGAATTTGCTAACAAACAAGTAGAATTGATGTTGTGCCAATGGACTAGGACGCACTCTTGTCTTGTGGGTAACATTGGCACAGTGTAGATTACAGCTGAGGGTTGATTGAAACAACTATGTCACTTCTTGAGCACAACTGTTTGCCAAGTAATCAAAAGCTCCCTATTCTACCCCCACACCACCCTGTCACACACAAACACACATACAAACACACACACATACACACTCAGAGAGAGAGAGAGATTGTTATAAGATAATTTTCCTCTCTTTTAATGTCTAAACCTCCACCCTTGGCATACCTTCCGTTTCACCAACTCGCAAAATTTTCTGAAGGTCATTTGTGAGTTGACCAAATATTGAAGTAGAAAAGTTGAATTCGGCACTGACTGGAGTGAAGGATTCCATTGAGTAAGGAGTCTTCTCAACATCTTCAGATTCTCTTAGATCAACATCAGTCTCCTTGGATTTCAACCAAGAAAATAGCAACAAATAAAACAATGAAGAAATAACAACAGAAAATAACAACAATAACAATAATGGAAAAGTACTCCTTTTATAACTTGTGATCGGTTTCGATTTAAAACTTTACTTCTTGGAGTACACTTTGTGTATTCTGCCATTAAGTGACAACAACAGCCCCACTTAACCTCAAGGGCTCTAGGTGCCCCTACTCATCACCATTATTCACACACACATGCTTAAAATTATAGTTTACAAGACAGTCTACCCTCATGCCACAAGGCACCCCTTTAAATGCCATATTCACAGCCTGTAGCCCAACGATTCCTTAGGCATTCTCACTTAATGAACAATCTGTTGAATAATGGCACCACATTGGCAATCCATATTTACACACATACACACACACAGAACTACTCACACAACAATCGAAGCTGGGAGAATCAATGTCTTTATCCTTATTGCCTTCAGGACATTTCACTTGTGCAGCACACTCCCCACTGTTGACTTTACGCTCTCTCAATTTCTTGAGGTAATGTCGAAATTGTAATTCATGCAGTGCCAATCGCTCCACCTCTACAAGCTGCTCTGCCATAATTCTCTTCTCTCTTTCCAGTGTGAACTTTTTGGACAAAGCAGTTTCTTCCTCCTTTAGCCTGTTGATCTCCTTTTGTAGTTCAGACAGTTGTGCTAAGCTAGTTTCATGGGAATCGGTGGCCCTCTCGGGAGAAGTGGCTGGGCTGGATTTGGTGGAGCACAATGGAGCATGCTTGCCCAGTTCTAGGGGTCTCGACGTCGGAGTTTTGGGACTCTCCGAGGTTGGACTGGCTTTGGCTGAAAGGGAGGGGCTGAGTTGCGGATGGGGTCGCTGCTTCTGCTTCTCCAAGCTGAGCTCCCTCTGGACGGTCTTTTTCCTGGGAGGGTCCGGCGTCCGCTGGAACCAGCTAGACATTTCTATCGCACGAAGACTGGATTGACTGCAGGATCGAGTGCAGCAGGATCGTTTCTTCAGTAGCCGACGCGGCGGTCAGAGCAGCTCCGAGTAACTAAAGATGTCTACCGTGAAATTCGCACGTAACCACAACATTTTGTTTTTATAACGCCTCCGGGGGTAAGGTTATTCACTGACTCGGAAGAGGGTGTTGCCGCCAAGATGATTATAGCTTTACTGCGTGTTGTACCTTGGAATGTCAGTATCAATAAACTGTTTACTAACAACCCTTTTCCTCCCCCCTCCTCTCACTCTCTCTCTCTCTCTCCCACCCCCTCCCCCCACCACACACACACACACACACACACACACACACTTTTTTATTACACATTTTTTAGAAGCATAAATATTGAAGTGTAGTTATAAAGAGTGCAACTCTGGATGTTACAAAATATAAAACAAATGGTGAAATTGTTGTGTGTATAAGCTGTTTTTTATAATAAGGATCATAAATTACAATAAGTTGACTAGTGTAGGATTAGTTCCCATTTTTTATTCCTGCATTGATGGTCACTTCAGCTGTGGGAGAGCTGAGGCTATCTTGAACGATGAGAGTGGCCGCAATGTCCCCCACCTTCACTTTGTTTTCCACAGTTTGAATGGCATTGTTGACTACAGTCGTTCCCTGTGTCTTATCTAATGAAAATTTAATCTAAAAACCAAACAAACAAAAACAAACAAAAAACAAACAAACAAACAATAACAACAAATAAATAAAGTGATATTGTGAATTTTGAAGACCTAATATTTAATAATGCTTTAGAATAAACGTGAGCGTGTGCAAGGTGTGGTTAAGTTGCCATTTGAGTAAGCAATGGTCTGTAAGTTCTCTACATTCTCTCACCTGTATCAATGGCCCTTGGTTGACCTCATCTCTTAAGATGGGTTCTTTGCTCACTGAGCTGATAATGCCTGCATTGAGTGTAGTAATGCCTGCCAAGTCTGACACCAGTTCTTCCAGATATATCATTGGCACTGTTGGATAACCATTTGAGCCGTATGTTTCCCTCAACGTTCCCAAACTCTAAAAGAAAAATTATAGAGTATTATCATGATGCTGCGAATGATGAAGAGTATCATTTGGAACTCACTTTGTCAGTATTTCCAAGAAATTGAACAAAACAAACGTAGCCTTGTTCTAAAATATTATTAAGAAAAATTTTATCAATATATATAGTAAGTATATCCTGTGTACGTATACATATAAAAAATAACAAAAGTATTAATAATAATGGTAATGATGATGATGTTAATAATAGTAGTAGTAGTAATAATAATAATAATAATAATAATAATAATAATAATAGCAAAAGCAACAACTACAACAACAACAATAATAAAAGCACAAAGTACTCATATAAATGAGCTAATTGCTACCTTTTCTCTTAGAGTTTGTTTACTTGTTTTACTTATTTTAGTCTTTCTTAGTCTCATGCCAAGAGTCTCACATGCAATAGTATCACTTCTGATAGTGAACCCTTTACCTGTTTCACAGCTGTCCCCAGCATAACAAGGGTTGCAGATGCACGTGCCATTCATCTTGTTGCAAGTGTTCCCACCACCACCACAGCTACAGTTGTTACTGCACCCATAGCCATATGTCCCTCCAGGGCATGCTGTAAAAATGACAACAACAACAACAACAACAACAAACAACAACAACCAAAATAGTATAAAAACCATTTCACTAAACCTTGCACATCTACATAATTATATATAGCTGTTGATATCAGCAATTCACTAATTTTACTTTTTTGTGTTAAGTTTCTTAGTATTTTGCAAACTGTCAGTGAGAGGGAGGTTTTTTTTTAATCTCCACAAACCTGAACTGAGCTAGACAATAGCCTATGTGGAATGTTCGGTAGCCAGTTTTTGAGATAACGGTTTATGAAATTTTTTTTTAATAATCTTCCCTTTTTTTCCTCATATAAAATAATGGTATTAACAAGTGCATTGGTGATACTTTTTCTGGTAATATCATACAAATATACAAAAAAAGGTTAGATTTCTTAGTAATTCAAATAATTAAATCAGTTAGCTGTTGTAAAATTAATTTTAAATTTAAGCATGACGTAAGAGAGGGTGTTAGTATTTCCTGAGTTGTTTCACTGTCTCTGCTACTAGAAGTAAAATAGTAATAATGATTTTCTGATCATCATTTTTGGCATTAAAACAATTATCTGAGTTGTATCCGCGTCATATTTCATATGACAGTAGAAGATAGCGAACTCCCCGACAAGCAAATCACCTCTATTTAGCGAACCTTCCGCTTGCCCTTTCTGCTTATCACCTCTTAAAGCAAACAACCTCGGATGTGTGAACTGAAAGAACTGGCCCCCAAATTGTTCTCAGTTCGGAGGTTATATTGCTCAATATGGCTTCATCAAATTTATCACTTACGTTCGCAAGTTCTTCTGTCGCTCATCAATCTGTAGCCATCGCGACAGTTGCACACTGCTGTCATGTTATTGTCCACGCAGAAACTCCCAGACCCTTGACAATTTAATTCACTGCATGAGACTGCACAAAATAGCACATACTGTCAACCATATTGTAGAGACAACATCAATAGGGAAAACATCTGCCAGCCGGATATAGCTAGCAATGGATTGATCAGGAAAAAAAATGGGGCACAATTTAACTTACGGCTAGACAAAACCTTTTAAATTGAGGCAGACAGAAGCTTAAACATGGACCATTTTCATAGCCAGTTTTGGTGAAATAATAATTTGTTTTTTCTCACCAATGTCGTCGGATGTGAAGTTGCCGCCGGTGTAATTTCCGGAACCATAGTCGAAGTCAGTCCCGTTATTTTGAGCAGAACTTACGACCAATAAGGTCAAGAAAATACCCAATGCTGCTGCAACGAATCGGAAGGACGCCATTACTTTAGCTGCGAACACGCCTCCTAGAACTTCGAGTAGTCAGATCCGCCCCTTTTGCGGTTTGAGAGAACTGGAGTTCGTTTCTTCTTGTCTTCTTTAGAAGTTATTCTGCTATTGTAAAGTTTTGGCCACCAACCTGGAAATTTGGCGCGTGTTTATCTCTGGTCTCCTTGGTAAACTGGAATAAACTCAACACAAAAGTGATTTCACAGTCAATAAAAAAGCTATGAATAATTCGTTGCCAGAAGTATCAGGTATAGGTCGTCAGTCGTATAGATTCCGGTGTGCTTAATAAAGAAGTATCACGCAGTTCTTTTCCTTTTCTCAGAAGTATAAAAAGCAGTGAAGTCAAGTCACAATGGCTGTAAGTTGGTACTGGAATGTGATGTATGAACTTAATTTTAATATTTTTGACATTTGACACTGAAGTTGAAGAAGTTGAATTAAATGATTAATATCGACAAAGAAGAGATAATTTTAATAAAAAGAACTATAGCTGTTGCAATTATGAACTCCTTTGATTTATTTTAGACGATGCCACTTAACCCTAAGCCGTTTTTGAACGGTCTGACTGGAAAGCCAGTGGTGGTGAAGTTGAAGTGGGGAATGGAATACAAGGGGTTTCTTGTTTCCACAGACAACTACATGAATGTACAGCTTGCCAACACAGAGGAATATGTGGAAGGTCATTTAGCGGGCAATCTGGGAGAAGTTCTGATCAGGTTGGAATTATTATTATTGCTATTATGGTTATTATCTATATAGTAATACACTTGTGTGTCATGATGATGATGACAATCAACAGTGTTTGCATTTGTGAATAATTCATGAGCTGAGCCAGGTTGGTGAAGCATTGCCTCAGACTAAATGGGTAAAGCATCTTAACATTCTGTAGAAGGAAACTAATGCGATTAAAAATGGCAAATAATAATTTTAGTTGATGAAATTGGTGAGGAACAGACAGGAAAGCAATAACTTCACAAAGTTATTGCAATTTAAGATGAGCCGAGATGATCCAGAAAGGGAGTGAGCAGGTGAGAGAAACTGATGCAACTAAATCGAGTAGTAGAGGGTATTAAAAAGACCTTATGCTACTGCATTCCTAATTTTAAAAGTTATTACATAAAGCGCCACTATGTGGTGGGTTACTAGCTAGTACATAACCTACCACTATGTGGTAGGTTACTAGCTAGTGCATACCTACCAAGGCTACAGTTTTGGGGAATGATCTTGCTGTACCAACCGCGTTGATGCCTCATAATTGAGACGGAGTTGCAAAGTATGAATGAATCTGCACATAATTGACCGGTGCTCACGTGAGCACTGGACCCACACAAATTATAGTTCAGTTGATATGGCTAACCATTGAATGGTAGATTAAGACCAGTATTTTTTACTTTCCATCTCAAGTAAACTCGTAACTTTAAGATAAGTTAGCCAATATTACTTGACTCTGTCTTGAGAGTTGTTACCTGTAGGTGTGGTTATGGGCAGGGCTATCCCAATTTGGGTAAGGATTGACAATGTCCTTGCACAACGATAACCTGGATAGTGTGTGAAGATTTTGCATGTGGGCAATGGAGCCACTCACTTTATTTCTTCTAATTTTTCCTTGGTTAATAATATCTTGTGTAATAACAAAAAGATGAACTGTAGTTTAGTGAAGTAGTAGAACCACTCTACAGTAGAGTCTTGTGTAGTCAGACCCTTTACCCAATCAGTTGCAGGAAAGTGGTCTGGGGTGGACTGACATAGAGCAGTTTGTTTAGCTCCCCTCGCTAATTGGAAAGACCACGGACAATACGTGGCATATTAAAGATGGTATATTCTGTGACATACTGTAAGACTGCTCAAACTTTTGCACATAATCTTTTCTATGGCTACGCACAACTTCCTCAAACCGTGCCAAACAGCCAATCTCTTCCTTCAGTTTTTATGCTAAGCAGTGACTTGGAATAGCCTCGTAGAAACATTTGTAGTTAGAAGCTCTCAGAAGTTTGGCAAGCAGCAAGATACTTGTGTTGCTCTCGCTGGCTATGATGGCTAATCCAATATATGCATACTAGCAAGTGCCCTTTCACAAGGTAGTGCTTGATGTACAAACTTGGAATGGAGTAGCATACGGTATTGTTATCATCTCGTAGTTACATCAGTCTGCTTTTTTCTTTTGCGACTCTTTACCAACCCTGCTCAGTTTTATTCATGGTCATTATTGCTGACAATGCTTTACCAATCCACACTAATCAAACCACAGAACCACATGGTGGCTGAGCAAGACAAACTACTCTGGATCAGTCAACCAGACATACTGATTGGGTAAAGGGTCTGGCTATGTGAGACTTCTACAGTATTGGGGTATAGGAGGCATTAGGGCGAAGCAAGAACCCAAAGTTAATATTAATACACTAGTTATATTTTGGTTATTGAGAATCTTTGTCAGCTGGAGGGGAAAAAAGAAAAGAAAAAAAAGCACTTATCTCATTATGTTTTTGCAGGTGTAACAACATTTTGTATGTGCGTGGTGTGGAAGAAGATGAGGAGGAAGGAGATTCTTACCAAAGGATGTGATCCCTTTTCACACTTCATTCCCTACTACAAACTGCAACATTTCATACCCACTTGTTATCTATTGTCTTATTACCCGATTCTCAATCATTTTCTTTGTGAACTTTTCAAAAAAGAGTGGCTGACATGAATGCTGAAATTAATAGTGCACTTTGGCTACAAGACATTCCATTTCCCAGTTCTCCGATATGAGTTCAGCATGCGTCTTGCTTTCTTCTTGACATCTGGGTGAGGGTCGTTGTACAGTTCCTCCACTCTAGCCACTATAGCATATTCCAGTCTGGTTGGCGAACCATCTCCCAGAGCGTGCAGAGCTTGGTCTCTCACAATGCCTGAACGAAATTGGAAGATGATAAAATATATGCCATGCTTATGTGAGTGGGGTCGGAATGTAAATCAAATGTAGTAACATGTAGGAATAATTTGTTAATTGAGGGAGGAGGTGGACAACATGACTACTAAGATATACTTTGAGAATGTCCAAAAAGCGGTTCAAAACATTGGGGGAGGGGCATGTGCCCCCTCCTCCCTTCCAAGTTCGTACACTTATAAAATACTTGTCACAAGAAAATCCTAGGTCATAGCTTTTAAACAACATGGCCTGCCCTGGGCTTCAGCTAATACAGCAGCAAGTTATATTAACTTCAATATTCCCAGAGCTAGTTGTTTTTTTGTTTTTTTGCATGCGTGGTCAGTTGGTGCCAAAAAATACTTTGTGAAATGTTACAAGCAATCACACCAATACTACGCAGCTGTTTATTACATCTCGTCATCAATAGGTTACCTTCTTTATCAGACAAGAGCTGGAAGATCCGTTCCCAAAGCTCAGGAATGTCCGCTCGAACGTGGCAAGGACACAAATCCTTCAGAGCCTGCTTCCTCTTTCGAGGGTCTGGATCTTCAGTCCTTCTCAAGTATTCTGCAATAGTTTCGTCACACATCGTAAGCGGTTCGTGGTAACATCTCCGTTCTGCCACCGACTTTATATATCTAAAAGCATTAAAACTTACACTTGCAGATGATGGCGCAATTTGTCCATATCAAAACATTCCGTCTCTTTGGTAAACAAAATCCTACATTTAGAGGCTTACATAGCTCTTACGTAGGTCTTACGTATGCGTAGATTTTTTTCTTTTTCGCGCGTATACGTGTCGCGTCAAGCTTACGTGACATTTTGGTGAATGCTATGCTAGAGACCCTGTTCCATACCAGCAGATTGGGTAAATGGAACGATCCCTGGAGACGAAAGAAACAAAACAGAGAGAAGTGTGAAATGATGTAAAGAAGATGAGTGAAGTGATGTGCTTGCATTTAATGATAAGTTGCCTGGGCAATCTAACATGTAGGTCTGAACAGAGTAACTACTACTACTACTACTACTACTGCTGCATCTCTACTACTAAATAATAATAGTAATAATAATAAATAATAATAATTGTTGAATTCAATGATTCAGTCATTCTCGGCTGAAATAATTCGTTCTAACAGCCAATACTGTTAATTAAAACTTAACCCTAAGTTAAGTTTTAATTTTGACTGTTAGAACGAGAAAAATTTGCTATTACTAGTGGTGTGCTTGAGCACAAATGGCGAGCGAGCCTAAAGACTATACTATTTTTATTGAATTCTAACACTGAAGCTACTGAAAATAAGGTCCAGTTTTTTAATTTAGCATACAGGGTAAAGGGATTTCAGTGCCATAGTAACAACTCTCTGCAACTGCTTGAATTGAAGGAAAAAACAACAACAACAAAACAATACGCGTTATTTAAAAGTTTTCTTTGTGATATTCTTTAGCTAAGTAGTGGTTGTAACACACAATGCTTTGACACAGCTGGACATGCACCTACACAGACTTACCTTGGCAGTAGTCTAGTGGACAATGTATTTTCCGAAATACTGTGCGCACGCACGGCTTATAACTATGACAAAGAGCGCATTGACTTACCACCGCCACTAACTCGAATAGAAATGGAAGTCCCTTAAGTTGTCAAGTATTAACTGCACCCGCAAAGAATTCAAAACGGTAAACAATTCAATTTCTAGGGTGATACGGGTACTGATCGATAAACCAGAGGATTCTGTTTAGTGCAATTTGGGACGGGGTCGAACAAATAACTAACACAAAAACGCGAGGGTCAAAGTACAAAATGACATACATACGTCCAAACATATATACAAATAAATAAACATCCCCGATTTTTTCATTTTTACCCCTGTAAGTGTCTCGCTCGCTACGCTCGCTCGCCAATAATAGTTGAATTGTTGAGAGGGAGTATGGTAGTTTGAATTTCACCCGGCAAAGAATATCCCATTGTCTTTGGGGGTTCACAGTGCTCAGTGTACACTGTAGTGAATTATAAATTAGTATTAAATTCTGCATTGAAATGTTGATATATTTAGCTACATATGAAATATGTAGCTTAATATACTTATATTCACTGACTTTCTTGTCCATCTTTGAAACATCTTTCATTAGTATAGTATTAAATAACAACAACTGAAGCATGTAGGAGTAATCAATAAACATGATAGAAAAAAGGGTCAAACTATAATAATATGCTATAATTTATAATCAACAGTCTTGTAATGCATGTATGTGTAATCAATAAATATGTTAGAAAACGAATCGAACTATAATAATATGCTATAATTCTTGCAGTACTAGCTAATTCACCTGTCTTTTGAAGAAAAGGTATTAGTAAAAAGAAAGTCATTCCAGTTGAACACATGAACACAGAAGCTCTACCGGCAAGAACTGATCATTTCGAACACACATCATAGCCTATGGGTTTAAGTCTAGGCACTTCTCCCTTGTGATCAAGGTTTGCCGGCTGCATGGTGAGTAGCATTACCAACATTGAGCCTAGAGGCAGTAACTTCTAGAATCGAGCTCACAAACCTTGCCATCTGTCGGAAATGGTACAATTTCAATTAAAAATGAAACATCTTTCTCGCATTTAAAAATGGGGGTGCCTGTTAACTTACGTTTATAATAATAATCTAGCCCACATCCAGAATTTGTCTCAATGTGACTAATATGGCACTCTAAATGTTCAACATTGGTTCTATGAAATTATTTTTGGGCCTAACAGTATAGAATTAAGAGGTTACTATACAAAATTTAGTACCTAGAATATATATAGGTCCTGGTGCTTGGGATAGGAAGCCGAGCAGCAGTAATAATAGAAGACAGCTGTCTATGGGGAATTAGTGCAATAACCAGCAGGACAGGAATATTACACAACAATTAGATCTAGGTGGGAGGGAGGCTCTAAATTCACACACATTACCTACAGATGAGAGTAATGGTCCAAGGAAAAGAACCTAATGATTTACAGACTACCCATAGTATGATAGTGTCCTTTGCTCACTTACCAATTTGTTTTAGACATGCTACAAGGAAAACAAACCAGGGTTTACTTTGTCAAATAGCGGATTATGAGGGCCAAAGACAATACTGCTTCTCTTCAGCAAAATTAAAAACAAAGTATACGTAAGACTTCAGGTGTTTTTAAAATTGACTTCAACTATTACTCACCAAAGTACGATTACATGTATACTACTCTGTACTAGCTGGTATTTCCTGTTTTGCTTTGCAAACAATAAATAAAATATATACATGTAGCAGCAAGGACTTCAGCTTTCTTACGGTACACTTGTCACACCCATCCATACTCTAATTAGAACCCATTATAACGACCATTACCATTTTGGGTGAGTTTCACGAAATTGTGATGGCAGAGAAGGGAGGAGACGCCGGGAATGGAGAAGATATAGACGAGGAGGATAGCGAGAGAAAAGAAGAAGAAAGAGTGAGGCGGCAGCTCGTATTTACGTCCGCCCTTTACGTGTATATTTATCTTAGGAAGCGGCTGAACAACTCTACGAGGAAGCTGAAGCAAAAGCTAGAGTGAAAATAGAGAATAGGTCAAAGAATTTTAATGTTTCTACTCTGAGATTGTCTGAGGGTGAACTCCGGAAGCTGGATGGCTCTGTCAAAAAGAACACTGCTTTTCAAAGGAAACTGGTTAGTGGAGTGGCGTAACTTTTTAAACGTATACAGTTTAATGCAAATGGTATTGACGCCTAGATACAAGCTCTCTTAGACTTCGTACATGATACTTATAGTTGGCAACTTGAAACTGGAGAAAACCACTGATATCACATTTTTAGATACTTAATGAATTAACCTCATTCACTTGGAATGCTAATGTAATATTCAGCAGAAAATGGCGGACAAGCTCTAAATAAAAAGTAAAGTCAAAGTGTGTTTTATGGCAATGGTTAGAGTGTAGCTTTTGATAGAGAATAGAGGTAGTGTTGTCTTTTAGCAGATACTTGTTGGCTGCTATAATGTGTTACATACGATTGCCGAAAGAATTCTAGTATTTATTATGCCCCAAGGCTATGTTTTCCCAATGATTGTGAGAATTATAATTGGTGAGCAAGCGAAGCAAGTGAGACTTTTTTTTTTCCATTTGACTCAGTTTCTATTGGTACTATACTAACTATAGCAGCTAGGAAGGAAGCCTTACTCATTTAGGCTCAGGCTCAAAACTAGGTGGTAATTCCGTAGACATGCTTGTTGTTGTTGTTTTTGTTTTTTTCCAAGTCACAAAAAGTTGCTGCAAGTGGTTACTGGTATGAACACCCTTACACATTTCAAGAAATCTGCCGTTTCTAAGCCGAATGGTTGTTATTAATAGCTACTGCTAATTCAGACAGTCAGAATGAATTAATTTTTGATGATTTAAATACTACAGAAGTTACTACTACTCAGGGAAAACGGAAGTAAATGAGTAATTATGTATTATTGGTTAGCTAATATATAGTCAACTGCTACATACTTATACACACTTAATTAAAAAAAACTCTGTTAATGGCTTAAGTGCTATTCCATACACAAGTTCTATAGAATACAATTGCACATACAGTGTATCAATTCAGTAATCCACCAGAGCTACGATATGAGCTGTTACTGATAATTGGCTAAGATGTTTGTATGTAGAAAATATTGCAGTATATGTTAGCTAAAACAGCACTTTGGTCATCCTGGAGTATAGAAATTGGAGTTGAAACATCGACTTCAGGGAAAAAATTCATATAACCTTACATAACCTCGTTGTGTCAATTGATTCATAAGTCCCTCCCACTACCCCCGCCCCATCAATCATCCCGCTTTAAATCTACCATCCAATATATTTTCAATAATTGTTTAACTTTTTCCCTGTATTTTGAGTAGTTAAATTGCAATGCTCTGAGACTCCAATTTTGCAGTTTTTTTTCTTCTTTTTTCCCCATAATCAGCGTAAATTCCTGCCAAGATCAATGTTTTCTTTTCACTTATTAAAAAACTCAGCTTTCACATGCGTGCAAGTACTTAATTTTCATTTTAATTCTTTATACTTTAGTCGGATTAATTGAAATTGAAGAGATAATCTCTCGGATTATCAAGGGGCTTACACACATGTGGGTGTGTCTGTGTATTATTCCTTGCAGCGATCCCTAACTGAGCAACAACGCACAGCTCTGACTAATGAACTTAAGAATCTTAACCTTTCCAAGTACATCCAGGAAGTGGTAAGTTAAGTGGCAGTGGAGGTCATGTGATCCATTCGTATGTGTGAGTGAGGGTATATAAGGGATCGTGAAGATTTGTTTTTGAAAAAATCTTGATAATGATAACTTTGTTTACTCTTTGTGTATGTTTTCATTGTGTGCAGGCATGCAGTATTGCTGAAGCCAAACTGAAGGTATGTAGAGTATTTATTGCTGTTGTTTAGGTAACATTTTTGAATGGATACTGTACATTTGAGATGTTTACAATAACAAGTCAAATTCGTATTGTACACCCTTTACCATATGGCACTATTAAATGATTCTAGGGGGAAAGTGCCATAGACAGTATGTATTGCAGTAGGCAGTCTAATTGTAAAAATACAGTACAACCCTTTACCACATAATGTTAAAGGTTGCACCTCCCAGATGCTGTTATTTGTACAGCGTTACACACCCACATAAGTGGGTGGAGCCTCTAGGAATACCTAAAGATTAGCGCCAAAAGTAATGACCTACCCTGATGGTTGTGAGTGTGTGTGTGTGTTTGGTTGCAATGATCTCTTACCGATTCTAGTTTGATCTCATGAATAACTCTTTCGGGTTACAAAATGGATGTTGTTTTGTTTATTGTTGTTGTTGTTGTTGTTGTTGTGTACAGCTCGCAGATGTTGGTTGTGCGGTGCACCTGTGTTCACTGCTTCATCAGCGCTATGAGGCCTTTTCCGAGTGCCTTATGGACAACCTGCAACGGTTGTACCATAACCCCATTAACAAAGACGACGACAAGGTGAGTAGGGGCACGTGTATCTTTTCAAGCATGTGGCTGGCATGAATATACGTACGTAGATTATCAGATTCTTCTAAATGAAGGAGGTGGGGTGGGGGAGAGGTGTGTCTAGGAAAGTACAGTAAGACTTCCATTATCTGAACACGTTGGGACTGAGAGGTGTTCGGATAAATGAAATGTTCAGTTGACTGAACACCATAGAAAATGTATTCTAAAACACGAATGAAGGGGTGTGGTCAAGTAATTATTCATCTGTGCACATGCTACTTTTAGATTTTGGGTGTTAGATTAACTGAATTGTTCGGATAATTGAAGTTTGGATAACTGAAATTCTACTGTAATATAGTTTGGTATTGATCAGATTAGATAGCAGTGTTAAGTGTACATGTAGATCCTAGTCACATGTGTTCCCAGTTTTCACGTGTACCCCCTCCCAGTCCTCTAGATATGTAGTAATTTAGTCAATAAACAGTCATTTTTGGGAGAGGTATGTACGTGAGTAATCAGTCATATACACTCCCACATACTGTAGGCATCTGTTGTCACCAAATACCGCCTTGGTCTAAGACTGACTGGAGAGGTAAGTATCACCACGTTTACACGCCACGTTTCCCAGTGCTCATCTCATGCAATTGTTGTGCCACGCCCCCCCCCCATTGACAGCTGGTCTTGGTGGGTGTGGTGGATGAGAATTTGGGGATTCCCCTACTCCAAGACATGCTGGACACTCTGATAAAAGCAAGTGCGAGCGAGCATCCCTACCTGGCAGTGATGGTCAGCTTTGCCCGCCATTTCGCAGAGGATGTAGCTGGGATCACACCTCGCAAGCAACGTGTGGTGTTTTCCAAGTTCAAGATGAAGCCCCGCTTGGCTCAGGTGGGTTAGGTTTGTATTTTACTTATCTGAAACACTAAAGATCATTTGAGGCTGCTTTTTTTCTTCTTCTTCTTTTTTTTTTTTTTTTTTTTTTTTTTTTTTGGGAGGGGGGGGGGGGGGGGGGGGGTTACGTGGGAATCATATGGTGCAGTTGGAAACATTGATTAGCCAAGAAATGAACGAGGATGATGTATTGGCACTAGTGGCCGTATTGTAGTTTATATTTCCGCTTTTTGTATTTGGTATTTCGGCTTGTTGTTGTTGTTGTTGTGTTATAGCTGATCCCGGCTTCAAAACAGAAAGAATTTCACAACCTTGTTTTGTCCTACTTCACTTCAGTGAGTTCCCATCTGGTAAAAGAGCATCGCAACATGCACAAACGAGAGAGGAAGAATCACCAGCTGCTAGTCACTAAAGGGGAGATTCCCGAGGACAGACAGGCTGAGAATGACACTGCTCAGAAGGCTTACGACAAGCTCCTCACCAGTGTATCTACACTAGCTGTAAGTTTAGGGAGAGTGGAGGTTTTTTCCTTCTCTTTACGACCTATCCCACTTTGCTATACTTGATCTTCGTTTACCACACTGAACACTGCAGATGACTGGGGCATAGGCTTAATAGGGGCAGGCACCCTTACACCAGGCACCCTTACACCAGGCTCCCTTACACCAGGCACCCTTACACCAGGCTCCCTTACACCAGGCACCCTTACACCAGGCTCCCTTACACCAGGCACCCTTACACCAGGCACCCTTACACCAGGCACCCTTACACCAGGCACCCTTACACCAGGCACCCTTACACCAGGCACCCTTACACCAGGCACCCTTACACCAGGCACCCTTACACCAGGCACCGAGTTGCTTTGTGGCCACACCCATCAAAACAGCAGCAGCAATTATTTGAAACAGCAAGCTAGCACGCTCAATATACATACTTTTCTAACCAAGTTAGTGAATGCTAGCCTTCTGCATACATCAACCTCTATTTCATAGGCAATATGAGAAAAGTAATGTTATCAGTACTATTTGTTGATTGGAGACCACTGACCTTATTCAATGAGCCATGTCATACCCTTTACTAACTGTCTCTTTACTTGCTCACTAAATGGATACCTTGACACTCGACACCTTCCTTCTAGTATAGCTGCATTCATTTCATGTCTGCATTAACGCCGTGACAAGTTCAAACAGGTTAGATTGTAATTAGTATTCGTAATCCATTGAGTTCAAATGAATAGGCAATCTTGATCAAAGTAGAAGGAGGCAAGTGGTTGGTAAAGGGTCATGATTTGGCATGCCACTCACCCTTGTTGTATACAGTGTTACGGAAGACACCTTGTGGTTGGTAGAGGATCGTCATTTGTGTGAGTGCTTTGCCCTTGCTGTATGCAGAGTGTTAGGGAAGACACATAATGGTGATGGACCTTACAATGGATGATATTTGTATCAACCAAAAGATAGCTATAGAGGGTTAAATGTGAACAGTTGGACTGACATTCGACTATTCAATCTCTGAAGATGTTCTTCTGAAGAGCACATCACACAAACACAGAATACACATGTGATGGAGCAGGGTAAAGGGTGTCCAGATTCAAGAAGCTCTGATAATTGACCTACAGAAGTTTGTCTGTTTTGAATGTTAGAACCAACACTTGCACAGGATTGCCCTGCCAGGGTTAAAACAACAAACTTTACCAAACCGTACCTGTAATGTGTTTACCTACTATCCGTACTGTCACATTTACGTACGTGTAATTTGTGTGTGTTTATGTGTGGTAGGAGGTGTTGGATGTTGACATGCCTGACTTGCCGGAGTACGTAGCTCCACAGGAGGAGTCCGACATCTCCATAGAACTTCAGTTTCCTACCCTGGGAGATGTAAGTATATGATACACACATACACACACATACACAGTGCAATCCCCTCCAGTTT
>WLWD01001021.1_pt1:145000-201201 | contig 201201 bp, 141 predicted proteins | sample 6712731 | NCBI WGS metagenome assembly WLWD01 (sample SAMN12718690, study PRJNA576275) | sponge metagenome | isolation source: marine sponge | host: Mycale hentscheli | place: New Zealand: South Island, Marlborough, Capsize Point | collected 2014-11-01
CACCACATCGACATGGCATGCCAGTGTCTCGAGCAGTGCGGACGCTACCTCCTGCGATCTCCCGACTCTCACCTCAGGGCTAGAGCCTTGCTGGAGATCTTAGTCAGGAAGAAGACTGTTCTCCATCTTGACGGTCGGCAGAAGTCGCTGGTGGAAAGTGCTCTCTATTACGCCAACCCCCCGGACACGCCCCAGATCACAGTCGTGGAGGAGCCTGTCATGCATCTCTATATTAAGAAGTTGTTGTATAAAGATCTCAACAAGATGAACACAGAGAAGGTGTGTCCGTGGTGTTTGTAAGGCATACTGAGGCCATTAGTGTATGCCTTGTGTACGGCAGTTGGTGGGATCACTAAATTTTGATGCCACAAGGTTGCCGTTTAAGTGTTTGTTGGTGTCTCTATTTGTGCATGTATGTTTGTGTGCATGTTCGTGTGTGTTTGTATGTCCGTGTGTTGTGTGTATGTGTTTGTATGTGTGCATTTGTTTGTATGCATGTATTTGTTTGCATGTAGGTGTATGTGTTTGTGTGCATTCGTCTGCATATGTGTATTTGTTTGTATGTGTGTATTATTTAGTATGTGTGTATATTTGTTTGTATGTGTGTATTTGTTTGTTTGTATTTGTTTGCATGTGTTTGTTCGTTTTTGTTTTGTTTTTGTTTTTGTGTGTGTGTGTGTGTGTGTGTGTGTGTATGTGTATGTGTGTGTGTGTGTGTGTATGAGTAGATATTGAAGCAAGTGAGGAAGTTGGACTGGAAGGACCAGGAAGTGTACCAGTTTACCGTGCGTTGCCTGATGGGGGTGTGGAATCTCAAATACAGTAACATACACTGTGTGGCGAACCTGTTGGCCGGACTCAAGACTCACCAGGCTAGTGACTCCGTCCCCTTCTACTCTGTGTTACTACTTCTATGTTTATAAAGTTTACTGGTTACAACAGATCATACTACTTTATCTGAACCCTGAACTCTGGTGAATTCCCCCCACTAAAGGAGATTTTCATTTGTATTGGAAAAAAATATTTTTATGTGTTAAAGATATTATTTTAAATGGTAGAGTGAAGTGGTTTAGACACACTTGACAGTGTCCATTCATGACAACTCCCTAGAATATTTTTTATTTAGTTGATATAGTACAAAGTGTGTTATAATGAGTGAGTCCTGTCATATTCTATACCACAACCAAGTGGTTGTGAAGATACATCTCTTGCTTGCTTGAACATTTTTTTAATTGTGTGTGATACCCACCCTAAATAGTTGTGCTTCGTCTGCATGCAAGAAAGTAGAAGCATGAAGTGACACTCATCTGAAGGATCGTTCTTGTGCTCAACTGTAAATCTCACACTAAATATATTGACGTAGTTAGAGACATTGATGGAAAAGTAAATCCTAAATGGCATGGAATGGCATGGTCTAATTCTACAGCCATGCCTGCTTTACATGCCTGTAATTACAAAGGCAGGATGAGTTTATAGAAGACATACATATATAAATATCAATTATCGAGAAAAAAAATTCATAATTTATAGCAGTATCATTCGTATAACAATGTGATAATGTGTCTTTATGACTAGCCTAGTCTGTGGTTACTCTGGGGTTCATTTAGGAATTAATCTAAGGGGGCAAGATTGAGCTTTCACTATCTTAGGGGGATCACAACTTTCATATATAAATTAATTGGTAGAGGGTAGGGCTTCAGCCACAAAGACAATAACAAGAGCAGCAATAAACTTCTGATATAATTATTTAGCAATCACCTGTATCATTCACGTTTTAACTTTCCTTTTTGCTTACGAAAATTTTTAAATATTTCAAGGGGGGTAAACGCCCCCTCCCCCCCCCCCCCCCCCCCCCAACCCCTGAACTTGATGATGTTATACTTGTTGGCTTGGCAATTTGCTGTCTGTTGCTGTTGCAGGAGGAGGCAGTGATCAGAGTGGTGGATGCAGTGCTGGAAGACATCAGAGTTTGTCTGGAGATTAACCTTCCCAAGCTGAACCAGCGCCGGGTGAGCTGCGTCAAGTTCGTGGGGGAGCTCTACAACTACCAGCTGGTCGAGTCCAACGTGGTGTTTAAAGTCCTCTACCTCTTGCTACAGTTCGGCAGCAACCCCGATGGTGAGGGATCTAACAAAGTAATAGTAGTGGTGGTGGTAGTAGTAGTAATAGTAGTAGTAGTGGTGGTGGTGGTAGTAGTAGTAGTAGTAGTAGTAGTAGTGGTGGTGGCAACAGCAGCAGCAGTGGTAATAGTAGTAGTAGTAGTAGTAGTAGTAACAGTACGTTGTAGGCTAGCATTCTCCTTACTTAGATCTGCCATTCAGTGTCTTAGAGGTGCCAGATCAAGTGTTGGAGACCCGGGCAAATCACCGTATCTCTCTGTAGACCTGGTGTCTACAGAGTTACAAATCATCTCATAACTCCTCAGTCACTTTTGCTTGTTTTTGCTTGTTTTAACTTCACTCTTGTCACTTCTAACCTTGTATAATAAAAAAAGAAGGTAATAGTAGTAGTAGCAGTTGTGGTGGTAGTAGTAGCAGTAGCAGTAGTAGTAGTAGTAGCAGTAATAGTAGTAGTAGTATCAGTAGTTAGTAATAATAGTAGTAGCAGTGTAAGTGTTGTACACGCAGAGGCCAAGATTGACTCTGCACATCTGTGCACCTGAACCTTTTCTTTGTTGTTTTTCATCCAGATATTTTCTTTTCTATTCTTCACTATCTGCCTTTTTTCCTAAAAAAAAAGAAAGTAATAGTAGTAGTAGTAGCAGTAGTAGTAGTAGTAGTACATAAGCTATATTGGGTTCATTGTATACTAGCATATCTTTCATTAATAACTTTTCTTATTATCTTGCTCTCTTCTTTTTCCCGTATCCAACGGTACCTTGTTGTAAATAATCAATTGCTTTTTATTTTTAAAAGATTAATAACTTGGACTGTTGTCAGCTTCTACTTGAATAGCATGTACCCAGCTAATTTGACAAATTGGATTTGTTATTGATTTGCTTCTGGATCACAAGTTTGCTGGCATAGAATTTACACGAGTGCCGCAAGGCACAAAGTCAATAGGCCAATCAGACAAGTGGTATGCTCTGATATAATAGATTTTTATCTCTATAAAATAGCTCTTCATTGGCAACATTTCGTATAATTTTGGTGATTACGTAATTTCACGACTACCTTAGGTACTCCCACTTGGCTAGATCCGTTTGATTCGTACTTTCGTGTGCGCCTCATCTGCATCCTGCTGGAGACGTGTGGCCAGTATTTTGACCGTGGCAGCACCAAGCGTCGTCTAGACACGTATTTGGTGTATTTCCAGTGCTACCTGTTTAGTAAGAGACAACCCTTACCTTTGGAGGTGGAGAATCTGATCAGGGACACGATCGAGCTGCTCAGGTCACACCTTGTTCTGTTTGCTACACCTCAGGAGGCGTACGAGGCTGCACTGGAGCTGGAAAGGAAGTACAAGGACAAAATGGGTATGCGTGTGTGTGTGTGTGCACACGTGTGCGCGCGTGTGCATGTGTGTGTGTGATTAGTGTGTGTAATTGGTGTATTATGTGAAATGTATTTGACTTATTAGTCATTTAGTAATTTGTAGTTATGTATGTATTTATCTAAAACTTATCTATCAGTTTTATCTACTGACTACTTTATTTAATTGCCTTATTTGTTGTTTATTTATTTGTTGTTTATTGTTTGTTTGTTTGTTTGTTTAGGCAGTGGAGTTGAGGGTGAGGAGGATGAGGAAGAAGATGAAGAGACGAGAGAGAGTTCCTATCAGAACCAGGAGGAGGAAGAAGAAGAAGAGGATGGGGATGGGGACGAGGGAGAAGATGATGACGATGATGATGAAGACAGTCGAGTCTCCAAGGACAACATGTTTGAGGAGGTGAGTACATTTTTTTACAGCTGTCAGTGTTGAGTATGTGCATGCATATAGTATCACAGTATGGCTGTGTGCTGCTTGTTCAGAATTAGATTTCAACTTCTTTAATGATTCAGTCATTCTCGGCTAAAATAATTATAATATTAGCAAATTTTCTCGTTCTAACAACCAATATTGTTAATTAAAACTTAGCCCGATGTTTCGACTTCTTGCTGAAGAATCACTATAACTTCTTTAATGTCAGAGCAGTGGCTTGTCAGGATAGAAGATCAGTTCGTATTATTGTTGTTGTTGTTGTTTTATGATGCAATGTAATAGTTTTATGTGTGTAATCTAAGAATGGAAATGTAACTCTTATCCATGCTATTGAACCCTTGGAAAGCTCAAATGTCACAACTTGCCCTTCCATTGTAATAGCTAGACATTTTATTCTCACTTGAAATACTTTATTACACTCTCAGTTAATTAGGGATTCACGCTTTACTTTAAAATTAAAGGGGATTTAATTGATATTGGTGCTGTCAGAGCATGGATGCCAGGCCTTGGTGCTACAACAGTGGGGGTGGGGCTCTGGAGGATGCAGAATTTCACTCATAAATAGCCATTTGAAGTGATGCCAATTGTAATACAGCTTCTGAATAATAATGCCAGATTTTATCAGGTTTTTGTTAAAGTTATGTCAGTTTGCCATTGGGTTGACAGGGATTTATTTTAGGGGGGGGGGGGCAGGGGGGTACTTTCCCCCCTTGAAATATTCTTAAAATTTTGTAAGCAAAAAGAATTTTAAGTAAAAAAGTGATTGCAAACTTGAGATAGCACAAGCTTAATCTCGCCCCTTCTTAGATAAAGTCCTAAATGTACTCCTGGGTGACACTCTCTCTGCCTTCTTGCAGGAGGCCATCTTCAAGGCAGCCCCCACGCACATCAAGTGTCAAGAAGACGACGAATTTGTGACTGCGTTTGATAAGATGATGTCTGAAGATTTCCACACGAGAAAGACAGACAACTTGAAAGTGCCCACCATGGACTTAGCAGTGCCACTGCACCTCAAGGGACCCACTCGAGACAAAAGTAAAAAGATATACACACACTGGAAACACTCAACTGTATGTAACCTTGTTTATGTAGCTTGCAGGTTAGAGCTTTACAAATTCTTTCTCAGCCTTATTTTACTCATTAGACGTTTTCTCTCTCTTTCACAGACCTTTTTTATTTTATTTAAAAAAAATACAAAATTTTAAAATGATTAGTCGCCACTTGGAATCGAACCCAGGACCGCTTGCTTAACGCACAAGCGCTCTGCCACTGAGCTACGACAACCAGTCAGCCTGTGAAAGAGAGAGAAAACATCTAATGAGTAAAAGAAGGATGAGATCGAATTTGTGAAATGATTAATTAGCAGAGTAAAAAATTTCCACGGATAAAAAGAATCTTTGGAAAAATAGAGAAAATTTGGTTGGTCTACTGTAGCATAGCAGTACCCCTTCAGAGCACTTGTGCGATAAGCAGATAAGCAAGGGGACCAAGGGGTCCTGGGTTTGATTCCCCAGGTGGTGACCAAACATTTTTTTCAATTCTGTATAGTTTAACAAAAAAAAAAGCCTGTGAAAGAGAGAGAGATAACATCTAATACATGTAGGTTTAAGCTGCATGTGTCATAGAATGTCCAGGTGAACCAGAAAGGTTTTAAAAGCACTGTTCTAAGTGTGTATGTGTGTGTGTGTGTGTGTGTGTGTGTGTGTAGTGGCACTGCCATGCTATCACTGGTGTTATCTCCTGGCCTATTGATAATGAGCTTGTTCGCTCAATATATTGAGCGACACAGCTCATTATCCTGGTAGACCAGCCTGGAGAGGGGGGGGGGGGGGGGGGTTCGTACTGAAGCCTACCAGCCTGCTGGGTTAGAGCAGCTGCCTAAAAGATAGCTTGGGGGGGGGGGGGGGGGAGCCCCTAGAGGTTTTTTACGGCCAACTTTACACCTGGAGTTACCTGACTTACTACTTCTGAAGATATCTAGCATGGAATAAACCACTTATTACACTCTTGGAGTGAATATGGCTAGATATTTCACTTTCTGGCTTTATTTTCTCTCATCTCTGGCTCTGTGAAAATAAATTAGCCTGCTCCTGAAATATTTGCCATACCACACTCTGACTCATGTAATAAGTACTATAAATATATATATATATATATATATATATATATATATATATATATATATATATATATATATATATATATATTATGCATATATGTATATAGAAATATATATGTATGTATATATCCCTGCAATGTGTGCATGTCCAGATGGTTTTTGTTGATATAACTTAATACCCTTGTTTATCAAGGCACTTTGAATACCCCTTGCTCATGAGTCAGTGATGTTAGTCACACACACAGTCTGTAATGAATGCACTCTACTCTGAGTAGATGTCTAAAGGCCATTCATTCAGTTTGACTCTTAAGCCAAAAATAATAGTCTGTTCATACAGCCAATGAAATTTTTATTAAATCTAACCCAATATTTCGACTATCTTGGTGAAGTCCTCTTCAGGGAGTTAATTGAAGTCACAGCATCCAGTTAATGTAATTTTATTTAATAAGCAGAGAATGTTAATTAGGAAGGCCCAGTTATGGAATGCACTTGTCAGCATATGCTGTGAATCTGTACAGTTGATAATTGCAGTAATACTCATAAACATCCTCTGAACAACATAAGAAGAAAAAACAATCATAATGGAGGTTTTTATGACTTGAATTTCCATTTTTTTTTGTTAAATTCTTCCAATTTAACATAACTGTGATACTAAGTTCCTTGTATTAGTCATCCTATCACTGTTAGGCTCCACTGCTAGGCTCCACTGTTAGGCTCCATTGTTAGGCTCCATTGTTAGGCTCCACTGTTAGGCTCCACTGTTAGGCTCCATTGTTAGGCTCCATTGTTAGGCTCCACTGTTAGGCTCCACTGTTGGGCTCCACTGTCTGTTAGGCTCCACTGTCTGTTGGGCTCACTGTTAGGCTCCACTGTTAGGCTCACTGTTAGGCTCCACTGCTAGGTTCCACTGCTAGGCTCCACTGCTAGGCTCCACTGCTAGGCTCCACTGCTAGGCTCCACTGCTAGGCTCCACTGTTAGGCTCCACTGTTAGGCTCCACTGTTAGGCTCCATTGTTAGGCTCCATTGTTAGGCTCCATTGTTAGGCTCCACTGTTAGGCTCCACTGTCTGTTAGGCTCCACTGTCTGTTAGGCTCACTGTTAGGCTCCACTGTTAGGCTCCATTGTTAGGCTCCACTGTTAGGCTCCACTGTTGGGCTCCACTGTCTGTTAGGCTCCACTGTTAGGCTCCATTGTTAGGCTCCACTGTTAGGCTCCACTGTCTGTTAGGCTCCACTGTCTGTTAGGCTCCACTGTTAGGCTCCACTGTTGGGCTCCACTGTCTGTTAGGCTCCACTGTCTGTTAGGCTCCACTGTCTGTTGGGCTCACTGTTAGGCTCCACTGTTAGGCTCCACTGCTAGGTTCCACTGCTAGGCTCCACTGCTAGGCTCCACTGCTAGGCTCCACTGCTAGGCTCCACTGCTAGGCTCCACTGCTAGGCTCCACTGCTAGGCTCCACTGCTAGGCTCCACTGCTAGGCTCCACTGTTAGGCTCCACTGTTAGGCTCCACTGCTAGGCTCCACTGCGACAGTTCGTTGGCCCATTGACAAAGCCATTCGTCATGGTTTGTATCGCTGGTGGGAGGGGTCACGTGCAATTTAAATCTCACCTGTGGCTAGATACATATCTGCTGTAGAAAATAGCTCTGCAATGAAATATATTCCAGCAAGAATTAGACATAGTTCGACTAATTGGCATTCCCAATAACTCCATTCCCAATAACCCCATTCCCAATAACCTCATTCCCAATAACCCATTCCTATAACAAGGATTCACGTCGTTTATGGAGTAATCTACTTTACTGTTAATATTATATTCATTTTTAGACTTGGTTCATAGTATTCGTCATTGGTTTGAAAATGTTTTGATCGCAAGAAGTCTTGAAACGCAAAGCAGGTAAAAGTTTTCAAAAACTGATAAAGACTTCTCGAGGTTAACTAATTTTTTTAACTATCACTACAAACGAATTTTATGTTATCGTCCTTGCCATTTGCCTTTTGTTGAGCTCTCAAGATACTTTAGAATATGTACCAGACTGGTCATATATTGTGTGTTACTAGATCCTTTGAAAGTTTTGGAACTCCTCTGTCTTTAATTTTGATAGACTAGAAGAATGTTGGCTATGACTGACTCAGTGACTGACTGAGTGACTGATTGACTGACTGACTGACTTCCTGGTGGTTAGCTTACTGACTTCCTGATTGATTGGCTGATCTGATGACCAGTATCATATAAACTTGTAGTTTAATTTTTATTTATGAGGATACAAGACTGTCTTAACATTTTGACTCATTGAACTGTCTCTTGACACTCAGATAAGTTTAAACATGTACAGTATATATATATATATATATAAATATATAAACTGCTAAGTATAAAGATAAGCTTGCCGTTAACTTCCCAGTGTAATTTTGTTTTTCAACATAGTGGCAAAGGTCATCATAAATGTCTTATATTGCTCAATAATACGCTTCACAACTTAAAAATATATAATTGGATTACTCCTGTTTGTTTGTATGTTTTGTTTTAGTCCACGTTTACTGTAATTTAGTGCTTATCTGACATCTCACCAGAAACTTTAAAAGTGCTTGAAATTTATCTGGACTTGATTTTTGTATGTAGCTACTTCTGAGAGCTTAGTAGTATTGTCACTACTTCTGCACTCCTCACTACAGGAAGTATAGCTAATCTGTCAAATTCTCCATCCCACCCACCTTTCTATATACCATATCTTTATGCTATGGTATATTGCTTTGCAGAGATATATTGCTGCAGGCATCTATAATGGCTCTGTATTCAAGTACCACTACTGTTTTGTGGGCTATCTGGAGTATTACTTAGTTCTGCATGATCAAACCCTTTTACCCATCATTCAAGACTCTGAATTCAATAAATTGCTTTCAGTTTGTTGAGTGATGGACTATTATAAATGTATGTCCATGTAAATGCATATCAGGGGTTCATTTAGGGGGGGGCGGGGCAAGGGGTTGCTCGCCCCACCCTTGAAGTCACTTCGCCCCCCCTTGAAATATTCTTAAAATTTTGTACACAAAAACCTAAGTTGAAAAGTGAATAATGAAGGTGATTGCTTAAGTTTATTACTGCTCTAATTATTGTTTAGGTGATTGAAGCCCATCTCATCTTCAATCTTAATTATGCATAAAAGTTGTGACCCCCTTGCGATAGCGCAAGCTCATCTCGCCCCCTGTTAGATTAATTCCTAAATGAACCCTTGAGTATTATCCTGTATTCCTGCATTGTATAGCTGTGGTGCATGAGAGCGGAGACACCAAGGTGAAATTCAAGATCATGACTAGGAAGGGTAACAAACAGCAGCTGAAGGAACTCATGATCCCTCTGGAGTCAGACCTGGCAGTGGGAGTGAGGGAGGTGCAGCAGCAGGCCAAGATGGAAGCCTTCGAGGAGGTCAAGCAGAGGACACTGGACTATGAGAGGAGGCAGGAGGAAGAAGATTATCAAGGTGTGTGTGTGTGTGTGTGTGTGTGTGTGTGTTGAGGAGATTGTCATGGATTGGATAGGTATGTTTGGGGTGTGGTGTGTACTTGATAATTTATATATAACTTAGCTAGTCACATGCAAGCAATCTGATTGGTCTGTTACATTAATCTATTCAAGCAGATCCATGCTCTGCGGCATGTAGAAATAGTGTAAATCGAACGCTTGTTGCTACGCTCTATTATATATATATATATATATTTATATATATGTGTGGGTATTTTCGAGTAAATTTTGATTAATTGATTACAAGGAATGTTTATTGACTCCCTTGATCATGAATTGATACGACTATCAGATTAATTGAGTAGTGCTGACTGATTATCAGATTCAATTGCCTTGTTTGATATGTGATTTGTTCGATGCAGCCATGGTTGCAGAGATGGAGAGCAACTTGAAGCCGTCCAGCAAGAAGCCCAGTAACCCATCCTACCAGGGTCCTATGGACAGGCATCAAGGCTACCACTATGGAGGCGGGGCTGATGAATTTGGTAGCAGAGGCGGATATGGAGGGAGAGGAGGGAGGGGCAGAGGAGGAGGAGGAAGAAGGGGAGGCGGAGGACAGCACTCTGGTGGTCATTATCAGGGGGGCTCTCAATGGAATAGGTAAAGAGTTGATTGCCTGTTATCTCCGTGTGAACACCTCAACTAGACACTATGAATGGATGTGTGTGGGTTACAGTTTTTGGAGACGTATTTGTCATCTCCCATGTTTATGTGTTACTTTATACCTGGAATCATGGGAATGGAATTGTTTGTGTGTTGTTGTTGTTGTGTTTTTTTTGTTGTTGTTGTTTTTTTTTTGGTTTTTTTGTTGTTGTTTTTTGTTTTGTTTTTTGTTTTGTTTGTTGTTGTTTTTTTGTTTGTTTTTTTGTTTGTTTTTTAATTAAAAATTTTAGACTAGGCACATTGGACTTTAGTGTGTGGTGTACTTCAGGGGTGTGCTCTAATTGAAAATTAATAACTCGACTGGGTGTGCTCTATGAGAAGGTGCAGCGTAATACGCAATAACTTCACTGGTGGTGTCACATGTGATTATTACACTGATTATGTCTGTGTCTACTCTTTCCTGCAGAGCGCCCCACCCAGCAGCAGGAAGTGGAGGAGCAAGAGGGGGTGGTACAGGAGGAGGGGGAGGAGCAAGAGGGGGTGGTACAGGAGGAGGGGGAGGACCAAGAGGGGGTGGTACAGGAGGAGGGGGAGGAGCAAGAGGGGGTGGTACAGGAGGGGGACGAACATCTTCAAACCAAGGCAACAGACAACAGAGGCAGCAAAACTTTCAGTAATAGAAATAGTGCAGAATATTACACTTCTGATTCCTACGGACTTTTTATTTGCCATCTTTTTATGAACACCTTACCATTACCGATTACTCATGTCTGAACCGTCTTATTTATAAAATGATTATGTGACTTCACTTGTTCTAGGGGTACTGTGTAAGTAAGGGTTACACATATGTGCCAGGAAGAGAGTCATTGTTTGACCAGTTGCCACATAAAGAATTATATACACATTACACTCATGATAGAACTTTTATATGCAACCATTCCTGTTGTGTTTGTGCGCTGCATTCTTCACCTGTGGAGGGGAGGGAGGGAGAAGTGTAATTTCTTATTTTCTGTGTATAAGAAAGTCCCAAGTGTCTTTCAGTGAGCACAAGTGAGAATGTTTTATGTGTAATATGAAATGAGATGAAACAGAATAATCATTTTCATTGAGGGGTAAAAATATTGGACAATAGACTAAATTTAACTCTCAGAAGTTTCGAAAAAGCTTATAGATAATTATTACTCTCTATGTCTGATGTGTAAAAATATAGTTTGGTTTGCGCATAGGCATACTGGGGCTAATGGTATTTCGAGGCTCATTGGACAATTGAAATGAATCCCCTTGTGGCTCATGCACTAACCGACCGCGCGCGCTTTAGAGCACAATGACGTCAAATGACGCAAAGTGCTAAATTAAATTATACGCGCAAATAACACCAAAGAAAAATCGAAAATGTTGTGTTAGTTGTATATAAGATCCCTTGTTCTTCTTTTTTTTCTTTACTCTCTCGTCCACTGATAGCTGGCCGTCCCGAGGGTAAAGAAAGAAAGACAAACAAGGTCTTATCTCTGTGTCTTGTAAAAGTACGCAAAAAGTACTGTTGAGATGAGTGTGACTGTACCTGAAGGTCTCAGCGAGCTCTTGCAGCAGTTCACGGTAACTGTGCTACGGGAGAAACCGGACAACCTGGTCCAGTTCGCCGCCGAATACTTTAGCAGACTTAACCTCGAAGAAGAAGGAGACCGCCCCAGTGCTGCAGACCTAGAGATGATGGTCGAAAGTACGTGGGCGTGGTAAAAGGGTTTTTAAAAAATTTTTTTGCATTGTGGCTTGTAATCTGCTTTTCGTTTGTTGGTTGGTTGTTGTTTTGTTCTTTGCTAGTTGCTGTCACGGAGTCCGATGAGGAAATGGCACCACCCCCTTCTTATCGTGCTGGGATGGACAGGAGGAGGAAATCTGTCTTTGCAGAGTCCTATGAACCTGGAGATGATGGACCCGTGGAAAAGGTCTTACTTTGGAGCCTAAATTGCCGATGTTATAACTAGTCATTATACTCGTGTTTGCCTAGGTGGTTCATCCCAAGACTGATGAACAGCGACAGAGCTTGGCCAATGCTGTGTCCAGGAGCTTTCTGTTCAAGTCGTTGGATAAGGAGCAATGCCAGGACGTCTTGGATGCCATGTTTGAGAAGAAGGTACTTACAAAGGGAGGGAGAGGGAGGGAAGTAATATGTTGTGTATAGCAATGGTGTAGTAGTAATTGTATCATTTGTGATGCAAGTTATATGGGAATGTTACATGCCAGGCATTTTTTTCTCTTTTTTTGCTTCAGAATTGGCTGTAAATCTTTCAGAGCTTGGAATCTTTCAGTTCGCCAAGAATCTTTCAGTCCACTAGGAATCTTTCAATTATCTAGTAATTTTTCAATTTTTTCAATTAGCTAGTAATCTTTCAGTTCGCCAGGAATCTTTCAATTCGCCAGGAATCTTTCAGTTCGCCAGGAATCTTTCAGTTCGCCAGGAATCTTTCAGTTCGCCAGGAATCTTTCAGTTCGTCAGGATTTTTTCAACAACAAACCTTTCAGACCTTTGACCCTTTGACTTTTTGCGATCTCCTTACCTAATATACTCCCGGGGAAATCTGCGAAACCTAAACCTAGGGAAGTCTGGGAAGTCGCTAGGACTTAGTCTGTGTTTGGACCCGCAGAATTACAGCTGCCCTCTTGGTTTGTAGAGTGGTTGGTGGGGTGCTGTTGACTAGAATTGTTACAGCTGTCTGCCCTAGCCCCTTTGGCTTTGTAGTAGCTGTAGGTTCCTTCTTCTTTTTTTTCTTTTTCTTTTTTTTTTTTAATTTATATTTTAAAGTTGTGTATTGTCTCTATGGGAAAGGTTACTTCTAGATTGTAAACCCCTGATATTGGCAGTTTTGGTATTTTATTTCTGAATGTTTTTAAGTAGCTGTGTTTATTGTGCAAACAAATCTTCATACTCCCTCCCTCCCTCCCTCCCTTATTATGCTATATCCTTAAATTTTTACTTCTTAAGTCTTATATTGCTTTTTGGTGAGGGATATGTATGAAGTATCTTTGTCTTATCAAGGCCAGGATCAGCTACTAGTTGTCACTAATGCACACTTCCAAAGTGCTTATGCATGGACAAGTTGGTAAACAATTTTTTTTCTTAACATGAGTTATCGATTATGACAGAGTGTGTTGGAATATATGGTTGTATGTGTGTGTACGCACGCTCAATATTATGTGAGATTAGAATATGGTGGTATCGAAACTGTTACCCATATGTGTTGTAATAGGTATTAGGGTGTTCAGTAGATTATGGAGGACGCTTTGTTCATCTTTCCTCCTCCTCCCCCCCCCCCTTAAGGGGAAGTCCCCTATTGGCTGGTACTTTCCCCATCCTTCCACCCATCTTATCACTGGTATACTGAAACATTCCTTACCAAACCAAATCATACTGGATAGTTGTGTCTATACTTGTACGAATACACAGATGCCCTAGGACTACTCATTCTCTAGGCATGGTGTGGTTCAGCTAACGCTGGCCTCACTTCGCCAAGTGCGATCTTATTTTATGATTGATAAGGCGATGGTTCTCAGAACCGTTTGCTTATCAGTCTCTGTCTCTTATACAGCACTGGTGGCCTCCTTTGATTCCTCTTTCTCTGCCTCCAGCACTTTGTGTGAAGCTCAGTTGTCTTTGCCCCTGTATTAGTCTAGCTGTAGTTCTTCTAATGACACCTGTAAAACACACTTGTGAAATTCTGCCATTCCTGAGGCTACGGAGGCTAGAAATCAGCTCAAACTTGCCATTTTCTATTGTACGAGGTGGAAAATAATGAAACGTGCCGATAGTGAGGCTAAGGTGCTGGAACTCGGGTACGGTAAACAACAACATGCTTTGTGGATCGATTTTATAGCCACACCCTGTGGGTGGAGTTTACTAGGTGTGTGTGTGTGTGTGTTCCTGAGCATTCAATATAAATGTTTTTCTCTTGGATGTATCTATTTTTTTTTTTGCACATTTTTTTTTTGTTTGTTTTGTTTTGTTTGTTTTTTCTTTGTGAAGAAGGCGGTGCAATTTAACACTACCGTCGTCTGATGACCTTCGGGTCAAAGTTTTCAATTAAAAGGAGACCAGCTCTTAACGAACCGGATTAGCAAGTTCTTTCTGTTAATGACAGAGATTTGCAGGTTTACGAAATTTTTTGCACCTACATACAAAATAAGTCTGTTTTGTGTTTGTTTTAATGATGACTGCCATGTAATATATAGCTAAGGTTGTTTTTTGTTTGAATAATGCAGTGTTGGTATTAAATATCAATAATGTAATGCTTGTAGGGTCATGCTGATGTTCATACGTTGTACTATTAAGATACTAGCATAGCTACATTGACGTATTACAATAGGTATTGTGAGTGGGCGTGTAGTCTATAGTGATGGGAGGAGGATGATAGTGACTCTTTATTTCTGTCAACTCCAATTGAGTTCAGTAAATATCCATTTTCTCTTCAAGTAGAGGGAGATGAAACATGCATGCCAACTAACTCTTAGCAGTGATGACTCTTACTGACTGATGTTAGTAAACTAAGCTTCTGCATGTACTGGCACAACTACAGCTTGGTTTGGACGCAGCCAGTGAGCTAGGCTGAATACCAGCAACTAAAGATGTCAAGCCTCAAAATTTGTCAGCTAGAGTCCATTCAAAACGTGAAAAAGTGAGCAGATACCAATGGTGGATATGGTATAGCAACTCTCTTTGTACCAGACCTCCAGGCTTGCAGTAGAGTCGTTGTTAACAAATATTGCCCGTTCAGGCTATGCCTTATTTACATTATTACATTGGTGCGCATACTATGCCTTATTTACATTATTACATTGTTGTTAATCCTGAAGAAGTAAAAGCAGTTGAGAGTTGATTAGTGAAATTAGATGAACTTGTCTAAGAATGTCACATCATTCTTGATCGCGGATTTTGATTGGTTTATTTGTTTGTTGTTGTTGGGGTGGGGCAGAAATTGTCAGCCTATTCACTATTTTGTATCATAATGAGGCATATGGTAAAATGAACACACACACACACTATATGTGTATCTATATAATGGTCTATGGTGGTATGTCTTATAGCTTTTATTCAACATTTGGCTCTGTGTGTGTGTGTGTGTGTGTGTGTGATTGCTTGCAGGTTACCAATGGTGACCAGGTGATAGCCCAGGGTGATGATGGAGACAACTTTTATGTCATTGAAAGGTAATCATCTATGGCAGCGTATCACACGTGTACATGCCAGTAGGCGTCACACATGCACGTGTTAGTAGGTGTAGCAGAGTTTATTCTAATTATGTAGATCACAAAGCGAAGCAGTTGTTTGGTTAGGTCTCCTCTTTAATACTTGGGTACATCCGGTTATTTGTTATGGAAGTTTGGTTGGTAACTTGGTAAGCGATGAGTTGGAGTATTGAGTTAAGAAAGGGACGATAAATAGGAGGATGAAGTTTTTATAATTTATTGACTTGAAGGAGATCAGTAAGAAGGGGGCACATCAGTTGAGAATGATGGGGCACAATTATGAAGGGCACGATGGTGGGCACAATTAAGAAAGGGGCACAATTAAGAAAGGTGGGCATAATTAAGAACAAGGGCACAATTAAGAATGAGGTGGGCTCAATTAAGAATGAGGGGGCACAATTAGAGAATGAGGGGCTTAATTAAGAATGTGGGGGCATAAGGAGCACAGTGGGGGGAGGAGGTATTAATTAGTGAAGAGCGGTTGGGGCACATTCATTATACTGCTGCATTTTGATGGAATAGCATGTGTGTTAGTGTGTGCAATTTAAGGTACTTGAGCAACCTAATGAAGTACATACAATTTGTGCCATTTTCTGTCCCTTGGTTACTGAAGCCCACACAAACAGATACTCATACAACATCTGTTAGAGAATTAGAAGGGGAAAAAAGGGTGTTCTAATTTAGGAGTAAGAAAAATTGAACAGTGTGTTTGTATTCATGCTGTGTGTATAGGTAGTCCAGTGGCTTAAGGAATTAGTAAAAATCAACAGTTTGGATTTTAGATGTATTGCAGTCTTTGTTGGCCGACTGCTCATTTTGTAGGTGTTTATATAAATTTGGATCGTTGATAAAATTAAATTAGGTAATAGTGTGTGTGTGGGTGTTGTAGTAATTGCTGTGTTGCAATTAATATGTAAAGAGAATGAATCTATGGAAAAAAATGGGTTGTTTTTTTTTTTGTTTTGTTTTTTGCTTTTTTGTATATCTTCACACACAACAAGTTCCTTGGTAGAATACAACTAGTAGACTCCTATAGAAAAGAGAACTAGAATTTCTGCATTGTTATAATTTGTATTGCCAGAGGTAGTTCCCTATTCCCCCACCCCTTCCCTCTCTCTCTCTCTCTCTCTCTCTCTCTCTCTCCTTCCTCCAGTCAATCAAACTCATCTTCAGTTGACTGTCTAAAGTAACTGTATATTCTTGGGAGATTGGGTTACAATACAAGCCTATCATAGTACAGTAGACCAGGGTCCAAAGATCACTCCATCTGGTGAATGTTGAGGAATGAAGCACGTGCTACTGTCATCGTGTGTGCATTCCACTATCAGTTTGCCTCTGCCATTCCAACTATTTCTAGTCTATTTAGTGGTCCAGTGAAGACAATAGTCTTACAATGATGAATTGTGTTAATTGATTGGTCTTGAAATATAACTAGGGCATACCGCACATGCGTATATACATGTACTTATTACATATATATGTGAAGTTGGCTGACTTTTTACATGGGCACATGGAACACATTAGATCAGTTTGTGTTGAATGCACTGAAGTTATGCTTGTGCAGTTGCTTAACTCCAAGTGTTGTAGGAAGTGGGTGTGGTCGATGAATGCAAATTCATAACATTTGCTGATAGACTTCAGTAGTTTTCCCTTTTATTACTAACCCTCCCCTCCCCCCCCCCTCCCCCCTTTATTTCAGTGGGACTTATGAAGTTTTTGTGGCTAAAGATGGAGAAGAGAGCAAGTTGGTGAGTGGGCATACACTGTTATCTTAATTTGTTGTTACATGTTTATTGATCCTTTCATGATATAACGTGCGTAATAATATGGCACTAACTATTAATATTATTTCGATGTTGTTTGTGATTGTTGTTTCGTGGGTGTGTATAATACTATTCAATGTTGTTGTTGTTTTGTTGTTCCTTCGGAATGATGCAGTGCTACATCTAACTCATTACCAATAGTCATGTGAATCAGCCACACCCACTTTTTGTTGCAGGTGTTAACCTATGACGGCCAAGGTAGTTTCGGGGAGCTTGCCCTCATGTACAACACCCCCAGGGCTGCCACTGTGGTCGCTACTTCTGAGGGAGTCCTTTGGGCCATGGTACGTAAGATGTGGATCTTGAGTTCTGGATGACAGGGGCGTGTCAAGGACAGATTGGGGCGTGGCATAGTAGTCTATGCTGGTGCGGGCCTGACTTCTAAGTGGGTATTGTTCTGTCTATTTCGTTACACATGCTACACTAGCACGGAACCTACGTTGTGTTGGCATCAGTTTTCTTTCTCTTTGTTGTTGTTGTTATTGTTGTTGTCTTCCTCTCAGGATCGTGCTACCTTCAAGAGGATCATTTGTGGTTCTGCCAGCAGGAAGGTAATTTCAGTTTTAAAAGTTACAGGTTTTGAGAGACAAATGAAACTAAACCATTTCATTGCTGTTTAGTATCCCTGCCAGTGCATAGGAGAAATTTAAACTGCCGTATGTGTATTTTGTTCTCCATCTATAGAGGCAGATGTATGAGACCTTCCTGGAGTCAGTGCCCATGCTCAAGTCCCTGGAGGCAAGTGTAGTTACCATGGCAATGTGACTAATTGTTTGAAATTTTCCTGCATTATTCAATGAAATTTTTTAAATGCTTATTGTGATGAAAGACTTGTATTGATATATTGCTGTATGTGTGTGCATGTATATGTGTCATGTGTGTATGTTTAGGGTTATGAACTTATGAGTTTAGCTGATGCTCTGGAGAAAAGGTATTACAATGATGAAGATTGTATTATTAAGCAGGTAAGTGATAGCACTGTAACATATTTATCTAGATGTAGGTATAGTATGTGCATGAAGAAAGCCTACGTTTTCTTATATTGAGCTCATGCTTGTCACAAGTGGTGTGTGTGTGTGTGTGTTAGGATGATAGTGCTAATGCCTTCTATATTGTGGAGACTGGTACTGTCAAGATTGTCAGGGAGGATCCGGTAAGTGACATCAAAGGCCCGATAATTTGAATAGAGAATTATTTTCCTCGATAAATTTAAGAGTAGCTACGTAGTGGAGAGCAAGAACCATTCTTGTTAGGGTTGACCATCTGAGTGCAGACTACATGCAGGCTCTAATCATTCTTTTGAATTTTGTGAATTTTAAATGGAACCTATTTGATTGTTGGTAGACAATGGAGGAAAAATAAGAAATGTCGCCAGATGGCTTCCCAAGGAATGTGTATCGTTCTTTACCTCACGTTTAAAGTTTTCTATTGTGTGTTTAGAATGAGCCCGGCAAAATGGTGGAGCTCAACACCTGTGGCTCTGGACAGTACTTTGGGGGTAAGTGGAACTATGATGGCTGTATGTATGTATGTATGCAAGTCGTCTGTAGCAACGATGTGTTTGGGAGAGTAAATGAGTTATTGCGAGGGAGTGGAGATTGTTTTATTTCACTGTGAAAACATGTTATCTGTCTCATTCTCAGAGCTGGCTCTTATCACTAACAAGCCTCGAGCTGCCTCTGCTTATGCTGTTGGAGAGGTTACCTGTGCTGGTAAGGATTATCACTGGTGTTTGTGTAAGAAGTGGGGGGGGGGGGGGGGGGGAAGGTTGCAAAGTATAGACATTTTTGTTTGTGTGAGGGTAACGTTGCTTCAATTTCTCTATGTACGTACTTTCTTTCCAGTGCTTGACATTGGGGCCTTTGAGCGCCTTCTGGGACCCTGCATGAATATAATGAAGAGAAACTTCTCTCACTATGAGGAGCAGTTGATGGAGCTGTTCGGAGAAAATCTTGACATCACCGACTCCCGCTGATGATTCAACCTCAAGTCATAAACAAAAACCAACTCATTATTATAAACTATCTCATAATTATTTACTACAGAAACTGTCATTTATGATATACACATGATATTGTAGACTCCCCTCCGTCCTTATCTTAATTTATCTAGTCACGTAGTTTATCGAACAGAGTTAGTATTTTATTATCACTTTTAAACAAGTTAGTCGTTTATGAACTTCCAATTCATTTTGTTGTCTGATATTATGATGTATTCTTGTTCTGTATTGAATTCACACTATTATAATTATGTATTGAAATATTATTATGATAGTTGGTGTTCACAAATTATTCAAAAAACAACCCCAGCTAAATTGTACTCTGAAAGATATTAGTGACCCATTAGGTTTGCATGAGAATGCCAAGATTTCCACAGGCTAGTATACTATCAGTCTGGTTAGACAAATGCTAGTTAAGGATCACATTTGTGAGGTCACCTTATTTCTGTGCAGTTAATTGAGTAGCATAAGATGTCACATGTCCAAGTTCATGCACAGAGTGTCATGGATACTATAGTATAGGTTAAAATTGCTGGGTATTTTTTGTTTGCTTATTATTTGTTTATTTGTTTGTTTGTTTTTAATGTAAAGGTACCTGAAAATAATAAGATTTTTTTTTTGCTGGAAAAGGCTACTTCTTTGAGTTAATGAGATATATATAATAATAAACACTTCAGTTGTGCTGCAACTAGCTACATAATATTGTATATAATAATATTAATTGTATATATGTAGTACTTTTATTACATGAGTCAGAGTGTGATATGGCTGAAATATTTCACCCCTGAGCAGGCTAATTTATTTTCACAGAGCTAGAGGCAAGTGAAAATAAAGCCTAAGAGTGAAATATCTAGCCATATCACTCTACCGAGTGTAATAAGTGGTTTGTTCCTTGCTAGATATCTACATCATAGAAGTATAGTTTGTAAGAGAGGGCCAGTAATTCTAGGCACACCCCCAGCTGATATCTTAGCAGCTGCACTAACCTGGGTGGTGGGTAGTGGGATGCAGGCTACACCACTAGAGGGGAGTAGCTGTAAAAACCCAAAAAATTGGCAAGCGAGGCAGTTGCTACAACTACTAGGGTAATGAGCTTGCTGCAGCACAGCCTATAGCAAGTAATCTCAGGGTCGCTACCCTTGTAAAGGTATCTAGCATGGAATATTGGGGTGGCATGTTGAAGAATTTGGGAAGGTATTCTCCATTATCAAGCCTACTAGTAGCTAGCCAGCTAGCTATGTCTTGACTATACTGAAATTGTGGATTGAAAAAAGGATAATCTAAGAGTTACATCAAGTAAGACAGAGTTCACTCCAAATTCTTCCTCCTATCTAGCTACATTACCCTAGCAGACATTTTCTACTTCCTGGCATAACGGCTCTGAAATGAGTGAAGAGGATGTGTAAGGTGAATGGCCTGCCACGGTCCATCTGCATATGTGCAATATTTGATATTTCACCAGGAAAGGAAGTGAGAGGCGGAAGTTTCACATTTCTCACTAATTGACTCCTGAATTTTTTCCTTCAAATTCTTACCACACTGCTATTTAGTCAATTAGTAAATAGCTACATATTCCTATAATAATTCAGTGGCCATTTTCAATGAAGGTAGCTATCTACAATAGTTTAGTCTCCTGTGTTAGGTAGCTAGCTAGCTAGCTATAGGGTGGATCTAGTAGTGTTTGACGTGGGTAAAGATAGAGTTGTATTCATAGTACAAAAGTTACAACAACAATTAAGAAGACTCAACAAGTCAACATTTGACAATTATACTGATGTATAGAGAGAGAGAGAGAGAGAGTTGAAACTGCTATCTCTGGCTAGCTAATTATTCATCGTCTTGTGCTGCCTTCACACTTGCATGGCATTATTTGTAGCTAAGTTGACTAGTAAGGGATACCACATCTCCAGCAAGGTGACCAGCAACTTGTACCTACCTTATTATTCTCCTAAATACCCTTATTATTCTAGAATTATTCTACTATGCTAATCCATGCTTATTGTTCCATAAAAAAAATGCATAATTTGGCAGGGCATCCAAACAGTCTATAAACACTAGGCATTGATGAATTCTTGACATAATCTTTTAATTCTTTATTTGCAACCTCTAACTATTGTACTCATAAATAATATGTCTAAAATAATTTCGATTGTTTCAGTTATGAAACAAAAAATGTATCTGTTAAAAATGGAATTATTAGTGGAAGATGATTAAAGTGTTGGTGGCAGATAAACCAAAGAAAACCCCACCCATTAGAGTAGCAATTTATTAGCCTAGCTAAGAGTTCTATTTGTGCGCTCGGTTAAATGTTAACTGCGGTTAGGTAAGGGGTTTGCTATCATGTAAAATAATGCGCGTAGGGTCAAGATAAACATCGTGTGATCTAGAAAAAAGCCCGCGTAAATCTACCCGACCCCATCGTAGTAAATTTACTAGTTCCTGATTGGTCCGCCGTGAACTGATCCTCAGGGCATGATCCAGTTATGTTGATCCTCTCGCAAATTATATAAAAAGCTTTAGCCTGCATGAGGGTGATATCGTTGCGGAGAATTTGAAAAGGAAAGAATCGAAAATGCCGGGTAAAACAGCAGTATCTAAGAAAGGAGACAAGAAGGCGGCCGCAGTGGTTTCAAAGAAGCCCGACAAGAAGAAGAGAAGAAAGTCCCGCAAGGAGTCGTACTCCATTTACATATATAAAGTATTGAAGCAGGTACACCCTGATACTGGTATCTCATCGAAGGCGATGAGCATCATGAACTCCTTCGTCAATGACATCTTTGAGAGGATAGCCGCCGAAGCTTCTAAACTAGCCCACTACAATAAGAAACATACGATTTCCAGTCGAGAAATTCAAACAGCTGTGAGGCTTCACTTGCCTGGGGAGTTGTCGAAGCACGCTGTGTCTGAGGGAACAAAGGCAGTAACAAAGTATACAAGCAGTAAATAACTTTTTCTTCACTTTTTTTTTTTATCATTGTTCTTAGTTTTTGTTGTCAAATCACTACAGCACTTCAATTATCTGCATTCTCAAAATAGATTTCGATTACATTTTAATCTGGCTTGAATTGAAGAATGGATAGAAAAACTTGATAAGGGTGGGATGCATGTATTGTATACAATACATGTATAATCTTTATTATGCTAAAAGTAGATTACACTTTGCATGTACTTTTGCATGGCTCATTACTACATACATGTACTATGTATCTAGTATGTATTAGAATAGTTGAGTCTTGACAGGAGGACACAATACTGCACACCTTCACCTGTGGTGTTAGAGGTGGGTAAACACTGGAATGCTGGGAAGCTGCATCAAAATATAGACTATTTATGAAATTTGAATTATAAAAAAGGAAAGTGTTTAGCAATAGTTAACTAGATTGCAGCATAATAGTGCTCTTTCTTGATTATTTTGTACCGAATTCGAGAGCAGAGCTGATGAAGGAAGGAATAAAGTCATTATAGAAAATGAAGCCATGCAGTGTAAACCTAACTGATCCAGATTATGATTGCATCATGCATACTTTCATACAAGTATCTAATCAATTCAATCAGTGTTACTGCTAATAAAACAATGGTGCCTCTTTTTCTAACATTTCTCATTGCTTTCATGTGCCTATATGTAGTCCCTCCCCCCTCCCCCCCCCCCCAAAAAAATGTTAATAATAAATAAATAAAATTCCAGCAATATTTATAAAAATAAAAGTAGCTAATAACAATAATATTAATAATAATAAATAAACAAAATTCCAACAATATTTATCTAGCTATGACGAATGACCAGTGGTAGTTCCAGGAAGCAAAAACCGTTTATCCAATCATTTCTTCATAGCACCTAATTGTTTGGCTAAGGCAAACTGTTGGACAGCAGTCTGCGGTTGTATTTTGCTGTCCATTCAGTAGAGACTGGCCACAGGGTAATAATAACTATTTCAAAAATTTTTTTTTTGTACTCCCGTTAGAAGAACAAAAAAACAACAACAACAACAAAACAAACAAACAAAGAAACAAACCAACAAAGCTAAAAACCAGCTAACAATAATGGTGGAATACAAAAACTAAATTGATGTCTGCATTTGAAAAAAACAACAACTATATCTAAAGTTGATAACTTGAATTTAAAAAAATTGAATTCTGATAAACCAAAACTAAAACTAAAACAGAAGTTAGTAAATTTGAAAAACTAAAACTAAAACTAGAATTAAATTAGTACATTGAAAAACCAAAACTAAAACTAAAACTAAAACTTTAGTCTTTGCTAATGAAAAACTAAAACTAAAATTGATCTTGAAATATTTTTTTGTAAAAAACTATAACTAAAACTAAATGTAAATGTTCAACCAAAACAACACATTAATTTAAACCTATCAGTCAAAAAAGAAGAACAAGTAATGCTATAATGGGTTCAGAACATAAAGAAATTATTCCTCCTGATTTATGCAGTAGCAAAATTGTCTGAATATTATAATTTAGAGAACTAGAATGGTAGCTAGCTAGCTGCTGGCTCTAAAACGGTGAAGATTAACCGAATGATGGCGATCACTAGGGTGAGTTAGAATAAATTTAAGTAAAAAAAACAAAACAAAAACAAAAACAACAACAACAACAACAACATACAACAAAAAGCAATCAAATATAACTTAGCTATGCTTTTGTCAATATTTAGTTACCTAAATAAAAATTTGGCATGTTCACTTGCTGATTGTAGAATTCACAAGATTCAAGGATACAGAATAGAAAAAAAAAAAAATAATAATAATAAAAAAAACCCAAAACAAAGTTGCTAATGGAATTTGTGTTATCTAGTTGGCTATTTACTTTGAGGATTCATCCTCTGTGGCTGGATTTAAGTTTTCCCCCCAAAAGTATAGCTGAGAGATAGGGCCTGGATTGTGCTGTTTTTTATACTTTTATAACACATATGTTAGCTTCTGACTTTCAGTTTCAACGATGAGACAATTTGAGTTGTGTGTGAGTATAGCTTTATAGTCAGATAGCCCAGGGACATAAGTGACAGACAGAGAGCATAGACAACCAAATACTTGTATTCCCTGCTCCAGACACAATTATTATATAGTTCACAAATAATTCCGATAGAACAGGTGCATGAAGGCTGGAAGTAGATAAAGCTAAGTGGTTCTTCAGTTTGACATAGATGGCTTGTTGACATGATATTATAGCGATAGAAATGATGCCAAACATTGAAACAGGCAGCATAATTCTCTTGAATAAGTGCAAAATCCTAGAGCAATTCCAATTCAGGTAGCTAGTTTCGCTATTAAAAAATTGAAAGAGGTGAACACAGAAAATATTTTTTGACAATGTTCAAAATACAGAATAGTCATGAATATGTTGACCCAAGAAGATCCCTCTCTGTTGATGTACTCTGCAGTGATAAAAGTGGGTCTATAAATAAATTGTTGAGGGAACTGGAATGTTGATAGCCATGGAAACCGTACAATTTAACAAACGACGTCAACGAACGGTTGCAACGAACGATCGATAGCTAGCGCAACGAAAGCTAGACGGCAACGAATGACAGAAAGCAACGACAGAAGGCAACGACGAATGATTAGATGACAACTACATAACTACTAGCTTAGATGACAGTGGTTTCATTAGTGACCAAGTGGGGAAGTTTGCGGAAACCTTATTCGTGCATGCGTTTACGTGACGTAAAGAAGCCCAGCCTTCAACAACCCATTGCAAGTTCAGACGAGTTGATGGTGATAAAAACAATCCCAACTTACTCCACACCATCGCTTCTCGGCCTATTGGCTAAGATCAAGTAGAAATAACTGTTCTTTAGAGTGTAATAGCTCTAACTGGGGCATTGCCCCAAAGCTGTTACTTCAATTTTTGCGACTTGGAGAGCGGATAGAAGCTTGCTTCGCCCTCTCCGCGGGTTGCCTCGGTATTGCACTACCTCCGAGCGCGGCCCATTCCCCATTTCTGGGGACGTTTTTTCTTCATTTTGAATTTATTACATGAATGCTTGACTCTAAAACCGACGGTCAATATCGTTCGGTGTCCAAATACTGCACGCAGGCGCATAGAAAAACACAGCTATGCGCGTTGTATGCGTTAACATCTCAGCAAGGCTGCAAGTTCATAAAACACAAAATGTAATAGTCAAGTTGAAACTGTAGACCCTCTCATGCACAAAACAGGAGATATTGGCTTCACCTGAAGAACTGGCAGAAGGTGGATATCAATACTCTTGTTTCCAAGTTGATGTACCATCTCAACTTGTTCTGCTTCAACCGATCTTGAGTTAACACATAGGATTAAATTGAAGAAATTGTAGCACTTGCCTGTAAGGGCAAACTTCGTCCACTTACCATGCCACATGGGGGCTTAGGGAAGCTGCAACTGTGACAAGAATCCTTAAATGCCTCATGTGTAAGGACTGTCTTGTTTCTGACCTCACCTGGGACCAGTTGAAGGCTTACACTGTGAAGAGGACAGGGGAGTCCAGAGAGCATTTAGATGACATCTTCCGATTCTTTAATTTATCACAACTACCAGGAGAGCATGCAAATGGAGGGAGGGATGGTGAATGCGGTTGATGATGAGGAAGTTGGTTGAAGTTTCTTGATGCCGCCATTGATCATGGAGATTGTGACACATAGCTATCATCTTGTGTCTGATTTCAACTCTACACAGGCAAGCAAAGGGAAGGTGGTGACTACACGATCGAATAAAAGAAGAGAACAGCCATTGCCCGAAGCTTGTCTTGCAGTGTGGAGATATCATGGCCACTGATTCCAAGAGGGAAGAACTTCATTTTTGGCTTACTGATTTGTTATAAAGGCTAGTACCTCCTCCATGTGGAGATGGTGGTCAAGAGGATTGGCAAGTCCATTGAAACACCGGTGCAAGATGCAGTCTGAGACTCTTGAGGGAGAAACATGGGAATATACTGGACAAATTGACAAAAGCTATTCGCAAAGGTGTTGATGTATTTGTTGGAGCAGAGCATATCATGCAAAGAGCTTCAGACCTGACACTGCCCTTCACAGCAACTCTACTGGCACAGCCGTGATATGTGAGGTGACAATATATCATATGAGTCTGGCAATGATTTTTTCCAAAGAGTTTGCTCAGAGTAAAGCAGAAATTCAGTATGCTCAGAGGAGAAATACAGTGAATTATCTCTGCATGCTCTTATTATTGACTATCTGGGAGGCTGGGATAGGGAGAAATGAGTAATGTATAATATGTGCCCTCAAATTCGTGCCCTTGTTGTGACCCTGCCATACTTCATCTGCACTATACATACAACAAAAGAAGCCAAGAATAAAAGAAAAAACTGATTCAACATTGAAGAGCAATTTAACACTTGCTTGATTTGTACTAAGGCTGATTGACAGTCACACTCGTGAAATATTAAGAAACAAATTTTTAGCTCTGGTAATGCTAAAGCATTGGTAAAGTGGAATATAGCCATAGCTATTAAACAAGTATTACTTGAATAAAAAAAAGAATGGGACTAAAATGAAATCAGGATATAAAATACACAGTGTACTGACAATAATAAAGCAATTGATACTCCTTTTAGATGCCTGTTAATTAATAAAAATCATATTGCAGTTGGGGAACAAATCTACTGACAAAACCACTAGCTCTGGATAGCTATGAATGTAATTGTCAGTAGAAAACAACAAAAAACACCCCCCAAACAAGGCAGGGCGACCCTTTACCAAACGAATTTATACGAAGGTTCGTGCAAAAATAAGCGAGGGAGGGGCTAAACTAGTATAAAAAGGGGCGTGTAGATTTCGCGTAGCCATAGCCTTGTCTGACCCCATCGTTGCGTTGGATTCTGTCTGTCAGCGCACAGTATTTCCTCACTGCGATTCAAGCTGCTAGACTCTCAGGTAAGGTAGGCGGGACCTCTTCCTTGTTATTGTTCTACAGCATGAATTTTACTGGTGTTTATTGCATGCTTTGAGTGGTATAAAATGATTTAAATCACATTCTCTCTGAAGGTGGGAGAGAATCTGGTGATACTGACTCCCTTTCATTTGCCACACTCTCTCTTTCAGGAGAAGGTCGAGTGTACACATAAATAATAAAGCATTTGATCTATAGTATTTCTGTCTAGCACTTTAAATGTCACAAAATCCTGTCTAACATTCTTTCAAGATATGTAAACTGAGCTTATTAAATACTTAAATAAGTGCTTGTGCAATAAATTTGGTATGGTGGCCTCGCACCATCAGGAGTAGCAGTAGGGTGATGAGATGAGGTGTTGTTGTTTTTTTGTTTTTGTTTTTATACATTCCACACATACATTCCTTATTTGAATTCACAAGTAGTTACCAGTGTATCAGGGCCATAGCCAGAAGTTTGCATTGGGCGGTTCAAATACCGAAAGAAAAAAAAATCACAAGAAAGCCTAATAAAATAAACTACCTGTACCAAAGCTACAGTGTGTCCTCAATCTTCTATTTCAATATTATTTATATGTTCATAGAACACTGTTGATCTTGCGACAAGTGCTATATTGCTGGTGATATTTATCAGTCTCATGTAACCAGGCTTACAATCACTACAGTAAGTGGCATACCATACAAGTGAACCCTTAATATAAGTCTTATGACTATAAGTTAATTAAAAGAGTGAACACTATAATTTTAAAGAATAGATTTAATGAAGCTGGTTTTATTCATGCTATTATGAGAGTGATGTTTTGTAGCCAAGGAACTCAGTGTTTATCTAATCTCACATAGCCAGACCACCCTTTACCAATAGCTATGCGGGTAAAGGGTCTGGTAGACTGACATTGAGCAGTTTGTTCAGTTCCCCTCACTAATTGGGGAGACCACAAATTACAAATAATATGTATCCTGTGACGTAAAACTGCTCAAACTTTTGCGCACGTTGTATTTCTATGTACAACTCTCCAAGCCATGTCAAAGATGACATTATTAATTGGCGAGCGAGCGCAGCGAGCGAGACACTTACAGGGGTAACACAATAAATCGGGGATGTTTGTTTGGACGTACGTATGTCATTTTGTACTTTGACCGTTCGTATTTTTGTGTTCACTCGACGTTCGACCCCGTCCCAAACTTCACTAAACAGAATCCCCCGGTTTAGCAACCCTTACCTGTATCACCTTAGAAATTGAATTGTTTACCACTTTGAATTGTTTTGCGGGTGCAGTTAAAACGCAAAAACTTATGGGAGCTCCATTTCTATTCGAGTTAGTGGCGGTGGTAAGTTAATGCGCTATTTGTCACAGTTATAAGCCCTACGCAACAGTATTTACTTGAAAATTCATTGTCCACTAGACGAACCATGAAGGTAAGTCTTGCGTAGGTATGTTCAGTTGTGTGAAAGTATTGTGCGTTACAACTACTATTAAGATTATCACAAAGAAAAAATTAAATAACATGACTTGATTTTGTTGCTTCTTTTTTCAATTCAAACAGTTGCGGGGAGCGGTTACTATGGCATTGTTTACCGCATATACTTAATTAAAAAACTCGACTTTATTGTAGTAGCTTGAATGTTAGTTGTTAAAATCAATCATTTAACAATAGTGAAGTTTAAGGCTCGCTCGCCATTTGTGTCAAGCACACCACTAGTGTTAAGCATCGACTTGAACTAGTCCCTTTAAGAAATCTGCAGTTGGAAGTTATCAGAAGTGTCGCTTAGCAGCAAGATACAGTTGTTGCTTTTCCTACAGGCCATTATGATATTGAAATATACTTTTTAGCAACATTTATGGCCGTACAATTTATTACTTTAGGTTTTTGACATGCTTAAAAGTGAATAAAGCCAGCCAAGAATCAACATCAGTGTCATTAAATTCAAGAACAGCAGCATCTCCCAGAATAGTTTTGCATAAGCAACATTTCTTCATGGCAATACAGAACGAGCTCTGCCTACTGATCTGAGCAATTCACACGCCTTAAAATATTAAACGATTTACACCCATACTAATTGAACCACAGTTAGCTACTTGCTGACTAAGCAAGAACAAACTACTCAATGTCAGTCTACCTGACCCTTTTCCCGTGTAGCGATTGGTAAAGGGTCTGGCTACACGAGACTAATGTTTAACGATATTCTACAAGTTAAATGTAGGGTGTGGCTAAATAATTTACTTCCAGTCACTGAAAAGGAGATTTTGAACCCCCGATTCCCCCTGGCTATGGGTATGCATAAGTGAAGACATTATAGTCCGATGTTTATTTTATCATTAATATTTGTATTCATTAATAAAATAAAATTACTGTTGCCTTGGTCTGTGTATAGGCTACACAATGAGTCAAACTTCTGTATTTCCTATTAGAAGGCTATTATATCATGCTAATCCCAGTGCAAAAGAATACTATGCATATGGTAATACATTACCTGAAGACTTCTTGGAGAGCTGCTCAGTTCCTAAGCCTTCCATTTTGTCTCTAGGCTGTGGAGACATTCGTTCGTGCTTCTATACCCTCTGGAGACATTTCGATAACACCATTTTACCTACTCCACGTCAATATGAAGGCGTGTCCTTCACCCTTCTTGATAACTGTCCAGCTATTTTGGCCAGGAATGTAATTTTCATCTACTTAGCTATGAAGCTTCCAAAGGAGAGTAGCTCTAGAGAGAGTTGGTTGAGAGCAATGTGGGCTATTTGGTACTGCCATGAACTGAGTGATGCTCATGCAGCATTGCTGATGGGTTCTTTAAAATACCTTCTAAAGTATTCCTCTTCTCTAGAACTTTGGAATTCAGATGATAATATCTTAAAGCCTTTAGTTCATTTTGATTCTGCTTCTTCTCTTTTGAGTATAGCTGAGGTGTGGAAAGATTGGCTTAATATGGACACAAGGGGTAGATGCATAGAAATGATGCGAAAGTCTCGTGCTCAACTGTTGAAAAAAGAGATAAACAGTATGGACGACTTTAGTCTCAATCTTGCACGAGTTGCTACCTTTGTGTATGGTAAAGAAGAAAGCCCTCATCTTCGTAAAATGCAGGCAGAAGTTAATTCCTACATATCCTCTGGCAATTGCTATGCGGAGTCTGTTCTTGGTTTGAATGCACCACAACTAACCAGTATAAATCAGACACTGTATGAAGATTCTAAGCGACCCTATGCTTTACACTATGGTTGCATACCTTATAGAGCTTATCAGCAAAGTTTTGAGCTTTCTTCTAGCAATATAGACTCGGGTTCCCTCAATCCTTCAGACACACTTGTGTTTTCTCGGCATTTTCGAAACAAGCCTTTTCTGGCTAACAGTGTGCAGCAGTTTATACTGTGGGTTCAGTCAGTCTCCAGAACACTAAATGATCATTCAGAGGATATTGAATTCATCCTGTCCATCCAAGATGCCTTAGTCTTTTGTCATGAAGCTTTCAAACATTCTTGTGGTATCGTGAAAACGGACCGCAAGATGTATTCTGCCATTTACACATCTAATCTCATAGACCATGTTGGATTGCCCAATTTGGTATTGAGCTGTGTACCACTGCTAAATAAAGATGGCATTCTCTTTACTACTAGCATGACAGTAAAGAATTGTTGTGCTACCATTGAAGAATTGCTTAAAAAATGTTTTGGTTTTGATAGTTCACTGTTTCCTGTCATTCTAGGCATTCGTTGTATTAATCATGAAGGAGCTAAATGTTCCAGCTTAGTTCAAGCACGTCCAGTTCCTCCTGACATTGCAAATCAAGAGCCCAACCTTCCAAATGTTCGCAAATTTCTGTGGGAGAAATTGGATAATGGACATCTTTTAAAACTTAGTGCTTTATCACGTGAGAAGCCAGGAAATATTATTACAGATGCTTTGGTGAATATGATTGCTTCTTGTGCCTATGCAACTTTGAATCAAAGTCCTGGAATTGTTATTTCGATCTTCAATACAATTGAAACAGCTGTTCTGATGTTAAAATTCTTTATTGCCAACCTTGAAGAAGATAACTTATCTACGCCCAAGTTTTGGGATCCATTGTGTTCTAAATTGAAAGCAGTAGCACATCCATATCTGCTAAGTTTGCAAACACATTTTTTCCTTCATAAGATTCACGTGCATCTCACTGTCACGAATGAAGAGTGCCCTCTGTGTAGTCAGGTGCCAGTTGAAGATGTCATAGGTTTGTTTACACTAAGTGTTTCTACAGCGCTTTTACAATCTGATAGAAATAAGCACATATTTTATGTATTCTTTTACAAAGATAGTTCACCAGTTAGCATAAATGATCTTTTACGCCTCTTTTTGGCTGGTGAAGATGTTCACTTATTTGACTCCTTTGATTTTACTTTAACCGAAGAGAAACTTCAACTTGGCTTTTTTGTTCCTTTATGTCTGGTCCATAAAAGTTGTAAATACAAAATAGCTTTGTGTGCATTTCATCAACATGGTTCAGATATGATTGAAATCCAATCTCACGAATTATCTTCAAGAAAATTCCATTTTTTTAAACCCAAGCTTGTGCTCTTACCTAATCTTTCAGCAAAAGCGAATGTTCCTATTGCCCTTGAATCTCATTCCTGCAATGGAGATGAGACCAGAACAGTTTTGTCTTGTACATCCACTGGCAATACAGATGTAATCCATGTGGAACGATTATCACCTTTACAAATACAAATAATGCATGGATCTTCTACTGCTCTGACAGTAAATTTTAATTATCCTACTTGCCAGGAAAATTTGGTGATCAAGGATACAACAGCAACTGTTACTAGCCAGCGTATTAGGTATTCTTTTGATGAAGAGCGTGCTTATCACAAAGTCAATCTGGAGCATCAACCTTCTTTGCCTCTTTTACAGAATTATTCTAATATTATAAAGCAGCAATCTGCTCTTCAGTTTACAAAAGTGGAATCAAATCTGAAAGGCATATTGCCAGAGAAAGGTCTTCCACCACTAGTAAGGGTAAAAGTTATTATTCAAATGTTTTTCAATAAAATGCCATCATGCCAGTATGTTCAAATAGATCATCAAGAGGAAGATAAAATGGTTCTGGTGGCTATAAACAACGTTCGATTTGACTATGATCTAGGGACTCCTGCTCTAGATCTTGCCTTTTGTAGTACCACAAGATCAACTACAGAAGCCACTATCTGGGAGAGCAACTTCGGTTCATTGCTTGGCTTTAAAACAACTCTCAGCAGTGCTCAGTTCGAATGCTTCAAGTCGACTTTGATGTTCTTTATGAAACAAACATTTGGAAACCTACAGAACTGTAGAAAAATACATCCATTTTCTGAGCTTTTTAAGCTTAAAATGGATCATGTATTTTCACGAGCACTTGTGTATCTCCTTCTCTGTGATGCTGACAAGTTCTTTGATAAACCTGTTGACAAAATTTCCCCCATTACAATGCAACCACGATTAGTTGCTGGTGCATACTGCAGCAGATGCAGGGATGTTGCATTTACACATAAAAGGTGTACTAAATGCTACAAAGCTTTTTATTGCTCGAAAGATTGCCAGAGAAAGCATTGGACTGTACATCGTAATAATTGTCAGAGGGCAAATCCTCCACCTTCCCGAACAAGTCATCAGATAACTGGCTACTTTGCTACCCAAAGATCTGACTAACCCTTGGACCTCTGACGAATATGACTGCAAATAAATTAATTTTTCATTTATCTTGGAAATATGCTTACCAATACTCGTACTTCATAATGCTGTAATGATTGTTTAGTTGTAGTTTTTGTTGTTACTCATGCAGTCTTTTTTTCCTTCACATTTCCTGCACTTCAGTTGGAAGCAAATGACCTTATGTCATAGATGACAGTAATTTGTGAGCATACACGATTTTGTCATTAGCTGTAGCAATTATAGATTTTGTTATCATGTCAATGCTGTCATCATATATATTATATATTATACACATATATGCATTATATACAACTTGTGAGGGAGTTCTTTGTTTTGTTCTCTGATCAATGCTCATAACTATATATTATATCAATAGTACATGAACATTTCAACAGGCATACTGATGTTACAAATTTTGAAGTTTTCAGTGAATTTTCGGTCCTAAAAATGTATCAAAACACTAGCTACTCTTATTAAACAAACTTGTGCTGGTGAAGTCAGTATTCAACAGATTTGATCATTACTTTCATGGCAGTCATTGTAGGATGTCAGTTACCGAATATCAGTTGTCCGAACACTTCAATCCAAAATCTAACAGCAGCACTTGCAGACCTGAAGAATCGCTTGACCACACCCCTTCATTTGTGTTTTTATAATAAATTTCTATGCTACTTCAGCTATTTGAACAATTCAGTTATCCGAACACCTGTCAGTCCCAACGTGTTCGGACAACTGGCATTCTACTGTAGCTATAAAATAGAAACCCTTTATTGTTTAAATTTGACAAGTATCTTAAGAAATTCATTACTTTTCTTGTAAAAGAAGTGATCCAGTTTCCATAGTTCGTACACAATATATATAATATAATATTATATATATATATTATTACACACACACCTGCTATTAAGAGCTAATAGTGAGCAGAAGCTTGAACTCGTGGAAACATTCCAAGAGAATTTTCCTTTGTCAAAAAGTCTACATTTGCAACGTTTACTATCGACAGGTATTCTTTTTCTCTTGGCTGAAGAAACCTGTGTTTAAGAAGAAGGAGTGAACTCAAAAGCTCATGCACGCAACCATAGTATTATTCAATAGGATCAATAAACAACCAGCCAGGAAGTGAGCACCCATTGTACACTCAGCCTCTAGGTGAGCATTGTCCCCACTAATTTTGTGTACTGTGAACTTCATGGAAAGACTTTACAAAGCACACAGTCGTGTCTAACCTGTGATGATGTTTTATGACTACATCCCAGGATGCTCGTTACAATTAATGGAGGCCGAGGAGGAGGGCTCAATTGCCACATCACACAGTGCATCACAGCACAAGTTAGTCTCTTGAATGACTGCTGAATTGGTTATGCTAGCTAATTAGATGACGTGAATGGAGTAGTTATTATCTCTGACCTTCATTCAGTCCTCCCTGAAATCACAAGTACATAAACAATAGCTACCCAATATAATTTCATGATAGATGACAGAGTGAGGTTTTAATTTGATTAGGAATGAAGCTTGAACAGCTTAACTGACCTGTCCAGTCAATATTTGCTGCTAATAATATAGTAATGAATGTAGACTTTTCTCAGCAAATATTTTATATCCAAAGAACAAATATCAAATGGATACATTCAGTGCTTAAAAAGTAAGAATTGTTAAAATGTAATTTATTGTATATGTAGTTATAAGCAATATATATATATATATATATATACTCGATGCATGTGAACATAAAACAAAAGTATTTTACACAGCAAAACTTGAACACTATGGACAAAACTAAGTCAATGGCTATCCAATTAAAGTCTCACGAAGTTCCACGTAGGACACTGATGGTTGTTTAGTATCACTGGAGTCAGATATCTCCTGAACTTGTGGTACTGCTTGCAATTTCTTATGAAGGGGAAATTTTGACTCCAAAATATTATAGCAGTTTCCATTTTTCTTTACTTCTTGGACAATGTGTAAAGTAAGAATAAATCCCAAACTGAAGACAGACATGATTATGGAGGCAGTAAATACTTCACAGAAGTGGCCTCGGTTGAATGCAATCATCAGCAACAATAAATTGGACAAGCTAATAACCTCCAAAATGTCGACTATCTTTTTTTGATACACTCTTCCTCCAGCAAAAATTCTTAAAGTAAGTAAAAACACGACAGATATAGATATCCAAAACACATTTGTTTCAATAGTGCGTGAAACAGCAAAAATAGTAAAGAGGAAGCAACGAATGAGGAGGCACAATCCAGTCCATGATCTAAACTTTTTGGAATAAGGAGCATGATAAGAATCCAAGACGGTGGTAACTAAGGTGCTGCGAAAAGCTTTGTGGTTTGGTAACAAGTACAAGTATTGTCCCAGTGATAACAATAGCGTGTAGGGCAAGAACAATAGAAATAAAAATAGAAGAGAAATAATAAAAAGAGGTAAGTGCTTACTTCCAAGATATTTTATGTTGCCATCAAAAACCCACACTCTAGTTGGAAGTAGAGGGTCTGACACATTCTCTGCCTGGGCTGTCATGATATCTGTAAAACTGAAAGCAGTTACAATAGTCTTGAGGAGTTTAGCATAGGAGAGTAAGAAGAGAGTAGCTAGGACTTCAATGTTTCTCATTCCCATCAGCTTCATCACTCTGGAGGAATAATGGCAGAACAGGATGATCACACCTACCAGGAACCAGATGTAGAAAGGAAAGACAAACTGCAGCCACGTCTTTTGATACACATCCATTCCTGAGTAGTAGCACACTTCTATACCTAGGTCCAAGTTTATCCAAGACAAGAAGACACGAAGAACTGGATGGATGGAACATGTACGATAGTCTAGTAAACCACTGAAGGACAATATGTTAGCATAAAGTATCAATCCATTAGTAGTACCACTAGATACTGTCATCTTGACCAGCAACAGGAACACAACCAAGACCACACCAGCCAGTGCTAACAGAACAGTCAACCAGATGTAGTTATATCTAGACAAGTGAGAGCAGTCCATACACTTCCAACTACCTAGCACTACACTATAGTTAGCCACACACCCACCACAGAGAATACCTCCACGGTCATAGGCACACTGTGAATCAGAATTCTCGGGAAATATAATCTTGGTGCCTTGGTCACAGTAATTTAAAGGACAGTTTCTGTGGATTCTTAGAAGTTTATGGTAACTGAACCATCCAGTGTGTGGAAGAGCTATAGCTCCAGTGTCGATGTCACAGACTATACCTTTGAAACTATCATTTAGACGCTGATCACATCTGCATTTTCTTTCAACCAATTGAAAACCTAATGGACAAAGTTCAATGGTTATATTAACTAACAGTGTGTTCCAAATGGAGTCATCACATAATATATTACTGTAGACCTTCAACGTTATATATCTAGTCTGTTTTGCCAGTAAGGCATGAAAAGTTATATTTTCAACTTCATTTATTTCTCGTTTGCTTTCTCCTTGTCCTAGTTGAACATCTACATCTGATAGATAGTCACCCTTTACCACACAGTTATTTAAAGGTTGCGCAAGCTGGTCAACACATGCCAGACTGATGTTAAAGCCTTGGCCAGGATACACTGACACTTTCATTTCTCGCAATTCACACGAGGAACAGAAACAGAATCTCACTTTCGGTGATGTAACGCTGTACAATAACTTTCCAGAATTATACTTGTTTGATGTTGTTAGTGATGACCATATGTCATTGTTATCTGGAAGATAGCTACATCTATCTAACATTCCTCCATAGAAAATGGGTCAAATACTTGCACTGTTTTCGTTAAATGTTAATTTTGAATCTTTACTCCACAAAAGAGGGCAAATATTTTCTTTGCAATTTTCTGCTGTGCTGTCTACATACACTGCTCCACCTTTACTTTGGTTTGCTACGGCTTTATTACTTGAAAAATTAAGGTATTCATCAAAGAATGCTCTTGACTTGGTCAGATATATTCCTCCTCCATTTAATTGTGCTGTATTTCTAAGAAATGTAGAATTTCTAATAAATATTTGGCTCTGAGAGGAATAAATCCCTCCTCCCTCAAGAAAAGCAGAATTTTTTTCAAAGTTACAGTCTGATATAGTCACCCTATTACATTTATTGCTGCTGTTGTACACCAAGTCCTCGAACTTCACTTTTTTTGTCATGGTTTGCACTGAGATTGCACCTCCCTTTCCATAAACACTGGCTACTGCATTGTCACTGAAGTTACAATTAATCATGCTCATTCCAAAATTCTCCAAATTTCCTGAAAGACATTTAGTTAAAGACGAGAGATCTTGGGTAGAGGATAAGCAATTTGTGATAGAATCAGAAGCATTCGTGTTACAAGTATTTCGTTGAGGATCAGAGTTGAATTGAAAATTTCCAGCACCGCCTTTATAAGCTGAATTATTCAGAAACAAACTCCCATGAATGTCGAGTCTTTTTTCACTTTTTATGCTTATTGCTCCACCTTGTGTTTTAGCTGTGTTATTGCTAAAATGGCATCCCATAAAGAGTGCACTAGCAGCTGCCTTTACCCATGCTGCTCCGCCTTCAGTAGCTTCATTTATTAGAAATCTTGTATCAAGCACAATGAGTAATCTAGTAATTAATGTAATCTTTAAAGCTCCTCCAACAGCCTCAGGTGCTGTGGCTCCTATGTTATTTTGGAGTGCTATGTTTTCAATAAATTCAGAATTATAAATGTATACAGTTTGTAGTTCCATTAGGGCTAATCCTGCACCAGTATTTGCTAAATTTGAATAGAATAAAGCATTAATTAACGTCAAATTATAAACAAGGTCAGCTTTTAAAGCACCACCCGAGAAAATTGCATATTGGCTCTTAAAAGTAGAATTGTAAAAATGTATGTCTAGGCCGATGTCGATATATATTGCCCCACCACTAATAGCTGAGTTACCAATAAAAGTGATCCAACTTCCTTTTAATTCATCTGCAGCAGCTACGTGCAAAGCACCACCGTTTTTATCTGGAGCAGAATTTTGAATGAATCTACAATTTTGGAGAGTGATTACTCCATCATCAGAATTAAAAATGGCACCACCACTACCTTCGTCAGCTTTATTTTCAGTGAAGTTTGTATGCAAAATATTAGTTTTTCCTCTATATTTCCACAAAGCTCCTCCATCTTTGGCACTGTTGGTTATGAATTCAGTGAATGTTATGTTTATATCACCAGCTGCCTTAATTGCACCTCCTGACCAGTTCCAGCTGTATTATTTTTCCAAGTACAATAAACTACTTCTACTATACCAGTTATTTGTAACCCTGCTCCATTTAAGAAGGCTTGGTTGTTGGTAAAATTACACTTGTAAAATGTATATCTTCCATTAACTGCACTTATTGCACCACCTTCCCTGGCGGTGTTACCTTTAAACTTGCTCTGACTTATTTCAACAAAGTCATTTATGTAGTTGGATATGTAAATGGCACCTCCACTTCCTGATAAAGCCACATTTTCTTCAAAGGTAGAGACAGCGATGCTTATCCGATTGTCCATGCTGATTGTGCATAATGACTCACCTTCATTTAAGTAATTAATTTGTACAGCTGCCCCAGCTGTTCCATTATTTCTGACAAACGATGAATGAGCAATTGTTATATGATTAATGGATGTCATTTGAACTGCTCCCTCTGGAGAATTCCCCAAAAAGTTGCTGTTAAGGATTGTCACATTGTTGAGTGAGCTCAAAAGAAGGCTTGATTGTGAACCAGCAAAAGTGTTGTTAATGAAGTTACAATTTTCCAATGAAACATTGGATTTGAAGATAGAACACCCTTGAAAGACTAGTGAGCTTACTGCATTTGTCGTGAAGTTTACATTTTTAAATATAGCTTTTGATATTATGTCCGAAATGATGTCAATGGCCGTTACTGAATCAGTGAATACACAGTTAATGATTTGCATTTCTGTTATATTGGACAAAGTTAGTATGGAGGTGCGTCTACTTTGAATGAAACTTGAATTTAATATCTGAACAAATTTCTTTGTTTTGTTCCCTCCAGTTAAAAGAATCACTGGATGGTCCAAACTTCCACATTGAAGAAACTTCACTGACTGGATCATAAGCAGTTCTACATCAAAGCAATGAATGTGGACGTGATGATTAACACAGTTAATAGAAGTCACAGAGTCATTGCTCCAAGGTCTGATTTGTAACATAGGGGCTGTAAAGGAAAAGTGACTGTTTCTAGATATTCTGTATTTATTGTCCATTAAGTAAATGGTATAGTTGCTATTGCTGTTATTGTTCAGTGGTAATACACTTTGAGAGAAATACTCCAATGTGCCACAGGGTTGAAATGACTGACCTTGCCTGGTGCAAATCTGATTTCTAGATGAACTTTCCAAATTAACAGCAAAAAACTCATTTCCACAGCAAAAGGACCACAGCATTGAAATCCAGGCAAGAAGATACATTGTAAATTTTCTTTAACTATTAAATAGGATTTATATACGTGTAGTGATTTTTTACTTGTAATCATAAATACATCTCTCGCAGATTCTTAAAAGTAAAGGACTTAAAATGACTGCTATATATACTAATTTCTTTCACCAGCAAGTTCCAGACTATTAAATGAAATAAACAAAGACTTTGGGGAAAACAAGTAAAAGACAATTATTACAAACAGTAAATTAGCTATAATGGTTATTAAAATAAATTGTACACATTTGGATCTTGAGGGATTTCACTAAGCCTATGTAATTTCAAGTTTCAACCTAATAGTATAAATTCTATGTAGAGTATGTTTTGCTTCAGTAATCCATACTGTAGCTATTAGGCTGGTAGCTCAACTACATAGTTAATTTGCTTTTGTTAACTAAAGCTAAAACCAAAACTATTAGTTTGGGTCATTTTACTTTTGGTAAGAAAAACTAAAACTAAGCTGTAGAGCCTCAAAAAACTAAAACTAGCTAATTCAGAAGACAACAAATCCCAACCAAACCAGCTATAAACACGGTTTCTTTCGGCTTTTTGCCCAAGGGGCATTCTAGAGTCATAGATATATGTAATTAAATAGTACCATAAAATTTCACTCTTTCCCCCCCCCCCCCAATTATGTTCCTTTCTTGTTGTAGCCACTTAGTACCAAAGGGAGGAGGGGGCATAAAAGAAACCCAGAGAAAATTATAAATGCACAAATACACATCCCTTGTACACATTTTAGATTAAATGGAGACAGTAATATTCCTACTTTGAATAAAACTGAAATCACAGAAGCATTAGAGTCTCTTACATTGATATAGCTTTGAGCTTCAAGAATCACAGGAAGGCCAGGCCAGACATCGCCTATATTACGATGCTGATATTGTAATTGGTAAAAACAACTATAGCCACAGACTCTAAGGCCCTATCTCTATACTAGATCAAACAGAAAAGTTGAAGTGACTGCAAATATTTTATATTTACTGTTTAGTAGGTAATAAGTTGCACTATGTTACCATGGTTACCAATCATATAAGAGTATAGTAATTCATTGTATTGTGTTGCAAGGGTAACTTGTGACCCTGTTTCTCGCAAGTGTGGTCTAAATTTAGCAAATACGTAGCAAAGTACTCTGTTTTGCTGCAAGAAGAGGTCCACATGAAAATCTAGCCAAGTAAAAACATCTATCTAGTTCACAGTAAGAAATTCAGACTTTAGTGTGAATTAGAATCTTGTCACTTTAGAGAAGACAACCTGGGTTGATTCAATCAACCACAGGTTCTATCATAATATAATATGTGATGTTCTGTTTCTAATTTTAAATAGCTTGATAAACTTTTTAAGCCCCTAATTGGAAACCAGTTTAACAGCATCAATTGCTCACTCTATATTGTAGTTCCTATGTGATTACTTACCATTACTTGTGTGTGTGTGAAATGTATTTATGTATGTATGTGTGTGTGTGCACACTGCTGGTGTGGGATCATAACTGACAAGAACTTCACATTTGAGTGTGAGATAAAAGTATATTATGAGTCTGATAATCAGTTGGTGTTTTCTTATATCCTTGGCATTTTGTATATTCAAAAGTGTGAGAATAGAGTGCATCAGAACCATGCACATGTATACATTGCTGGCCAACTTAGAACACATTTATAGGAAACTGCCTTTGTACCATTGTTTTTTTAACCAGTTTCCATCAGTAAGCAAATTTATACTTTTACTATCAAAGTATTGAACACTTCACGACACAGAAATACTGTAAGAGAGTAATGCTTCACAAATGGGCTGCTCTAAACTCTCAGTGATTGATAATTGGAATGGCCAAATATTTCATTAGCAAGCAAAAACTTTGAACACTGGTTGCTTAATATGACTTTAAATTTCCTTAAGGATGCTGTCACAATCATTGGGGGAAAAACACATAGGCCATGGTTGATAGAGCATGAGCACCTCCCAAGAATAAAGGCTAGAGGTTCGTTGCATCTCAAGAAATAAGCCCCATCACTTTTTTAAGGCTTACAGCCTTAAGTTGTTGACCCTATAGTGATGAGATATTTTTAATATGGAATTAACAGAAATGATAGACAAAAGTACATGTGGTAAGGTGATTAAATATAAAGCTCATCAAAATCTCATTGTTGTGGCATACACACGCAAGGGTAAGAAAATGATGTGCAAAAAAATTGGCTTCTAAACTTTTGTGGTAGGCGTGCAGTACATTGGTGCAAAGTTTGCACCAATCTAGTTTTTCCATTCCTGAACAGTACACAAGAATAGATTCTGAATCCACTATTTTTGTTGCAAGTGTAGAATTAGAATGGCTTTGCCCCACCCCAATCATACACATGCAATTGTAAGTGAGACACAGCTCCATTTCATGGGCACTAATTTGTTGCAGAGTGGGTGTGACTTAGTGGTAGATAATGTCCGACTATTCAGCTGGAGTGTGCTATTAAGGGTTCCCAGGTGTTGCTATGTGATGGGGCACCCTTAAATAATTATAACTGCTTAACAATTTATATAATAATGGCTATTAATTCCATTTCCCAAAGCTATTGCTTCTATAAAAAGTACAAATTTTGGGTAAACTGTTTAAGATTGCAATCCCTAGCTACATGAAATGCATTGCTTTTATAAACTTTCAGTGAAATTCTATACAAACTTAATCGGCTCTTTTACTTTTCTCCCATGCTTTACTATTCAGTAAATGCATCTTTCAGTTAGGAAATGTACAGTAAACTCCGTAACAAGCAACACCACGCAAATACTAGGATATACACCAGTGTATAGTCATAGACTTTTGTTATACACACGAAATACTCCAGTGACTCTATCTTGTTTACACCGTGAACATCTGTTGTGACAGACCATAATACTGGAGTATACTGTGCATATTCTTTTACACCAGGTGTATACCGAACTTGTGTACTCGATGTGTTGCAGGAGTATACCAGATGTATCTTGATTGTCTTACCACAACATGCAGTGTATAGATACTAAGTATACTATATGTATTCCAAGTGTACTCATAATGACATAATATAATTATAGCATTCTTTGACAGTAATGCTGTTTATTAAATATATTTCTTAGCTGAATATGTGGTAAAAAATTAATTTAAAAAAAACAGTCTAAAAAGATCTGAAGACTTCAATCAATCCACTATCCAGGGCCTTCCTTGATGTGCTGTCTGTCACCATCCTGAGCTACTCTGGTTTCTGTCATAGCTGCAATCCTCATCAAAGCCCCACTTATATCTCACCTTCTGCCAATAGGTTTCTGAGGGACAATTAAAAAAAGAGTGGCTGCAAACAATACTCATTAAAAAAATTAACCTGGTAAAAAAAAAAAACAATAAAAAAATAAAAAACATTTTTTCTGTGTAAATTACACCTGCATGAGGCAAATAACATGAGATAATTATAAAAAAAGTGTCAATCCAAAAACAAAGAAACTCCACTATCACAATCATCCCACACACAATTTTTAAATGTGAACACAAGGTTCTTCTGCTCTTTTATTATGAGTGCATCATGCATACTTTCATACAAGTATCTAATCAATTCAATCAGTGTTACTGCTAATAAAACAATGGTGCCTCTTTTTCTAACATATTTCTCATTGCTTTCATGTGCCTATATGTAGTCTCTCCCCGCCCCCCCTCAGTTTCATTCTGACACATTCACCCCCCCCCAAAAAAAAAAAAAAAAAAAAAAAAAAGAAAGAAGAGGAATAAGAAAAGAGAAAAAAAATAAAAAAATAATGTTAATAATAATAAATAAATAAAATTCCAGCAATATTTATAAAAATAAAAGCAATAACAATAATAATAATAATAAAAATAAAATTCCAGCAATATTTATCTAGCTATGACGAATGACCAGTGGTAGTTCCAGGAAGCAAAAACCGTTTATCCAATCATTTCTTCGTAGCACCTGAGTAATTGTTTGGCTAAGGCAAACTGTTGGACAGCAGTCTGCGGTTGCTTGACTCTCTAGCCCAGCCCCTCCCTTAGCACACGCATGTCAGTATTTTGCTGTCCATTCAGTAGAGACTGGCCACAGGGTAATAATAACTATTTCAAAAAAATAAATTTTTGTACTCCCGTTAGAAGAACAAAAAAAAAAAACAAGAACAAAAAACAACAACAACAACAAAACAAACAAACAAACAAAGCTAAAAACCAGCTAACAATAATGGTGGAATACAAAAACTAAATTGATGTCTGCATTTGAAAAACAAAAACTATCTAAAGTTGATGACTTGAATTAAAAAAAATTGAATTCTAATAAACCAAAACTAAAACTAAAACAGAAGTTAGTAAATTTGAAAAACCAAAACTAAAACTAGAATTAAATTAGTACATTGAAAAACCAAAACTAAAACTAAAACTTTAGTCTTTGCTAATGAAAAACTAAAACTAAAATTAATCTTGAAATATTTTTTGTAAAAACTATAACTAAAACTAAATGTAAATGTTCAACCAAAACAACATTAATTTAAACCTATCAGTCAAAAAAGAAGAACAAGGAGCGACTATGGAAAACGTCTTTAATAATGCTATAATGGGTTCAGAACATAAAGAAATTATTCCTCCTGATTTATGCAGTAGCAAAATTGTCTGAATATTATAATTTAGAGAACTAGAATGGTAGCTAGCTAGCTACTGGCTCTAAAACAGATGGCGATCATTAGAGTGAGTTAGAATAAATTTAAGTAAAATAACAAAAACAAAAACAACAACAACAACAACATACAACAAAAAGCAATCAAATATAACTTAGCTATGCTTTTGTCAATATTTAGTTACCTAAATAAAAATTTGGCATGTTCACTTGCTGATTGTAGAATTCACAAGATTCAAGGGATACAGAATAGAAAAAAAAAAAAAATAATAATAATAATAAAAAAACCCAAAACAAAGTTGCTAATGGAATTTGTGTTATCTAGTTGGCTATTTACTTTGAGGATTCATCCTGACTGTGGCTGGATTTAAGTTTTCTCCCCAAAAGTAGCTGAGAGATAGGGCCTGGATTGTGCTGTCTATACTTTTATAACACATACCCATGTTAGCTTCTGACTTTCAGTTTCAACGATGAGACAATTGGAGTTGTGTGTGAGTATAGCTTTATAGTCAGATAGCCGAGGGACATAAGTGACAGACAGAGAGCATAGACAACCAAATACTTGTATTCCCTGCTCCAGACACAATTATTATATAATTCTAATAGTTCACAAATAATTCCGATAGAACAGGCGCATGAAGGCTGGAAGTAGATAAAGCTAAGTGGTTCTTCAGTTTGACATAGATGGCTTGTTGATATGATATTATAGCGATAGAAATGATGCCAAACATTGAAACAGACAGCATAATTCTCTATTGAATAAGTGCAAAATCCTAGAGCAATTCCAATTCAGGTAATTTCGCTATTAAAAAATTGAAAGAGGTGAACACAGAAATGTTTTTTGACAATAATCAAAATACAGAATAGTCATGAATATGTTGATCCAAGAAGATCCCTCTCTGTTGATGTACTCTGCAGTGATAAAAGTGGGTCTATAAATAAATTGTTGAGGGAACTGGAATGTTGATAGCCATGGAAACCGTACAATTTTAACAAACGATGTCAACGAACGGTTGCAACGAACGATCGATAGCTAGCGCAACGAAAGCTAGACGGCAACGAATGACAGAAAGCAACGACAGAAGGCAACGACGAATGATTAGATGACAACTACATAACTACTAGCTTAGATGACAGTGGTTTCATTAGTGACCAAGTGGGGAAGTTTGCGGAAACCGTATTCGTGCATGCGTTTACGTGACGTAAAGAAGCCCAGCCTTCAACAACCCATTGCAAGTTCAGACGAGTTGATGGTGATAAAAACAATCCTAACTTACTCCATACCATCGCTTCTCGGCCTATTGGCTAAGATCAAGTAGAAATAACTGTTCTTTAGAGTGTAATTGCTCGAGGCAGTTTCTGCTTGTTCGGAGAGGCGATCACCTTTTGGCCGGTCAGCACCTTAGCTGACGGCGTTTTTATTCCAGCACCGAAGCAGCGCCCCGGGAATTTTATTCACTGGACAAGCTCTGCCTAGGCACCCCTTTCTTATTTCAGGTTATTATTTGTTCCTGGTTCCAGATTTCTCACTATTTTCCGGGCTTCCAGAATAGACGACCCCGTACCCGATGGCTCCTCCGACTCTGCAACGCCGCCCGAGACCTTCAACGCTCCCTGGCACGCCCACCTCTACCCCTCCGGCAGGGCCACACCCTCCTCGCACGACCGCTGGTGTGTCTACTTCCAATACGCCTACTTCTGTGTCTCCAGATTTGCGGACCCAGTACCCGATGGCTCCTCCGACTCGGCCCCTCAGTTCCAGACCCACGACGCTCTCTGGCACACCTACCCCGACCGCGATGGCAAGGTCATGTCCCCCTGGGACGACCTTTGGTGCGCCAAATATTGCCTCTCTGGCACGGTTACGGCCTCCTCGGACTGCCTCTGGTGCTTCCTCCTCGACGACGCGATCACGGCTCCCTTGGACGACCTCTGGTTTTTCTGCCTTCACTCTCGTCTCCACGTCCTCTGGTACTCCCGTCTCCATGACCTCTGGTACTCCCGTCTCCATGACCTCTGGTCTTCCTCTATCTTCATCCCACTGCGTTTGCTCTCCTACACGTAATCTGTCGCCACAAGCTCGATCATCGGTGTACACACTCGAGCCACCCGCTCCTGCTACTTCAGCCTCTACGGCAAGGCCACGCCCGTCTTGGATGACCTCTGGTGCGTCCACTTCCAGTGCGCATACTTCTGTGTTTCGAGACTCGCCCACACCGCACCCGACTCTGCCACACCGTTCCAAATCAAGTAACTGTTCTCAGGTGACCTCTGGGACCCTGATGACCTCTGGTGCCCTTCTTCCAGCCCTGAACGACGCGGGTTCGGGCCGGGCTCTGGACAACTGCAACACCACTCGACAACTTGCACACGTTGATGACGTCTGTTCCCTTGGCTCCCTGCAAGAAGATGTCTCACGCTTGTTGTCGTCTGTGCAGGAGTTTGGAGTCTGGTCTGGCCTGGAGTTGATTCAGAAGTGCGGGTGCCCCTCTCTCATCAGTTCTTCTGCCTCTATGGCACGATCACCGTCCCCGATGGCTCCTCCGACTAGGCCGCACTGTTCCAGACCCACGACGCTCTCTGGCACGCCTACCCCGACCGCGATGGCGAGGTCACGCCCCCCTGGGACGACCTCTGGTGCGCCAAATTCAGCCTCGCTGGCACCGTCAGGGCCTCCTCGGACGACCCCTGGGACTCCACTCCCTACAGCAAGATCACAGCCCCCTGAGATGACCTCTGGTGCCCTTCTTCCAGCCCTGGACAACGCGGGTTCGGGCCACACCCTGGACAACTGCAACACCACTCGACAACTCGCACACGTTGATGACGTCTGTTTTCTTGGCTCCCTGCAAGAAGATGTCTCACGCTTGTTGTCGTCTGTGCAGGAGTTTGGAGTCTGGTCTGGCCTGGAGTTGATTCAGAAGTGCGGGTGCCCCTCTCTCATCAGTTCTTCCGCCTCTATGGCACGATCACCGTCCCCGATGGCTCCTCCGACTAGGCCGCACTGTTCCAGACCCACGACGCTCTCTGGCACGCCTACCCCGACCGCGATGGCGAGGTCACGTCCCCCTGGGACGACCTCTGGTGCGCCAAATTCAGCCTCGCTGGCACCGTCAGGGCCTCCTCGGACGACCTCTGGGACTCCACTCCCTACAGCAAGATCACAGCCCCCTGAGATGACCTCTGGTGCCCTTCTTCCAGCCCTGGACAACGCGGGTTTGGGCCACGCCCTAGACAACTGCAACACCACTCGACAACTCGCACACGTTGATGACGTCTGTTTTCTTGGCTCCCTGCAAGAAGATGTCTCACGCTCGTTGTCGTCTGTGCAGGAGTTTGGAGTCTGGTCTGGCCTGGAGTTGTTTCAGAAGTGCGGGTGCCCCTCTCTCATCATTCTTCCGCCTCTACCGCAGGATCGGGAACGATCTAGAGAACTTCAGTCTGAACTTCTTTCATGTCATTAGCCATCATCCATGTATCATTTCACTATTAGTGCATCATCCATGTGCCATTTCACTGGTAACCTGTTAAATTTCACCTTTCTTTACTATTATTTATTATTTACTATTGTTATTATTATTATTTATTATTATTTATATTTATTATTATTTTCACCCCGCTATGCGGGAGAGGTATTGGGTGGCGACACCCGGCACACTGTGTTTTATACCTGTTCTTGTCTTTCAATGAAATTTTCCAAACTGTTCTTTAGAGTGTAATAGCTCTAACTGGGGCATTGCCCCAAAGCTGTTACTTCAATTTTTGCGACTTGGAGAGTGGATAGAAGCTTGCTTCGCCCTCTCCGCGGGTTGCCTCGGTATTGCACTACCTCCGAGCGCGGCCCATTCCCCATTTCTGGGGACGTTTTTTCTTCATTTTGAATTTATTACATGAATGCTTGACTCTAAAACCGACGGTCACTATCGTTCGGTGTTCAAATACTGCACGCAGGCGCATAGAATAAACCTAGCTAAAGCTATGCGCGTTGTATGCGTTAACGTCTCAGCAAGGCTGCAAGTTCACAAAACACAAAATGTAATAGTCGAGTTGAAACTGTAGACCCTCTCATGCACAACATAAAACAGAAACAAGATGGATGAGATATTGGCTTCACTCCTGAAGAAGAACTGGCAGAAGGTGGTTATCAATACTCTTGTTTCCAAGTTGATGTACCATCTCAACTTGTTCTGCTTCAACCGATCTTGAGTTAACACAAGGATGAAATTGAAGAAATTGTACCACTTGCCTGTAAGGACAAACTTCGTCCACTTACGATGCCACATGGGGGCTTAGGGAAGCTGCAACTGTGACAATAAATTCTTAAATGCTTCATGTGTAAGGACTGTCTTGTTTCTGACCTCACCTGGGACCAGTTGAAGGCTTACACTGTGAAGAGGACAGGGGAGTCCAGAGAGCATTTAGATGACATCTTCCGCTTCTTTAATTTATCACAACTACCAGGAGAGCATGCAAAGGGAGGGAGGGATGGTGAATGTGGTTGATGATGAGGAAGTTGTTTAGGTTTCTTAATACCGCCATTGTATGATCATGGAGATTGCGACACATAGCTACCATCTTGTGTCTGATTTCAACTCTACACAGGCAAGCAAAGGGAAGGTGGTGACTGACATGATTGAATGAAAGAAGAGAACAGCCACTGCCTGAAGCTTGTCTTGCAGTGTGGAGATATCAGGGCCACTCATTCAACATGATTTATCAGTATCAGCCCTCCAATCACTGGATTCCAGGAGGGAAGAACTTCTTTTTTGGCTTACTGATTTACTCTCCTCCACGTGGAGATGATGCTCAAGGGGGCTGACAGACTGACAAAAGCTATTCACAAAGAAGGTGTTGATGTATTTGTCGGAGCAGAGCATATCATGCTAAACACTTCAGACCTGACACATCACCCTTCACAGCAACTCAACTGGCACAGCTGTAATATGTGAGGTGACAATACCATGAGTCTGGCAATGATGACTCTTTCCAAAGAGTTCGCTTGTACTAAGGCTGATGGACAGTAACACTCATGAAATATTAAGAAACAAATTTTCAGTTGCTATTCAAACATTCTATAGTCAGGCACACTGTGTACTTTATATCCTGATTTCATTTTATTTCCATTCTTCTTTTACTCAACTAATACTCGTCACTAGCTATGGCTATATTCCATCACATTCCATTTTACCAATGCTTAGCACTACAAGAGCTTACTCTTTTTAGTTAGCTACCTGTTCATTAATTACCTTCATTTTGCAGTTGGACAATGACACATTAAATGTCTTGACAAAACCACTAGAATTCTTTATCCAAGCTAGCTCAAAATAGAATTGTCACCCTATTACATTAACTAAGAAATGTGTAATTAAAAATTGTGTGGAAGCCTACTTAATTTATTTTCGTGTGACACAGGTGAGTACAGTAGTTATAATTTTTGTGTTATAGCAACAGGAAGTAGCAACCTCAAGGCACAACGACCCTTTACCTTCCACATTGCTACGAAAGTTCTAGCGAGGGTGTAGTCTGGTGTAGTCGACCCTTTACCTCCTTTGGGCGGACACTGTGGCACACCCCCCCTTCCCCAACATATAGGAGGAAAAGGGTCGGCTACGCCAGACTACGAGGGTGTGGCGGGCTAAACTGCGAGGGCGTATAAATATTTGTGTAACCATACCTATCTGCTCTGACGTCGAATGGGCGTATAAATATTTGTGTAACGAAACCTATTTGCTCCGACGTCGAATGGGATTTATGTAACTCTGTCAAGCCTACAGTATTTCCTAACTACGGTCTGCTAGACTCTCAGGTAAAAGGTGGGCAGGGCAACTTCCTTGTTATTATTCGACAACATGAATTTTACTGGTGTTTATTGCTGCATGCTTAATAATTTGAGTGGTATAAAATGATTTAGATCACATTCTCTCTGAAGGTAGGAGAGAATCTGGTGTATTCTGACTCCCTTTAATTGCAGGGGAGGATCCAGGGGGGGGGGGGGGGGGGGGGGGGGGGGGGCGGCGAGGGGACTTGGCCCTCTCCCCTCCCAAGTTTTTTTTGAAAAATTATAAGGATGAATGTACCAAAACAGGGCAATGCAGTCTACAGGACAACTGCATGCTAACTTATTCTCTCCATTCACTAGTGATGTGCTACAGCAAAAATGGCAAGCGAGCTGGTCTGACTGAAATTCAAATTTCAATGCTAGGGGTTATTAATACTTCTTTGTTAGTTGAATGTTTTTGTTTAATTTATTGTGTTATTCTTGTAGCAACACACAACACTTGTACACACCTGTATACAATTGATCACTGGATATACCAGCACAAGACTTACATCGTATTCTATTCGCGACTTGACTATAGGGCAATTGATTTTCTAGGTTAAGCAATCAATTTTTCGAGATAGGTAAGGATCTCTAAACTAAAGGATTCTGCTTATCAAGCCGCCTTTCCAAAGTATGCGCCGTTGAAAATGCTCTATTGTACCAGAGCTCTAGTAGATAAAGCATCCTATTGTATTCTCTTAGTGACTTGACTATTGAAAAACGGATTTTCAAGTAAGAACAAATCTGTTACGCAAGGCGTATAGTTAGGACAAACAGCGCATTAACCAAGGTAACTTACTACCACCACTAATAGAATAGAAAATGAACTCTGTTAAGTTTGTGAGACCTAACTGTGAATATCTGTCCTCGTCTCCGTAGCTCTTTGTCTTTATTTTTATGGCATTATTTCGAAGTCTTTTCTCTAAAATATCTTGCGCCCGCTCTAATGCTTACGTTTTTAAATAGCCTCCAGGGGTGGACATGCTTGACCTCTTTGAACTTTGCCATATATACAGTGCTTCCAGCTTAAGTCTACGAAGTTTATTTTTTGTATGTAGATGTATTAAGGCTATGTTAATAGGTACATCAAATTAGTTTGTGGTTTTGTGGTTATTCGTGTGACACCTTGAAGAGGCTGAATTTTATCGTTTTCAAAATTTGATGTGTTTAAGCCAGGAAAAAACAATTTTATACTTGGACCTTTCTCACTTAGCACATATAAAATATGTAATGTGAAGTTTATTTAAAAAATAAATTGGTGCACCAAATTAATTTCATTACTCAAAAATTCAAAATTTATGGCCAAAAATGTAGCAAAAAAGTAACAAAAGTGTTTAGTGTTTTATATACATTGTATATTATATATATACCAAAATTTCAATTGAGACTTGTTAGTGAGAGTCTCGCTTCGCTCGCCCAATTATTATTCAAATTGATCATTAATATTTTAAAAATTCGTGGGTTTTGACCTAAATACATTTGGCCCCCTCCCTGTTGCTAGTGCTGGATCTGCCCCTGAATTGGCCACACTCTCTCTTTTGTGCCCATGTCGAGTGTACACATAGAATAATAAAACATTTGATCTATAGTATTTCTGTGTAGCACTTGAAATGTCACAAAATCTTGACTAACATTCTTTCTAGTTTCATAAACTGAGCTTACCAAATAAGTGCTTGTGCAATAACATTTTGGTATGGTGGCCTCGCAACACTGAGTGTATGGTTATGTGATAAGCTTTTTTTTGTTTACATTCCACACATACACTCCTTATAAGTTGAATTTACACAGGGGCATCGGAATGGGTGCGGCTGAGCGACCATGGCCACACCAATATTCTAACAAAAAGGGGGCATGTCTATTTATTTTCCTACTCTTTACTCGATCTCATGGTCGTTGTCAAACTTGGGCTGTCGACATCGAGCGGGCGTTTACTATTCCAAAGCATCTTTTGGAAAAACAAATGTAGTTTGGAGGTCTTTCCAGCATTGTTGGTCTGCAAAATGGCCATTTTTGCACTACTAGGAGTCTTCCCAGTTAGTTATTTGCCACATATACTTGAAAATGTTTGAAGAAAATTAAGCTATGAAGGCCACAAAAGGTGGATTCAGTTTTTTAAAGTTTTTATGTGTTGTTTGCTTTGTATGTCCAAGTTAGCTATATTAGCTATACAATATATTATACACTCTACATAATAGCTGTAACTTCAATTTAACATTTATTTAATATGAACCTACTGATTGTTGTAAAAATCATTTGCTTTGTAATATAAAAAAACAACAATAGCTTGTACTGACTATTATTGGTGTGATAACAGTGGCACTTGAGTTTATTAGATACGCAAAGCATAGAATTAAACTCTTTGTTTTTTTAAATAAAAAACAACACTCTATTGTAATGAGTGGGTGTGGTAAGGTGGGTGTGGTTATAATGGCTGCACCAATACGATCTGGCTTCCTACTCCCTGTTACAAGTAGTGTATCAAGCCCATAGCCAGAAGTTTGCATTGGGGGGTTTGAATACCAAAAAAAAAAATACACAAGAAAACTACACCCACTTTCGTTTCCTTAGATAATTCTTCAATAATAATACATAATAAAATAAACTCAGTACCAAAGCTAATAAAGGGTTCTATATCTTCTATTTCAATACTATTTATATGTTCATAGAACACAGTTGATCTAGCGACAAGTGCTAAACTGCTGGTGCTATTATCAGTCTCATGTAACCAGGCTTCAATCACTACTGTGAATGGTACACAAGTGAACCCTTAATAGGTTTTTCAAACAATGAGTTAATTTAAATGAGTGCATGAACGCTTTTAAGGAATAGATTTAATGAAGCTGGTTTTGCTCGTGCTGTTATGAGAGCAAGGTTTAGTAGCCAAGGCAGGGGAGTAGGAAGCCAGATCTTATTGGTGTTGGCCATTATAACCACACCCACTAACTACACCCACTCATTTGTTCAAGTAATGAGTTTTATTAATAGAAAAGACAAAACAATGGATTTTCTATCAAGTGAAACAAAGAGTTTAAGTCTATGCTCTGGTATCTAATCAATTCAAATGCCATTGTAATCACACCAAACAATTCAGTACAAGCCTATATTTTATTATAATATTACAAACCAAATGATTTTTATAACAATCAGTAGGTTCATTCAAATAAATGATGTTAAATTATAGTTAGAGTGTATAATATCATCTAATATAGCTACTTGGACATATAGAGCAATCAACACAATATAAAAAAAAACAACTTAAAAAACAACTGAATCCTTCATAATTAGAATTTTCAAATGCCTGCCATTTGTGGCAGTCTTAGTTTTTTTTCTTCAATACGTGTGCCAAATAAGTGAATGGGAAGACTCCTAATAGTGCAAAAAAGGCCTTTTTGCGGACAAACATTGCTGGAAGGATTTCTGAACTACGTTGTTTTTTTTCCAAAAGATTTCTTTGGAATAGTAAATGAAGGACCAGGATGGTCTGGAGTTTCATAAAAAATCTTTCAATAGGTTCGATATTAGCTATCTAATCCCCTCAGAAGTCATTTTGACCACTTGATTTCTACCGCCCAAGTTTCAATAACGAGCACGAGTTCAGGTAGAGTAGAAAACTAAAAAACACGCCTCTTTTTGTTAAAGTATTGGTGTGGCCATGGCTGCTTGGCCGCACCCATTCTGATGCCCCTGCAAGGAGCTCGATGTTTACCTGATAGACTCAGACTAACCCGTCCACATACAGAGTATAAAGTGAATCGGGGAATATCTAATTGCAAGATTAAGAAGATATGAATGAACAGTTGACAATATTCTACACGTTAAATGTAGGGTGTGGCTAAATAATTTACTTCCAGTCACTGAAAAGGAGATTTGAACTCCCAAATCCCCCTGGCTACTGGTATGCATATAGTGAAGAAGACATTATAGTCTGATGTTTATTTTATCATTAATTTTTTTTCATTACTAAAAAAATTTACTGTTGCCTTTGTCCGTGTTATAGGCTACACAATGAGTCAAACTTCTGTATTTCCTATTAGAAGGCTATATTATGCTAGTGCCAGTGCAAAAGAATACTATGCATATGGTAATACATTACCTGAAGACTTCTTGGAGAGCTGCACAGTTTCTAAGCCTTCCATTTTGTCTCTAGGCTGTGGAGACATTCGTTCGTGCTTCTATACCCTCTGGAGACATTTCGATAACACCATTTTACCTACTCCACGTCAATATGAAGGCGTGTCCTTCACCCTTCTTGATCACTGTCCAGCTATTTTGGCCAGGAATGTAATTTTCATCTACTTAGCTATGAAGCTTCCAAAGGAGAGTAGCTCTAGAAAGAGTTGGTTGAGTGCAATGTGGGCTATTTGGTACTGCCATGAACTGAGTGATGCTCATGCAGCATTGCTGATGGGTTCTTTAAAATACCTTCTGAATTATTCCTCTTCTCTAGAACTTTGGAATTCAGATGATAATATCTTAAAGCCTTTAGTTCATTTTGATTCTGCTTCTTCTCTTTTGAGTATAGCTGAGGTGTGGAAAGATTGGCTAAATATGGACACAAGGGGTAGATGCATAGAAATGATGCGAAAGTCTCGTGCTCAACTGTTTAAAGAAAAGATAAAGAGTATGGACCTCTTTTGTCTCAACCTTGCACGAGTTGTTACATTTGTGTATGGTACAAAAGTAAGCCCTCATCTTCTTAAATTGCAGGTCTCAGAAGTTAATTCCTACATATCCTCTGGCAATTGCTATGCAGAGTCTGTTCTTGGTTTGAATACACCACAACAAACTAGCATAAATCAGACACTGTATGAAGATTCTAAACGACCCTATGCTTTGCACTATGGTTGCATACCTTATAGAGCTTATCAGCAAAGTTTTGAGCTTTCTCCTAGCAATATAGACTCGGGTTCCCTCGATCCTTCAGACACACTTGTGTCTTCTCGACATTTTCGAAACATACCTTTTCTGGCTAACAGTGTGCAGCAGTTTATACTGTGGGTTCAGTCAGTCTCCAGAACACTAAATGATCATTCAGAGGATATTGAATTCATCCTGTCCATCCAAGATGCCTTAGTCTTTTGTCATGAAGCTTTTGAAATAGACCACAAGATGTATTCTGCCATTTACACGTCTAATCTCATGGACCATGTTGGATTGCCCAATTTGGTATTGAGCTGTGTACCACTGCTAAATAAAGATGGCGTTCTCTTTACTACTAGCATGACAGTAAAGAAGTGTTCTGCTACCATTGAAGAATTGCTTAAAAAATGTTTTGGTTTTGATAGTTCACTGTTTCCTGTCATTCTAGGCATTCGTTGTATTAATCATGAAGGAGCTAAATGTTCCAGCTTAGTTCAAGCACGTCCAGTTCCTCCTGACATTGCAAATCAAGAGCCCAACCTTCCAAATGTTCGCAAATTTCTGTGGGAGAAATTGGATAAAGGACATCTTTTAAAACTTAGTGCTTTACCACATGAGAAGTCAGGCAATATTATTACAGATGCTTTGGTGAATATGATTGCTTCTTGTGCCTATGCAACTTTGAATCCAAGTCCTGTAATTGTTATTTCGTTATTCAATACAATTGAAACAGCTGTTCTGATGTTGAAATTCTTTATTGCCAACCTTGAAGAAGATAACATATCCACGCCCAAATTTTGGGATCCATTGTGTTCTAAATTGAGAGAGGTAGCATATCCATATCTGCTTAGTTTGCAAACACATCTTTTCCTTCATAAGATTCACGTGCATCTCACTGTCTCTAATGAAGAGTGTCCTCTGTGTAGTCAGGTGCCAGTTGAAGATGTCATAGGTTTGTTTACACTAAGTGTTTCTACAGCGTTTTTACCACCTTTTGGAATTAAGCCCATATTTTATGTATTCTTTTACAAAGATAGTTCACCAGGTAGCATTAATGATCTTTTACACTTATCTTTGGCTGGTGAAGATGTTCACTTATTTGACTCCTTTGATTTTACTTTAACCAAAGAGAAACTCCAACTTGGCTTTTTTATTCCTTTATATCTGGTCCATAAAAGTTATAAATACAAAATAGCTTTGTCTGTATTAAAGCAAGATGGTTCAGATATGATTGAAATCCCATCTTTAAGTGGCAAATTATCTTTAAGAAAATTCCATTTTTTTAAACCCAAGCTTGTGGTCTTACCTAATCTTTCAGCAAAAGAGAATGTTCCTATTGCCCTTGAATCTCATTCCTGCAATGGAGATGAGACCAGAACAGTTCTGTCTTGTACATCCATTGGCAATACAGATGTAGTCCATGTGGAACGATTATCACCTTTACAAATACAAATAATGCATGGATCTTCTACTGCTGTGACAGTGAATTTTAGTTATCCTACTTGCCAGGAAAAATTGGAGATCAAGGATACTCTGGTAACTGTTACAACCCGGCGTGTGAGGTATTCTTTTGATAAAGAACGTGCTTATCACAAAGTCAATCTGGAGCATCAAGTTTCTTTGCCTCCATTACGAAACTGTTCTGATATTATCAGTAAACAATCTACTATTCAGCT
>WLWD01000632.1_pt1 | contig 200720 bp, 145 predicted proteins | sample 6712731 | NCBI WGS metagenome assembly WLWD01 (sample SAMN12718690, study PRJNA576275) | sponge metagenome | isolation source: marine sponge | host: Mycale hentscheli | place: New Zealand: South Island, Marlborough, Capsize Point | collected 2014-11-01
AGACGAAGTTAAGTGGATGAGTTAACGAGGTGTAGATAGGCGATGATTGGAAATAGTTGTAAACACAAAGTCGGATGGCTCGTGAAATCCGGACGGCACCGTAATTGGTGTATGAATCATTCGATGGATGGTAGACGACCTTTTGGAAGGATGATCTTTGGCAGCTCCAGTCGATCGAACTGTGACTCAATGGGTTGAAGTCAAAGTCCAATATGGAATGGAGGGCCCTAGGCTCGTCGTTAGCTCAGTTGAAGAGGAAGTTGCAGATTCGCTCGTAGGCTCGAAGGACCATGTGCGGAGTGTATGAGGAAGTGCCCCACCCACTCCGCTGAGTTATGATCTCCGTGGATGAAGGACCAGGTAGCTCAACACCATCTGGAGCAAGTGACTCACGCGCAACCGCTGGCCGTTTAGCTTGCAGTCTTGCGCTCGTAACCCAAAAGCACCCACTCCCCACTAATAGGGTTCGGAATTATTGAGCAACAACAAAATGAAGTTACTACATAACATATAAGGGAAGCACAATGATACAATTCGGATGGGTAGAATATGAATCTCATTAATGTGTGGTAAAGGGTGAACATTGAGTGTGTGCGATGACAATGACCATTGTTCTGATGATCCTTACCCTGAAGTCTTTTGTCCTGCCAAGGGGTAACTTCAAGGCGCTGGGTCCCAGCAGCTCAGTCTTGAAGACGGTCTGGAGTCCCAGACAATGACGTTATCAAGCAAGTTATTTATCAACTGATTATATGTGACAGTACTTGGGAAAAGGGACCAATTGCGTTAAAGATTCAAAAATGAGTTATTTGTACCATCGTGTAGAACAGGCTCTCAGGAGTATTTTGACACCTAGATATTGGCCAGGCGCTGTACGAATCACTGAATATAAGCGCTGCTATTCACACACCCTGAGAGCAGCAATAGTTCAGAAATCTACGATTAAACATTGCTGTTCAATTTTCGGGTGAAGCAAACGTTAAACTCCGTAATCTAACCGGAAGTCCGTGTAACGGATTACGTAATACTTGTGTAGTTTTTTTCCCAGGAAAAATTATAGTTAGAAGGGGCGCCGCAGAAGAGGGAAGTAACCAGTACAAGACGTAGTAGTTGAACTGGAGCTGCTTACTTACTGACGGAGGAGGCGCTTACTATTCAAAGCCTTCTCAGTGTGAACCTCCATAACAGGTATTCTTTTAAGTAGCACTAGAAGTGGTTTTAGTTTAGCAAGCAGTTTTGCTGTTTCTGTGTTGTTTTTTTGTTTTTGTTTTTGTTTTTAACAGTTTCGTATGTATCTGTAAGTCATGGTATAGATGTTAAAAATATTTTGTAATAGTCAATTTACTGTAGTTCAGTGGCATTTAAGTTATAATATTTTTTTCAGCTTTGCTTGTTAGCTCGTTTGCCTGTTGCTTGTTAGCTCACTATCTAGCAACTAGCTAAGTTTGTGTTAGATGAACATTAACAAGCCAGCTTTTAATGTATTAGAACAAGTGAAAGATGTATTGCATGGACAATAATCTCCAAACCAAAAAAAAAGTGGTGAAAATGGACTTTAAAACTTGTGTTTCCTTTTTCTGTTGGGTTTTTAGCCGCTATATTCAATAAAGCATGAATTTGCTACCATACCATATTTTCAACACCTAAGTATTTTTGCTTGCTGTATTCATCTTGAATTATTCTTTATTAGAACATGAATTCTGGATATTCTCAACCGCTGGCATTTTAATCATTTGTGCGCATAGTGAGGAAAATCAATGGAATTACTGGTAATGGTCAAGAAAAAATAGGAAGAGTATAATAAATCAGTTATCACACTTAATCGTGTAAATGTTCATTACTATGTTCGTCTGTTATGGTTTTTTTAATTATACGTAGTATCTTTTTATTTATTTCAAAACGTTTCGGTCTTGAGAGACCTTCGTCAGTTGAATAATGAAATTAATAACATCACACTTGAAATGCAATAATGGAGATAATATTTTTTTATAATTTTTTACTCTTGCACTACATTCACTTGCCTTTAATTCATGAAAACACTGTGTGCTCGTGAAATGTTTTCTCCATAATAAATTCTGACTCGTGTAATAACTTAGTGTAGTCTTTGTTTTGTTTGAATGGAGATTCTTCTTGTTATTATGTGCAGTTTAGTCATAGTAAACTATCGTGCACAATAGTGCAATGATATTTAATATAGGTGCTAATAGTGATGATTGATTTGCAGATAGTATTAGCCTTGTCACTTTAATGATGTTATTCATCTTTTTATTTCTTCAGGATACGAGATCATGTCAGAATTTTCATTTTACTATTGGTAAGTAGCAGCATTTGCACACACACACTAACTTTTTGATTCAAAACGGTTTAGTGGCTGCCTCTCATTGTGTATGTGTGATGTATTCCTATACGAATTATGTGTACACACATTAATTAGTATCTTAAATAGATAAGCAATTGTTTTTATAGATATGTACACGATGTAAACTAAGTTTCATTGGGTCAGTGTCTCTCACTCTTTAGTGTGTTGTTTCACACTTCATGTACTGATATTCTTTCCCTTACCTAATTACTCCTACAGTGTATTTTGATGCACAAACTTTGGTATCATACTGATTAGTCCTCAAATGCAGCCAAAATTTTACTACACAAACCCATTTTTCAATGTTGGTGCCCTTGTCTAGTTGCATTTCGAAAATGATGACTAAATGTAGCTGAAATTACATAATCCAGTATGGTGTGCATTTATTAGAATTGTCCTCACTTCTTTTTACATGCATTTTTAAATGAATATGGCAATAGGGAATGACACTCCACTCATCAATACTAACAACATTTATGTTAATTAAGCTAACACATAACTAAAGCCTGCACTCGAAAATGTTAGGAGAGATGTACTGTCTAGTTGTATGTTGCCCAAGTCGAGGCAAACAATACAATCAAACTACTAAACTAATAATAAGATAGAAATCAGTTGTATGTAGACTTACAAGTAATAACTGAGTAGCAAGTAAAAATCTGAGATAAGTTGCAGGCTAAAAGAGATATGAGAGAGTTCCAGACTATTTCCTGATCTAATCAGTGAGAGTAAATGAGTGTTAATTTCGTGCTGAAATTGTGAGTTAAATTGTGTCTACACAATAGTTTATGAGTAAAGGAAGTGTCGAGAGTGAGTAATTGCGTTAAAGTCTAATTGGCTGTAGTGGATTCTCTGGTTCTAACAGCAAGTGTTACTCTCGTGTTATGGGTATAGTTAATGTCAAAAGTATGCTATGTTTATGGTACTTTATATGTAATTCTGCTACTCACATGCACACTATTTTCTATAAGCTCCTGGTTTCTTGTAATTGATATTATTGTAGTTACTCTTATTGTCTCTTAAGATTGCACATGTGTGCAAGTGTTATTATAGTATTGTGATGAGAGTGACAAACTGATATGGTGCAGGATAACTAAAGAAGTGCAAAAAGTAGGAGATTAATAATAATCTAGCAGCTACTACAGGTTCTACTGTTATGTCCACTTTGCTTGCATTTGCTGCAAACTCTTGGCTTCTTCGCTGAAGGAGCATTCACACCACTAGAATCTGCCAACCTACGACCCAGTGCTGAAGGAGCATCTGAAGTGTGATGAACTACATGTAGATGTGGTAGAGGAAGGTAATTTGTGTGTCTACCTGTCATAACTCTCCATGCCAAGTACTGAAGCATCATATTGTTTTTATTTTGGCCTGTGCAATTGTCTGCATGCAGGTAAACTTCTTTTTCACCCAGACCATGGTTTTCGAAGAAATAATGCAGCTGACTAATGACGGTATTTGATCCTTTTCCACAGTCACCAGCCTCATCAGCAAGGAAGTTGACCTGCCGTGGAATCGCTTCGCAATTCACTCCGAAAACGCTACACTTCCTTGGTGTAAGGAAATAAATGGGTCCGGGTTGCATGGGGTCAGAAGGAAAGTGGACCTGCTGGGCGTAATCAAATGAATAATGGGCCTTGATTGGTACTGAATTAGATGGAATGTGTGCATGTAAGGGAGGAGGTGTAAATGTGTTATTTGTAAAAAAAGCTTTAATTTCTCTCACATTCCTTACAAATTGTCCTGTAGTGAGATCTTTCTACCTGGACTATGCGAAGATGTTCCAATGCTTCCTCGATTCTGGCTGATTTGATGCTGTCAGAAGAGTTTGCAGCACGCAAAATACTGTTACCATTCTGTTGGCATTTCCAGCACAAGTGTGTCATTGGTTTCATCAGCACGATATAAGGTAACTGTGTCTTCCATAGCCGACAAAATGTACTGTAGGCAATGACATGTGTTTCAGCCTGTTCCGCTGTTTCCTTATAGATGTTCCAAATTCTTCTTTTGGAGGTGCTTGATGGAAGCAATTGTACGAGAGTAACCAGGTACACGGCCAGGAAGAAGCAGGGCATGCTTTTCACAGTAATTAAGAAGAAAATAGATGACAGCTTGGACTTCCTTCAAAGTGAGTGTATTGAGGGGCATTCGTTTGATGTTTCCATGAATACGGGGTGCTATACCATTCATTTTTATGGATTTCACTATGTTTTCAGTCGTTTTGCACCAACAACATGAAGAAATCTGAAAGTTTCTATACAAATCTGATGTCCCTGATGAAGAAAGTTAGTGTACTGATGTTTTCTATCATGATGAGCAATGTGATGAACGTCTGTTACTGTGTGTTCTCCCGTATTAGTACAAGCTAACACTTGTCCCATGATGATCAAGTCAAGCTCACTATGGGTAAGTTCCATGCAAGAGAGTCGCATATCTTTGACATGTTCTGATGTAAACTGAAAGGAGCATGAATTGCCTTTCCATTTTGTGCAGGAGCATCCAGTGGTCATGAATTGTTCAACCTTCTGATTTTCGCTGATATCTCGGAGCCTCAACTCAAGAGAAACTTCTGATTCAGGTATACGTGCAGTAGCTTGCAAAACCAAAAAGTCAGTGTCATTCTCATCCCCATTAGAATTCTCACTATCATCCACAACACAGTCTGCAATCTCATCACCACTTCCAATGCCACAACCTTCAACAGCATGATTCCTATCCCTAATGCCACATCTCTCTACTGCACGATTCTCCTCTCCCATATCTTCAATAGCACGATTCTCCTCTTCAATACCATACCTTTCAACAGCACGATTCTCCTCAACTGCACGGTTACCACCTCCAATGCTACACCCTTCAACAGCATGCTTCTCTCCAATGCCACACCCTTCAACAACACAATTCTCCTCTCTAGTGCCACACCTCTCTGCTGCACGGTTACCCCCTCCAATGCCACACCCTTCAACAGCACGATTCTCCTCTCCAATTTCACACCCTTCAACTGCACGATTCTCCTCTCTAATGCCACACCCTTCAACAGCACTAATTCCCTCTTCACTTCCTTGCTCCTCAATAGTCCCATAATTGGTCCATGCCTGAACTGTGTCACTGCTACATTCACTACTCTGCCTTTCATCGTTCAAGCCTACAAGTTAAATGAAAGCAACATGCAGGTATAACTATTGATTAAACTATTTCCTTTGAAACAGAGTAGTTTCTGATTACCAAGGGCAATACTCAATAATTGTGTCTATAAATTATTTGTTGTTGCTTTTTTATTTATTAATTTCATTAATCCTTTCACTGGTATAACCGCCATTATGGTGATCAATGACTGCTCCGCACTTTCCCTTCCAAATTAAAAAAAATAAAATAGAATTGTATTTACTGAATCAGTCTTTATTACAATTTACCAGTGAATGGGTTAATGTGTATTTGTCAGTTTTCCATTCTGTATGAAAGGGTTAATGTGTACTTATGTCAGGTTTCCATTTTGTGGTTCTCTGGCATATTATACTTACTAACAAAAAAAATAAAATAATAAATGAATAAATAAATAAGTAAATAAACAGTGGCATACAGGGCTAGAGAAGTGTGTTGTAGACAATAGTTAGTGTACAACTCCTTTTCACTTTCCAGACCAATATTCAGTTTAGTATGTCAATGTGAAATAATGCCTAGCACCACTCAATTCATCTTGTGTGTATGCAGCTATTTATTTACCTTGAACTTGAGGTGGTAATGAATTGTATGTGTTTCTGCAGTGTGACTCATGGATGTGGATGTCCTCTTCATCACTGACATCTTATTCCCAATCAGAGACTTGCTGGTTGTTCCTGGAGTCCTCACAGAAGTAGTCCAAGACCATATCAAGAAGAGCTTCCTGGTCTGCAGACTCTAACCTCATGACCTCATTAATAGCCACAGCAACTTGCTTAGCCTGATTATTCATGCTTTTGTTATCACATCAATTGATGCACAGCTGTTCAAGCTATCACACTGAGGGCAATTGTTGCTAGGCAACATATTGAATTTACCCGCGCTTTTGCACCTTACACGTCATTTGTTACTAGGCAACATATTGAATTTACCCCCGGCTTCAATTAGACGCGGGCTCAATTTCCGTTTTAAGCACGTAAGGTCGAGCTAACAAGAAAAAGGTGGCTGCGTTTAAACGGGGCGCTTGGCCCTTTAACAACATTTTTAGCCACTCAAATTTTGTGCCAGTATAGGCTAAGGGTAGATGTTGCCTTGGGCCAAAAATAAGAAAAACTTACAAAAAAAAAAATCGTCAGTGTTTCGACATAAACGAGCCTCTACTGAACATTTTTGATTTAACGTAATTGTTCCCTTTTCCCAAGTACTGTCACATATACTAATTTCACGATTTTGTTATGGTTGTCAATGGACACTTTTTGTGCAGTGCATATGTATGCAATATTATGTTGTGGCATCTATTTCTCTATCAGTTTTTTGTTGTTGTTTTTTGTTGTTGTTTTTTTTTTTTGGTTCGTGTTTTAACATTTCTGTGTTTGCATTGGGTAGAAACTTTCAGAACAGCAAGCTGAAGTATATATTTCAGGGTGTGGCCAATTCCCAGCACATTGTCTATTTAATTGGTGGTGGTCAGTACAAAATTTATCTTATGTCATGCTATATACTTTATTTATCCTTGCTGATAAGACCATTGTATTTCTATTTGGTAATGTTCACTTTGGCCAGCTACCCCTAAACTTTAAGTAATGGTAATGAATAAACACGAGAAGTAATGATATAGCTAATACTTTTTGAATACTCACCATGTAGAATTACTGAACTGTAAATTACATTATCCTGACTGCTGGGATGTATTTCATATTCTTCAGCCTGTTTTAAATTATGATATTTCTATATTAATACTATTAAAAATGTAAGGCTTTTATAGTGCATATTCTGTTGTGGAACAAGAATCTTTCATAATAGTTGTACACTAGTGGTGTGCTTGAGCACAAATGGCTTGAGCCTTAAACCGCACTATTGTTAAAAGATTGATTCTAACTACTAACACTCAGATACTAAAATAAAATCGACTTTTTTATTTACTTATCTGCGGTAAACACGGTGTCATAAAATTTTAGGCCCCCTATAATTTTAGGCCTCCCCGGGTCCAAAATACCGGTATATTTATTATGATGCTATAAATGAACCTGAATGTATGTCGTAAAGTAGACGTAATTATTGAGTAAAGGGTCTCAGTCTATTGGGTAAAAGGTCCTTCTGGTGCCACGTGTGAGTCAAGGTGGCACACTATGGCTTCTGAAATGAGGTTTACCTTTAGCCAAGTATATGATTACATAAGGAGTGGTACATACCCAGCTTAATTCAGCAAAGCAGATAAACGTTCTCTCAGGAAAAGAGCAGATGTCATTGTTAAAGGGAACTAAGCTGTACTATTGTGGTAAGTGAAGAAAATGGTGGTATTAGCTAGCATAGTTACCAACTCCCAAACCATTTATAGGGAGACGTGCATGTGAATAATAAAGTGGTGATATAATGGTGACAGAAGAGAGGTGTGAAATGAATATTATTGTCTACTAAGTTTAAATTCGCCTTTAGAATGTTCTAGTTGTGATTATAGTAGCTTTCTAAAATTCTGTTAAACCCACAACCAAAATATAACAGCGGGAATCTCACCATAAAACAATGAGTGACTATACATTAGTATTTGATATAAATATTATGCTGAAATGTGCTATAAAACTACTTGAGAACTTAATGTGAATAATTAATTACTTGATTAAAAACATTGAATGCTTAGGCAGAGAAAAATATTTTATTCTGTTTTAAGGCAAAAACCATTATACACATATATTTGTATTATATGTATGTATTGCTTTGTAATTCTCTAAGGAAGTGGAAACTCTGAAGATAGGATAGATGTTGAAAATGAAGCAATGAGGATGAGGATATTAAAAGAAGTACAGGATGGTAGCCACTTTGGTATTAATCGAACACGTGATATGATATCTGAGAAGTATTACTGGCTGGAAATGTCTAAGGATATTTTAGTCTTATGTATGTAACTTAAGAAACTACATTTTAGTTTTATGTTACCAGTCTTGTGTTTATGACTCACATATATAAATGTAGGTAGCTTCTTGTGACAAATGTCAGAAGTTTAATAAGAAATTGAAAAAACCCTGTGGGGCATTGCATCCTATTCCTGTTCAGCCAAGATTATGGCATCAAATGTGACAGTGCCTAGGAAAAGGGACCTTTTACGTAAAATCAAAAATGTACAGTAGAGCCCAAACACCGACAAAAAAATTTTTTTTTTGGTTTTCTTTTTATTGGCCCACAGGTATCTCCTACCCTTTAGCTACACTGACACCAAATTTGAGTGGCTGTAACCGTTGTTAAAGGTCCTAGCGCCCCGTTTAAACACAGTCACCTTTTACTCTCTATTTAGCCGTAGCACGGAAATCCAACCCGCGAGTTATTGAAAATCGTGGGCAATTCAATTTGTTGCCTAGCAACAAATTACCCCTACCTCGGATAATCGCGGGTAAATATTCTTATAAGTTTTTGTGCAGCAACAGAATAGAAATAGTAAATGTGAATAATCAAGCTATATAGGTTGATGTTGCTATTTATGGAATCTTGTAGTTGGAGCCTGCAGACCTGGAGACTCCTGGGACTATTTTTGTGAAGACAATAGAAGAATCAGCAAGTCTCTGACTGGACAAAGGTTTCAGTGATGATGAGGACTTCTGTCACACTACAACAAGAGAAGGCAACACATTTTGAAAGTCCATCATTTTTGTTCATTGATTTAAAGAGATTCCTATTGTTCATTTGTTCCAAAACAGGCAACAAGCTGGCTGCAAGACAAATATAATCCTAAACTTAGCTAGCCAGTGAACTAACAAACCAAGCTAGTTGAGAAGAGTGACTGTATCAATGACTTACTGTAACTATCAAATGGTTGGAAACAGAAAAAAAAAAAGAAGCACAAAACGGCCTGCAAAATTATGTCTATACGCATTTAAAGCCTTATCCCCCATCAATGAAGTAAGAGGCCCCAACTATAACTTACTGCCGTTCAGCTCATCGCCACCATTTTCCAAGCATAAGTAACAGTCTTACGTAACCCGTAACGCGGACTTCCGGTTAGATTACGGAATTCAACGTTAAGGGTGCCCTGCCACCGGAAACCGAGGCCCGTAACCGCAAATTGACTGTTTATGCTATGTCTTTATATTTTTTTTTCTGTGTACTGTGGGCTTACTTTGTTGTTACAGATGGAATGAGCACCAATAGAGGACTCCAGCAAGCCAAATTTGAAGAATGAAGACCCGTCTGGGACGGAGATACAGCTCTGCACACCGGCTACTATTCGGTGTTATTTCGAAGCGGCCGAAGGAACTAGCATGCTCATTTTTTTTTCCAGAGGTAGCTAGCGAGCTTCTTCGCAACATTACAGAGCCATATTTCTAATATCTATTTTCTTTTTTTGTAAATAGTAAAATTTTCGTGCCATTTTACTCCTGCGTTATTCTAAAAAAATCTCTCTGTAACTTTATTCTAAGGGGGTATGCTGTTTGTTCGCAAAATTTGGATTCAATTCAATGATACAATTCCACGAAATATCGATTTGTATTTTCAAGTTCACTACTGATTCGCTATTTTACCCCGCCCCCCATAACGTTGAGCTCCGCGAACGCACAATTTATTGGTAAGAGCATAATCAATTGACTTGTGGTAGCTCTAAAAAGAGCCCATTTGTAAACAAAAATAAGAAATACAATAATGAGCCGTGAGATGGCCGTTGTAACTTTGCAAAAGGTTAGTCCCCAGAGCAGAAGTGACGGCGTATTCCCAATGTTGCTTGGAGTTGGTTGCTCACTAGTGAGAGCGGGGTAGTTCAGCACAAATTTCAGACTTGTAGGTGATATGGCTGAAGAATATAGCGGTAGCAATCCCGACAGAAAGAACTGAAGTGATGATGACGGAGTCTATACGCAGCCAAGTCTGAATACAAGGTTGGTGGAATAGTAGGAGCTGGTACCAGTCAGGATGGAGTTGGTCACCGTTGAGACAGAGTTTTAAGCTGCTCCAATGGCTTCACAAGTACAGCCTCACTCCGTACCCTGAAAGTATAATAGAAGGATGTTATTTGAGGTGACTGTTTCAGACTAGTACACTACAGTTATAAAGTTATAGCTCGGGACCGTTTGTCCTCCCGCTTCGCGGTAATTTGGCGCCAAAGTTAATTGATCCGCGTAGAAATTGAGTGCTGGCCACGCGTGCATGCGGGGGTTGGGTTACGGGCGGTTCTGCGGTATTATACTGAATGATTAAACGACCACAGGTCCCGGTGGCAGGGCACCCTTAACTCCACGAGAAATTGAATAAGAAGTTTTAATTGCAGTTTTCTCGAAATAACTGTGCTCAAGATGGTCAGATTGCCGCTCGTATATTTAGTGAACCAAGGAGCGCCTGCCTATAAACTTGATATCGAAATACTCCATAAGAAGTGCTCTACACAGTGGTATGAATAACTCATTTTTCATTTTCTTACGGAAATGGTCCCTTTTCCTAGGCACTGTCACAAATTGGAATGGCCCTGATAGGTCCACTTACTGAAACATCTAGGAATAATAAGTTCATCATAACTGTGACGGACTAAGCTGGTCCCCTTCCAAGTAAACATGCATATGGCGTAGCAAGGTTTTTGTATTCAACGGTAAAGTTAACGTATTTCACAGTAACATACTGTAAGAGTAATAGATTATAATTTTAAACTGTACTGTTTTACATGCCATTTTGTTATCAACATTTTTGATTAGTGACAAGTACATGGTTACTGGCAAATAATGGTAGACAACAGCATAATAAAGTGACACTCTTATTAGTCTAAAGTAGTTTCATACATTACTAAATTATATTTACCTACTTCATGCCAGTGTATCACTGAAAGCTATAAATTTTACGAAGGAATTTCTTTAATAGGAGGTGTGATTTAACTTGTTTTATTAGGTTTAACTGCTATACTTTAGTTTTAGTTTTAATATTTGGACAAAAATATTCACTGTATTTTTAGTTTTGGCTAATTAATGGTAAATATTTCAGTTTTAATTTTACAAAAAGTTACAAACATTATTGGATATTTAAGTATACTACAAATAGTAAAATTTTATTTTCCATAATAAAACCAATTGCAAGTGTTTTAGTACTATCTTTTGACTTTAAGTGATGAAGACTCCTAAGTTAATCAAAGCAACACTATGTAACAAAGTTATCATTTCTTACATAGGTTATTTGCAGGTATAGATGCCCATCAATTCTAATAACTGACCAGGGCCGTGAATTTGTCAATGAATTGTCTGATGAACTTTACTCTATTACAAACACGGATCACAGAATTACAAGCGCATATCATCCTCAGGTACAATGACCATTGATGCCATACAATGTGTTGTGTTTAGCTGTGGTTGTTTACTATATACCAATGGACTCACAGAGCGGTTCAATCATACTCTCTCGATGTCTTGCTAAGTTAGTCAACAATGACCAAACTAACTGGGATGAAAAGATTGACACTGTGCTAATGGGTTACAGAGCTGCTAAGCAGGCATCCACTAAGCATTCTCCTTACTACATGCTCTTTCAAAAGCCAATGCAGCTGCCTATTGATGCTGAGCTATGTCAGATAGAAAATGAGGAAGAGAATGACGGTGTTGATGTTGATGAAATTATTGATAGCTTACTGGAAAGAAGGAAGAAGGCATTTAGCAAAGTTAAATAAAATATAGATGAAGCTCAGAAAAAGCAAAATCAGCAGTATGACAGCAAGCATTCTATCGAAGCATTATCTGTAGGGACAGAGGTCCTAGTAGAAAATACTGCAGATAAACAGAGTAAAGGTGGCAAGCTAAATACAGCATGGTTTGGACCTTACACTATCAGCCATTCCATTAAAAAGGTGTGTATGAATTGTGTGACAAGAAGGGAAAGGTAATTCGGAATAAAGTGAATGTAAATCGCTTAAAACCATACATTAGAAGGTGTGCCACAGTAGATAAAACAAATGATGATAACGAAATGGCTGCTAATTGTTGTAATGATGAGGCAAGTATAAATGGGGAAAGTGCTACTGAAACTGGAAATGAAAACTTCGATTTACTGACTGACAAAGGAAAGAAAAGAAAAGCTGATAAGTGTGATGAGCCCCCACTCAAGAAGCACTGTCATAATGTAGATACTAAACTACATCAACTAATACAAGAAATTCTGTGTGGCAATGAATTATCTGATGATCACATGACAATTGCTAGCAAACTTTTGAAATCTTCTTTTGGGGGAATGCAATCAACTTTATTGGCACAAACTTATGCTTTCTCTCCAGTCTTGAGTTGTGAAGAATCTGTTCAGATACACCATACTGGACAATTTCATTGGATAGCATCAGCTTTATTGAAAGGAAAAGTTTATGTCTTTGATTCATCTTTCAAAGGAATTTCATCGAGTATGAAGGTTCAGCTACCCCTCATATACAAAAGTCTGCTTCAACCAGAAAAAGGTGGAAAAAAGACCCTAGATGTTCAATATCCTCGTGTATGTCAGCAAATTGGCAGAAAAGATTGTGCTGATTTTGCATTTGCATTTGCTTTTCATGCAGGTAAGTATTTTTTGTTTTAGTATTATGATTTTGATGTACTTTTATTATTTATATAGCAAATGGAGACGATTTGTCTAGGGTGAAACTGGAGCAGAGTGAAATGAGGCATCATCTTGCTGATTGCTTCAGTAAAGGTTGTATAAGCTCTTTTCCTCACCGAATAATTCCAACCCCAGTTCACTCACCAAATCAGGCTACAATTTCAGTTTATTGCGATTGCGAGCTACCGGAAGAATATGACAACATGGTACAGTGTGATTATTGTGACTTTTGGTACCACCTGACGTGTGTTGGTGTGGAGATTCCAAGTTTAATGGACAATTGGCTATGCAAGTCATGTTCATCAAATTAAACATTATCATTCCCGACCATAGTGAATTAATATGCAATGCACACCATTAATATTGTTTTGTTGTTTTTTTACAATTACATAAAAAAGACAGTAGCTATATTAATAATGTGAAGATGATTTGGAAAAGCTTGTTAATATAATATTATTAAAATATAATCTATTGATACTCTGCAAGTCATTAGCTACACTAAATTCAAAGTAAGACAAAATAATATAGCCTTTATTATAATCTAATGAAACATTACCTATAACTGACATATTTGACAACTAGAGACCAATGTTAGATAGCTAGCTAAATAAAATTACTGTAGACTGTACTAAAACATGGCCTTTCAATAGTTACTTTCTAAATCATTTAACAATTATGACACTTAGCTATCCGTTGATTAAGCTCACATTAAGTATACAGACTGCACTGAATTAATAGAAGGTTAAGGTTAGGGTAAAGGGTTACCTCATGAATATTAATGAGTTGCTCTTTCCCTTCATTTCTTCACTTTTAAAGTCAATGACAACAAAATCATAAGTACAAACTATAAAAATTGTTCAAAGCTTTCTAGAATTTCAATTGTTAGCTCTAAATTTTCAATTTAGGAGCAGAATTTTCCACCCTTTAGCTACCAGATGCTGCGTCAGTTTTACTCCACAATTTCTGATAAAATTCACTCTTCTTATTTTTTCTTAGAAGAACTATACCTATTGCAGGTCCAGATAGCAAAATATTGCAGTAATCAGTTCCAAGAATCAGATAAATACACCTGAACAGTCAGGCTAACCACACTTTTCCCTTCAAAGGGGCTGACTTTGGTCCATCCCTGCTCTCCAATATACTTTTTCTTGGAAAACTTTACCTCAGTACCTCCCCTTGACTTCTTTTAATAAGATAATTCCAAATTTACGGTCTGGTCTCCTCAGAAGTATGAAAAAAATGACGCAGAAGTTGGTCAGCCATTCAAACCATCTGCTAGTTGGAGAATACGCGGGAATCGCCCACGCAACCACTGTGAGTCAGTGGATTTCCCGGGTAATGAGGATCCTCCACGTTGCCGATCTGATAAGCTGGTAAAGTGATGGGAAATAGCAAGAATAAAAGGCACCACAGGAACACACACAGACGTGTGTTTAGGAAGAGGAAGCCACACAAGTTCAGGAGTAGCCCAGGGGTAAATAATTCCATTCAGCAGCCTGAGAACTCTGAGGTAGGAGACAGAACAGAAAACAAGGGTGATGTTGCATTGGGTGGCTCAAGAATTATAAACCTTGACAAGCTCCAACAGTACACAAAGGAGCTAAGTCAGCATGCATCTAACTGTGATGGTTCAGTCACTTTGAGTGGTGAAGTTAGACACGGTTTAGCGTCCATTTTTTCTGGAAAATGTTCCAAGTGCTCGCACACAATCGCTCTGGAGACGTCTTCCAAAGTGAAAGGTCCTTGCAAGCATGCAAGATGGGAATGCAATTTGGCAGCAGTTTGGGGGCAGATGGTAACAGGTAGTGGGCATAGCCATCTTGAGGAAGCTATGAGTGTATTAGGAGTGCCAGTGATGAGCAAGGCGACCTTTATCCAAACTGAGCGTAGCATAGGTGACTGGTGGAAGGAAAAGCTGATGGAGTCTATGTTAGAGGCAGGCAGAGAAGAGAAGAAGTTAGCTGAGCAGGCTGGTTCTTACCATGAGGGAGTCCCTGCAATCACTGTGATTGTAGATGGGGGGTGGAGTAAAAGAAGCCATAAGCATTCCTACAATGCTAATTCAGGTGTTGCCATTATTGTAGGAAAGGCCACTGGCAAGTTACTTCATGTGGGTGTACGCAACAAGTTTTGCTCAGCTTGTGCTCAAGATATCCCAAAAGACAAACACCGCTGTTTCAAGAATTGGGAGGCATCGTCATCGGAAATGGAGACAGATGCAATTGTAGAGGGATTTCTTGTAGCAGAGAAGGTACATGGTGTCCGGTATACCACAGTGATTGGAGATGGTGATAGCTCAGTATACCCCTCCCTTATCCAACAGGTTCCTGGTTGGGGCCATTGTATTAGGAAGATGGAGTGCGCTAACCATGTGTGCAAGTGCTACAGAAGCTCTTTAGAGAAATTGGTTAGTGAGAACCCAAGATACAAGGGAAGTGGTGGTCTAACAGAAAAGATGAGAAGAAGGCTTGTAAGTGCAGCTCGCTGTGCCATCAAAATGCGAAGCAAGGAGCCAGACAGAAAGAATGGTGTGAAGCTCTTAAAAAAGGATCTTCAGAATGGGCCAAATCACTGTTTCGGCAATCACCAGCGATGTAGTCCTGATTTTTGTTCTACTGCGAAAGGCAGGCCTGTTGTGTTGGAGAATCATCCACTTCACGAACCAGCAACACAGTCTCATCTAGAAGAAGAGGTAGAACCGGAAGAGGATGAACTTGCATGTAAGTTCTATTTGTACAAGTGTGTATTTATGATATGGTACGTATGATAGATTAAGAGTGTAAACTATTAGCCATATATTATTTGAAGAAGGAAAAAAATTTTTTTTACATAATCACAACTTGTATGGTAATGAAATAATATATAGTGGAATGCACTAATACTGGTATTGAATCAAGGTACATAATCCAGGATTAACCTGTAGTTATAGTCCTTTTCCTCCTAATAATTTTAGCTAAATTTCTTATTTTCTGACTAATCATAGCTAGAAATTATTGAAATTGGCAAATATTTAAACAATAAAATTATTGTAATAAAATTTATGCTGTGGATTTTTTTTTTTTTTTTAATTCAAGTATCACATAGAAGCATTGGAAATAATTAACCACATGAAGTTTGTGCAAATTTAGTGCATGATTTTTCTAATATCCGTTTTTCAACTGTACGGTGTACTATATTATAAATGCTGGCTTATATTGCATTATTATCTTTAGATCAGGAAAGATTGTGGAGGGAAACTGTGTCTGACTATGTTGCAGAAGAGGAAGTACCTGAAGGAGAATTGACTGCGACTGAGATCAACCCGAATATGTATCATGACATCCAGGTTATTTTGAGCAGACTGGTTGTCAAAGCTGAGCAACTGATTGACAATGTGACTACAAACCTGGCTGAGTCATGGATGCACGTACGCACAAAGTTTGATGGGGGGAAAGTTATAAACCGGTCACAATCTGGCTCATGGGAGCACCGTTGCATGGGAGCCGGGTTGCAACATAACATGGGTAAGGAGTGGGGACCTGTGGCTTGGAAGCAAATGACAAATACTTCTCCAACAAAGATTTTCAAGAATACATCCCAACGATCTGCTATAAAAGCTAGCAGTGAAAAGGAGAGAAAAGCAAAAGAGAGTGTAAAAAAATGACGACGAATGAAAAAAGTTACTCAGAAGAAAGAGTCCAGCAAGGGCAGGAGAGCCTATACAAGACATGATGATGGGGTTTCACCAGGTGATTGTCATGACGATGTGTCTCCAGAGCATTTGGAGGCATTAAAAATGAGTTTTTTCAAGACAAAAGTGCAAGTGACAAGTGGGAAAATTAGCCATATACAAGAACAGACCAGAGGCCAGACTGACAGTGATATGTGGATTGCTGAACGAAGGAAGAGACTGACAGCTTCTATAGTTGGAGGCATAATAAAGATGAGAAGTACAACGAAGAGAGCTACGAAAGTGGAGAATTTGCTCTATAGAAAGTTTAAAGGGAATGCAGCCACCCACTATGGCCAAGTATTAGAATATCGAGCTAAGGAAGAATACAGGTTGCACCAATTACAGCATCATCCTGGCTTATCTATTGATGACTGTGGCCTTTTCATATCACTCGATCATCCTTGGCTGCAGCAACACCAGATGGACTAGTTACAGATACCAGTGAAGAGGCACATCCACTTGGCTTGCTAGAAATAAAAAAACCCTACAGTGTACGCAGTCTCACTATGAAGGAAGCAGCTGAGAAACCATCTTTTTGCCTGCAAAACAAAAACAATGAAATTAAATTAAAGAGGAACCACGATTACTACCACCAAATTCAGGCACAACTGTATTGTACTCAACGGCAGTGATGTGATTTTGTAGTCAGAACAGATGCTGATATTCATGTAGAACGAGTATACAGAGACTTATTATGGGAAAAGAAAAACCTGCAAAAGCTTCAGGATTTTTTCTTCAATGCTCTTTTACCAGAATTGGCATGCCCAAGACATCATTCTGGGGGAATTAGAGAGCCTATAAACTGAACATTGCATAGAATTCATTATAATTCTCAATAATCAATTACTTTCATTTTCTTGGTATTACAATATTTAATAAACATGTCCAATGCCATTTTGTTACTGACAAATGGTGTCATTAATAATATGGTGTCATTCATATGCAGGAACCACGTGGTGGGTGTCAAAAACCACCAGTTTATAGCCACTACAAGTGTGACTTGCCACATAATGATATTCACAGCATACTCTGTTGAGTGGGTGGAATAGTATACCCTAACCTTAACCCCCTAGCCCTAGCCCTTCCCTTTAATAGAACTTCATTCACCTGAAGTATATAATAATACTTACGAGTTGTCCCAACAGCTACTGGCAGAATTTCAAGCTTTCTGAAAGGGGGCCCAAATCTAATGCAGGGGGGCCTAAACTACCGTTAGAATGGGACGGGAGTCCAAATATACCGGTAGAATGGGCTTGGGGGGCCTAATTTACCGGTAGAATGGGCCGGGGGGGGGGGGGGGGCCTTATTTGGGGGGGCCTACATGACACTGGCTTTTTAGGCTTGACCCCACTTCCTTCTGTTACTACAGCTTTAAGCAAGTCTTACTTGAAACTTGGGCTCCAAATTGTGAGATAACTCCTTCCCAAGCGATTAGTTTTCAAGTCCCAATAAGTTACTGCGAATGGTTACTATGGCATTGAAACCCTTTACCAAACGTAATTTGAAAAACCTTGTTGTTTTTTAGGGCTGCTAAATGCCGCTCGTTGGTTGTCAAGTGCCGCTGGTAGCCAGAGCGGCTAAAAATAAAAACCAAGAGAGAGCCACTATTACTTAGGAGAAGCTGAGGTAAGTACGTAGTTTCATATTTGTTAGCTAAAATTACAAAAAATAATTTTTTTTGGTAGAGCTGCGAGCTTGTTCACCAGTTATATACTGGTAATTGAGATAGTCAGAATGGCTGCAATTGGATACTACAGAAGTTAACACTGTCAGAATACCAATGCTGAAGAAGCTACCATTACTAGAGGAAAACTGAGGTAAGTACTTAATTCCATATTTGTAAGTTAAAATTACAAAAATAACTCTGGCCTTTCTTTTTTATAGTTGAGAGCTTGTTGTAAAGAGAGACTGGTAATTCAGATAGTTAGAATGGCTTCAATTAGATACTACAGATATTACTACTACTCAAGAAAGTTGAGGGAAGAAAGTAATTTTGTATTTGTTTGCTAAAATTAATTCTTTTGTTTTGTAGCTGAGAGCATGATGTCAAGAATTACTGGTAAATGAGATAATCAAAATAGCTTAAATTTGTAACTACAGAAGTTACCAATACTCAGGAAACTGAGGCAGGTAGTAATTCCATATTTGTTGGCTAATATTACAAAAATAATACTGGCCTATTTATTTTGTAGCTGAGAGCTTGTTCAAGAATTACTGGTATTGTCTTTTGTTTTGTAGCTGAGAGCTTGATGTCAAGAATTACTGGTAAATGAGATAATCAAAATAGCTTAAATTTGTAACTACAGAAGTTACCTATACTCAGGAAATTGAGGCAAGCAGTAATTCCATATTTGTTGGCTAATATTACAAAAATAATACTGGCCTATTTATTTTGTAGCTGAGAGCTTGTTCAAGAATTACTGGTAATTGAGGTAGTCAGAATTGCTCAAGTCTGATACTACTGAAGTTACCATTACTCAGGTTAGAGTGTAATTTGGTATTTGTGTTTGCTACTGCTATTATATTGTTCTGCATGAATTAAGCTAAAATATACATTCTGTAGTAATAATTGTGTAGTTTTAACAAGGCAGGCTCGCTCGCCATTTGTGCTCAAGCACACCACTAGTATGTTTGGATGTGTGTATGTCATTTTGTACTTTGACCCTCGCATATTTTTCAGTCCCAAACTTCACTAAACAGAATCCTCCAGTTTAGCGATCATTACCCGTATCACCCTAGAAATTGAAATGTTCACCTCTTTGAATTCTTTTGCAGGTGCAGCTAAAACTAAACAACTTATGGGACTATTCTGATAATCTCAATTACCAGTAACTCTTGAACAAGCTCTCAGCTATGACCAAAAAATAAACCAGTGTTGTTATTTTTAATTTTAGCCAACAAATACGGAATTACTTTCCTGAGTATTGATAATTTCTGTAGTATCAAATTTAAGTCACTTTGACTATCTGAATTACCTCAAATTCTTGACAAGTTCTCAGCTATAAAAACAAAAGACAATCAATTGTAGCACTGAATACAAAATTACTTCCTTACCTCATTTTCTTGAACAGTGGTAACTTCTGTAGTACCAAATTTGAGCCATTCTGACTGTTTGAATCAGTCACAGTTGACAACAAGCTCTTAGCTACAAAAAAGAAAGGCCAGAGTTATTTTGCATATTTAGCTAACAAATATGGAATTACGTTCTTACCTCAGCTTCCCCGAGTAGTAGTAGCTTCTTTAGCATTAATGCTACGGCATTCTGACTACCAATGGCCCTTGACAACCAACAATTGGCACTCTGTATACCCCCGAAAACGGCGAAATTTTGAAATTAAGTCTGGAAAAGGGTCTTCAATGCCATAGTCACCGGTGTCATATGAGATCAGGGCCCCCCTTAAATGGGGCCCCCAGGCCCTAATCTTACAGTAAATTTTGGGCCCCCAATATAACGGAAATATGGGGCCCCCTCCGTGACTTTAAGGCCCCCCAGGGGGTGCATAATAATGGCAAAAAATGGCAAATTTCAATGACATAACAGCAAATTTCAATGACATGACATGTAGCAAGTGTTGCAAAACCATTTCTGAGCTAATGTTGCAGGTGCTTTGTCTCCTGCACAACAGAAGTGAAACCACTTGTCGCAATGGTCACACTGAATCATGTTGTCGTAAACTTCTGGCAGTTCACAGTCACAATATACATGAATGTTGTAGCTTGGATCTGGACTCTTCACATGTGGAGCAGGTGAAGTGACAAAAGGGCTCTAGCTGCTTTTTGCGAAAACACTCAGCAAGATGTGTCCTCATTTCCTTCTGCCTAAATGGCATCAGTGTCAGGTCATCTCCTGTTGCTATAATTAATTTTAATCATTACAATATAAATTAAAATAATTATTTACAATTAATTTGTACCTGCATGATAGGCAAATGCTATTGCAAACACTCCACAATCAGTGCTTCCTAGCTGGTGCTGCTGTACTGTAGGACAATTAACACAAATAAACTTTGTATTCTCTTCCTCCACAATGCTGGTGTTATAGATAAGTGATAGCTGCACTTGAAGACTAGATGAGAGTGGTCCACCACTGAATTTAGAGTCATATAGATATATTTTGCCACTGACTGAAGCTGACGTAACCCAGTGGAACTGCCCTGTGTGGTGGAGTTGGATCGAGTTGCGGTCTGATCCCATTGGACGAAAAGCATTTATCTGTGATAGAAGGGTAGATTGCAGGCCATCCAATTCAGGATACTGCTGCTTCAAGAGAGTAGTAGCAAAGGTCATATGTTGATCGGTGAGCTCAGCTCCAGCAAGAATTTCTATTGCTAGCTGCTCGTTAATTTGCTGCTTCCTCGGAGCATGTCTGCTCTTACCCCTTTACTGGTACTCTGCTCCTTAAGGGTGCTGCGACATAGCAATGCGCGCGCACCACAAATAACAACAAAAATCCGCCATGCTCGCATTAGTAAAAACAACCGCTAACTTAGCTTGCGCGGTAATTCAAAGCTTCCCGCCTACCAATTGATAAACTAGAATACAAAAATAAAATAATGGAGTCATTAGTGCGGAATTATTTACCTGTCAAAGCTTGGATACAATCTGGGAGCCAGTGTCTGCTCTAGGGAGAAACAGTACTGATAAAGTAAGCCAAGAAATACAATATCAAACTGCTGCGCTCTTTACAACTTATAGCGGGGGCGGGGCCTCGGTTTGTGCAAAACTTCTTCCTGATATATCACTCATGATTTTTTTATTTTACAGTATTGTGATGACCAGTGATAATTTTTATGAATGTATATAATAATAATGATACTTATTTTATATAAAAAATATTTTGAAATAGCCAGCTAAATAATACAAATGAAGTGAATAACTAAGTACAGAAAACTGTACACAAACTGAAACTGTAGAGTTTTCCAGGAGCAAAAATGGTTCACTAATCTAATATAGGTACATACACACACTGAATATGCATCTAGCTAGCTTTATAAAAGGCTTCCCTTACCTGACCATGCCGAGAAAAACACTATTAACTAGACTACAATAATCTCCTCACACTCGTTTCAGTAGGGCTTATCATCGAGAAGGAAAGGCGGCCAGATAACTGGTTTGCTAACCGGTAGGTGCCCGAAAGTTAGAGAGCACCTGGAACTCACTTTCCCGCGGGAATTAATTGAATCTGTTGAAAGTAATCAAGTCTCTGCCAAAAGATCGCGTGGACTAATTTTTAGTCCTGGAGTTTATTTTGTGTTTCTTCTGACTCCAAATTTCGTACACAGGCTGACTATGACCTTAACTACACAATGTTCGTTGCAATTTTTTTTGAAAGAAAAAAATTCGGGCGTGCTGCCGCGAGGATCAAATCAGCACAGTTAGCTATACAAAACAAAGCAGAATTGAGAAAAAGTACAACAAAGGTTTTGAAGACAATCAACAAATGTAGCAGTAGACGAAGAATGGGCTCGTCGGCGACGGCACCCGCGGAGGAGTTGTGGATTATATACTTGAGGCTGAGGAGCTCGTAACTTGAACGAAACAGGCTCCCAAGGCCCGTTCTTTTTATTTAGTTAGTCCATTAGCAGTACTCTTTAGGATCCGCCCTTAGATGGAGCTCTACAAACACCAAGAAAAAAGTTAGTAATCCCTAGCAACCATATTGTGAATATGTGCGTGGGCGTTGTCGCAGCACCCTTAAGTTGATTCTCATTATCTTGTCTATACTGCTTCTTCAGAGGTGGTTGATCTTTTCCACCATCCTGGTCATTACTTCGTTTCTTATACAGTTTCAACCTGTTAGCATTAACTTTGTTCCAAATTTCCCTTTCCTGACTTACTAAGGAGATGGTATACACCTTTTCCATATGCTTTACAAATAGTGTATGAACCAAGCCATGCAGGGTTTAATTTACCTCCCTTTCTTTGTTTATCTGCTGTGTTTTCCAACAAAACTTCAGTCCCAATTGGTAGTTCCTCAGGAAGATGTTTTCTATCATACGTCTCTTTTTGCTTCATTTTTGCTTCATCAATATTGCATTTTGCCTTACTAAAAGCCTTTTCCCGAGATATAAGAAGGTCATCCACCAGAGAATCAATATCCACTTCACTTTTATTTGCATCAAATGGTAGAAGCTCAGCATCAATGGGTAGTCTCATATTTTGTTGATGAAGCATAAAATATAGCGAATGCTTTGTAGATGCTTGTCTAGATGCATGATATCCCATTAATACCGTATCAATCTTTTCCTCCCAGTTGCATTGATCATCATCTATTACTTTTGCCAGGCCTCTTGAGAGGGTTTGGTTAAACATTTCTGTTAACCCATTGGTCTTGAAAAATTATATAGGTACATTAATTGTAGCTAGTAGAGAATAAATGAAAATTTACCTGAGGATGGTAAGCACTGGTGATCCTATGTTCAGTGTTTGTGACTGCATATAACTGGGCAGATAACTCATTTACGAATTCCCGACCTTGGTCAGTAATCAGGACTGAAGGACAGCCATGCCTACATATCACCTGCGTAAGATTAATAATTAGTGAAACACAAGCTTTCTATTTTATATAAAGTTTTACATTTGAATAAATGAACTTTGCTATTCCTTTTGCAGATTTGTCTGGAAGGGGTCCGGCTTCTGCCCATTTCGAGAAATAATCAGTTATAGTCACGATATACTTATTTCCCCTGGGTGTTTCAGTCAAAGGCCCAATGAGATCCAAATTTTTGGTTTTACTGGAATTGGATGTAATATACCTGAGGGTTTCCGGAGCTTGTAATAAATCTTTTGACATACATCACAAGAAGATACCTGATAATATCAAGTACAGCTATAACAATTAAGTTAATAACAAATTACATATGACTGAATATTATTGCTCATCCCTGGCCAGTAATACTTGGATGATATCATGTCCCTAGTACGATTTATGCCAAAGTGAATCGTCATGAACACTCCTGAGTATCCGCTTCCGCTGTTGTACAATTGGTCTAAATTATCCTTTCCTATGACAAACAACTGAGCTAGGGAGAAACCTAACTAAGGGGATGCAAACGCTAACCAGCTTTATAATACAGTTTAGTTCCTTTCACACACAAAAAAATCAGCTCTTTTCCTCAGTGCTCTCTATCCTTCTTGTCACAGGATACTCTCCACAATTCAAGTAGTGAAACATTTGACTGTAACAGAATCTTCCTTCTGCTGCTTCTGCCATTTCTCACTAGCACTATACCTGACTGTAGCTGAAAAATAGCACCTACACTGTGCAGATCCCTTGTATTGTCAGGTGAGTAAGGTTTTGATTGACAGAATGGAATGTGCTGATTGGCATGCATTAATACGGCGGTCCCTCGTATTGTCAGGTGAGTAAGGTGTTGATTGACAAGATGGTAGGCTTGCATTAATACGGGGGTCCTTATTCCAGCCGGCGCCCTCTATACTATGGGAGCCCCAGTTTTACAAGGGGGCCCTAATTTACCGTTAAAACGGGGCGGGGGGGGGCAATTTAATGGGAGCCCTAAAATTTTATGACAACGGTTGAATCAACTTATTGTTTTTTGAAAAGAAGCGTTTTCGCAGAAATTTTCTCACACTTCTGCGCTTAAGTATAAAGTAAGGCTTGCTTAATGCTGTAGTTTCAGAATAAACTGGAGTCAAGCCTAAAAAGCCGTGTTTTAGAGTCACCCCGCACGCGCGTTAAAAGGGCATACGTACCATCCATACATCCATACGTTATATATACATATAACATATACCCGATTCTGCATCCTCTCCTAATACTGTCTCGCTCACCAACAAACATCCTAGATTTTTAATTGTGTTACCCCTGAAAGTGTGTTAATACAGAGTAATTAGTATATTTATTCTGACACATCTTTAAAACTTTTCATATTATCCTACTGTCTAATAGGCGTAATTTACTAAGTTCAATAAAGATAATTTTTTTGCAATAGTTATAATTTGCTCTTATACATTATATATATATATAATATGATATATATATATATAATATATATATATAATATATATATAATATATATATAATATATATTATATATATATCATATTATATATATATATGACAGGCTCAGGGAAAACCGGACATTTCGGGCAAAAATTGAAATTGAGATTTAGGCTCCAGAAAGTCATCGGAAAAATTCTTTCTTTCTCCTATTTTTGTTTTTTGCTGAATTAGTCTTAGTGACCCTTACTCTAAGTCTATGCCAAATTTCAAATGTCAAAACAAATAAAAAGACCCTAAGCGTGCTGTGGAAAGATAAGCTACTTTATATTTTCTCTAGTTCTCGAAGTACAACACGGGTGTTTTCATTGAGTTACTACGCGGCACTTAGACCCGCCCACAAATTTTTTTTCTTGCTAGCCAAATTCCTTAGCAACCACCATAGTAGCCACGGTCACCAAGCAAGTAAATGCATGAATAGACTCTGCCCCTTGTTCTCCCATCAGGCGAGCACCAATTCTCCATCTTCTCATCCATGGGACAACATGGTCTTCAAGGATATGCATTTTAGGGAGAATGCTAGCCTGGGGGGACTTCTCGCGATAGGAACTCATGAAGGAGACTATCTGATTCTGAGAAAAGCATACAAGAATAAATTACTTATTTCTTTCACTAAGGTACTATTTCACACACTATTTCACACACCTAAGCGGTCTATGTCGGTATCACTCATGTATTTAGATGAATTGTAGCCCCTGTGGCACTTTCCAAAGAGTCTGAATGTGTTACAAAATTTGTCCATCACTCCATCTATCGCTGCCTGCTGTGAAGTGTGTGTGGCACTCACTCTCTTCAAGTTGTCAATGAGAGCTGTGATGCTCTTATCCTGACAAAATGAGGTAAGTAACTGGCTTGTAATAATAGATGGAAGAATAGCATACTTTCAATAACTTGTGGACATGATTGCCTATGAATGTTCCTCCCTGATAGGCCTGTCTTTTCACATTGAGGGACTGAAGGCTATCATCTAGGCAGCTATAGAAAGTTCCGCTGGAAGCTTTGAAGTTTCGTCTGAGGCTATTCTCCAGTTTTGACACCTCTTTTGTCTGAAAATATTTACTGAAATAGGTTAGTTGTTATTAAAAAAATTTTTTCATAAATTACCAGACTATCAACATGTTTTTGTGTTGCAGCAATTTCTTCGGTTAGACTGGCTGACAGAGTACTGATGTCCTCACTACCAAGCGTATGTTTTCATTTCTGACAGGAGGTTAACATAGCTCTGGTGACTTGTCAACTCCAACTTCAGGTTAGACAATCTACTCTAATTTCTGGAGTCACTCTCAGAAAAGTCAGCACCACTGTTTCAACAGCACAGTTAAAATCTAAAACCTTGCATGCATCTTCCAAGAGATTCCATAATCTATTGAAAATGCCAAGTGAGAGATGCAATCCAGGTATGCAAACCTGATATGTAAATAGTGGGGCATAAAATATTATAGTCAACTAGAATGTGACTTACGTTAGAGAGAGGAATTTGAAACAGTGCCACACCAATTACATTATTGTAATTCTTTGCTACCTTCAAATTTCCTCTTCCTTCAGATAAAAACCTGGCGTGATCTTCCTGTAAGGACTCCAGAGATCTTGCAGGAAAAGATCCCCGTTTACTTGGAGTCTCGGACAACTTGAGCTTGTGATAGTGCACCATAAGCAGTTATGGCGACCTTTTGTGAAAGTAAGTTATATATTAATTATTTACTTCAAGATTGCATTAATAATGGGTTATTTATATTTAACATACCACTAGCTCCACTCAGCCCATACACTCTGCACAGATATTCGTAAAATCCAGACTGAATCAATCTTCCTTTTTTTGTTATTAATATTATTATTATTCATCTCTTGATTTGCAAATTTCTTACTTTGCAGTCTTCTGTGTGAGGTGTCCATTCCACTAGTTGGTTGGTTGAGTTGGAATGCCAGTTTCCTTGGCCTTCTTCACTCGTTCCAACTTCATGTAACAGCAGTTGCAGAAGTGCGGAGGAACTGACATGAAATCTCCATCATCCACTGAGTCAAGCCCAGCATGAGAAAGAAGGTCCACACTGAAGTCTGCACATGTGTACACTGGCTGGGATCTGCCTTTGGATTTTGTTAGCCGATTTCCACATATTCTGCAATGCTTCCTCAGCTGGTCTATATGAAACTCCATCACTTTTTCATGTATTTTGATTTGAATTATTTTATGGAAAAAAAATAGTTAGCATTTTGATTTTAAGTTACTTGGTTTATTTAATCTATTATAAATTGTCTTACCTTTGTCCAAAGTTTAAAAGCACTTCCAGTCAGGGGGAAAACCTTGAACAAACTAACAGCTACCACGTATCAGATCTACAGAAACCACACTGCCTTAGAAAAGGTCACTGGGTGGTCTGTTTGGGGTGACTGTTTAGAATGCGCAGCGGTATAGGAATTAAGTTAAGAGCTTGTCTGTACTTATTATGACCTCAGAATTGGTTTTGGAATGGAAAATCTATGGGAAAAAGTTAGTTCAAGTCCAAGGACTTTTCCCTTCAAAACCTCAATCTGATTATGATATTCATGAGCCGTATCCAGAGTCAAATTCCCTAGCAACCTCATTAGCAACCAAAGTGTGACAGGATGCTAATTGAGTTTTCAAAGTTCATTCCAGTTCTGCAGCACACTAAGTTGAGGTAACTTAGTTCAGTTCCTAATTGACTAACTCAAATCAAAGCTAACAAAAAACTCCAGGCGCCAGTGAGTAGCGGTGGGCTGTACTCGGCGAGTTTATTTTTTGTCTACTTGCATTTGTGTAAGGCATGCTCTTTGACTGAAGAAAGAATGATGATTCATTACGGTAAGTTCAAGAAAATTATAGCTGTTACCTGTAGCAATTTGTGGACATGATTTCCCACGAAGGTACCCCCTTGGTATGCCTGCCTCTGAACATGTAACTGCTGCGCTTTTGTCCAGAGTGGAAACGAGCACTCCCTTTGTGTAATCAAACTGCTTCTTTAAAGTGCCTTCAAGTTTCACAATTGCTGTAGTCTGCAATGTAAGATTTATTGTAATATATATTTTTTATTTTTGGGTTGGTACTTATTACCTTGTCACAGATCAGTTTCTGTGCTTTGTCGACATCCTCTTTCAAACTATCATACACCGGATTGTTACAAGGGTCTTCAACAGTGAGAGTGATGAAAGTAAGCATATCAGATAGCACAGCAGCCAAGTTCTTCTGTGCCTCTAACTCTACTCTTAACAGGGACAACTGGCTGAATCCACTGCTGCTACTTGCACCTACGCTGGCTGAGACATCACAAGTGGCAAGATTGAAGTCTAGCTTGTGACAGGCTTCCTCGAGCAGATTCCACAGGCGATTATAGATGCCAAGGGACATATGAAGACCAGGTATGCAGACCTGTTTTGTAAATTATTGTCATGCTATATACATTTATCAGGTATTATTTTTACATTGTCCAACGGAATCTCCAAAATTGACTCGCCAATTACATTGTTGTAATCTTTAGCATACTTGAGAAATCCATGGCCTTGTGATGTAAACCTGCCATAATCGGATTGGAGTGTTTCCAACGTCCTGAGAGGAAAAGACCCCCTTTGAGCTAATGGATCTCTTAGCTTTGCGCTGGGAATGAGACACCACAGACAATTATGGCGACCTTCGTAATATTTATTGTAATAAATTATATTAAAATGCACCTACCACTGGCACCACTAAGACCGTACATCCGGCATAGAAACTCATAATCTCCAGTCAAGAAGAGACGGAGAGTACAGTTCCTATAAGTATATGTTATTTTTATTAAGTATGCAATGTATATATTTCATATTATCATACTTTATTTCCATTCCTTGGGCTTCAACCACATGGTCTCTATACATGTGTAGAGCTGTGTGAAGATTGGTAGTGGTGTCAACTGCCTTGAACACAGAGAGGAGACTAGTGTTCTTCATAGAATTAGGAGTTGCAGTGTTCACGAGCTGCAAATTGAACTTAAAGCTCCCGCGTCCCTTATCTCCTCCTAGCTTGACCCAAATCTCATGCGAAGGTATAGCTCCTTTGTGCCATGTTAACCCAGCACTAGAACTATGGTAAGCCATACATTTCGTGCATAAAATATATTCATTATTATTATTATTTTTTAATGTACTTGTGATGCCTGTTCACTGTATCTGCTATGGCAGCAATGACATTTGGGCGGTACACAAACGGAACTTCTCTCACTTCAGATATACCCTTCTGCACATCGAAAGTGAAAGCACCACGCTCAGCCACAATGGTTTGATCAATGATCGTCTTTGCCAGCTTTCTCTGTTGTAGCTCACTTGCCACAGCAACATTAAAGGACTTAAACCATCTATGTATATACAATTGGTACGATCATTATTAATTTTTTAGAATAATTTAATTACCTTCTAAGAATTCTCAATTTAGACCATGGAATTTGAAGATCACCTTTCATCGCTAGTGCGTGGTCTGCAGGGATTGCAACGGGGAGTCTTGCCTGTTGTAGAAGGTCTTCCCTTTCAGACTTGGTGAGTGACGAATCTCAGCAGCTAACTGTACATGGCTATCACCACCACTAGTAAACTCCTGCACTGAACTTAACAGGGCATTTCTGCGTTGGATGGTCTTCTTGGAAGCATCAGCTGATAGAACGCGGCAGCCTTGAACTTGAACCAAAGTAATTGGCTTTAAAAAAAAAAATTGTTTTATGTTGTATGGAAATATTACGATATATACCTGACCATGACGAGAGTGTATTCTGACTCTTCCAGGTGTGGAAGATGGTGGTCCTTCTCCTTGATGAATAAGGCGCTTAACCTAGTGATGTGCAGCCTTCACTTCAACAGGAGTTGCTGGCAATGTAGATGGCTTACTAAGCACATCCCTCAGTGTAACTTTCGATGGTGAGTCTATATTTTCACGATTATTTCTGCAATTGCTGCAAGGTGCTCCTCATACTTTACAAATTTAACCTTGCTTCCACACTTTCTGATGCAGGAGACTACTAAGTCATTGACTAGTGACATGAGCAGATGAGATGGTGGGTGAATGGTAGCACTACTAAGGGTGTGGTCTCTACAACAAGGGCAGTTTAGTGACCTGGTGGACTGTATGGCTGTACAGCAACATGTGCAACAGATGATATGATCACATGAGAGCTCAACTGGCCTATGGACTACATCCATGCAAACAGGACAGGTAAGCTTCTTGGTTGTAGAGGAGGGAATAAACTGAGGTTGTGGGTCATCATGAAGAGCTGGTGGTGCAATGGAATTGATGTATTCAATTACAGCTCTGGGAGTCTCCCCACTTGGTCTTCCTCTGCCTTTGGAGGCTTTAACCTGAACACCACCCTTGGAAACTTGCTTGAAGTGTAAGCAGATCTAATAATAAAATAATTGTAAACAAATCTAGAATTTCATGGTTTATTTTGGTGAAAGTATAGTATTGCTTGAATTAATATTATAATTATTGTTATTATTATTATTTTTTAAAAAGGAAATTGGAGAAGGCTAGAAATTGTGGGCAAATCTGTAGTAGTACTACTGAGCTGAGGCTAGACAACTTTATCTCCCAGAAACCACCAAAAAGTAAATTTATTTTAAATTAAAATTATTTATTAATTTATTATTCTTATGATTATACCTTGCAGCTGTCCTCCTGGTGTATGGACCATTCCATGCAAGTGAAAGAGGGAAAAGGAACTCCATCTTTGGCTGCCTGTTTTTCCCTGCTAAACTTCGAATGGCATGCATTGCAAAACTGCTGGGGGAAGATATGGTCATCTTCACTGTTGCCTATTTCCACTCTGGCATAAGTAGAAAGGTCACTTGTGTGCTGTGTGCAAGAATAAACTGTCTGTGGCTTCCCCTTAGTCTTGTTCAGCCTCTTCCCACAGACCCTGCAGTGCTTCTGAAGTTGCTGTTGGTGATACTCCATTGAACTTAAAAATTATGTGTGATTTTGTTTGGTGCATATACATTGTAAAAAAAAAAGTTCCACATTATTACTGCTATAATATGATTATTCCATCTTAGTTTCACTCTCTTACCTCTGTTGCAACCTCTAAAAAAGTGCCAGTGAGGTTCTATTGGCTTGCAAAGACCACTAGCTATTCACCAATTACCGTGTGGTTACTACTTGGTGGTAAAGGATGGTTGCGCACATGGCAACCAAAACAGTTCAGCCTGCTCAGTAGAACTGGAATAGAACTTTAAAGGTTACTAAGCCAGTATTTGGCTGTGGTATCCAAATAAAACCCTAGATCCAGACGCTTCAAACCTTGATAATATATATATTCATGATCTATTAATATATTATTCATGAGCATACAGGGTAATTCGCGCAGCGCAAAGATTACTCGTTAAATGTCCATTGAAAAACTACCACGGTCTCAAAGCTAAAAAGAACTCTAACAAAACTTTGATAGTAGCTGTTAAAAAGCAGCTGCATGATTTAATTGCGCAGGCTGAGTACGCCATTAAGTATACGGAAACACGAATTATACCGGAAGTGGAAATTCAATTTATGTTTTCTAGATTTTTAGTTCAATTGCTTTGCTGAATACAGCCCAGTTCAACTGCCAGATTTTACCCTCCGGTATTTTAGCACTAAGTTGAGATAAATTGTAGCTTTTTATTAGTTAAAAAACTCAATTTTTTTTGTTTGAGTGAAATGTCCCCTTTTGGCAGAGCCTGTGGAATATATATATATATATATATATATATATATATATATATATATTATATATATACCTATTTACAAAAGAACAGAGAACTGGAAAAGATGAGGTATGTATCTAACTTAATTTGTTACTTTTAATTATAAAATACTCTAGCCTTTTTTTTATAGCTGAGACTTTGTCGAGAGTTACTGGTTAAAAATGCTTATGTTCTCTAATCAATGGTCTCTAGAGTTAGAATATTTTTCTGTCATCATAAAGTATTGAAATAGAAGTATTTTGAAGTAAAATACCTCATGTATTGTATTCAATTTATGTATGATTGATCTGGTAAAACTTAAAAATTTTGCTATTAAAATAATTTCAAGAAATAAATGACAAACATGAATTAATATCATGAGTTATTTCATGGGTTATGTATATATGTACCTCTTGATACTTGTCTTCTTCTCCACGAAGTTTTTTCTGGAAAATCGAGGTTACTAAATGAGCTATCTTCCTCACCAATGCTAATTGGAGACCTTCTATATTGCTTTCTCCAGAAAGTATTATTTGGTAAATCATAATTATTAAAGGGATCCTCAGAAATTGTGCTGCTCTCTTCCATCACAGATGTACTGTCCTATGATCTATTGAATGTGTGGGGAAAAAACTAAAATGTTTACAATTTGCCATATATAAATTTTGTATGCTTTTTTACCCCTACATTTTACATTGATTGGGTATCACCAGACTCATCAGACTCATCGGAACTTTCCAATAAAATTTTGTGCATTTGTCCAGGTTCAAACATCTGAGTCACTGGTCTTAGCTTTCCTTTCTTATGTTCCCCTTTTGGGCATCAGCATCTCCAAGGTTTCACCTAGTAATTTATTCATATCAATTTTGGCTAATAAATTGTTTGCACGGTGGACCTCCCTTTAGTATTTTATGGACTTACATGAGACCATTTAATTAATTCCACAATGGATATCTTCACAATGATATTATCAAGTACATGACAGTTTATTTCCCACTTTATTGGCTGTATTACTCCAGTGCATTACCATTACCCTAGTAGTTAAAGCAACAGGCCTAGCTTACCACTTGCCCTGGATTATACAGTTACCTTCCTCTCTAGTAAAGCCTACCCAATATCTGCTGGGGTTCAGCTAACTTTGGTTACAAGTGAATAAACCACCTATTACACTGGTCAGAGTGATATCGTAAGATATGTCACTCTCATGCTTTATATTCACTGCTTCTGGCTGTGATAATAAATAAGCCTGCTCTTGAAATTGCCATAATCACACTCTGAATCATGGAAATAATATATTTCCAAGCTAGATATCTTCACAATGTTATCTTTTAGGTAAGTAACCTGTGAGATAACTCAAGTTATTACATGCATTATCTGACGACTGTATTGTGCAAGTTCAGTTACCCTAGTTATAGCAACTGCCCTGGCTTACCATAGTTTTTAGGGATTCTACAGCTATCTTACTCTAGTGGAGCCTACTCAACCAGGTTAGAGCAGCTGCTAAAAATTCAGCTGGGGATTTGGGGAGTCCCTAGAGAATTTATGGCTAACTTTTTACCAAGAGTTACCAACAAACTAATTCCATGAAGATATCTAGCATGGAATAAACCACTTATTACACTCATCAGAGTGATATGGCAAGATCTTTCACTCTTAGGCTATATTTTCACTCACCTCTGGCTCTCGAAAACAAATTAGCCTGCTCATGAAATATTTCACCATATCACACTCTGACTCATGTAATAAGATCTATATATAATATTCTTACCTTATAAACCAGTAACTGACAATCCACATTTGATTCAAATAGGTTGTTTATGCTATCATCAATTAAATTTTGCTTACTTTTACTGTTATTATTATAATCAGTTATATAATTTGTAGTTAGGTTATTTATCAAAATTATTACAGAGGTGTGTATAAATTCCATTATTTTTGTACTATCAAGCTGATCATAACTTTTACTTGCTACACTTTGTTCCTTTTATACATCATCAGCATCTATCATTCAAGTTAATACAAAATATATAAAAGTAATTTAGAATTTGGGCTGAATCAATTATTTATGAAGTTTGACATGCAGGATTTTCTCAATATTGATGATATAATAGCAATGGACTCACCTAATACTTTAACAGTTGATTTTGCCAAAAAATTTTCCAGGCTTTTCAGAATAATTAGCGTAGCAAAAGTAATTTCCACTATGTTCTAGTTGCATGTTTCTGATACTTATTATTTCACCAAATTTAATAGGAGGATGAATCGGATTCAAGTTGAACTTTTCATAGAACCAAATTGCATCTGTGCCATGGTATATTAGATGTACAGAATCACCAATACTGCCTTCGAATGTCATTTTTAAAAATGAAATTTATTGCCTTAGTCATTATTGTTGAAATAATATTTTCAAAATATAGTTATAAGCTTTCAGTTTGAACATTATAACAGGAATAATGTCAACTCCTGGCAACAAACTACAGTATTTTATAGAGAATGAAAAGCAGAATTTTTCCGTTCATTTGACCTTTCATTTTATCTTCTGTATACACTTATTTTCTTTCAGTGATGAAATTTCAATCTATGTTCTATTCATTCAAATTATAGCAAGTGAAAGTAAGTAATATTTATTGTATGTTTGTGTGAGAGTAAGGAAGTAAATGTGGACTCAGAACTGTGCACATCACCAAGCACACTAAATGTCAATGTGTAAGGAGGTGGTTCTTCTTGTAAAAGCAGATATTCACCAATATTGAAATCCTGGTAACTTACCTCCAACTAATACAGTTGCCTCAGCTTCAAATGGCAGTCCTTTTTTGTTCACTCCGCTACATGTATAAATTCCACTATGTTCAAAAGATTCTCCCTTTATATTTTTATTTTTTCCAATCATTAAGGATCTTGGAACTACAGCACCTTCCTTGAACCAAGTTTTAGCAGCATAACTAGTACAGGTTATGGTAATGTTTTCACCAGTGTATATACTACTTGAAATTTTGGATTCACTAATTTTTTTCCATGATCAAGATTTGTTGTATATTAATATAGAGTTGTATCAAACAAATACCTAGTTTTATATTTAAATACATAAACAAATGCCTATTTTATTGCAAATGTACTTGCCTGAGTGAGTATATGGAGCTGTGCAGAGGAATACTACTATTAGCTTCATTAGAGTTAGAAAAAAAACTGGATAATTTTTATTACAGTTGTGGGCCTATGAACTTATCACACGCTAAGACCTAAAAAAATTTGTCTACTTAAAATATATGGCAATAGCATTATAGTGGAATTGCTAGATGAGAGTGTTTTCACATTCATTATTTCAGATATACCTTTATTAATTTAAAACTAATTATTTAAAATTTAAATTTAACAACTCGTGCTAAGTGTGTAAAGAAGTTAAAAAGAAACGTAACGTGAATTTCGGACGGAATTTGTGCTGGTATCTCGCTGTTGTTGTATGAGTTGTAAGAAATTTTTTTCTTATAGTACGTATGTTAAGACGTAACTACTGTACCTGCACCCTTACATTGTATTCTGACCCGAGATACCGGTCAGCGAAAAAATCGTCTGTATGTTACCGGTGTCATAGTGAATTATGTTCCCCCTCCCTCACGTAACTCTCTCTGACACTATTCACTAGTGAATTCTGCGCCTTTCACCAAAAAGAACATATCAAAGGCTATTGATTCTATTGCGAAGCTCCTCCCTCTGCTACTCGCAGCGCTCTATGACTTAAGAACATTGATCTGCAGCATTGCTTAAGATTGACTATATAAACTAATATTGCTTGTAAGAATTCATTATAATATTCAAATTGAATTCATTTTGAACTAGCTAATTGAAATGAGCAAGCTCAACGCGTCCGTGTTTGTTATGGCGAGCTAGCGAAGTGAGCGAGACACTACCAGGGGTTAACACAATATTCGCTGTTTTGTTTATATTATGTGTGGAAGTGCCGAGAGTGATTTTGTACCTCGACCCTTAAAGTATTCCATTATAGTTATTCGAGTATAAAGTAAAATCGAAATACAAAAAATTGGTATGTGAACTATCAGTCTTGTCACAGAAAGGTAGATAGCTATCATGTCAAATATAGTAAAAAAAGTTAGAACATGTTACTTTTCAAGTAAGTACTGAAGTATACTAAAATGGATACTGAACATATGAAAACATTACTATAAGTGGAAGAAAAATGTACAATTAAAGACAAAAATATAGAGTTCCACTAGTCAAAATATATTATACCAAAGGATGAGAACAAAAATCACAAAGAACATTAGAATTTCCTATGAAAATATAGCTAAAAGAATCAACATTGTCTCTGCACCCAAACATTTACTATAACTGATAATATGAAATATTGTTTACGAGATCTGTCCTTGTTGAGGTTATTTATATTTTGTAATCAGGTGACATTTAAATCAAGTTCAGACTTCATAAATGCTATGGAAAGTGTAGTAAAGTGAAATCCCAATATTTTTGCATGTTTACCTTATATGACAATGAAATTGTTTTTGCTTCATGTTTGATCCTCAAAGTTTCAGAATAGATGATAGAGCAACAATTTAACCCAAATGTATCCAACGAGTTCATAGATATTAAATATTATAGTATTTTGGTATATTTAAGCCTTGTGTACATTACTGTGTTACCTAATAAAGCAGTTTTTGTGACTATTGTGACTATTATGAGAATTATAACTTGACCTCAAGTAATAATTGAAACCCTTGAGAATAGTTTACAAAAGCACAGAAAAATGTTTTGTTGGGAAGAAATATACAGTTTGATAGATACTTTTATAATTGCTAAGTAAATAAATACTTTAAGATAATAGATAATGGAGTGAATACATGATGAAGTAGGGTTTCAGTAGAGTTAAAGTGATATCACCTATATATAATATATTATACATCAATGCATACATATTGTAATAATATTCACTCACTCGCACTTAGGCATAATTATATCAATTCATTAAAAGTGGAAACAAACCACTACAATTTTTTTTTAAGTATTTATTTATACTGAGAAGATTCTCATGATTAGTAATTCAAATTAGGTTATCTAGCTATTGTAATAAAATTGTATTTAAGAAAAGTTGGTCATTATCCTGCAGAAATATTAATAATATAGGCATCTGTTCTGCAATGTATATTTAATTGATTGTGTTTGGTATGTACTTGCCAATAATCAGTTATACTTATAATCAGATTTAGAAAAATAATGCTTAAAGCTGGATTTTTTTTCGTACCCAAGTTCTTCATGACCATGCAGATACTTTAGACTAAACATTTTATTTCCATGAATTCTGGGGCTTTATGGCATTCTAATGGAATGTAATGCAAGAGACTTATCAGGTGACTTTACATTAACACAGAACAGGAAGACGAAAAGAGATCTTCCTTGACTTAGGGTCAATGTCAATAACACCCCTCCCAAGACCCAAGAGGAATGAATACCAGTCAGTCAAGACATCAAGAACGCCAGCCAAGAAGACCGCCATGCTCACTTGCAGAATCGGGCTGACAGTCTCCAAGGCGCTGCATAAACTCAGAAGAGACTACCCATCAAACAAGCCAACAAAGCTCCTGTATTGGGGTGATGTGTAGTTTAAGTCTAAATCATCTGCATGGGCAGAAATAACTTGGTTTTTGTTACTACAACTTTGGGTTCACATTGATGGTGTACCATAAAAACAGCATTTATTAATTTATTATTTAATAATGATATCTTAACTAATTGTATTATAAGCTTATTAAAACAATTACTAATTCATAGATAGATACATAATATATAAATTTGTTAGTGATACTTGTGTTATTATTACGCATATTAGTAAATGTCTTATTATCACTACCATTACTAATAATTATGTGTAACAATAAGATAATAATTTATTTCTTACCTGATAATTGTATATGTACATTCCTTTCCTTTTCTATACCAAGAACAAATGTGCATTTTATGTATACCGAATTACATTTATATAATGTCATTCCGGGTATGTAAAATGTAATGCTATCTCAATTTTTTCAGCTATACACAGAAAGTCTTAATATGATATAATTATCTTAAAAAATGAAGCACACCAAACGTATGAAGCCTCAACACTAAACACTATCTAGCTATTACTATATAAAAATCTCAGATCAAAATGACCAAGCCATCTATTAGCTATTTAATCAGGCATCAATATTGCTGGAGCAATGAAAATGCTACATAGAAAACTCCTGTCTTTAACCAGCGTGAGGTTATAAAAAAAGCTTCATTGTCAATTTAAGATTGTTTGATTCATTTTGTGAAGTAGTCATTATTATTACACATGGTACAAACACTGCCTCTAAACAATTATGTAATGTATACAACATTACATGGTTAAATAATTAGCTATAATATACTTCTTAGGCTTAAATATCATAATAGGAATTTACAAATTACCTTCCACATCTTCTGTATCAGTTGGTATAGCTTCATTGTCTATAAACAAATATATATATTTTTATTATGTAATAATTCTTGGTGGAAGTCTAACAAAATGTACAAATGATATGATGCATTGTGATCTATGTAAAAACCATCTAGAAGTTTTACAATGGTGTCCCATTGAAGTTGAGTTAGTTTACTCATGTGACATTATTCTAGGAATACCGACAGTTGATGCTATAACAGAATTGGAGAACCACAAACGGAACAAAACGCCAACTAGGAGTATCGATGATAATATAATAGATGTACCTCAGGCTTTTTTTTAACAATAAAGAATTAAAAATATTTTGGTCACCACCGGAATCGAACTCAGGACCACTTGTATAGTGCACTGACCAAAATATTTTTAATTCTGTATTGTTAAAAATAGCCTGTGAAAGAGAGAGAGAGTACATCTATTGAGTAAAAGATGGCAGAGATAGAAATTTTAAAATGATAATATAACTGAGAAATGATAGATATATGGTTCGAGGGTGGGGGTGTGAAGGATGGGCATTATTCAGAATGCTGAAATAATTGTCATTCACTTTAATAGTGTACTTAAATGCTCCTCAAAATCTTCAAGGGGATAGAAATCGTATTTTTTCAGCTTGCCACTGAAGAAAAAGATTTGCTGAACCAGTGGATTTGTGTCATTGGACGAAAAAAACTTGCCTCTTAGTTAGCATACTAGGTTTGTGGCAAGCATTTCATCAATGGTAGTAAGAGGCAACTCAGACTTGACGAAACATCATCCCAAAATTTGCCAAGATATCAAAGCAGTCTAATGGCAGAAGTAATCTTAAGATCTAATACTCTGCACACCATCAAGTTGAGCTGTTGAATCATCTAGAACTGGAAGTACTGGAAGTAATAGAAGCAAATGAAAGCATGAATTATGTTGAAGTCCAGACAGATGATACAATCCAATAATTAAAGGATGAAATAACTATTCTAAAACTATTTTTTTCATAGCAGGAAGTTTTTTTTGTAAAACATATCTATTAATTCTTATCAATTAAGCTTTTACACAGGCTTTTCAAGCTATGAGGCTTTAAAAGATTGATCATTACTCCCATTCAAATTCAAGTATTTTCAATATTCCTTTAATGCACATCCTTTATGTTTTCTTTCCCATTTAAATATAGGTATAAGCGTATGGTTATCAATATATTGGGATCTACAAGCTGTGGAAAATTTGCAATGTGATTGGGTTAATCTTTTAGGAAACTGCTTCTATATAAATTGTTCTAAGCACAAAAAGTATTAAGCATGATCACTACTATGTGAAGCACTGTTATGTGACAATTCAAATTGCCTGAATAATTTGTCCTTGGCACAATCAATCTGTCCGTCCACTGTTGATTAAATGTGTCACAAGAGTGAGTTGGGTACAAAAAATCTTTCTCTCACAGAGTCGCAATTTGAAGTCCTAGAAATATATACGAGGGAATAATCATCTAACAGTTTGTGGCACCAAGCTAGAAAACATTGCATTACTCCGGCAAAATGTGGCAGAAGTATCACATCATAAACCATTATTGCTAAAAAGCTGTATGTATCTTGAATTTCTTTGGACTGGAATCATACACTATATGCAATGGTTTTTTTTTGTGTTTTTGTTTTTTAACATACACTAATAAATATAGTAGAACCTCCCTTATGCAGACCTCTAAGATACAAGCACCTCCCTCTACCAGTCAGCTGTCAAGTTACCTTGGTAGAGTATAGTTCATAACCATTCAACAGCTGCTTAATTAAACATTGCTGCTGTAAAGCAATCCAGTCTTTAAAGAAAACTGAATCCTTAACATAAACTAGCCTTATGATACTATACTGCGTGTAGGTATCATAATGTAATTCTGTAGAATGTTTTGAAATATAACGTGGTTTCATCTATTATTATGATAGAGATGCAATTCCCCAAATCCAAGTTCACAGATAAGAGAAGTTCTACTTTATTTTATTTAGTTAATTGTACTAGTAGTTTATTATTTAATTCACCTTCAACATGTCTGCAATTAAAATTATGACATATAAACAGACATTCATGTTCAAAACAATTTTACCTTTAAAATGTTCTCTAAAGAATTTCATAGCTGCATTTCCGGGACTATCTGCACTTCAATTTGAGATATAACTTTCAATAGTTATGTTTAATGGGTTAATTCTTACCAAATTCAGGTGTGTTTGACAGGCTGTCGCCATTATCTAAGAAAGTATTACGCAATAAACACAAATAAGTAACTATTAAGAATATTTAACACATTAAAAAAGCAATTGTAATTGTGAGAATTTTAATGATCTAGTCCACATCCAAAAATGTATTATTATAAGCAATTTCTACTAGTCCTGTAGTGAACAAGAGATTAAGGTATTTCACATTGAGTTCAGATTAACTAAAAATATATTCAGAGTCTGAATTGTCACACTTCAGAATTAATATATTATCTATTCATTTGAAGCAAATTGCATATTTTCAATGAAAATTTTAGTGATAGAATCAAGAGGCACCACACTGATTACTCTAAACACTCCTGAGAATGGCATGCACAATCTTGCAGTCATAAGTTAAATGCCAAATTAAACAATTAACTATTCTTCACTGCATACTCTAAAGCTTTCATTACAAACTTCTTGTTTAATCATTCTCCTCAGCTAGCAGTTCCATCTTGTTTTTGTGAGATTAACTTCCTTTTGTGAGGTTAACTTCCTTTTAAGGTTTAAATTCATCCATGTACAAGGTCAATTAGCCTCACAAGCTAGCCCAATTCATGAAGCCTAGTTAATGGCCAATAAAGATAAAAAGTCTGGTGTACCTAAACAACCCAGACACACTATTGTTTTTTAAGATATGTATCTACTCATTAAATGTATTCTCTCTCTTTCACAACCTTTGAAAGAGAAAGAATACATCTAACTTTACAATTGTATTTTTTGTTATGTGACCAGGTGTGATTATTTAGCCCGGTGTATTTTCTTCAAATAGGCTAATAGGAAAGGACCTAGCTTACTGTTTAAAGTTCTCACTGGTTCCTTCCTCTATTGAAGCATACCCCATCACGTCAGAGATGTTAAAATATCAGCTAGGGGTGTGGAACTAACACTTAAACTTTTACAGTCAAAATTTGCACAATGTGATACTACACTACTATAGTGAAGATATCTACCATAAAACTAACCATTTATTAAACGGATCAAAGTGATAAATCATGTTTGAATGGCATACATTGATGAAAATGTTCTCCTTAACCAAAAATACAATTGTTTTATGATGTGTTTTAAGTAATCAATTCTTACCTTTGTGCACATCTAAAAAATCTGCAGGACCTGGATTAATGGGGAATCTGTTTGAAACTAAAACAAAAGTCGTCTTTGCAGTAATAATATAGGTTAAAGAAACAATTAGATTCACTGATATATAAAAATGTAATTCATTGATAATTTTGTATAGTCAGATTAAGCTAGTGGTCTATATTTATTAATACGAAAAGTTATAAAAGATAGCATTACATTTTCCTGTAATTGTTTATGAATTGCCACACCTCCATAATCATTACATACTTACGTAGAGGTAAACTTCGTGGCAAGGAAGAAGATTCTAATAAATGCATAACAAAACTGATAAAAACTCAATCTTTAATATATACTTGTTATAACTAACTTTTGTCTTCAATTCCTGATACTTTTATTGAACAATCATCTGTTGATTATATATAATATATATATATATATATATATATACATATATATATATATATATATATATATATATATATATAAATGAAGTAATAAGTGACATTTTGTATGATTTTATGATCTGGTATATGTATGTAATTAAAATGTAACGGACAATAGATTGTCTGTAACATTTACATTTAAATCGTATTCACACATTATCCTATAACACCAAATAAATAATATTACATATTAATATAAATGGCTAATACTAAATTGGAATTGGCATATTATTATAACATTAATTATTTATAACAGAGGCTCTTAATAATCTATTGGTTTCACTAGATAACAATTCTTGTGATGTGTAAAAAAAAGTATTTTAATTGGCATTTCTGTTAAAACATTCCTTAACTTGATACATTGCACAATACATTTTTGTTGTGTCGCCATAAAAGTGGGACACTCTTTAATTATTGTACTCACCTGACTTTGATAATTGTTGTGGGCATGTTATATCTAATAACAAACATGATAATACTCATAAAAAACCAGCCACAACAACAGTACTACCTGTGAATGTGTACTGGTTCTAACAATATTATACAATGATGTATTGAATTGTCCTAATGGGTTCATAAATTAATAAGAGATATTCATTTGCACCAACTTTAGCTGCTAATAGTCCAACATAAGCAATATCTAAACTTGCACCCTCTTAATGACAATATTATGGTAACTATTAACTACCAACCAAAGATTATGAATTTAAAAAAAAAACTTTTATAAAATTTTGTAGTAGTATGCAATATCTGACATTTATTTAGTGACTTTATTACTTACTTTCAATTTGAAATGCATCATAAGTTCCTGTTTTATCTGAATGAAATAAAAACCATTAAACTGCTGATATATAATTTTTTTGGTATCCTAGTGTGTAGTTCATCATTATCATCATTTGTCATTAGCAACTGCTAGAGTATTAATTAAGGGTGGCAATAACCATTGAAATATTTTTTTCATAACTTTATAGCTTTGTTTAATTTTATGTAGTATATTGAAATACTTTGAAGCTGAGCCCAAAGTCTAATAAATTGGACATTTTGTTTTTAACTGAAAAAAATTATGTAACAATACTTCACGTATCCACCTCGCAGTAAAAAAAATACAATTTTTCATATCTTAAATTAACTATCTTGTTTCGTGTTGTGATCACTATGGTTCCTCCTAAGGTGCTCAGCTACCTATAGTTGCACCACACTGAGAAAAACTGCTGACTATGTTTGAAGATGAAAATTGAGTAATCAGTTGTTGGTGCAAATCAGACTAGGGTATATTGAATGTCAGGACTAATCGTATATATTATATATATTATATATATATATAGCTTCTGCATTCACAGTTTCTTATTTCATTTCCTGTAGAGTGTGCTATGTTCATAACAACAACAGTGTGGTAGTTAACTGCAATTAACTCAAAATTGGTTCCTAAGGTTGATGTCTTCACTGCTCAACAGGTTGGACCATGGTGAGTTATTGGCCCATTTTTCAGCATTGAAGAGTTTCAGATGGGCAATAATTTGACAAATACGATTGTACCACAAAACTAGTTCCAGTATCTTCCGATTTATGATTTCAGGCAATGGAGCTAAAAGTTCACACTTGACCAAATATCTGAAATACAAGTTATCTTAACGTAATTTATTCAAATTACCTCTCATATTTTTGGACCAGATGATATAAAGCCTAGGAATTATTGTTGTATTTGACCACTTTCTTTATGTATTATTAAAATATAATTCATCTGTACTTACTTCGCAATAGGTGTTTGCTATATACACTTTTTCCACCTATATTATACATTGTAAAGAAAAGGGTCAATTGAGTCTAAGCAAAATCTATAAACTATGCTGAAAATTTGGTTAACAAATAATTTTCAGCACGTTATACACCAATTTACAATTTTTGTTAAGTTTATCAATGGACACTTCCGGCAGTACTATTATTTAGGGAAGGAGTAAATTATTGTTTCTCTGTATTATGTGTAGCTATTATTTTAATGGTTTAATAACTATTTATTATCATCATACTGATATATACCATAAGCACAATATGTACTAATTTTAAGTATCACAATACATAGCAGAAATTATCAAGAAGTGTGAGTTAGACTACTATTACAACATGACTGTTTCTGGCTAATAGATAATGCATGTGTGAAGAGGTAATTGCATCAGATTACCTTGATTAAGGGCTATGTATTATGTTCTGTCAAGGTAACAAACATTCATTCATATTTGTTAAATTATTATCGTTACAAGTAACAAGTTATGATTACATAAACTATAACATTTTGGTTATTAATGTGAAATGTTAACTTACGATCGGAATAGACAACTTTAGTGCCATTTTCATAGATTTCTAAACAATTTCAACAACATGGATGGTATACAGCAATCTTAATACACTGGCCAAGTTCAGCATGATAGAACAAAACTTAATTTTTTTTAAATCCATTCATCAGCATTGCTCGTACATATATATAGAAAATATACCTGCTTAAGTTTAAGTTTGCAAGTAGATTACAAGCATATCACAGACTGTGTTACTCCTACTGGCTCTTCAGTCATACTAAATGGTAGGTAATTTCAGTTATATGTGACAAATGATCACTGAGATCACTTTGCTTCGAATAATATAAAGCTCAAAAAACATTATTATATTTAGTTAATTCATAGAATAAATTGTTCACTGTGGCTATTTTAATTTCATGTTTTTCATGCCACTTACTGCAAACAAAAGAGAATGAAATGAAATAGCTGTTATTAATTTTTATGTAATTTTGTGTTTCCTCTTATTTCCTATCTCCAATAATTATTTACTACAATTATAACTCAAATATAGCTTCAGGTCATACTTACTGCGGTCAACAGTTGATTGGACAAAGACCCAAACCCCACCAGGATTTCAAATAAAGTGTATGTGTTCATGTTGCACACTATTGCAATCATAAGAGTGAACTATTTATGTGCATGGAATATATATAACACATACATATTTGGCAGTTCTAAACTAATGACTGGTTTAGGCCAATATACATTGAGTACAAAAACCGAGTAAACATAAATTGTAACATTTTCCTAATGAATCATTAGCATGCATAGTTAAGATTACCCATATTGGTATCCTTGACCATAATATTCAATCAACTTGGCTCAAAGTGAGGGGGTGGGAGGGCAGAGAGCTGATGCCCTAGGCTACATGGAACATCCACATATATAGTACATTTCTATGTGTGCATATAGTACATTTCTATGTGTGCATGTTTGTTTAGTCAATTGATTACACTTTAATCAATTGGCAAGGGATATTAAATATTTAATTTTTTAGAATATTAATATTAAAAACATTATCATGTGGTACTTTTGTATGCTAAGTTACAAGAATGGAAATGGAAATATCTTAGCAAACACTGTTTGAAATTGATGATAGTTTCTTGACTTAATTAGCTTGCAATGTGCCATTGTTTAGTAAAGAAACAGTTCGTTAGTACACTCTACTATTTTAATCTTACATTGTACATTGTAAAGTAAGCAAATCACATCACTTATTTCTCTTCAACTCTTATCACAGAGCTAGCCTTTGTACTACACTTAAATATTTAATTAAAAAACATAACTGTGTTTTTACAGCTAAGTAATTGCAATTCAATCATATAATACACTTACCAAACACATCTACTTTAGTTCGAGCAATGAAGGATTTCTTTTCCATAGTATCCTGATATTGTCCACAACAATAATAATATCCAGAGTCCTCAGGTTTTATTTTGTTCACATATAATTGTGGTGACTTTTTGTTATTAACATAATTTTTTAAGGAATATTGAAACCATGCAGCAATTTTGGACTGGCAATTCAAATTTACTGAACTAGTGATGGGAACTTCTCTGACCTCAGGTGTAATTTTAGAATTATCTTTAACTAAATATACATATATATATATATATATGATATGTATATATTAAACATTACAATTAACAGGATCCTAAAGAATGCAAGTTCATTTCACCAAATGGAAGAGTTTTAACTAAGCAAACTACAAGTTAGTATACTCGTTACTTTTGCAACAATGAGAAACACAATGAAAGAAATAAAGTGACTTAATAATGTTTGAAGAAGCACCAATGTGCATATCTTGTAATAATGTATGAACAAGGACCAATGTGCATATCCTGATGAATCTACGATCTCTTAGTTCATTTTTGGCAGTCATTATGACAATACTGCAGCAATATGAGTATCTCACAGCAGCTGGATATTAATTGAACAGAAGAATTACACTGCTTCATATGACAACTTAAAAAACTAACAGATGTCTGAAGTCTGGAGGGTAAATAGGGTCTACTAAATATGGCCAAGGCTTTATTTCATTTTGTAAAAAGTGCAGGATAGGTGACCAAACTGCACAATTACAGTAGTAGGAAATGCAATTGTTTTCCCATGTGCTAATCTTCATACTAACATATGCCATAAAATTTCTCATTCCATCCATCATTATAAGTTTAGTAACCTTAGCGAAGAAATACGTTTCAAAAATTAAAACTATTGTTAACAAGTTGACTCCCATTCAATACAGTAATTTTAGCAAAGACATTAAAAAATGAGCCCAATTCTTTGTTACATCAAGATAAACCTTTCATTGTTTTAGGATATGTTGCTGTACACCATTCTATCAACGGTATATCCCACCGAAATTATTAAAATAGTTATTTGTAAATAACTCCTTAATTAACACTGCCTGAATAGTGTCCATTGACAACCATAGAAAATCACAAACTAGTTTGTTAACCTCTATTGCCTAAATTGTTTGCTAACTCTAATTATCAAGACAGTTTACTGATTTTGTTATGGGAGTAAATGGACACTTTTCACCCTGTATAAAGCGAGACAATTGCAACAGCAGTACAGGCCAGCCACTCTCTAGCTGATTCAATAATAGAGATTTGTTCAAAAGTATTGTAATATTAATTTTTATGTCTATTGATATAATAATTATGTATTATTTCATTATTATTTTTTATTATTTTTTTATGACTATTGCCATAATCTACAACTAACAATACCTCCTACATAAACTTCAGCTGCTCTAGAAAACTTCTTGCGACCCAGTATTTTTATTTTTATGGAACCATGGCAAACGTAAGTTCCTGAATGATCCTGATTAACATTCTTTAGAAGCAAATCATTGGATTCTTCTCCACTTTCTGTTTCAATAAATTTGTCTCCCTTTGTCCAGTAGGTTAAGGAATCACTTACACATTTTATGAATATATTATCACCATCATATACAGCTTGTATTTTTGGACTAACTTTGGAACCGGATATCACTATATAATATTAGTAAGACTGATTCTAACCTATAATAATATTCATAATACTTATAATCTAATCAAGCAGGTTTTATGGTAGTAATTAGTTCATTTTTGCTACATTGTGGTCAATTGTACTAGCAGTACGACATATAACCAAACAATTGTTGCTATATTGCACTATAGTAATCTTTCCAAGTTAAATGTGGATATCCGATGTTCTTAATGAACTAAATCTGTACCATTATACACAAACTTATAGACTCACAAAACTAAAATGGAATGGATATTTAAGAATAAAGAAAATTTACTATTATGTGTTGGGAATTATTATTTTAAATGCCAAACATAACTATCGTTCTGCTCATCTCACTAGTAATCATGCACAAAAAGTAACACACTTTGGAAAGTTTACATGGGAAGAGTAAATGATGTGAGGTTATATATCTTTTTATAGCCCGTTACCCGAGCGACAGCGCTTGTCGTTAAGAACTATAAATCTGATACAGTCTGGTAAGCTCGTAAGAAAATGTATTAGCGGGGAAAAGTCTGATATAGTTCTTAGCAACCATAATTATGGTAGAAGGCAGATCAAAGCAAAATGCAATAATGAAGAGTTTGGGTACTTTAATACAATTACTAAGATAGCTAACGCTATACTTTGCTCGTTGTTTGTGTTCTGGCTATAAAATAGTTATAAACCAAAATCATTAGGTTTGTATTTCAATTTATAAATCGCATACAAACCTCAATTTTGGTTTATAACTATAACATTATAGTACTATGCCTAGATTTTGCCTTAAAATTAGCGCTGAACCGTTTTTGTTTTTGGAGTGTGTATGTGTGACTGTTACGTATAAATTTATACATACATTAGCGCAATGAAAGTTATTATAGCGTGATTAAGAAATCTAACAATTTATTGCACCTCACTTTCCTTAAGCTGAGATTTTCACAAACTTATCTCTTACCTGATAAAATTGCGAAATATACTGGAAATATTAAATTCATGTGGCTTATTTATAATCTTTATTTATGAGAGCACGATACATTTTTATCTAGAACGCGATACATTTTTATCTAGAACGCTAATACTCGTCCAACTCCGACCCCCCCCCCCCCCCCCTTCCAGCAAATAGCCTGCCCGGGTATGGGTTTTTTGCGACTTATCTGTAGTAAGCCGTCCTAGTAATGGTCACCACACACTATGGCGCTGTCTCACCGTCTTTGAGAAATAGTAGTTAGTATTTTAGTTTGAAATAATGTTTATTTGGAGATGTGGCATTGACGCATTTAATTGTATGCCATAAAATGGTGGATTCAACAAAAAGAGTTGGTAGAAGGTGTCTGTATGTAAATAAAAAAAATCATTGTTATTGAACAACTTAAACGTAATAGCTAGTTGGAGACAAAGTGATCAACTAAAATATAAAAACAGGATGGTTTCATTAATGAGATATAGAAAACATTGCTCATGTTGGTGCAACAACGAGAATAAACAAAACAAAACAAAAACCAAATCCTCATCTATAACCATTGAAATTACTCTTTCAACATGTGACATTTCTCCTACCGATCAGTGACAGAATCCTGTTGCGTTTATTTATTTGGTGAGAGTCCAGCGGCCAAGACTGCTGCGTAACCTGCGCCCCAATGAGCCAGAATCTGGCGCTAACCACCAATTTAAAAATTTTACCGCATCAGCTAAATTGCGTAGTTGGCTGCGAATTTCTGAGGCCACTAAGGGAGTAATAGTTATTTGAGGATGTATTCAGTAGTGACCAGAGCTGAAGCTGTAAAAGTGGTGGCAGAAGGGGAGCAGCTCAGCGATGTTGTTGTAAGCTTTGTTACTGGGCACGATGTTTTTGCAATTCTTCCCATTGCCTATGGAAAGAATTTATGTTATGCATGCTTACCAAATGTTTTTGATTTACTGGACTCACCACCAGAACCTTCCATCATCATAGTGGTATGATTATTGATGAAGCACATACTGTTAAGAAATGGTATGTTTGTCTAGAAATAGGTTTCCATGTACATGCAACTATGCATTAACACTGTGTAGGAAAGATGTATATATTTTATGTTGGCCATTGATGCAACTGCAAGGGAGAAATATTTAGACCAATGCTGACCCTTATTGGGTATTTGCCCGAGTCAACCTTTTGGCCTTGACTGCTACAGCAACAACCACAGTTTGTACCAGAGTGTCTGAAATACTTGGCCTACAGAATCCTATTGTTATTGCAATGTCACCTTGCAAGCACAATATTGCATACACCGTAAGTAGATTTTACAACATAGATACTTTCGCACCTTTAATAGATCGTTACCTAGGACAATTATTACTGCCGAAGGTATGATGATTCTAGGAGTCTCTACATGTATTTTAAGCATGAGCTAAAAGACTAATTTACATACCCCACAGGAGCTCCTTGATGTTAGGTGACTGGTGAGAGGTGGATATATTTAATATAGCTAGTGCAGAGAATAGAGTATATTTACATTCATGCATTTATACAGTCAGTTTAAAAATGTAATCAATAATATATAGTATAGTACATAGTAATAAACATTAAATAATGACTGTTGCTTTGTTTGAGTACTACTTTCTAAATATTTAAAAAGAAAACCAATTAAATATTGTTAGTTACAAAAACATATTATTCTCTATTTACTACACAATGGAACTTTTCCACTCCAGATGTAATTGGATAAGCAAGTACTAACTGGCCTGCCGATCAAACTGAAGCCTTTCTTGCATTGAAATCGAGCTAAACTGCCTATAATAGATCTGTTTTGTGTGACTTGACCATTCTGAAGTGTTAATTTAGGGCAGACTTGAGATTCTGCATTTGTAAAATGGTACCATATAAAAAAATTATAGATATTTTAAACACAAAAATATACCTGCGGTAGTATTCTCTGACAATTCCTGAAATTTGAAATGACCTAGTATTATAAACAACATGAAACAGCTATTTAAAGACAAAACACTTAAAGAAAATATACAAATTGTGATTCATGTTAAATTAACACATTCAAGCATCATTATAAAGTCTCCTAACAAAAAACAACAACAATTAATTGCAAGTATAGTGGAGTTGCTATTGTCCAACTCACGCTTCTTAGAAAAGTTATCTTTTAATCCTGCAAAAATTATTGAAATAATTATTCAAATACATAATGAAAATTTGAATGGCTTAAAACATTTTATTATTGCTTAAATAGTTGAGTTCTTAAATCACATTAATTAACACACAAAATGATGTTCAAGAGCCTTTCATTATTGACATAAGTATAACTGTAAGCTACTTTCTTGTATACTCTGTACTTGGGATAAAAATCAAGACTATAGTAATTATAATTCAATTTTTCTTACTTTCAAAATTTGTAATTAGTTCATACCTTACTTTGATAAGCATGTGTTACATTTATAAGTTGTGGTTCTCTTGCATGTGTTACATTTATAAGTTGTGGTTCTCTTGCATGTGTTACATTTATAAGTTGTGGTTCTCTTGCATGTGTTACATTTATAAGTTGTGGTTCTCTTGCATGTGTTACATTTACAAGTTGTGGTTCTCTTGCATGTGTTACATTTATAAGTTGTGGTTCTCTTGCATGTGTTACATTTATAAGTTGTGGTTCTCTTGCATGTGTTACATTTATAAGTTGTGGTTCTCTTGCATGTGTTACATTTATAAGTTGTGGTTCTCTTGCATGTATGCTTAGAATAGCACCAAAATTTCTTGTGTGTTGATTCTGTGAAACCTTGTTTTTCAAGTCACAATAATTTGCTGTGGTAGGGTTGTACAGGATCTCAGACAATAACTTCAGGTAAAACTGCACAATGGCTGGTACGCCAGCACCACTACTAACTCCATACGTTGTTTATGTTGTATACATTTCTCAAACAATTTATCATTTCAATGTGACACTTAATTTTTACTACACTTTTGGAAATGTTTTATTTGATTTACTGGTATTGTGAGATAGATGTGCGAACTTTATTATGTATCAATTGTACATATTCTTTTTGTTTAAATTTATTAATCTTGGGAAATCTTCAATGATTGTATTGGAAGAAATTTTTTTAACATCCTAGAGTTCCAAAAAAGTAGTTTTGAATAGATACGGGTTCAGTTTATACGAAAGATTCATAGTCATGTCATCTCATTGACATTTGTCAACACAATTAAAGTAATAGCAAAGTTTTTTCTTTTTAACAGCCAATACTGTTAACTTAACGTGACATTTAAAATTCTTGTCAAAGTCCTCTTCAGGAGTCAACTGAGGTCGAACTCTCAGTGGTGATATAATAATGTAATGTAAACAGCAAGATTTCTGGAGGGTACGCTTATTGTTTATTATATCCTGGAGTGTGATTTGCACGCAGCTTGGACATCCAGCATCCTGAAATATCTAAAACTATGACTCTGTTAAACTTGTTGTTGTCAGGTGTTATCTGTATGTGTAGAGCTTCCTTGATCTTCAACTCATGATTCTTACTGGCTCTGTGTGCATGCAAATCACCCTCCAGGATATAATAAACAGTAAGCGTGCCCTTCAGAAATCTTGCTGTTTACATTGTGTTATTATATCACCACAGAGAGTTCAACCTCAGTTGACCCCTGAAGAGGACTTCAGCAAGAAATTGAAATGCCGGGTTAAGTTATAATTAACAATATTGGCTAAGAGAAAATTTTGCTATTATTATAATGGTTTCAGCCGAGAATAACTGAATCAATTAACAAAGTATTCCAAGAGTATTAACTATTAAATTCTCATTACTATCATAAAACACAAAAACAAGTTAAATTTTTTGTTCTTTAGTGTTTGCAAATTAAAACTTCATTGTAAATAAAATAGTATACTCATATATGTAGTCAAGAGAGAAAATTGAACTATGTATTTAACTAATCCATCAATTAGTTACAATAATTAGAGTTAATACTGTGCTCGTTCTCTCACACTAACATACAAAAATACAAAAGTTCCATCATTGACATTACCTCTAAATTTATGTCGAATTTTGCTTTGAAATCCTCCTAAACTCACATATAATATGCATCGTAATTACTTTCACATGCATGAACATACTAATCAGTTAAATTATTACTTTGCTTTGATCTTGGACTGTTTTCTGGATTTCTTGACTGAGTAACAAGTTGATCATCTAAAAAAGTAATAAAAAAACAAACTGAGGTTAGTTCATTTATAAAGAAAATATAGCAAGTTGTATAAATACAGAATGTTTGGCTGCTGGCTGGTTGTTGAAGCTCAGTGGCATAGTGCTGATGCATTAAGTGAGCAGTCCTGGTGAAAGCCAAATGTTTTTAAGTGTGAGTTGTATAAATGAAAAGTCCATGAGTGAGCAAAAGAAGGATGGGAAAGTTACTGTGATATTGTATTAGTAAATTTACACAATGTATGTATGTAGATATTAAGTTCCATATAGCAAGTAAAATGTCTTATTTTGTTACTTCCACACACAAGATACTCTGGACAAACCGAAAAGAACATGTTATTACATGATATCTCATTTTGTACATTAAAAAAAACATATCAATCGTATCTTTTGTTAAGCCTAGTTTGCTTAGCACACACTAGATATGAAGTCTCATTTTTTTCTCAGTTAGCTGTACACAAGCAATATAATGTATTCAAATTTTGCTGTGCAGTTTTGTTCTGATGAACATGTTATGTTCTGTGATACTTATATTGCAAACTGACAGCGCCATAAACTATAAATGTGTTACATACGCTAACACTTAACTTGTTGGTATATAAGTATTATAGCAATTTCATTACCTTTAAAGTTAGATCTTATATAATCTGGTATATAACCAGATACAACATTGTTTCCTCTTTCAGCTCTTTGTCGACCTGAAAATATATATATATATAGCTATATAATATTTTGGACATTAAAAATCTACACTGAATGGTTTTAATTTCCTGTACTTTCATTACACAGTCACTGTATATCCTGTACACTTCAAAGACAGATGGTGGATAAAGTATCAGAAATTTGGCTCATTTGCTGACTGAAGGGAATACAAAACTTCTAGGAAATGTACAAGTCACTTCACCAGGTATGTATTTATCATGCTAGTACCAGAATATATATATATAACATATGCTCAAAATTTAATTTATATTTCAAAGATGCTAAATTATGTCCTCTTATTTTATTCATTACACAACGATCATTATTCAAATAAATAATTGTTTTGCTAAAGTTATTGTTCAGTAATTATTTATTGTATCATTGCATACAGTAAATCAGTTATATGCTGACAGCTTGTACCTATGTATGCTATATAAGTAAGACAACTTACTTAGAATAGACCTACAAATTACATGTTTAAAATGTATATAATCACATAGCAAAGATTAATGATATAAGTTATATGATTGATTCTTACGACAATATGGTATATCATGATCTTTCCAAGAGTAATTTTCTAAACACTGTATTTTATGATAGGATCCTATTAGTGTGTAACCATCATAACAATAATAATGAGCTTCAGACCCTACACTCTTTTCATTGCTATATGTAACGTAACCATCAATTGGAGCGGATAAGGAAGGACACCTTTTTTCTGCAACCAAAGAGAATTGTTAAAAATATATTATTTTAGATAGAATTGCTTAAAGTTGTTATATTATAATACACACATTTCTGACATAGATATGAGAATATTGGTGCCATTAAATAAAGCAATTACATAGGTCACAGAGTGGATTTTACTAGTGTCACATCTAGGAAATGTCAAAATTTACAACCAATTAACTGGTAGAGTTTAGAAAGCTAAAATAGTGTAAATGCAAGACAAGGTGAAGAAAATCATGAAATTGTTGATTATATTCACATGAACTTTATTATAAATGCAAACAATAGCTCATGTGCTGCCTTGCTACAAGCAACCTGCTGACGGCTGGTATATTCAACCCTGGTCCAACAAGAAGGTGATATCGTCCAAACTGTTATTTGACCCTTTCATATCCCGCAACACTCAATATACAGTAGTTCACACATTATAAAACAGCTGTGGAAGTAGTTCAAGTCTCTCTCAATCACACATTGACTGCGGTCGTGATGATGTAAAAAAAAAATGAACGTATATAAAATATAACATCCAAAAAAAAAAGAAGCGACAATTCAGAAATTTCTTGCATTATACAATTGCACACAATAAAAGATGTGGTCAGTAAGATGATGAACACAAATTGTATCTGTAGTATTGACTTTGGGAGTGGAATTCTGTTATATCCCATAATACTACATTTAAAGAGTACAGCCATCAATAAAGTAATGATAACATGAGCAATTTTGTCTTCTCTAGTAACTATACGTATGAATTGGATTCCAGGTCACTACAATTATTACAACTTATAATGTTTCCAAATTCTAAACTTTTAATTTAAAGTTAAAACAAAAAGTGGAAATATTTAGATAGGTTTAAAATATTAGGTTAAATCACAATACTTTAAATGAAATGGAAAATTAATTAAAAAAGTAGGTAATGTAAATAAATCTGTGATTATATCATTTGCAATATTATTGCACATAATACACTCACCATAACAAATAGGCTCCTCGCCAGACCATTCTCCTGTTTGTAGGCACTTTCTGTATCTTATGGAATATGTTTCATAGTTAGCATGACAAATGTACTCAATTATACAACCAACGTAGAGGCACGATCCAATAATATGACCATTATTTATTAGTGACGGTGCTTCACATACAATTAAATCTACAAATTACAATATTGATATATATAGCACACCAATCTCACAAATTCTAACCTGTATAATATAGCTTTTGTCATTTATACATAAGATTGGTGCTGTATATGATATTATAATGGGGGAGGTAGATAATAGGGATAAGCGATGGATATTATAGTGCATTAGATGTGGTGAATGAGGTTGTGGGAGAGGGAAGTGGTTGTAATACTAATATAATTCTGATATAATAATTATTATATATTAATGTATGTAATTATATGTTAATTATAATTATTAGGATGTTCATTGATATGATAATTTTGATCATTATCTCTACAATGTATTTACCTTTAAAAATTAAGTATTATTTTGTACATCAATGATAGTCAATAATGATGATGAAATTCAAATTTATTATCAATATACTAGCCAATACTATGTGGTACAATTTTGGAATGAAGGATGTTTTCTTTATGGAAATTATTATCATTAATTTTACAATAAAGTATGAGTAACTTTAATAATTATATCATACTTATACAACAAGTCCATGATAAATATATTTTGTAGACTGGATACTAAATAGTAATATGTAATGGAGTTATATAAAAATAATCGTGCATATGTTAAACTATTTTGATAATAATGGTTTATAATTGGCACATCTAACTGTTCCAATTTGTCTCTGCCCATCATGTTCAAAATATGGATATTTTACAGTTGTCAGTTCGGGATCACATGCACGGGGTGCATGAACTAGACTATGAATTTGTTTACCATGTGTGCATTTCAGTGTGCATGCCCCCCTATATAGTATCATTCCACTCATATTCACTATAGGTATGTGTGAAGTCGTACTTCTATTCAAATTACTTCTATTCAATCAGTTCTATTCAATTTTTGTTCTGTTCAGTTGCTGTTCAATTATGTGTCTGACTAGCTTTTTTTATTTTTTTTTTTAGTACCTTGAGATCAATTTCTAACTGTAACTTAGCTATTCTAGCTACTAGTGCACGTGCCTGTACATGTTAGTTCCCCAAGACTGGTCCTTAGAATTCTCTCCTGCTAACCCTGAACATTTGCATATACAAAATAGACTAAAAAAATATAGATAAAAATATAATAGATATTTTACTTTAATGGAACATAATTCTGTAATATTTATACATAACTTTTACCTATTGTATCATCATCATAATTTAAGTGTTGTTCATCTGAAAAACAAAACAATATTAATTAAAATATGTACACAGATTGTGTATTTAAGGTGAGAAATACCTGATTTTGAGTTCAATACTGTGGCATCATCATTAATATTTTCCTCATCTAATATTTGATTTACCAAAATAAATTTCACATTCACTATGTGACTAATACTTACAATACTGCAAATCAGTTATATTCCCATAGCGAATGCCATCTGCAATACATTCACAATAATGTCACTTTATAATCAATTCTAAACAAATTTCCTTTCCTTATTGATAATTATGCACTCTAAGTGTTATTTTCTTTAAACTGAATTAAATTTTTTCAGTTGATAATGTTGTTTCAAATAATAATAATAATAATTATAATAATAGTAATAATAATAATAATAATGAAGCACCAGGAGGTGCAAACCCTCAGGGTATGTCCACCAGATAACCTCAATGAATTAAATAGATACCACAGAGTATGATTAAACCATGAGATAGCGCTGTGTAGCTTGCTAGGAAATAATGCAATAGGGCTGCATGGTGAAAAATGTCGATATACTGGTAGTTGATTATCGTATTCTATTACTAATCAATTCCGAGTTACTACAAGTAGAATAGCTATTGACAATTTTCAATTTATTCGGATGTAAACATTTTGAAAAATAGATATTAAGTGCAAGAAATGAGTTAGATAAATGAAAATGATTATCTGAATGTGGAAAATATTGAACTTGATATATGCCAAAAAAATAAAATAAAGAAGTAATAACTTGAAGGTCCAAAAAAAAGATTAAGTTGAATAATGTCAAGTATTTGAAATGGTGAAAGAAATAATTAAAGAAAAAAATTGATTTGGGAGGGGAACAAGCAAACAAATGGCAGCTACACTAAACCCCTCTCCATTACAGAGATAAGCAGTAGAAGCGAACGTCTGTTAAAAATCATTTCAAACCTTTAACATTTACACACAGACAGTTGCTACTTACAACGATACAACGAAAGAAGCAAACAAAAGAGCGAAGGGAATGCCTCTAGGTTAAAATAGATTACCTCAGCGGTATATAACATAGGGGTAGGAACTGGGGTGGCCAGGGTGGCCAGGACCACCCTAACTGGTGCATCAGCAGCAAAAAACATTGGTTTGCTGTAACTTAGTTTACAATACTGTACCAGCTGCTATTAGGCCTGCTGCATCTACAAAACACAGACTGAGACTTTTATTGTTGACTCAGCATAGAAGTTCTGCAAGCAGCTGCTTACATAGCTCTAGACTGTAGTGCCAAGCAGGTATGTCAGGGTCACTAATCTTAAACAGAAGAAGCTGGGAAGTTACTTTAGTGTGCAAGTGAAATCTTCAAGATCACTACACCTAAGTCTGTTTACAGTGATAAAATTAACTGAAAATATCAGAGTTTGATGCCACAAATTGTGAGGACTCAGAAAAGCATAGCAGCCCAGAACCAGACTCTGAGACTGAAGTTAATGAAGAGGTCGCTGAAGGTGGTGCAGCTTACTGAGAATACTCCTTGTCAGTGTCCATGTTGTTCTGATCTCAACACACCTCATCACCCACATGATGTAAGTCATTCCAAGGTAAATGATTCATACAAGAATAAAAGTATCGGAATCATCCCTGGATCACTGTATGTACCTCGAAGTACAGAGTATTTTGTGCCACTTGTCGCAGTGCTCAACAACAAGGTTTAATTACTTTCTCAGAGCACCAGAAGCCTGCCTTTGTGTCAGACGGCTTTCATAAGTGGAAAAAAGCACTTCGTAAATTCGGTGAGCATAAAGAAGCTGCTCTGAAGTTAGCAGCAAAGAGCAATAGTGTAGGAGTGCATGCTCAACTAAGCTCTATGATTTTGGCAAACCAACAATTTCATAGGAAAATGTTGCTGAAGGTCATACTTGGTGTACAGTACCTTTATCGGCAAGGCTTATCTCTTCGTGGCCATAATGAAGATGTAGAATCACTTGAGGGAAATTTATTTCAATTGCTTTTATTGCAGTCCAGGGATTGCCAAGAAATGAATGCTTGGATCCATACTAAAGAGTATATACCTCCCTGTTCTTGAGGTTCAGAAAGGTCATGATGACTATGCAGCAAAAGCTGTGGGTTCCTGAGCAAGATGGAGAAATTTGACACTTTCTTTAGTTTAAAGCTTGGTTATTTAAAATTTTCTGCTACTGAACAACTGTCAATCAACTTACAATCAAAAGATATATCAATTCAAGAAGCTATTAAGGGTGGCCGCACATAGCAAACCGCACCGCCTGTAGATCCGGACATTAATTTATTCCCAGCCAATACCCCACCATTCGATAATACGCGAGCAGAAACAATCGCGCAGTAGTAGCAGAAGTATACTTTGCGAAGTGTGGTGTTTTAGTTTAGCTTCTTGTTGTCTCATAATATTCGTTTACAGCAACTCTCCATACGTCGTCTGAGCTCACGCGGCAAGGTGCACCAGGCTGCCTCTCCTCCAGTAGCCGTTCTCGGGACTCTGCGCACATGAATTCAAGCGGATGAATCCACCAGGCTCGATTTCTGCGGAGCGAAGACTTCCCAAGCTCCGCAGATCTAATACCATCACCTCTGGCTCTCTCCAATAAACTGCTCTCTCTTCTGACTCTCTTGTTACTGTTGTATTGATGTTTGTTTACTCTTGATATAGGCGGGCTCTTTTTAGAACTAATTGAAAAAAATTGCTCGCGTACTCTACAGTCCCGCAGTTCATATAAAAAAACTCATTTCATTGGTTAATCAAATCATGTGACCAATTATAGCGCCGCCGTGACCAATTATAGCGCCGGGCAAGGGCTAGGGCTAGGGCTAGGGGACCAATCAGAAGAATTCTTTGATAAGAACTGCGGGATGGCTCCACGTACTCGTATTACGAGATATGGGGGTGGGGCTATTTCTTAAGAATTGCGAGTGGAACTAAGGTTCTAAATTTTGTATGAGTTTTTCTTGGAATCTAATAATGAGAACGACACAAACATTTTACACACTGGTAAACCAAAAAAAATGAACTGCACCATAACGAGAATTTTTCAATATCTTATAAATAGAAAAAATTGCGAATATATCATGAAGTAATATTGAAATGGATAAGAACTCGTTATTTTGCAGTAGAGTATCGGCTCAGCTTAGACAATATGCTGCTGACTCAGCACTAGAGGTCAACGGGGGGGGGGGGGGGGGGGGGGGGGTCAACGGTGAACGGTACTGGTGTGGTTGGAGCTGAAGAATGGCACTACAAAGGTCTTGGACAGTTGAGGAGTTAAAAAGCTTTTTAGTGAACATCACCTCCCAGTTACTGGAGTGAAGTCAGAATTATTGAAAAGGGTAGAAGACTGCTATGATACAATGTTCTTTGAAGAGGAATTTGGTCTAGTCCCCTTTCAGGTAGTGTTGTTTGATAATGAGCAAAAGATAATTAAAAAAACAGAGAAACAATTAATTCAATAATAATGTAATCATTAGTAGTACCAACACTAAAAACTAAACATAGTTTATTTTACAACAACACTATAATATACTTGGCAGGGATTTCAATGTGACTCGCCAGCTCCAGAGTTTGAGTCTCTGTCATGTTGCTCTTGGACGAAAGATAGTTTTCCAGTCATTAAAGAGGAAGACGCACTGAATTACCTGAAGAAAAAGGGTGGGTACACTAAAAATTATAGAACTGGAGTTCGCCTTTGTCAGTGTGGGCATTTGTATGATGTAGAAGCAGCCAATACAAGAAATGAGAGTGGAAAATTGTATATTAGAGCAAAGTGTAGGCCTACAATGAGGAAAACCCCACCATTTTATGTTCTATTTGTTGTCGTTGAAAACCAAAAGCCTGTAGGAGGAAACTGCTTTTGTGCAGCTGTAGCAAGTCAAAGCTGTGCGCATATTTCTGCATTATTGCTAACACTAACTGAAATTACACCACAAGCTTGCACTAGTGTCAGATGTGCATGGTCTAGACCATCTGTGGGGGTGGTAATGCATCTCTTGCAAAAAGGTTTGGATTTTGGGAAGGCATCAATTGAAGGATATTATCCATACACTGGACCCAAGCCTGATTTGTGTTCATTACTTAAAGATTTTGATGCTAGGATCTAAGCGTGCAATTATTGATCACCTTAAAGGAGAGAAAGAAAGAGTTGCTGCAGCCAGTAATAAAGTTTCTCAAAAACAGATTCTACAAAATCCAGTAGACAAGCTAAATTCAATAGCAGTTTCACGAGACTTAACAGTAGATGATTTAATACAATCTTTAAATGTAACTAGTGAACAAGCTGAACTCATTCAAATTGTGACCATTGGCCAAAGAAATAATCCATTATGGATGGATGCAAGACAATGGCGAATTACTGCTAGTAACTTTGGAAAAATATGCAACCGCAAGTTTAGAATTCTGTATCCACCCTCACTGGCAAAAATCTTGCTTGGTGATTATGGTCGTCCTAATTCCCTAGCAATTCAGTGGGGATGTGAACAAGAGGAAGTAGCAGTGCAGCTTATGAATTGAAAAGTAATGCTGAAGTTGATGTTTGTGGCTTCTATATAAGCACACAGTTCCCATTTTTAGGGGCATCACCAAATGGCATTGCTCTTATTGAAATAAATTGTCCATACACTCACCAAAGCCATTCAATAAATGATGCATGCCAGGATGTGAAATTTTGTCTAGCCCTTGAAAATGGCAAACCTATGCTGAAGAAAAATCATGATTATTACTATCAGATAATTGGTCAACTAGCAGTGACTGGGGCAGAATTTTGTGATTTTGTTGTCTGGACCCTCAAAGACAATAGAAAGAGTATATTTCAACAAGAATATTTGGCAAGATATGTTAGATAAACTAATAAAATATTATAATACAACACTTGGACCACAGATCATTCATAGATTAGTTCAAATGTAGTTCAGTCATTAAATGATGTAATTCATTACTTTTCTTTAATTAATCTACTTTTTAAATTACACAATGCACAAGAAATAGTCACCATATCATCTAAGACTTTTTTATTGATGCGATTTGACAATGTATCTGTAAATATTTTAAACTCTTTCAGTCGTCGAATAGCATTTTCCACTCTTATTCTTACACTTGCTATAGTTCTGCTTTCCGGTAGCTTCCTGTTCATTAAATTTTCCTTTGGTAAGAAATGACGGAATAGTTAAGAAACATCTCTTTTTGGCAAAGAGGTCTCTGGCTGTGTAACCTTTATCAGCAAGAATGCGCTGACCAGGCTTTAGTAAGTCTAAAATTCCACTCTGTTCAATTGTAAAGCGTTCGCTGGAGCTTCCTGAGAACCCATCAGAAACAAAGATAAATACTCCGGCACTTCCTCACTATCTTGAACACTACCAGCATATTCAGTTATATCTGGTGTAGTAGTAATACGCATTACAACCCTCCGCTTGGATGGAGGATTATCAACAGCTCTGCTTGGTCTCTTAAAAATATTGTGGCAATATTTTATTGTTGGATCTTGTGGGACCTTTAAAATCTTTATAATGAAAATTGCATATGCAAGATTCAGCAGTGGGAGCCCATTTTTTACCATTGCTGCTCTTTCTAGTTATATTGACTTTCTCTATCACGAACTTTCTTGTATTTTCAGGCATTTTTTCCACATAATGTAAAGATAACAGTTCTCCAGACCTTGGACAGCCAGTGAAACGTAGGTTGGCACAACCACATACACGATTCCCCTCAATATCCTCTGGACACCTACCCTTTCGGTTGTGGCAACCCCACAAGCAGCACTTCCGACGCGACATCATTCACCGTTGACCTCGTTGACCTTTACGTGCTGAGTCAGCATGCATATTGTCTATGGCGGAGCTCCAACTTACCGCAACGCTCCAAAAAGTGCTACAAAGTTTTATAATCAGGCCCCGATATTTCCTCCTGATTCGCTCTAAAAACAGTGTGGGCTCCTTCTGCAGGCACTTTGTCCTTGTGTTGTAGTGGAGAAGCCCCTATAAGTATACAATAGTAGTAATCGTGCATAGCAACCATCAACCAAAAAATTGCGTAGGCGGTGTGCGGCCACCCTTAAAGGAGCTACACTTCTTTCTTCATATTTATAGTCGCTCAGAACTGAAGAAAAGTTAGACTGCTTCTATGTTACTGTTTTGCATGAATCTGAAGACCTAACTGAAGAACCAGTTTTGTGTAGACCTAGAAAAGTGCCACGGCGATTTCATGAAGGATCAAGTGGTCATGTTTATACTTGTCTTAAAGAAAAGTATCATCATGCATATTTTGAGGTGCTTGAGTTGGCTCTTGGTGAAGTAGACAGAAGGTTTGAGCAGAGTGATTTTTTTATGATTAGAACTATTGAGTCACTTCAAATGGAAAATAGTCCAAATTCCAGATGACATCAAGTTTTTTTTTAACATTGACCTACGTACTACGGCTAAAATCGACTAGCTTTTTCTTGAAAACTAAGTCGAAACAAAATAATTCTAGCACATTAAAGGGACTTACTTTGCAAATTTCTCTATCTCTATTCAGGGCCAGGAAGGCCGTCATCTTCGAGATCCGTTGTTGAATGACACACACACAAACAAAATGATTACAGTAACCCTCTCGCGCATGCGCGCTGAGGGTTAATAATAATAATAATAATAACATAATTAAACGAATAATAACAATATTACTACTACTAATAATAACAATACCAAGAAACTGCACCATAATCGTATTTGTATATATCGGCCACTTCTAAGAATGATTAATTTACTTGCACTTCTTATAATGATATAATTATAATAAATATTAAAAAGGGATAATTTACCAATGACATCCAATGTGGTTTGACTCATAAAGTATTTTTCCTCATTTTTGTACTTCCCCAAGCAAATGTAAGTTCCGCTTTGTTTAGGCGTAACAGAAAACATTATTAAATTGCTAGAGGTAGATACAATTTCAGAATTTGTGTCTTGAAAAAACCATTTAATCTCTTCAAGTGAGTCACACTTAAGAATAGCTGTAATTCCTGATGGAACTCTTGGTTGTCTGTTTAAGATTTGTTTATCATCAAAAGCTAAACATCAAAAAGAGTACCACACATGACACAATTTGCATAGAATATATAACACAGTGTGTGTTAAAGAGTATCACATAGATTGGAATCATAACCAGGTATATACATATACATTACACTAAAGTGTATTATTTTACAATATAGATGTAAACTGAAACTAATGTGCTTTACTAACAAATGCATCAAACTGCTTGCACACCAGTAAATTTACACCAGTAAATTTTCCCCATCAAAGTTTAATTTTGCCATCCAACATCTTTATGCAATAAAACTGAACAGCCAAATATCTACAGTCAGATTTACCTCTACACAATCCATGGAGTCAGTGGATTTCCTGGACCTCACACTGTACAAGGGACCGAGATTCCACTCGACTGGAAAACTAGACATTAGACCGTTCTCCAAAAAGATTGATCCCCATTCTTACCTCCACTTTTCGTCAGCCCACCACCCTACCATCATCTGGGGGATCGTGAAAGGGGAAGTAATCAGGATGCTGAGAAGCGGTAAACTCAATTTTTAATAAAGACCTGTCAGTATTCCAAGTTCCAGATCCTCTTCCGACGGAGATTTTTTGACGACTTTCCTTTTCGGTTAAGAAGCTGTCTGTTTGGAGACAAGAAAGATCCCATATTTGACCACGAAGCTCTGGACAAGGAACTGAGGGAGAGGCTGGAATGCTGCACAGGAGGGAATGGAGACTCTGGCGGAGTTCGAGCCCAGAGACTTTCACCATTGGAATGCAACAACTTCTGAAATGGTTCTCTGACAGAGGCTATCCCAAGAAGCTACTAAAGGAAGCGGCAGACTCCGTTACATTCCAAGATCGGGAAAATTACCTTAGATACAAATAAAAAAAGACACTACCTGAGATGACCACGGTGCTTTCCGTACGCAACCATCAAGCCATCTCGTGTATGGATTTAAGGAATGCTTGACTGATGAGGACCTACCCTTTCGACCCATGGTTACAAGGAGAAGACCACCCAACACCGGAGATCTCCTCGTCAAAGCACAGACCCATGACTACCCACTGAGAGGAAGAGAACTCTAGACTTCTCGTCAACTCTCAATTCACCATCAAAAACTTTATCATTGCACCCTCGGGCCTTCCCAGGGTTGTTTTTCCACGGGGCCTCTTCGCGCACAGAGTCCCCATAGAAAAATAATTACTCACTTATCTCATTATGTTTCTTTATGTCTCTTTTAATTGCTTTTCAGTCTCATCTGATCATAATTCATCGAAACATACATACCCACCAGAACAAAGGCAGGCTTGAGCTGGCATAGCTTGCAAAAGCCTGCACAAGTTCTCATGGAAACCGATCGTCAACACCTATTAACGCCTTATGTTCTTTTCTATACAGTCAAGTCACATCCACTTAGTCTGTAGTTCATGTCATCTAGAAGGCTGACAAAGCCGAGATATTAATGATTTCAAAATATGAACTTCTGTGAAAAGAACGGACACTGGTGCGCTCCAGTAGCCTAGCTACATTAATACCAGACATTTATTTAGTTTACCTTCAGCTAATGGTTTAGCCTCCATCCTATTCATAAAAATTAAAGAAGGAATTATTAATTTATTCCTGAAATTACTGTCATAGATGGAATTCTACAACAGTAATTTCAAATTCAATGTTAAAATATTACTGTGTATTGTGTCATATGTAGCGGCTGTGGCAGTGATATCTTATAGTGGAAACATGAAATTTTCCTGCTGTATCTTTACCCATCATAATAGGAAAGAATAAACAAAAATATTTATTGTGAAGGATCTAAAAAAAAAACAATAGAAAAAAATTAAAATTGGAAACATAACAAATCATACAATTAGCTGGAGCTGCAAAATCAGCATTTGTTTTTATGAGCTTCTGTTTATTGATTGTCCTGGTGAAGATCTTCCAGGATAGATGTGAAACTTTCCTGCACTGGTGAAGTATAAAGACTAATTTTTATTGTACTGATGTGTATACTATTTTTGGACAGAAAATGGGCAATATTTCAGTGATATAGGTTAATCTAGTTATATAAATAATGTGTTATTGATATACAAACCTCTTGTACTATAGGTGTGTCTTATAACAGTGGCAGAAACACCACTTCAAAAGTGGGGGGGGGCAGAAAATAACTGGGGCATAAAAAAGAAATTGCTTAGGAAATCAAAACTGCGTTTTGAAGATGCAAAAAAATTATGAGCCTAATAAAAGTAATTGGATCGTGACAAAAATAAACAACAAAAAAGTTTATAAAAATGACAATGAAGCAGGAGTACCAGCTGAAAATATACGAATTATAGTGTGCTTGACCAGAAACTCAGCAAACTTGTTTGTTTCTTTGCCATTACTAGCTAGTTCTCTCCCTTCAAAGAGCAGCTGCATTGATTAATTAACCACAGAGGTACTAACTACTTAGTCAGTGGATATGAAAGGTGATAACAAAGGTGAGATAGTCAGTTACATAAGAGTATGGCCTCAACTTTTGAAAAATGTTTAGGGATAGGGGGTGGCTATCACTCTCCTAATATAAAATAGGGCCTCTGCTCTTTGTAGTGTAAAAGTGGGGGGGGGGGCTGTGCCCTCCCTAATGAAAGAGTGGGGGGGGGGCGATCGCCCCCCCTGCCCCCAGTATCTCTGCCACTGTATAAATATATTTAAAATGTATAGTACAGTAGCACCTCTCTTATCCAGGCTCCTTTGTTTTAGGTGGTGCCTGTAACTTAGAATTGCCCGAATCTCAGAATAATAGATGAAAGCATGTATAAAAACATTAAAAAAAACACCATAATACATACATGCAGTAGAGAATCACAAGAATAGTTTTTGCTAAGGCTTTAATAAATAATTTAGGCTTTAAAGACTGAGTTCCAGCAAGTGTTCAGCTGTTCAGTGGTTATGTACTTGACCCTAACTAAGTGACTTAAAAGCTGCCCAGCAAAGGGAGATGCCAATATCTGGTAGAGGGAGGTGCCCATGTCTTAGAGTTCCAGATAAGGGAGGTGCCCATATCTTAGAGTTCCAGATAAGGGAGGTTCTACTATATTACTGTAAATGGATAAGCAACGACTGGAGTAAATCATCTATAGAAAAAAATAAAGCTAAAGTTACTGTGATAATTATTGCAATAAAAATTGCTTACTTCCTACATAGGCATCTACTGTTGATTGGAAATCTGTGAGTTGACCTCCAGAATATATAGTTCCATGACAGGTATAACGACCAGAATCAGTCATAGCTACTTTCTCCAATACAAGTTTGTTTCTGCGTCCTCGATATGTCTCTGATGAACCCTGTTTCGACCACTGAACTGGTGTTTGGCTGTCACATTCAAATGTTAGTGTATCCCCCTCTTCAACAAACTGATTCAGTGGAAACACTTCATATCCATCACCTTCATAAAACAATTAAAATCACATTATATATAATATAATATACAATATATTTTTTTCTATTCATTAGCTACACTAACATGAATTTGAGCAGCTATATCCACTTGGCAATAGGGTCACTAAGAATAATTCTTTAAAGAAATATGTTGGGATGTTTTACATCAGGACCCTGTATCTCATCAAAATTTTTGAGCCTAATTATATAATATATATAAATATACGATATACACAGGGCAAAAACTTGAATTTCCTGTAGTCAGGTATTTCGAAAATTTCATGTTTCTCCACTTTTCTGGTATTGGATAGGGCTGAATGTCCTCAACTAGAATGATGGTGAAAGCATAAAATATCCTAAATATGTGACTTCAGGAAATACAAGTTTTGCCCTGATATACATATAATATATATATATATATATTTATTGCAGCTTTGATATTTTTACTTGAATATTTCCGCATCACGCGAGCGTTCTGTATTCTCCCATATTGTATTGTACGCTCCTTGTAGCGCGCGCGCAGCGAGTAAAATCAATGAAAATTGTATTGTAACCGGTTGAGAAAAATTTCAAAGAAGCAATAAATCACTTATCACACTCGTCGTACAATATGGGAATGATATTTTACTCTCACGCCACATTTTCCCTCGCCTTTGGCTCGTGAAAATATTTTGCGTGCTCGTAAAATATTTTCCCATATTGTACTCTGACTCGTGCTATAAGTATTATATATATATATATTATAATACACACAATTTCTAAAAATACACTACCAAGTTAAAGGTGCCCTGTCACGGAAACCATAGCGGGTAATCTCAAATTGTCTGTTTTGGCTAAGTATTTTTTTTTTCCTGTGTGCAGTGGGCTTACTTCGGTGTTCAGGAATGAATTCAACGAACTTTGAACTCAGAACTCATAATGGCCCGCGCAGTTACCACACAGCAAAGGTACTTGCCACTCTTATGTCTTAAAACTTTCATGTCTAAAATGAGGACAATAATTAACTTTTTCATTCTTTTCGCATACTTGTATTTAAATATTGTTAGCTACTACATGCAACAACAAAATTGCCAAATTAACCAAGCAAAATTTTGTGACATGACATAGAACCAAGTGAAGCATGAAGCAAGTATATCAGACACTTAAATGCAACATCAATCTTAGTAACATTCCCACAGTAAAAATAACAACAAAAAAATTAAGCATTATTATTATTCACTATTTTTAGTGATATGCTTTAGACTTAATTTATTTAGCTAAATTGAAATAGCTCTCACTAGTTCCTTTTACATGGATATGTTGTAAGTAATAGGCAAGGGAGAACTATCTATAAGGGAGGGGATAGCTCTCCCAGTGAAACGACTAGTAGACTTTGTTTAATGATATTGGACATAGAAGATACAGTGAGTTGCTTTAAATCTATGTTCCTCCTTATTACTTACTTTCAGACTACTTGAAACCAGTTAGTTCATTCACCATAGATTCTTCATTGTGTCAAAATTACTTCTCCGCTCTCACTAGTCAGAAAATTTACTTCCCCAGCACAAAATTAGTACTGTACATTCCATTTCAGTATAAACAGCTAATAAGTGCAGAGCCACTACGTTTTCAAAGTTCGCTGGATTCATTCCTGCGTTTACCCTCACGTTGTTAGTGGGGAGGTAGCACTAACTGGTTATTATAGGGGGCTGGACACTAAGGAGGAATCCTACTAGCAAAATTTGAAGAATGAAGAGCTGTCCAAGACTGACGTACGGGGTTAGCTAATACCATGCTTGGCAAATGTTGGCTATGTTTGCTGCAGCCTAGGGAGATCGTGGCGAAGCTTGTCCACCTCTAGTGCAAATTCTAAGTAGCTTCCTCAACTTGGCAAATGTTGGCTATGTTTGCTGCCCCTAGGGAGATCGTGGCGAAGCTTGTCCACCTCTAGTGCAAATTCTAAGTAGCTTCCTCAAAGTACTTACAGAGCAGGGCAACTCGACATTGGCATTAATTATATTAGATCTGGACTGTTGAAGTCCACAAAACACAACTTAAAGCAAACGCATATTGGACAACTCTTCCAGGACTTCATCACCTGCACCACTGAAGAAAAAAAATCGGTAAGTGGTCCCCATATCCACTTGGTCATTACCAAAACTACGGTAGATGATGGGTTCGCCCTATCATAATCTTATATAATTGCCAAAGCACATCATAAAACTCATTACAAAATTAACTGCACTTTAAATCTCACGTTTTTACAGAATAAGTCAACGCTTATTACCCTGCTGACTGTGAATTGTTTCCCAGTAAACATCTATGATTACCAACTATAATTTAAAAATAATAATAATTATTCTTACTATATTTTAACGCGAAATGTAAAAATAAACTTATTCTGGCCAGTATCATTATCGAGTTAATTTGGCACGCAGCGCCAGGGTGTCGTGAGTACACGCTAATTGGTGGGTGTTTTATTAGGAACTTACCGCACATTGTACCGCCATTGTACCGCTATCCCGATTTTCAGGTATAACCCAGCGAATAAAATACCGTTGGACATTAAACTACATTCATTATCATGATTGGGCTTTTTTTTTTTGTGGTCGCTCGTGCTCAAATGATCAGTCTCGCATTAGTGCCACGCAAATAGTGATGAGGAGGGTGAAGGAATATTTGCTTATTCTGGGCAACAGCGCTGCTACAGTGGCCGTTCTCAATGAAATAGGTTCTTGGTATGGAAGAATGAGGAGCCACAGTCATATACGCAGCAGTATACTAAAACTCCAATTCCCACCACTATGAAGTATTACATCATTGTAGGAAGAAAAGATTCAGTGTTGCCACCCAGATTTGTGATAGTATATTGTATTCAGCAACAAAGGATTATTTCTACTGTTCATAGAAGTATTACTGGCCTTCCATGTATAAGGAAGTTTCCACATACGTAAGATCCTCTCATCTGTTCATTTTTCTTACTTAAATTGCATTTTTTTATTTAAAGGTGAAGAGTTGTGATACGTGCCAGAGAAGTAATAAAAATTTGAAGAAGGCTAGTGGTCCACTTGATCCCATTCCAGTTAAAGCGAAGTTGTGGCACCAAGTGGGTATTGATTTGATAGGACTACTACCTCAAACGGCTCACGGAAATAAGTATAATAACTCTGTCCGATTATTTCTCGAAATGGGCTGAACAGATGCTTTGAAGGATAAATCAGCAGTAAATGTTGCAAAGTTTGTATATAATGTAAGACTTTACCAAAGTTTACTAATATGATCAGACTACTACTGGTTTTGATTTGTTTTGTTATTATTTCAGGCAATGTGTCGTTACGAATGTTTTAACATCATTGTTACAGACCGGGGAAGAGAATTTGTTAACAAATTGTCTGCAATTCTTTACTCCATAACTAAAACAGATCATCGTATCACCTCAGCATACCACCCCCAGGTAGTTGCTTGAGTGTACAGTAGTACAGAGATTTAAATTTTAAGTAAGCTAACAAATTAGTGGTAATACTATAACTATAACCATAACGTAATTAGGTTGAATCTGAGGGTAGAACTTGTTGATGATATTCAAATTTTTACTACAAAACGCAAATGAGGGATATATAGGTTTTAACTAAAACACTTAGTGTTTCAGTAACAAATAAAGAAGAACTATATAGACCAAAGAGATCATTTCAGTTTTAACCAAACCGAGTGGAAACTTCATTGATGCAGTGATGGAACATACGCAAATGCAGAGGGGTTATTCTGATTGTGGTGTTTATGCTATTGCATTTGCTGTGGACCTTTGTTTTGGACAACATCCAGCAAATGTAAGGTAGCTATATACTGTATAGCCAATACTAAATTACTGTACTTTTTTCTTTTATTTGTAAAGGTATATACAGCCAAAAATGAGAGCACATTTGATGTCCTGTCCCTCTAATGGGAAATTTCGACCATTTCCATCTCAACTAAAAGAAAGCATCAAACTGCCTGATCCCAAGAGAATCACAATACAATTGTACTGCAAATGCAAAAGAAAGTATGATAAAGTTGACAATATGGCATTTTGTCCAAGTTGTAGACAAGTGTGAAAGAATTCCTGATATTGTATTTAAAGACAAAAACACAGATTTTATCTGTTCCTACTGTTCCTGAATTTTTCCAACTCATATATTCATTTATTAAGGACCAAGTCATTCACATTATATTTTGCTCAATTGCTAAGTCATTCACATTATTCACCTCAAATTATTAATTTGTCTTTATTATAATATTAACTATAATATATTAATTAATGTTCCGACTTTTCTTTAATAATGAAATATTGTTCAGTTTCATAATAGTTGATATAGAATTTTGAGTGAGGCGTACTTCCAATTTTCAACCAAAGCCCAAAGCCAATCTTCACTTTGGTAGCTAACTGTGTATAACAATATTATGCAATGATATAGTATTACTTCACTTTGATACCTGTTGTTATTCTTAGTTTACAGCTAACTCTCATAATTTCTTTGTTCTGTAATGTCTTGCAAGGCTTTGTCATCATTGCTCTACTGTGGTAAAGCATTAGTATCCTTCAAATTAATTTTCAAGATACATTAGCTGGGATCCCCATATATGGGGGGGGGGTCCATTTATCTATGGATAGACTTGGGCACACCCCCAGGATCCCTATATCTACGTAAATATAGGGTTGGGGGTCCCTATATCTCTGGGGTGTCCAAAACTTTATGACACCTATATAACAAATAATCTTAGTGGTCGTGTTTGGAATGATTCAACCAGTGAAGAGCTAAAAGCATTTGTGGGCATTTTGATTTTGATGGGAATTGTGAGGTTACCACGACTGGAATTATACTGGTCCACTAATTTTCCACTTATTGGTACTCCAGGCATTAGTAACATTATGCCTAAACCTAAATTTGAACAGTTATTCAGGTTTTTTCACTTGTATGACAATAGCAAGCAGGTTCCATATGGTCATAATGCACATGATCAATTATTTAAAGTTCGGAAATTTTGAATCTGTGTTTCAAATGCATCAATCATGTACTACTGATGAAGCCATGATATCTTTCAAAGGTAGACTTTGCTTCAAACAGTTACATGAAAGATAAGCCAATGAAATGAGGGATAAAAGTTTTTGTTTTATCTGATTCTCCTGTTCGGGCCAGCCCTCATTAAAGTGGTTGCCAAGGCAACTCCTTAAGAATTTTGAATATGAACTAGAGCTGGACTCATTAGTGTATGTATGTGTGTGACTCCTTATGTTTTTGTTTGACCCTCTTTTACACTCTACACACCCCACTGTTTGTGTCTCACACTATATTGATTCAGTCACACCTCCCATTCAATAACTAATCATCACCTCTTATTCAACTTCCCCCCTTAGTATCATTTTTTACCTTATAATATCTCTCTTTACCTTTGTTTTGGCAGTCTTGCAAGAAGTTTAAAAAACTAAAAGTGTTCAGTTTCTTTAGACTTCTAAATCTAATTCTAGCTACTCCTTTTGTAGTGGGGTCAAGCGTGAGGGCCTTACAACCCCTCTCCATAACGTTTGCCGCCCCACCTCCTACTAGATATGTAATATAATTTCAAAAATTCGGCCACTTATAGTAGCTGCGAATGCTTGTTGTCAAAAGCTACTGTTAACTCAGACAATCAGAATGCGATACAAGTACTTGGGAAGCTGAGGTAAGATAGTAGTACTGTATTTGTTAGATAAAGTATGGTCATAATGGCTACATGATCATATACTCTTAGAAATAATAAACTGATAGATTCTTCTGAAGTGTTTCATTTGTGCACAGGCTCGCTCGTAATTTATGCTCAAGCACATCACTAGTTTATATAAACATGTGGACATACGTATGCCATTTGCACTTTGATCTCGTATTTTTGTGTCAACTGGGTGTTCGACCCCTTCACTAAACAGAACCCTCTGGTTTAGAGACCATTACCCATATCACCCTAGAAATTAGAATTGTTTACCGCTTTGAATTCTTTTGCGGGTGTTAAAACTTACCAGAGTTCCATTTCTAGAGTTAGTGGAGGAAGTTCATTGTCCGCTAGACTAACCATGAAGGTAAGTCTTGTGTAGGTATGTCCAGTTGTGTGAAAGTATTGTGCGTTACAACTACTACTAAGAATATCACAAAGAAAAGTTTAAATAACGTGACTTGTTTTTTGTTGCTATTTTTTTTTCAATTCAAACAATTGTGAGGTTACTATGGCATTGAATGCCTATACCATATATACGTAATGCAAAACACGACTGTATTTTAGTAGCTTCAAGTATTAAAGTTAAAATCAATTGTTTAATAGTAGTGTAGTTTTAGGCTCGCTCCCCATTTGTGCTCAAGCACATCACTAGTAATAATAATAATAATAATAACAATAATAATAACCACATGAAAATTTTAATTGTTTATGAAAATGATTATTGGAAGCATTCCCAGGCTTTTAGTTATCACTGGTGATTGAATGCAGGCCCACTTTCCTAGTACACAAAAACTCTAACTAATTAAATAACAAAACAAAACAAAAACTGAGAGAAAATAAAGTTGGGATCAATCCCTGACTTTCACATAATGAGTGATCAGTAACTTAGCACAGCTCACCAAAGGGAATCCAACAGCCTCTGTAAGCTAACAAAACATCATAAAAGTTTGACTGCGGAATTATACTTTTTAACAAATAATAAAAGCATAAAAAGTGCAAGTCCTTAGCGCAAAAAAACAAAAGAGAAATTATCAGCATATCAAATTAGCTAAGTGGATATCAGGGTAGATAAGTAGCTCACGCAGCAAAAACAAGAGTAGATACGAAACCTACTAGTCTGGCGTAGCCAGATTAGCAGGTTTGTGAGTAAGCAGAACAAGTGGCCCTATTGCACTTGACCAGATCCTTTCCCTGCAATGCAGCCGGTAAAGGGTCTGGCTACGCCAGACTAGAAACCTGCCTCACCAATATGCATAGCACCTATCCAGAAAACATAGCTTAGAAAATTGGCAGTGAGAAATAAAACAGATAGGATGTGCTTTCTCAATAATTTAAGCAGGCATGGCCTTTCTAATACTACTGTAGAATGTTGCAACAAAAATTAACATACATACCACTTCCTTCCACTACTGCACCCAACAATTTTCTTCTAATCTGTTCCCAACCAATGACAGAGGCTTTCATTTCCAATTCATAGGTGGTGGGCTCTTCCAACATTCTAGTTTCAGTCACCCTATCAGAAAAAGCCTGATGAGAAGACTGGTCATCGCTACCCTCGAACTGGACTTCCTGAAGAATGGGTGTAATGGGAGCACTTTTGTTTGGAGTTGTTCTAGGCAGATAACTCACGGACTTAGAGCCCGATTTATTATGCTTCGTGAGCTTCAGAGCTGGCAGCGAAAATGAACGGTGAGCCATTGTTGTAGGGCACTATTATTTAGAATCGTACACGCTTAGCCATTAGGTGGGACATATTTAGAACAATACAAATTTAAACAGTTGCTATGGTTTCGGGTGCCATTAGCTCGAAGTTATTTTACTAGAAAAGTTCTCTAGATTTGAAGTGGGCAGAGTTAGACTAGTACCTGAACCGGGTGGCGGATACGCCTATGTATAATGTTGGTAGAAAATCAAGGAAGTGGTGGAGGCGAATTTTTTTCTTTTGTTTGTAAGTTTGCATTTTGAATAGTTTTTGTATGGAAAAAATGGTCAGGTGTAATAAACATCAACAGCGAGGTAGAAAAAAGAGATATGTTGAGCTAGCAAAACAGTTATTGGTAGTTTCTCTACAAGATGTCCTAGTGCTGGTCATTCACAATCTGTTGAGCATCTTCAGCTAGATAGACTGAACGTAAATTTAGGTCACTGACCTAAGCATGCAGATAGAAAGGGTTCAGCTATCATAAGAAAAAAAAAAGCTTACTGTTGTTGGGAATCACCATGAATATACTCTCCTCCCGTGCTACAAAGTGAATTCCTACTACTTACCCAGCGTGGTATTTCAAACAAGAAGTACTAAAAGAGCAGTCTAAACATAACTATACTGATATAACTCACCACCTCCAGTTAATCACACAATTGGATTTTTTTTTCTCCGGGGCTAGGTGGGACTAAATTTGGCAAAGCGACCACATTTGGCAGCCATAGTCCGCTCGGACTGAATTCGGCAGCCAATTCTTTCCATTCTGAACATTTCCTTTTGTCAGCCCATGAACTTGCAAGAAGAGGACCATTACTAAGTTACTGATACACACCACCATTTATTTCAGAAGCCTTGACCTTGATGTCAGCTCAGATGGAAAGCCTACTCTCTGGGGACGTACATTACTACATGCATTGATGCCTTGGAGCTTATAAAGCCTATAATAAAGAAGAGGACTGGTATAAACTTGTCAGTGTACAGTTGAACCCCCATATGGTCAAAACCTTTCATCAAATCTAACACCACTTTGTACACAATCCAACATCAGAAACACCATTATCTAAACCTTCACGTGTATACTTGCATCCTCTTTTCTGGTAAGGGTCTCAATACTATAGTAACTTTTCGCCTTAATATTTGCGGCTTGAAAACAAGAAGTTCTACCTTGAATGATACGGGATTGCTAAACCCAAATATTTATGGGAAGGGGTAGACCATTTAGCAGGCACAAAAACGCGAGGGTCAAAGTACAAAATGACATACGCACATCTACACACATATACAACCAAACAAATGTCCCCGATTTTCAATTGTATTACCCCTGGGAGTGTCTCGCTCACTCACCAACAAATATCCCCGATTCTCAGTTTGGCACCACTGTATAGTGTCTCACTCGCTCACTAATTGTTGTTATTATTCTTATCAACGTTATTATTTTTACTATCCTTATTATTGTAACGTATTGTAGGTATGCCAATTAATCAACCTTGTGTGATATGTGAAACTGTTCAAGCTTCGTTTCGATGTCGGCTGTGTGGACCATGTGGCTTTTTTTGTTGGGAATGCTTCAAATCTTGTCACAAACATATACAGTTGTTTCATGTGGCTGAAAAATGGGAGGTAAGATTGTTGTTGTTGTTGTTTTTTCTTTTTTTATTATTCCGCATTTGTGTTCAGCATGACCATTTTGAAATTGTGGAGAGAACTATTGACCACCCTGATGTTAGAGTTAAGCATCAGTGTTCTAGTGAAAAGAAAGTTCTGCTTGAATGTCTTGATGAGTATGGTAAGATAAATTCCTTTTCCACGACTCTTTCTTTATGTAGTTTTAATTTTAATAGGTATCACCCACATGTTTCAGTTTGTATGCTGTGATTGTGAGCCTTTGGCTGTAACACTTTCGCGAGCTAGACTATGGGCAGCAACTCCTGTACATCCACAGTTTTGTTTTTCATTTGAACTATTAGACTGGATGGAAGCTCTCCTACTAGAGTGTCAAGTTGCCCTAAAGGATTTTAGTAGTGCTCTGAAATATAGAAATCCTTTTTCTCACCAGAAGGTGTTTATCCTTTTTTTATTTTGCTTCATTATTATTATTATATTATTTTTTTAATGTATTTGTATGTAGGGAAGAGATTTTTATAGATGTTTGATCGACTCGTTTGAAGAATACAGGTAATTCTGCACTCTCTGGCATACTTACACCTTTATTGTCTTATTTGTTACTGCCAGATTTATGAAGCATCAGAAGAGACACTTGCATTTTCATGATGAAGCTTTAGATATGGGCAACATTATGTCCAGCTTGTCCACAGGTTTTTCTTTTTTTTTTGTTGGTATCACTTCGTATTTAATGAGATTTGTGTGATCTGTAGAAAACTGGTCAAGTTGTGCTTGCAATTGATGCTTTGTTTGGTTTGCCAAGGAAAAAATCTGCAGGGTCAAGCTTCCGAAGTCCTCTTTATGGAAACTTACTTTTCCTAGACCAGTGTGAAGTGGATCAGTATGTTCATGATTATCAATATCCTAAAGTGTTAGATTCTGTAAGCTTCTTTAATTACCTCATTGTGATATGAATACAGTTAATGCTCTGTTTTATCAGGAATGCAATGACTTTATTGCGGGGAATATGATTCGAAGTGCTAATAGGTACAAAAAATTGGATGAAACAGCAGTCTTTGGGTATTGCTGCAGACGTGAATTCCCAGGAGAGTTCATTAACTTGAAACATGGTGAGCGGTAAGTTCATAATAGTTGATCACACCAATAAATTTATAATGCTGTGTACATGTATGAAGATTGTCTTACGTAGTTTGGATGCTAAGAACAAATTATTGGCAGTTCAAGTGACAAAGAGCTTTTTGTCATGTATGATGTAGCATGTTCTCTTTCCCAGCATCTTAAGGCAAGTTACCTCTTTACTCTCACCTACCCCATCAAACAATGAGATTATTAATTTTTTTATAGTTGCAGAAAAGGACAGATATTCTTGAGTGTGTCACTTTATCTCTCCCTACTTTTCATTGCTATGGTCACAAAGTGTCTAGTCAGGTATAGTTTGTTGTTGTTGTTTTTGTTGTTTTTTTTCCTCAATTGTCTTATCAGACTATAGAAAAATTCCATTAACAAAGAATAGAATTTATTTAATTTAAAACTTTAAAGCCTTTTGTGTTGGTAGTCATATGACTGTTATGACGCACCAAATAATGTAAAATTCGCCCTCCCCTTGTCCCCACTCCCCAGATACTGTCACTAATATTTCCTTTTACCTATTATATGTTTATTTAACATGATGACTATAGGGCGCACCCATTAAGTGAGTGGAACTTAGCAGCAAAAGTTGGACAGTTGTAGAGGGATTTTTTCTTCTTATTCTATACAACATTTCAATTAAATTTTTTGTGATAGGTCATGTATGGTCCTCGGCGATATGTGGGGCTAGGATTAAGTGACGGAGAGACTATGGAGAGACTATGGTCTTTCTTGAGACGATTTTCCAGGCCAACAAAAGAAATGAGACCTTCTCATCGCATAGATGTTCTGTCAAGTGCTCTTTTGTTTATTGGCTTGAAGACAAAGCAGAAACTCGGTAAGTAATGCTTATAATAATTTAATGTTATATAATGTTTCATTGATAATGAGGTTATTAACTGTACGCAGCTTCACTTCTCCTTTCAAGATATCAGAAATCTTTGAAAACTAAAGCAATAGCAGAAGAGGAGTTAGAACATACCGACTATACACATGGTGAGTGACTGCTCTCTCATTTTGTGTTAGTGCAGAATGGTTATAATGCATGAACTGTCCCAACAATGTTAAGATATTACTCCATGATTAGTAATCAATTGATTGGGCTAAAAGTGTGTACCGCTCATAGAAGTCTGTACAGTTGCTTACTCACATAGATGATTCTCCCTATGGATGTGGACCTGCCTTGTAAACTGGTGATGTTCAGATAGCTTGTAAATAAAAACTCTTTCCAACACATGGAAAGAATTTAAGTTTTCCACCAGTGTAGTTCTGAGGTAGATGTTTTTATTTATGTTCACTCTGTGTTCTCTTTACTAGCAACAGTAGCAGCTAGAGTAATACCACCACTGAGAGTGAAGAGTGAGAAAAGCCTGGTCGCAGGCAGAGCATTTGAGCAGGAGATAGACTGCGTTAGAGCAGGCTGTGGTCATGGAGCTTCCTGACCAGCAGCAGCAGGGAGTGGGCTGTGGATGGTAGCATTGCCACTGACACCACCGCAGTCGCTTTTTACATACAGTATAATGCTGCCAAATCATTTATCAGTTGCAGTTTCTATTGACGATACACCACATACATAAAACAAGGTTCAGCTGAGGTATTTGTTGACTTTAAACTTGTTCAGAGGGCTCACGCCACCGTACTCAATACTTGGAATTCATATAACATGAAATATTTGTTGCTGTTGTTGTTGTTGTTTATCACATTCCATTTTCATTTATTTTTTTAACAGCTGAAATTGAGACGTGGCTAGCCGATGAAGTTGAAAGTTATTCATTTAAGTCTCAGAATCCAAGTAAGTAACTTATCGGTTTACTGTAAGTGGATGCATGCCAATAATAAATTTCTGCTATTTAAATTAATGGCATTACTTTTATGTTTTCTTATATATTAGGACCTGCTAAATGGCAAACTCTTTATTTTTATCTGTTACAGTCATATTATTCATACAAGTGAGTTTACAATACAGCAATTTTTCTCAGGAGTTGGATTAAATAATTTTAATAATGTAATTGTTTTTAGGGATCAGGTTGCATTAGGAAGAAGTGATTTGGGTACATCTGAACAATTCACATGGTTAGTATTGATACTGAGGTGTGCTTTATATTAGATAAATGGAATACATTTTAGGCTTGAAACTCAATTGAGAGAATGTGAGCAGAAACATTCCGTAACTAGATGGCTTCCTTCAGACAAAGAGTATAAAGAACTACAGTGTACTCTATTGCTGGACAAAAAGGAGCAGATGTTAATGGGGTTATGGACAGCAAGCCAGCGAAGATTGTTTCTCCTCAAACTTAAGAAGAAATATGCAGGTAACTTTATCGGCTAGTACCATCGTAACTTTTTCTGCATGAAACCCTTACTTAAGGTTGGATAGCCATTTGTTTTTGTAGTCACTGGACTGGAACACAATAAATAGGGGGCTTTGCTCAGGGGGCTCTTGCTGCTCCTGCGAATTGATTACTATAGATCGTGTCAGTGGGTTGAGACTCCATAGATTTTCCCTCCAATCTGTCTCATCATAGTTGTCCCAAGCAGGATGTAGCAGTTAATCAAATGGGGAGGAAGTATTACAATTGACGTAGGCTGGTTATAAGGTTTGGGTTTCTCACGTGATTTAAAAAAAAATACAAAAACATACATTAAAACATACAAAAATACATTACGTGTGTGTGTTTTTTAGATGGACAAAAGATAGCCAAAAAGGTTTCATCGCAAATCTCTAAAGAAAACAAATTCATCAGATCTATGGTGGAGGATTATAATGCTTGCTCAATAGAAGGAGATTCACAGCCTGCTATTATGGCTGAAGAAGTTTTTGATCCCATCACATTCGAGGACAAACTTCGAGTTCTAGGAGTTTGGTGTCAAGGAACAGAGCCTGAAAAAAGGGAGATGATGGATTCGTATTTGAAATTGCATAGAAGTAACGAAGAACTGTGTATGTTGACAGAAGAAGTAAAAAATATGGTAATATTTTATGAACAAACAACAAAGTCTATTGAAAAATCGATCGCTGTCTTATCCTCAGGAGAAGATACGGCGTACAACAGGGGAATAAGCTCTCTACTGTACGTATTACTTGAAGATTCATCCACTTTACTGAAAATACTTTGCGGTGCATGAATGAAGAGAATAAAGAAGAATTTGATTTCAGTGACAGTGACTGCAGCGACTATGAAGATATGGATGAAATTAATGTATAATTGTTTCAATTGTATCACTAAATCAATATAGCCTATGCAAGGCAGTTAGGGGAATATGCTGGCAAGTAGTTGGTACAGAATGTGCAGTTTGTAGCAATTATACATTAGAATTAGCTATGGATGCCATTGGGCATGTGCCAAGTATCATATCGCTTCACTCTGTAGTTTGACTATTATACTCAACTTTATTTCTCTCTTGATGTCTTTCCTCAGCACTGGAGCAACCACCAGAATAAAGCCAGGGTGCTCAAGCACATAAGCTCAGTGTGATGTCATTCCTCACAATCAACTTTCCAGCCAGTAGTCACAGATTAATTGGCCCTAGCCTCCCCCCCAAGAGTTCTGGGTAGTCTGCAATCCGGGTGCCACTCCTCTTGGATACAACCTGCCTAGTCACACCTACTTGAAAAGCTGCCTACTGCACATTCAAAGGAGTGAAGCATGAGAATGACCTAGATTTGCAGTCAGATTATACATTTGCTCCACAGTGCTAACGGATGTGTAGGACACATTCCATGAATACAATTTAATTGCACACATTTCAGTTCATCAGTATAACGCATCAGAAAATAAATTTGTAGACCATTTACATGAATGATGGTTGTAGTTTTCATAAAAAAGATTCAAGTTTTTAATATACTATTGAAGAAATTAATGCAGTCAGGACACTTCCATTTCACATCTCTATATGATGCATTCTTGGCTAATGAAACACATTCCACATGGAACCAATCCAGGCATCCAATGCACTCTATGTACCGAGTCCCACTATCAGGCATCCTGCAGCTACAATAAATAGATTCCACAGCACTTACTGCCACTCTTCTTGCAAAACCAAGTCGTCGCTTCTTTACTTTAGGAAATGGTGTCACATGCCCAACCTTAGACAATTCAAAATATGATCTCTCAGATTAGACGAATCAAAAACAAAGAGGGAAGGATCACCACTGTGTACTAGTTCTGTTGCATAAGCTAAAGCATAAAGTCCACAGTCTGAACCGTTTGTTTGGCGATCAACATTAATATAATCAAAATGTACTTGCTTTGCCCTGCATTTATAAAAAGAGCATATGTGTTGCTTGATCTCTAGGCTGACTGAAGATTTTCTGACTATCATATATGCACGCAGTGTCACCATATGTTGGGCTTCATGGTTGAAACAGTCACCCAATGATTTCCATTTACATGCAGGACTTAAACATAAGGTACATTGAGAGGGAGTGGTTTAAATAGAGTCTTTCGTTTGCACAATTGCGGCGATTGCCAGCCAAATATCTTTCCATTCACCTGATTCTGAAGCAAATTTTGAATGCACACAATAATGCTGTCTGTAATCCAACCAGAAGACTTCAAAATTTCCATGTCAGAGTCCATAAGAACCGTTGACTTAAGACACACAGGAGATACTTGAGCACGTGATTTAGAAACAGTTTTGGAATTAGATCCAGCTGGCGGTACTTGAGAAGGTGGTTGAGAGTGAATAGTTTGACTAGATCCGGCTGACGGTACTTGAGAAGGTGGTTGAGAGTGAACAGTTTGACTAGATCCGGCTGACGGTACTTGAGAAGGCGGTTGAGAGTGAATATTTGGACGAGATTCGGCTGACGGTACTTGAGAAGGTGGTTGAGAGTGAACAGTTTGACTAGATCTGGCTGACGGTACTTGAGAAGGTGGTTGAGAACGAATACTTGGACGAGATCCAGCTGACGGTACTTGAGAAGGTGGTTGAGAGTGAACAGTTGGACGAGATCTGGCTGACGGTACTGAAGGTGGTTGAGAATGAATACTTGGACGAGATCCAGCTGACGGTACTTGAGAAGGTGGTTGAGAGTGAACAGTTTGACTAGATCTGGCTGACGGTACTTGAGAAGGTGGTTGAGAATGAATACTTGGACGAGATCCAGCTGACGGTACTTGAGAAGGTGGTTGAGAGTGAACAGTTTGACTAGATCTGGCTGACGGTACTTGAGAAGGTGGTTGAGAATGAATACTTGGACGAGATCCAGCTGACGGTACTTCAGAAGGTAGTTGAGAGTGAATAGTTTGACTAGATCCGGCTGACGGTACTTGAGAAGGTGGTTGAGAATGAATACTTGGACGAAATCCAGCTGACGGTACTTGAGAAGGTGGTTGAGAGTGAACAGTTTGACTAGATCTGGCTGACGGTACTTGAGAAGGTGGTTGAGAATGAATACTTGGACGAGATCCAGCTGACGGTACTTGAGAAGGTGGTTGAGAGTGAACAGTTTGACGAGATCCGGCTGACGGTACTTGAGAAGGCGGTTGAGAGGTAATATTCGGACGAGATTCGGCTGACAGTACTTGAGAAGGTGGTTGAGAGTGAATAGTTTGACTAGATCCGGCTGACGGTACTTGAGAAGGTGGTTGAGAATGAATACTTGGACGAGATCCAGCTGACGGTACTTGAGAAGGTGGTTGAGAGTGAACAGTTTGACTAGATCCGGCTGACGGTACTTGTGAAGGTGGTTGAGAGTGAACAGTTTGACTAGATCCGGCTGACGGTACTTGAGAAGGCGGTTGAGAGTGAATATTTGGACGAGATTCGGCTGACGGTACTTGAGAAGGTGGTTGAGAGTGAATAGTTTGACTAGATCCGGCTGACGGTACTTGAGAAGGTGGTTGAGAATGAATACTTGGACGAGATCCAGCTGACGGTACTTGAGAAGGTGGTTGAGAGTGAATACTTGGACGAGATCCGGCTGACAGTACTTGAGAAGGTGGTTGAGAGTGAATACTTGGACTAGATCCGGCTGACGGTACTTGAGAAAGTGGTTGAGAGTGAATATATGGACAAGACGGTACTCGATCCGGCTGACGGTACTTGAGAAGGTGGTTGAGAGTGAATATTTGGACTAGATCCGGCTGACGGTACTTGAGAAGGTGGTTGAGAGTGAATATTTGGACTAGATCCGGCTGACGGTACTTGAGAAGGTGGTTGAGAGTGAATACTTGGACGAGATCCAGCTGACGGTACTTGAGAAGGTGGTTGAGAGTGAATATTTGGACTAGATCCGGCTGACGGTACTTGAGAAGGTGGTTGAGAGTGAATACTTGGACGAGATTCGGCTGATGGTACTTGAGAAGGAGAGAGAACTTGGAATTCAGCTGCAGTATCCTCAACAGGAATTATTTCTTTGGAGGTGGTGGACGAATTCCAGGATGGGATTTAGCAGATACTTCAGTAGGAGGTTTGGATGTGCCAGGGATAGGCGGTGGTTGATTACCTAAAATTTTAATAAACATGTATTAAAGCCTATGCAATCTCTAATAATTCACATTAGACTACTAAAATTCCATAGAGGAACAGATCTATTTAAGCAAAGTGTTGATAATGTAACGTACCTACTATAGTCAAGGCTCTAACGTACTGGACTGTTGTAGCATTGACTACACATTCACAGTCTGTAGTGAAGGCTGCTTGCACATCTTCTTCAAAAAATCCCAAAGCAATGCACTTATATCCAAGATGCTCCAGTCCATGTCGTCAAACTGAATATAGAATTCACATAATCATTCCACCTTAAAAAAACATACCCAACATACCATTGACTTAATTTTAGCAAAGATTCTTCCACCAGCCTTTTTTATTTCCCTTGGCGCAAGCTCTCTGATTGTGTCAGTGGCAGCCACAGAAGATAGTCTTGCTCTTGCTTCTGAATCTAAGTCATGGTATGCAATGCTAGCCGCTTTATTGAATTCGCCACTGCCTTTTAATCTGGCATTATTGGTGATAAATAAGGCTAGATCAGTACACATGAAATGTTCAGTATTACAATGCAACTCAGTCACAAGGACTGCCACAGTAGTGCAGTTACAGAGGATAGGTAGATTAATCGTCACCAGTTACTCATAGCATCTTTATAAAATGTTGCTGTTCTTAATTATGACAAAACACAGAATTATATTACAGCTAACCTTCTGACTGTCCATACTCTTTAAGAAATTGATGCCATGGGGTGCAGACGGGTTTACTCACTGTAACTGATTCTATATTTCTGGCGTGTTTCCTACGGTAGCTCTTTTTCTTTATCCATTGCTAAAGGCACACATATATAAAGGACAAGAATATTTTCAACACAAATAGAACATCGGCCCCAAAAGATTATTAGAATAAGCAGGGGCATGGGAACTACTGCATATACAAATCAAGGGCAATCACTAAAGCATCAGACAAAGCGGTGCGGACACTACATGAGGGATTATTACAATACTCTAGGTAACATCTAAACTTAACTTCAAACAATCACGCCAATTAGTAGTCTATCGCTTGTTATCCCCACATACTTTTCTTGGAAAAGTACAACTTAAAAAAGTCAAACTAGTTGGAAACAATAATACCATATAATGACACACACACACACCACATACATACACACATTTAATTAACCCTCAAGCGTGCATTTGCAAGAGTGTTACAGTTGTCGTTTTGTCTTTTAGTCTGTCATGCTCAGATTTAGGAGATTTACTGACAATTAACCATTGATTTATGTATGAACTTACTCAGAATAATGATTTTAGCCTTTCATTGTGCTACTTATGTGAATTTCGGGCCGATTTTTGAGAAAACACTAAGATTTTAGTTCCGCTTAGATACTAGCTTGTGTGGGTCATGTCCCCCTATTGTCAAGCCGTAATCACGTGAGCTAACACTTTAATTCTTGTGGTCCACGGTACCACTATCATATTGATCCACAATACCGGATTAGAATAGCCAATAAAAAATATTCTTTTGGTCTGAGATTATATTGTAATAACTAGCTAGTGTATAGTAGTGCTGACGGTTCCCACCTTTGGTGCTTCATATTCTGTGAGTGCTTGGACTTCATTATTATGAAGTAGGCCTAGAATGATCAAGACCTTAATTTCATACAATAACCTTTTTGAATATACATGTATGAGTGTGACAGTGACAACTGGTGTTGGAGAATAGGATTAGTTTTGCCATTGTCATCTTGTAGTGATAGTAGTTGCAAGAATGGTACAAGAAAGGGCTAGGCTTCGCCTCTCACTTAAAGTGCATGCTCATTAAACCCTCAGCGTGCATGCGCCAGAGGGTATATAGTAGTCATCCTCAGTCATTAAACCCTCAGCGCGCATGCGCCAGAGGGTATTATAGTAGTCATCCTGTCAGTAATTCAGTCATTCATTCATTCAGTCAACAGGGGATCTCGAAGAGTACGGCTACCCAGGCTTTGAAAGCGACATCAAACTATAGCACTTCACGTAGTAAGTCCCTTGAATGTGCCAGAATTTTCAGAAAAAAGCGAGTGAAACTCGGGGCCAATGCTTTTCTCTACGGGTGACGTCCTGTACCATACAGGTAGCACTTGAATGGTAAATACTTAGCGGGCAGTGCCTTTGCTATAGCATAGACAGTTGGAGCTAACTTTAATCATACTAGCTAACTAGCGCTGAGGGTTTGCACTTTAGTGCTCTAGTTCTCTTATATTCATAACCACTTGCTCTTTCAGCTGGTTAATCTATATATATTAACTATATATGTAAATCAAGATTATAGTGGCTAACTTTACTGAACGCTATGGAGGCAACAACAGTTGTGCCACAAACATGCTCCGCCAATAAACTTCTGACTGAACTGTAGAGAACTTACAATATTAAAGAATCTAGGTCTAAAATTAGCTGAATCACGGTAATTAGCCTGGAAAAGAGTTAAATCTGTGCAATACAAATCCAATGATAAGCCATAATATTGAAATTGGCTTATTTTCTGCTTACTAAATAAATGTAAGAGCCCTCATGACAAAATACAGTACTAAAAAAAAGCTAACCTAAATTACAGTGTAACCCACCTGGCTTTGCTAAATCTTTTTTTCCTCGTTGTAAATACTTCAACGTCACGCCCAGGTAAGGCTTCCCCTTCACTTACTTCACTAACAGTCTCCATGCTGCCGTCATGCAAACGGGAGCTCCTCACCGGGTGGGAGAGGCATTCCACGTGGTTATTTGTTGCTATGGTTTCGGGTGCCATTAGCTCGAAGTTATTTTACTAGAAAAGTTCTCTAGATTTGAAGTGGGCTGAGTTAGAATAGTACCTAAACCGGGTGTATCCGCCTATTCTAAAGTGGACAGGCCAGGAAGTAGGTGTGGTTAATAAGAAATGGGTGTGTCTAGAAATGATGTTACTTTTTTTTACCTCCTTTTACTATTTTTAATTTGATGAATTTAATACATTTAAACAAATTGATAAAAACTGTTAGCACTCAAAATGTACCAAATACCTCCTGACGACGCTCATTAACACTCACAAATTCATTAGCAACTTCACATAAGTTAAGCTTGTCTGTATGATCCTTGTGGACATGCAATACCATCAAATTGTTAAGTCTTTGTTGGGTCATTGTAGAGCGAAGATATGTTTTAACACGCCGCATACAACTGAAATATCTTTCACTTGTGCTGTTTTTGTGGCTGGCATAACCAACAAAAGTTTGGTGACTATTATGACTTGATACATTAATTGTTTCTCTGCAGGTGAAAGATTTCGAAAATATTTAATCTGGCCTCGCTGAATTACTCCCCCCTCCCCCGTCATTACTTTTCACTGACATTCTTGTACCATAACCCCCCTGCCCCGTCATTACTTTTCACTGACACTCTGGTACCATAACCGCCCTCCCCCGTCATTACTTTTCACTGACATTCTTGTACCATAACCAGCATTTATTTTTGGTCTGATATTGTATCCCATTATGTTCCAATCATAACTAGGCCATTTAGTGCATAGGACAGTGTGAAGTATAGACTCTTATGCAAAGATGTGCATCATAGTAGTGTAGGTTCCAAAAAATGAGTGTGGCGAAGTACACTCGGAGCCCCACCCCCCAAACAAAAATCCTGTATGAAACCGCATACAATACATCAGAAAGTTGCAAATTATATAGGATCATGAATAATTTGTTGTTTGTATTACAAATATTTTTGTTGTTTGTGTTTTTGTGTATATCAAATTGTTTTGTATTGGAGCTCGACGTCCGATGGCATATGTTCCTTTTGGACACTCATAGATGTCTCCTACATGATCACAATCAGCACCACACACAACAAACAACATATTTTATTGTTGAACTAATATAATATTGGTATAAAATGCATCAAACAATATTATTTCTATTTTATTTTATTTTTTTATTGATGGGAAAAGTGGAATTATTTGGGGAAAAATTTTTTTTTTAAGTACAGTTCGTCCAGCTTAAAGAGTAGAAAGTACAGATCTCAAAACTTAGACTAATTGCAATCACAATAAGCTTAGCCATACCTTTTTTAGTACTGGATGGTTGGAGGCTGGGACCCAGGAGGCTAAGGTTTAGGGCCAGGGCAGGTAAGGGTTTAACTATATATAACTAATTGTATAATGGGCGTTCTGGCCAGGGCAGGCTAGGTCAGGGTTTTACTATATGTAATACGGGGTGATTGGGATCAGGGCAGGCTAGGTGTTAGGGTTTGGGCCAGGGTATGTTTGAGACTTTGCAAGGAAACAGATTTTGTCTTTGGATGTTATTCTTCGCAACATTACAGAGCCATTTATTTCTAATATCTATTTTTTTTTGTTGTTAACAGTAAAATTTCATGCCGTTTTACTCGTGCGTTTTTCTAAAAAAACTCTCTGTAACTTTATTCTAAGGGGGGTATTTTGCTTGTGCGCAAAATTTGGATTCAATTCAGTGATCCAGTTCTACGGAATATCAATTTTTATTTTCAAGTTGACAACTGATTCACAATTTCACCCCGCCCCCCATAACGTTGAGCTCCGCGAACGCGCAATTTATTTGGTAAGATAATCAATAATAAGAAATACAAATGAGCCGTGAGATGGCCGTTGTAACTTTGGAAATAGTTAGTCCCTCGAGCAAAAGTGATGGCTAATTCCCGATGTTGCTTGGAGTTGGTTGCTCATTAGTGGGAGGGGTAGTTCAGCACAAGATTTAGACTTGTAGGCGATAGGGCTGAAGAGTATAGCGGTAGCAATCCCGATGGAAAGAACTGAAGTGATGATGATGGAGTCTATACGCAGCGGAGTCTCAATACAAGGTTGGTGGAATTGTCGGAGCTGGTACCAGTCAGGGTGGAGTTGGTCATGGTTGAGACAGAGTTTTAAGCTGCTCCAATGGCTTCCCCTGCAAGTATAAATAGAAGGATGTTATTCTAAATGACTGTCTCAGACTAGTACACTACATACAAGTTATAGCTCAGAGACTGTTTGTGTCCACCTGCTTCGCGGTTTTTGGCGCCAAAGTTAATTGATTGTTTTCGTGGCTCGGTTACCGCGTTTTACCAGCGGTGTCCAACATCCCCTGGTTTAGTTTACAAATGCGCAAGCGCAACACTCTGACATCACAAATACGTCGTCATTGAGATAAGCGCTTCCGCAAACGTCACAACTTACACCGAAAATACTAAAACTCTCACAAAAGCATTTTTATTTCCCTTAATTTTCAAGATAGGGGTTTCAAATTCATATGGATTAAACTACAACTATTTAGGTATTTTATATTAAATTCCCAAGACACTTACTTCAAAATTGCAAAATTACCAGCTTAAAGCATTTGGGGAGTTCATTTTTTTTTATAAAAAATGAAATTAAAAATAAGTAAAATAGTATTAAAATATAAAAATTTGGTACAAATCAAATTAATGAGCCATAGATTCAGTCTGCAAAATCTTTAGACACTCGAATTCAATTTACTCTTTTTCTGGCTTAAAAACATCAAAAAATATCCTCCATTTATAGGGTCACTTCTTCTATCTATTACCACAGTTGTGACCACAAACCACAAATTATTAAAACATAATCAATTTCAATATATATTAATTTGTGTGCGTGTGAAGTTTCAGCTTCCTGACATCAATCTGACTGCACATGTATACATTTAAAGAACAATTAACAAAAAACAGAACTTTCTACTCTTTAAGATAGGAAGCAGCTGAGGCAATGTGTATTGTTGTAAATTGTCATTGCTACTCTATTCTTGGTAATTCAATTAATGCTACTAGCTAAGCAAAAAGATTGAATTTCAAGGTGTATTGCTTGTGCATCTAGGGAGGCTAAGGGTTAGGGCCAGGGCAGGTATGGGTTTAACTATATATAACTAATTGTATAATGGGCGTTCTGGCCAGGGCAGGCTAGGTCAGGGTTTTACTATATGTGACCGGATTTGTGAAAACCCGGCTAAACGCGGCATCTAAAGTTTTCTAATTTATTCTACCAGTAGGCTGCACGGGGCCTTGGGATGCCTTCCTCCGAATTTGGAAGCTGTAGCACAAGCCGTCTTCGCCCTACGCACTACAACACTTCAGTATTTTTGCTAAACTTATTATTGCTGATTTCGAAAAAACGTCGGGTAAAGGCGTTGCTAAGGTCAGGGGGCGTGGCTTGTGTCCGTATACTATTACTGCGTGTCTCCGGGACACTATGGAATAAACCGGTTACAGGCGGATTGAAAGAAGTCTAAAAGGCTTAATGCAGGGCTCCTTAAGAAACTATGATGACGAGAATTGCGTGAGTTCGTGAATTATGTAGAATAGTAAGTGAATTAGTTAGCTACAGTTTTTTCCCGGCTGTTAGTGAAAAGCCCGCCAATAATTTCTTAGCAACTCTCCGTACACGAGTCCAACCGGCTAGTGTTTCTAGCCTCCTAGTGTGAGTTCTGGAGCACGCCAGAGCTTACAACTGCGTCATAAGCTAGAGCTAACTGGTGTCTATCGATTTCTGCCATAAAAATTTTTTCCAAAAAAAATCGACCCATAAGGCTTTACCCGGTGATACTGAAAAAAATTGTTTGCCGCGTTTAGGCGGATTTTCCCAAATCCGGTCACATATGTAATACGGGGTGATTGGGATCAGGGCAGGCTAAGTGTTAGGGTTTGGGCCAGGGTATGTTTGAGACTTTGCAAGGAAACAGATTTTGTCTTTGGATGTTATTGGAAATTAAGGTTACAATGAATGGAAACATATGAATTGGAGAGGAAAACATTTCAAAAACATAAATTTCGTTACAGATCTACTTAACTACACAAAATAAAACATGACAACATCACAAAAACGAAACAAGTGTTCATAATAAGTTTTAAGACGATTGATAAATAAACCTGTGCAAATAGTCTCTAGCGATAATTTCATTATCCTTCTTAGTTTTCAGCATGGAATTGAATTGCTTGTCCACTATCACCCTATTATGCCAGTAGTCCATAAGTCTGTTGTAAGAAAAATAATGAAAAAAAGAACTTGCTGAAAAGATTCAGTTACTTAAAATAAATGAGGTTACTACTTGCCATTGAATAAGGACTTGTTTTTTTAATAAAGATATTGTATTTTCATTCAGATACTTAAGATGCTATCCTTAGATGTGACTACAGCATGCCATCTAGGTAAATGCATAGCTATTAGAACTAGTGAAGCTGTACCACTAGTTAATGAATCTTTGAACGATGGAAATAAATTTTCTGGAACTTCAATTGAAAGGGCACTAAGAATATCAAACTTAGGAAAACGGTCTAAACAGCGATTTCTGAAGGCAAATGCAAAAGAGAATGTCATATTGCAAAGCAAAAGGGGAGCTGGGGAAATACAACACCATACAAATGCATCATTATAAAGCAAAGTGAAATTTCACAAGAAGTGATGGAATTGCTACGTATAGGTAAATAAAGGAGAAATGTATAAAGTTATGCTGACCACTGTGATCATATAATTTAGCACTTAATTTTGACTCAGATTGCACCATGCAATACCACATATATTAAATATTTATTTTATGTTAACAATTAATTTAAAAAAATTGTCTGGCAAAATTTTTTTTTTTAAATCGTGAGAATAAAAAAAATTGAATAAAGAAATTTAGAATACACCTTGAAATTCAATCTTTTTGCTTAGCTAGTAGCATTAATTGAATTACCAAGAATAGAGTAGCAATGACAATTTACAACAATACACATTGCCTCAGCTGCTTCCTATCTTAACCCTCTAGTTCCTGAATTGTTTGGACGCGCGCGGAAAAATCTAATCGTCGACCACGGAATAGGGTATTACCGTTTTATTTTTTAAACTCGATGCTGGCTGGGAAAACCCCATAGCAACCATATATCACTAAACAGACCAAGAGTTTGGGATTCCCCTCATTTTTTGATTGAGATTGAATAATATTTAGGCCTCTACTAATACTTCAAAAAAATAATTTTTTTTTCCAAAAAAAATCCACAATTCCAATCAATAAAATAAAAAAATAAAATAGAAATAATTCAGCGAAGCGAGCGGAGCTGACTCTCTAATGAGTTATATATATTTAGGTCTAGAAATTGTTTTTGTTCTTGCGTTGGCGTACGTGTGTACCCTTTCTCCTACGCGCTTGCGCGGGCCGGGTAACCTTCTTAGCAACATTTTGTTTTGTTTACCCGCTGTACGAAGTAGCGATGCCCAGTAGACAAAACGTTCCCTTTATCCTACGCGCTTGCGCGGGCCGGGTAACCTTCTTAGCAACATTTTGTTTTGTTTACCCGCTGTACGAAGTAGCGATGCCCAGTAGACAAAACGTTCCCTTTATCCTACGCGCTTGCGCGGGCCGGGTAACCTTCTTAGCAACATTTTGTTTTGTTTACCCGCTGTACGAAGTAGCGATGCCCAGTAGACAAAGCGTTCCCTTTATCCTACGCGCTTGCGCGGGCCGGGTAACCTTCTTAGCAACATTTTGTTTTGTTTACCCGCCGTACGAAGTAGCGATGCCCAGTAGACAAAACGTTAGAAACGCTCGGTCAAGAGCTTTGAGGGCGTTAGAAACTCCAGAAGAAAAATTAGTAAGGAGAGAGATAAGAAATGAAAAAGACAGGGCAAGGAGGAGGATAGCTAAAACGAAACAGAAACAGGTAGCAAAGTAAAGAATCTTTCTTTTTGAACAGCCATTAAATGTTCCTAATTTATTTATTAGACTATTCCTGAGGATTACTGTACCAATCAACTTTATACAGCTGTAGACTCAACTACTCTTGAAGACACTGAAAATGCAGCCACACACTCTGAACAAGAAGCTAATATCCCCACTACTTTTTGTACTGCAAGAGGAAGGAAAAGGCATCTATCAGAAGACATCCATTCTCATATACACCCAAAGCAGCAAAAAAAGTTGCAGAAAATATAACTCAAACAATTTCGATACCGCAAAGCCTTTCAGCTTATCAGCAATGAATGCAAGAGGTAAATATAAAATAAAATATATACTTCAATAAGTTAATACGAGACATATTTTCATTCAGGAAACCATTATGCAGAGAGCAACGTCTACAACTAATGTCACAAAAACAGCAAGTCACACATTTGTTTGAAAGTGATAGTGAAAGAGATCACAGGCTCCACTGTTTGTCCACTAACCAACTGTTGAGAACAGCAAATGAATCTTCATTACAAAATTCCTCTAGATTAGAGCAGTTGTCAACTAACCAACAGCAGAGATTGGCTGATGAAACACCACTTCAACGGGAGACTAGATTGTCTCAAGTTAGGGGGAACAGGTCAAGACAACATCCCCAGGTTCCATTGCACCATATTATTCCAGCATTTGATGATCCTCAAGTTCACACAGCAATGCGTAATTTTCATGCTAAAATCTCATTGATTACTATCCCAGTCTGCATAACGTGTATGGAGAAGTTTCCAGGAAATGTTGTCGATGTAGCCGGGATAAACATATCCCTAAGCTCTATTCAGCTCAAAATAACATGCATCCTGGAAACATTCCTCCACTTGCAGGTTAAATTTAATGTAAAACTATAAAAATTAACCTAACTCTATTATCAAACTATGTAGTCTAAGATCTACTTCCATTTAACATACTCTGCTCTCCCTCTGAATATGTTATAGTACCCAAACAAACTCTTTTATTTTTTATTTTTATTAAACCACAAAGTTTACATCAGCTATAACTGTAATGATGTATGACATTTTTAATTAAATAGCGGTATATTCTGTCTAAAACACCAGCCAATAACTTTGATGGTAAAATAATTCATTATTCTTATATTATCACAAATAATATAACATTTAAACTTTATTATATAAAGCAATACTATGTAGCTGATTACGAATTACATTAATAAAATAAATAATAAAATAATTCATTACTCTTGTTTTACCACAAAAAGTATAACATTTAAACATTATTATTATACATAGCTTAAATTTTATAACCTTCATCATACAGTGGTATAGAATAGAAGCACCAATGAATCTATATGAAACAACAGACAGACATAACATTAACAACATCAAAATAAATAACTGTATCTATAGCTGCAATTACAGGGAACATGCATCGCTCGCTTCGCTATTTTGCGCTATTCGAGCGCACCACTAGTAGTGTTTGATGCATTATATACCATGAGAGAAACAATCATCGTTGTATTGAGAAAGTGTAATTTGAAAATGAAAAGAAGTACAAGCACACACGTGGAATTCAACTTACGTGTCACATACTGAACGATCCCTCCCAGGTTAGGATCCCGAACCTCCATACAATACCAAAAAAACACTGACAACAATGATATTGGTAACACAACAGCTGGCCTCGCTGAATTGCCGCCCCTCATTGCTTTTCACCGACATTCTTGTGCCATAAACCCTATTATGAATTATGTAGAATAGCAAGTGAATTAGTTAGCTACAGTTTTTTCCCCCGCTGTTAGTGAAAAGCCCGCCAATAATTATTTAGCAACTCTCCCTACACGAGTTCAACCGGCTAGTGTTTCAAGCCTCCTAGTGTTCTAGAGCACGCCAGAGCTTACAACTGCGTCATAAGCTAGAGCTAACGGGTGTCTATCCATTTCTGCCATAAAAATTTTTTTCGAAAAAAATCGACCCATAACCTCCGCTTCACCGCTGAACTATTTAAATTGATTCTTTTTTAAAATATTTATCGGCTTACCTACTCGCGCTAGACCGTTCAAACTTGGTAATTACTTTCCTACGTAGTTTAAAATTACTCTGATTGCGTCACAATTCTCGTAAATAGAAGATTTAATTTTTCTGTATTATTTTCGTATCAATATGGCGAACCGTTATACAACCGAAGAAGTTGTATCGATCCTTTGTGGTGATTTCGAGGAGCCCGAGGAAAGCGACGATTGCTCACACTTAGACTTGGATAGTTTAGGGGCTGGAGATAACGATGACTGCAGCAATGAGAGTAGTCAAGATGCTGCTTCTCCAAGTGAAGTTGTGGTACCTTCAGATGTCTCCAGCAGCAGTGATAATTTTTCTGACTTATGTACCTCTTCATCCAACGAAGAAAGTGAAGAAAGTTCATCAATTTCCAGTGAATCTACACTTCCATCAGACAGTGATAGTTCTGTGGAACTGTTAGTAACTCCTTCAGTTAGAGGACGTGGTCGAGGTGGTCGTGGGGGTCGTTCTAGAGGATCTAGAAGAGCTCAAAGTTCAAGAGGAGCTAGGAGTCATGGTGGTAGAGCAAGCTTGACCCAGAGGTCTAGTAAGTTACCTAGCAAAGCTGTAAGCATAACTGTGAATGATGACAAATATGAAAAGCCTATTCATGATGATTTCATTCCATTGAGAGAAAGTGGTCCACATTTACCAAATAATTTTGAACCAACACCATTATCTTTGTTTGAGCTTTTTTTTGACGAGGAAGCTGTCGACAGAATACTTCGATGCACTGCGGCCTATGCTGAAGCCAAAAAAAGAGATCACTTTTCAACCTATAAATTGTTTATTAGTTTAGGCTTCAGTAAAGATCTTCTTATGTCTTTTGTTGCAGCTCTTCTTCTTTTAGGCATTCATGGTGTAAGAAACCATAGGTATGCATGGAGTGCGAAAAAAGCTCAAGTTCTAGTTCGATTGGATGAACTTTTTATCTTGCCGCAACTTTGAGGTTATTGGAACTTTTTTGCATCTCGTAACTCCCAGTGAAGAGCAGGCTATGCATGACAATAAGCTTAGAAAGATATTACCATTCCATAATTATATAAAATCAAAGTGCTATGATCTGTATCAGCCATTGCGAGAGCTTAGCATAGATGAAAGAATGGTTAAGTCTAAGGCCCGTACTCACTTCAGACAATATATAAAAAATAAACCCACAAAGTGGGGGATGAAGTATTGGGTACTTGCTGATCGCTCCGGTTATACTGTGGATTTTAACATTTATGCTGGGAAATCGACTCTAAGATCTGACAAGGGGCTTTCATATGACGTAGTAATGGAACTGATTCGTCCATATGCATTTCAAGGCTATCAATTATTTTTTGATAATTTTTACACCAGTCCTGTTCTTTTGGAAAGTCTCCTTGAGTATGGCATTGTTTCAACTGGGACTCTAAATGTTACAAGAAAAGAAGTTCCAAAGGAAGTGGTATCAATGAAGAAGATGATCGATAAAAGTATCACTCCTCGTGGAACTGGATACTACTATCGACCACGTAAAAGTAGTATCACTTACTGTGTTTGGCGTGACACTAAAAGTGTTACCATGGCCTCTACTGCTTTCCCAGGACATTCAGTAAATAATGTCGTTCGCAGAGTCAAAGATAAACGTACTGGCTCATGTGTTTCCAAAGAAGTCCCTTGCCCACAAATGCTGTTTGAATATAACAAATCAATGGGCGGTGTGGACAAATCAGATCAGTACATAAGTTACCACAAAGTTTTACGTTCAACAGTGAAATATTGGAAAACTATGTTCTATCACATGTTAGATATTATCACTGTAAATTCACATATACTTTACAATTGGTACCGATTGAGCAATAGCTTACGTATAGTGACAGAAAATCAGTTTCGTGATTCTCTCATTTTGGAAATAATATCCACTTATGGCATACTAAAGCGAAGTACTGCCAATACTGTTCCAAAACAGTCTAGTGGAATGTCTGCTTGTAGAATTCGACATGGTAGCAAATTGGTTTCAACTAAAGGAAGATGTGTCTATTGCCGACTTCATGGAAAGAAACGATTCACACAAAGGAAATGTCCAGATTGCCCTCTCCAACCAGCTTTGTGTCAAGTTATGGATCGAGATTGTCACTCTGATTGGCATAGTGATTCTTTCAAAACTATTCGCACTCTATGGTATGAGCATATTCAGATGACTACGCTGCCAAGTAGCTCAAGTTCACAGCCAAGTAGTTCCAGATCCCAGCAAAGTAAGGGTCCTGTTGGACGACCTAAGGGCAGCATCAATCGTCGCCGTCGCCGTGGCAACTATCGTAAAATCTGATCAGCTTCACTAGAAATTCTTGCAACTCTACTCTTTTTTTAATTTTCTCTGTATTTCTCATCAAATTGAAAGTTGTAATCAACTGTTTTTTCAGTATAATGATATCTTATTCTCATTATCGCGGTGGTACATACCGTGTACGTCTTGAAAGGAGTAATTATTCTTTTTGATCAAATTTTATGAAAATAACTCAATGAATCTGTTCTTTACATGCTAAAATGACAATGTACTAAAATTACATGCTAAAATAATTAGGTATTCCAGATATAAATATTTTTTTTTTTAAATATTTTATTTTTTTTTTAATAAACGATTTTTAATTAATAGTGGGTGTGGTCAATTAAAAAAATAATAATTGCATCAAATTCTCTACACTTTTCTGATTGTTATGATTTTTCTCCTTAAAATAACAGTATACAGCAAATCATACATAGATGTAATTTTTTAACAAAAGTGCTGTGAAGGGGAGGGATAAGGCTTTACCCAGTGATACTGAAAAAAATTGTTTGCCGCGTTTAGGTGGATTTTCCCAAATCCGGTCACAAATGCTGAGCTGCCTTCGTCTCAGTTGGAGTTGTTGGTGCTGTGGTTGGCTTGCTGAAAACATCTTTCAGTGTCGCCGTAGATGGTGAGTGTATTAATTGTGTAGGATTTACATCTGCTGTCTAGATGTCTTTGGTAATCCTGTAGCTTAACGATTTTGCCACGCCCTTTTATACAGAACACCAAAGACTCAGCAAGCAGGGACATGAACAGCAACGAAGGAGCACAGATTGTTTTGCTGTTCAATGTGTGACTGAAGCAGCATGGGCACTTTAATGTGTATGTGGTCTGAATACTCTTACAACAACAGTCACAACATATGGTCTCTCCACAGGATAGAGAAACTGGATTGGCAGCTATTTCAAGGCAAATTGCACAAAGGAGCTTGTTAGCCACTGGAGAAGGCACATAGTTGGGGTGTGGATCCTCTCTTGGAAAAGGTGAGAGAGCAAGTGATTTAATAACACATAGCACAGCCTTTGGTGTCTCTCCACTGGGTCTGCCCCCCACTTCTCTAGCAGGTTTCCTTCCTCCTTTAGCAGACTGTTGGAAGTGTAAGCAAATCTAAATAGGATTGCAAAATAACACAACAGCAGTAATCTGCTTTTTTTTTTAATTAAAAATTTATTAGAGAACTCAGGCTGAATGGAAATATTAGTTATAGATTACTAAAAAAAAAAGATTTTTTTTTCTTCTTTATTTTTTGTTTCTTTTCAATAGTATTAGGCTGGGAAAGTGGATTGGGGTTTCCTTTCTGTTATCAGGGTTTAGCCTTGCCATTGAACTGTGGGTTAACCTGTCTTGGTATTTTAGCCAGCCAATTCTAGTTTGCTTTTTTTTTTCCACTTTATTATTATTATTATTATTATTATTAATTACCTTGTAGTCTTGTTCACTATGTGAGGGCCAATCCATGGCACCCATTGGCTGAAAGGGGAGACCTTCCTGGCTGGCTATCTTGTCTCTCTTCAGCTTCAGAAAGCAAGAATGGCAAAACATGCTTGGTGTTGTGTTGACACCCGATAGACTGCTGCTGTGATCCCCTGGAACTCCAGCAAAAGACTGCAAATCAACCAAGTGCTCATTGAAGGGATGAAATTATCATGTAGCGCCCCGAATTAACCCAAGTTTAGTATAATAGTCTCATTCAACAGTTACAACTCGAAATAATAAAATCGACTGACTTATTGTGTACACCAAAATCAATGTGACATATGCATAAGGTAAGGTGGCGGCGCCTCTAGCTAAAATGTTTACGTCTGTCCGCATGAACTCAATAGAGTGCTAATTGAATGTTCCACTTGAGTGATGATACCACATTTCCTCCCTGCTAAATGATAACGTCCACTAAGTGTGTGCGATACTGTCCATATCGATCAGGTTTGTTTTGCTCACGAGATGGATAACGTCCTGCTGACTCGGGTATTTCCGTGTCTATAGTAGGAGTAGCTGATGGACTTGAACCTTCAAGAACTTGTGGTGTTTCATTAACTGGTTCCACACTATGGTTTATGGTCTGTGACCAATGTGAAACGTCTTCCATAGAGGAAAGGATGGAAACGCTTGATCCCAAATACCAAAGCAAGGGCTTCTTTCTCCACATGAGCATACTTTTTCTCTGCACTGGAAAGCGTACGCAAGGCAAATGCTATTGGTCGTTCCTCACCGTCTGCCATTACATGCGAAAGCACTGCCCCTACTCCATAAGCTGAAGCATCTGCTGCTAGTCTTAGCTCCAATGAGGGGTCGTAATGTGCTAGTACATCAGTAGAGATTAACTTCTCCTTGGCCAGTTTGAAACTGCTCTCACACTCTGTAGACCACACCCACTCTGCATCTTTGTGAAGAAGCTTGTTTAACGGATGCAAAATAGTAGATGCATTGGGAATAAATCTGGCATAGTAATTGATCAAGCCTAAAAATGACTTCAATTCCCGTACATTCTTGGGGGAAGGGGCTTGAGTTATTGCTTGTAGTTTCTCATTAGTAGGATACAACCCCTGCTTGTCTATGCGATATCCCAAATACTCAACAGACTTTGCCTGAAACTTGCACTTGGCTCGATTGACACGAATTCCATGATCCTTCAATCTTTGAAGAACCTTCTTGAGAATACTGAAGTGTTCCTGCTCAGTTTGACCTGTCAACAGCATGTCATCAATGTAGCATAAAACATGTGGGATTCCTCGCATAATCGTCTCCATAGTCTTTTGAAACTTTACAGGTGCACAAGCAATACCAAAAGGCATTCTCGTATACTGGAACAGCCCTTTGTGAGTGTTTACTGTGAGATACTGCCTTGACTCCTCTAAAACCAATTGATTGTATGCATGACTAAGATCTAATTTTGTAAAACTTTTACCACCTGCTAAATTACTGAATAACTCCTCAACTGTGGGGAGAGGATATTGATCCACATCAATCACTTGATTAAGAGCACGATAATCACCACACACTCTAACCTTTCCATCTTTCTTTGGCACTGTACTGATCGGAGCAGCCCACTCACTATGATCCACTTTCTGTAACACACCATCTCCTTCCAAACGCTCCAACTCTCTCTCTACTGCTTCCTTCAGTGCAAATGGAACTTGATATGGTTTCCGAAACTGAGGCTTTGCTTCATTCATGACAGATATCCTGACTTTGTAGCCAACTATAGTGCCTAGCTTTTCATTGAACACTTCATCATATTCCGCCAATAGTTTGGATAAAGCCGTACCACTATCAACACGATGCACAGCACTTTGAGTAAGCGACTTCCAATCAAGTTTAAGTTGCGACAACCAGTTTCGACCCATTAAACATGGTCCCTCTTGCTGTACTACCATCAGTGGCAACTCCGGTATTTCTTGGTTTCCATAGCGCACCTGCACAGACACTTCTCCCAACACTTTCATTTGCTGACCAGTGTATGTTCGCAATACAACCTGGCTTGGGTTAAGCCTGACCATTGGGAACAGAGCCTTCATATCTCTATGTGATATCACTGACAACACTGCCCCAGTGTCAACTTCCATGCGCAATGACTGACCATTTGCTAACACTTCTACTTGCATAGGAATTTTCGAATTAGCATCTCCTATGCTAAACAAAGCCATATCTTCCGTTACTGTTTCTTCTGGCGCACACATCCATTGTGTCTTTGCTACTTGTCCTGTAGAATCTCTCCCGGATTTGGAAGTCTTGGACCGGCAGACTACATGTAGTGTCCAATCTTTCCACACTTATGACACTTGGAGTCCTGAAAGGGGCACTTGTGTACTGAATGACCCTTGCGACCACAACGGAAACAGCTAACATCATTATATGGAATACTTGCTGGCTTTGTAGGTGGGGCTGATGCTCTACTTCCACCCTCACTTGCAGGCTTTTTCCTGTTGAACACTCGATTTACCTGACCTCCAGATTCTTTAATCTCTCATCCCATCCTCATCGCCAGAGATCATGTAGCGCCCCAAATTAACCCAAGTTTAGTATAATAGTCTCATTCAACAATTACAACTCGTAATAATAAAATCGACTGACTTATTGTGTACACCAAAATCAATGTGACATATGCGTAAGGTGGCGGCGGCGCCTCTAGCTAAAATGTTTACGTCTGTCCGCATGAACTCAATAGAGTGCTAATTGAATGTTCCACTTGAGTGATGATACCACAGAAATGACTGTTTTTCTTCCTTTTGCTTTGTTTAACCTCCTTTTGCTCTTGTCAGCGAGTTGAAAGTCTAATTAAGTCTTCAAGATGATCTGCAATCAATTATAGTGTGTGGAGATCATTACAATCAACTTTACCGCCAGTTTCTTAGACCCTCTCCACATTGTTTCAGTTGTGGCATTAAGTCAAAAAAGAATACTACTTTCACAAGACATTGCCCTAATCCCAGTTTGATTAATGCTTATCTCAATAGCCGTGAGGAAAGTGAAGAATCAATTCATCCCATCATATTTGCTTAAGCTGCTAAAAAGCCCATTAGCTATTATTAAAATGCATGAACAGAACAATAGCTTAGCAGATTTGATTGACATTTGGAAGCATACTTTATCAAATGAAAATAATGATGAGCTTACCAGAGCGACACTTCACTCAGCCTTGTATGTAGCAGATGAGTTCATTAATCAGCATGCAGTGCTTTTTCCACATGTCTCGAGAGTATTTCTTTGCAAGTACGAAGCCAACGCTCAATACAATTTTCGAGAGCATCTGATTCTGGAAGGTTAGGAAGGAACAGTGAAGTTTACTGCATCTTGGTTACTCAAAATACTTAAAATGTATCTCAGTAAACACATTGAGTGCATATGTATCCACAAAAAGATTGGAACTGTCCTATTCAGAAAGGGTAGTGATTTACTAGTAAGTCTTTCTCATGCACTGGGTGCTGCCAGAAGAAATGAGGATCAAGATGTACTGTATGAGCCAAATCTATCAAGCAAACCTGATGTATCAAAAGTTTTAAGGGAGGCAGGAGATATAGTCAATGATTTGATTCATACAGAAATGGTAAAATGACCAGTCTCTACAAATAAAGAATTGGATATAAATGCAGAAATAGGCAGTATTAATCCTCTACTTTGGGATTTTCTGGAATCTATCACACGTAGTGTCAGACAGAGAGAAGGTTTGCCTGAAACAAATTGTGCTGTCAAGAGGTTGAGATTTTACGTTATCTTTAACCTTCTCTGTTATTGTAGCAATACGAAACGGACAACATTGCTGCACAATATTTTAGAAGACACCATTGAAATATGTGGAGGCTCTCGCAAGTTAATAATTTTTTTTAAATAAATTGGGGTTTGCTTCAAGTCCATCTACACATGATGAATTTGTCACTAGTATAGCTGAAACCCAAAGATTAAGATCACTGTGGGACAGCTTGCCAAGAGATACCTTTACACTTGCTAGTGTTGATAACTTTGACAAACTTCAGAGTCATGCTGCTGTATATTGCGGTGATCAGCATCGAAGTTATCATGGCACAACTGTACAAATAGTACAACCAGATCCTTTTACATTTTTTTTCACCCATAACTTGTACTCAACCATTAAGTCAGCCTGAAACTTTACCAGTCCTAACCTTACCTACTGAAAACCCAATCACATCTACACTGAGATTAAAATGCTGAATTGAGATTTCACCAGCTAGCACACCACACAAAATGGGAAAAGTTGGGCCGAAACGACCTAGAACTTTGGTGCGTAGAAACTTGACAGAAATGATAAAAACTGCCTCATTAAATACTAATTCTAGCTCCTTAAATTGCCTTAATGTCAGGGCTTCAAGGGCATACTTGGAAGGATTTAAAGAGCAAACATTAGAAAAGAGTAAGAGAGAATCGTTAGAATCTAAAGTATTGGCAAACATGTTTGCTAAAGCAGAGCTTGAGTCAACGGAGAAACATTTGATTGAATTCAAGGACTTATTTGCATACGACACTCAAACATCACCAAATATATCAAATATACAGTACATAAAAATTATAAATGAAAATCCAGATTCCAGTGACACTATGAGACTAGTGTCAGATCTAATATTGAGCACAGTTACTCCAGAACACCAACTTGGCTATGTAGTTTTAATGGGAGATGGAAAAACTTACCAGCATCTCATGGAAATCAAGTGTCTCTATGGTCCAGCACTTAGCAAGTTATTAATTTTCCCCGGGAATTGGCATGTGCTAGCCAATTATCAGCCAGTGCTGATGAAAATTTATTACAGTGCAGGTCTTAAAGAGTTAGCTCAAATTGCTGGATTTAGAGGGGAAACCCTAACAAGCCTTGAAAAAAGTTCACATTTTAAGCGTACTCACCAGTTTTTACTTCAAGTATGGCAAGGTCACTGATTGCTTCATTTGACACTGCAAATCCAAAGTATCCAGAGGTGCATACAGTTTTAAATGAAGAGATTACTATAAAAACTATCCTCAGAGATACTGAATTTCTCATTAACAATTCTGGGAGGGCCAAAGCATTCAAATCATGGGTATCAAGTTTGGTAGCTCAGGATGACACTGTAAAATTTTGGTGTCAGTTTATATTTGCTGATGGTTTTGCATACATTCAGTTGTATATAGCTATCAGGTGCCAAAATTGGCATCTACGAGTTTCTGCATTGAAACTAATGGCCCCCCTTTTCTCAGCTTATGATCGCACCACATATCAACGCCTTATACCACATCATTTAGCTGAACTCCAAAAATTTCCTGAAAACATATTGAATTGCCTAAAAAAAGGTTTTAAAGTCACTATCACAGGGGCTAAAGGTCATGCTGTAGGCTTAGATGAAGCGCACGAAATGTGTGTGAATAAAGACTTTAAAATGGCCATGTCCCGTCCATCTGCTTCTTACCTCCAGAAATACTCCCTTTTCCTAAACTATAGAATTTCTGCCCACAAAAAACTTCTCTACCAAATATATCCACAGCTCCAGCATTCCATGTCACCAATATTCAGTTTCTTCTCTGAAAAGGCTGAAATAAAAGAAAGAGAACAAAACATTGTAGTAATGCGAAATGAAATAAAAAGAAAGTGGTTGTTTCCAACTGCATGTCCCACAACAAATCGTGGTATTGTGAACATATTTTCTGGAGTAAGGGCAACAGAAGCACAAGCTCATGATATGCTCAATTTTCGAAATATAGGACAAAAAGACATAGATAGTTATATAAACTACTATATACTAAGAAATCCAAGCACTCCAGCCCCAGTGAGAAAAAACAAACTTCTAACAATGTGTTCAAAAAAGGCAGAGATTAGCCTGGTGTAATCACACTGGTAGCACATACAACACCAGCACGGAACAGTATTCACTCAACCCCAGAGCATTATGTGATGAGAATGGGCTACCTTGAAAGGAAGTAAGTCACTCTGGAAGGATAAGCTTAGGAAGCGTTATTCCAAACCACAAGTAGTGTTTGAGACTTCCTAATGGGTGGATACCACAAGCCGTAATTATTGATGGAATGTTTTTGATAAATTGCAAACCACTGCGGTCTACTGCCACTCTAAAGGAGTATGCAAAATATATTTTCAATTCTTTCCTGCTACCACATTACCAAGCTTGCTATTTGATGAAGCTACCCCTTCAACCACCCAAAATTTTAACCCTAAGCTGTTTGAACAAGCCAGAAGAGATCAAGACCACTTACAGTCTCAGTCTCAGTTACATACACATGAGTCTTTCATCCCTGCGATCTCACTGGTTCATTTTAAAGAATTCCTCCTGGCGAGATTACCTGGTCAATGATTCAGGCTCTACGTTTAGCTTACATGCAAAGTATAAGGCTGAAACAAGACCAAACCTTGTGTCTTAGTGGGTGCTTTAGTGATCAGTGTGCAGTCAAAATTGTTGGTGATTCATTACCAGAAAAAGACATTACACACAGGTCTAGTGAGGTTGATCCAACTGAATGTCCCAAAGTCTATACTAAACCTGTATTTTCATCTAAACAAACTAGTACAAGCTCTAGAATTGGATCCTGATGTGGCATCATTGCCAAAGAGTGAATTAACAGTAATATTTCAAATGCTCTTCATCTGCTCTGGGTGTGACTATGTGTCATACTTTGCTGGGCTGGGTAAAGCAAATTTTTTCAATTCTTTTTTTCAGCATGTTAAATTTATTAGTGGCCAACAGATGGGGAATTTCCTATTAGAACATAAGGAAACTAATACAATAAAAGGATTTTTATCATTTCAAAGGTTGATTGGTACCCTATATTTCAAAAAGCATTATGCTGCTATGGCCAGTCGCAAGGATGTACAAACCCCCAACAACTGTTCAATTGCCACAGGAAGTCTGCCGATCCACACAGGGAGTGGTACAATGACATAAGAGCCATAGTACCATAGTAAGTGAGAGGATAACAGATGAGAGAAATAGAATGCCTTCACTTACCGCATTGTGGCGTCATTGGCTGTGTTGCTGTTGGGTAGCACAGATGTGGGCTAATTCATCTGAGGTGGATCTCTATGAGTCACTTCCTTCACCTGAAACCAGTGGCTGGAAAACAAACAAGAAAGGAATTTATGAGTTCGACTGGGAATGTCCCACAGTGCAAAACAATGTTCAAGAAACCATTGATTTTCTTACCAAAGGTTTTTCCTGTAAGACAGGTTGTGTGTTGGCAAGATGTGGATGCTTTGGAAAGAGAAAGCAATGTGGGCCAGGATGCCAGTGCCTGAACTGCCTGAATACAACAGTCATTCCTTTACAAGAGCCTGATTCCTCCTCTGAAGAGTCAGAATCCGTCAGTGAAAGTGATGATGACATTGAAACAGAAATTGTATCAGGTGTATTTGATGAATTAAATGATTTTTTTTGATTGAATTATAATACAAACACTATATTTATTTTGGACATTTCAGTTTTGCACCAGCTATGTCACTAAAAATTTTTACCAATCTATTCTAGAATAATTACTACTGAGGTTAAAAGTATTAAAACCACTGTCCCACACTTACTTGCAAAAATATAGGCTGATATGTCCATTGAAAGGTGAACAATTTTTTAGGATTAGAGATCAACGCAACATATAAAAAACATTTCCATACAATCAGTCCCTAGTCTCATAAGAGCTAGCGTACACGCAGTTTCCATGAAATAAATATACGCAACATATAAAAAACATTTCCATACAATCAGTCGCTAGTCTCATAAGAGCTAGCGTACACGCAGAAATAAACTCTAGCCCCTTAGCATACGCTTCTCTAGTCTCTTTCTCCCGCTCCATCGGCACAGGTGGCGGGGGCGAGACCCCCATGGACTGTTGTTATAGTTACAGTCACTTAAAAAACAATCCGATAATTCACTGATTTTTGTAAAGCACTAGCACTTAACCTTATATAATACAGAAAGCTAATCTGTTAACGTTTAGCTGTGTAGTCAATAATAATGATGAAACTATGAAACTCAATTGGCATCACCCTGTCAGCAGCTATAATTCCCTCCAGATTGGAACCTCCTTGCCTCTCCAGATGATGGTAAAAAAAACAGGTGGCATGACTTTAGAGCCATGGAGTGCTGGGAGACCATTAGTGTGGGATACCACTTGTCCAGACACTTTTTTGCATTATCTTACAGGAGACACGTCACCAGAGATACATTTTGTGTGACAGATTTTTGTTGTTGATTATTATTATTATTATTATTATTATTTCCCTATATTTCATTCATTCAGAAGGCGTCGATTGTGTTATAGCTAGTTACAGTTACTGAAAGAAAAAAAACCAATCTGATAGTTCACTGCAATGAGGCGCTTAATCCTATATAATACGATGAACTCGTTTCTTTCTTGCTGTCGAAGTAACTACAAATTTTATTCAGTCATTATTGATCACTATATAATACTTGATAGTGTTACTGATGTTAGCTATATAGTTATTACATTCTTCCTTATAGTTTTTGGCAATTGTGATAGTGTAAGTTTTGGTACGTCACCTTGAACATAATCACTTCTCCAGATAGACTACACTCAGCTGTGATGCACTTTGTGCTATTAGACACAACTCAAGGCTATTTGCTTCACCAAGATTCCTATAAAAAGTTGGCTGGCAGTCATATTTCATCAACTCCTTATAGATTGCTCCATAAACATTGTTATAATAATATTGACATGGAATAAGATGTATGAATGATAAACTTGTCCTTATACTGTGACTCCTCCTTAGAACTGGCCAAGAAGCTACTATGAATGTTACATATCTATTCAAAACCTATATGATCCCCTCACAACATAAAGTAATGTTATTATCACTAGAAGTTCACCGGGACAGCACTTCAGTACTCTTTTTCATATCTGATAAAGCTATAGCAATCACCTTACAGTTATCAATGTCTAAGTACAGTAGAAATAAAAATAATGGCATGAAAACAATAATTGCTTGATGGCTGTGGGTTCAAGAAGAAGTGCACAAATGAAGTAGGATATGATAGAATGCATAGCTGCAGGTGTAAACAAACAAGGTGTAAACAAACAAGTTAAGCTGGAATGTTCACAGCTTCTTTTCCAGTTATCTTGAGGAGGCAATTCATCCTTCTCTGGAAGATCTGTTGGCAAGATAAAGGGCATAGGATTATCCAGTTGAGCAGTAGCCTTTCTCCTTTGCCCTTCCTTCTTCAGCCCTCTCTGCCTCATTCTCCAGCCCTGCTATACACTATCCCATTCAGCTACTCCTGTATATGTGGTCACACACCACGTCTACTTCTCTGTTCTAATCGTCCTGTCACTCCATCATCTTGGACCATGAGCAGGCCTTCGCATCGACAATCCTTTTAAGTTTCACACATACACAACACACACAGTAAAAGTAGACCATGTTAGAAGTGTTTTGTCAATGAAAGGTTATCCTAGAAGTATTGTGGATAGAGTGAAAAATGAGCTAAAGAAGAAAAAGAAGCAGGTTGACACAACTACCCTCAATGAAGATCCAGTAGCAACAGCAATTATTCCATATGTATCAACAATGAGTGAGAGAATAAGAAAGATTCTCTGGGATTATGGAATAAGGACTTCTTTCAAAACCAAAACCACTTTGTCAAATCTTCTCACAAAAGTAAAAGATCCTACTTCAAATGAGAACAAAGTAGGAGCTGTGTACAAAATCATGTGTGAATGTGGAGATTTCTATATAGGTGAATCAGGAAGAGCGCTAGGCATTAGAATTAAAGAACACAAATCAGCCTGTGAACATGGATATTTCACCAAATCACCATTAGCAGAACATGTATGGCAAGAAGGGAGTCATGTGATTGATTGGAATCAAGTAAAACTTTTGGATATTTCGCAAGGCATGGTTGAGAGAAAAGTAAAAGAAGCCATCTACATAAATATGTCACCCAACAACTTAACCATGAATAGGGACTCTGAAATGGAGCTTTCCCCTTTAGTATTAAGAGCAGCTAGAAGCCACTCACATAAGTAAACAAGAATCAACCTTAGGCAATATATTGCATTTTGTCAAGCATCACCCTTAGGCTAATTTTAGCATTTTTGTTTTTTGATTTTTATAAATCAGCCCTGATGATGGCAGAAGCAGTCTGCTGAAACATGTTGGCATTAAAAATGAATTGTTTGGTATAAAAAATCAAAATTGGTATAACATGAACTATAACCAGCAAGAAAAAATTAAAAAAAAAATTCAATCATGTCCAAACATTTTTTTTTTGACAGGCAAGTTATCTACGCACCCTTCACCCGATTGGGCTACTCTGGATCCTATGGAAATAGAGTGTGCTCAATCAGGGTGACTATCTGTGGCTACCAGAGTAGGGTAGGAGAGGTAATGAGTGCTCTGTGTTGTACTAACTTGACATACAGTTGTGCAACATTACCAGACAATCACGCTGACGTTAACTCAAGTACCAAAGACATAGAAGAAAACAGAGAACTTGTTGATACGTACTGTAACGAAGACCACAGTCACACAGACATTAACAGTGAACATACTAACAGTGACAATAATAACTCCCAATACTCTAGCCCCTTTCAACCAGCTTGCCCCTACACAATTTAAGACTTCGACAGTGACTCTCATCATACATTTGACGAAGCTGAACATGACTCTGACAGAACACTGCCTATAACTTCAATGCCAGACAATTCCCAAACAGAAGATTTTAATATGACACCACCATTAGATAAATACATAGACGACTGTGAGCAAAATGAAATCCCACGTGACTTACAATATACAGTTGACGGTACTGAGACACAACCATCAAGATTTACAGACTGTAACTTAGCTGATTTAAATATGACTCCACCATTACAACAGCAACAATCACCAGACACCAGACACAAAACTCAAACAATACATCGACAAAAACGTCACATGCTGATACGTAAACGAAACAAAAGGCACATGCGAGTACTACGACGAAAGAAAAAAGTATGTACGGCAACATAACTAATACAGCTAGACTACCTGACATAACGAGTGCAACATAGAGCCAGTCCTCTCCATACGTGAGCTACCAAGTACATTTACCATCACAACCTCAAGTTGTAGAAGATTACCAGTCTCCCACTAATCACATGCTGATGATCATATGCAACAGAGGTTAGTACCCTAGCTAACAACTCGAAAAGTGAAATCTTTTGGTTGGTGGTGGCTCTGAAAAGAGCCGGTTGAAAGAAATTTAAATAAAAGAATACTATTGTGCTGCATGCCCTACGTTACTCCTTTCACTCTCCTGTGTGATTTGTAATTTTTAATCACTTCATCCACGCTGTCACAGGTATGACCTTCGTCATAGGCTTGTTCGTAATCTCTACACTTCGCAAAGAAACGTCCAATACTCTCACAGGTTACAAGGGAGAATGACTCGGGTACAATCTTCCTTAGCCTGGTGATGGTCCCTGTGGGGTTTTGATTGACGCTGCCACCAGAGTTCCCGGCGCACTGATAGGACAGAGGTATTGTGGGCCCGTGCCTAACAGTGGCTGCAGTAAGTCACAATAGAGTTTTAGGTCTATTTAATTTATCTACAGGAAGGGTAACTGAACTCTACAGGAAGTGGAGACGGGTTTTATGATATGAAACCCGTCTCATACGCATGCTCACACTGATACACAACTTCTTACAATAATCTTTGCACACGACACATAGCTAATCTAAACAACGCACACCACACTGCTAATAATAATAAATATACACAATGACACGCACACTAATGTTCCGCATACAATTGTTCAGTTCTTTCTCTTTTCTTCACTCTCTTGTCTTCTCTTTCTTTCTCGTCTTCTTTGCTCTCTGCCTGGCCCCACAGGCCCCCCCGCTAAGCCTTCGCTCCTCGGGCAAGGCTGAACAACACCATGGACAGGCAGATCTTCGACTGTCTCATCCTCGTCGAAATTCTGTCGACTGAGCCCGTCTGCATTCCCATTTAGGCGTCCTGGCCGATACTCTATCGTCACATCGTAGTCTTGAATCTTTAAGGCCATCCTCATGAGCCTCTTGTTCAGGTGGGAACTCGATGTCAGCGCCACACACGCACGATGGTCAGTTACAACTCTCACTGGCGCACCACAAGTGTAGTGGTCGAAATGTCTCAGGCTTTCCACGATCGCCAATGACTCCAATTCCGTCACGGAATATCTCTTTTCTGGTCCCCTCAGCTGCCTGCTGTAAAACACAACTGGCAACTCCTTTCCTTCACGCACAACATGTAAACAGCCACCCACACCTCCACCGGAAGCATCCGTGTAGAGAGTGAGGGCATCACTTCTAGTAGGCACAAACAACACACATGCATCACATAACAATACTTTTAACTCACTAAAGGCTCTATCCATCTCCACCGTCCAGTTGATGGTGAGTGGAGCCGTCAAGGAAGTACTGGGAGAGAGGACAGTCGAGTGCGAGGCGAAGTTCGGGATGAACTCTCGGTAATACCCGAAAGACCCCAAGAAGGCCCTCAACTGCTTCTTGGTCTTTGGCTTGGCGTAAGCCCTCATTGCCTCAACCCTAGCCTCCGGTATGCCCAACCTGCCACTCCCAATCTGGTGTCCCAAATACTCCATATGCTTACGTCCGAACTCACATTTCTTTAGCTTCACCTTTAACCCAGCCTCATTCAACACATTTAACACCATTCCCAAATCCACAATATGATCCTTCCAACAACTACTGAATACAACTACATCGTCGATGTAATTCTTACACACACTCTCAACCGGTTTCAACACGTTCTCCACAATGGCCTGAAATATTGCCGGAGCATTCTTCAGGCCAAAGGGCATCCGCACGAAACGGAACTTACCCAAAGGGCAACTAAAGGTAGTAAGCTTGCTGGACTCCTCTTCCATCTTTATCTGATGGAAGCCCGAGGTGAGGTCAAGCTTGGAAAGAACCGCGCAAGGCCCCACCTGGTCCAAGATTTCCCTCAGAGACGGAAGCCAGAACCGCCTCAGTGGAGTCACAGCATTCAACACCCTATAGTCCACGCACAACCTGACTGACCCGTCCTTCTTCCTGACAGGGACAATCGGGCTGCACCACTCCTTATCACTGGGCACAATTATGCCCGCATCTACCCACTTCTTGATTTCAGTCTCCACCTGCTCACGAATGTGAACGGGGATGTTTTTGGGCGGGATGTTCACTACCCTAGCTCCCTCCTCTAGAGCTATCTTACATTCCCCAGTTACACATAGTCCCGGGGTGTCACTAAAACACTCTGAGAAATTCTCCAAACAGTCAGTCATATCCTTTTCACAATATCCCTCACACAATTCATCACCTAATTTCTTCTCGACCCACTTCTCCATTTCAATGTCTTCCTCAGCCACAACACTAATCCCAGCCATGTATCTAGACGTCTCATCAACATCATACACTTTCAAATTGTTTACGTGGGCGATTCTCACATGATCAGAACCCTCTCGTTGGATCTATAGGTCACTCTCGAGACCTTCTAGCATACTTTGTAGGGACCCTCCCAGGAAGCAGACAAAGTAACTCGCATACCTGGTATCCTTAGCAACACTAGGTCACCCACACACAAAGATCGGTCAGACTTATGAGCATTGAAAGCCACAGACCTACTGGCAATAGAATTCAATTCATTTGCGCTGGCTAAGTCATGCAAGAGAGACAGTTTGTCTTGCAATGACAACACCCACTCATTCACATCTAACTCGCTATACTCGTCTGACACCCACCCCGAATACACAAGATCCAGGGGGCCCACCATGGTTCTCCCAAAAACCAATTCATGAGGCGAGAACCCTGTTGATCTGTTCCAATCGACCCCTTTCTCGGCAGCTTTGGCCAACATAGGCTTCAGCGTACCGTGGAGCCGCTCTAGGACTCCGTTCGATTGAGGTCTGTAGGGTGAGGACTTAATCTGGTCACATCCCAACATCTCACACACCTTAGAAACAAGTTTCCCCACAAATACCGTCCCCCTGTCAGTTAAAATTTTAGAGGGAATGCCTGTCCTATAGATGATATTGGTCATCCCGGACGCCACTGCTTCAGCTGTCACGGACTTAAGAGCAACAGCCTCAGGCCACCTAGAGGCCATACATATATATGTCAAAACATACTTTACACCCCCTCTTGCCTTCGGCAAGGGGCCCACTAAATCAAAGGCAACGGAATCGAAAGGCACAGTGATTACAGGCCTCTCGACCATCTTCGCCACCCTATTACCAGCCTTATTAAACCTCAAACACACGTCACATTGGTTCACCTCCTTTACTACGTCTCTTCCCAACCCTGGCCAAGAAAATCTTTTATTAATAAGTTCCCTCATCGACTTAACTCCTACGTGGCCACTCTTGTCATGTGCCATGTTCAAGATGTTCGCTCTCCTGGCCACGGGAACCACCAATCGGCACCTCTCGACACCTGACTTGTTGACCAGCTGATGGAACAGCAAGCCATCCTTCCAAGAATACCCATTGCTATTTTTAGCCGCTAGAGTTCTACACCGGCTCAAAGTCTCATCATTTAATAATTCTTTTCTAAGCTCTTCTTTCACCGACCTCTCCATTACTGTAGGACATCCTAAGCTCTCCAACACTTCTTCCTCGACACTACCAGAACCCTCACTAGTCCTAGCACAAACCTCACTCTTTCTTCCCATCACTTACATTATCACTCACACACATAGATTCATCAGCTTTCTCTGACACAACATATGGATTGCTTGTCTCAGCAAGCAACCTCTCAGACACCTCAGTGTCTTGTACCACACAATCTTCCACCTCCCCAGCGGGTGGTGCAGAAGATACAGCCACCCCCGGTTCAATGGAAGAAAGGGGCACTGTCTCACACACATTCACATCCTCCACTGCCGCTCGCGAAGCTGCCTTTATAGAAGCAGCCCGCGTCACAACAGCGGAGACAGGCGAAGGTGGAGGTAACACATCCTCCTTGCCTGTTGACATCGTGTGACGCCGAACCTCTCGGTCACACAAAGCTTCGAGAGCAGCTATAGCATCACTCTCGTTCACAGGGGGAGCAGAAAGAAAGACAAAACTTTGCCTCTCGCCCTGCTGACTCACAGCAACAGTCTGCTCAAACACTCTCCCTCTCAGAACAAAAGTTACGACAGCCAAAGGTCTCCTAATATAATCCCCATTAGCCATAATCAAGCTCTTGTAATTCCCAGTGTAGTGGGAAGGATCCACCAAATCTCTGGATACCATAGATATCACAGCACCAGAGTCTGGCAGGAAGTAGCACCACCGGCCATTACATTTGCCTTTAAACTCGATGAGTGTATTGGCATCTGTAGCTCCAGCCTGGCTCTTAACCTGGTGCTTCTTTGTGGTACTCGTTTTCTCGTCAACTTTCCCGTGATCCTTTTTAGCCACCTTGTCTGCCCTGTTGGGGCAGTCAGGGGCCTTATGGCCCTGCTGGTTACACACAAAACACGTTACCATACTAGACCCCTCAGACTTCCTACAATCATATGCTCTATGCCCATAACCTTGACACTTGAAACACTTTATACCCCCAATACCATAACCACGACTTCCGTCACCTCTTACATTATTTCTCTCATACTGACCCCCTCTAGGAGCACCCGACTTCAACACGTCCGCCACATCGTTCAAGTCTTCAAATGACGTGATGGAGTGGGATTCCAGCAGGCAATGCTCCGACGGATACAGCGTCTGTCTGAACATGCCAATGACAACAAGAGGCACCTCATCCACCGACTTGCACGATAGCACCAGCCTCTCCATATTGTCCCTCAAGTGCTGGAACCTGGCTACATGGTCCATCTTCTTCAACTCGTATTCACTCGTTCCAAGGAGCTTGTCAGCCACTGCCGAGCTACTCAACCCTAATTTCTTTATCAGGGCAGCCTTGAGCTCTTGGTAGGTACAGTCAGACTCATTGACGAATCCTTGTACAGCTTTCCTAGCTTTGGGTGTTAATTTCCGCAGCAGGATGCGCTTCCACCTCCTCTCTGGCAGTTTTAGATCTTTCAGGTCGGCTTCCAGGCCCATGATGTAGTGATGGATTTCATCAGTATCACGATACGCCACAATAGACTGGATTTCCCTCGTAATGGACTCTTTAGATCTCAGGTCGCACTTGTCCCTCATGCACAAAGCCATAGTTTTGATGAGTTGTCTCACATCACTTCCAGTGATCCTGTCACACTCGTCCTCCTCAGAGTAGTAGTCTCCAAGCTCATCCTCACTTTCTCTCTTCTTCTTCTTCGCTCACAGCCTCCTCAACCAAGGACTCACCCCTGGTACGTGGCAACGGTCTGTCAACATCGACCGCCGCCGATCTGTGGGTAGTTCTCCTCTCACCACCCCTTCTACTCACACTTCTGGCACTCACACTAGCGCCACTCACGGCCCCTCTTCTACTGGGCCTACTCTCACTCCTGTGACCCAGTTTCACAGTCTCTCTCGACTTTGATCTTACTTTACTGTCATCCTGCTTATCCACAGGACCAGTCTCAATAGTTTCCTCTCCCTCACTCATTTCAACACTGAATAAACTCTCAGAATCTCGAATACTTTTCTCAGCACCCAAACCCACAGAATCAGGGTTATACTCAACAAACTCCGAGTCACTGTTATCGCTCAACGACACAGACTCACAACCGGTCGACCCACGACCCAACACAAGGTTCTCAAAAACCTCACCTCAGGCTGAAGACAAACCAGACTCCGCAACAGAAGCCTCCAACTCGCTCTCAGAATAGGCTCCAAACTTAGATTGCTCTCTACACTGTCGTACGTGTCTCTCTCTCCCAGGCTGTCTCAACATCCACTGTCAACACTGGTGGAGACTTCAAGGCACCTGGAGCAAGGAAAAAGAAAAATAGAACACGTAAGACACTCAAACTCAAAATTGCACAAATCAAACAGTCTCAAACTCGATACACAATATACCACAAAAGATGATCTCGAACACACAAAATGTTAGATGCCTCAGACGATGTATACAGCATGAAGGAGCCGCAGACACGGAACGTTCTCGGGAAATGGACCAAGAGGAACGGAATGCCAACTCGAACACGGAACAGAGGACAGATGAGTAGAGTCTACCGTCAGCACAAGGAAGAACTCGGATCTCGAATTGGTGAAACGAGACGGGCTCAGACGCTGTCAGGAAAAACGCACTCGGGGTAGAATGATATCTCGACCACGTGGAGGAACGGGTCCAACTTGAACTCAGGAAACAGACCAAGACGAGCACCACTGCCGCCAGTTGTGGGGTTTTGATTGACGCTGCCACCAGAGTTCCCGGCGCAATGATAGGACAGAGGTATTGTGGGCCCGTGCCTAACAGTGGCTGCAGTAAGTCACAATAGAGTTTTAGGTCTATTTAATTTAACTACAGGAAGGGTAACTGAACTCTACAGGAAGTGGAGACGGGTTTTATGAGATGAAACCCGTCTCATACGCATGATCACACTGATACACAACTTCTTACTATAATCTTTGCACACGACACATAGCTAATCTAAACAACGCACACCACACTGCTAATAATAATAAATATACACAATGACACGCACACTAATGTTCCGCATACAATTGTTCAGTTCTATCTCTTTTCTTCACTCTCTTGTCTTCTCTTTCTTTCTCGTCTTCTTTGCTCTCTGCCTGGCCCCACAGTCCCGTTGGCATAACTTCTGGTATGCTTCTTGCACTGACACCACACATGCTCGATAGGGTTCAGCTCACAATGGAACTTGGGGAGAAAGACACATAAATGCCCTCGACTGTGAACTTCCTTTTCAAGGATGGTGGTGCGATCTTGGAAATCCTGCCAAAATAAAAACAAAGGTAAGAGCATTTTAAAAACAATAATGCACATTTTAAAATTATTAATTACATTTTCTAATTGAGCTATTGAAATCACATGCTTTCAAGTAAAGCAATTTTTGTATTCATTTGTGTTTTACTTGCCTTAAACTTCAGAAGTTCTTCCTTCATTTTGGAAGCATTCATGCCCTCGATGTCAATCCCTCTCTCATCGAACACGGTCTTCATCCCCTTCTGCAGTCCATCTTCAGTCACCATCTTCTGCACCTGTCCACTCCACATTGTGTCCTGCATGAATGGCTGCTTCCCTCCATCCCGCACATTCATTCGGTCAGCGTTGAGAGCATTTTCAGGTCTCTTTGTATGAGATGGTGCGTTGTCAAACACAAAAAGACCTTGGCAGGAGGGATACTTACTCTCAAACAAGGAAATTGCCTTGTGAGTCTGCAGAATAGATACCATTACATACTTATCTGTAAGTACCTTAAATATAAATACTATTCATTATGATTAATACTATTATTATTATTATTATTACTATTACTCTTATTATTTCTATTATTATTACCATTATTATGATTAATACTATTGCTATTACTATTATTATTAATAATACTATTACTATTACTCTTATTATTTCTATTATTATTACCATTATTATTAATACTATTACTATTACTATTATTATTATTAATACTATTACTATTATTTATTATTTCTATTATTATTACCATTATTTTTATTATTACTATTACTATTATATTATTATTATTATTATTATCATTATAACTATTAATACTATTATCTTAATTTCAGCATTTTTTTCAGACCTGTGAAATCAAGTGATCATTAGTGAAGTAGCCATCTGTCGTGTTCAAAAATGGTACACCTCTCATTGTTACTCTCCAGCATGCCACCAACTTCTTCCACGAAATCAGAGACCATGATAGCCTGCCCAAGGGACTTCTGTTTGAGCACTTGCTTGGTTCCATCTGTCCAGTGAGATGACTGATCCGTATTGGCATAAAAAGTGGATTCATCATGGAAGACTCTGATTACTGGTCTAATGGCTGGGTCAGGAGACGGAGAGTTATATGTCCACATCCTACTTTCCAGAGATTTCAGCCTGTTAAGATAGACTTCCTGTCAGCAACAACATCCAACCGTTCGTGCCCATCAAAGTATATGCCCTTGGAATGGTGCTGATATGAGAACCCAAGTTCATGCAGCCAAATAGAGACAGTTGACTTGCACACATCTACTTGGTGGTGATCTTTGAGCCAGCCTACAATATCATTCAAAGTGAGATTAGGACGTCCCCTCATGTTTGCTGTGTCACACACAAACTTCCGAACTTCAGCCATGAAATTTTCATCAAAGGTCAATGATGCCCACTTTGGATGTTTTCCTCTTCCTGACTCCAACTCATGCTGTATCCGCTTGCTTCATCAATAGAAGATATCAGGGAAAAGAAGTCAACATAGATATCCGCTGCCCACCTATGGATCACTTTCCAACAGAATCCAGTGGCTTTTGAGGCTAACTTGCACGACACTGTGATGCCCATCTCTGCGGTCATACCAGCACCAACTATTTGAAGAGCTATAGCTTTCTGTATAGCCAAAGTTGTGTTTCTTTCCACAAAAGATTGTAAACTGTGCAATCCTTGTGAAATCACGTGTGGACTCTCTTTCACTAATAGCTTCAAATAGTTATTTCTGGGTGAGGGGGACGGGCAAGGCTGTTTGGGTCTAAAATTATATGAGGAGGAGGGGGAGGAGGATAAAGAATAAGAGGAAGATGGGGAGGAGGATAAAGAATGAGATGAAGACGGAGGATAAAGAAGAATGAGAAGACATGGAGGAGGATATAGAATGAGAGGAAGATAGAGAGTGTGAGGTGGATATAGTTCGTGAAATTGATGGAGAATGTGAGGATGCACTTAAAGAGCTAGAAAGTGGAGGTGAAAGAGATACATGTCTTCCTCTGGGAGCCTTTGGTTTCATGCAGTCTTTCATTTTTTTAGCTGCTGTAGAAGAGGAAGCTCTCTTAGACTCTACAGGAATGTTAGAGGATATCTCCAGAACTTCCACCTGATTTCGTCGTCGCTTGCTCGCGTGACTAACCGTAGGTAACGCTGCTTTGGAAGCCATACTATAATCGATTTAGCCCGCCAAGTGAAAATGGAAAGTCCGATTATGCTAGGGTAATTCCCTTCAGGTCGCGCAAGCGCGAAGTTGGACCCAGTCTTACGCCGGCGTCAAAGAAAATGGCGAAAAATGTATTGTAGTCTACGAGAGAGGCGCGTTTTCTCACCTTCCCATGGTTGAATAACTGTTTAAAGGTATCAGGAATCTTTTAAATCAGATGGAAAATGGTATGCCTAAATTATAAAGAGCTATGTATTGGTCAATCTCATGGAATCAAAGTTTCCACTCTTTAACCCTCTCGTTCCCGAATTGTTTGGACGCGCGCGGAAAAATCTAATCTTCCACCGCGGAATAGTGCATTACCGTTTTATTTTTTTAACTCGATGCTGGCTGGGAAAACCCCATAGCAACCATATATCACTTAATAGACCAAGAGTTTGGGATTCCCCTCATTTTTTGATTGAGAAAATTGAATAATATTTAGGCCCTCTACTAATACTTTAAAAAAAAATAATTTTTTTCCCAAAAAATTCCACTTTTCCCATCAATAAAAAAATAAAATTAAATAGAAATAATATTGTTTGATGCATTATATACCAATATTATATTAGTTCAACAATAAAATATGTTGTTTGTTGTGTGTGGTGCTGATTGTGATCATGTAGGAGACATCTATGAGTGTCCACAAGGAACGTATGCCATCGGACGTCGAGCTCCACTACAAAACAATTTCATACACACAAAAACACAAACAACAAAGATATTTGTAATACAAACAACAAATTATTCATGATCCTATATAATTGCAACTTTATGATGTATTGTATGCGGTTTCATACAGGATTTTTGTTTGGGGTGGGGCTCCGAGTGTACTTCGCCACACCCATTTTTTGGAACCTACACTACTTTGATGCACATCTTTGCATACGAGTCTATACTTCACACTGATGATCAGTGTTCGGTCCTATGCACTAAATGGCTCAGTTATGATAGGAACATAATGGGATACAATATCAGACTAAAAATAAATGCTTCCAAAATGTTTTCAACTCCCAAAATTCTAGGGGGGAACCCAGGGCTAGCCTCCCACTGTATGAACCCCTGGTAGGTATACTCCACACTGTCCATGAGATAAACAATCGTTGTATTGAGAAAGTGTAATTTGAAAATGAAAAGCAGTACAAGCACACACGTGGAATTCAACCGGCATGGATGGTGTCACAGACTGAACGATCCCTCCCAGGTTAGGATTGACTGGTGTACACACACACACACACACACACACACATGAAATTCAACTTACATGGGCATAGTAGTCACGATCCAAAAAGATCCAGAGTTCCCTCCCAGGTTGGATCCGGAAGTGCCGCATACTGTTTGTCCACGGTTGCTCCCTCTCATTCCACAAACGCACGCACACACATATACACACACACACACACACAAGAAAAAAGAAGCTACAGGTGAATTCAGATCATAAAAATAAATTTATAATTTATTATACATAAATTGCCTGGTGTACACACACACACACACACACATGAAATTCAACTTACATGGGCATAGTAGCCAAAAAGATCCAGAGTTCCTTCCCAGGTTGTATCCGGAAGCGACGCATACTGTTTGTTCATGGTTGCTCTCTCTCTTTCCACAAATGCACGCACACACATACACACACACACACACGCAAGAAAAAGAAGCTACAGGTGAATACAGATCATAAAAATAAATGTATAATTTATTATACATAAAATGACTGGTGTACACACACACACATGAAATTCAACTTACATGGGCACAGTAGTCACGATCCAAAAAGATCCAGAGTTCCCTCCCAGGTTGTATACGGAAGCGCCACATACTTTTTAGCCACTGTTGCTCTCTCTCATTCCACAAATGCACGCACACACATACATACACACACTAGAAAAAAGAAGATACAGGTGAATACAGATCATAAAAATAAATGTATAATATAAATTGACTGGTGTACACACACACACACATACATGAAATTCAACTTACATGGGCATAGTAGCCCCGATTGGAAAAAACCCCTCCCTCCCCACTTCCCGAGTTCGTTTCCTCCCCAGTTAGATCTGGAACTCCACGCACACATATATACATCGAGTGTGAAGCTCCACTACAACACCACAAAAACACAGACAACGACAACGACAATAACAATACATATTACAACTTTTGGGATGTTCAGGGGGGGGGGGGAGCAGCCACAAATATCAAAGTCTGTGGTCCTTCACACAAAAGATTATGGAATATCAATGGGTGTGTTGTCATCTTTCTTCCACTCTCCCCCTACCTCATCCACCCGACTCTTGTTCTTCGGTTCCCGCCTTCTCCGACCGTGAGGACGTCCAGAACTCGGAGCAGGAGGAGCCACTTCCTCTTCTTCATCACTGGAACCTGCTGCCTATTCGTGTTTCATCATTGGAAGATCAGGTCTGGTATCCTCTCCTTCATGACTGGAAGACTCTGCTCCTGTCGCCTCATCTGCGTAATCGGGTCGCTGACTGCATTAATTCACATCTGGTCCTAGTATATGTTGTAAAAAAAAATTTTAATTTTTTTGAAAATTTGAAATTGTTCAAAAAACCACAAGCCACTATCAAATCTCAAAACTAAATAATATATATATATATATATATTATAGCTAAACAGCTTACTCTATCTCAATATAGCTATAAATAAGTCCTTTCCACAACAGAAGCTTGCTATTTTTCAAGAGAAAGACAAGAGAAAGACAAGCTTACCTCGATCATCTTCTCGACTCCCATTTTCAGTATCAGAGTTGACGGGGTCTGGTCTACCAATCCTGATACAGGGCCTCCTATAGCTCCAGAGGTCGTCTCCCTACTCTCCGTTTGATCCTGAGTCGCTAGAGTCAGCATCAAGCAAGTCTAAAACTTGCAACGCATTGTAACTTGTAGACGCCATCTTCCAAAAAATGACTTTGAAAAAAAAAATTTTTTTGCATAGTTACCGGGGTCACACGACACGCTTATTTTTTTCCTATGATGTAATAAGCATTACCTAAGACTGTACGTAATAGGGAGGTCCCCAGTTGAACTGGCGATTTTATAAAAAATGGAGAAGACAGTAAGTCAAACCGCAAAGTCTTGGTCGGCAAAGAAGCGGTTGTTTCAATGTGTTATGGAAGGCTACTGAGCTCAAGCAATTTTTTGCTGCTTCTACAAAGCTCTGGAGATGACTGGATCCATAAATGAAGCTGCTGTGAAGAAGGTAACTTTTTTTAAAATTCGACGGAGAACCGATGTTTTTTTTTTTTGCCGAGGAAGAAATAAACGCAACTGCTGTGAGGTACTGTCGAAGCAGTCCTGGCTGAAAGCTATTTTAGATGCTTCTCCAATGCATTGGGCACCTGTGTATGCAATCTGAAGGTTCTAGCTATAAAGTAACTATTTTTTAAAATTCATAGAAGCCAACCGGTCTTCACCCGCTTTTAAGCGGGATTGGGAACGAAAGGGTTAAGCTGGAAGCACTGTACTTGAAATGTATTGCTTTAGGGGTGAGTTTGGCTTGTGATTGAAAATGGGCTGGTAATTAATCTTGTGTGCTCCAGACTCTGTGCCAGTTCATTATTAGTCTGGCCCGGTGAGACAAGTTTATTCTTAGTGCTATTATATGCTTGAGTGAATGACTCTATAAGAATGATTATTTGAGGCAGAGAGACATTTTTTTTCCAAGTACTGCATTAAGCTCCATTATTCAAATCCTGAAAAGAGGAGTAGTAATTTTTTTTTGTACGTGTAAACGGCACTAATGAAAATGTGGTTAAATTCTGCATTCCAGTAGAACGAGAATAGTATGAGCAATTGACCAAACCTTTCAGAGTGGAGTGATTAGGTATCTGACCAATGAGACTAATGAAAGCCTACGCAATGGGCAACTTATGGACAATGGAAAACTACTCTATTGAAGACACTAAAATGATCATTGAATATACACAACATTTCTGGAATAATGAATGATACTGAATCTACTCCAAACAAACAGAGCTGGCTGCCAACATTTCCTTCTATATAGTGTATTTAAATACTCTTCAGACTTGTGAAGTGTATGGAGATGGTCACATCACCTAATAAAATAGAACCACAAACCTTCAAGCAGCATATGTTCATAGCCTATGAGAGTTCATTGATCTAACCAAATGTGGCTGGAAAATTCATGGTAAGTTTTTGCCACCCATAATGACAGACTCAGAGCCAGCACCAGAATTTTGTATTAAATTTAATAGGTGTGAATGTATGTATAATTCAACATTAAATCCCTGCAGCTATAAAGTGTGTTCATGAAAAATCAAAGTATGTTTCAGCATGTGATTGACCACAGATAAAATAGCCTGAACTATGAAACATTGATGAAACATTGATGTAAATAAATCTTAATTAAATTAAAATATGTTGTACATTACTTCAATATTTTCAAATAGTAGCCAGGGATTTTTCTAGCTTTGCGTCAGTGGAGGGGGGGGCAAATTTATTGCAGGGGCAAACCTAAAATCTATGGGGGCAATTAACACTTCAGTTAAGCAAGAACCTTCTGAGCGGGGGTGAAATGCCACCGCAGCCCCCCATCCACTAAATAAAACCTGGTAGCTGTTGCTATTGTCCTCAACTAATAGGTTCACAGAGGTAATATCAATTATCAGCAATTAACACATTTTGATGTAATCTGCATGACTTGTCACTTTTTCCTAATTAGCATGCTAGCTTGCCTTGTAATACGAAAATATGTACAATTATTTTTTATAAATCGGACATTGTAATTTCTGTTCTTTGTCATTATTCTTTTACTAGTATGTAAGAATTTTTAGGGGGAAAGGGGAATCCCATAATTCTCTGTATCAAACCCAGCACAGCCATAATTTTCATTAGAAACTGTGAACCACATAGTTGTAAATAAAATATCGTACTTACCAGCACTAAAGCTCTATCTTGTCCTGCAGGAAAAACTTCTTCCATTCTGATAGGTTCTGCTGAATACATGTCAAAATTCCCAGGTCCTGCAAACCTTCAGCATACTGATCAATAGCAGCCTTCACTTTCATCATGCTAAAATAGTCGATTATTAACTCAATAATACCATTTATGTGTTCGTGATTGATTTGCGATAAAGGCTTTTGAAATCCCGTTTCAAAAATAAGAGCCTGCACTTCATCAATGCCCAGTGTAACCTGAATCTCAGCACAGTCTTCACTACTTGACAGCTATAAGCAAAAATAGCGAAAACATTGATATTAACTGCTTCATGTATGCCTTGTGTGAAGGAGATTCAGTTTTTAATAGCTACAGTAGACCCTTTAATATCCGAACCTGAATGGGACTGCCCTGATTTGGACAAATGACATTTCTGGTTACGTGTTCATTTAAAGTGAACAACAGTTAATTATTGTTGAATGAATTATTTCCATATCATTTGCTTGAGGCTTGGGTGTCTCTTGGTAATAGCGAAATCCTATATAGATCAGCTGCAGGGAACTTTGTCATAGCTAGCTAACCAGTACAACCACCACCCACCAAGCAGCCTCAGAGTGCAGATCAGGGGAGATAATAACAGCTCCGGCAGCTACAATATAAAGTAAACTTGCCTGTGTGTGCTTTACTTATTTACTCTTTCGGTTTCATGAGGCCCAGATATGTGAGGGTCTACTGCAACTAGTGGTGTACAGAGCACAAAGTGGCGAGTGAGCCCAGCTAGCTATACAATATATACTAAAATATTGGGGTTTCATACATTTTGAACACTAGTTCGCAACCAAATAGCTGGGGGGGGAAAAAGGAAAAAAAAAAGAAAGAAAAAGGTCAAGAAGCTGTAAAAAGGGCAGCGTGCGCACAACTAAGAGAGGTACATGTACCGAACATATAAATAAATATACAATATATCTGCGATTCTTCATTGACCACCCCTAATAGTGTCTCACTCACTTCGCTCACTTGCGAATTATATACTCATTTCAGGGTGTGTCCTAATACAGGAAACCACACCAACTTCCTGGCCAGATCAACTGAAAATTGCTAGCTGCAGCTCTGTTGCTACCTAGGGCATTAAAAATTTTTATAATCTCAATACAGTAATTTCTGTGCTGGTTGATAATAAGCATATGGCATATTCTTTCCAATAGTGCTGGTCTCACAAGCTGCTTTCATTCTCAGATTAAGTTGTGTTGCTAAGCTTTGAAAGACTGCAGCCACAACACCAGGCTCCCAAAACTCGAAATAATAAGAGCAATAAAATGTGCAAATTATATGTATTTGATTTCTCTACAACGACTATAACCATAAAACTGACTAAAATTCAATCCGTACAAATGATTTACACTTTATCTTCTCAAGAACGAATCTCAGATTCGGATAGGGCACATCTACATGATCTATATTGATGTTAGAAGGGAATTTTCCAGTACTTAGATAGTCGTATACTGGCGGTGCCAAAAATGGAATACCATTACCACCTTGAACAATACTCATCACAGTGAACCTGCCCAGATACTTGTAATGATTATTCTACAAATACATTTAAAACATTTAATCAGGTGCCAGACATATGATATATCAAAGTAGTATAAAATTGATATTGTCTAATATTAAGTATTGCCATAGCAATTGGAAGTACAGTGCTGGCGTACAGCTGCACCTGGTATTGCCAATCATTTACTCCTAATCACACAGAAACCACACCAATTTTTTTTGGAATTTTTTCAGAATCTTGCAAGGTTCAACATCATAACAGAGATTATGTGACTGGAACTCCATCAACCTTTAAGACAACCAGATCTTCTCCATACTGAGTAACCACTTAATCCCTATACATCATTTCAGAACATATTCAATGTGGTTCCATCTCAGTAAAAGCAAAGATCACCTCAAAATTATACAAAAGCATAGTCAGTAGTTTATTATTCTTCACATTTGTAAATCAGGGTCTCAAATACCCCAGAATATATATATATATTTTTTAACTTTCTATAAACATTTTTTTTTAATTATGGGTTGTTTATAGAACCCGTACATTTTGAAGCACTTATTGTTTTTAGCTGTTGGTGTGGGCTATGTTACTTGTGGTCAGACATGTGTTGGTGCTAGCTGACGATATAGCTCTACCAAAAGACGAACACTCTTGTATTGATCAGGTATAATTAAATCAGAGTTGAATATTGTCTATTGTTTTGATGTACTTCAGTAATAATTCTTTTGAACTGCTCTTGACTGTATATTTCTCAAAAAATGTTCTTCCAAGCAAAACATCTTCACATAGAAATAGCTTTGGTCGAATTGCAGCCTCTCAAAATTTATTGGAAAGAGGTCTTATATCTTTACTGTGACCGTCTACATAAAAACCAGGCACAACACGGCCTCCTTCAAAACATTTTTTTTGTACTTACGGAGTTGTCAGTGTCCAGATATTGAGCTCTCCAAGTTTTATTGTTGAAGCTTAAATTGTTCCCGCTATTATAGACCTCACCGTTCCCTTCCGACGGCTAAAAATAATACATTTTAATACATTTTAAAGAAACCAAACGGTCTTTTATCGATGTTTACTTGTGCAGTGTTATGCCCGGGTTTTCGTAGAGGGTCACAATTATTGTTGCTTGTATATAATAATGTCCTGAATAATTTTAGCAATAAAAAAAAATCTCTAGCTGCGGTAGCAGTCTCTGATTTGGTTTACCATCATAGGTTAAGGTCGCTGAAGGAAGTTGACAAGTAAGCTTGGAATGATTTGTGGGGGGGGGGGGGGGGGGATAACTATGGCTTGGAAAAAAAAAACACAACAGAAAAAAAGCAAAACCCCAAAAAACAACCCTATACATTACGTATAATATTTATAATAATTTATCATGTATTATTTTTGGAACACCTCACAGTTCTATGGCATACATTTCATATAGCATATACAGTGCGTCCAGCTTAAAGAGTGAACTTTTTGAATTTATCATATAGAAACAAAATACAGCTTTTTTATATGCATGTACCTTATTGTTACTCCTCCAAATGTTGTTTCCAACTGCTACAAAATCACTTTAACTCATAGAAGGTAGAGAACCGCGCATCGCCCATTGACTGCTATACATTATTCGCCATTTTATTTGACGTCACATTTTCGTCTACGCGTCGTCATTAATCCTAACTAATCGTAATTGGTTTGTGCCGCGCAACGCTTTACCCACCAGTAATACGGGTATTCCCATAGTCTCAAACCGGGCCAAACGCGTGCGCAGTACCTCAGAGACAACTGTAAACAAAAAGCAGTCGTAGTTTGGTGACTTCGTTTCTACCCCTTCTGCTTGACATTCTGGTTCATTTTAGGCTCAGGACTTTGTTGCTATTCAAGGCTACTTAACAAGAGCAAGCTACAATGTGAGGTAGGTTTGTATCACGGGTTGCTTGTCCACTCAGATTTTCTTACCTGTTTAAATAGGGCCTATTTATTTAGAAACTCAGCCAATTTACTGTTTGCTGACCAAGATAATAAGATATACAATTCATCACAGACTCTATATGCCACTATTTATGCTTTAGCTGTCAATTACTCCTCATGTCTATATAGGTACAGTTCTCTATGGTTATGCTATTTACCACCCTCCAAATTCAACTGCTGCTTGTATCTACCACAATTTCATGTCATCATAAAGTTGTAATAATATATATTGTATAATGTCATTATAAAATTATATTAATTGTCAATTTTTTTTTGTATAATTCAAAAAAAGTTGAAATTTAACAAGTAGATAGAAAATATAGTAAAATCATGAATAAAATGTGAAGGACAAAGTAATACTGGAATGTGTGTGGCCATAGCTAAAGTGTAGTGATGTGCTGGATTCTTCACATTACTGTTGAGTACTTCAGAAATTCGTCACACCAAGAAAGTAAGAATAGAGTTTAAATACACGCTTAAGCACACAACACTCAGACTTACTTGAGGAGGCGTTTAGCCGCGGTCCCGTGCTTCTCTCCTCTAAGCTTTGTAGCTCCAGATAACCCTCGGCAACCTTCAACTTAGCGCACAACTAGAAGCTCGTACAAACTACAAACTACGAGTGATTAGTTATAACTGGGCAGCCAATGTCACTGAAAAGTGCGGTAAAATGACGCCACCAGCTGGACCTATCGCAGCAATACGCATGCGCACATTTTAGACGTCACGCTTACGTAGATCAGCCCGCGTATTATTACCCACGGCCGTTTCATAGTGGACAATTAGCGGTTATTTGGAATACACGTAGTAATTTCCGGTATTATCATTAATATATTCATAAGTTGCGGTTAAGTCTTGCCAGTTAGCCTCTGACTTCAGAGGTCTATCAACTGGTGAAATATTTGCTGCATGGCTTTAGAGGGGTTTCCCACGAAAAAATAACCCTATTGGTCACGCTTCAGCATTGCTGCACATTATGTAATGATTTGTAAATGTACTGCGCAACCACTTTACCAACTTATCAACCACGAGTTGTGAATACCAATTCAAGTGCGGTTAGGGTTTTGCTCCTTTTCACCCCCACAGGAAGTTTTTTGCACCATGGAACTGAGGTCAGTCTGTCATTTAACTCTTATTTTACTAGAACAACTTGTAATTAATTCCCTAACTTTTTTTCCCTACTGAAAAAATACCAATCAACCTGACACAAAATACACATTAGTTCATTACAATATCATCAGGATGAACTACAAAAGCATTGTAGAGTATGTGGAGGGAGATTAAACAAGGCCAAAGGGAAAGTCCAGCCAGTATACTCTTGTCAGGAGTACTCTGCAGATCTCCAGGCTTTTGTAGGGATTCCTTGTCCCTCTGATGAAGATGCAACGTTTCCAAGGAAATTTTGTAACCAGTGCCACGTGAAGTTAGTGCGGGCGAAGAAGGCCAGTGAGGGTGGATTGCCATTTCAATCCATTACAGCCATGGAATGGTCTCCACATCAAGATTACTGTAAAGTAAGAAGCAAGAGCAAGTAATAGTATATTAATAATTTTAGCAAACTATCTAATAATAAAATTAATAACAATACATTATAATTGGCACACACACCTGGCAGAGGAAAAAATCCCCCTTCTATTGAATCTACCCACAAGATCCAATGTGTAGTACCCACACTAGCCACAGTTCACTACAATGCTAACATAACTGCAAATTTTTTTCCCATCAACTAGTTTTTTAAAACTTTTATTAGTAATGAATAATAGTGAGACATCTGATACAGAAACAAGTCTCTCTGCCATCTCTCTTATTTTTTTTGTATTTGAATTTACCCACAATTCAATGTCAAATAAAGCAACTTTAAATTTTTATAACAATTATGAAGTTTTTCACAGGAATTATCTTTATTAATTAGATTTGTACACATTTCCAACACCATTCCAAGGGGGGCAGAAGAGTTAAAGGTACCAAAAGAAGTGGTAGGCCTAGTGGGGAAACTCCTAGAATGGTAGTGGAATACATCAATACCCTGTCCTCATCACCACACACCCCTCCTGCCGACCTTCATCCACAGTTCATTCATACCTCATTCACAGAGAAGCTCATCTGTCCCATCTGCTTGGATGTAGTCTGTGCTCCAGTCCATCTCTACTGTGACAACACTGTTTGTGCCCAATGTTGTTGCAAACACATTCAGACTAGTTCTTCCTTGCAGTGTCCTTGCTGCAACAGACATGCACTCAGTAGTGAGACCATATCTACACCCTCATCGCTGTTCCTGTCCCTTCTAAGCGAATCCTTAGTTGTGTGTTACCAGAAGTGTGGAAACTTGGTGAAGCTACAAGATTATACACAACATCTAAATAATCACTGCAGCACTCACCAGGTCGTCAACTCACCTTCAAAGGTCACCCTCAAGGATGTACTGAGTCAACCAAGTACCTCTCCAGCAACTCCAGTTGAGCGCCTAGCCACACAACACCTTGTGAAGCGGCTAATGCATCAAGAGCAAGGTGCTCCTGGAGTAGTTCATATTCCCACTGGTGGTCAGGTAAAACGAAATCTCTCTCCTTCAACTCTACTAATAATAATATAAATATAATTGCAATCTAATTAATTCATTTCAGCCAATTACATTGGTACAAGTAGCAGGCTGTAGAGTGCCTTCGTCAAAGGCCAGTTCAAGAACAGTGAAGAGGAGAATTGGCGCACTAAAATCAGTCAGGGAGATCATTAGTGGTAATGATAGCAGTGCCCAGTTTTCTGCCGAAGTCAACTGTCTCACTCGATCACAACGAGAGGAGCTTCTTCAGCAGGTCCAGCTCCCACTAGTGATACCAGCCGATCACACCTTGGCAATGAAGGCTGACCTCGCCATTCCGTGGACAAAATTGAGAATACTACGAAGGTAAAAAGCTATTGAAAAAATATAATAATTACAATAATTGATTACAACAATAACAATCATAATACCTTTTAGAATTATGCATTATTCATAGATGGTTCAAATCCTTCAATGTGTCAATCACGAGTGAGCGGAAACAACGCAGCCTGGCCAAGGAAATTGTGGGAGAAGACTTCAAAGCTGAGCGTGCTCCATTCTCGTGTGACAAGGACGAGTTCAGAGAGGTGCCATTTGTGTACCGGCCCAACCTGATCGCTGCCATTGCAAATACAGTTGACCAACATGAACGGTATGCAATGAATTAGCATTTTAATTAATTTAAAGAATAATTACCTCAGGTCTGGCGATGGTTTAACATGGCACGGAGGAGCAATTCCTAGTACGGAGCTCTGGTTAAAACTAGGCGGGGATAAGGGTCGCGGCAGTTTCAAACTTACTCTGCAGTTGGTGAATACTGCTCACCCTAATTCCATTAAGGAAACCATGATGCTCTCCATTTTTAAAGCTCCGGACTCCACCATCAACCTGCATACTGCCCTAGATATGTACCAACAGCATATCAGGGAAGCACAGGGAATGCAGATTAAGTAAGATAATTAGAATATTTTCATTATCCCTATTACATCTTACAACTTTATAGGAGTTACAGGGTTCGGTTGTTTTTATCTGGTGATTACGAGTTCCTCTGTAAGATGTATGGGCTCAGTGGTGCAAGTGGTAAGCAATAATCTTTTAATTATGCCATGCAATATAGAGCACATCTAAAATTATTCAAAGGTCGGCACAACTGTTTATGGTGCCACATCACCAGTGCGGACTTGTCCAAACCTTTAATTCAGCGAGGGTCTTTTTCACTGCGCTCCCTTCAGACACTGAGAGATGACCACACTCGCTTCCTTTCTCAGGGTCAGGGAGATATTAAAATGGCCAAGTTCTACCATAACGTCATTGGCGATGCCATTTTTGATATCCCACTAGAAAATGTGAGAATTTAATTAATTTTTATTAACATAACTAAAATAACTTACTGTTTGTGAAGGTTTGCATTCCTGGGTTACACCTGTCCCTGGGAATTTTCAACAGATTGTGGACTCTGTTGGAGAAGCGCTGTAAAGAGATAGACTTCTCTTTGGCCATTGAAGGAGCCTCAGTTGGTAGCTTTCCTGATGACAGTGCTGATAAGCTAACTAAGTGGTCCAATCTTCAATCAGAAGTGAAGACATCGGTCCAGTATGCTGCAGTGATAGCAGACTTACTGACTTACTCTACTGTCACAGTGGATGATGTCACTGCCAGTCAATTTCATTCCAGTCTTGTGGCCGAGTTAGAGTCAGCACAGAGGAGAAGAAAGGACCTGGTAAACATTTGTGATTATTACACTGTTAATGACAAAGTGATTGTGTAATGCCATAGGAAACCCAGTTAGAAAACATAGAGTCTGCCCTCAAAAAGAAGTACGACTACACTAAGGGCCCATACTATAGCAGCCTTGAAAAAGGCTTGGATGTGCTTAACGTAAAGCGACAAGCATATCAAGGTGGCACGTTCATTGGTAATCATGTCCACAAGCTGCTCGAGGTTAAAAAAAATCATATGAAAATAAATATAACAAAATTAAAAATACCTGTTGTTTTGTTGTAGTCTGCTAGTATCGCCATTTTATTTGATCAAATCAGGGCAGTGAGCATTGACTACCCCTCGTCAAAGTCTCGTGCTGAGATGGCTACCAGTTTGTTCTCCCAGGCATTCGACTTGTTTGGTCAATGCCACAGGGGGTACAATTCTTCTCAATACATGAGTGATAAAGATATCACAGACCTAGGTAATATTTTGACATTTTATATGTATTATAATAATTACTTTGAATTATTAGAATCACACATTACCAAGTTCCTGAAGTTCTATCGAGAACAGTTCCCTTCCGCTACAATCTTGCCAAAAATGCATGTTCTGGAAGATCATGTCATTCCCTGGATTCGGAAGTGGAGATTGGGGTCAGGATTGATGGGTGAGCAGGGAGCCGAGTCAATCCATGCCCACGTTATGAAGCTGGAGAGAACACATCAAAGTATTCCTAATGACCTGGACAGACTTAAGTATATTTTTAAGGAACAAACATTAGAATCTGCACCTTCCCTTACCTCTCTCAGACCTCCTTTGAAGAAGAGGGGACCATATAAAACCAAACAGCCACCAGCAAAGAAGAGAGTTTCTGATGATCAGCAATAGTCACTTTTATAAACTGCACCAATAACACTATTATCTTTATACTTATTTATATTTGTGTTGTAATACTCACCAGGCAGTCGATCTCTTGCAATCTTGAGAACCGCACGTTATAAACGGTATGGTACTCCTTCAAAAAAAAAGTTAGAGGGTTCAAATTTACTTCATAATGCTAGAAATGCTTCATACTTTCTCTAGCAGCATCTTGTACAGTCCAAAAAACTTCCAGACACACGCTAATCCCTCAGTAAACGCTGAGACAATACCGCCGATAGCGCCCAATCGGTAAACGATTTTTTTTTACTTTTTTTTTACACTCAATGAGTAATTGTCATGCTTTAGCTTGCCTTAGCTCACGTGGGTAAACCCCTTAAATTGAATTGTGGGTTTTTCATTCAATTACCATGGCCATGGTTGCCAGGAAGAGTTGCCAAGGGGAAAAATTTTTTTGTGGGTGTGACTAAATGCCAGGTTGTCCCCTGCCTAAAACGGCTGTGTACCTCAAACGTCATCATTTGGAGACCCTTACCATAAAAATGTAAATTTAGTGAAAAATTGGCCATAATTCAGTGATTATTAAAAATGAAGCTATCAAATTAATACACATAAATTGTATCATAATTTTATACCATAGAACAAAATTATAGAGATATAACCCAATAAATTCAAAAGTTTTTTCTTAAACACTTTTTTTCATAAAACGTTAAATATTGGACGTAAAAATTTTCACCAACTTACAAAATTTGGTTCAAATGAAAGATTAGGAGCTTAACTATCAGTGAACCAAGTTAGAGAGATAAGGACCAATAATTTCTCTTTTTTTTTCTTAAAAACTACCAAATTCACTGCCCAAAAGCTCTCAGTTGTATCACCTGTTACCACAAAACTAACCACAAAACCACAAAAATAATTTGAGTGCAGCTTTGTATACCAATAATGTGTAACTTTTCCAAAATTTAGATATTGATCATGCATACTTCATATATTACAGTGGTTTTTGTGATAGCATCATAAATTTCAGAAAGTTCACTCTTTAAGCTGGACGCACTGTAGCTAATGGACTAAAGGATAACATAGCTGCAGCTGGCAAATTTTTAAATCCCACCCCCACCCCCCCCCCCCCCCCCCCCCCCCCCCCCATGTATGCCCATATTTATCAGATATTGATAGGTTAGGTGGCATTCTATTGAAGGCTATGGCTTCATTTATTCATTTATTCTTTATGTATCCCACAAACACAAGAAGTATATTTTAAAATAGACCTACAAGAAAGGAAAAACAACAACAAAAAAAAATTAGGGGAAATGAAAAAAATATATATATACAGGTCCCCAAGTGTTCGTTACACTGAAGTTCTATACAACTGTATCTAGTTTAGATTAGGACTGTCTATACAACTGTATATAGTTTAGATTAGGACCGTGCCGTACAGACTAAGACACAAGTACATGTTAGTGCAAGTGTGTGTGTACTTTGCACAGAAGTGTGTGTGCTGACTCAGCACACAAATACGTGTATACAGATTAGGTACACAAGTGCATGCGAGTGTACTCAGCACACAAGTGCGTGTGTGTACAAACTAAGTACACAAGTGCTTGCGAGTGTACTCAGCATACAAGTACGTGTGTGTGCAGACCAAGTACAAAAGTGTGTGCCAGTGTATTCAGTACACAAGTGCGTGTGTGCAGATTAAGTACACAAGTGTGTGTGTGCAGATTAAGTACACAAGTGTGTGCGAGTGTACTTAGCACATAAGTGTGCATGCAGACTAAGCATGCATTTTTTATTTTTCGTTAAGCAAAACTAAGTACACAAGATTGTGGGAGAGTAATTAGCATATAAGTGTGTAAACCACACAACTGTATGGGAGTGGACTAAGTATGTGTATAGACTAAACATAAATGTGTTGGTGTATAACAAGCACACAAGCATGTGGGAGTAATGGTTTCTTTGACAACCACTTCGTATACTGTATAACACTATTTATTGGCTGGGGAAATAATTTAGCGAGTTTAGCGATTCAAACAAAACCGCTAAGTTATTGTTCCGCTAAGTAGTTTTGATAACCTTTGACCTCCATGTGGTCCGCAGATTTCCTCTGTTCACTATAGTTCTATTTCCTATGGTACTACTCCCTAGACCTAGATCGCAGATAGAGGAGGCCTCCAACAAGTCTATGGAAATGGATACTCTCTACAATTTTGTTTTGCAAAATGTATAAAAGCCAAATTATTGATGAAGGTATACACAGCGATAAAGACTTTTTTGGCTAAAAATAGCCAAGCTAGAGTAAGTCCAGTTAAAAAAAGTTTTTAAAAGTGTAGTTTCAACGTTGTTTTGTTATTAGGATGAAATTGAAATTCATGAACAGGTAATAAACCTCTAGATCAGATTATTGCTTAGTAAAATGAGTTTTTTACTTTGTTTTTTATTTTTATTTATATAGTGTGAAGGTGGTCATAGTGGAAGTCCCTGCTCAGTTAACACAATGGTAAATATTTTTTGGTAGTTATATCCCATAACTTATCACATTTTCTCCGATTTAGCCAGTACTTTCAGTTTCAGACGTCAACTCATCTTTGTCTCGGCACCACCCAACCTAAGTCAGGTCAGTTTTGATTGTATTATTTCCACACATTGCTGATTTTTTTTTTGGGTGTTATTTAGATTGTTTGCTCCTCAGCAAGCATAGAACCACAAGCCAGAACCTATAAGGTATTGATTGTGCCTTTTTTATCTATAAATCAAGATTCCTAAGACTTTCTACCTTTTAGGTACCGAATCCATTTCCTATTTCTGTGTTTCGACCGAGCACCGAGGAGAACCTTAATAATATGCGGCTAGGTGAAGATGATAGAAAGTACATGGTTCGCGTTATTGCCACTGTTTTGTGTACTTATGTACCTAATCCTTCTATGAGAGACTGTGGTGTTGTGGCTGAATCCCTGTTGAGGAAGTATAGTTTTCTTAAGGAGAGTGTAAGTTCAATGTTAAACTTTTCCTATCATAATTTAATGTTTTTCTATTCTTCTTTAGAATTCATGGAAGCAGTCCATTTATGTTAGATGTCAAAATGTCAATTGAAAGCGTTCTCGTAGTGTGCCTGAAGCAAAACGGATAAAACTCGACTTTCCTAGACGTTCCTATGCCATAGTTGACGTTGATAGTGAGAATGACGTGTCGGCCCAAAGAAATAAAAAATTGCTGAAAAAAGAACTAGCGAAGCCTAAGCCGAAAGTGGATGTTCTGAGGGAGCTTGTTAACCCTTTCGTTCCCAATCCCGCTTTAAAGCGAGTGAAGACCGGTTGGCTTCTCCGAATTTTTAAAAATAGTTACGTTATAGCTAGAACCTTCAGATTGCATACACAGGTGCCCAATGCATTGGAGAAGCATCTAAAATAGCTTTCAGCCAGGACGGCTTCAACAGTACCTCACAGCAGTTGCGTTTATTTCTTTGCGTGATACCTTGGGATTAATTATTTAAATGCTGTAAATTAGTTGTTAAGAGAGGAGGGTGGGGAAATGCCCTTAAAACTGGTTTTAACACAGACCTACCTCTAACTGGCATGGACAGTACTACTATGAGAACAACTGATAGTAAGAACTGAAGTGTTAGATTTTACATTCTTCTAAATGCTTAGGGAGCCTAGGCAAGGGAATTTTTCGGCAGCACACTAAGCAGTTCTCCATTGACTTCACATAAAAATGTATTATGAAGCCTCCTTCATCCTTAAGTTTCGGAAACTGTTCCATAAGAATGTCCCGAAATTCATCAGCACTGATATCAATATCGGGAATAGTTATTCTTTTCTCCCCCAAACCTGCCTCTAACTGATTTGTATTTGAGAGATCGTTTGTCAAAGGAACTTAGAAATGAGGTATAATTTCAAAAAAAACAACAACTTGTTAAGTTGCAGTAGGAGAATGGTGACAATGTTACAAGTGCATAGAACTACAGAGTCGGGCTTATGCACTATTTCCAAGAAAACACCATTACGTTTTACATAAGGACCTCCATGATTTCTTCAGATCCACTCCAAAATTGGCAGGCAGCAGTAGCTAACTTCATATGATCATTAATGACCAGTTCTTAAATTAAAGCATTAGGAACTAATCAGAGAGTTGGAATAATGGTTTCTGACTTTGTCGATGAATATCATGGATTTCTTGCTGAGTGATGAGGAGTTTGACACTGCAAAAGCATAAAATTCTCATATTCGTAAATGTAAGGGAATTTTTGGAGTACGGAGAAAGCAGAGAAGGGTATTGAGAAGAGACAAGTTTATCATGCAAATGAAGAAAGCAGTAAACTGCTGAAATCCTAAAACTTCTGGTTGGCAACATGTGTGGTTTTTTGACCACAGCAGTTGTCATACTGCAATGTCTGACGATGCCATAGATGCGAATCACATGAATGTTCACCCTGGATGTCAACAGCACATCATGCATGATACCATTCACAATGGAAGAACACAAAGAATGTACAGAGTAGTTAGAGGAGAAAAAATAGCACAGGTTAAAGTTTTCTAATTTATCCTACCAGTAGGTTGCACTGGGCCTTGGGATGCCGTCCTCCTAATTTGGAAACTGCAGCACAAGCCGTTTTCGCCCTACCCACTATAACACTCCAGTAATTTTGCTATACTTATTATTGCTGATTTTGAGGGGGGAAAAGCAGCATAAAGGCGTTGTTAAGGTCAGGGGGCATGCCTTGTGTCCGTACATTATTACCGCGTGTCTCCGGGACACTGTGGACTAAACCGGTTACAGGCAGATTGAAAGAAATCGAAAAGGTTTAATGAAAAGCTCCTCGAGAATCTATGATGGCGAGAATTGAGTAAGTGGATTATGTAGAATAGCAAGTGAATTAGTTTAGTAAAACGACTGCCAATAATTCCTTAGTGAGTCCAATCGGCTAGTGTTTCTAGCCTCATAGCTGAGTTCTAGAGCTCGCCAGAGCTTACAACTGCATGTCTTAGTTCTATCCCCACTCCTATTAAGTCCTTCAGTGCACCAGACAGTAGTAGTGGTACTGGAAGAACTTTGTTTGGTTACCCACGGCGATGCGAGTAGACACTGAGGATCTTGCAGTCCAACATCAAATTTTGGATGAAACAAAAAAATTCTCAATTACATGAATTAAATCAGCGTTGAGATTGCATTAGCAATCACTTGCAATCAGTAGAAGCTAAGTTACAGAGTTTACAATCTACCCCTGAATCCCCACGACCTTCAAGAGAATGCAGAAGAAAATAAATCTGACTCCTAGATTAGAGTAAGTTATCCTACTTTGGGTTCAATATTCTAATGGGTATAAATTCCCTTCCTTCTTTACACGATTACATTATGCACCAGTTGCTGACCGCATCAACCAAGATAGATTTACCGAAATCAGTCGCTATCTTCACTTCGTAGATAATTCCACTCTCGCACCAAGAACCACACAGGAATATGACCGTCTTGGAAAGATTCACCCTGTCCTTGAATATCTCCAGTCGAGATTTTTAGCCATCACAGGACTTGGCCGTGGATGAGGCTATGATAAAGTTCCAAGGTCGATCATCTATCAAACAGTATATGCCAAAAAAACTTACGAAGAGAGGAATCAAGGTATGGGTTTCTAGCAGACAGCACAAGTTGCTATTTTTCAAGACTACAGATTTACACCGGAAAAAGAGGAAATTCAACAGAGCATAATCTCGGCAGTAGAGTGGTCAGTCTTTGTGATCTTGAGGCTGTGGGTTTGTATGGGTGTGGAACAGCCAGAAAGGATCGCAAGCATTTTCCCAAACATCTAAAAAATGCAAAATTACACAATAGGATCAATCAGACAATGTTAGTGCCACTGCTTGGAAGGACACAAAAGTTGTCATGGTAATGTTTACCTGCTGTGATCCAAAGAAGTCTAATACAGTAATGAGAAGAAAGAAGAATGGTAGCAGAGAGCCAGTGACTTGTTCTGAAGCAATAAAGATATACAATGAGAAAATGGGAGGTGTTGATCGTGGAGATCAACTGAAAGGCTATTACCAGGTCAGGATGAAATGCAGGAAGGTAAATACATTTACAATTTTTTGTTTGACATCTCCATCACAAATGCCTTCATCATTCACGAACTTGGACATCCAAATTCAAAAGTGAACATCAAAGACTTCAGGGTTCTGCTTGCCGGATAATTAATTATAAATTACTGTTCCAAATTCACTTCGGTAAATGGTAGGCAGAAAAAAATTACCCATGGCACATTTCCCATATCAGAATCCACAGAGAAAATGTGTACGATGCTCACTCTGCAGAGAGAAAGACAGAACAACAGACACTATATGGGTGTGCCAAGAGTGTGACCTATGTTATACCATCAGGGCACTGCCGAAGACTGTTTTCTGAAATGGCATTCTAGACTATAACACTTAATTTGTTTTGTATGCTTTAAACTTTACCATATATATGTATTCCATCTTTCTATATCTTCTTAGTAGGCTATGTGCATCAAAATTATATACCACAGTAAAACACACCCTAACATAGCTCTTGCAGTTGATGGTGATTACACCACTGTGGAGGATGAGGGCAGCGAAGATGAAGAATCTTGTGCAACCATCACACATGCACAAGCTTGTGCTACATTGGAAACTGTGGTAAAATACCTGGAACAAGAACCTGATATACCACTGAACACTACTATTATAGTTAATCAATTATTGATAAACGCAGCAAAAAAAAAGAAAGAAAAGCTAATTTTTTTCATTTATTTCATTTTTATGCATTTTCTTCACAATTTTCATGAGTATACACTTTGAAAAAAAGAGTTTTGAATGACATGACCTGTTATATGGAAATTTCACATATCCGGACACCCTTGTGTCTGGATAACTGACTGTCTACTATATAGCCGAAAACGGACGAGATGAACTGTACAACGCCCGAAAAACTACATGAACTTCACTAAATTTCTTTTGTACAATTGTTACAGAATTAATGCGCAACTGCGTAACCGCCCCTTTTTCACGTGTAACGTTGACATTTGCATGCTTAATTGACTTGGATTCACATGAATAAATGCTTCTGGTTAAGTACTAAATGCATTCCTCATTTACCGTGCTTGCGGTCGTGTCAACTCAACTTGGACATACTATAGCCATAGTAACTGCACCGGATACAGACTCTTTGGGGTGAACTGGAAAGTAACACCCTCAACTGTCTCCTGCCCATTACAAGGCCGGCGCAACCGCTACGGTTGCTACTGTTTTGGCCGTAGCACTCCCGAGACATTTAAAAAAAATTAAATGAATTAGCTACGCGCATGCTCAGAAATCTTGCAGCTGTTTTTATCCACTGAGCTTGCAATATGGCTTCTTCTAGTTATACTTCGACAGGTAGTACTGGTACTACCAGTTCTCGTTTTGCTCTTCCGGATCTTCCACCAGCCCCTAACCACCCAACAGATAATTTTGTTTTCCCCAAGAAGTCATTCGGCAAGAAGCAGATAGTGTGGCGTTCATGTCAGGCTCCTTGGTTTAAGCGGTGGCCATATTTGCATTATGATGCTGCCAGAGACTGCCTGTTCTGCCACACTTGTGTTGAAGGCTTCAAAAAACACAAGATGCTTGCATCCTTTGCAGAGCCTTCTTTGGTAAGTAAAATAATACCTTAAGGTAGCTAGCTAATATTGACAGATTTTTATTTTAGCGATTTTGGCATTTTTGAGATTTTAGGGTGCTAGTTTTGTGCCAAAGAAATATGCTATCAGTTCAAGTCCAATACCATGCTATACTGGGTCCATGACTGTTATAATCAAGGTATTCCTAAGTTAAGATTTTATTCCGATCAAGAGCAAAATCAAGTTGAACTTTGAACTAGCTAAAAAAATAAAAGTTACCGTAAGGTAGGTGAATGTAGGCCCCTAGTTTGATGTTGGAATGTCATGTCACTTTTTAAGTACAACTATATATTTACAAGTTGCTATCAACACCATTTGTTTAGCTAAGTTACTGAAGTATTGGTAATTTTTTGTTATAGATTTCAACTGGTTTTTCTAATTGGAAAGATGCCACTACAGTGCTAAAAAGACATGAGCTCAGTAATTGTCATCGAGAGGCTGTTGAATTGACTATTACTATTCCAGCCACAACTACAAATGTAATGGAGTTGATGCAACACAATCAAGTTAAAGAAAAAGAGAATAATAGAGGCATGCTATTAAAAATAGTATCCAGTATCAGATATTTGGCCAGGCAAGGACTGCCTCTTCGTGGTGATGGCAGTGAGGAGGATGGAAACTTCTTGCAATTATTGCAGTTGAAAGGAGAAGATGATGCTGGGTTACTTGAATGGATGAAGCGGAAAGTTAATTGATATACATCTCACAACATACAAAATGCAGTCTTAAAAGTAATGGCTACTAATATCTTGCGTACAGTTTCAAAATGCTTACAAGAATCACCATTTATCGCACTAATGCTGGATGAGACAACTGACATTGGTAATGATGAACAAACTACTATAGTACTCTGAAGAGTTACTGATTCTTTCGATGTTCACGAAGAATTTGTTGGACTTTATAAAGTACCATCAATAGATGCTGCTACACTTACTAGTGTTGCAAAAGATGCTCTGTGCAGGCTGAACGTACCACTATCTAAACTTCGTGGACAGTGTTATGACAGAGCAAGTAGCATGCGTGGAGCTCGATCTGGAGTTGCCAAGCGAATAATGGAGGATGAGCCCAGGGCAGTTTACATTCACTGTTGTGGTCACTCCATAAATTTGGCTGTCAACGATGCTATTAAGTTATCATTACCAATCAGAAAAGCACTTGAAGTGACATATGAGGTGACTAAACTGATCAAATACTCGCCCAAACGTGAGGGAGTATTTCGTGAACTGAAATCTTCTCATGACCTTAATGTAGGTAGCAGATCACCAGGTATTCGTCTACTATGCCCTACCCGCTGGACTGTACGAGCTGACGCCCTTGCAAGCATCTTAGACAACTATGAAACATTATTGAGTACATGGGAAGAGTGTTTACAATTGGTGAGAGATACAGAATCCAAAGCCAGAATAAATGGAGTGTGCAGTCAAATGAAAACATTTGATTTCATGTTTGGGGCTGTTCTTGGAGAGATGATCCTCAGCAAGACCCTACAACACAGAGCCACTTCAGCAGCTGAAGGTCAAGTAATTGCTAAGATGGTTATTGAAACAATTGCCAAGGTACGCACTGAATTTGATCTGTTCTGGGAGAAATTACTGAATAAAGCACAATCAGTTGATATTGAAGAACCTCAACTTCCCCGTAGACGCAGGGTCCCAAGATGCTTAGATGATGGGAACAGCAGTATCATTTTCATCATGAGTCGCCTAAAGCATATTATCAGCAAGTATATTATGAAGCGATTGATAATACTATTATTTGCTTAAGTGATAGGTTTAACCAACCTGGTTATCAATTATACAGCAATTTGGAGCAGCTGTTGATTAAAGCAAGTCAGCAAGAAGACTTCTCCGAACCATTCAAGACAGTATGTGACTTCTACAAGGATGATCTTGTATATGATATGCTACATGTTCAGCTGCGTACATTTAGAATTGATTTTCAGAGTGCTGCTATGCAAGAGGAGGGAGCCATCCGAAGACATCTGACTATTTTTGACATTCGAGCTTACTTTCAAGGACTTTCTGATTCCCAGAGAAGCTTGTTGAGTCAAGTGAGTCGCGTTGTTCAACTTATTATGGTCATGCCAGCTACAAATGCCAGTTCAAAAAGGTCCTTTAGTGCTTTGCGTCGTGTGAAGACGTACTTCGAAGTACCATGGGGCAGCAGCGGCTGAACAATCTGATGGTCCTACATGTCCACAAAGAGCTCACTGATGCTTTAAATCTTGAAGAAGTTGTTAATGACTTTGTTGCAGACTCGGAACATCGTATCAGAATCTTTGGCAAATTTTGATTTAAATCATTAATTTTTTTCTAATTCACTAAATTATTATTGCTAAAATAATCAATATTTCATGAAGTAAAGCAATGAATGTTAGGGTCTCATACAAAACAGTCTGCCCCTAGATCAGCACAATACTGGGCACCAGCAGCTAAATAAAAATACAATGAAAATAATAAATATTAGGGGTGTATCATCTTTGGCCTTACCACTAAAAATGTGCTTGCTCCGGGCCTGCATTACCCACACCCTCATGCGAGGATGGATGTATTACTTTATTTTTAGGTTTAACCATGTGTAAAAAAAATTGTCGTTCTCATGATTAGATTTGGAACTTTAATTCCACTTACAATCTATAGCTGAACTAGAGCAACTTTAAGAGTGGCCTGAATGTAATGGGTGTTGATGACTTCATGAGAGACTATCCTATATATCTGGCTCCATTTTTTACATCAGAGAATTCAACAACACTGAATGAAAGGCTACACAGTTAAAATTATAGAACATAATTTTCAAATGATTGTTTTCATTTGACAGATAAACTTCAAGATATGTTCAAGTCAATACAGATCTCTGAAAAAGGAACCAATGGAGTGGTCTTGGGAAGAGGCTACGTATATTATGTTTGTCAGAATTTTGCTAGTGATTATTACTTTACAGAAAACTTAAAACCATTTCTCTCAAAAAGATAAAAATTGACAAAATTGGATGGGTGAAATTTTGTGAAACTTGTTCAACCTATTAAAAAAATTGACATTTTTGTAGTTTTTTCTGGTGACACTACAAATTGTTTATCCCCTATGGCAGCGCTAACTACCTGTGGGAAGACTTCGTGAAGTTAAATCAATAGTGTGCCTACATATTTGGTGCCAGCGGTGGTTGTATCTTGCCTAATAGACTAAAGGTTGACGGGAAGACAAGAAACGAACTCACATCTGTAGTGAACGGCATCCACTTCATCCAGTCTAAATTCCAGTGTCACTCATGCATAGTGAGAGATGCAGCTCTTATGAATATAACTTAAAGTAAAAAAAAAGAAAAGAGGATAGAACAAGCATATAAAAATGCAAAAGTCAGATTTTTTAGGTGGGTAGTAAAGGTTTATTCAGAGTGCTGAAACACAATATCACAAATAAAAGATTATTTAGCTTAGGTTTTGAAAAAAATGTAAGTTGAAAATAAATGTTAATTATGACACTCTGAAATGCTATGATTGCCATTTTTGCATATTTTATCATTTCTTTTCATGAGATAGACCCAATACACTAGCAGTTAAATATCACCAGTCTGCTCCAAGGATCAGGATATACTTAGCAGTGAAGACCTATGCAAAATTCAGGAAAAAGTTGATAAAACAAAGCCCCCCCCCCTCCCCCCGTCAAAAAAAAAAAATGAATAAAAATAGTAAGAATTATCTTATGAGGAAGGTGGCATTAGAGAACCTAATTCACAATAGTACTCTACTTTTTTTGTTTTACTCTTACCCTAATTTTTATATATCAACCTTATGATGTGTGTAATAATATTATTGTGATACTAAACTAGCAAACCACTACATTGAAAGTGTCAGTTGCTGCCAGGAGTTGCTGTTCAGCTACAAGTCGTTTACACTTCAAGTGCAAACAACCACTGAATACCTCAATTAGTCTATGTCAAATGTGTGGGCGAAACACTATACCAGAACCTTAAGGGTGCTCGCACACTTCCCACGTGGTTAATTGAGTCTGGTTGCTAGGGAAGAATTGTTCTTTTTCTGTTGTATTTAGACCGTTTTCTGCAGGTGGACCTTATTTACTACTACCGTAGAAGTCTACATACCTGAATTCAGAAGTAACAAGTGGCCGCTTCAAGAGATATGACCCTTCTACTTTCTCATACAAAAGCTAAAACTCCTCCGCCAGTACGGCACCTAGAGCAGCCATGCTTCGCCTACTACTTCTCCGACTTGATGCCTACAATAGCTTCGATCCATTTTTTCTTTATTCAATATTGCTTTTAACTTATTGACTTTTGCACGCTCTATTAGATCTTTTTTTTTTGTGAAAAAAAATTATTTTGGAAAATTGTATCGAACATTTTGCTGACTAGACTCTGGTTGGGCTCTGTTCCAAATTTGAAGTTATTTCCATTCCCCATTCCTAAGATAAAGTCCAAAGTAGCTTACAGAACATAAATTAAAACTACGCTAACATTAATTCCATGCACCCCGCCCCAATTTTAGCCCCGCCCTAGTATACGGAGGAGGTGAAATCTTTTGTTTATTTAGTGGCTCTGAGAAGAGCCGGGTAAGAAAGAAAAAAGATAAACACTGCTGGAGATGGACAGGAAGCAGCAGACCAGTGCGGGAGGCTACTTTAGCGGGACTTGTGGAGGGCCTTTGTCAGTTTCTCTCTGAGCGGCATGCTCCTCACTCCTCGCTCCTTCAATGCCGCTTGAAACTCTTCTGTCCCTCTACACTGCTGGCGAAGGAGTGACAGAGTGAAAGGTGAACCCCAGAGCATCCAGCTTCTTCGCCTGTGTAGAGGTAAGTGTGGGTTTTCCGATGGCTTTCACTAGTGATGCTGCTCTGCTGAATAGCCCTTCTGCTGTATCCACAGCTTTGTTTGCTCAAGGGGTGATCTAATAGAGAGAGCTGACAAAAGTGGAGAGATGTCTTGATGTTTGAGGACTCTTTCCATAGCTAATACATCCGGTAGGGCCCTGTGTGCTCCTACAATTTATACAAATAACAATAATTATTATCAAGCTTTATATTTATTTATAGTGGTGTGCCTTGCCTGCGACTTCATCTCCGGTGACTTTTTTGTGAAGCTTCTCCAAACCTAAAGGTGAGCCTTGGGTCAGCTTCAAATCCACTCTCCGTTCCACCTCAGCCAGAAGGATGGGAAAGTCAAAACCAAACCCATTGTGAGCTACTGGAACTAAACAGAGAGATAACAATATTTATTCAATTTATTTTTGTAAATTTTTGTTTTACCTGGATGATGAGGTGCTTGAGTAGCCCCTACAACGGCAGAAACATTGGTAGCCAGCCACTCATAGAAAATCGGTAGCACCACTGAGAGAGGCTTCTCGTGCCTTAGTATGTTATTACTGATACCAGTAACCTTGGAAGCTAAATAAAGTAGAAATTTACCGACAATATTTTAATTAATCAATAATTTTAAAATTGATTTTAATTATCATTGTAAATGTATATATGTGACCGTCGACAGGAAAACCGGGCACAACGCGGCACCCTTCGAAAAATTTTTTTTTGCACTTACAGAGTTGTCGGCGTCCAGATATTGAGCTTTCCAAGTTTTATCGTCATAGCTTAAGTTGTTCCCACTATAATGGACCTAATCGTTCCCTTCCATCGGCTTGAAATAATACATTTTTAAGAAATTGATCGATCTTTTCTCGATATTTACGCACGCCTTGTTGTGCCTGGTTTTCCTGTAGACGGTCACATATTGTAATTTACTTAAATACATATTTGTACATTATTACTAGCAGATGAAATGTTTCGGCCAGTTCTCACAAGACTCGAGAAGGTCGGGTGATTGAGGGGTACAGGAGGATTTATCACTTTGGCGGCGATGTCAGTGATGTGGTCTACATAGATGCTTAACCCAGTGGTCTCACAATCAAACAGAATCAGGAGGGGAAGAGAATCATCTACTTCATCGTTGCCCCCTTCTAAATTCTGTTGATTCTCATCTTCCAGGTCAGAATCTATGTTGTTGTCATCGAAGTGAGTAGCATTGCACTAATGTATATTTTTTATTACATATTTATACTATACAATACATACCAGCATCTATGTTGTTGTCATCGTCCGTGATATCACCCCTGCCCTCTCCGATGTACTCTCCCACGTGACTGACTTCCCGCAACGTTGCCATCATCTCCTTTTCCCGCTCATAGCGGGCTTTCTTTGTCTTCTTCTGGCTATTTCTACAATTGTAAGCAAAGTAGCCAAAATTACGATGAACTAAATATGTGAAAATTAATACCTCTTATAGCGACTTTTATCACTCGACCGGTTCACCTTGTCCTTCTCCGACTTGTCCTGCTCATTCAACACCGACACCACTGCGGTTACAGGAACTTCCACCCCCATGCTAATGAGGCAAAAAATCTTCCAGATTGGCCCAAGGTTCTGTAAATGCAGTAATAACATAAATGCATTTTCTATATAGTTTTTTGTGTATACTTTATGACATATGGCCATGTTAGTCTTGCATGTGTAATGCAGGTGATGGAGGTCTATCCGTTTGTCCCTGTACATCAGCGCCAAACCATGAAATCCTTCCACAGTGTTGGTGGTCAGTCTGCCGCGATCCGAAATATAGTCTTGTGGCCGTGACCACATGCTGTTGAGCATAGCATGAAAACCTTCCACTTGGGCTTTACAGGTGAATTTGTGTTGTGTACTGTAAGCAGTACCATCTGGGTTAGTCTATGACAATGACAGAACAGTAATAACTATAATAATAAAACTAATAATTATAATAATACTAATAACAATAATAATATCAAGGTTACACACACTGTAATCTGCTCATTTCATTGTTAGAATATAGGTAAATAAGACAGTTTGATAACAACTATTTTCTATTTAATGCCCATTACAATTATTTCCCCATAATTTAATAAAGTTTGCATATATAATTATATTGACCTTGTCCTGGTGGCACCATTTTGAACTGTGATCGTCTTTACAATAGTGGTTGTAAAAGTTCTTGATGCCTTCGGAAAAGGCTTGCAAAGGATCTTCATCATTGTTCACTGCATCCGAAGAAATCAGCGCACCCAAAGACGTTTTACAGTGAGAAAGAAGACTCTTTGGCATTCGCTGGCCGTTCATCATAAATGACAAGACTGGATAGTACTGACTCCAGCTACCAGAAAAGTTATGAATCTTCAGCCCATGAGAATGTTCCAACCCTATAGTACCAGACGACACCAATGAAAAGTGTCTGACTGTCATGAGAGAACCTCAGTTGGCTGGCTACACTTGACAGCTGATCAATGATGTCCTCTAAAAGACAGTTGTGATTGTCTTCCAGCTCTGCCTCCACTATCCCCTCCACCTCAGCAAACCCCTCCTCTGCAAGCTTTTCCACCTCAGCAAGCCCCTCCGCCTCAGCAAACCCTGCCTCAGCAAACCCTTCTGCCTCAGCAAGCCCCTCCACCTCAGCAAGCCCCTCCACCTCAGCAAACCCTTCCACCTCAGCTAGCCCATCCACCTCAGCAAGCCCTTCCGACTTGGCAACTTCAGTCTCCCTCTCCCCCTCCACTACTGCCTCCATCAATACCTCTCTTTGTCAATTCTGATCATCCATCAAGAGAGTTTCCTCATCTGTGTAAGTAAAAAAGAAAAAAGTTATTCCTTGAATGCAGATTCCAACCCTTCCCCCCCCCCCCCCCCCCATTTTTTTTTATACACACCTGTGTAATAATTTTTTTTTATACTAATAGTTCAATCATCAGGCATTTATTTTACTCTAATAGTATTGATAGTAAATTGAAGTTTGAAGGGGTAGGTAAGCCTATTCCAAGTAAATGTTTAGTTTCCTCATAATAATTGATCTAAATCTTGCATAACATGTTGATGAACTGCCAGCTGTTTGTCAGTTGTGAGTCATATTCTACCACTAACCCAAAGTTTTTTTTGTTGATCCACTGATAACAAATTTTCTCAAAAGGATGTCCTAATGTAATCACTATATCACTGTCTGATCTACCAGCTAGCCCATAATAATACATTTTATTCATGTTTTGATAATAAATGTATCCATTAGTTCCAATTTTATTTTACTTATTTACTTATTTTATTTATTTATTATTATTTTATTATTTTTTTATTTTTTTATTTATATATTTTTATTTTTTTATTTAATTTTTTTTTTATTTAGTATTATTTTTTATATGTTTTTTTAAAATCAATTAATTAAGGGTGGCCGCACATAGCAACGCGCACTGCCAGTAGATCCGGACATTAATTTATTCCCCGCCAATACCCCACCATTTGATAATACGCGAGCAGAAACTATCGCGCAGTAGTAGCAGAAGTATACTTTGCGAAGTTGTAGTGTTTTAGTTTAGCTTCTTGTTGTCTCATATCCGTTTACAGCAACTCTCCATACGTCGTCTGAGCTCACGCAGCAAGGTGCACCAGGCTGCCTCTCCTCCTGTAGCCGTTCTCTGGACTCTGCGCACCTGAACTCAAGCGGATGGATATACCAGGCTCGATTTCTGCGGAGCGAAGACTTCCCAAGCTGCGCAGATCTAATACCTTCACCTATGGCTATCTCCAATAAACTGCTCTCTCTTCTGACTCTCTTATTATTGTTGTATTGATGTTTGTTTACTCTTGATATAGGCGGGCTCTTTTTAGAACCAATACAAACTAATTGAAAAAAAATTGCTCGCGTACTCGTAAGTACGAGATATGGGGGTGGGGCTATTTCTTAAGAATTGCGAGTGGAATTAAAGTTCCAAATTTTGTAACAGTTTTTCTTGGAATCTAATAATGAGAACGGCACAAAAATTTTATACACGGGTAAACCAAAAAAAAATGAACTGCACCACGTTGAGAATTTTTCAATATCTTATAAATAGAAAAAAATGCGAATATATCATAAAGTAATATTGAAATGGATAAGAACTCTTTGTCTTGCAGTAGAGTATCGGCTCGGCTAGTAGTGCACCAAATTGCGGAGCTCCAACTTACCGCACCGCTCCAAAAAATTGCTACAAAGTTTTATAACCAGGCCCCGATATTTCCTCCAGATTAGCTCTAAAATTAGTGAGCGGCTCCTTCGGCAGTACTGTGTCCTTGTGTTATAGTAGAGAAGCCCCTGTAAGTATACAATAGTAGTAATCGTGCATAGCAACCATCAACAAAAAATTGCGTAGGCGGTGTGCGGCCACCCTTAATTTATTTATTTTTTTGCTGCATACCTACCCAATAATAATAAATTTTCCAAGAATGATGTACTGGCACTCACCAGTTGAATGTGTATGTGTGTGTGTGTGTGTTGCCTGCCTGCTAGCCTCAAATACTACATATTGTTCATACTTTGATAGTGAAGTAATCTTTGTTTATTGGTCATGCATTTATAATTCCACTGGTAGCTGAATTCTCAATTTTTTTAAAATTATTTTTTTCTATACTGCACACTAACCCAAAGTCAATGTACCGATAAAAAAATTTCTCAGAATAATATACTGGTACTCACCAGTTCATTGTGTGTGTGTGTGTGTGTGTGTGTGCGTGTGTATATTTGTTGCTGACTTACGTGTTGAACTGCTCAGGTCCTTAATCGCAGGAATTGCCAAAGTAGACACCGACCTGGACCCCTCAACGACAGAGGTAGAACTTCCAACATCACTTCCAACAAGCTGGGGCAAGTCCGAAGCTGTGAGTGTGCTCAGTGATGTAGTACCACCTTCAGCATTCACCCCTGGTGTGACAGGGTCAAGTTCATGAGACTCTACTACTTGAATTAGATTATTTGGTGTATTATCACAAAGTAAAATTTGTTATGCAAGTATGAAATTATTTTTATTTACAATATTTTGTTGTATGTGTTGCTGAGATAAAAAATAAATAAAGCAGTAGTTGTGTATACCTGTGCTTGAGGTATGCAGAAGTTTCTTCCTTTTCATTTCAGTGGCTTCAGCCAGTTGCAGTTTCCTTCTTTTAGACAGCCTCTTAGCATGGTTGAGTAACAACAACGTACAGTCCCCAGTGACAGCAAACCACAGTGAGTACAGTAAACCCAGACAAACCACACGTGGAGTAGTGGGGTATACCATCCCGCGGGAATAGCCAAGAGATATCCTGACCGCGGGAACTCGGCCTAGCTAAATCAGCATTCGCGAGGAACTATTCCATGAAACAGGATGTCACATTTCTGTGATTAAATTCACGGGAAAAAGTGCACGCGCATTGCTATGTGCGAGCACCCTTAACAAGTGTAACTCTTGGGTTCTCCACCAACAAGTCAGCAACATACTGCTGTCGTGCCTTGACTTTGTTGTCAACACCATACTGAGTTTCTTGATTTCCCCAAAAACTACTGTACAGCAGGCTCGTTACTTTATTGCAGCGCTTTGTTGTCTTCCTCATTTTGGCTATACTTCCTACATTGGATGCTGTAATCTGCTTCCTTCTCTCCGTCATCCATTTGCCACATGTACCCTGACCTCTTGTAGTTGCCTCAATGTTTCCAGCTTCTTCTTTTGTGACCATCACTTACGTATTATAGAACCCTTTCTTCAGAGACTCCAACATATCACAGGGAAGGTCATCCTCAACTTGCTCTGGAGAAATTTCTCGGTCATGCCTGCTATAAGCATTATGAGCCACTGCAGAATCGTCTATGCGGGAATATTTGCTCCTTCGTCGTTTTTCCTTCACTTGTTCTGTAGCCTTCCTCTTCCTGTCAGCCTCTACTCTCGCAGAAGAACGGTTGGCAGCGTTAGAGAAGAACGATTGGCAGCGTTAGAGAAAATCTTATTATAAAAAATCCGGCATGGACAAATGTGAAATAGAAGCATCATACTACTAACCTGTGTTCCCATTAGCCACTCTGTGATCTATTGATAATCTTGCCACCGTCAAACTTGGTCCTAATGTGCATCCAGCACTCTGCCAAATTCATTGTGTGGTTACCGATTAGCTGGTTGGACTTAGCTACTAATCTGCTAACTAAACTGGAGATGTCATGCAACATTTTGGAGTCCACTTCCATTTGTGTGATACCACCTCTCCTAGCTTCAGCTTCAGGTGTAGGCGTGTCATCCAGTGTTTCTCTCCACAGTATCTCCTGATCTTCAATAACTGCAGCAAATTTGTTGTATTTTTGCAAAACTGGTCACATATATTAAACTCCCTTTTAGGGGACACTCTCAATATCAGACATCTACGTAATAAAGTACATTGATGGTCCGTAATACTCACCACAAATGTCTGCAGCATCAAAGGAACTATTTAGTCCCTTCACCTCCATTATTAACTTGTCCATTATCATAGTATTATGTGGTAACTTGATTGATTTTCTTTGTTAAAAAAAAGTCAAAATAAGATACATCTAAAATTAAATGTATTAACTACATAAGATAAAAAATATAATGAAACTCACCCAGGACAAATCTCCCATCCCATAAAGTCTTCTGAATTTTCCATAAGCTTCCAATAAACTTAATGAACTTCTTGCTAACAAAAAACAACAATAATAACAACGGGCTGCTCCGGCATTTTCAATGTGGTCAGGCCAGAAAGTGGGTGTGGCTAAAGGGCATGGCTTACCACCATTATATCACAATGTAAACTATATCTACTGAAGTCCTGGTCAAGAAAGGAAGAAGAAAAAAGAAAAAGAATCAACCTCAGAATAGCTAGCTAGCTATGTCATGTGTTATACAGGTCATAAAATTATATTGTCAAAATTTCACAATACTGTACAAGATTAATCACAATAGATTTGTAATGATTTAACTATATATATTGTTATGAGCATGTGTAGTATGGGCATAACACCCACGTCATTTGAATAATATATACGTTGTAAAGAATTAAAATTTGCCAAAAAACATTTGAACGCCTTTCACGTCCACTGATAAAATCATTAGCCACATCAGAGGGAATCATGTTGTCTGTGTAATCTTTATGGATCTGTAAAATCATCAGGCTGTTGAGTCTTTCCTGAGACAAAGTTGACCTCAGATATGTCTTCAGCCTAAGTAGTGCACTAAATGACCTCTCATTTGTGCAATTAGTTGCAGGCAAAACCAATTTATTTTTTAAAAGACGGACAACTTCACTCGTAAGTTCTTTCGGCTGATGACAAATGTTGAAAGTACTTTTTCAGAGTGTGCTTATTGTGTACATCTTACGGTATATTGCATGGAGCTGAGTTTCCAGATTGAGGTCATTGCCATACACTTCAGCAATCTTTGTGAACTCCTGTTGGTATTCTTCTTTTTTCATTAATTTAGGAAACAAACGATGACACTATCAATTATGTAGCTTTCTTGATCAAACCTGTCTCCAATTGATTGAATTAATATATCATCCTTTACCACTGCAAACAATGCAGAAGAATCAATAGAAGAAACTGAATACAAACAAACTCCTCATGAACTTCAAGTCCCATATAAACCCATCATAGTACTAGCACAACTGTCAGATTTTAAGGTTTCAAAGTGACCACTTTTTTCACAAAAAATGTTAATGTGATATTTACTGCTTCAATAAACTAACTTTAGATGAAACTGACACCTTCTGCTTATTTTTTTTTATACTGTAGCACTACTGCAAGATAATGGTAAAACATTACCAAGTATAGTCAAGAAAATATAAAGTATAAATATATTAAAGAACCTATAATTATTGTCTATTCAATACTGGTAATGGATAGAATTTATAGGACTATTACATATCACAAAATTTGTGCATATGAATTATCTTGAAGAAGCTTGTTCCACGACTTAAGATTTTTTCATTTTTTCGACTTTGTGACATCTTAAGCATCCCGTTAATTACCTCCAACTCAATTCTAGGTTCCTCATTATCTAGAATTATATTGTAATCTTGTTGGTGATTTTGTTCTATTTATATTTATTCATATGTATGTTAAAATTTTCTTAACTGCAATATAATATAGTAAGTCATCAATAGTTGACCAGTTAAACTATCTCAGTATATAATTATATTTCAGTCTCAGAAGACAATCAAAACCTCTACGCGCATCAGCGGCATCAATAGAGCTCAACGGTTCAAAGATCCATATTCAACGAGTTATATTATTGTGCTGGCTGTGGCTCCATCAAACGACCTACAGAATCAGTTATCGCTAACAGCCATCATAATTCGTCTGACTTCACATTATATCAAATTTGTCCAATATAGGATCATCACCAAACTATTCATTCATCAATTCCCTTTAATTGTCATCACATTTGTGTACCAATCACTGAAAAACGTTTATGACAAAAGAAAAAAAAGAGATGATATCCTGCTTTTTCTTTATCTTCGCTTTCATCAAAGAAATTACTTCTGCTTGTAAGAACTCATGCCCAAGAAGCTAGTGAATTTACTGGTGAGAGAGGGGACACTAAAATTTTCGGTTATGGATAACAACGTCCTTGAATTGTGAATTGGAGATATGGAGTAACTTGAATAGGTGGAAACTGGAGGCGTGGCGACTTGAGTGACAGCAACTGGAGGCCCGGAGACAGAAGTGGTAGCAACTGGAGGCGTGGTAACAGAAGTGGTAGCAACTGGAGGTGTGGCAATTAGTCCACATACCTTGACTGACTGCTTTGAGCGCTCCTAGCATAGAAACGTCCTCCCACTGCTTGTATTTTTCGGGTCGTTTTGAACTCTGGCCTGGAGCGAGAGTTGCTCTTTTCTTTCGGCTAACAGGCACATTAATTGGTGTACCCCTCCTAATAGCTCGTCTCTTTCGGCTACCAGAAGCTTCACTAGATGTTTCTCTTATACCCTGGCATATTTTAAGTCTAAAAAAAAAAAAAAAAAAATAACAACACGAAATGAACGAGACAAATGCTACTACTTCACAGCTAGCCATTTTATTAGTTTCCGTGCACACTCGTATACACACATTCACGCTTGAAAATATTCGTAAATCTCCGGTTAATGAAGGTGGTGAAAATAGATTGTTGTGGCCGTTTTTCTGGGTTATTGAATAAAGATATTGGATGATTATTGATGCCTTGTGTGAAGCATTGACACTTGATAACACCACAACAAAATTACTCCAAACTGAAATAAGGCCAATGAGTGGAAAAGGTCATCAAATGTAAAAATATTCACCCGCTTCAGGAATGTACCGCCGCACGTGTATGGGAAAAAAAAAGGAATGTAAACCGTAAAACTACCGGTTTACATTCCTATTTTCCAGCGGCAGAGCACAAATTATTGGACTCCACCCACATATCACTGCAATTGATTCGATTTTTGTTGAAGAGTATGGCTCGACGCTCGTTTCCTCTTGCTCCTTTGAAACTCACTAGGAGGTCAGCCTGTGCTTCTGTTAAAAGAGAAGATTTACACCAGGGTGCTAAGGTTGTGGAAGTTCCTATGAGTGTATACAGTGGTGACCATCCAGCACCTATGTCTTCTCCACCCGCTACTACACCAATATCCTCTGCTTTAGTGGATGAAGTGGAAGAGACAATATATTCTATTGAAGCAAAGTCATCAGTGGCTGGCTGGGAGGCAGTAAAGGAGAGACTGCTATTTGGGGTCACTGAATCGTTGGGGATGCCTGTTGGCCAAATGTGTGTGCTGTGCAGGAAAAGTGATGCGGTTATTAGATGTCAGCAATGTGGACCTCAGTCATATTATTGTCGAGCATGTACTGATACAGTACATTCACAGTGCAGTTTTTTACACACTACGGAACAGTGGACGGTATGCTTGCATGATTTGTCTTGTGTACTGTTGAAGTTTACACTAGAATTTGTTGTGTCATTGGAGAAAAAGCTGAATCCATTAATAATAGATACAATGTGTGCACTATGTAAGGTCCTTTCACTTAATAGAGGGGTGAGGAGCCGTATCTCCTGTTTTCCCATGCTTTGTAAAAAAACAACAACATCTGTAGTACGTTAATAAGCTAGTCTTGCAAGCCAGACCATTTTCTGACCCTTCACTGCTATGCGTGTGAAGGATCTGGACAAGTGCATTGACCCGTTTTGTTCAATTCTTCTAGATTCTGAAAGAACATATAAAAATGTGTGTAACCTATAATGAGGGGTTGAGTAGCCAGACCCCATATCGAACCAGTTACGCGGGGAAGGGGTATGATGGCAATAGTACACTGTACCAGTTAGAAAAGAATTTTATTCTTGCCCGGATGTTCTGCGATAACAAATGGTTATACCATTAGCGGCGGTGAGTTAAATATATTCATGAACGAAATTGAACCGCAACTTATCCCATGAAATCTGAGGGGTAAGAACTGGTACTAAGCCCCTTTCCCTCATAGCGGTTTGGTAAGGGGTCTAGCTATGCAAAACTATGAGGGGGTGTGGTTTACATACAAGTTGGATGGGCTGCAATGCTTGCGCTCTTGATTTGTATGAGTAGTACTGCTTCACTCTTATGAATACTATACTTGTAGTATAGAATTGTAGCAGTATCAAGATTTGTAGTGGTCATTCTGCACTAACTAAGCTGGCTTCCCTGTTCAATGCTCGTTATTGCGTTATTTTGGTGATTACTTGAAAATTAAATTGCATCTTATTTAAACATGATTACATTCTACTGGAAGGAAAAAGGCACTTGTCTAGACACTTCCCCCCCCCTCACTTAGCGTAAAGAGTCTGGCTTACGAGACTATTGGTAAGCATGCAATCTCACTTGTCAATAGTACCATTTAAGCATACCATTAATAATACGGTATTTTCTTATATACATCACAAACTTATTACTATAGTAGGTTTGCATTGGGTTTGGATTATGGGGTTGTGTCGTATTGGACTACTGAGCAGCTAGCTATGATGGCTTGGAGTATTGGAAAATCCACCTTATACCTCCTATCATAACTTCAAATAGAGTGTCTTATAATCACGTATTTTGATGAGCATTATTTAGAGTCCAGAATTGGCTCTTCACTAATTCGAATGGGTTAGTTTGAAGCCCATAGTGAGGATCAGCTTTTGTTCAGTCTCAAATAGTAAAATAGCAATATAATTACTTCTCTGATCACTATTTGACAAATGATGAATGTTTCAAAACCAAAACTATAATGTAGTGTGGGTGTGGTCCTTGATACCCATTGTTCTGTATGTGTGCATAATAGGGTGACCATTATATCCCAGTGTTGAAGCCTCACTCTATTGATGTGCATCCAACTCACTTGTGTTCAACAAAAAAATCAATATCTCTCACTTGTGTGGATGAATTAGGTAATCTAGACAAATTTTTTAAATTCGTAATCATTTATTTTCTCATATAAAGAATGGTAGATCCTACTGATGGAGCTCATTATAACTCCAATATAACCGCTCAGTTTAGTCTTTTGTTTTAAAAAATTGTAAGCTGAATAAAACTTGCAACACCTTAGCAGTGGGTGTGTTGCATTATCTTGAGTTGTGCAATAATATCCCAATACACAGTTGACACTCAATTATCTGAATATATTATTTTTGATTTGTTTTAGTTTTGGTGTTGAATATTACATATATATATTTATTGCAGCTTTGATATTTTTTCTTGAATATTTCCGCATCACGCGAGCGTTCTGTATTCTCCCGTATTGTACGCTTGTTATTGAACACTCGAAGTAGCGCGCATGGCGAATAAAATCAATGAAAATTGTATTGTAACCGGTTGAGAAAAATTTCAAAGAAGCAATAAATCACTTATCACACTTGTCGTACAATATGGGAATGATATTTTACTCTCACGCCATATTTTCCCATATTGTACTCAGACTCGTGCTATAAGTATTATATATATATATGTATATTTGTTTGATTGTTTGTTTTTGTTTTTTAGGTTCACAGCATTCCATTAATTTTGCTAGTTGTACCTGCGAACCTCTTCCAGTAACCCTTGCAAGAGCCAGTTATGGCCTGCTACTCCTCACCTTCCAAGACTTGTTTTTACTTTTGGCCTATTAGACTGGGCTGAGGCACTGATGTTAGAAGCACAGGTGTCGCTGAATGATTTTTGCTGTTCCTTGGCATTTAGGTGCCGATTCAAATTGTTGAAGGTAAAGTGTACAGGATTTTGTTACAATTTATTTCAATAATAATATAAAAAGTAAGTGTTATTTTTTAATTCTTTTTTAAAACTCGTGCCTCAAGTAAGCCTGTTAGTAATGCAAGGATTTTTTAAAGACATTTCCTCCCTCCCCCTGAATGGTTTATCTCCCTAAAAATGTTAGTGTATGTATTATTTCCTTGTAGAAAGTTGACAATTATAAATCATTGATTGATGCTTTTGAAGAATACAGGTATGTATATGTGTTATATTAATATGTAAAATCAACTAATTAATTTTGTCGCTAGGTACCTAAAACATGAATTACGACACCTACGTTATCTCTCTAAAGACTTAGACTCTGGGAATGTCTGTCCAGCTTGTCCCAAGGTAAGAGAAATGTGTTGTTGTTGTTTTTCCTGCTAAACACTTCATCCTGGCATAAACAAGTAAACAACAACTCAAGTTATCAACATTGGTGTGGTATTTACGGTAGAAGTGCTTCACTTATTTTGCTTGTGTGTGTGGCTTTATTTGATGCACATAATATCTAATAGCGACTTTTGATACTATATTGGATGTGTTCACTTCCTGGCAGTCTTCCTACTGCATCAGATCTGCCCAAGGAAGATTGTGAACTGTCTGACTTATTTGAGTAATTGAAGTTTGCAACTATACTATTATGCTTAGGCTGGTGGAAAAACTATATACGCATGTGATGCACTATTTGGATTGCCAAGAAAAAAAGCAGCTGGTCACAGCCATCGTGAACCCCTACATGGTGACTTATGGTTTGGTGATCAGTTGGAAGTCGATGAATTTGTGGCTCAAAGTCGGCAAAATAAAAAAATTAAAAATGTAAGTTTGCTGCACTTTACATTATAAACATATAGTTTTGAGAGTATATTAATGTAGGAGTGCAGTAATTTTGTGGCTGGTAGTGCACTGCGATGTAATAGCAGGTACAGGGCACTGGATGAGACTGCTGTTTTTGGATGTGCTTGTCGTCATGAATTTCCAGTGAAGTTTATTAATTTAAAGCATGGAGAAAGGTGAATTTAACGAACAACAATGCTATTAATAGTTTATCTTTACACATGCTTTGCTCTTCTATAATCAGGCTTGCTTATGCAGTGTGGATGGTAGAGGAAGTCATTAAAGCTAATGAATCTACAAACAATGAGTTATATTTCATGTACGACATCGCATGCACCCTTCACAGTCACTTGTGCGTAAGTCATTGGCAGTAGTATTTCTTTCAAAGTTTATAATTTTGGATTCTCTACCTTACCAGCTATCACAGCGATCGGACGTTTTGGAGGATATTACTCTGTGTTTACCTATTTTTCACTCATTTGGCCACAAAGTGTCTTGTCAGGTGTGTATGTTTGTGGTCTTTCCTAAGGCGATTTAGTCACATGACCAAAGAAATGAGACCTTCACACCGCATTGATGTGTTAGCACATGCCTTAGTATACTATGGTATCCTGACCAAGCAGAAGCTTGGTAAGTGTACAATGTAGTCTGAGTAGTCACATGTATGGACACTGTTTAAGTTGATTGGACAACACACTACATGTTTTCCATACAATTAATCATATAATTTATTGTGTGCCTATGTGGCCCAAATATGCTAAGTTTCATAATAGATTTATTGAAATGTGAATGTACTTAACTCGGGTAATATTCCGCGGTACACGGGGGGTCAAGTGTTATTGTGTTGGGTTATTGTTTGGTGTTATGGTGCCACCCGAGCCATTTTTTGTGGTTGTTGCATTCCCATGAGGCATACAATAAAACACTGGGCACTGCACAGTGCATAAGCACTCATGAATGTGAGGCTTATAAGATTGCTAGGAACAAGGTACATAAGATTGTACACTTAATTTAAGTATTGTTTAGATGCTAACAAAGAACATTTATATGTTGTGGCAATGCTGTAGCCAATATGTTGCTGTTGCGATGGGAACGTGCTGGCAGGATTGCCCAGGTTGCTGAGGAGACACTAAATACGATTTACCCTCAAGGCATCAGTGAAGGATACAGTGTTGTTGAAAAATGGATCTCAGAAGAAGAACACTCGTATAAATGTTCTCCATCGGTGTCAAGTATGTGCAAAAGTGCTTAGTTTCAAAATATATGTATGTGTATGTATTCGGTTTCTTTTTAGGACCAGATCAGTGGAAGATATTATACTACTATACTCTTTATTCTTACTTCACATTAAGGTGATTTTGTCACATGACCACAAACTTTATTTTGTTGTTTCAGTTGTTATTTTTTATTCATTATCCTTTCATTTGTTCAATGATATAGAAACAATACTTTGACCGATGATGTCTCGTCAACCCCATCTGGAAAGGAACTAGCAAGGTAGGAATTATGAATGTGCTCATGAGATACGTTTTCTAATGTTTTTATCAGCTTTCTCCCATAAGTATGGAGAAAAAATTAGAGGACATTGAAAAGAAACATTCTATTGTTTCAAGGTGGACAACATCAGACAAGGAATATCAAGAGCTGGAAAGACGTCTAGTAGCGGAGAAAAAAGAGCAATTGTTGAGAGCAATATGGAAAGCTGCAAAAATAAGAGCATTTTTGCTAAAATTAAAGGCCAAGTACGCAGGTACGTTTGTTGTTGTTTTTTAATTGAGTACGTGAACGTATACATGCATGCATATGATAGTTTCCAGTAGCCATGGTAGGTCAGAATTCTCTGGTTTTTCACTAGTGTACTTGTTTAAAAAAAATAAATCATGTATACACGTCCAGACATGTCACAAATTCATGCACTACTATGTTATCTAATATGAGCGGTAGATGGTACACACATGCACACACACACACACTCACACATACACAGACACGCACACACAGACACACACACACACACACACACATCAAATTCTGGGTCATCAGAATGTGATTATAGTGGTCACGGTATTTATAGTGCTACAGTTTACGGGATTTTATACATGAAGTATAGTGGGAATGTTTCATGGGTAATGATTTGAGGGTTAAAGTTAATGGCTCCTCAATGAAGTCTTTAGGTAACTACTACTGTGGAGTATGTACTAGCAGGATAAAATTTTGAGGAGGATGACAAATACTGAAAAATCGCTACAAATTACACCCCACCAAACTAACCTGCTATCACTCCACAAGCACTTTATCACTCCTCCAAATAGATGCCCATAATGTTGGACATGCATTGTATTAGAGAAAATGTTATTAATTTTATATAATTAAGGTTATGTTCTGTGCGTATGTTGTGTGTTTGTGTGTTGGTTGTGTGTGTGTGTGTGTGTATGTGTGTGTGTGTGTGTAGATGGACAGAAAATTACGAAACGTCTGTCTCGGCAAATAGCAAGGGAGACAAAGAACATCAAGGACTTGCTAGTGGAGCACAACTTGTGTTGTTCAAGTGGTGATAGTCTGCCATACTCATCAGCACTAGATCTGGAAGTTCTGTCCACTTTGTTAGAAATAGCCCACTCGTCTCCAGAAATGAAGAAGAAACATGAAGTTGTGGAAGAGTATTTACTTTTGTTGAGAAGCAGAGAAGAAATTAAACTCATTGAAGTAGAAGTTGACTCTGTGGTGGCATTCTATTCTTCAAAAAAGGCTGTTATTGAGGCAGAGATTAAACAGTTTTCAGATACGTCCGCACGTTCAATTGGGGCTAAATGTTTGTTGATCCAGCTGCTCCAAGAGGTGATCCAATTGCAGCAATGCATGGAGTCTACCAGAATGACGATGAAGGAATCACGTTTGACTAATGAATATTTCACCTTCAGTAGCTCTGAAGTGGGTGGAGTTTTGATGGTGTGATGAACTATGGGTGGAGTTTTGATGGTGGGAGGAACTGTGGGTGGAGTTTTAATGGTGGAAGGAGCTATGGGTGGGGTTTTGATGGTGGAAGGAACTATGGGTGGGGTTTTGATGGCATGAGGAATTATGGGTGAAGTTTTGATGGCATGAGGAATTATGGGTGAAGTTTTGATGGCATGAGGAATTATGGGTGAAGTTTTGATGGCATGAGGAATTATGGGTGAAGTTTTGATGCTGGAAGGAACTATGTAGTCAGGTTTGTTATGTAATAATTTATACTTTCGTTAACTTTTTTTGGAGATTTGGTAATCTATATATTTTTGGAAACTACATGACATAGTGAATTTAAAAATCAATGTTTGCATTTTATTGGTTGCCATGGCAACCAGGTTAAGGTGCTAAACTAGTAGGTACTAATTTTTCTCATTAATCACTAATACAATACATTCACAATTGTCTTTAGTATAACAGGTACAGTTTGGATAAAGAGTTAATGATATTCATAAGAAAACCATTCTGCATGCTCACGGCTGTTTTCCGTCAATTATACCCGGGCACTGCGACCCGCCCCCAAAAATTTTTTCCTTCATCAAAGTTCCCTAGCAACCTCCATGGCAACTAACTACTCCCTTAGAAAAAAACAATTTTTAACACTTGCAATTAGCTTATCACGTGAATCTGAGTAGTCTCACGGGATTGGTGAGAGTCAATAGAGTAAACAGCGGGGAGAGGCTAAGAAGTTGAACGCGGAGTGGAAGCTGCGGGCGCCGAAAGTTCGTGGTCTTTAACTGATTGCTTGACCTAGTTGGAAGCGCTCTGCAAGAAATAAGAAGAGGTAACTAATAAATAATCATTTAGGCAGTTTATGAACTTGTTTTCCTAGCGCTACTTTTTTTTCCTGCCTAGTTTTCTTTAAGTTTATGACAACCGCTTACTTCCTTGTGGCAACCCTGCAGTACAAGTGGAGGCAAGCTAATCACACATGATAATTGAAATGCTAAACTCAATTGTGCCAGGTAATCTATTCTGAATAAGTCTGTGCTGCTAGTCATTTTTTTTCATTTTTTTGGAAGGTGGTCTTAAGGAACTAAGGGAGGGATCGGATGATAGCTGATGCTCTCTCATGATGTACTTGAGTCGATCTACTTCATTCGGAATTCCCTGGTGTGTTCGTTCCAGCTTCATGAAGTGCTGATGGACTGATTCAGCGCCCTGCTCGCCCATAAGTCCTCCTCCAACTCGCCAACGCTTCACCCATGGTATGACGTGCTCTTCCAAAATGTGCATTTTTGGAAGCACGGTTGCCCTAGGAAACTTCTCTCGGTAGAACTTCATGAAGTCACTTATACTACATTCTATTGAACAATACAAAGGTGTAATATACGTATGTATAAATAGATTTCTGTCTTACTGAGATGTTTTATGTCCGTATCGCTCATATAAGTTGATGAATTATATCTCCGGTGGCATTCACCAAACAGAGTGAAAGCAGATGTGAAGGTGGCAGTCATATCTTTCACTGCAGGCTGGAGGGTCTGGGGGAACTTGGAGCCAAGTGACTCCAAGTTGCTAATTAATGTCTGGATGCTCTTGGGCTATTCACATGAATACGTGAGTAAGTGCAAGACTAGTTTCATTTATGAGATAATTTGAATCATACCTTCAATAGTTTGTGAACATGGTTGCCAATGAATGTTCCTCCCTGGTAAGCTTGCCGTTTCACATTGAGTGACTGAAGGCTTTTCTCCAGGGACGTAAACAGCACTCCGTTGCGCACATCAAAGTCTTTCTGAAGTTTGGCTTCAAGTGTGGATATCTCAGCCTCCTAAATATATTTAATTTGGTGAGTCAATGTATAATATGTGTATTAATCATGCGCATGTTTACTTTAGTCTGGATGTTTAGATTAGTTTCATCAAGCTTTGCCTCCAAACTCTCCAAAAGCTCGCTGGTAGTGCTTAAGTCAGAGCTCAACATAGTGTAAGTGATCATTTCTGAAAGAACAGAACTGTATTTAGTTTCAACTTCTATCTCTGCTTTCAAAGATGACAGTTTCCGCAGGTGTTCGCAATCACTAACAGAGGCGTTGCCACTGACTTCCAGGGAACACTTGAAGTCTAATTCCTGGCAGTTATCTTCTAGAAGATTCCAGATCCTGTTGAATATGCCCAAAGAGAGGTGTAGTGCAGGTATGCACACCTTATGATTTATAGCAATTTTAAAGATGAGGATATATGTATAAGATAAAAACCTTACATTAGCGAGAGGAATGTCGAATAGTATTTCGCCAATAGCATTATTGAAATGTTTGGCTACTTTGAGATTTCCCTTTCCCTCTGTCATAAATCTCAGGTGGTCATCTTTTAAGGTCTCAAGTGACCTCAGTGGGAATGATCCTCTGGAACTTGGAGACTCAACCAGCTTAGAACTGGGAATCAGGCACCAAAGGCAGTTGTGACGACCTAATTTTACAAGTAAGTTGCTAATACGTGCATTTAACAATAAATATTGAACATACCACTTGCACCGCTTAGCCCATAAACTCGACAAAGATACTCATAGTCTCCTGACTGAAAGAGACGCACTGAATAGCCTCTATAAGTAAATATCTTCTGATTAAAACACACACGTATTAATTTGATTATTTACTTCAAGTTCATTCCCTGAGCCTCTTTCACATGTTCCTTGTACATGTCCAAGGCAGTGTGCAGGTTCAAGGTGGTATCCCCCGCTTTAAACACAGAAAGAACAGTGGTGTTCTTCATCGAGTTTGGAGTGGAAGTGTTCACAAGCTGAAGATTTAGCTTAAAACTTCCACGTCCCTTGTCCCCACCAATCTTCAGCCATAGTTCACCTTGCGGAATTACTCCATCATGCCAAGTCAATCCTGGACCGGATCTGATGGGTAATATTATGTAGAACAACATGTCATTATTTCCATAACACGCTAAATGTATGAGAGAGTATTTTTTATTTTAATCACTTATAAAAATATTTTCACATGATCACAATTATTTTGTTTGGTTTTGTTGTTGTTGGTTTATTTGTTTGTTTGTTTTCCTAGATTTGCATCCAAAACATACCTCTGGTGCCTATCCACTATATCACCAATAGCCTTCATTAAATTTGGAAAATACACAAATGGTACTTCACGAATTTCTTCACCACCACTGACAGAAACAGATAACGCTGCTCTCTCGGCCACCAGGTCATTGCCAGCTATCTCCTTGGCTAGCACTCTCTGCTGCTGTTCACTAGCTATGGAGACGTTGAAGGTCTTAAACCACCTAAAATATTTACTAGGTAAGAACTGACAATTAGCTAAAAAATTTTTTGTATAAATTCACCTCCGCAATATCCTTAGCTTGTTCCAAGGAATGGCAAGATCTGCCTTCATAGCCAGAGCATGATCTGCGGTGATCGTGATTGGAAGGCTGGCCTGCCCGAGAAGGAGTTCCCTTTCAGTTTTAGTAAGCAGACTCACTTCTGCCGCAAGCTGACAGGAACTTTCACCTCCACTTGCTAGATCCCTGACAGATCTCAGTAAGTCAGTTCTACGACCAACAGCTCTTCTGCTGGCACTGCTGGTACCAACTCGAGGAACTGGCACTTGCACTAAGGTAATAGGCTATAAATAGTGTCATATTTAAATATTTTATTAATATTATAAAAAAAAGAGACCTAACCTGACCACCCACACCGGACGGTACTGTGATGGTTTTGGCTGTCCCAGGGGATGATGATGAGCCCTCTTCACTCATCAAGACACGCCGCACTAGCTGGTGCGTGGCCTTCACTTCAGCCAATGAAGCAGGGGAAGTGGCGGACTTGCTAAGGACATCTCGTAAGGATACCTTAGATGGTGAGTTAATGTTCACATAAAAACCTTTACAATTTCCTGCCAAATGTCTGCCGTAATCTTTGACTTTGACTACATTGTTGCAGTTTCGACAACATGGAACCACAACATCTTCCAACAGTGACAGGATGACATTAGAAGGACGGCTGATTGTTGAGTGCTGAAGTGTGTGCTGGTCACAACAAGGACACTGCAGGCTCGTATACGATGTCCGAATTGACTCACACAAGCAGCTAGCACAGACAAGGTGATCGCATATGAGCTGAACGGGCGTATTCAATAGGCGCAAGCAGATGCAGCAAGTGAGTTGGCTGGTTACAGAGGACATGGAAAAGGTTGGATATGGATCCTCAGGGGGCATGGTCATGGAATGTATTGAGTGAATATACTCAATGACGCACCTAGGAGTTTCTCCACTTGGTCTTCCTCTGTTTTTTGCAGCTTTTTTGTTCTGCCCACCTCCCCTAATTAGTCTGCTAAAATGCTGGCATACCTGGTATATAATTTATGGCATTGATTAGGAAATAAAAATTGATTTTTTTTAAAGATGTAATTGCATTCAGTAAAAATACCTTCACTGATTTTATCTGTATTCATGCAAACCAAACTTAAAATTTTATTATTAAATTTATTATTAATATTATTATTATTATTATTATTATTATTTTTATTTTTTTTACAAATTTGTGTAATGTAGCATTTCTCCTCTTACAGTGCAGCCTTCATCCTGATGAGGTGTCCACTCCATTGCAGTGATTTGGGGGAAAGGAAGGTGACTAGCTTTTGCTTTCTTTGCTCGGCTGATTCGCAAATAACAAGCATTGCAGAAATTCTGAGGCACAGTCAAGTCATCTTCTGAGGAGTGAATTTCAACAAAGGTATTCAGATCCTCTACATGATCAGTACAGGCATACACTGGCTGTATCTTTTTTCCTTTAGATTTGCCTAGCCTATTGCCACAAATCCTGCAGTGCTTTTGAATCTGCTCAAGATGATGATCCATTAGAATTACTGTATTTGTGGATGTATTTATTTGGTGCAAAAAAAAAAGTAGCATTTAGTTTTTCATATATTTCAATTATTTAGTCATTAATGAACACTCTCACCTTAGTTAAACTCAGGGGAGCACTTCCAGTCTGGCACAATACCACGCTGTAGTAACCACGCTTACCACCAGTCAGGCAGAAACCTTACAAAGGTCAATAAACTAGCGTGCTTACCACCGGTCAGGCAGAAACTTTACAAAGGTCAATAAACTAGCGTGCGCGGTCTCAATGGTATGGAAATTTGAATGTGCAGTGGAATGGGAACTGCACTAAAAGCCTCATTAAAGGCACTGCCCATAGTGGAATGGATTTGAACCATTGGAGTAAGAGTTAATGAAGCTTAAAATATTGAATTTTTAAGCAAACGAATGGTCACTCATGAATATATTTATGAGCTATACCGGAAATATCGCGCGGGGAGCTAAATTAAGCGGTAATTGCCCATAAAAAACACCCGCGTGCTGGTACTGCATCCTAGAATAGACTCTTATCAACATCTGCTCAATGTAGTACTGGAAAGAGCTCAATTGCAGGATAGCAAATTCATTCCTATTCAAAAATGACTAAAAGACTATATAGCAGAAATTTTACAAAGAGAGGGTACAGTGTGGCATCGCACCTGCTATTCTGATGCTACGAACAAAGCCATGGTACAACGTGCACGTTGCCACCTACAAGAATATCTCTCTAGTGGAACCCATAGGGAGCCAGGACGAATGCCAGTAAACCAAACGACTCCAATTGTTTCATCTAAAGATGTTACAAACATACATGTAGCAAACAAGCCAGCCAAATTGTAAAATATGTACGTACGTGCAACTCAATCTTTCGAAATAACTTCGAGCCCTCCTTCTTGATGTCTCTTATAGTCATGGTTTTCTCCCTTTCCTTAACCATACTGTCTTCAAGTTGTTTCTTGTCTCCATCTCTCATATTTTTATAGGAGTCACTTGCGGCCGCACTGAAAGCAGCAGGTCCAGTCTTCATGGCTTCTTTCCCTGCTACAGTAATAATTCAGACAAAATGTAATTTCATTACAGATTGAGTCAAAAATATCAAACCGACATCTTATGACAAATTATTAAACTGTGCAGAACAATTATTGGAATAATAAACAGGACTAAAGCAATGCAATTGGTATAAATTATAGAAAATATCACCACTTCTATTCGCAATACCTGAAGTGGCACCAAATTGCTTCAGAAACATCTGCCATCTGGTTTGCTTTGTAACTTTCTTGACTGTAGGCATACTAATAGACTGTGATCGAATAGACTGTGATCGAATAGACTGTGATCGCTTCGAATGTCAAATCTTGTGACTCTTCTTAAGTAAAGTAACCAATGCATAATGGCACAGCTAAAAGCACCATTTCTGAAAATGTCTCACTTGTCAGCTATTATGGGGGGGGGGGGGGGTACAGAAGAGTATACTCTTTTCTTAGATAAATATAAAATACTCGGTGAACATTGTATTTTTTTGACATGTTACAAATAATTCCTTGGTTAATCTAATGCCTTCGTTTTTTTAAACAATAACAAGAAAAACAAACGAACTCAAAAAGCGAATAAGATTCCCCCCCTCCCCCAAATGATCTGGTGACATATATTAAAATACAGTAACCATTTGCCTCTGGTCACATATTAGACATATATTAACTGCTTCAACCGTTGCACCCTCATCGTTCACTTCTGCTGGCTTATATAATACATTTTTAAGAATTAAATCAATCTTTTCCCGACATTTACAAATGCCGCATAGTGCTCGATTTTCCTCACTGGCCAGCCTTTAAAACTCGGAAAGCTCAATATATGGACGCCGATGAATGTGTAAATGCAAAATAATATTTTTTATAGCGCCCGCATTGTGCCCAATTTTCTTGTAGACGGTCACATATATGGTTCCTTTGTGAACATGGACAACATTTAGAAATGACTAGTACAATTTGTTTCAACCAGACTTAGTAGGTGTACTCAAAAATTTTTGGAGCTCAAAATTAAGACTGTTCAGCATAGGGAGTAACTTTTGAATGAACTGATGAATGATTTGGAACAATAGCAAAACTTTTCTGTATCTAAAAGCCACACAAAGTGAATAATGGGCTAGGAACTTCATCTGAGCAAATTATACAAACCACCAACTAGTCAGGTACTGTGAATTGTAACAAAATACAATTGCACCTGAACTACATATGACCAGATCAGTTAGAACAGTTGACTAACAAAAGTAAATCAAAACAGGAAAGGGGGTGAGAGGGGAGAATAAAGAAGAATCAAGGAGGCATCAACAAATGTCAGGATATCCCTTGGAAAAAAAATTGACCACTAAACAGTACAATGGCCCTTGCTTGAAATGAACAGCCAGATAAGTCTCTGTATGATGTCATCCAGCGCATGTAAAAACTTATTATTGTGAAGTAAAATGGGAACACAGGAAATAAATAAGTACTGTAGTCAAGCACCCACTTGTCGGTAAGCACCTAGGCGCATATATTCACTGAAGCACAGATATCACAGGTACAATATCTGAGAAAATATATTTGGTAACCAAATACAACATATTAGGATTTATTTCAGTTATCAAAAATCTAGCTTGAGAATTAATAGCTACTAATGTGAGAGAAGGGAATAACTCAAATTTGCTTAATCATGTATGTACTAGTGGTGCGCTCGAATAACGCAATGGTGGCGAGCGAGCTAGCAGCAAATTGCTCAGCATAGGGTAATAAGCCTCTACCGAGCAATTTGCAGCGAGCGAGCTCGCCACCATTGCGCTATTCGAGCACACCACTAGTACATACATGTTAAGATTGGGACTACATTAGACACAAAATAGAAGTTTTTTTTTTGCATGCAGATTAGATTTTGCTATGCTAACTCTAATTATTAGTCCTTGTACTCAATATTTTGGTAAGAAAAGTTCTGCCCCCTCTTACATTCTTGGCCACGTCCATTTGCCCCCCCCCTTGGCAAAAAACCTGAAATACGCCCTGATAATAATAATAAAAATAAAATAATAATAATATAATAATAATAATAATAATAAAATAATAAATAATAATAGAATAACAATAATAATAAATAATAAATAATAATAGAATAACAATAATAATAAAATAATAATAATAACAATAAATAATAATAATAATATAATAATAATAACAATAAATAATAATAAAATAATAATAATGATAACAAATAATAATAATAATAACAATAGCAATAAATAATAATAATAATAACAATATCAATAAATATAAATAACCATAATAAAATAAAATAACAACAATAATAACAATAATAGCAATAATAACAACAACAATATTAATAATAATAATAATAATAATAACAACAATAATAATAATAACAACAATAATAATAACAATAATATTGGCAACGAAATCAGCATTAAAGGCACTGTGTCAGTACATAAGCAGCCCGCGTACTATTTAATAGTTGGAGGAAGTGGTGATAGATTGTGAAATACTGCGCGTGAGTGTGATAGGGTCCCAATCGAGATACACAGGCTCTAGCAAAAACTCCATGCTAACTTATTGTAACTAAACGGAGGTGGTGCACGGAGAGTATACGGAAAAACCAGGTACATAACAAATATTTTTAGTAACAGCGCAGACTATATAGTGACACAGTGACTATATAGTGACACAGTGCCTTTAATAACAACATTAACAGTAGCAAAATAACAAAAAAAATAACCATTAAGAAAATATTAGAAACTATTTTACGAGCACACAAAATATTGGAAATTATTTTACGAGCACGCAAAATATTGGAAACTATTTTACTAGCACGCAAAATATTGGAAACTATTTTACGAGCACGCAAAATAATGGAAAATAATGGAAACTAATTTACGAGCACACAAAATATTGGAAACTATTTTACGAGCACCCAAAATATTAGAAACTATTTTAGGAGCACACAAAATATTGGAAACTATTTTACGAGCACGCAAAATATTAAAAATTATTTTACGAGCACACAAAATATTGGAAACTATTTCACGAGCACGCAAAATATTAAAAACTATTTTACGAGCACACAAAATATTGGAAACTATTTTACGAGCACACAAAATTTAGAAATTTAGAAACTATTTTACAAGCATGAAAAATATTATCAAGAGCCGAAGGCGAGTATAAATATGAGCGAGAGTAAAATATTACGCACGAACGTAATGTTTTATTGCACTCTTGATATTTTTATTCAACAAACTACAATACATTTCTCATTGATTTCCGATGCTAGCATGCGCTAATTGGAGATTTAATATGGGAAATATTGAATGCTTGTGTGATGCTAATATAACAAGATGTGATGCTAATATAACAAGATGTGATGCTAATAATATAACAAGTAAAAATACCAAGAGTGCAATGGGTGTGCTTGAGCACAAATGGCGAGCGAGCCTGATGTTAGGTAACATAAAACTAAGTATTGTTACTATGTTTTAGCTTAGTTCATGCAAACACTATAATAGCAGATATGACCTTTTATCTCAGCAAACAAATACTGGAAACAAGTTTAACTCCAATTTATTTCAAGACCACTAAAGTCTATTTGATATCTGTCTTAAATTTTTAATAGTTTCTAGTAGATGGTGGGACAAGATTTTTGGCTTAAATAGTTTTATTTTATCATATTTCTCCTTGATAATGTGCCAACATCACATTAATATATAATATTTGTCACTATTGTTATCATTTAGTTAGTTACCTGAGCTTTTTATACATGGAATAAGCCACAATTACTAAAACAATGGAACAGCTAGTTATAAATGTTTTACTATTTCTGAGTTATTTCATTCTTTTTATCATTTAACCGGTTTCAAATCACTTGCCCATGCAGCTTTTAGTGTAACATGACCTATTTTGTAGCTTTTAGTGGTAATCCACTTTTAGTTCATTAATGTATAATACAAATACTAGTTCATACATTTCTATTACATTTAATACTTCATACGATTCATATGATTTAACAAGTTGATAAACCAGAAACCAATGAGAGTGTGTCTCTATAAAAAAAAAGATATTGTTGTAACTAGCATAAATAAAATATTTGTATTGATTTATTAAATGACCTAAGTATCTAACATAGGAATGGATCTTTGTGACATTTATATATTTATAGATATAATGCTTGAGTGCTTAGATAAATTAGATAAGTAGATAATGATAAATATATTAAAATAAATTCATTTGTGACATAATTGGTAAAATTAGTCTGTAATTTATTTATCTATTCTACTATATCAATATTATATTAAAATTTAGTCACGGTTGTTAATGTTATTTCATGTTTTAAGTGGCAAGTGAGTGAAGTGAGACACTTCTATGTTTGATTACTTAGGAGTGAACAATCGATGAACCGGTATTGTATGTTTACCCTTTAAACGCATGTGTGGTTCCTTTTTCTTTTAAAATATGTTTTTTTGGGCTTGCCCCCAGTAATGTTTACAGCAGTAAGCAAGTCTATTTAAGATTTAGGGTACAAATTTTTTTTTACCAGAGGTAGGTACCCTTAATACCTACCTTACATACTTCTGGCTTGCCGTACAGCAGGTAGGGGTCTACCCCAGGTAGGTACTAGGGTACCCATGTGAGGGTGCCACTAGTACCACAGATGCTTCAGTGTAGAACTTGCTTGACACACCAACCTCAATACAGCCACAAAGTTGTGTAAGACAGCACACACTAACCCACTAGATCCTGCTGCAGCATAATTTGGCTCTTTTTAAAACTACATTAATAGAATTATGAAACTCACTATAAATTAAATGGGTTGTGTAGTTTCCATGAGTTCTAGGCACATAGCCATGGAAGTGGAAGATGTTCTTTGTTAAGGTGTCTCATCAAGCCATCAGCAAATTCCTTTTGCAGGACTGTCAAACTCATTGCATAGTACAAAAACTAGATTCGGACAGACTAAGTAAACATTGAATGCAGTACTTGGAGCATTTGAGGCCTAAATGCAGTCAGACGATGAAATCACTGCCACACAGCTAGCAATTGTCCTGAATCTATGTGAAATCTCAATCAGTCTCTCAACAATAAAAAGAAGCAGGCAACCATTACTGTCAGGAAGCACTTATTACTGTCAGCTTATACATGGACATAACAAGGTGAAGAGACTTGAGTGGGTAAAAAAATGCTTCGAAAACGGAGACACCTTTGATGATGTTATCTGGAGTGATGAAATGCCAGTGCAAGTTGATTTCCATGGAAAACACCAGTTTCTCAAAGCAGACCAGCCACATAAGCTAAGTGAATTCCAAAGCATCCTGTGAAGGTTCATGTCTGGGCAGCTATTAGTAAACGTGGAGCTACACCAGTGTGTATTAGAAGGGAAGATTGATGCTGCTTTCTACCAAATTTTACACAAATACCCGTTGCTATTCATTACCAAACAATTTTCATCTTCTCACTGATTTTATGCCACTTCCCCCCAAGTCCAGTCCTTTTCTACAGCTAATGGGATCACTTGGTGGGCACTCCTCATGATTCCCCTGACTGCATTCTCCTCCTCTGAAGACACGTAGTATTGTGTTTTTTATTTCCTGCATCTTATTGTACCCCAGAGCTCTTAAGTTTTCTTTGGTTATCCCAGGGACCACTCTTCTAAGTCCATGTTGAGTTGGCATGACCGCAAGTACGGTAAATGAGGATTGCACTTGCTAAAAAACTGAAACAATGTATTTATGTGAACTTGCAATTGACCCGAGTAAATTAACCTTCACGTGAAAAGGGGCGGCTACTGGGATTCCCATTATTAATGCAATAACTTCAGTTAGAATTTAGTCAAGGTTGTCTTGCAGTTCTAAATAGTTATATCCTGGCGCTTTTCTGTTCACAGGTATGCACATCGACAACCAGTCACACAGGCCCACATTTGACATAAATTGACTGCTGGTGCTCTTATCAAATCATCAGTAGCTGTTGTAGATGGACTAGATTAATTGGTGTACTCACCTGCAAAAACACAAAGGTATACTGAAACTTACCAGTTTTTTGCGTTGCTGTCTGAGTAGCTACAGTGACATGGTCTATGGATATAAACTTGCACTTCATTGTAGGCGATGAAATGGCTCTCTTTTCTTTCTTTCCCTTGCCTTTTTTCATAGGTGGCTCTGCTACTAGGACAGCTCTGGACATTTAAGCGCTATACCAAACTTGTCAGCTATGCCAGCATTCCAGTATTTTTCCTACCAATTTCCCAATACACACAAACTTTTCCCCCAGGAGCGTAGACATCTTTGGGGATCACTGTATCACTTGACACTTTATGAGTTTTCAATTATAGACAGATTTTCCGTTGTCTTTATAAGTTACCCACAAGCAGTCAATTTGGTAATAATTAAGCTACAGCTATTTTCTGGTTTTTACAAACAAACTTGGTGAGTGAGAGTAGCGAGCAAGACACTCTCAGGTGTAACACAATTAAAAATCGGGGATATTTGTTTACATGTGTGGAAGTATGTATGTCATTTTGTACTTTGACCCTCGCGTATTTTAGTGTTCGCTCCGTGTTTGACCCAGTCCCAAACGTCACTAAGCAGAACCCTCCGGTTTAGCGATCATTACCCGTGTCACCCTTGAAATTGAATTGTTTACCGCTTTGAATTCTTTTGCGGGTGCAATTAAAGCTAAAAAACTAATGGGAGCTTCGTTTCTACTTGAGTTAGTGGCTGTGGTAAGTCAATACGCCATTTGTCACGGTTATAAGCCGTATTTGCTTGAAAATCCATTGTCCACTAGATTAAACACGAAGGTAAGTTTTGCGTTATAGGTATGTTCAGTTGTGTGAAAGTATTGTGTGTTACAACTACTACTAGAGTGGCTGTTGAAGGCCTAAAATTTGTAAAACCTGGGGAAAAAATGGTACCTAGCTAATTTTGGTATCAATAGAAGCAAATTTTAATATTGAAAAACATATCCAAAATCCTCCCAAATCCACCATGGGGAAATCAATTTACACCCATTTATAGTAATGTACCACTTGTTAATTAAACCTGCACTGGACCTGCACCTTACCTGCATAGCATATGTACTTTTAGCACTTACCTTTCTAAGGACTAGAGTGGAGACTAACACAGCAGTCTTCTATTGTTGCTAAAGGCTTTGGAAAGAATATATCTATGTCAAGTAAGCCAATACTGGCTAGAATGTTTTATCTTGTAGCTCTTCTTATCTGTAGGTGTTGCTGAGTTCATTCATGGCAGAACAGCACCCTATTCAAGATGTCAGCATCTGTTTGGAAGAGAGCTGTGTAATATGCAAATTAGGATTTGACAATGAAAAACCAGTTAAAGTAACTAAAAAAGGTATGTTGAGCCTAATCAGTTATAGTGAAAACGTGGTAAGTCAGAACTGCATACCTATTTAACTGTGTGTGTCAGTAAGACACCTATTGGAACCGTTTTAGTTCACCAAGATTGTCGCAGAGATTTTACTGACTCAAAACGTTGGTTTTGTAGCAGTTCAGAAGACCAGCCTTCAGCGAAAAGGCTGAGATCTAGTATATTGCCCTTCAATTGGAAAGAAGACTGCATGCTTTGTGGTAGACAGGACATATGTCAAGACTGAGAACCACCCCCATTCGTAGTAAGGTTCTTGAGCATTGTGTCAAGAGGGGTGACTCTTGGGCATCTGAAGTTCAAACACGCCTTCATGGCTGCATTGATCTAGTTGCCGCAGAGGCTGTCTATCATGCCTTATGCTTCTCGCGATTCATGCTAAGCAAAGAACAAAGTAGCGCATTGTCAACCCCCAAAGGCTCATGGTAGACCAAAGAATACAGGTATGTTACAATGGTTCAAAGTGCTATGTCAGTGGCTTGAATCTGAAGCTGGTGCAGAATTGTACACACTTTCTGAATTGCATGTTAAGATGGTAGAATTTTCTGGTAATGAATCCAATGTCTATACTATCAAAAGACTGAAGCAAAAGCTGCAGGAGCATTACAAAGAATTTATCTTTTTCTCCGACATTGAAGGCCGCAGTAATGTTGTATGCTACAAAAACATGGCAAAGTACATCATTAATGAAAAGTGGTATTCAGAAAAGAAAGCTGACATAGATGATGAAGCTGTGCGCATAGTCACTGCTGCAGCAAAGATCATCAGGGCTGAAATTAGAGATGGGAACTATACAGTGCACATAAGCATTTTTTGGGGTACTTGCGTAATACCTGCCATATTTTCTTTGTGGTAGAATATTTTCCCTGACTACCATTGCAAAAAAAGCTTCGCATGCTCTAAACAACCAGAAGCAATCAATAAATCAAAATATTGTTGGTTGCTAGGTAAACAGTTCTAAATAAAGCCCATTCCCGTTTTGGAAAGAAAGTTTGAGAAGCTATTATTTGTCTGTAAGATTACCTAAATACCCCCCAAGAGAAGGAATGCACATGACATCTAAGAAGCAAAAAATGGATGATGTAACAGCATCTCCACATTTTCTTGGTCTTGAAGTATCTTCTACCTTATCTCCCTCTTCTACTCCTTCCCAACCGTTTTCTTCTGACACACCTATTGTCTCTGCCACTACTCTTAATTCTTCCAACCATGACCAGACTTCAGAAGTACTCTTGTTGGAGGAGCATATGCAAGATTTGACGAGCTCTTTATCCAGGGATGATCTAATGTCTTTAACAATGACCCTTCACTACTTATTAGTATATAAAAGTGGTATGAAGTTGAGTGAAGCTGCTGAATAGATTGGCTCCATGATTGGCAAGAATGAACGAACAGTAAGGCAACGGAAAAATGTTTTCTTCTCTAATAAAGGGAACTTTCCAGACAGCTTGCAGGGAAAGTACCAGGGACAAGGCATACTATGGACACATGAGGAACTTAATGAAGCCACTACTGATTATGTTCGCTCTAATGCTGTTGTCAAAGGCAAGCCAAATATGACTGCCATATCCTTTTGTCGCTGGGTTAATGAGAGTCTAATAGTGTCTCTATTCTCTCTATAGAAGTGTTTGGCATCACTACTATACTACCAAACGTTTTCAGGAGTACAGCTACGACATAAGGGGAGTTATATATATTTTCATGAAATTAGGGAGCGTGGCAGTAGTTTTAATCATATCTTGCAAGAATTGACTGTTACCACGGTAACATAATAGTCTTTTTTCTTCCATATTGATATACCTATCCATGTAAAAAATCTAAAAGGTTGTGCCCACAGCTTTAGTGAGATATACAATTGCATACATACAATAATGTACTGGAAAATGATTCGGGTATTAATGCTTTTGTGCACTGTAATTTAGAGTCTTACCTAACCAAAGAAGACATAGTTGACCTTGATCGAGGTAGACAATGGATACCACGTCACTTACAAATGTTTTTGAAGACAATTATTTTGTCAGAGCTGAAGCTGATTAGTATTGGGCATTCTATTGTACAGTCAGCTTGAAGAGCAGTTATAACCCCAACGCTCTTTGGTCTTGGTGTTGAAATGGACCATATGTTTGGCTCAAGATGGCTCATTGATGAAATGGCACGGTTGGGATTCTCTATAAGTCAAGCCCGTAGCAAGCAAATTTCGGTTGGTCAGGCCAGGATGTAGGTGTGGTCTGTGGTCAATTAATTTCCTGTATATATTAAAGTAAGTTATGATGAAGTGAACAGATATAAACAGTCTGTCATACAGAGTGAAAGTCTTGATAACTTGCTTACCGAGTACTATCCCAGCACATTTACTCAAAGGGTTGCAGATAATGTTGATCACAATGTAGCAACATTAGACGGGCACGGTAGCTTGCATGGAATGGGAATAATGGCTATTTCAACTTCCAAAGATTGTGGTACACCTCTAATTGCAAAATCAAGAGTGATCAGTAGACAAGAACGTATGAAAACAGATGAGTTGGTGAAAGATAAAGGTGTACCAATTGTCCAATACATTGGTCCACTTGAAAGAGGCCTAAGGTCAGTCATTTTTAAACCCACTATTGAACTACAAGTTCCATACACATTACCGTCCGAAGTATATTCTGATCTACTTTGGCACTCTGGATGGATATTCACTGAGGCAGCAAAGCCAAGAACAAACTGGTCTGGTTTCATGCAGCATGTTTTTTCTGGTCAGCTCTCAGCTCCAAGATCGGAGATACTTCTTTTACCAATAATTGATTTAAATCCATCTGATGAGACTTGTGTTTACTTCACTCTCCTCTACATTCAAGGGCAGGCTGAACGACTGAATATACCTACCCCTTGCATCACGTTTGATCAACCTTTATGGCTCAAAGCAGTTGAGATTATCAAAGCCAAGTCCATGATTACAAGATGCAGACTTGGTGGATTTCACACAATGATGAGTTCATGGGTAGCATTGGTGCAATGATGAAAGGCCCAGGACTGGAGGAAGCATTGGAAACATCCTATGGTCCCAATGCAGTTACTCACATGATTTCAGGAAAGGCTGTCTCAAGAGCACTATGTGGCCATTTCTTGGTAGAGGCTGCACTGGTCAATAGTTAGACAAAATCCACGAGTTATTCCAAGGAATAAAAGAAAAATCTATGCCATTGTCCAGTATTGCCAATTCAAAGGAACTGATAAAACTGGAAAGTTGTTTACTCAAGTACAAAGCATTGCTAGCTGACAAATCACCAACAGCAAAGTTATGGCTGCAGTACATAGAATATGTATGACTACAATCACAAATTTTAAGCACAGGACAAGCAAACAGCACATTGAGTTGGGAGCTTCAAGGAGCAAGCGTGATTTTTATGACCTGACAAAGATTCGAGATTGGTTCCATCAGCATGAACCCTTTAACTTGAATAAGAAAAGATTGCGTTCTTTATCATCTGGTCTAGCTACTTTTAATGGTGATGGTGTGAATAGTGACAAGACAGAGCAGATTGGAGCAAAGATTCATGAGCAGTTGAACCAAATAAATTTTACAGAAGCAACAATTAAGAGAAGTCACCAAGTTCGATCATTAGATCATCTGCTTGTTGCATCTGCCCTTCAATTTGCTTCTCAAGGGAATGCCACCACTGTTGTAGCTGATGACATGGATGTGCTTATTCTCTTAATGTACCACTGGCATACCCTCCAACTTTTCCAAAGGAGCTTCAGGGACCATAGCCACGCCTGCATGATAAGATAGAGATAAATGTGAATTTAATGTATTAATCAGTGATTATGACGTAGAACTTGACGGTTGTGATAATGATGATGATATGGTATCAAAATATATATCCAACATTACATGCAACTTTTTTTGACCGGTACCATTGTTTTATGTAACTTAACTAGGCAGTCTCGCCATTTGTTCTCAAGCACACCATTAGCTTTAGAGCAAGGGAAGCGAGTGAGATATTATGAGGGATGAACAATTGAAAATTGGGTGTGTGTTATATATGCATATTTCTTTGGTAGTTTCAAGTTACACTCACCAAGGGTTCTTTGTTCTTTGCCAGTTGCAGAGGGTCTGGTTGTCTGAATTCTCAATAACAGTGCACATAGTAACTATTGGGATATGAAAGGACAGTTTGTCTGACCAAATCCAGAAATGGTCAGACATATTAAGATTTTGGTCGGACATAAATTATTATATATTTTTTGTACAGATAAATTCCTTGGAAAGATCCAAATGGAGTTAACTGACTTTAATTGATTTATTGTTGTTGTTTTTTGTAGACAAAAAATTGAGAACTGTGTTTACCAATGAGAATGTGTAATTAAGAAGAATATTTTAATAAAGGAGATATGAAATTGAGAACATTGTTTTTAACAAATGAGAATACAAAGTTGATGCAGTGTTTTAATATTGAGAATGATTAGCTAGCTGCATATATTAGTCATTATGACCTTCACTGTCACAGTCCGAGTTGTTGTTGCTGGAATCACTGTCTAGTAACTTTTCCCAGTCTGATGGACTCCAGCAGAACTCTGCATCATCACCCTCGCCGTCCGAATGTCTTGTTGCTGCTCTCTTCTTCCTGGGTCCAGTGTGATTACCAGAAACTCGTCTAATCTTCTCTCTCTGCCACAGGTTCACAGCGGTAGTAGCATCCCACTGTTCCAGAGGAGGCCCCTCAATTCGTATTTGAAGAAGGTGGTCCAAGTGATCTTCTCCTAGAGATGTTCGTCTGTTTGTTTTTGTAAGTTTCAGCTGTGAGAAGCAGCGCTCCACGTGAGCATTGGATAAAGGAATGGTAAAAGTGAGTTCAACTAAGGTAAGTATATTGTTCCACTTCTTAGCATCACATGAATTGAATAATTTCCACCAAACAACTGAATAAGGATCCTGAACTAAGTTAATATACTGCTTAGCATACCAAACCATATCATCCCATTCTTGCTGAAGTAGAGCAGAATTAACATCAGCCTTCTGGAGGGGAACAGCGAACCTCAACTGCAAGTTTTGAATTGCCTCATGCCCAAAAGATGCATCAGCCACCTTTTCCCACCCATGAGTAGCCAAAATTTTCAGCGCATCTGAAAGAGTTTCTGTGTCTGACCCTATGCGAGTTTTCAAACGATCACGTAGGCAGTATAAAATTGAGTCTATGAAGCCTTGGTAGTTGTTCCTTAAGAAATCCAAAGTTTGATCAAAATTAGTTATTTCAACATTTTGATATATTTTATTAGAAGTGCCACCATTTTGATCTTCCTTAATTCTGTATAACACTTTCTTTACAGATGGAAAGACAGTTAATTCTGTGCTTTTCAAACTTCTCAGTGCAGTGTTTGTTCTAAGAATAGCTTCAATGGCATTAACAATGCACAACTGTTCTGACTGAAGGCATTTGCAGAGTATAGAAACAGGTTGCAAAATGTCATGGAAGGCTGCACAACCTAACAATATCCTACTGTTTCTCCATTTACGCAAGTACCCTATCAATTTTTGCTTGTCACTAGGTTTGGTAGATGGGCTTTCACTAAGAGTAATTAAATGATTCATATAAGCCCCAAACCTGTCAAGTATCCGCTGAAGAGCCTGAACTTTGTGACAAACAAATCTTGTACCACATGCACATTTAGGTTTATTCCCATGACCAGCTGGAAAATCTGGTACATCCAGTAATGACTTTAGTTCACTAGTTACTTCCTCAAGTTCTCTACACTTTTTAGGCGCCTTAGAGTACACATAATATATTTGCATGAGAAATTCATCAATATTAGTAAATAGTGTTTGCTTTAAAGCATCTTTCAAAGACAGCTCAAGCCTGTGAGATAAACACCAAATAGTAATCAGCCATGGCCTACTAGAACAAAGCAATCCACGCAATCCCCGCTCACCCATATTTACACTCGCACCATCACACCCGAAACCAATAAGTTTGCTAGTCTCACAATCCATTCCAATACATGACATTGCATCTTGCAGACACTCAAATAATCCTGATGCATCAACTGATTTAGGTTGTTTTACACACAAGTATTTGCTACGTATATGCACAACCCCATCATCTCCATGAGGGTCAAAGAATATAGCCATAAACATTTCCTGTTCCATATTGCCAGAGTCAGTACTGCCATCCATCTGTATGCTAAAAAATTTAGCATCATGCAATGCTTTAGTCAACTGACTACGAAAATCTTTTGCTATAAATTCTATAAATGTAGCACATGCTTGCTCATTCCTGTATGTCTCCCCTAAGTTTACTCCATGTCTCTGCTGTAGCTCACAGAGTGGCTTCATCTTACTAAAAGCTAGACCCTCCACAGCTATAAAATATGCAATATCAAACAATTTTCTAACCTTCTCTTCAGTCCCTTTCTCTAAGCCTGAAAGAGCCCTTGCAATAGGAGCATATTCAAAAACGCTGGCAGATTGTGCTTTCTTAAGCAGTCTCATAGCAACTTCATGCATAGTTGAACGTGCATGGTCCTTCAAACTTGAAGTGCGAAGATTAGCTGAGCCTTCAATAAAGGCAAGACTGAAGTTCCTGTAACCTCTAAGCTTGTCCACGAATCGTTCACACACCGAGCACTTCAAACAGGACACCCGCGATCGATCGGCTTTCTCGTAATTCAACCAAGTAGCTGTATTGAAGGCCTTGTCGTAGTCAGTTATCCATTTCTCCACCGTAGCTACTGATACTGCTCGTCTCTTTAGTTGCGAACCACTGCAACTGCTACTACTGCCGCCTTCACTTTCTGAAGCGATACGTTTGGTGGCCATTTTGTCGTTGAGTGATGATTCAGCACCTTAATCGCGCGTTTTTTATCACACATTTATACCGCATTTTAATAACCGCTCGCTTCTGTTAAACGGTCACGTTTTCCGATCAAGTTCAATTTGGACTGCTCAAGCTCTTATTTTGATCGGAAATTGTCCGGTGACCGACTGACACTATGTGCACTGCAATAAGTAGGTTAATATAGTTCAAATGGTTCAAATAATCCACACAAATCAATGAGTGCTGACATTCTAACAATCACTAGACTGAACTGCAGTGAGTCTAGGCAGGTCTTTAAAATAGGAATCAGTTCAAACACACAAACATGTAAATGTGTAAATAGTAAACAATTAATTAGTCAGAGTTCAGTCTAAACAACAATTAGGTTTGAATGGGATCAGCTGGGGTTCTTCAATAATCCAATTATCATTGTCTGGAAGCTCTGGAATCTCTCTGTTGTGTACATTTTCTGTGTTGGGGAGCCATCCCTGACAATATATAATATATATATTATATATTGTATATATTATATATATTTATACCATGGTTGCTGCGGTAACACCCATGGATTAATATTGTATTTGATTAAGGCCCTGCTACTATGGAGTTATGATTATTGTTTAGTAGTAATAATTTTTTAGAAAGTGAACAAAAAATTATTAATTATCTACACTGCTGCTCCTACCCTACAGTACTGGTAGTCCTTTGAGGTGAAAGCTCTTTGTGGTAAATTGTCTGCTACAGTTAATTGGTGCATGTTCAAATTGTGCACGTAAATTGGATCGACTTACGGGCGGGTTTCTGGTATAGACCCTCAGCGTTTGACGTCATAGACCTGCGCGTTTATTTACTCTGCCATTTTGAGTGTCAACGGCAAGTTCAACTGAGTGTAGGGAAGGTCAAGTTAAGGATGGGGAAGTGTTGCTGTGCTGTGGGATGTTCTAACAGATTCTCTAAAGGCTGTGGGCTTCACTTTTACCGCTTTCCTGTCAATCCTGAGAGAAAAAACAGCTGGAACGCTGCAGTTAATAGAAAGGACTGGCAACCAACGGAGTTTACCTGGATATGCAGTACTCATTTTGTAGGAGGTAGGAAGAGTGATGATCCAGTATCTCCAGCTTATGTTCCAACTTTGTTTAAGTATGTGAGGAGTCCAGCAAAGAGAAAAGCATTGTGTCAACTAGAGAGGTGTGAGCATACTGGAATGCTTAAAAAAAGACGTCTGGAAGCGCAGTGCAAAGAAGCTGCTAGTAATACCTTGTTGGAAGCTAGTACTATAATGTTGCGAGACAAAGAAGTTGATGGGTTACCAGAACAAACTGATTCAATGACATGTAGTGAACTAGAAGTAAGTGAGGATGTGACTGATTCATGTGTGCAATCTTCTTGTTCTGTCATGACGGATATGACTGTGAATAGTGTTAATGACTTGGAAAGGGAATGTGATAAATTGAGAGAAGAAAACCTCAAAATGAAGCAGGAGCTGAAAAGCTTGAAAACAATTGATAATTTTTTAAATGATATTAAAAAAGTATGTTATTTTACTGGATTACCATCGATAGAAACAGTTAGAGCAATTTTTGATTATATATTTATATCCAAAGGATGGGGTGGGCGTGTATCGGATCGTTATTTGACAGAAAATTGCGGTATTTTGGATAACTTATTACCAGGAGACCTTGTGCTTGCAGATAGAGGATTTAATGTTCAAGATGCTGCAGGTCTATACTGTGCAGAAGTAAAACTTCCACCTTTCACAAAGGGAAAGAAGCAGCTCAGCAAGCATGAAGTAGATAGAGCACGTCAATTATCAAGAGTTAGAATACACGTGGAGAGGGTCATCGGCTTGTTAAGACTGAAGTATAAAATTTTGAGAGGAATACTTCCTATTAGTTTCATAAAGTGCAATGGAGAAGAATATAGTTCTATAGACAAGATTGTCACTGTGTGCAGTGCTTTATGCAACTGCTGTAAATCTGTGGTGCCATTTGATTGAAAATGTGTGATTTTATCATATTAACCATATATATAAACTTTCGTCAGATATGATACAGATAAAGAAAATCATTATTTGAATTGTTATTGTAATTTGCAAGTAGCTAATAGCTTAATCAGAAAAATTAAAGTGAGCATAAAATATACAGTTAATAATGAATAATATAATGCATATAAGAAATGTGATTACTTTGTTCTTCTTCGTTTAGTGCTCCTTTCTTTCCTACAATCAGGACATATCCATTTTCCCTTTGGAATAGAAGTGATTAGAAGACAATGTGTATGAAACCATTCAATTTCGCATTGTTCACTCTCACACAGGATCATTTCTCCAGACTCTTCAGTCCGACAATAACACCATAACTTTGGACTTTCATCCACCTCTTGAGCAGATGTGCTTGCAGTTGAGGATTCTTTTTCCTTGGGAGCTTCTGGTTGTGATGACAACTTAGAATGATGGGGCTCAGCGGTGGAGAAGTTGACTGTATTCGAAAGGGGTAGAGCCAGCTACGAACGAACAAGTAGGCTAGCTAGAAAACTTGACTTGGTAGGTTTAAGGTTTTATTGGACAACTGCGTGACCATAGAAATCAGTGATAGAAAAAAACGACTACAATACCAAAAAAACGTGAGAGGTCAAGGTCACTCGGCTAAGGTGCCTCGTGCCCGGGTGTTAATGAGGAGAACGTGAACGAGTCGTGAGGAAACAATACGCATGAGCATAAGTCGAATCGAAATGAGAGAAAGGTGAAGTGACATGATTGTGTGTATGTATGGCAAATAGTCTATAAGTTCAATCTTTGTCTGGGTGAGTCCCAGACAGACTCCCCCCGCGAGAGTAAGAATGAGATAAAGTAGGAGAGGAACGTAAAAATAATAAAGTTGTGTAGTTGTAGTGTAAATTCCATAAGTGTGAAGATAGATGTTGAGTGAGGTGACGATCAACGTCCGTGTAGGTGTGACATAAACATAAACATCGAGATAACCAATTGTTCTTTATTGTCTTACAGGTTGCTGGCTGAAGCAGCATTGGAGACTCGGGCACATCCTTCGGGAAGGGAGAGTGGTACTAAGGACTGGATGGCCCGAGTGAACTCCTTGCCCTTGCAGAGGAGCTTGACGGCACGCACCTTTCCATCGTCACCTGGAAAGGTCTGGAGGACTTTGGCCAAAGGCCAGACTCTATAGCCTAGAGTGGCATCTTTTATGTACACAAGATCGTTCACCTTTATGTTGTCTTGTGACTGTTTCCATTTGTGCCTGTCTTGGATTGACTGGAGATAAGTTGACAACCACTGCTGCCAACAGTTGTGTTTAAGTTGGGTAATTAGCCTCCATCGACGTAGAGTTGTGATTTCGGCTTTGCTCTGCTCCGGAGTGGGCAGAGCCCTCAAGGGTCTCCCGATGAGGAAGTGTCCCGGAGTAAGTGGTTCCTCTGGGCTTGCCTGATCGATCTGTGGAGGATAGAGTGGGCGGCTGTTGAGAATACTTTCTAACTCGGTTAGGATGGTATAGAACTCATCAAACCTCAGCCGATGAGGTCCGACGTTCTTGTGCAGTAAGAGTTTAAGCTGCATGACCGCTGCCTCCCACAGGCCACCGAAATGTGGTGCCCTGGGAGGTGAGGTTTGCCACTTGATCCCGTGTCTGTGTGTAAAGTTGATGATCCCTTGCCTTGTCTCTTCCTTGTTGAGATGTGCTACTAGCTCATTGAGGCTCTCCCGGGCGCCGCGAAAGTTGCTGCCGTTGTCAGACATGATTAGACTCGGGCAGCCTCTTCTGGCGACAAACCTGGAGAGCGTGGCGAGGAAGTCGTTGGTTGATAGCGATGCAGCCACATCTACGTGAACAGCCTTGGTGGCGGTACAAACGAAGACCGCGACCCAGCACTTTTCATACACTGGCTTTCTGGTGTGTCCCCGGCGAAGCCAGAATGGTCCCGCGAAGTCCACACCTGTGGTGTCGAACGGAGGAGCCGGAGTTGTTCGTGAAGTGGGCAGAAGCCCCATCTGTTGGCTCAGAGTGCGAGCATAGGCTCGTTGACAAGTAGGACATTGTCTCGAAAGATTCTTGAGGGCAGACCTGAGGCCCTTGACATGATAGCCGTCACCTATGATCGCTTGGAGGGCACTCACACCTGGGTGGTGGTGAGTGTGGTGTGCGGTGACTAGAAACAGACAGGTGTAGTGTGAATTGGACGGAAGTAGGATGAGAAGTTTTGGTTGAGTGGGAGAATGTTTATCCCTGATCCTGGTAGCGATGTGAAGAACATCTCGAACAATGGAGATTTGAACCCCGAATAGAGGGTGTTTCTTTGGGAGTGAGCAACCAGCAGAAACGGCTGAGTAGACGTCTGCTAGACCTTGCAACTGAGCAAGTCGAAGGAGAGTGTGGCGAGAGTCAGAGATTTCATCAGACATGAGTGAGGTGCTCTCAGAGCGGGTGTGAGAACGCGTGTTGGCAGCGAACCTGCGAATGTAGGCTACCACTCGTTCCAACTTGTGGAGAGACGAGAAGCGCGTCCAGAGCTCGTTGAGGAAGCCAGACTGTGAAGAAGGCATAGTAGCATTTGGAGCAGTGATGAGAACAGGTCTACTTGAAGGAGGTTGAGAAGGTGTGAGCACTGGCCACTGGGCTGGAGCCAGAGTTAACCAAGGAGGTCCCGACCACCATAAGCTTGAGGCAAGAAGGTCCTTGGCTGACATACCTCTGCTAGCAATGTCTGCTGGGTTGTCAGCCGTGGGGACGTGCAACCATCTGACCTGTGTCAGAAGGTCGTGGCAGGCTTGTACTCGGTTGGCCACGAATCTATCACGAATTGATGCACTGTCTTTGGACGGCCAATGCCAGACGATGGCACTGTCCGTCCAGGCGAACAGAGACGAGGAAGGGACGTCGAGAACCTGCGCAGTACGAGCCAGCAACTTTGAGAGAAGATGGGCTGCCACAAGCTCGGCACGAGGAATAGAGGTGTGCTTTAGGGGTAGGACACGGGCTTTGGCCGTCACTAATGCTGTGACTGCAGAGCCATCGACTAGAAGAGCGCGAAGATACACAACCGCACCGTATGCCTTGGCTGACGCGTCGGCAAAACCATGAAGAGAGAGAGATTGTATGCGGTCGGGTTCAAGGTTGAGGAACCTCCTGGGTATCGGATGCTCACCTATGAGAGGGAGCTCTTCAACCCAGGAGTGCCATTCGATGGAGAGGTCTGGCGGGAGTGGAGCATCCCACGAGAGTTGCAGCTTCCACGCCTGTTGCAGTATGATTCTGGGCAGAACAGTGGTAGGCGAGAAGAGGCCCATGACATCAAAAACTGCCGCAGACACAGATGCCACGGAACGTTTGGTTACTTTCGAATCTTTGTCTGGTGGAGTAGGTGTTGAAATGAACAGGGTGTCTGAGGACGTATCCCAATGGGCGCCGAGCGCCTTAGGCGATTCTTTGAAGGACAGAGTAGAGGATGAAGATTCGCGAAGATGTTCGGGAGTGTCAAGAACGAACTGCGCGTTGTTGCTGCGCCACTTCCTCAGTGACATGCCATTCTCGCCGAGGAGATTGCACAACTCATGTTGAACTGCAACGGCGTCTGAGAGGTCTTCCGCACCAGAGACAAAGTCATCAACATAGAAGGTAGTGCGGATGAGTTCTGCAGCTCGAGGGTATTTAGTCTGGAACGTGTCGGCCAAGAATCTCAAAGTCTGAGTGGCCAGAAAGGGCGAAGAGGCGACACCGAAGGTGACCCTTTCCATTCGACAGTCTACGATGGAACCCATAACATCTCTCAACAGGAAACGATGGAAATCCCTATGAGATGGATCCAGTCGAATCTCCCGGAACATCTTGGAGATGTCCGCTGAGAGACCGACTGGATGTGTCCTGAATTTGAGAAGGACTTCCGCCAACTGGGGGTAGAGATTCGGCCCCACCAGAAGGCAGTCGTTAAGTGATGCGCCGGACTTCGAGGGCGCCGAGGTGTCAAAAACTGGCCTCACCTTCGTCGTTGTGGAGGCAGCCTTGAAGACGCCGTGGACAGGCATGTAGTAGGTAGTATTGGACGGATTGAGTTCATGAGAGGGCACTACATGAGCATGCCCCAGAGTAATGTACTCCCTGAGAGCCTCGTTGAATGGCTCGAGCTCACCTTTCCTGTCGAGCGACTGTTCATTGCGAAGTAGACGAGAGAGGGCTTGAGCCCTGGAGTCACCCAGAGTGGGTGGTTCCGCTTTGAAGGGAAGAGAGACCTGAACTTTCCCATCAGCCCAGCAGGTAGTGTCTTGAAAGATTGACACTGCCCGTTGTTCGTCGGCTGTGAGCCGCGAAGCCTCCGGTACTTGGTCCAAGGTCCACAGCTTGGAGAGGTCATCCGAGAGAGAAGACGAGACGGCAGCCGTGGCCAAGCTGACTGGAGAGCCGAGCATGGGTCCCACTGCTCCGTAACCAAAGGGAGTGGATATGAAACGATAGGGGGCGACTACCTTGGAGTCACCACAAAACTCCCAAGGATAGTCGCCTCCAACGAGGAGATCAACCTTACCGCCCAGAAGTGGGTTGGAAAGAACAATTCCTGCCTGAGTGGCACGAGCCACGACTTCTTTAGCGTTGGCTGGAGTTGCTGTCGTAACGATTTTGGGTACGATGGAAAAGCGTACCGGGTCTGTCTTGAATGAGGAGTTGCACGAGTGTATTGGCAACAGAACGTAAGAGGTAGACCTGTGCATGCCCAAGCCAACTCCGGTGAAGGAGAGCTCTTGGGGATAACGTGGCAACTTGAGAAGGCTGGCAATGTCCTCCGTAATGAAATTCATGCCGCTGCCGTGATCCATCTGCAGTCGAGCACGAGTGTGAGCTCCCTGGAATTCGAGCCTCGTCATCACGGAACAGATGAAAGAGGTGTGAGGTGACGACGTCTGAGGCGTTGAAAGATCAGGTGTGACCTGTGCATCAGTACTTGTAGGAGCTGCAGCAGCCACAGCGGATGTGGCTGGAGGTGAGGTAGGAGCCTGTGATCCTCTGTGGAGAAGGGAATGATGTTTTTGGCCGCAATGACGGCAAGTGTGTTTATTATTGCAGTTCTTCACTGCATGTGACGGTGTCAGGCAGTTCAGACATAACCTTTTCTGTCGAACTAGCTGATTGCGCTCATCGAGTGGTAGAGCAGCAAACGCCGAGCATCTCCCAATCCAGTGTGACTCGTCACAGAGAACACACTTGTTGGAAGAGGCCTGTTTCTTCTGAGGAGGTGTGACTGAAGACTTGGATTGAACTGGAGGTTGGTGTTGATGAGCCGGCGAAGGAGATGGAGCGTCCTGAAGAGATGGGCGCGTCCACTTGAATTTCGTATCAAGGAACTTACTGAGGTCGTCGACAGTGGGTCTTTCCAGCTTGTCGTCGACATATTGCTCCCACATCTGGCGCATGTCCGGCGTCATGTACGACTGGAAAATGTGTGGAAATACAAGGTCCATGTCCTTGTCGACAAGCTTTCTGAGAACAACGTATGGGGTGAGTACCGACTCCTTGAATTGTAGAACCGATGCTTCTGATTTGGCCAACTGGGGAACGTTAAAGATCTTGGCGACCAAAAGAGGGAGTACCACTTGCTCCCGGCCAAACTCATAGGCAAGGGCGTCCAGGATCTCCTCGCTAGAGGCGCCTTCGTGCACCTTAGCGTCCACTATAGATTCAGCCCTTGGATGGGCGATGGAGTCCTGAATAATGGTGATCTTGGAGCATTCTGAGAAGCCTGCTGCTCGATCATTGAGTGTGGATTTGATAGCTTGATAGTAGGATGCCCACTTGAGAGGGTTGCCTTTGAACTTCTTTATTTGTACATTTATGGGGTTCATCCTAGAACGTGGCTCACTACTCGAAGGAGTGGTCACTGGAGTGGCAGGAGAGGAGGTGGCAGCGGATGCCGTAGCGTCCGTCCACATGGACGTGAAGGCAGAGATCTCTTTGGTGAGATGCTTAATACGATCCTGGATGAAAGGATTTTCCAACACACTGCAATAAGTGCGTTGAAGTTCAAGGAGCTCCGCTCTGAAAGAGCAGAGTAGATCTCTGAAGAGGCTGGAACCTTTGTCGGCGGAATCATGAAGAACATTGGCTGTGGCGTCCATACCTGAGAGTGTTTTCCATACGTGGAGTCTTTGCTGGAGTCTCTCGACTTCCCCGAAGAGATGGGCGTGCCTTCTGAGCTGCTCGTCAATGTTGTCTGAGTCTTTCATCAGACTAGCTTCGTCATCCTCGAGGTGAGACTCGATCTGCCTGTTGGCGTCATTGAAGCCGTCAACGTACTTGGTAAGCTCGTCTCGCAAGTGTGTAATGGTAGACTGAACCCACTTGTCCGGGGTGGAGTCGCGCAGGGCGTAGATACTTCTTTCGGTTCTCGTAATGAAACCCGTGCGTCCACTTCGTTTACGTACGAGACGCGCGTACGTCTCGTCGTCCGGCCTGATGGCTGACGCACGTGAAACTCGTGCACCCGTAACCTCGGGCGGAATGGCTGTTTCCTCGGCCATGATGTGGAGTAGAGTGGTGAATTCCCAAAGTGGCGTGCGAAGAGTGTTCCCAAATTAGAGGGCGTAGGGTATTCCCAAGTGTGTTCCCAACTCGGAGATCGAAGAGAACAGAAGGTAATGGTCGACAAGTCGTCAACCGGTAGCTAGGCTAGATCGAGTGTTTGAGAGAGATAGAGCCCTAGACGACACGGAACCGAGTGGTCGAGCAGGTACGCCTCGAGGGTCGAAGGACCAAAAATGATGGGGCTCAGCGGTGGAGAAGTTGACTGTATTCGAAAGGGGTAGAGCCAGCTACGAACGAACAAGTAGGCTAGCTAGAAAACTTGACTTGGTAGGTTTAAGGTTTTATTGGACAACTGCGTGACCATAGAAATCAGTGATAGAAAAAAACGACTACAATACCAAAAAAACGTGAGAGGTCAAGGTCACTCGGCTAAGGTGCCTCGTGCCGGGGTGTTAATGAGGAGAACGTGAACGAGTCGTGAGGAAACAATACGCATGAGCATAAGTCGAATCGAAATGAGAGAAAGGTGAAGTGACATGATTGTGTGTATGTATGGCAAATAGTCTATAAGTTCAATCTTTGTCTGGGTGAGTCCCAGACATAGAATAATATTTGCCTAGTATTTCTGGAAGTATGGCATACTTAAAAACTTTAGTACCTCTATCCAAAGCAGATTCAATAAACTGGTGATGAAGAGAGATTCTTTGTATGATTAGTTCCTGTTACTACTACAAAGTCACAATATACGCTTCCACTCTTTAATTGCATCTGAATTTGATAGAAATAAGCATGGTCTTTCTTTAGACTGTATTCACCTTCTACAAGCTCCATGAAAAAACTTCGCTGACTAGTAGCTTCCTGAAATGACTTATCCACACACGTGTATGGACATTTTATTTCAATAACACCCTTACCACAACAATCACAGTTTATCAGTCCATCAGGAGATGCACCCATGTGAGGATAAGAAGTGTTGATTATTAATCCGCTCATTCGGACACATTCAATCCAGCATGATCAAATTCAGCTTCTTCTATATATTTTTGCAAGGCAGTTCTTTCATGTTCACACCCCCACTCAGTAGCCTTAGACTTAAATTTGTTGCTTTCAGGATAACATATTGTTTTGATTAAGGACTGTGATGGCTGTGTTATGTCAGTACAAACTGCTGATTCAATCCTTGAGGCAGTAATTCTCCCTGCTCTCTGCTGAAGCCATACCTTAGAACCACACTGTTTCCTAGTTCTTATTTCTACTTCTTTTGCCTGATCAGGTGTTATTTTCAACTGGTTAAAAAAAGTTCACATTGTTTCAAAAGGTCAGGATAGGAGAGGTTTAAATATTCTTTCTCACAGTAATCAGGGGCTTTGGAAGTGTTCCTTGTTCGTACAGTGGTATATATGCCTTTGAGTAACCAGGAACAAGAGAGAGAATAACAGATTTTCCGGTATGTGATAACTTCTCAAAGAATACATTTAGTTCATTTGAAGATGGAGTTATTTTTTTAATCATACCAGATAAATTATCAGTTACTTCACAACTAGGAGTTGTGTTTTTCAAACTGGTCTTCAGCTTTTTGTCAGGAGCTGAAAATTTTATGTCTGATATTGGAGCAAAGGGAACACTTTTAAAGGATGGTGGCAACCAAGAACAAGGCATTGATGTGCATGACATTGACTTTCTTGCTTGTACATTGGCATCAAGAGTAAAAAGAATAGCCGCAATATGAGAACAAGCTTCTCCCAGTCCAGCCATGCAATTACAGTGTGCACAGATGACTACACCATTACCTTCAGCTGCAATCCATGCTTTAGCTGGGGGGACAGAAAGCCGCTGTGGGTGTTTCACCTGGGCTGTTATTACAAGATAGGTACTGTCACGGGTTGTCAAATAAACACTGATATTATTAACCCAGCCATCAACAAATTGCCTATAGCCTTCTAAACTCTAAGCCTTCATATCTTCTTTTGTGTAAGGACTAGGGGTAGCTATCAAATAGTTATAAATGTCTGGATACTGAACTTCAGGCCAGTCTTGCCATTCTAAGCTATTTTGATCGCAGGTGGGGTCTGTAAGGTCTCCAAGAATAGCTAATTTCTCTCTATACCTTCTTTTAGCATCTCCATCCAAGCCTTCATAGTATTCAGAATAATTTTGCTCAGCCATCTGCAGTAATCCAGAGGGTACGCACTCAGAGATTGACACTCAATATGGCTTCCTAGTACTGGCTGACGTAATCATAATGACGTAACGGCAAAGGGTCTATTCTACTGAATCGCTTAATTACCGCAGGATCCGGTGGTACTGCACCCTTAATCTCAGAAAACAAACCAGATTTTTTTTTAATGTAGTTAATCGCCAGGAGTTCGTTTTCTAATTTAATTAGCAGTGGAAGCAGGTTGCTTGGCTAATGCACAGTTGTGCTGGTGTAAGCAAGTGAACATGACTATAAAATGTCCAGTAATTCCTTAGAATTTTTTTTTATTATTGGTTAATATGGCATTAAACCCTTGACTGGATGCCTTTTAAAAACTCAGTCTTTTTACAGTAGCTGGAGTGTTTATATGAGGAGACAGATTATTTAGATAAAACTATCCATAACCATAGCCAAAGGGGATTTGTGTTCGACAAACCCCCCCCCCCCTTTAGAGTGACAGGTGGTAAATATTTTAACCACACATCTGTTCAATCGTGCTGAACCTGCTTTTAGCCAATGGCTCCTCCTAATCTGAAGAAAACAAATCCGTCTAATATTGGTAGAGCTTCTGGCTAATGAATAACGTATCCAACCACAAAGTACTTGAACTGTATATTTCTAAGCCTTGAGCTGCATGCTGTGCTCTTACTATATTACTAAATATTAACAAATAACTTGTGTTTATGTAACAGCCAAGTGTATACATAATATAGTATAAAAGTGAACAGAAATTGAAGAACCACCAATACAATAATGAACCTGTTTAGTCTGACCTTCATGATCAAATAGCAAAATTAGCTAGTTGCAAAAAACCCCCCATAATAATGCAATAATAGATTTAATTGCATGACCACCAATATTGTATTGAATGTGATCTACATGCTCACCTGGATTTCGGAAGAATAAGAATCTAGAAATAGTTTTACTTAGTGTCAATAAAAACCAACATTAACAGTGAGCATTAATAGTATTTTTAATTATAACATTATGAACCATAAAGTCAGGTGAAATTAATATTTCCAGGTGAATAAAAGCACCAAATTTTGCATATGACTCAATAATAATAATACTGCTTAATACTGGATGGGGGCATGCAAAATCTTTTGTGCAGTTGCACAAAAAACAGGTTTTTTTCCCCATTTGCGTCAATTTCTACAGTACAAAATTTTGCTTGTGATTTCTATGGGAATATAGATAGGTAGCCACATTATATATAATTCTTTCTACTAATATAAATCAAAGCTACATATACAGAAAACAGCAACCATCATCTAAACAGCCATAAAAGACAGTGTAATTATATTTATTCATAATGGTGAGGTTCTAAAATATCACCTAATGTACTCCAGTGAGCTTTATCAATGTGTTATCCTCCTAGTATGACTGACTCACCAATCGTGAGCCATTTCCATGGTGCATACTTCAAAATAGCAAATATAGCTAATCAAACACACTAACAGGGATTTGTCCAGAGTGCAGGAAATTAATTGGTTGCTTCAAAACATTTTTTCCAGTGGCTGCTTTTTCATAAAACAGATGTACATATTGCTTTGAGAATCCATAGCATAATTGTAAAAGCTGCCCAGCAAGCTCAAGTACCAGAGCTTGCCTGGTTATTGCAGCAGAATCATAATACCTTTTTTGACATTCTATCTTGACTTAGACTAATGCCATTGCAAGTAAGGGAAACAAATGTCTTAAGGCTTGAAAGAAGAGAGTCGTTTGGACATTCAGGTGGAAATCAGCCAGCGAAATTATGGCCATAAAGATTAAAATTATAATTTCGAACTATAGATGCAGCTTTTGCAAAATATCAACATCTTTCAAGTAATCTTGTTTTTTAAGTGCTTCTCTCAGCATATTTTCCATTCTTTTATGGAAAACAGTTAAAATTATTCCTTGTAATTAATATTATTTTGATATATCAATTCACAATAAGTTTCAGCTCTAAGTCCTATTTAGTTGTGAGATATATATGACTGTATAAAGTAAAATATACAAATTGTCAACAAGAATAGGGGCGTGGCTGGAAATAATTGGTGATTACCCACTATAAAAATTTTAGCATGAAAACCCCAAATTCACACCAAATGGGTGGTGTGAATGCCCACCATTTGTGCATAGTGTGTCCTTCACACTTTCTGTCTAGTTTGAATGCACGCTTAGTGTGAAATTCACACTCAAGGGAATAGCATGGACTCTTTACCGAATATTAATTATATTCATGCGCAGGCAAAAACCAATGCTATTATCATTTTAATCTACCTTATTGTGTTCTAAAGTGTTTTGCATGGCATCCCTTCCAATATTAATGAGTACACCTTTTGTGAGCCTTGTGCTGAATTTGGTGCTTTTATCCGCTCTCTGTAAGAGAGACTTTTAAATGTAATAAATCTTAATTTTATGATTGCAGTTATATAACTTTAAAAGATATGTGTACAATAATTTAATTTAGCTCACCACTTCTACGATGTGGGCTTTGTGGATGGCCTAAAATGTATAATAATTGTTAATGTTACAATTCCATCAGGAAAAAAAAACTGTTGTTATTATAAATATAAATAATGTGTGTTCACTATTTTATTAAAAGTTCCAATGTTTTTGTAATTAAATTATTATTAGGCCTATTTTCATAGTTGCTAGAAACATCCAACTAGTTTTTCTAACTAGTTTTAACTCTATCACTAGCATACAATGCATGAAACAATTCGGTCATCATGTAGACAACTATACAGATATTTCATAGTGCAATAAACAATAATGAACACGTTTGTACTAGAGTTTGGATACAAAAGTAAGGTGATTTATCAATGGATGATTGATCCAATTGACAATTACAGAAGATTAATATTCTTTGTTTTTGGTTATATCTCCAAAGTGAGGGGTTCTCAAACTATATTTTTCTGGATTAACTTTGCACATAAACTACCAGAAAATTAAAAAGAAAGAAAGAAAAAATTTATCATCATGCTTGCCCGTTAAGTAAGTAATAACTTGATACTGTTTACTATAACAACATGAACAGAAGACATGAGTATAACTATAACTTCTATGGGGTAACCCCATGAACTTTTTAACATCATTAACATAGGTCTAATACCATTCGTACACTATTCATGTATTGTTCCAAAATTGTATTATCCACTTCACTTGTCATCACTTCAGCAATCAGTATATATACATATATTATATAATATATATATATATATTATATTTATTTCACCCTAGATATCTTCACAATGATATTTTTAGGTATGTGACCTGTGAGATATCCCACAGATATCTCATGGAGTTATCTCATGGCTGTACTGAGCAAGCTCATTATCAGAGTAGTTATAGCAACTGGGCCTGGCATACAAGTTTTCTGGGTTTTTACAGCTACCTTTGCTCTAGTGGAGCCTACCCAGCCAGGTTAAAGCAGCTGCTATATTATCAGCTGGCACTGTGGGGAGCCCCTAGTGAGTTTTAGCTAACTTTACACCCTTCAGTGAAGATATCTAGTGTGGAATAAACCACTTATTACACTCATCACAGTGATATGGCTAGATATTTCACTCTCAGGCTTTATTTTCACTCCCCTTTGGCTCTTGAAAATAAATTAACCTCTCTTGAAATATTTCACCTTATATAATAAGTATTATGAGTATTATATATAAGTATATATATATATATATATAGGAGTAATGGAAGTAGGGGATCAGGGGGGGAGGGGGGTTCACTGGCAACAGCGGAATGGATTGCTAAATATGTGACAGGCTCTGAGAAAACCAGGCATTTCTGGCAAACCAAAAAAAATGAGTTTTTTATGTTAATAAAAAGCTACAATTTATCTCAACTTAGTGCTAAAATACTGGAGGGTAAAACCTTTGACTCCACAGAAACTGGCAGTTGAACTGGGCTGTATTTCAGCAAAGCAATTGAACTAGAAATCGTGAAAACATAAATTGAATATCCACTTCCGGTATAATTAACCATTCCGTATACTTAACGGCGTACTCCGCATACGCAATTAAATTGTGCAGCCGCTTTTTAACGGCAACTAACGAAGTTTTGCATAGAGTTCTTTATAGCTTTCAGAGCGTCCCGGAGCCTGTCTTGTCGGAATCCTTGGCTATTCTACTCGATGTAGTAGTAAACTTTCAGCCAGAGGTAAGCTGTAGATTGCATGCAATAGTCTCAAAGCTATGCCGCTTTTTTAGCTGTTTGTTTGAAACTCCACCCATTCCCCGTTTATTGTACCGAGAACTGGAGAGAGAATAAAAAGTAGCTTGTCTTTCCACAGCACGCTTGAGGTCTTTTAAGTTGTTTTGACATTTGAAATTTGGCATAGACTAAGAATAAGACTATTTCTGCAAAAAAAAAAAATAGGTGAAAGAAAGATTTTTTCCGATGACTCAGTTCTTGAGCCTATATCTCAATTTCAATTTTTGCCCGAAATTCCTGGTTTTCCCAGAGCCTGTCACATATGACTGCATTGGTATAAAAGACCAATGACTATAAATTATACACAATTTAGGGGACTCATGATTCATGAATTTTACAGTCACAATATAGCATACTATTATTGTCATTTCAAATAATCGAACATCAATAATATTATTATAGTATTTAACTATACCTTCTACCTTGTTAAAATACTTCCTAGCCCAATTTGCTGGAGTGTAATTATAATTTTTAACATGAAAATTAATAATACAACAAGAACAAAGTATTCTTCCTAATATAATTAGTATGTATTAAAAGTAACTAATTTTTATGCAATTATATATATATATTATATGAGCTTGTAATGCTTTAATAGAAAATTGAGTAGCTACAGGGTCCAAGCTTGGGGGCATACCTGTCGTCATGGCTGCAATTTGTATATGTTCAATTTTGCCAGAAAATGATTAATTCTAAATGTCTGTGCACAACATAGTTAAAAACTGGGTTTGTTTTTCTATATTCTAAATTTCTTTACTTTAATTAATAGTTAACTACTATAGTACTATTAGTTTTAATGCTTTATAACTAGGCAGGCTCTCTCCCTTTTTGTGTTTAGAACACCATATATATGTGGTAATATGTCTTAAGCACACGGTGTGTGGTTTGCTTCATTTTCTTCACAAAACAGGTCTTTTCAGACTCATGAGCCCTATCCCTTATTTGGCTTCCCCAAGTTGAAGTAGTTTCCTCAGTAGTGGTAGCTTCCTCAGTAGTTGTAGCTTCCCTACAATTTAATATATTTGGATGCTCTATGAAACGTGTATTCCCTTTATGGCTTGACTATAAGACTTAAATTGTCAAATATATTTGACAATTTAAGTCTTATAGTCTAGCCATAAGTGGAATACACGGGAAGTAATATCCAGTGAGCAAGTGATATAGTGAAAACTTATCTAAATAATGGTGCAAAAAATCTGAAACAACGTTCACAAATAATATATTAGCTGCCTTCACAGTATCTCCAGTTGTGTTTTTTAAGCTTGTCTTAATTTAGCGTTGGCTAAAAACTATTAGAGTTCCTTAGTAATGCGAGATTGAAATCAAACACCTTGGATGTGTGACAACTATGACTTTGGTTGCATACTGAACAAAATACAAAACAAAACTTGGGGTTTTGTTTAGTAGGTGGGGTGCCTATTGCCTTTCATTCAGATAGTATAAATAACTTGTTTCAGATAGTGTAGAAATTTCAAATACTACAGATAATTTAACCAGGGGAATATAGGAGATAAAGCATCGTCTTCAGACTAACTAATGCATGCAATTTTATAATGAAAACAATTACTTGTGCTCAATGGCTAATTTGCCATTTGTGCTGAAGCACATCACTAGTATACTGTAGCTTGAGCACGAGGCAAACGTATAATTTGTGTAGGTTGTGGCCAAACAGAAATATTTTCAAACAAAAAATATTATTTCTTGCATTTAAAATAAAATTTAATACATAACTTACACCTTTGAGGGAATGCTGAAGCTACAACAGAAAGTTAATCAATTTCTTCATGATTATATTATAATGTTATACAACAAATTGTTAAAAAAATGTTTTTGTCACAAAATGATTAAATTTTCTATATATCTGTTTGACCAAAATTTGTATACTAATTGATTGTATAGTTTGTTAATATAATTCTGTTTCTTTTATATTTTCTGACCATTAAAAAAAATTATGTTAATGCTTTTAGTGGACTCAATTATGTTCACCCTTTCAAAGTAAAAAAATTTATATGTGGTATTGTACATATTCATTACCATACCCTAAATATTATACTTACAATTTATGTTGGGTTTTTTACTAGGAAAAACTGAAATAAAAATAATATGAGATAATTATAGTATTACTATGAATGTGCAGAGTAGTGATATGTTCCAGTTCACATATTATCATAATTCACTAGGCAGAGTGATGGTATGGAAGCCAGAAACAGTTTGTATGGCACACACACTCATAACAGACACACACATACTGACACATACAAAATAAATAATGTGAAGTTATTATAACAATTACAATTAATATTGTGAATATTAATGTAAGGAAAAATGAAGATATATAGAATTTTTGATATAAAACTATTTCAATCTAGTTACTGTTATTACCATGTCATAATATTAATAACAACACCATCATCTGGCTTCCTTTTTTTACTGTCTCTATGCCTTAATTAGTTTTGTCCTGTATGTCTGACTTTCTGCAGATAAAGTAGTAACTCAATAGAAACATTAGAATGCACAAGCACACCTTAGGTCACATCAAAATCATACTTTACTATCATTTCTTTCAGCCTTAATAGAACACTTGATCATAATCTATTATATGATTGTATCTAACAACTGTAACTAGACAAATAATTCCCTATTCATCAAAATCCTACTTTAAGATCATACTCTTTTGCTTTTAATATGTTATGTAATTAAGCATAGAGACAGTAGATAAACTGATAGATAGACAGGCAGACAGAAAGACAGATCAACAAGACAAACGTGTATAGATGTTATTATAATATTATTCTACAGCATAAATTCCAACAAGATATAGGAATATAACGTTTAACCACCCCACCCTCACCCCACAAAAAAAAAAAAAAGCTGGAAATTTCCTAGTTGTTAGATGATTGGCATATTATGATGTAATAAAAAAAACGCTAAACTTTTCCCCCAATAAAAGGAGGTAGCAATATGTTTATATAATATAAAATTTATTGTTGAAGTTTATTGGCTGATTTTATCTTCTCAATTTATCGTCTTGCTGTAATGAAGCTTTAACTAGCCCACAGCCATTTTCAAATTTTTCTTAGGCTTTCTCTGACTATAAACAACGTGAGCAATTTCTAATGTGATACAAGTACAATGCACTAACAAATTATGGAAATTTATGCATGTAATACATAATAGAATGTCAATATATGACTGAAGTGAAGTTGACTAGTAATTGAAACGTCTGGTTAACTTTAAATTATAATATTTATAATTGAACAATTTACTTGTTGCATAGGATCCCACATTTTTAGTATCTGAAATAAAAAAAAAATTATATACATTATATTAATTTCCTTTATTTGCATGCACAACAAAGTTATAAATATTTATCGAATCGATGTTATCTAACCATTATAGTGTTTATAATAATTTGTTATAATATGTATGTCAAACTCGTAACTGAATTATTAAAGATCTTGTGAAATTTTGTGTTATTATAACTTTTGAAGAATGACACTTATATTCTGCAATACCATTGAATTAGTAGTTATAACATACACAAAATTTAATATTTCAGCTGAACTGGTGGAAATTCTAGCCAACTTTTTTAGTTTTTAAAGCCATTCTCTTTGTATTCAATAAATTACTGTTCTTTACAATTGTACTCAGAAGATAGTGTTTACTCACTTGCAAAAATTACTTTGCCTAATCATGTGTTATTGACAAAACAAAAAGTGCATCATTTATTAATGATCAAGCAATTTGATCTCCAGTTTAGATAGAAATTACTTACTTAATCGCTGTTCTGAATCTTTAGATATTTCTATGTACAAAAAACATGAACATAATTTTAGCATATTATACACAGGCTTCAACATAAAGTAAAGGCCAAGTTTGGTGTAAACTTAAGTTTGAAGTATAGACAATGATGTTAATTTACAATAAGTAAACCGGTCAGATAGCCACAATACAACATGCATCAAATGAATGTTTTTTAAATTCCATTTTCCCTAACTCTTTATCATGAATAATTACATTTACAAAAGAACCTCTGAGAAAAGACCAACCTCTGAGATGAAACCGAAAGTCCCATCGCCAATGTGGTCACTATTCTGAGGTTTTACTGTGTATTTAGACTGAAACTCTAGAATAGTACTTAAAGGTGCTGGGACATGCCCACGCAAATATTCATAATAATTGAATTTTAGTTGCTAGGGATTACTAATTTTTTTCTTGGTGTTTGTAGAGCCCCAACTAATGGTGGATCCTATAGAGTACTGTTAATGGACAACTACATAAAAAGAACGGGCCTTGGGAGCCTGTTTTGTCCAAGTTACGAGCTCCTCTGCCTCAAGTATATAATCCACAACTCCTCAGTGGGTGCTGTCGCTGACGAGCCAATTCTTTGTCTACTGCTATATTTGTTGATGGTCTTCAAAACCTTAGTTGTACTTTTTTTCAATTCTGCTTTGTTTCGTCTAGTTGATTGTGCTCATTTGGTCCTCGCTTCAGCGCGCCCGAATTTTTTTCTTTAAAAAAAAAAATTGTAGCTAAGGTCGTAATCAGTCTGTGTATGAAGTTTGGAGTCGTTGATACACTTAGTTTCTGAGAAGTAACACAAAATAGACTCCAGGACTAAAAGTCCACGCAATCATTTGGCGGAGACTTGATTGCATTCAAACCACACCCACAACAGATTCAATTGATTCCCGCGGGAAAGTGAGTTCCGGGTGCTCTCTAACTTTCGAGTCTCTGCTGATCTCATCCGTAACGCACAAAGGGCATGCCTGCATGGCATGGGATGGGAAAGTGATAACCGCACCAAATTCCTTTGGCCGTCAACACACTTGGCTCCATTGTCCAGTGTGAGGTCCCATAGCCGTGGCCATCCAACTGCCCTCTCCACCTCCACCACAATCGACATGTCAGCCCTCCCTTCATGCTGGGTAGGTCGCGGTCCCTTGCTGCAATATTATCCTTGATATCGCGAGAGTGAGGGCAGAGATCGATGTCTTGTAGAAGGACTGCCTCAGCGATGTCTGTCCCAAAATACCGCTCCAAGTCACTACACTCCCGAGCTAGGCAGGTAGAGTTGACGTCGTCTGTCAAAGATGCCAAGGTCTGTGCACTCAAAGATACACTGGTCTCATTAGCCGAGATCCTCTTCAGGAAGTTTAGTTTCCTTGTCAGGCACAGCGCTCTAGCAGATCTTTGCCCCGTCACAATGGATGCAGGAGTATTTTAGTACCATTGTGGGAGCTTCAAGAGCCTCTTGCTGAGTTCACCAAAGAAGGAGTCTAGCAGTTGTATCGAGCTCTGTGAGAGGCTCCAGTTCTCCGCACCATACAGCAAGATGGGCAGGATGCATGTATCCACCATTGATCTGCCAGATAGAGGAGATAGGTCACCCTGGAAGAGGCCCATACTCCCATATGCAAAGAAGGATCTCCTTGCCTTTGTAACGTTATACTCAATTGATGGCTTGGCAGAGAGGTCGTGATTCCATTGGTAGCCAAGGCGTTTGGCAGTGCCACATGCGTGGAGGATATTCCCATCAACGTTACAGACAGGGTGTTGGATGTTATTTCTTAGACTGAATGAAACAATTTCACACTTACTGGGATTGAGCAGCAAGAAGTTACTTTGGCAAATTTGAGAACAAGATCGATCTGGGCCTGGAAAGAGGATACTGAAGCAGACAGGGCACTAATATCATCTGCATGTCAGTAGGCACCGCTGTGCAAACTATTCAAACACAGCCCCAAGCTTGAGGACTCCAGCGATTGGAGAAGAGGGTCCATCACGATGTTGAGCAGGGTTGGAGATAACACCGACCCCTGGCGGACGGTGCTGATGTAGCCCCATCAACACGAATACTGCTTGTCCCACCAACATAACAGTTCCTGATGAGCCTCCAGGTTTTCCCATTAATGCCAATGGAGAACAAATGGTCTAGAAGCACAGGGAACTCCACACTATTGAATGCCTTTTGCAGATCCAGGAGGCACATGAGCCTTCACTCATGTACCTTGCAATCATTTCTTGGGATGCGAAGATGGTATCAGCACACCCAACATGCTTACGGAAGACAGACTGGTTGAGATGCGGAAACCCAGCCTCAGCACGGCACCTCTTCATTCTCGACAAGACCAGAATCTCCAAAATTTTCGACAGAATGGAGTTCATAGTGATACCACGGTAGTTGGTAGTGAGA